>Ga0316204_10000032_pt1 | contig 610538 bp, 588 predicted proteins | sample 6monrhotite_MG_2_FD_205661 | JGI IMG/M metagenome (GOLD analysis project Ga0316204, IMG submission 205661) | Microbial mat bacterial communities from mineral coupon in-situ incubated in ocean water Damariscotta River, Maine, United States -... | ecosystem: Environmental > Aquatic > Marine >...
CGGTGATACCAGCCCACCAATCTGACGAAAGCCGGAAATATCTAGACCCAGATGGTCCAAGGTTGGGGGCAAGTGCACAAACCCGCAAACTCTCGCTATGAATGAGGGAGCCTCGGGGGGCAGGTCAGGCTCAATGTCCGGCAAGGTTGTCACCATCGCACAGCAAAAGGGCGGCAGCGGCAAGACCACGCTGGCGGCCAATCTGGCCATTGCCTATGCCCAAATGAATTTTCGCGTCGCGCTTTTGGACACCGACCCTCAAGGCAGCCTTGGCCGCTGGGCGATGACCCGCTTTCTGGCACTTGGTACACCCGATATCCTGTTCTCAACCGCCAGCGCCTGGGGCGTGTCCTATGAGATGACCAAACTTCGGACAGAGGCCGACGTTATCTTGGTCGACACGCCGCCCAAGGTCGACAGCGACCTGCGCCCGGCGCTGCGCGAGGCGGAACTGGTGCTGATCCCCGTGGCCACCAGTCAAGTTGACCTCTGGGCGACAGACAGCGTTCTGGACTTGGCCGCACGCGAAAAGACAAAGGCGATGATTGTGCTAAACCGCGCCCGTGCGGGCACGCGGCTGGCCATTCAGATCGCAGAACAGATCACCATGGATCGCGCCACAACCGTTCTGGGAAACCGGGTAATCTATGCCGAAACTCTGGGCCAGGGGCGCGCTGTCACTGAAGCCTCAGGTACTGCCGCCAATGAGATGCGCGAACTGGCACAGGAAGTCCTGGCGCAGATCTAATATCCGTCGCGTTCGCGAACGACCAGTTCCTCGTAAGTATAGCTTTGCAGGACGCGCCCGTCGGCCCCCTCGACAAACTTGGGGTCGCGCTTAAGACACCCCAGTCCGCAAACCTGACTGGTGATCATATCTGTCGTGTCGATGTACCAAAGCCGCCCCCCGGGCGTTGAGACATAACCGTCAACGCCTTCTTCCTCATCCGCTTCCATGTCATTGACCGAGGGCACTTCGGACGAAGCATCCTCAAGAAACCCGCCATGCGTGTGGAAAGAGGCAAAAACATCCAGATCTTCGGGGAACCGCGCATCACAGCTGTCTGTGCGTCCCTTGTAAGCCACCGACGACTTGATTTTTCCCGCGCTGTCGCGCCCAAGATAGCCGCAATATTCGCGGTTTTCCTTAAAGGACCGGTCCTGAAGCTGTGACAGGACGGATTTTACATAGCTCAGTTCGGATTTGTTCTGAGCTTCCGCAAATGGTGCGGACAAACCCAGCATCAGACCGGCCATTGTCAGGGATTTGAAAAGTAGGTTCATGGCGTAAGAATGCCCAAACGGGCCCTTAAATCAAGTGCCAAGAAACCGCCCGACGCCAACAGGCGACCGGTCGTTCAATTCAAAGCCAAATGTCAGGAGGTCCGGTTTGTTCCCAACCGGCGGGGAAGTGACGGGCCGCGAATGCGACCCGTCGAAAGCCCTTAGGCCAGTGCGATGTTGATCGCGCTTTCACGACCGTCGCGACCGATCTCAAGGTCATATGTGACCTTCTGATCGTCGGCGAGGCCTGTCAGACCCGAACGCTCAACAGCGGAAATGTGGACGAAAACGTCCTTGCCGCCGGATTCGGGAGCTACAAAACCGTAGCCTTTAGTAGTGTTGAACCATTTCACGGTGCCATTGGCCATGTGAAGTCTCCTGTCTGTTTTGCTGCCCGCGGAAGTGCGACAGCCCGTAGCCGTGTCAGTGCTGATCGAAAGACTGAGGCCGGTAGACGGAGACAGTAGGTCGATAGAGGTAACGTAGCGCGTCTGGGATATGGTACATTCCGGCAAGAAAATCAAGATATTTCCAGAAATCCCGGAATCAGGCAAAACCCCGCCTAAGGAAGAATTAACCATAACTGGCTGGCATCGCGCTATTGCAGAACCGGACACAGAACTGGACAGCAACGGCCGAGTTTGACAACGTGGTCATTAACCTGCCGTGGGCTGGATTTTTCAAACGCCCGCAGCGGCACGTGAGCGATATTTACGCAGCGATCGGAGCTAGAAATGTTTAACCTTATCAATAAGCTGCCAGCGTATCTAGCCGTGACGCTTGCCGTTGCGGGCCCGGCCGCTGCGCAGCAATATGTAACCGATCAGATCTGCATGGGAAACAAGGACCACGTGCCTCTGGAAACGCAACCCGGTGTCTTCAGCTGCGATCAGCCGGTGGCGCAGAAATTGCAGGTATTTGAGGCACGCTATCGCGTCGAAGGACAAGGCGGTCACGTCGAGCTTAGAAACAAGGGAGCATGGAACGCCGAGCTGCAGATTTTCTTCAACAATGGCAAAACCAGCGACTGGATACGCCTCAGCCGCACCGGCGAAGCCGGATTTAGCCTGTTCCGCCCTGACCCCGGCCAATACTTGTCGCCCGGGGTCCACATTCAACTGGATGCAGACGGATTTTCCTATCGAAATACCTCGGGGCAAACCTATCACTACTTGGCCTACTAGCGTTCACTTTACGGTCAGGATCGCACAGGTCGCATCATGGGCGATCCGCTGAGAGGTTGAACCTAAAACCAGGCTCGACAAGCTTCCCAATCCACGGCGGCCAGTGACAATCATGTCGACACCATTGGCCTTGGCAACTTCCAGGATATGCGTTGCCGGATCACCTGCCCCCAAGATCTTGGTCAGGGGTTTGACACCCTTGGCCTCGGCTGCGGCACTTGCCTCGGACAGCACTTGCGTGCCTGCCGCCATAATCTCTTCGGCGGTTGGGGGAATGTCGACAACCCCGGCCCCCATCGCATAAGAAAACGTGTCTATCTGTGGTGTATGCGCCAGATGCAGCTTTGCGCCGTAATGCTGGGCGATATCACAGGCAACGGTCAATGCGCGCGCAGAAGGTTCAGACCCATCAACGGCAACTAAAATTGAGGTAAACATGTTCAGGCTCCTGTTCGTCCGTATTATCAGACAGTCTTACCATTGAATGTGGCCAGAGCATTGATCTGGATCAAGGGGCGAAGACCCGAACGACTTATTCCGCCGCGGGCTTGAGGTTTGCCAGCAGGCGATGGAACTTCTCGCCCTGCACCGCCACGTGATCGCGCAAGGCGGTTGCGGCCTTTTCCGACTTTCCTTCACGCAAGGCCTGCAAAATGCGCTGATGCTCTTGCATCGACTGGCTCATCCTGCCGCGCAGACGCAACTGAAGGCGGCGGTAAGGTTTGAGGCGCCGGTGCAGGCGCAAGGCCTCTTGTTCCAGAAACCCGTTGCCCGAAGCCTTGTAGATCAGGTGATGGAACGCCTCGTTTTCGCGGTAATAGGCATCGCTGTCGCCTGCATCGATGGCCGAAAGACAGTTTTCATTTGCCGTTTCAAGCCGCCCGATATCAGCCGTTGAAATGCGCAAAGCGGCCAGACGCCCACAAGAGGCTTCAAGCTCTGCCATAACCTCGAACATCTCCAAAAGCTCAACGGGACCGGGCTGGCGCACAAAAACGCCGCGCCGCGGAATTTGAATGGCGATACCCGAGGCAACCAGCCTCTGAAGCGCCTCGCGCACAGGCGTGCGCGACACGGCAAACCGGTCTGCCAGACGCACTTCGTCCAGCCGCGCGTTGTCGTCAAACTCGGCGGTAAAGATTAACTCTTCCAGAGCGTCGGCAATTCTGTCGGCGTGTCGAATATCCATGGATAGATTCTAGCGCCCGAATTTCCTGCGTGCAATCTCCTAAATCTTGTATACAAAATCGTTGACACTGAATGCGCGTCCGGCAATGCTCGCGCATCCCGGCCGGAATCGCTGAACGCGGAATCGCTGAACGTGGCACGGACGGATCAAATTGGGAGGAATTCATGAAACATTCGCTTATGTCCGCTGTGGCGGCAATTGCAATCGCTGCGTCCGGAACGCTGGCCGGCGCCAAAGAACTGCGCCTGTCGCACCAGTGGTCAAACAAGGACGTGCGCGCCAAAGTCGCACAAATGGTCGCCGACGAAGTGGCCGCAGCAAACGTCGATCTTGATATCAAGATCTTTGGCTCCAAGTCGCTTTTCAAGCCGCGCGAGCAGTACAAACCGCTTAGCCGTGGTCAGTTGGATATGACGATCTTTCCACTTGCCTATGCAGGTGGCCAACAGCCTGCCTATAACCTGACATTGATGCCCGGCCTCGTGAAGAACCACGACCATGCCGCGCGCCTGTCAAAATCCCCATTCATGCAAGCGATCGAGGCCAAGATGGCCGAAGATGACGTCATCACATTGGTGCACGGCTATCTGGCCGGTGGATTTGTCGGCAAGGACAAATGCATCACCAAGCCGACCGACGTCGCCGGTCTTCAGACCCGCGCTGCTGGTAAGTCATTTGAACAAATGCTCGCCGGCGCTGGTGCCTCGATCGCTTCGATGGCCTCGTCCGAGATCTATAACGCCATGCAAACCGGCGTTCTGGATGCCGCCAACACATCGTCATCGTCGTTCGTGTCTTACCGGATTTACGAACAGGCCAAATGCTACACCCCCGCAGGCGACGTTGCCCTGTGGTTCATGTATCAGCCGCTTTTGATGAACAAATCTGCATTTGACGGGCTCAATAAGGCTCAGCAAGATGCACTGATGGCAGCATCTGCCAAGGCCGAGGCCTACTACCTGGAAGAAGCCAAAAAGCAGGACGCCGCATCGGTTGAGGTCTTTAAAAAGGCCGGTGTCGAGATTGCAAACATGACGCCTGAAGATTTCGAAGCATGGCGCGCGATTGCTCAGAAAACCTCTTATGCACAGTTCGTAGCAGAGGTCCCTGACGGTCAGTCCCTTTTGGATATGGCGCTCGCAGTCGAGTGATCTAAAACGGCGGGGCGGCGACCAAGGCCGCCCCAACGCCGACACCGAAAAAAGCACCACTGCCGAAATTGACCATGGGCAGCAACGGCCCCAAAAACCGACAATCAAAAACGACCGGAGGATCACGCGATGGCGGGCCAAAGCTCTGCCGCAGGGGCACACACTGGGGACAACGCGATCCTGAAGTTTGTAGCCGCGGCTTCAACACTGGCCGGATGGAGCGCCGCGGCAATGATAGTGACCGCCGTCGCCATCACCTGCCAGATGATCTTTATCCGGTTCGTGCTAAATGGCTCGACCATCTGGCAAACCGAAGCCGTCGTCTATCTGATGGTCGCTGCAACGCTGATCGGCCTGTCTTATGTTCAGCGCCTGCGCGGACACGTCAACGTCGACCTGATCCCGATATGGTTGCCCAAACGGGGCCGCTTTGCACTTGCCGTGATCACCCTTGGCCTGTCGGCCGCTATTGTCGCGCTGATGCTGGTCTACGGATATGAGTTCTGGCACATCGCCTGGTCGCGCGGCTGGCGCTCGGACACGGTCTGGGGCGTGCGCCTCTGGATCCCTTATCTGGCGATCCCGGTCGGTTTCGCCCTCTTGCTGATGCAGCTTTTGGCCGATCTTCTGGCAGTCATTCTAAAAATCGATGCCCCCTTCGGATTGGAGGACAACTGATGGACCCGCTCTTTCTGGGCGCACTTGTCGCTCTGGCCACCATTCTTGTTCTCTTCTCCGGCGTTTCCGTCGCGCTGGGCCTTCTTATGGTCTCAGCCGGTTTTCTGATCGCTTTTGACGGATTGCGCTCGCTCGAGCTTATGCCCGAAATTCTATTCGGCAAGCTGGACAACTTTGCCCTTCTGTCGATCCCGATGTTCATCATCATGGGCTCGTCCATTGCCTCAACCCGCGCCGGTGCCGACCTTTACGAGGCGCTTGAACGTTGGCTGACGCGCGTGCCGGGCGGTTTGGTCATCTCGAACCTCGGCGCCTGCGCTCTTTTCGCCGCGATGTCCGGGTCCAGCCCCGCAACATGCGCAGCCATCGGCAAGATGGGCATCCCCGAAATGCGCAAACGTGGTTATCCCGATGGTGTCGCCGCCGGATCAATCGCCGCAGGCGGCACCCTTGGAATTCTGATCCCCCCGTCAGTCACGATGATTGTCTATGGCATTGCCACCGAAACCTCGATCGGGCGGCTGTTTTTGGCCGGTGTCATTCCCGGCATTCTGCTGATGGCCCTTTTCATGGCATGGTCGCTTTACTCAACGCACCGTTCCGGCAATTCCGAAGTTCTGGGCGCGCGCAGCTACAGCTGGGGCGAAAAGTTTGAGATCCTGCCAAGAGTCCTGCCGTTTCTGGCGATCATCGCGGGCGTCCTCTATACGATGTACGGCGGCATCGCCACACCGTCCGAAACCGCCGCCGTGGGCGCACTTCTGACGCTGATCATCGCGATCATCATCTACAAACTCTGGAGCCCAAAGGCCCTCTGGGTCGTCCTGCGTGACAGCACCCGCGAAAGCGTCATGATTCTTTTCATCATTGCCGCAGCGGGCGTGTTTTCCTACATGCTGTCCAGCCTCTTTATCACGCAGTCCATCGCAGAATGGATCGGAACGCTGGATGTTAACCGTTGGGTTCTTATGTTGGCGGTGAACCTCTTTCTACTGGTCGCAGGTTTCTTTTTGCCGCCCGTGGCCGTCATCCTGATGGCCGCTCCGATCCTTTTGCCGATCATCACCACAGCCGGTTTCGATCCGATCTGGTTTGCCGTCATTCTGACAATCAACATGGAAATCGGACTGATCTCGCCGCCCGTCGGTCTGAACCTGTACGTCATCAACGGCATCGCGCCCGACATCCCGCTTAAGACCATTCTGACAGGCTCGCTGCCTTTCGTTGGTTGCATGGTGGTGGCCATCCTCCTGCTCAGCCTCTTTCCGGGGCTCGCGACATGGCTGCCCACTGCCGTTATGGGGCCGGGCCTGTGACGCTTTTGGCCGATCTCTTGTCCAGTGTGTTCGAACGTCGCCTGCGGCGGCTGCCCAGCGCTCAGACGGACGATCGCCCAACCAAGGATGTCCTGGACAATCTGATCGGCAGCCACGGCGAAGTGCGCGGCATGGTTCTGGCCCAGCTTCTGCTGGACCGGTTCCACAAGATGGATCTCGACGAGAAACGTACGTTTTTTGGCCATCTGGCCAAAGACATGGACATCGATCCGACGAAGGTTCGAACCGCTTTGTCCGCCTATGAAAAAGAACCGAACAAGACCAGTTACCGCGCCTACATGAGCGCCGCCGAACCCCCACGTCAGGAACTTATCCGCCGTCTGAACCAGGTACCCGGCGGCACCGATAGCCTGGTCAGAATGCGCGCCGACCTCTTGCCAATGGCACGCGAGGACGGTGCATTGGCAGCCCTCGATCTGGACTTTCGGCACCTCTTTGCATCCTGGTTCAACCGGGGGTTTCTGGTCTTGCGGCCGATCAACTGGCAAAGCCCCGCGCAGGTTCTGGAAAAGATCATCGTCTACGAGGCGGTCCACCAGATCGACAGCTGGGATGACCTGCGGCGCCGCCTTCAACCAGCGGATCGGCGGTGTTTTGCCTTTTTCCACCCCTCGATGCCGGACGAGCCGCTGATTTTCGTCGAGGTCGCGCTGACCGCCGGCATCGCCTCGTCGATCCAAGAGGTTCTGGCGGACGAACGCGATACGCTGGATGCCGAACAGGCCGACACGGCGATTTTTTACTCGATCTCCAACTGTCAGGCCGGACTGGCCGGAGTGTCCTTTGGAAACTCGCTAATCAAACAAGTGGTCGAGGATCTGTCGCGCGAACTGCCAAATCTCAAAACATTCTCAACCCTCTCGCCAATTCCGGGGCTGGCCGCCTGGATGAAAGAGAACGCCATCGACCCGCGGCTGACAGACACAGACCTTGCCGCCGTAGCCGCGCATTACCTGCTAAACGCCAAAAGCTTCAGCGGCCAACCGCTGGATCCGGTCGCACGCTTCCATCTGGGCAACGGCGCACAGATCCACGCGGTTCACCCGCGCGGCGATCTTTCGGAAAACGGATTGGTACAGTCGCATGGCGCCTTGGTAAATTACCTTTATGACCTGACCGAAATTACACGGAATCACGAGCTGTTCGCATCCGAGCATCTGGTTGCCGCCTCGGCCCGCGCCAAAGCTCTGGCCAAGACCGGAACCACGCTCGTCGAGCAAGGAAATTAGCAATGTCCAACCCCCTTTATGACACCCTTTTTGGCCGTCATTCCGGACAAGAGACCCCATTTCTGCATCTGACAAATGGCCAGACCATCACTCACGGAGCGTTCCTGCGCTTGGCCGCACAGTTTGCAAATCTCTTGACCTCAAAGGGGCTGGCACCGGGCGATCGGATAGCGGTCCAGATCGCCAAATCACCCGAGGCTCTGGCGCTTTACGCCGCCTCGGTTCAGGCCGGGCTGATTTTTCTGCCCCTCAACACCGGCTACACGCCCGCCGAAGTGACTTACTTTGTGCAGGACAGCGGCGCGCGTCTGTTTGTCTGTGACCCTGAACGCGAGGCCCAGCTTGGCCCGGTTGCCGCGAACGCGGGTGCGATGCTGGAAACCTTGAGTGGCTCGGGCGGCGGCACCCTGACCGTGCAAGCCGCCCAACTGCCCCAGACGTTTGAGACCTGCCCGCGCACCGGCGACGACCTGGCCGCGTTTCTATACACTTCCGGCACCACGGGCCGATCCAAAGGCGCGATGCTGACCCAGACCAACCTTTTGTCCAACGCTCAGGCGCTTTGTGACCTCTGGCAGTTTACCGACCGTGATGTCTTGCTGCATGCCTTGCCGATCTTTCACACCCACGGATTGTTCGTGGCCACCAACATCACCCTGATCGCCGGGGGCTCTATGATCTTCCTGCCCGGATTTGACCTGGACGCGATGATTGCAGGACTGCCCCGCGCCACAGCGATGATGGGTGTGCCCACATTCTACACCCGCCTGCTGGATGACGCCCGCTTTGACGCCGACCTGACGAAAAACATGCGCCTTTTTGTGTCCGGTAGCGCGCCAATGCTATCCGAAACCCATGTGGCTTTTCATCGGCGCACCGGGCACCGGATCCTCGAACGCTATGGCATGACCGAAACCAACATGAACACCTCAAACCCTTACGCAGGCGAACGGCGCGCCGGAACGGTCGGCTTCCCCCTGCCGGGTGTCGAGCTTAAGATCACCGACCCGGCGACCGGTGCCACACTGCCAGACGGCCAGATCGGCGTGATCGAAGTACGCGGCCCCAACGTCTTTAAGGGCTACTGGCAGATGCCCGAAAAGACCGCCGAAGAACTGCGCGAGGACGGGTTCTTTATCACAGGCGATCTGGCAAAGATCGACGGAGACGGCTATGTCCACATCGTCGGGCGCGCCAAGGACCTGATCATTTCGGGCGGCTACAACATTTACCCAAAAGAGATTGAGCTTGTTCTGGACGACCAGCCCGGCGTCAAGGAAAGCGCTGTGATCGGCGTGCCCCACCCTGATTTCGGTGAAACCGTCGTGGCCATAGTCGTGCCCGAGAACGGAAGTCAGCCGACCGCCGAAGCGCTGCTGGATGCTACAAACCACGCAATGGCCCGTTTCAAGCAACCGCGCAAACTGATCTTTGCGGATGAACTGCCGCGTAACACGATGGGCAAAGTTCAAAAGAAACTTTTACGCGATCAGTATGGCCACCTCTTTTCCGGCACTGACAAAGCCCGCTGATCCGTGCCCTCCGCGCGCGGCGCAATCTGGCCACAAGATTTTTCTAAAACATCTGCTAAGGTGTCCCAACGCGCAGCACTGAAACCGGGGGCGTCATTCTTGAAGCATTTGTTCGGCCTGATTTTCTTGTCGATTTTAACCGTGGTTCTGACCCCGGAAAACATCGCGCGGGCCGACACCCACACTGGAAACCAGACCGCGCGCATCGGCGTTCTGGCCTTTCGCGGCGTCGAAGCAGCCAAGGACCAATGGGCGCCTCTGGCCACCTACCTCGATCGGAGCATTCAGGGTTGGAGCTTTGAGATTGTGCCCGTCACGCTGGTCAGTGCCGGCGAAAAAATACGCTCGAAAGAGCTGGAATTTCTGATCACAAACCCCGGCCATTACGTGGCTCTGTCCGAAAAATTCGGCCTTAGCGTTCTGGCAACCCGCGAACGCCGCGCCGCACCAGAGGCTCAGGGCCTTTTGCGATTTGGAACCGCAATTTTCGTGCTGCGATCAGCCGGGATCGAAACGCTGAACGACCTGAAGGGCAAAAGCCTGGCCGCAGTCAGCCCAGAGGCCTTCGGCGGTTTCCAACTGTCCTGGCTGGAGTTCAACAAGCAAAAGATCGACCCCTTCAAAGATATAAAGTCCCTGCGTTTCATGGGCTTTCCCCAAGACGCCATCGTCAGTGCCGTGCAGGCGGGCGATGTCGATGCGGGCATCGTGCGCAGTGGTCTTCTGGAAAGTCTGGCCAGCGAGGGGCGCATCAGCCTTCAGGATTTCACCGTCCTTCAGGGCAACGATCAGCTGGGCTATCCCCATCAGGTCAGCGGCGCTCTTTATCCCGAATGGCCCTTTACCGCCCTGCCCGGCATTGAAAAAAGGCTGCGCGAAAAGGTAACGCTGGCTTTGCTGGCGACGCAGATGCCGGGCGCTGATACAACCGGCCTGCGTGATCTTTGGTCGGCGCCGTTGTCCTATGAAAGTGTCCGCACTCTGACGACCGAATACCACCTGCGCGATGCTCCGCCCGAGCTTGCCCCCGCAAACCCCTGGGGCGCGCGGCTGTCAATGTTGGCGCTGCTGGCTACTTTGGCTTTGATCGCCATGACCCTGTCGCGGCGCGTCAAGCGCTCCGGTGCCCAGCCAACAACAACCGATCCCGAAGACGAAACCACCGTCAAGATCAAAAGCAGGTTTGACACGTTGACCAAACGCGAGCGCGAAATTCTGACAATGATCTGCACCGGCGAGCAATCCAAGGCGATCGCCGGTAAACTGGGCATCAGCCCCAAGACGGTCGAGTTTCACCGCTCGAACCTTTTGCACAAAACCGAGGCTGCAACTTCAGCACAGCTTGTTCAGTTGGCAACGCGTTTTGGCTACGACCAAGGGTTATCCCTAGGTACTTAGACCGATTTCCCGGTAAGAATCCGAGTTACGCACCCCCTTTCGTTGTGGAACGCTTTCAAGGTCAGCATGCGAACCTGCAGCTGGCTAATAAGCAAAGCGCAAAGCTTTGATGGGAGGACTACAATGAACGCATTTTTAAAGGCCGCTGGCCTGTCAATTTCTGCTATGGCATTCGCCACATCGATCACTGCCGCCGAACACGACGAAGACCACAACGCCGATTACCGCACTTTCATGGCGTCCGGTGACATCAAATACGGTCAGATCGGCGACAGTTATACCAGCGATCTGGTGATGTACCTGGCTGGCAACCAATTCATGGTGATGGAAGAGCTGATCAAGGATTTTCAGGCCAAGAACTCGGACATCGCAACGATCTATGTCGAGACCATTCCACCGGGCCAGATCCTGAAGGGTCAGATCCTGAAGCAGGGTCAGATCAACGAACAGGACACGGCTCAGAACCCCGACCTTTTTGCCAGCGTGAACCTTGGGCACCTCAAAAACCTCAAGGCCGCCTCGGTGATGTCCGACTATATGATCTATACCCACAACAAGCTGGAACTGATGGTTGCAGCCGGAAACCCTAAAGGCATCAAAGGGCCCGAAGATCTGGGACGTGACGACCTTGTTCAATCGCACCCCAACCCGCTGACGGAAGGCATCTTCAAGTTCTACGGCTCGGAAATGCTCAAAGACATGGGGATCTTTGACAAAGTCACCGGCGGCGCCGAGTGCAAAAGCTGTTGGGCCGTTGAAGGCAAGACATGGTTCACCAGCCGCCACCACCGCGAAACGCCCCAGCGTATCGAAGATGGTACAGCGGATGTTGGCATCGTCTGGACCACCGAAGTTGTCCACGCAAAGGCCACGAACCGCAAAGTCGAGGGCGTCGCCATCCCTGCACCACTCAACAAGATCGAGAAGGTCAGCTATGCAATGGGGTCCCTCAGCACAGGGCGCAACCCATATAACGCGATGCGCTTTCTGGCCTATCTGGGCACGGACGACGCTCAGGGCGTCTATGCTAAATATGGCTTTATCAATGCCACAGACGGTGAACTAAAGCTCAAGCCGATCCCGGCCAAAAAGTAATACCGCACCGAGCCCTCCGGCGCATCAAAAACAGGCAAAAGCCCCGCACATGGCATAGGCGCCCCGTGCGGGGCTTTTCATTTCCTCATACGCCTCAAGCGCGGCAGCAACTTGATCGCAAGGACAAGCGCAGTCTAGGGTGGGTCAATTGTATTTAAAAACCCGAATTTGGGGCAGGACATTTGACAGCTCTCCACCTTGATCCGCCAACAAAGGAACCTACCCAAATGCGGCGCAGGCGGATATCCCGCGAATTGGCCCTGCTACTTATGTCCATCATGGGTGTGATCTTGATTATGGGCCTTTTGGGGTTTTTCATAATCAGCCAGCACCGCGCACAAGAATTACAAACTGCTGCAAAAGCGGGGTCAATCTACGTCGAGGGCTTTCTTGGGCCCCATGCCCAGCACCTCAAAGACAACGCAACCCTGTCCGAAGAAAGCCGCGCCGACATCATTCGCGCCGCCGGGCGCATCCCCACGGCCGGTCTCTTTGACTTGCTGGCGGTCTGGGGCGTAGACGAGAAACTGGTATTTAGCACTTCAACGGCCCCGTTTCATTCCGAAGTCAACTCACCCGAGATGACAGCGGCCCTGTCGGGCCAAATCGCATGGGCCCTGATAACCGCTGAAACCGACAGCCAGAATCACGAAGCCACCCTGCCCATCCTCGAAGTCTATGCGCCCATTCACGACCCAACCAACAGTCAGATCGTCGCCGTGGGCGAGGTTTATCTGGACGCCACCGAAATCATTGCAAATCTCAATCTGGTCGAGCGTTGGATCTGGTTCGCAATCGGGCTGTCTACGATTGGTTTGATCGGCCTGATGACCCGCGTCGCCGTCCAGCGCGGACAACTCTATCAGCACCTCTTGGCAGCTCAGGAAAGCGCGGCCCAGAACCGCGACCTTAAGGATGCGGCAATCCGTGCGCGGCTTCAGGCCAACCGATCGAATGAGCAGGTTCTCAATGAGGTCGGCGCTGAACTGCATGACGGACCGATCCAGATGCTTAGCCTGATGTCGTTGATGAATGACGGCAATGACAATGGTGTCAAATCGCCGTTGGGCTATTCGCAATCTGATATCGCTCAACGCGTTCTGACCGACCTGCGCGCAATTTCAAGCGGCCTGATCTTGCCTGAGCTTCAGGACCTGTCGCTGGGCGAAGCACTGGAACTTGCTGCGCGGCGCCACTTTGACCTGACCGGAGCGCAGGTTGAACTGACGCTGGACCGGCTGCCGGAAAAATTCGGATACGAGCTCAAGATCTGTCTTTACCGCTTTGTTCAGGAAGGGCTGACAAACGCGTTCCGGCACGCGGGAGGCACCGGCCAAAAGGTTTCCGCCGCGATCTTGGGCGACACGATTGTCGTCACGGTCAGTGACAGTGGGCCTGCCAAAAACCACAACCCCAAAGATGATCCTGCCGATCGACCACGCCTTGGCCTGAGCGGCCTGCGTCACAGGCTCGAGGTGTTCGGCGGCACGTTGACAAAGGTAAAAAATCAGGCTGGCGGAACCGACCTGATTGCTCGTGTACCCCTGATGTCGATGACAGCGACCCCCTGAAACCGACTCCGCGCACTGACCCTGCATTGCCACAGGTGTCAGACGTGCGCCGACCGCAGGCCCCCAGGTTTTCCAATCCCCATCTCTTGGGCCGCAAGAACGACCTCGATCCGGTTTCTTACGTTCATCTTCTGCATCAGAACCGTCATGTAGTGCTTGACGGTCTTATCACTGATCGACAGCTTGTCGGCGATTTCCTTGTTGGTCTTGCCCCTCAGCAATAACGACACAACCTGTTCCTCGCGTGTGCTCAGCCGGCAGGACTGGACCGTGGCCCGTCGGAGTGCGGCCGTCCGCAACCCATCGATCACCTTGTTGGAAAACCCCGGTGTAATGTAAGTGTCATTGGCATGTACCTTGTGAATAGCCTCGGACAGATCGTCCTGCGAGCTTCCCTTCAGTACAAATCCCCGACACCCCGCCTCCAACGCGGCAATCGCATTTTCAACACTGGTAGAGGCCGTAAAAGCCAACACCTTTGTGCCCTTGTAGCGCGCTGCGATACGAGAGATCGTTTCCAGCACTTTCCCAGGCATGTTCAGGTCCATAACTATGACGTTTGGTTCATGTGACTTGGCGATTTCAAGCGCATCACCAGCACAGCAACCCACAGCTTTAACATCAAATTTGTCTTCGGACCTAAACAGCGCCTCTAGACCCGTCAGCAATACGGGATGGTCATCGACAAACGCGACGGAAATTTTTTCCACCTTACCCCTCCAAATCCCCAGCAATCAGCAATCAGCAATCAGCAATCAGCAAAAAATCTTTTTCAATGTCACAATCTTACCATTGCTTAATCTTAAGTAAACACTTTCGCGGCTCCAACTTGATCGCGCGTGGCATTCAAAATTGGTTAGATTTTCTGTAATTTCGGTAATTCGCTCGGGCTGAAAACCGCCATTTCATTTTAGGAGCATGAATTTGGCACGCGTGACTCCAGTGGAAAGGGGTACAGCATCTAGCGGGCTGCTGATTAGGGCCACACAACATTTCGCAGGACCTTGCAAGACCCCACCTGCCCCCAATAGCAGCGCAGATGGCATCATAAAACGGTGTGGAAAATTCAAAATGATGGGGCGGAAGGGGCGAATTTATCTTTGCGATTGCGAACCATTCACATCCTAGTTCAACTATTTCAACAATGCACCCCAATGGCCACGCCCTCGAAAGGCGGCAAATGTTTACATTAACCTTTGGCTGCGGGGATTGTTTTGCAGGCACATCCAATTGCCAAACCCCACACAAAGTTCCTGAACCCCGTGATTCGCCCCCTGCGCGCGTAAAAACGGCCGCTGCACGCCAAGTGCAACAGCCGCAAACTTTCTAGCCTGTCACCGCTACCGCTACCGCTCGCGAAAGGCGCGGCTGAACTGGTCCAGAACCGGACGCGCAAGATAGGACACAACCGTCCGCTCGTCGGTCGAAACAAAAACCTCGACCGGCATACCGGGCAACAGGTTGCTGTCGCCCAGCTTGGCAAGCTCGCCCACCGGGATCTCGACGTGACCCAAGTAGTACTCTTCGCCCGTCTTGTTGTCGCGCGTCGTGGCGGGGGCGACGTACGTCATATTCGCCACCAACTCGGGTGTCGTGCGCTGGTTGAACGCAGGGAACCGCAGGCGCGCGACCTGGCCTTCGGATACCTGCTCGATGCTGACCGGCGGCAGGCGAACTTCGACTTTGAGGTTGGCGTTTTCGGGAACGATCGTCACCAGAACCTCGGCTGGAGTGATAACGCCACCAACCGTGTGGACATTCAGCTCGTTCACAGTGCCCGAGATCGGCGCACGAATGTCAGTGCGCGACAACCGGTCGTCGACCGCCGTGGCGCGCTCTTTCAGCTCAGACAAGCGCGTCTCAAGCGTTCCGATCTCGCGTTGCGCATCTGTGCGGCTTGTCTCATCGATCGACAGAATTTGAAGGCTGATCTCGCTTGACCGGGTGCGGGCGCGTGCAACAGCCGCGTCGATCTCACCTAGCTCGCCGCGCAAGCGCACCCGCTCGCGGCCCGTGCTATAGACGCGCGTCGTCTCGACCAATTTGCGGTCGGCCAGATCCTTGATCTTGGCATATTCTGCCTCGACCAAAGCAATCTCTTCGCGTTTGGCCGCCAGCTGACCGTCAAGCCCGACAATCTCTGCAGCGATCTGTTCAATCCCAAGTCTCAACTGTGCTTCCTGGCTTTTGCGACCTGCGCGCAACCCTTCAAAAAGGCGTTCCTCTCCATAGGCCAACTCAGGCGCGGCTGGATCGGACGCAAGAAAATCCATCGGAAAAACAACCTTGTCCTTGCCTTCACGTTCGGCCAGAAGCCGCGCGTGGCGGGCCGTCAGCTCGACCAGTTGAGCCTTTACGATCAGCCGTTCAGCCTTGGTTTGGGCATCATCCAGACGCAAAAGGATCTGCCCCTTTTTGACCACGTCCCCTTCGGTCACGGCGATATCCGAAACGATCCCACCGTCGCGATGCTGGATCGACTTAACCTTTTGATCCACGATGACCACGCCCTGCGAAATGACCGCCCCCGCTAGTTTTGCTGTCGCCGCCCAACCACCTGCACCGCCGATCAAAAGCACCGCCAGCAGGCTGGCAATTGCGATCCGCGGACCCAACCGAAAGTTGTCTTTGCGTACTGGCCCAGTCGCCTTGGGGCGCATTTTTTGACTGTCGTTCATAATCTTGGTTCCTCATTCCGACGGGACATATGCCCGATCGTAGATTTTCAAAGCTCGACCACGACCAGGTCGTGATGGCCGATCAGGTACACGACCATCCCGTCCTCACTGTCCCAGTCAAATTCGACGACCGTCTTTTCTTCGTCTTGATCCTCGTCACGCTCATGACGGAAACGAACCTTGGCCACTTGCGGCAGGTCGTCATCGTCGGCGCCGTTCATTTGGCCAAACAGATCCCCGTGGTCATCTTTTTCGAACGTCTCGAATATCTCGAACTTTGCTTTCTTGATCTTGTCGCCGGGGTGAAAGTCGAGAATGCGAAACTCGCCAACCCCCCTTGCACCATCGTGCGCGTCATCATCATGGTCACAGAACTGAAACGTATTGTCGCCGCCTCCGCCTGTGACCGTGCGAACCGCCGCATCCATCTTGAAAAGGTCATCGCCCTGGCCGCCGCTGACGGCCTCAAAACCCGTAAAGCTGTCAGTGCCGGATTGCGCGCCGCTGACAGTTCCTGCGGCCAGATCAATCTCAAGCGCTTGGTTAGCAGCGGCATAGTCGAGGACATCAAAATCGTCGCCGCCATCAAAGATGTCGTCATCACCATCATCCTTAGCCACAACCACGTCGTCGCCCGCACCGGCCATGACATGATCCCTGCCAGCCCCATCGCGAACAGTGTCAGCACCTGCGCCGCCGCTCAGAACGTCAGCGCCATCGCCACCATCGATGACATCATCACCCGCATCGCCAGACAGTTGATCGGCGCCGGCACCACCAAAAATGATGTCGCGGCCCGCGCCGCCAGATGCCCAATCGTCACCTTCATCGGCAAAGATCACATCGTCGCCAGCACCGCCATCGATCGTGTCATTGCCATCGCCTCCAAAGACAATATCGTCGCCCTCCATTCCAAAAATCATGTCGTCACCGGGACCGCCATGAATAGTGTCATCACCCGCGCCGCCGACGATGTGGTCATCGCCTGCCCCGCCATAGATAATGTCATTGCCATCTCGCCCGTCGATATTGTCATCACCGTCCAGCGCCAGAATTTCGTCGGCACAAAGCGTTCCCAACAGGGCATCATCGCCATGGGTTCCAACAATCTCTTCTGGTTGAACTTCGAAGTGCGCGACCTGCTGATACTCAAACTCGCCATCTGTAATCTGATAGTGCACCTGAACCGGGCCAAGTGCGTTTGCATCCGCGTGATATAGAATGCCACCTTCGACCAACTCTATTGAGCCCGATGAAACGGTAACATCCACGACGCTCAGCGCATCGCCATCGGGATCCGATGCATGCGCCAAGAGATCGGAGAATGCGATCAGCACCGCGGCACATCCGATGACATCAAAGAGGTAGACCGGGCGCGAAACGCCAGGCCCACGGTTGCGCTCCAGATCGCCGGCTTCTTCCTCTTCCTCGGCCTGGTCTTCGTCCTCGACAAGGGGTGCGCCATCTGCACCTTCGTCGCCAGCAGATGGCGAAGGCGTTGGCGGCTCTGGCCAAGCGTCCGGGTCAGGAAAATAGTCCTGATCAATGTCGCCAAAAACCGGCTGAGGCGTATCGTCCGGTGCAAAAAGCGAAACCACGTTGGGCGCGCTAAAACGAAAAACCGCCGGTTCAGAACGCTCAACTTCGGCCATTTGGGCCACTTTGGTAAACCCGACCTCGCGCTCTGGAAATTCCAGCGGAATAAGTGATCCCTTTTGTGCCAGGGGCTGCTCGTCTTCTTCCGAAACGCCCGCCGGGCGTTCTTCGTCAACGAATTCCTCGGGTTCCCTGCGACCCAGCAGGGACTTAAGATATAGCGCGGCCCCCGTCAGAAAAAGGCCGATGACATGCGGCGTCCGCGTTTTGGTCATGTCGCCGCTCAAGACATATTTAGCAGCCGGATCATTGGTTTTGGTTGCCGTTCTGGTTCCCTTGACTTCAATCATGATGCAGCTCCTGCCAATTTGGTCGGCGTCGCGCGTACCGGTCCGGGTTTCGGGGTTTCAGCCGCGGTCTCGACCACTTTGGGTCCGATCACATCTTCTTTTTCGCCAAAGGCGGTCATACGCCCACCTTGAACGACCGCGACCATATCAACCGCCGCCAGGGCGCTGGGACGATGGGCGACGATCACGGCAATACCGCCCCGTGCCCGCACTCCCACGATCGCTTGGGTCAGCGCAGCCTCGCCCTCGCCATCGAGGTTCGAATTTGGCTCGTCCAGAACCACCAGAAAGGGATCACCATAAAGCGCACGCGCAAGCCCAATGCGTTGCCGCTGGCCGCCAGACAAAGACATGCCCTGTGGCCCAAGTTTGGTTGAGTAGCCTTCGGGAAGGCGAACGATCATCTCGTGCACACCCGCCGCCTGAGCTGCGGCGACAACCGCTTGCGGGTTCGCCACATCCGCAAAGCGTGAGATATTCTCGCCAATGGTTGCGTCCATCAGGGCAACGTCCTGTGGCAAGTAGCCAACGAAATCTCCTAAAGCCGCGTCATCCCATTGCGACAGCTCGGCGTCGTCCAGCCGCACACCGCCGCGCAACACCGTCCAGATCCCGGTCAGTGCGCGGACCAGCGTGGTCTTCCCGCCGCCACTTGGGCCAATGACGCCCACGGCCTGACCCGCTTTCAGAACAAAATCGACATCGCTCAAAAGAACCCGGCCCGAGCCTGGCGCAGAAACGGTGACGCCTTCGACTTTCAGGGTCGCCTTTGGTGCAGGCAGTTCCATCGGCTCATCGACAGATGCCAGCGCCGTCACGGTTTCTTTCAGCCGCCCAAATGCGGCCCGCGCGGCCACAACCTGTTTCCAGTTTCCAATCGCCAGATCAATCGGTGCCAGCGCCCGCGCCGATGCGACCGAAGCCGCGATAATCGCACCCGCCGACAGCTCACCCTGAATGGTCAGAAACGCACCCAGCCCCAAGACAGCCGACTGAAGGATCATCCGCAAAACCCGCGACATTGCGCCAAAGGTTCCGCTGATGTCATTCGTCCGGGCGTGCAATTCAAGATGATCGTCGTTTGCGCGATTGAAGCGCTGAATTGCACGCCCGGCAAAACCCATGGCCTTCAGAACATCGGCATTGCGGGTATTGGAATCCGCAATCGAGTTTCGCGCGATGGCCGCCTGATGCGTAGAGGCGCTGAGCTTGCGGGTCATCAATTCCGTAGTCAGCGTCAGCATCGTCAATACAAACGCGCCACCTGCGGTGAGGGCCCCAAGCAGCGGATGCAGTGAATAGACGAACAGAAGGAACAAGGGCATCCACGGAAGATCAAACAGGGCCACCGGCCCCTGACTCCCTAAAAAACCACGAACGGTATCCACATCGCGGCCACGCTCCAGCGCTTCTGACGTGGAAAACCCAAAACGCGGCATATCGATGGCAACCTGATGTGCCATCGGCGCGATCTTGCGGTCCAGCCGCGCGCCGATCCGTACCAGCATCTGAGACCGTAGGATGTCAAACAGACCTTGGAAAAAATAGAGGCCAATGGCCAAAACAGAAAGCGCCAGAAGTGTCGGAACACTTCCGCTACCCAATGCGCGGTCATAGATCTGAAGCATGTAAATGGCGCCGGTCAGCGCCAGAATATTGATGATACCTGACATGCCGAAAAGGAACACGAAAATGCCGCGAAACCCATTTGTCAGACTTTCAACCTGCTTACGTTTAGCCGCGTTAATGCGCTCTTTGGATGACATTACAGAACCCCCTCAAGTTCAAAATATCGAAATGTAAAACTCGCCCCGCAGGTCCGAAAACTCCGAACCCGCGAGGGGTGGTATTTTTAGAAATTGAAGTCAGACGACGTCAGCTCGTGGTTGCCCTTGATGCTGATCTTGAAATCCGGGTCCGACTGGTCGGTCGTGTTGCCCTCGACGACAGTATATTCGCCATCGTCGCGGGTTTCGTGACTGACCATCAACTCGCCCGATCCCGCCAGACCACCAGACACCAGAGTAAAGCTCTGTTGTCCGCCAGTGGTCGCATCGGCCTCCATCCCGCTCAGGTCGATCTTGTCGCCCGGCTGGAAGGTCATGATCGTGTCGCCATCGGCGTCGCCCGCGCTCTCAAAGCGGAAGACGTCGTTACCATCACCGCCGTCGATAACATTGACAGCGTTGCTGGCGGTGATCGTGTCGTTGCCGGATCCGGTTACGACATTCTCGACACTCCACAGGGCATCCAGACCGCTGTCAGCGCTTTGCGCGCTGCCGCGGTTCACATACCCGGTGCCCAGATTGACGCTCGTATCAGCAGTGATCGCGGACATATCCAGCGTATCATTGCCGGTTTCACCGTTCACGCCGTCACCATAGTAAGTGTCGTTTCCGTCCCCTGTGGCCGCAACGATCAGGTCATCGCCTGCGCCGCCAAAGACCGTATCGTCACCGTCGCCTGCAGTGATGAAATCATCACCTTCTTCGCCAAAGATACGGTCGTTGCCACCGCCACCGAACAGCATGTCGCTGCCGCCGCCGCCGATCACATTGTCGTGGCCGTCACCAGCAAACACCATGTCACGCCCCCCGAGCGCCACGATCGTTTCGCCAGCATCGGTTCCGGTCAGCGCATCTGCGCCTTGGGTTCCGATAAGACCACTGCTGGCCGCGATCTCTTCGTTTGCCGAACCGTCTCCGGTACCATCGCCAGTGTCACCGCCAGTGCCGTCTCCGGCACCGTCGCCAGTACCATCACCAGTGCCGTCCCCGGCTCCATCACCAGTGCCGTCCCCGGTTCCGTCGCCCTGATCTGCATCATCGGTTGGCGTCGTCGTAAAGATGCTTTCATCCAGACCGCGAAGGTCGGTATTGCGCATCACGATATCCGACATCGTCAGATCTTCGACAAAGTTATAGAGGTCGAAGTTCTCGAACCGGTCGATGTAGTAGTGGCGATCACCCTCCTGAAGACGATCGAACTGTTCATGCAGCACGACCCAGAAAGTGGATCCAACCATGCCACCATTGATCTTGGTCTCGGCAAGGCCGCCGACCCAAAGGTCCATCCGATCCACACCCGACACGATCTTAGAGCCATTAGCTCCATCGGTCAGAACCAGGTCCGGATTGGCTGCAACAAAGGCGTCGATTTCTTCCTGCGTTGTCAGCACCAGATCCGGATAGGCCTCTTTGAACTGTGCAAGAACAACATCGCTCAGACCATTGCGCGACTGGAAATCCGCCCATGTGCTATAGGGTGTCAGATCGCCCGCATAAGAGATCGCCTCGGCGATATACGGATCGGTCGAAGCCAGAAGATCGGCGCGAACCTGGTTCAACGTGCCAATCCCCACATCCCAGCCCCGTGCCACGTTAAAGGCAAAGAGGTCAGCGCTGATGCGAACCAGGTCGTTCCGGACAGCATCAACAATGTTATAGTCAACCTCTTCGGCTTGCTGATCAGCAATCCCGTCCAGAATTGAGCTTACACCCAGTTGCGCATAACCCGGCTGCGGAACGTAGCCCGGCGGCAGAGGCGCAGTAAAGGCCTGAGCTTCGTTGGTTGGGTTCAGGAAGGCATCAAACAAGGAAACTTCCTGTGTCTGACCATTGGCATCAGTAACTTCCAGCGTTTCGCCAATCAGCGAGTGGCCAACACGATACACCGCCGAGGCGAACTCATGCGAGATGCGCGCATCGGCATCGGGGTTATAGTCGGCAAAACCGTGATCCCCGTCGCCGCGCATCCCACCCAAAAGCACCTGGGCAAAATCTTCGAAGACGACGCGCTGATAATCATTTTCGTTCAGCATCTTGGCCGCCTGGAACACCTCTTCCTGCGTGCCCTCAAAACCCGAGTCCAAAAGCTTTTCGACATGGAAATCGTGGTTGCGCGACCAGATCGTGTGCATCGACGTCAGCGCAAAGTTCTCATTGGCGCGCCCGTCTCCGGCGACAAAGTGGTCAAGCAGGTTGATGTAGGGATTGGTATCCAACAGCAATGCATGGCCGGACCCCATGAAGTTTGCCGAAATCGCCGCAACAACGGCCGCATCAAATTCGCCCGTGGCCGGATTATAAAGCGTGCCTGTCGTGCCATCACCCAGATCGAAATCGGTATAATATTCACGCAGGCTCACCTGGCCGCCGGGAAGCGTGTCCGCATGAAAGATCGTATCTGCATCCCAGTGATGCTTGATCAACTCACGCAGCGTCGGAAGCAACCGATAGCCCGCCGCCGATGGGTCCTCGATCCCTTGCAGGACACGCATTCCGTGACCCTGATCGCCGTCGCTGTCACGCAGGAACTGGCCCACCAGCTCGGTCGAACCATAAGCCTGGTTCTGATCGACAAAGGGCGAGGTTTTGTTGACGTGCATCGGATTGCCGTCCGCATCCGTGCCGATAACAGCAGCGCGGGTCAGGTCGGCCGGGTTGTCCGTCCCCGGCGCCCGGCTCATCCCCGGACCGCCGATGTCGATCGTGCCAAAGGCGCTGTCCTTCTGGATAAAGTCCAGCCCGTGATCAAAGTACTGGCCAAACGACATAAAGAACATGTTTGCGTCATTGGTGGCCTTTGGAAGGTCGGCCTCTTGCGTGCCCAGCGCATGGCTGATCGCGCGCGGGTCCAGATCGTTAAAGATCGGATTGATTGCCCGGTTGCCGTTCTCATCCGGCGCGCCAAAGCGTGCTTCGGTCAAGCGGATAAACGCCTGATCGGCCGATCCGTAATGCGGGTTGGCAAGGTTGTTTCCAGTGCCCTCCAGATCCCGGATACCGGCGGCACCATCCGTGTCATCGCTGTCTTCATAAGCGCGGCGACCATTGACGAGGTTCTTAATCCCGGCAATGTCGCGATCCGTCAGAACAAATCCAGTTGGATCGTAAACATTCGCTGTTGGATCTTTAAACAGGGGCAAGCCGCCCGTGCTGGTAAAGGTGACCGAATGCTCACCATTGGTCATGACCGACTGGCCACTGGCATCTGTGGTGATCGAGTAGTCTGCCGGAGTTGTGCCAACAGCCAACTCGATCACATCCTGCGGACGCAGGTTCCCGACGATGGTGTCATTGCCACCATTTGAGCGAAAGACAATCCGGTGTGCTGAGGCTAAAGCCGAAATGTCGATCGTGTCGTCGCCGGTATTTCCATCAATTGTGATGGTGTTGAAATTCAGACTGGTTGCGGTGAAATCACCGATGACGTTGATCGTGTCGCCATTGGTAACGCCGCCTGCCGCACCCCCGGGTGTCGTCACCTGAAGCGTGTTGACCCGGATCTCTTCGATATTGTCCAACTCGGCAATGACCGACGCAGTGTCAGTGCCGTTGCGTGTAATCACGATCTCGGTCGTCGCATTGGCGACCACAATTCCCGCATTCACGGCCTCGGTCCGGGTGTAGATATTATAGGTCTCGGCGGTTGCGTCGCCCACGATCTCAACCGTGTCGTTGCCACCCTGACCATTGATGAAATCTGTACCATCTCCGGCCTGCCAAATGACCCGGTCATTGCTGCCACCGCCAAAGACGGTGTCGTTGCCCGCACCACCGATCAGCGTGTCCGAGTTGGCGCCACCAAAGATCGTGTCGTTACCGCCATCGCCGCGGATCGTGTCATTGCCGCGACCACCATAAAGGGTGTCGTTATCAGCGCCGCCGAGGATGTTGTCGAAACCATCACCACCGCGGATCGTGTCATTACCTGTCCCGCCGTCAATGGTGTCATTTCCGTTGCGCCCTCGCAGGTCGTCATTTCCGCCGTTGCCGTTAAGGATGTCATGACCACAAGTTGCAGGGGCGGTCTGATTGCCTCCCAGCGCGATATCATCGCCTTCTGTTCCTTCGAATGTATTGTTTACACCGCTGGTAGAACTGCCGACCCAACGGACCCCAACGGGCTGTGTTGGCGCTGACACCACGACTTCCGGGTTTCCGTTGCCGTCAATGTAACTGACAACAGCGCGGAGCATCTGCCCGGACTGTGGGCCAAAGGCCTGTCCGCCCACGTCAATCGGCGTAAAGTTCGGCGCAACCGCGCCTGCGATATCGCTCCATGTTATGCCATCTACGGATGACTGCCACTGAATATCCATCAAGCCAAGGCCATCGGCATCCATGATCCCAGAAGTATCCAGCGCAAGTTGCTGACCTTCCGTCGGTGTCAGATCACTGATTAACGGCAGACCGGTTGCGGGGAAGTTCGCCGATTCAGGCTGAACATCCGTCAGGTTGATGGTGAACTGGCGCGTCGCGGCCAACTCGCCATCATTGGCCGGCGTGTCGGTATAGGTCTCGATCGTGACCGTCCAACTGCTTTGGGTCTCAAAGTCCAAAAGTGCAGGACCACCATTGAGAACATGAAGCTGCTGCACACCAACCACATCGACCAGTTGGAAACGCCCGCCCGCGTCATCGACGAGCACATGAAACGGGTTCACGATATCAAGGGCCAGCGCATCCACGCCCTGCGCCGCAATCAAGCCATCTGCAACCACCGGGATCGCTGCGGCAACGATCGTTCCGGCACCGCTGTTCTCGGCAAGCGAGAAAGGCGCGGTAATGGTGCTTGTCGACTCTGATGCAATGCGTTCGGGCACCCCGGTGCCGTCATTGAACAATGCGACCGCGCGAATTGCCTGACCTTCATCTTCGGGACGAACGGTGTACGAGTTGCCAACCAGAACCGTCGCCCATCCGCCTGCGCGGCCCGGAATTGTCGCCTGCCACTCAAAAGTCAGACCAACCGGGCTGCCGTTTCCGTCCAGCGTCAGGCCGTCGGGGTCAACCGCCCCCGTCAGGTTCGCTGTAAGCACTTGCCCAACATAGGGTGAGGCCAACAGGTCACCGTCAATCACCAGAGGCGTTGCATCTTCGATCGTGACAACGCCTGTCGCCACCGCATTGGTTCCAAGGTTGATCAACTCATCCTGAAACTGCAGCCGCTCAATATTCTTCAGACGGTCAGTATTGTCCGACTGAGGCCCGCGTGTTTGGGCGAAACCGGGCGCCGGCTGAACGCCGTTGTCCAGATCAGTCACGCTGATAAACCCGTCGCCATCAACGTCCATTGCTGTGCCGGTGGACGACGTGATCTGACCGTCCTCATCGCGGGTTACGGTGATGCCCTCAATGTCATACTCGGCCCGAGTGCCGCGAAAGACGGCCGTGTCGACGTTGTCATCAGGCGTCTCATCGGTCTTGATTTCGCGCACGATCTGAAGCTGGCCGGGGTTCAGCGTACCGTCCAACATCAACGAATGCAGCGCCGCGCCACCAAAGGCTGCGATGCCAAATTCGTCGGTCAATTGGCCGGACAAGCTGTCGGCGCTATAGATCGCAGGGCCGGTGCCGTCGATGTTCTGGTGAACGGCGATACGCACGTTCAGCCATGCATCGCCATCAAGAACGTCAAATCCGCCACGACCTTCCAGCACGTCGTTACCATCGCCGCCCAGCAGGATGTTACCGTTCTGGAACGATGCATCCGCAACGCCCTGCAGCGCCAAAAGCGCACGTAGCCCGTCGATCCGGTCGATACCCTCGTTATCCAGAGAATGGTTCACAAAAGTCTGGTCCGGCGTTGCGTCAACAGCCGAAGAGGTGCCCAAGGAACCGCGATCATCGCCGCGGATAATGTCGTCGTAGATCCAGCCTGATCCGCCTTCGACCTGATCAAAACGATCCTTCAGAATATCGGCCGCAATTGTCGTAAAGATAGGAAGTTGAAAGTCGAAATTGACGCCGGCGGTGTCGAACTTGGCGATCCCCCAGTCAAAACCGAACATACCTTCGAAACGCTGGATGCCGGGACCCGACAACATGATGTCATCGCCCGTTTCGGCGTCATAGTCCTGATCGTTGCCCTGCCCCCAGAGAACATCATGCCCGACAATCGGGCTGTTAAAGAACAACTCGGAATTGTCGCCCGCGATGACATCAAAACCCGGGCCGCCTTCGATCCAGTCGTTCCCTTCACCGCCGAGCAAGAAGTCATTGCCGGTGCCGCCAAGAATAAAGTCATCACCGGCCTCGCCAAAGGCTTCCTTGTCGTCCTGACCGACAATGATGAAGTCCTTGCCATGACCACCAAAGATCAGGTCCAGGCCCGAGCCGGCGCTGATCACATCATTGCCGTTCTCACCACGGATCATGTCGTCGCCAAACGGGTCCTCGATGATGTCGTCGCCGTCACCGCCGAAGACCTGATCGCTTTCCATTCCCCCGTTCAGATAATCGTTGCCGCCATCGCCCCAAAGGGTGTCGATGCCCTTGTCGCCGATCAGGATATCGTTGCCCTCGGTGCCGCCCAACACGACATGCTCGCCGCCGCTGAACTTCAGTTTGCCGCCCACATCATGGGTCACCCCGTCAACAACGATCTGCGTGGCGCCCGTATAGTCGCGCACAACTTTTGGATCCAGCGACTGCAAGAACGGATCATCATGGATCGGATCTGCGCCAATCTGTGCAATTCCGCGGTCCAGCTCAAAGATCTGATCCGGCGTCACAAACAGGATGCCGTTCAAGTGCGTGGCATAAGGATCGTTCAGATCCGAGTTGCGCATCACCAGATCGGTAAACGTGTTCGGCTCAAGCTGGTTCAGAAGGTTCGTGCCTTGTGTCCGGCTGAGGTAGTAGAAACGGTCGCCGTTCTGTAGCTGTTCCATCTGGTACTCAAAGACCAGGTTGAACGTCGAACCCAGCATGCCGCCGAATTCGTTAAGCTCTTCTGCAAGCCCGCCAACCCAGAAGTCGACAAGGTTGAGACCGCTCTCTGTCCCGGCCCAAGCGCCCGTGCTGTTGAGAAAATCAAGCCGGTCCGCCGGTGCCGCGACAATCGTGCCATCCGACAGCGTCTGATCGGTTCCCATGACAAGGGCCATCGCACCGGCGCGTTTGCCTTCCAGCGTCTCTTCAAGAGCCACCAGATCGTGCGTGCCGTAAGCCGCGATGAAGTTCACAATCGAAATTGGATGCTTGATGTGCTGCGCGAAATCCACCCAGCTGGTGTAAGGCTTCACATCTGCCAGACCGTAATCGGCATAGAATTGTTTGCGCACTTCGTTCAGCGACGGAATGCCATTGTCGCGGCCACGTGCGATGTTGATCGCAGCAAGATCCAGCGGCAGGCCCAAAAGATTGCTTTGCAGCGCAGGCACGATGAATTCGTCCATCTCGTTGCCCACATCGCGGGTCAGACCACGCACCAGCGTCCCGATCGCGGCGTCGACATCAAGGCCCGGATTTTCCATAAACTCCAATGGATTGAGGAAGGCCTCGATCAATGTCATCTGATCAGTGGTACCGTTCAACGGGTTCAGGTTGTTGTCTAGGCGGTCAACCGTATCGGTCAGCATCGAGTGGCCAAACCGGTAAACGGTATGTGCAAACTCGGCCACAATCGCCGCGTCAATGTCGGGCGAATGGGTGAAAACGAACGGATCAACTGCGGGCTGTATTCGGCGAGCGAACTCTTCAAAGACCATGTGCTGATACTGCATTTCAGTCACAAAGCGCCCCGCCTGGAACAGGCGCTCGCCATCCCAGATCAACACGCTAAGGTCGCTTGGTACCGACACCACATCGACCAAAAGCCATTCGTTCAGGAACGCCAGATCGCCATCAGCTGCGCTGTCGATGATTGTCTGCTTATAGGTTTCCACCAGGCGGTTGTGCTCATTGTGAAAGACCGAATGAACAGCCGTCAGGGCAACGTTTTCGTTGCCGCGCCCGTCACCGGTAATGAAATGCGCCTCAAGAAATTCGTTGTCAAAGGACACCTTTCGCCCGCGCGCATCCGTGGCAATCACATTGCCAACATCCGTATCGGCATCGGCCTGAACCATGATGTCGGGGGTCGCTGGGTTGCCATCGTGGTCGAACGTCGTACCGGGCACCGCGTTATGTGCGATATCATCAAGAAACGCGTGGCCTGTCCGGACCGTCTCAGGCGGAAGCAAAAGCCCCCCGGCCACACCTTCAACCCATACAAAATCTGCAGGATCGTCGTTGCCAACCGGATCCGTCAAAATCTGGGCAAAGCCATTTGCGCCGGCAACAAAGCGGCCATAGTCGTCGGTCATCAGGATGGGCACGTTCAGCACATCCTCATCGACCAGCTGAATGCCAAGTTTTAGCGCAGCTTCGGCTTTGGTCTCACCCCAGTTCGCAAGCGCACCGTTCGAGCTTCCGTCAGGTCGTTTGCCATCGGCCAGATTGCCGGTTGAAACAGCATGAGAATCCATCACCCCATCGCCATCGGAATCCACCGAAAAGACGTACTCGCGCAGGAAGACCTGATGGGACGGGTGCGAGGTATAGGTTTGGTTCTGGTCAACAAAAGGTGTTGTTGTATTGGTCGCCTCGGTCAAAAGACCTGTGTCGGGATCCAGCGATTTTTCGGCGCGGGTCACGGCCATAAAGTTGGTATGGCTACCCTCAACGTAAAGCGGATCGTCGGGCTGAAGCGGAATATAGATAACGCCGTCATTGGCCTTGGTGACAAGGTCCAGACCGTGGTCAAAGAACTGACCGAAAAAGGTCATCCAAGCGTTAAAGCCCGGCGACAGACCGATGTCTGGCGACAGGTTGGGAATGTTCGCGATGTCATCATTGGTCAGTTCAACATCGACAAGCGGGTCCACGATCATACCAGGTGCGACCGGGTTCATTCCGGGGTTGGCCGCCTCCCAGTCTGCAACCGAAATCGGATTGGCAAACCATGCGGCAATTGCCGCCGGGTTGTCGACGGTCTGACTTACGATCAGGTTAGAGATGATGCGCGGATCAGCGTCGGCGACCGATCCTGCTGCGCCATAATCGTTGTTGGTGATCGCAGGCGCGCCCGGCCCAAAACTCATCATGTCACCATCTGCATCGTTCAGAAACTGCGCGTCTGTCAGGCGCGGGAACTGAGTATCGGCAGCGCCGAATTTCTCATTGCCCGGTGCAAGGTTGTTCAACTCGCCCGTCACGGTCCGCAATCCTGCAGGCAGCAGGTTTGCATCGGCGGCATTCACACCATACTCGTTCTGGATCGCCTGCGTCAGAGGCACGCCGCTGGCATGTGCTTCGGCTATGCGAATTTGCTTGAGAATGAAATCCAGATCAGCCTGGTTGACTGTGAAACTGGTGTTGGCCATGACTTTTATCTCCCGAGTTCGTTAGACGTGCAGCCAAGCCACAGCGCCGGATTCTTCCTGTCAAAACAGGTTCTGGGAACTGCTGGGCCTATCTGCGTCTGTGAAATCGGTCGTCTGAAAATGGTCGTGGCAGGCGCAAAAAAGTTAGCAATTCATTGACACCAGCCTAGCGACGGGCTTGGCATTGCCTCACCTCACAAGGTTGAATTGATTGATGGAACTATGTCCGGTGAAATTGTCGGACCTATCTCAGTGACAAAAGTAAGACTAAAGTCCTATGCCAAATGTCAGCCGATTTTGCGCAGGGTACCGCTGACTTAAGGCTTCTGTTCCAGCGCCTTGAAAGGCAGGCGCAATCGGCGCATAGCCCAGATTTGCCCGACCAAAGACAACGGTGGGATCGTTCGAAATATGTCGCGCATCATCCGGATGTCGGACCTGATGCCGGTGATAAGCCCGTATTTCGATTTCTTGAACGGGCTCGAAACGCCCGGCCATTGCACCACTGCAATCCGACAAGCATTGGTGACGCAAATCTGGTTCAGAAAGACCTCAAATCCAAAGTTGGGAAGGGTCGTCAGCTCGGCCATTGCTTTGGCCAAAAGCGACTTGTGCAAAACACGCTCTCCCGAGATATAGTCGATACCGATCAGCCGCCAGATGCGTGGTGCGTTCTGGCGCAAGCTGATCGAGATGTCGGCCCGTCCGCTCAGAACTGGCTGCAAAAGTCGCGTCAGATGGTCGGGTGTCAACCCTTCCAGATCCGCGTCCAGCAACAGGATCAGATCCCCTGCCGCCGCCTCGAAACCAGCAAGCAGCGCGCGCGTTTTACCTTGGTTTGTCGGTTGGATGATCAGGCGCACGCCGTGCGTCTTGGAAACGACGCTTGCGGTCTGATCGGTCGACCCGTCATCAACCACGATCACCTCGTCAACCATTGGATGGCCCACTACCGCATCCAGAACCGCGCCGATGCGAGCACCCTCGTTAAAGGCTGGAATGATACAGGCTACGCGGCTGCGACCGGGTTCTGATACCGCGCTCATTGCGTTTTTCGCCCGCGTCTACGTCGATAGATCCAGATCACCCCGGCGATCACAATGGCCACAAGGATGACCAAAGAAACCCTGTAGATATAGGAATCTATCGACTTATAGGCATAGCCCAGTGAATACCCAATCATCAGAAAGAACAGCGTCTTGGGCAGCGTTGCGATCAGGTTGTAAAAGAGAAATCTGGGCACCGGCATTTTCGACGCCCCCGATGCCATAAGCACGAACATTCCTGCCGAATGTGTCAGCTTACCGATCACCAATGTGCGCCCACCCTGACGGTTGAAATGCGTCTCTAGCCGGTCCTGACGCTGATCGCTGAACCCCAGCTTGCGCTGCCAACCCTGCGGGATCCAGCTGCGCCCGAACCGACCGATCAGATATAGGATCATGTCGCCGACAAGATCGGCCAGCACAAGAACCCCAAAGACCACATAAATATTGAGCGTACTCAAGCCCGCGACATAGGCCGCGATGACAGTCACGATCGGACCTTCGATAACCGCCAGGCCAAAGATCAGCCACAGACCATGGGTCTGGATCATCTGCATGACGGCATCGGTTGTGTACATCGCCGCGCCCTCAGCCCTTCGAACCGGGGTGCAAAGGCACGTCGGTCGCGCGCATCGCATTGCCACGCCACTCAAAGTCGCCACTTGCCCAGGCCGCCCCCCAAAGCGGGGCGATCAACGCATCGCGCACCACCCAACTCAGGATATCGCCCACCGTGCGCGGCCAACCTGCGACCCACGCCAAGCCAAATTCAGCGCCGTACCAAAGAACGAAAAGTACAGGCAGCAAAACCCAAGGCATCTGGCCCAAAAGAACCAACAGTGCCGCAATCAGGATCGGGAACAACCCGCCCGACATAATCTCGGGCAGGAAATACCCCCGAAAGCCCAACCGGCGCACCCGCGACCACCGCAGCTGACGGCCCCAGACATCTGAAAACCGCCGTTTTCCCACGGGCTGCGCAAAGGGCCGTGGCGCCACCCTGACCTTCAAACCCGCCCTGCGCGTGATTTTGGTCGAGGCGACATCCTCGGCCATTTCCGTACCCAGTTGGGCGATACCACCCGCCGCTTCCAACAGATCTCTGCGCCAGAAAAGGGTCTTGCCTTGAGCAAAGCCGATCCCGACCTGATCAGCCGCCAATTGCCAGCGCGCCTGATAGGTATTGAGAAATGCGCATTCCAATTTGGCCCAGAACCCCACCGGACGAATTCCCGACGGCGGCGCAGACACAAGCCCCGTCTCCTTGTCCCAACAGGCATAGAGCACTGACAGATAGTCGGTTGGCAAAAGCACATTACTGTCTGACATCACGATCCAGTTGTGACGTGCCGCAGCCCAGCCTTTGACCAGATTGTTCAGTTTCGGATTGCCGCTGACCGGGTCCGGGCCAATCAGTATGCGCGCCGGGACGGCCGGATGCGCATCGATCAGCCCCTGCGCCAGCTCAATGGCCGGATCATCGGGCGCTTCGACACAGAACACGATCTCATATTCGGGGTAGTCCAGCACAAAAGTAGTGCCCAGTGTCTCTTCGAGGTTGTTCTCCAACCCACAAAGTGGCCGCAGAACGCTGATCGCAGGTGCCTTGTCAGGTGCCGAAACCGGCCCTTTCCGGCCGAGCCGCCCCAAAACCATCAACGTGCTGAGAAGTTGCAGCAAAAGCGCCAATGCGACAAAAATCTCTGCCCCATACATGAGCCATGTAGCACCCATCTCAACCGGTGACTTCTGTTGCGTCGTCGGCCACCTGATCCGGCGCGGTCAGTTCCCCCGTCGCAGCACGGGCCCGCATCGACAAGAGTTTTAGCCCGCCGCGATCATCTTCAACAATCGCAGTGCAGCTATCAAACCATTCGCCGCAATTGGCATATGTGACCCCGTGGTCATCATGCAGCTGCGGGTTATGAAAATGCCCGCAGATGATGCCATCAACGCCCGCCCGGCGCGCCATCGAACACAAGCGCTCCTCGTAGCGATCCCCGTATCGGATCATCCGGTTGACCCGCAAAAGAGTGCGCTCAATCCAGTTCCACTCATTCAGCTCCAGCGCGCGCCGAACGGTTTTTATCACCCCATCGACGCCGCGAACCACGCTATCGACCGCACTTCCGACCTGAAACAGCCACCGCGCCCGCCCGACAAAAACGTCACAACAATCCCCATGAACCACAAGATAGGATTTCCCGTCGGCCGCGATATGAACCTTTTGTTCGATCACTTCGACCGTTTCAAAATACGTGCCATAATGTTGGCGCAGGAACGCGTCGTGATTGCCTGGTGTATAGATTATTCGCGCGCCAGCCTCGAAGCGGTCGATCAGGATTCGAACAACTTCGTGATGCTCGGGCGACCATTTTGAGCCGATCGGCTGCCAGTTATCAAAGATGTCACCGACCAGATAGATCGTGTCTGCGGAATGGTCGCGCAAAAAAGCCAGGATCGCGTCGATCCGACACCCTTTGGCGCCGATATGCAGATCTGAAAGAAACAGACTTCGGTGGTGGAACTTAGGCGGATGACAGGTCTTTTGTGACCTGCGACGCACAAAGGGCAATCCCGTTTGCATCATGCCCCCACCCTCCTCATTGTCGCGGCCTGACCGCCCGGCTGGGTGGAAGGCATATGGATCAGGAAATCAGTTGGTCCGTCTTTGTCCGTCATGGAACTGCGATCCCAAAGTTTCAGGCACCTTTACCGACCACTTGTCTTGCGCCGCCACACCCCGTCAAGGGCCACAGCTTGCAACCGCGAAAACTTCACTGAACTGTCACAAACACCATAAAACTAAAGACGCGCAAACTTTGGGCCTAAGTGGTTTTCTCTTTGGGTTCGTCCCTTTTACAATTTGTTGGCTCTATGCCGGGCTTCGCGCAACACCGCCTCGATCAAAACCGCTGCACACAACAGGGTCAAAAGCGGCCCGCCAACCACAGGGGCAATCACAGCCGTTGCAACCAAGACCGCAACAACCGCCACGCCCCCGAGGATAGCAAGTGTCAACCTCAGGTCGGCAACAAACATCTTGAACAGCTCTTTAAAGACGTCGCCAAGAATGTTCATGCCGGACTCCTTTCGAATGTGCTTCGGGCAAGACGCACGCCAAGTATGCCGACTAAGAGAAAGATAGCAGCCAAAGGCAGCAATACAAGATCAGCCCCCGGCCAATCGACACCCATACCTTCGCCGGTCCAGAAAACTCCGAACGCCGACAGCATAACCCCCACGCCGAATTTCAGCGTATTTTCGGGAACTTGAGACAGAGGTTTGTGAACAATGAAGCCGACGACCAGAACCAGCGCGCAAGCCGCCAAAGCGCCCAGCGACGCTTCCCATAATAGGCCCTGTCCGGCCCCGACCGCGATCACGATAAAGACGACCTCAAGCCCTTCCAGCAGCACCGCCTTGAATGCCGCGATCCCGGCAATCCAGCGCAACGCATCAGGCGCACCCTTTTGGTCCTTCAGCCCCGTGGTTTCCTGACTGAAAGCGGCCAGTTCATCGTGCAGCGGCAGAACCCCGGCCGAGCGTAGAACCGCCTTGCGCAGCCACCCCATGCCAAAGAGCAAAAGCAGGACACCGACAAAAAACTGAAGGATGTGAATTGGGATACGGTCCAGAACCGGACCCAGGATCAACACGATCAAACCCAGAACGCCCAAGGCCGCACCCGTTCCGACAATCGCAGGCTTCCACCCGCGCGTCGTTCCGACGGCCAAAACAATGGTGAACGCCTCGACCACTTCGACGATCGACGCAAGAAATGCAGCCGTGACAGCGGGAAACATCACGGTCCAGAAATCAGGGGGCATATCAGTCCCTTCCAGTTTGTTGTGAATGCGACTCAGGTTGCGTTGTATTTACTACATTGACCGTCGAATTTGCAACATCTATGATCCGGGGGCATGAACACACCCTCGTTTTCCGACCGGCTGATCGGCGCGATGGCTGGCCTCACCCCGGGTGAGCGGCGCGTGACCGACTATCTTGTACAGAACCGTGAAGCCGCGATCATCGCCTCGGCGGCAGATCTGGCCAGGGCCATCGGAACAAGTGATGCCACCATCATCAGAACCGCGCGCAGGCTGGGCTTTGGGGGGCTCGACGATTTGCGCCGCGCGCTTGCGGGCGACCTCAAGCGCGACCTTTCCTTGTCGGACCGGCTGGAAAATTCGCTGCTTCAGACAGGCGGCGGGGCGGGTGCGGCTTTGGCCCAAACAATATCCGTTGTGCGCGCAACTCTGGACGCCGTCGAAGATGGCGCAGGCCCAGGGTTTGACGCCGCCGTTCAGATTATCTGCGCCGCCGCGCGCCTGCGCATTTTTGGCATCGGCCCCTCGGGCCATATCGCGGGCTATTTCTCCCAACAGCTGGGCCGCTTGGGCAAGGACACGCATGCGCTGCGCAACACCGGGCTTCAGTTTGCCGATGACCTGTTGCAGCTGCAAAAAGGCGACGCGGTTATCGCCTTGGCCTATGATCGCCCCTATGCCGAAGTCACCGCGCTTTTCGACCGCGCCATCACGCTGAACCTGCCTGTGATCCTGATCACGTCACCCGGCCCTCTGCGCCCCGATCACCGCGCCGACGTCACCCTGTCCGTGGCCCGTGGGCAAGGCGACGGCTTTAGCCTTCATGCCGGAACCATGGCCCTGATTGAGGCGCTTTTGGTCGGCTACGCCGCGCAGAACCCGGACGAAGTGCGCCAAAACCTCGACACTTTGAACGCCCTGCGTCAGTCGCTTTCAGGCGACCGGATGAACCTGCCCTAAAGGCCGCGCCCCCTGTCGCCCCAGAATTGCCACATTTGCCTGCTATTTTTATCGGAAGGTTGAATTTTAACCTCCCTTTAGTTCAGCCTTGTTGACCAAGTGAAGACGGCGTGAAAACACGCTGAGTTGACTTATCTCCCTGAACTGGACAGGCCGCGCCCTAGGCGCGGCTTCTTTTTGGCGCAATAGGGCGCTACGGCCTATGCGTCATCAAAAGGCTCGATCAAATCGGACCCCTCGGCACGGTTCGAATTCACAGCCGGCGCCACACGAAAGAACTCAAGTTTATCTTCGGCGCCCGCCCGCATCAGGGACGCCGCCCCCTTGCCCTCTTCGCCCAGCCACATCGCAAAGTTCTCCGGTTCAAGGACGACTGGCATCCGGTGGTGGATTTTCTGCATCTTGAGGTTCGCGCTGGTGGTGACAATTGCACAAGTTGTCATCAACTGCTCGCCAACCTCCCAGCTCTGCCAGATCCCGGCAAAGGCCAGCGGCGCGCCATCAACCGCCCGGATATACCAAGGCAGCCTGTTGCCCGCGCTGTCCTTTGTCCACTCGTAAAACCCTGTCGCCGGGATCAGGCACCGCCACTCGCGACAGGCCGCCCGAAACGCAGGTTTATCGGCAAGCGTTTCGGCCCGCGCATTGATCAAGAGCGGCCCGTCCGATGGCGTCTTGTACCAATGTGGCAAGAACCCCCAGCGCATCGGCCTCAGCCGCCGCTGACCCTGATCGCTGGTCACCGTCGCAACCTGAGTGGTCGGACAGACATTGTAGTTCGGTGTAAGCGGCAAGTCATTGCCCGGCACTGCCGTAAAAAGCTGGGCCATAGCCTCGTCCGGCAGGGTGATTGCATAGCGTCCACACATGGCCGAACTCTAACTCCAAACCTCGCGCGGCAAAAGGCACCGACTTAGTGCGCCAAACAAAAACGCCCCCCGGCGGGCGAACCACCGGAGGGCGCAACCTTTACATGGTAGGTTGCGTGTTATTCGCCAACAGTCTTGATGCGACCCTCGACCATAGCCGTCACGCCACCCTTGCCAATGATATAGTCGATCACATCATTGGCCATCAGGTTGCCGTTGCCTGCGTTGATCATCACGCGACCACCGCCCAGCGCACCGTAACCATCACCACCGCTCAGCATATAGTCGTTGGTGGCGACCTTGTAGGTTGCATTGACGTCCAGCGCCTTGTCCCCAACCATGACCGAGGTCACACGGGCACCAGCGGGCGCCGTTTTGTCATAGACGACCTTCATCCCTGACACTTGTGGGAAACGGCCCGCACCATCTTCAACTTGGCTGAACCCGTTTTCCAGCGCGTCCAGAACCTGCTGACCAGTGATCTCTGTCATGACGGTGACGTTGCCAAATGGCAGCTCTGTCAGGATGTCGCGACGCGTCAGAACCGTGCCTGCATCATAGGTGCGGTCAGCGCGAATTCCGCCGCCATTTGTGATCGCAATATCGGCTTTGGTCGCCATGCGCATTGCATCCGCGATCACATCAGCCATCGCACTTTCCTCGCCACGCACAACATTGCGGCGCGTGTCCAGCGGCCCCGTCGTTGCACCGATCTCTACGTTCAGGCTTTCGTCCAGCTTGGCTTTGAAGGCATCGACCAGTACCTGACTTTCTGGGTCGGGTGTCACGTTTGCGGTATCAATGAACCGAAAATTCGGAACCCAGCTGATGTTGCGCTTGCCGCGCTTTTCACCAATGGTAACGGCCAGATCCAAAGGCGACAGGAACCGCCCGTCGATCGAGGTTTCCACATAAGCCGTGATGCCGTCATAAGACGTTGCATAGGCATGGTCGTCGCCCGAAACGATCACGTCAAACGCGTGGCTCGCAATCAGCTCGCGGTCATTGCTTTGGTCCGTTTGAACAACACCGATCACCAGATCCGCGCCGCCATCGCGCGCAGCCTTGGCCGCCGCAACCGCGGTTTTGACCGTCGGCAGGAACTTCAGATCGCCCGAGTTGGCAACCTCTGGTGTCGTGTCCTGAGCGACCGGGATCAGCGCAATTTTCAGCCCTTCGATCTCTTTCATCATGATGCCGCCAAGGCCAGGCACGGCCGAGCCATCTGCGTTAGTGATATTGATCGCAGCCCAGGGGTACTTCGACCCGTTCATCTTTTCGATGAAGTTCTCAGGCCCGAAATCAAATTCGTGGTTGCCCGGAACGGCCAGGTCAAAAGGCACCAGGTTGGTCAGGTCGATTGTGTTCTGACCCTTGTCAAACCCAGACAACAGCGACGGTGACAGCATGTCGCCATCAAAAAGGTACAGCGTGTTGGGGTTGGCTGCCCGCTCGGCCTTGGCAACCGCATTCAGGCGGGCAAAACCGCCCTGATCCCCGTCACCTTCGAAATTGTAGATGTCGCCGACCGCAAAGATTGTCAGGTTCACAGTTTCAGCCTGCAGAGGACCAGCAGTGACAGCAGCAACTGCCGCGCCCCCCATAAGACCGAACATAAAACTACGCACGGTAAAAGCCATTGCGACTCTCCCTTCTTTCATTTTGTTAACTCTGCCAACACTCTGATCTGCGCCATCGCGCGAGTCAAAGGCGAAACTGAGGGCGTATAAAGCCCACCGGAAATTCGCCTCTTTCAAATCTGCCGCTTGACCAGAACCCACGCTTTGGGCATGACCGCCCCCATGCTAATATACAAGATTTTCCGCACCCCCGAATGGGATGCCCTTCGCCAAACCGGAACCACCACCGGTGCGCCGATCGATGTGACAGATGGCTACATCCACTTTTCAACCTCGGCTCAGGCCGCCGAAACCGCGGCCAAACATTTTGCGGGCGCCACCGATCTCGTCCTGTCTTGCCTTGAGACTGACGATCTGGGCGAGGCTCTGGTTTGGGAACCCTCACGCGGAGGCGCGCTTTTCCCGCATCTCTACCGTCCGCTGAATTTGTCCGAGGTTCTCTGGACCAAACCTCTGCCGCTTGAAAACGGCGCTCACGTCTTTCCTGAAGGCGTGCTGTGAAACTAGCCGAACGGATTGGCCTGCCGGTCATGCACCGGCTGGACCCCGAATTTGCGCATTCCCTATCGATCCGCATTCTGCGCGCTGGACTTGCGCCAATGCCGGGGCCGGTGACTTCGGACCGATTGAAAACCACGCTGGCAGGTATCGATCTGCCCAATCCGGTCGGTCTGGCCGCAGGTTTTGACAAAAACGCCCGCGCCGTGGCGCCGCTTGCCAGATCCGGCTTTGGCTTTCTGGAACTGGGTGCCGCCACGCCGCGCCCGCAACCCGGCAACCCAAAACCGCGTCTTTTCCGTCTCTCTCAGGATCGCGCTGTCATCAACCGCTTTGGGTTCAACAATGACGGGGCCGCCGTGATCAGCGAAAGGCTGGCCAAGACGCCCACCGCCCTGCCCCGCGGGCTGAACCTTGGCGCCAACAAAGACAGCGCCGACCGCGCCCAGGACTTTGTCACCGTTCTGAACGCCGCCGCCCCGTTTATTGACTTTGCCACCATCAATGTCTCATCGCCGAACACCGAACGCCTGCGCGACCTTCAAGGGCCAGAGGCGCTTGCCGCCCTCCTTGGCCACGTCACAACCGCGCGCGATAAGCTTTCAACGCCCCTGCCCCTCTTTCTCAAGATCGCACCTGACCTCACTCAGGATGATCTGGCCGCCGTCGCCGCCGTCACCAGCGACGCGGGCATCGACGCGATCATCGCCACCAACACGACGCTGGCCCGCGACGGGCTGGCCAGTGCTGCGGCTTCGGAAACAGGCGGCCTCTCCGGGGCGCCCTTGTTTGAACCATCAACCCGCATCCTCGCCCGGCTCTCGCAACTGACCGAACTGCCCCTGATCGGCGTGGGCGGCATAGCGACACCTCAACAGGCCTACGCAAAGATCAGGGCAGGCGCCTCTGCGGTTCAGCTTTATTCGGCGATGATCTGGGGCGGTCTGTCTCTGGCAGCCGATATTGCCCGCGGCCTTGACGACCTCCTAAAGGCCGATGGTTTTGAAAACGTCGCCGAGGCCGTGGGCACAGATGCTGCAAGCTGGCTCTGAAATGACCCTGACCCTCTGGCATAACCCCCGGTGCTCCAAATCCCGACAAACGCTGGCCCTTCTGATCGACCGCGGGCACACCCCAACGCTTCGCCTGATGCTGGACGACCCGCCCAGCGCGGCTGAGATCACGGATGTCACCCATCGCCTCGGCCTTTCACTGCGCGACGTCACCCGTAAGGGTGAGGCGCTCTACAAATCCCTCTCCTTGGGTAAGGCAGACGACGCCACGCTCCTTACAGCACTGACAAACCACCCGATCCTGATCGAACGCCCGATCCTTCTGACCGGCACCAAGGCCGCAATCGGGCGCCCGCCTGAAACGGTCCTGGACATCCTTTGACCTTCATTTCTCTTGAAATATCCGCGCCGCAGGCCGCGGCCCTGCCCCGCGGGGCCGCTAGATTTGCGCCGACCGCTCAAGTGCCCCGTACCGTAACCCCAAGGTTAGCCCGCGCACCACGAAAGACACCAAAAGCGCCAGCCATAGCCCGTGATTGCCAAAGGCAGGCACCAGAACCAAAACCGCACCCAGGTAAACCAGCGCCGAAACGATCATCATGTTACGCATGTCGCGCGTCCGCGTCGCTCCGATAAAGACCCCATCCAACATCCACGCCGCAACCCCGACAATCGGCGCCAGCACCATGTAGATCAGGTATGCACGCGCGACCTCGCGGACATCGGGCGCGGTTGTCATGATGTCGATCACCTGCCCGCCAAAGACCGCAAATCCCGTCGCCAGCAGAACACAGACCACGCCCCCCCAAAAACTGGTCATCAACACACTGCGCCGCAATCGCTGAATTGCACCGGCCCCATAGGCCTGCCCGATCAAGGCCTCGGCGGCAAAGGCAAACCCGTCCAGCGCATAGGCCGTCACCTGCAGAAACTGCAAAAGAACCTGATTGGCGGCCAGCGTCACATCGCCAAAATCGGCCCCCAGAAACAAAAACGACACGAAAATCGCCTGCAGCAGAACCGACCGGATCATGATGTCACCGTTGACCACCGCCATATGCACAAGCCGTGCCCGGTCCAATATCCGCGACAAGGCATTCCAACCCGGAACCGCAAAGGCCGACCGGCACATCCAAAGACCCAGCGCCAGCCCCGACCATTCGGCAAGGAACGTCGCAAAGGCCACGCCGCTCACCCCCCAGCCCAGCCCAAGAACAAACCACAGATCCAAGAGGATGTTCGCGCCGTTCATCCAAAACTGCACGACCAGTACCAACCGCGTCCGTTCCAGCGCGATCAGCCATCCAGTGATCCCAAATAGGGCAATCGTTGCAGGCGCTGACCAGACACGCACCGAAAGATAGTCGCGCGCCAAGACCTCGACCTCGCCCGAGGCAGGCGACATTTTGAACGCCAGCCAGATCAGCGGCACCTGAAACAGGATGATAACCACGCCAGCGGCCCCGCCAATCAGCAAAGCGCGCATCAAAAGCGCAGTCACCTCGGTCGTCTCGCCGCGACCCGAGGCCTGACTGGTCAGCCCGGTCGTGCCCATCCGCAAAAAACCGAACAGCCAATAAATGGCCGAGATGATGATTGCGCCAATGCCTACCGCCCCGATCGGCGCCGCCAGTCCGATCTGACCAACAACACCGGTATCAACGACCCCCAGGATCGGCACCGTCGCATTGGACAGAACAATGGGCCCCGCAATTGCCAGAACACGGCGATGCGTCAGCGCCGCAGTCTCAGCCATCGTTGAAAGGCATCAGAAAATGCCCGGTTGCCTGTGCGAAAAGCCGGCTGCGATTGTCCTGCCATGCCTCAACGTGAACCGAGGCATAGCGCCGGCCCGATCGGTTAACCCGCGCCCGCGCATAGGCGTCGCGTGGCAACCCCGAGCGCAGGTAATCCACCGTGAAGTCGATCGTCTTGGGCAAGCGCGGCAATTGCACTGGCTCCAGCTTGCCGGCCTCAACTTTGCTGGCCTCACCTTTGCTGGCCTCAACTTTGCCGGTTTCCACCTCCGTCCAAAGGATCGACCAGCTAAGTTCGATCAATGCGGCAACCTCCAGAAAGGCCGCCGTCGCTCCGCCATGCAGCGCCGGCAAAACCGGGTTGCCAATCAGCATGTCACTAAACGGCAATACCGCCGTAAGCTCGTCTCCACGCCGATCAAATTCGATCCCCAGAAAACGGATATAGGGCACGCCTTCGACCAATGCCTTAAGGGCGGCATCGCGCCGCTGTTTAATTACCTGAACCGGCTCGGGCGTCGGGCGTCTCATTTGGCGCTCCCTGCATCTTGCTGGGCAATAAAGGTAAAAGCGCCCGTAGCCGTCGCAACCGGACGTTCGCGGTCATCGTCCAGCGCCACAGCGCGCACAAAGGCCACGCTGCGCGTGACGTGATAACAGGTCGCCTTGGCCACAATCGACTGACCGGGCGTGGCCGCGCGCATATAGTCGATGCGCAGGTCAATCGTTGCGGTACCAATGGGCGCTTCGGGGTGGCTGACAACTGCGGCACCACCGCAGGTATCCATCAACGCCGAAACCGCCCCCCCGTGGATCACGCCGGTCACCGGATCGCCGATCAGCCGCTTGTCATATGGCATGGTCATTTCGGCCTTTCCATCTTCGATAGAAACGATCTGCATTCCCAATGCCTGTGAATGTGGAATTGCCTCGAAGAACTGTCTTGCGATCTCGGAACGCTTGGGGGTCATGAAAATTTCCTGCAAACTATTCGCTCCGGTTATTTCGCCTCGACCTGTCGCAAACAAGGGCTAAGTAGCAAATCGCCTGAATTTCCCCCTATTTCCACCTGATAAAAGCGGGCATGGCGCCGCGTGGAATTTTTACGCAAATTGGCACCAACACCGATTGCCCTTAACCGAACTGCACATTAGGCTGAATTCAGGAGGACTTTGAATGGCCGACGAGCTGCTGACATTCAAGGAAATGTGCGGCAAGTTTGATGTAACGCCGCGCACGTTACGATATTACGAGTACATTGAACTGATACAGCCCAACCGCGAAGGTCGTTCGCGGTACTACACCCCCCGTGACTGCGCGCGGATGGTGCTTATTCTGCGTGGCCGTCGGTTTGGCTTTTCTCTGGAAGAGATCCGCCAATGGCTGTTGATCTACGAAGAAAAGGGCACCTCGGCGCAGATGCAGGCCTGGATCGAGCTGGCTGATCGCAAGCTGGGCGAGCTGGACGGCGAAAAGGCCCAGCTTCAGTCGACAATCGATGTTCTTCAAAAGCTGCGTGACGACGTCAAAAGCAACCTGAGCTAAGTGCGCAGGATCGGCCTGGAAGGCGGGCCGCCCCCAATTTCCGTTATATTTCTGGCGTTGACCTTCACGTAAGGGCAAGTGACGTAGCGTCTCAGTTACGTAAACGTCAAGCATGCTTGTAACATGACACCGGAAGCCACATTTCCAGCGAGAAGAGACACAATGCAAAGGAACGATCACATGTCAGATCATGCGATGACGATCCGCGAAATGTGCGATGCTTTTGATGTGACGCCACGCACGCTGCGGTTTTACGAATCCAAGGAACTTCTGTTTCCTACGCGGATTGGCCAAAAACGCCTGTTCACGCGACGTGACCGTGCGCGCCTGAAATTGATCCTGCGTGGAAAGCGCTTTGGGTTTTCTCTCGAAGAGATCCGCCAGTTGCTCGACCTCTATGAGATCGATGATCAGCAAGTCACACAGCTGACAAAAACATATGAAATTGCCAAGGAACGCCTTGTCGATATGGAAGCGCGCCGCGCTGAATTGGACGAAGCAATCAGCGACCTGCAAAAACAAATCGAGTGGGGCGCACAGTTGATAGTCTCGCTCAAATCAGAACAAGCCGCCGAGTAATCGTTTCTTAGGGAGAAAATTGCGATGCCCAGTTACACAGCCCCCACAAAAGACATGCAGTTCATTTTGCACGAGGTTCTGAACGTCACCAAAAGTGATGTCCCCGGCTATGATGAACTGGAGGCCGATTTCACCTCGGCCGTCCTTGAAGAGGCGGGCAAACTGGCAAGCGACGTTCTGGCGCCTTTGAACATCGTTGGCGACACCGAAGGGTGCCGGCTGGAAAGCGGCGTCGTGCGCACGCCGACCGGTTTCAATCAAGCCTTTGACCAGCTTAAGGCGGGCGGCTGGACCGGGCTGGACTGTGATCCCGAATACGGCGGACAGGGCATGCCTTACATTCTGGGCACGGCTGTCGGCGAGATTTTTGTCTCCGCCAACATGGCGTTCAACATGTACGCTGGCCTGACCCACGGCGCCTATTCTGCGATCCACGCCCATGGCACCGACCAGCAAAAGGCAACTTATCTGCCCAAAATGGTCAGCTGTGACTGGACCGGAACGATGAACCTGACCGAACCGCATTGCGGCACCGATCTGGGCCTGATGCGCACCAAAGCCGAACCTCAGGATGATGGCAGCTACAAGATTACCGGCCAGAAGATCTTTATCTCAGCCGGCGACCACGACATGTCCGACAACGTGATCCATCTGGTTCTTGCAAAGATCCCCGGCGGCCCCGAAGGCATCAAAGGCGTCTCGCTCTTCATCGTGCCAAAATTCATGGTTGGCCCGGACCAAAGCCTTGGTGATCGCAATGCAGTATCAGTCGGCAAGATCGAAGAGAAAATGGGTATCCACGGCAATTCGACCTGCGTGATGGATTACGACGGTGCCACCGGCTATCTTTTGGGCGAGGCGCACAAAGGCATGCGCGCAATGTTCACCATGATGAACGAAGCGCGCCTTGGCGTTGGCCTGCAAGGTTACTCTCAGGCAGAAGCCGCCTATCAGAACGCTGTTATCTATGCCAACGACCGCCTTCAGGGTCGTGACGTCACCGGCGCAAAAAATCCCGATGGACCAGCCGATCCGCTGATCGTGCACCCCGATATCCGGCGCAGCCTGATGGACCAGAAAAGCTTTACCGAAGGCGCGCGCGCTTTCACGTTCTGGGGCGCCTCACTGATCGACCAGGCCCACCGCTCGGGCGACAAAGAGGCGGACGGCCTGATCTCTTTGCTGACCCCGGTCATCAAGGGCTTTCAAACCGACAAGGGCTTTGACGCCACGATCGCAGCTCAACAGATTTACGGCGGCCACGGCTATATCGAAGAATGGGGCATGTCCCAATTTGCCCGCGACGCCCGGATCGCCATGATCTACGAAGGCGCCAACGGCGTTCAGGCGCTTGACCTTGTGGGCCGCAAACTGGCTCAGGACGGCGGCAAACATGTCATGGCGTTCTTTGATCTGGTCAAAAGCTTTATCAAGGAAAACGAGGGTGACGCGCGTCTGGCCGATTTCCTTGGCCCGCTCAAGGCGGGCTCCAAAGACCTGCAGGCGGCTGCGATGTATTTCATGGCCCAAGGCGTCAAGAACCCCAACAATGCGTTGGCCGGCTCGACCGACTTCATGCATCTTTTTGGTCACGTTGCCCTTGGGCTGATGTGGGCGCGGATGGCAACAGCCGCCTACGCCGCACTTGACGCGGGCGCCTCGGATACCGAGTTCTACGAGACCAAGATCGCCACGGGGCGCTATTACATGGCCCGCCAACTGCCCGCCACGGCCTTGCATCTGGCCCGCATCAACAGCGGCGCAGACCCCGTGATGGCACTAAAGGCCGAAAACTTTTAGTCGCCCTCCCGGCCAAGCCGCCGGGGCAAAAAAAACACCGGGCATCCCCCATTTTTTGATGACGGGGCGCCCAAAACACCCGGAGAACCCATGCCCAAACGCTTTCGCCTGACCCGCAGGTTCAACGCAGCAATGACCGAAGACGGCTATCGCCGCCTGAAGAAATTCGCGCAAGACTCTGGTCTGGACGAAGGCGAGGCCCTGTCCTTTCTGTTTGAGCATTTCGACAGCGTCACCGACACAGAAAATCTGACCCACCGCCTGAGGGTCTTCAACTCCGAGCTGGAGGCGCGCAAAAGATGACCTCTGCCTGGATGACCGACGAACACCAGATGCTGGCCGACATGACGCGCAAATTCATCACCGATGAATGGGCGCCAAAGTTCGAGCGTTGGCGCAAACAGGGCGAGATGGACCGCGACACCTGGGCTCAGGCGGGTGACCTGGGCCTTCTGTGCCCATCGATCCCAGAAGAATACGGCGGCGTCGGCGGTGATTTCGGCCATGAGGCCGTGATCCTGATGGAAGGCTCGCGCGCCAATCTGGCAAGCTGGGGCCATGGCATCCACTCGGGCATCGTGGCCCACTACGTCCTTGCCTATGGCACCGAGGATCAGAAAAAGCGCTGGCTGCCCAAGATGATCTCGGGCGAGATGGTCGGCGCACTGGCTATGACGGAACCCTCGGGCGGCTCGGACGTTCAGGCAATCAAGACACGCGCGGTGCGGGAAGGAAACTCTTACCGGCTAACCGGTCAGAAAACCTTTATCACCAACGGGCAACACGCAAACCTGATCATCGTTGCCGCCAAAACCGACCCCGGCGAAAAGGCCAAAGGCACGTCGCTGGTGGTCGTGGAAACGGAGGGCGCCCAAGGGTTCAGCCGCGGCCGCAACCTTGAGAAAATCGGCTGCCACGCGGCCGACACCTCGGAACTTTTCTTCGACAATGTCGAAATCCCACCCGAAAACATTCTGGGCGGCCAGGAAGGCCAGGGTTTTTACCAGATGATGAAGCAACTGCCACAAGAGCGGCTGATCATCGGCTGCGGCGCGGTTGGCGCAATGGAAGGCGCCGTGGAAAGAACGATCGCCTACTGCAAAGAGCGCGAGGCTTTTGGCGGCCCGCTGACCCAGTTCCAGAACACCCGTTTCAAACTGGCCGAATGCAAAACCAAAACAACCGTCGCCCGCGCTTTTCTTGACGAATGCATCGCCGAGCATCTGAAAGGCGCACTGACCGTCGAGAAAGCGGCGATGGCAAAATACTGGCTGACCGACACCCAAGGCGAAGTTCTGGATGAGTGCCTTCAATTGCACGGTGGTTATGGCTACATGCAAGAATATGCCATAGCTGAAATGTGGACTGATGCGCGCGTCCAGCGGATCTACGGCGGCACCAATGAAATCATGAAAGAACTGATTGCGAGGACGCTTTGACCTCAACAACACCGATCAGGACAGAGCTGGCGACAAGGTCGGGCCGCCTCCGGCGGGAGTATTTTGTCAAAGAAGAAAGAACGGCGCCTCTGCTGGCCCGAAAACTCGACGCAAACAGAGGCGCTTTCTCCTTTGGCGGTCATCGGCTCTCCAGCCTGTACCGCACCTCAAAACCAACAACATTCTGGTTAACCGACAGTTACTTTAACGAGTTCAGATTTTCTTCTTTGAAAAAATACTCATTTCCGCGGGAAACTTCTGAGCGGACGCTGAGAGGGGCACGAACATGACTGTGAAACTTTATTGTTTTGGCGAAAGCGGCAACGCTTACAAGGCGGCGCTGACACTACAACTGTCAGGAATGGAATGGTCGCCGATCTACGTCGATTTTTTCAGTGGAGCCGCACGCACCCCTGAATTTCGCAAGATCAACGAAATGGGCGAAGTTCCGGTCTTGGTGGATGGTGACTTCACGCTGACCCAGTCAGGCGCAATTCAGCAGTATATTGTCGACAAGACCGGAAAACTGGGCGGCACTCCCGCAGACAAATACGAAATTCTGCGCTGGGTCTTTTGGGACAATCACAAACTGTCCAGCCAAGCAGGCGCGACCCGGTTCTTGATGAACTTTCTGCCCGAGGACAAACGCCCGGCCGAGGCGATCGCGTTTCTTCAGGGCCGCCTCAAAGCAGCCTACGCTGTGCTTGATGCGCATCTAGATGGGCGAGAATGGGTCGTTGGTGATACCATGACAATCGCGGACACTGCGTGTTGCGGCTATCTCTTCTACCCTGAACCCTTTGGGTTTGAGCGCGCCGACTGGCCTCACATCGACGCCTGGCTTTCGCGGATCCAGAAAACGCCCGGGTGGAAACATCCCTACGATCTGATGCCGGGAAGCCCGGCTGACAGGGCCTGATGCACGCCTTCTGGATCATATTCGCGGGCTTTCTTGCCGTCGCCGCAGCACTGACACTGGCGCGGATCGAACTTGCTTTGACCGGCGGTCAAGCGCGCGTTGAAAATCCGATGGGCGACGTGATCTCGATCTTCTTTTCCTGGGCGGCATTTGCGGCGCTTTTGACCGCATCGCTTTACCGGCTGGGCCTTGCGCCAACATTGATCCTGGCTGGCGCACCTCTCGTTCTGGGGCGGATCGTTCCGCCCTCGACCCGCTTGCAACGATTGTTTCCGTTTAAACTCGGCCTTGCCTCTGCCGCTTTGATCCTCGGGATCACCGCACTTTTGGGCTTGGTCACACTGATCGAAGGAGTAGTTCTCGATGGCTGATGCTTATATTTATGACGCCGTGCGCTCACCGCGCGGAAAGGGCCGCAAGGATGGCGCCCTTCACGAAGTGACCTCGGCCCGCCTTTCGGCTGATATTCTCAATGCCGTCAAGGACCGCAACAACCTCAGCGGCCATGCCGTCGAAGATGTGATCTGGGGCAATGTCACCCAGGTCGGCGAACAGGGCGGTTGCCTTGCGCGCACCGCAGTTCTGGCGTCAGATCTGGATGAAAGCATTCCGGGCCTGGCCATCAACCGGTTCTGCGCCAGCGGGATGGAAGCGGTCAATCTGGCGGCCAATCAGGTCAAGGGCGGCGCAGGTCAGGCTTATATCGCAGGCGGTGTCGAGATGATGGGCCGCGTGGCCATGGGCAGCGATGGCGCGGCAATTGCCGTTGACCCGTCGATTGCAATGAACACCTATTTCGTGCCTCAGGGCATTTCAGCGGATATCATCGGCACCGAATACGGGTTCACCCGTGATCAGGCCGATGCGCTGGCCGTTGAATCGCAAAACCGTGCCAAGGCGGCATGGGACGACAAGCGGTTCGAGAAATCCATTGTCACCATCAGGGACCGCAACGGTCTCAGCATTCTGGACCATGACGAATACATGCGCCCCGGAACCGACATGCAGACCCTTGGCGCGCTTAATGCCTCGTTCCAGCAGATGGGCGAAGTGATGCCGGGCTTCGACAAGGTTGCGATGATGAAATACCCGCATCTTGAGCGGATCAACCACATCCACCACGCCGGCAACTCGTCGGGCATCGTCGATGGCGCCGCGGCGGTTCTGATCGGATCGAAAGAGTTCGGCGAAATAAACGGCCTGAAGCCGCGCGCGCGCATTCGCGCCACCGCCAAGATCGGCACGGATCCCACGATCATGCTGACCGGCCCGGTTCCTGTGACCCACAAGATCCTTAAAGACCACGGCATGGCGATCGGCGACATCGACCTGTTCGAGGTGAACGAAGCCTTCGCCGCCGTCGTCCTGCGCTTTATGCAGGCATTTGACGTCGACCCTGCGGTCGTGAACGTCAACGGCGGGTCCATCGCAATGGGCCACCCGCTGGGTGCGACCGGGGCGATGATCATCGGCACCCTTCTGGACGAACTGGAAAGGTCCGACAAAGAAGTTGGTCTTGCCACGCTCTGCATCGCATCCGGCATGGGTGCGGCCACAATCATCGAACGCGTGTAAGGAGACCGGCAAAATGAGCGATTTTACATACGCAGTAGACGCCGATGGCGTCGCCGTCATCACCTGGGACGTTCCGGGCAAATCCATGAACGTACTCAGCCGTGAGGCATTCGTGCTGGTCGAAGAATTCATCGACCGCGCCCTGGCCGACGACGCGGTCAAAGGCATTGTCATCACCTCGGGCAAGGAAACCTTTGCCGGCGGCATGGACCTGAACACATTGGCCACGATCCGTCAGGAAAGCGGCGACAACCCCGCACAGGGCCTCTTTGATTTCACCATGAACGGCCACCGTATCATGCGCAAAATGGAACGCGCGGGTATGGACGCCAAGACCAATAAGGGCGGCAAGCCAGTGGCGGCGGCCATCACCGGCACCTGCGCCGGCATCGGAACTGAAATTGCACTGGCCACGCATCGCCGTTTCATGGCCGACAATCCCAAGGCAAAGATCGGCCTGCCTGAAATTCTGGTTGGTATTTTTCCCGGTGGCGGCGGCACCACGCGCTTTAGCCGTATGGTCGGTGCCATGGCGGCCTCGCCCGTCCTGCTCGAAGGGCGGATGATGGCGCCTAAAGCTGCCAAGATGGCGGGCCTGATTGACGAGGTTGTTCCGGCAGGCGAACTGCTGGCCAAAGCCAAGGCATGGGTTCTCTCGGCCACGGACGCCGACATCGTCAAACCATGGGACCAGAAGGGTTGGAAAATGCCGGGCGGCGCGCCCTACCACCCCGCCGGTTTCATGACCTTTGTTGGCGCCAGTGCGATGGTCAACGCCAAGACCCAAGGCGTCTATCCCGCCGCCAAGGCGCTTTTGTCGGCGATCTACGAAGGCGCTCTGGTGCCCTTTGATACCGCGCTCAAGATCGAGGCGCGCTGGTTCACTAATGTTCTGATGAACCCGTCGTCCAGCGCGATGATCCGGTCGCTCTTCATCAACAAAGAGGCGCTTGAAAAGGGCGCGAACCGCCCCGACGTGGCCGACGAACGCGTCTCCAAGGTTGGCATTCTTGGCGCCGGAATGATGGGGGCGGGCATTGCCTATGTCAGTGCCCTCGCCGGGATCGACGTCGTCCTTCTGGACCAGAAACAGGAAGCCGCAGACAGGGGAAAATCCTATGCCGAAGGCATCCTCGACAAGGGTATGCAGCGCAAGAAAGTCACGCCTGAGAAAAAGGCCGAAGTTCTGGGGCGCATCCATGCCACGACCGACTACGCAGATCTGGCCGGTTGTGATCTGATCGTCGAGGCCGTGTTCGAAGACCCCGGCATCAAGGCAACCGTCACCAAAGCAGTCGAAGAGGTCGTGGGCGAGGACTGTATCTTTGCCACCAACACCTCGACCCTGCCGATCAGCGATCTGGCAAAGGCCAGCAAACGGCCCGAGCAATTCATCGGCATCCACTTCTTTTCGCCCGTCGACAAGATGATGCTGGTCGAGATCATCAAGGGCGCCAAAACCGGCGACCGCGCGGTGGCCAAGTCGTTGGATTTCGTGCGCCAGATCCGCAAGACGCCGATCGTCGTCAACGATGCGCGCTTTTTCTACGCCAACCGCTGCATCATCCCCTACATCAACGAAGGTGTGCGGATGGTAAAGGAAGGCGTTGAACCTGCATTGATCGAAAACGCCGCCAAGATGCTGGGCTTCCCCTTGGGGCCGCTGCAACTGAACGACGAAACCTCGATCGATCTGGGCGTCAAGATCGCCAAGGCCACCAAGGCCGCGATGGGCGCCGCTTATGACAATGACGAGGCGGACGAAGTTCTGTTCTGGCTCTTTGATCAGGGCCGTCTTGGTCGCAAGTCAAAGGCGGGCTTTTACGCCTATGACGATGCGGGCAAGCGCACCGGCATCTGGCAGGGTCTGCGCGATCAGTACATGCAAGGCGGCGATCAGCCTGAACTGACCACTGTGCAACATCGTCTGATGATGGCGCAAGTTCTCGAAGCCGTGCGCGCGCTGGAAGAAGGCGTTCTGGAAGATATCCGCGAAGGCGACGTCGGCGCCATTCTGGGCTGGGGCTTTGCACCTTGGTCGGGCGGACCGTTCAGCTGGCTGGATATAATCGGTGCGCCCCGCGCGGTTGAAATCTGTGATCAGCTGGAAAAGGCCCATGGCCCCCGCTTTGCCGCGCCATCTCTGCTTAAAGAACTGGCCAAAAAGGGCGTGGGTTTCTACACCCCACGCGCCTCTCAGGCAGCGGCATAGACTTTGGAAGCGGGCGTGTGCACAATAACAGCAACGCCCGCATCCATCATCTCCATCCCGTCGATCAACTGGGCAGACGCATCGAGAGACAACGGCGCATAGGGGGAAGCTGCGCTGTCGTTCAGGAGATTTCCAAGAAACGAAGTGGCGCCACCGACCGGGCAATGCACCAGTGCGCCGTGGTTGGCAAAGATCACCTGATTTTTTTCAAACTCCAGGGTGATGACCTCGATCTGGCTGGCCGGCTCAGCCCGGCGGATGCCACGGAACCCTACCAGTGCCATTGCCGGCACCAACGCAAAGGGATCCCCGAACATCTGTTCAGCCAGATCGCTTTCAACAACAATCGCCTGGTCGGGCAGGACATAAAGCACATCGCGGTTTCCCACAGCACCGGCCGGAACCTCTAGCGGCCAATGTGCGGGCGGACAGAACGAGGGCTGCGACCAAAGGGTTGTGCGTGTAACGCCCGTAACCAATTGCAGATCGTCATCGAAGGTCATGACGCGATCACCGATGGCAATCGCTTCTACCGGGCGCCAACCCATATGAGTGGCAACCAATGTACCACTCAGAATACCGCTGGCCGGCACCTGGTCCCAACCGCCCCGCATAGCACCATTATACGCGCCGGTTGTCTCGCTTTGGCGGTGTGTTCCACCGCTCAGAATTTCATTCATCCGTGTCAGCATCGTTTCCGTCCCCTATCAAAGTCTAGTTTGGCAGCCTGACTTTGTTTGCAGAACCCATCAGCAGTGATTCCCTTGCCGAGACTTCGACTGCTTTGTGGGCGAATTGCGGCATAATCCCGACAATTCATGCAATACTTCGGTTAAAGAACGATTGACCAAAAAGCGGAAACAAAACCGCCGAATTTTAACGCTGACCCTTAAAAAGAATAGCCAAACCGCGCGATATCAGCCGCACAAATTTCGTGAACAAGGTCACGATCGGCGTTGGAATAGGCCTCAGCATAGCCACTTTTGCGCGGCGACGCGTTGGAATGTGGCAGGCTCAGATCAAAGCCCAGATGCGCATTCAACGGCGCCAGATCCTCTTGTAGATGCTCAAGCCGAATAAAGGCGTCACATCTTAATGCGCCGTGGCGGTTGGCGACATACCGTCCATATGGTGCAGCCGTAAACGTGGCGCGTGTGTGGGCGTGGTTCAGGAACGCGCTGAACCCAAGGCTCTTGGCCAGCTCGATCGCCGGGTGATCAAAATCCTGCTCGCGCAGCCAGTGGTAATAGCTGACCAACCGGTCCCAGGGGTTGCGCACCATCGTAAAAACAAAAAGGCCCTCAACTTCGTCCTCATCCACAAGGCCGTAGATATCAGTCAGCCGCGAATGTTTCCACAACCGGCCCGAACTGACGACCCCCTCCAGCCGTTTGCGCCGAAGTTGCGCCTTTGGCGTGTCGCCGATCAGGATGTCATCCTTCATGGCCCGCTCTTCCAAAGCCATCGCCATCGACGTGCCACCGGTCTTGGGAATATGGACGAATATATAGCGGCGACCGCGCGAAATGATCATGCCCCGACCCTACTGCCCGCATCCGACCTTGACCATCCAAGCCTGCCGCCCTTCCGCGATTTTCTGTAAATGTCAGGCAATTGACAAAGAACGCCGTTTCCAGTCTTCAAAAAGCACTCAGCCAAGGGCATACTCCTGCCGTGCTGCGCTATGTTTTCGGGGGGATCGAAATGGGCTGGATGAAAGACGAGGCCGGGCTGGAAAAGCGCCGCGCAAACCATGTGCCGCTGACGCCGCTTTCGCACCTCAATCGCGCCGCCAAAGTTTTCTCCGATCACACAGCCCTGATCTATGGCAACACCAACTATACCTATGCTCAGTATCACAACCGGGTCTCGCGGCTGGCCTCGGCACTTACAGGCATCGGTGTTCAGCCGGGCGATGTCGTGGCCACCGTCCTGCCCAACATCCCAGCCCAGGCCGAAGCGCATTTCGGCGTGCCCGCAACAGGCGCGATCCTCAACACGATAAACACCCGCCTCGAAGCGGGCACAGTCACCTATATCCTCGATCACGGGCAGGCCCGCGCAATCCTAGTCGATACCCAGTTTCTGCCAATGGTCGAAGCCGCCGTCGCGGAACTTGAAGGCCCTGCCCCGACCATCATCGAAGTGCCCGACACCGTCGCAGGCCACACCGCCAGCGGCCGCCACCTTCAGTACGAAAAATTCCTGGCCAGCGGCGATCCTGACTTCGAATGGGTCATGCCCCAGGACGAATGGGAAAGCCTTGCCCTGAACTATACCTCGGGCACGACCGGGCGCCCCAAGGGTGTCGTCTATCATCACCGCGGCGCCTACCTGATGACGATAGGCACGGTGATCTCGTGGCGCATGGTGCTGCATCCGCGCTTTCTGGCGATCGTGCCCCTGTTTCACTGCAACGGCTGGAACCACACTTGGATGATGCCCGTGCTGGGCGGAACGGTTGTCTGCTGTCGCGACATAACGGCCAAAGCGATCTATGACGCCATCGCCGATCAGGGCGTCACCCATTTCGGTGGCGCGCCAATTGTCCTAAACACAATCGTCAACGCTCCCGCCACTGACCGGCGCGACTTTGACCACACGGTCGAGGTTTTTACCGCCGGCGCCCCACCCGCCGCCGCAACCTTGGCCGCCGTGCAGGAGATTGGGTTCAACGTAACGCAGGTTTACGGTCTGACCGAAACTTACGGTCACGTCACCGAATGCCTGTGGAATGACAACTGGAACGACCTGCCGCAGGCCGAGCAGGCCGCGCTCAAGGCCCGTCAAGGCGTCGCCATGCCCATGATGGAAGAGGTCACCGTCGTTGACCCCCAAAACGCCCAGATCCCGATGGACGGCAAAACTCAGGGCGAAATCGTAATGCGCGGCAACTGCGTGATGAAAGGGTACTACAAGAACCCCCAAGGCACCGAAAAGGACTTTGCAGGCGGCCATTTCCACTCAGGCGATCTTGCCGTGCAGCACCCCGACGGCATGATCCAGATCGCCGACCGGGCCAAGGACATCATCATCTCGGGCGGCGAAAACGTCTCCTCGGTCGAGGTCGAAGGCGCCCTGATGCATCACCCGGCGGTCTACCTTTGCGCCGTTGTCGCCCGCCCCGACGCCAAATGGGGCGAAGTACCTTGCGCCTTTGTTGAGCTCAAGGCAGGTGCTACCGTTGACGAAGCCGAACTGATCGCATTCGCCAAATCCCGCCTTGCCGGCTTTAAAACGCCCAAGAAGATCGTCTTTCAGGAACTGCCCAAAACCTCGACCGGCAAAATCCAGAAATTCGAACTGCGCACTCTGGCAAAATCCCTTTGATCTTCTTCTTTGAAAAAATACTCCCGCCGGAGGCTCCCAAACCCATCCAGCCCCCCCCCGGAACTCTTTTGCGGCACTCTTTATTGTCGCCCAAGCTCATTTAGCGTAATCTTTTAAACAACGAGGCAGAGCAGGCCCAACCATGACGGTTTTGTCCGAATACGACAGATTGGAAGCCATCGGTCTTTGGCGCGAAAATCCAGACGATCAACGCCGCGAGGTTGTTGTCTCTCTGGGTGATGCAACACTGGTCTTTACCGACAAAAGCGACCGCGCCCTGACCCATTGGTCATTGCCCGCCGTCCGGCGTCTGAACCCCGGCCACACACCTGCGGTTTTCGGCCCCGCGCGTGACGCGACCGAAACGCTGGAAATCGAAGACGACGCAATGATCGCGGCCATCGAAAAAGTGCGCTCGGTTCTTAAGCGCGGTCGCGCCAGACCGGGACGCCTGCGGCTGACGGTGATCCTGACGGCCCTCCTTTCCATTGCAGCACTGGCCTATTGGCGCCTGCCTGACACGCTGATGAACTATACCCTGCGCGTCGTCCCTGCCGAAAAGCGGGCCGAGATCGGCAGCAACATCCTCAACCGTGTCACCCAGATCGGCGGCAAACCCTGCAAGACCGCTTTGGGCTCACGGGCCTTGGACCAACTTCACAAACGCCTGCTTCCGAACAAGCTGGGCAGGCTGGTCGTTCTGCCCGAAGGCATCGTCTCGACCGCGCATCTGCCGGGGGGCGTTCTGCTTCTTTCGCGCATCCTGGTCGAGGATTATGACGAACCCGATGTCATTGCCGGTTATATCCTTGCCGAAGACCTGCGCCGCGATCATCAGGACCCATTGGCCGACGTGCTCCAGCACGCGGGCTTTCTGGCAACTTTCCGGCTTTATACGACGGGTGATCTGCCGGAAAACGCGCTTCAGGGCTTTGCCGATGATCTTCTGATTGCACCGGCCACATCGCTTCGTGCCCCGGCACTGCTGGACCGCTTTCGTCAGGCGGGCGTCCGCAGCACCCCTTACGCCTATGCTGTCGACAAGTCGGGCGAAGCAACTCTGGCCCTGATCGAAGCAGACCCTTTTGCCTCAGGCGCCACGCGCCCCGTCCTGCCCGACAGCGCCTGGGTCAGCCTTCAGGGGATCTGCGCCAACTAAGCTTTGGCCGGCGCCTTGCGCACGATCAGCCTGTGCAAGGCAAAGACAATCACCGCCGATATGAGCGCGGCAAAAATGACGTCACTAAGAAAATGACCCCCAAAGAAGATCCGCAAGAGCGAAGTTGCGGTCGCAATGACCCCCAGAACCCCGATCACCCACCGACCCCGACGCACAGAAACCCGTGGCAGACTTAGCAGGATCAGAACCAGCGCGGTGGTCACAACCAGACTGGCCTCTCCGGACACAAAACTGCAATTGTTCAGACATTGATCAGATGGCACCAGCGGCGGCGAGTAACTTAGCGTGCCGCCAAACTCCTCCACTGAATTCGGTCGCGCCCGCCCCCAATGGGCCTTAAGGATCCCATTGACCAAAAGGCCGGGCCCCAAAAAGAGACTGGCAAGGGCAAAGGCGCCCTCACGCACCGGCAAAAGCTTGACCCTTGGCCATATCGCCCCGCCGATCATCGACAAAAGGATCACCACAAAGATCAGCTCGGACACCGTCCAGACCGTCTCGCGCAAGGCCACCAAAACCGGCACAGCGCCTAAGTAGAACCCACGTGCAGGATCGAAAAACCAACCACTTACTGTCAGGTCGACACGCGGGAACAGCACAAAAATCACCGCAAAGAGCAAAGTCAGGCCCAGCGACATTTCCAGGCCGCCCCAGTTCTTGAATTTCATAAAAAGCCTCTTGTCGCGCCGCAAACCGTGGCGTCATCCATTGGGATCGGGGTGGTACGAAAACCGGGCACGCCGTGGCGCCCGCCAAACCTTTACTTGCGCAAGACCGCGTCGCTAAAACCTGCACTGCGCGCCGCGCCCAGCGCCCGCGACAGTTCGGCCTGTGACCGAAACGGTCCCGCCACAACGATCTGCAGCGTCTTGCCCTCGCGCTGAAAGCTTCCCATTCTGACCGGCAGCTTCATCTGCCGCAGGACTGCGATTGATTTTTGCGCATTGCGCGGCTGCCCGTAGACGCCCACTTGAACAAACCGATGGCTAGCCGTCCCTGCCATGTTGGCCTGAGGCGATTTTGACGACGTGCGAACCTTTGTCCGAACCGCTTTTGTGCGCCGCACCTGTGTGGTTTCACTCACCAACTGACGTGGAAGTTCGTTCGTCCAGACGCGCGCCATCTGGGCCGCACCCAAAGCCGTGCCGCGGCCGCGATTTGAGTTCAGACGATCATCTGTCCATGCACGTTTGTACCCTTTCGGGACCGCCAGAGGGACGCGCGCAGGCAAAGGAGCCGCAACAGGCGCAGGAATTGTGATCCGGGCGGTGCGGACGGTCGTTTGAACCGGACGGGCCGTTCGAACCGTTGTTGTCGTGCCCATCCGCGACGTGGCGAGCGGCGCCCTTGGCACCGCCGGGATCGCAACAGGTTGAACACCATCAGGAAAGACGACGCGCGTTTTTCGGTCACCACAATTGCCGGTCTTTGTGCCGCCAAAGGGGCGCGCCAGACCCGAAGCGGGCTTGCACGGGTCAGCAACCTGCGCCTGACGGGGCGCCTTGGCCTGCGGCCGGCGGACAACCTGTTTCGGCGCTTTTACCTGCGGGATGACAACCGGGCGCGGCGCTTGCTTTGGTGCCGGTCTGGGCGCTGTGACTACTTGCGTCCCGCCAAATGTCGGTTTGAAACCGCAAATCACATTCCGGTTCTTTGCGACCCTTGGAACCCAAGTTACATTGCCGCTAAACCCGGCCCGTACATAAACGCAGCCCGCGGAATCGACAAACTGGCGACCCTTATAGTTGCTCGGGGGAAGCTCTTTTGGCCCGCCAGCTTTACTTAAGGATTGCGCCGTAACCGTACCCATGCCCGACAAAAAGCCAAACAAGAGGCCAAAGGTCATTCCGAAAATTACACGCTGGAATTGCATAGAAGCCCCCACAATATATTGTGGAGGATGCCTCAGAGAGCCCTACAAGTAAAGGCGAATTGTGGCTATTTTGTGCCGAACATCCTGTCGCCCGCATCCCCTAGTCCCGGCACAATATATCCATGCTCATTCAGGTGATCGTCTACCGCTGCTGTCACGATCTGCACATCCGGATGGGCTTCTTTCATCCGGGCCACCCCTTCGGGTGCCGCCAGAAGGCACAGAAAACGGATGTCGGTTGCACCGGCTTCTTTCAACAGATCAATCGCAGCAACCGACGAATTTCCCGTGGCCAGCATCGGGTCAACCGCGATCACAAGCCGCTCTTGCAACTCGGATGGCACCTTGAAGTAATACTGCACGGGCTCCAGCGTTTTCTCGTCACGATAGAGCCCGACAAACCCCACCCGCGCCGAGGGGATCAGTTCCAGAATGCCGTCCAGTAACCCATTGCCCGCCCGCAAGATCGACACCAGCGCCAGCTTGCGACCATCAAGTTCCGGCGCCTGCATCTCGCAGATCGGCGTCTGGATGGTCTTCATCGTCATCGCCAGCTCGCGCGTGATTTCATAGGCCAAAAGCTGCGAGATTTCGCGTAATAGCTGGCGGAACAGGGCGGTCGGTGTCTCCTTCTGGCGCATCAGCGTCAGTTTGTGTTGCACCAGCGGGTGATCGACAACTGTCAGGTGTTCTAGCATCAGGTCCTCTTTAGCATCTCGCCCACGCGGGCGCGTGTGTCATCATTGCAATAGGCCGCCGCTAGGGCGGTCTGGTTGATCTCGTCAAATTCCTGCTCGCCCCAACCAAAGGTCCGCTCAAGCATTTCAAACTCGCGCGTCATGGTGGTGTGAAAGAACGGCGGGTCGTCGGTGGACACGGTCACTTTCACCCCTGCATCGCGCAGTCGCTGAATGGGATGATCCCGCCAGCGCGGGTAAACCCCCAAAACCACGTTCGAGCCCGGACAAACCTCTAGCACGATACCGCGTTCAGCCAGAATTTCCACCAGAGCTGGATCTTCGATTGCGCGCACGCCATGGCCAATCCGGTCCACGCCCAGATCCTCAATCGCATCGCGCACGGATTTGGGCCCGCCCCATTCGCCCGCATGCGCGGTCAGCCGCAGCCCCGCCTCACGCGCCATGTCAAAGGCATAGGAAAAATCCGAAGGCTCGCCTGCCAGTTCCGCGCCAGCGATGCCGAACCCGGTCAACCAGTCACCGGCAGTTTCAGCCGCACAAAGCGCCGAGGCACGCGCCTTTTCCGGCCCGAAATGCCGGATACAAGTGACGATGCCGCGCAAATGAATTCCGCTCCTGCGTTCGGCCTGATCGGCCGCATCCTGAATGGCGGCCAGATAATCGCGCCAGGCCGCAACATCGCTGCCGCCGCAAAAATCGGGCGACAGGAACGTCTCGGCATAGACCACGCCATTGGCGGCGCATTCCTCTAGCACCGCAAGCGTCAGGCGGTGGTAATCTTCGGGCGATTTCAGCGTTTCGGTCGCCGCCTCATAGACGCTTAGGAAATGTTCAAAGTCGCGGTAGGCGTAACTGCCATCGCGATCAAAAACACCCGAGATATCCATGGATTTCTCTTTGGCCAGCCCACGGATAAACGCAGGCGGTGCAGCGCCTTCAAGGTGCAGGTGCAACTCGACCTTTGGAAATGACGACCAACTCACAAAAAGCTCCTTCCCGGGCCCTGCCCGGCTACTCCAAGATGTTGCGCGATACTTGTTGCAACATCGCTAAATCCAATCTGGCCCAGCGCACCCGCACCCCGACCCTGACACAAAACCGGCACCCTTTCACGCGTGTGATCGGTGCCCCGCCATGTCGGATCGTTGCCGTGATCGGCGGTAAAGATCATCAGATCACCGGCGCGCATCGCCGCAAAGAGCGCAGGCAAGGCGGCATCGAACCATTCCAGATGCCGCGCGTATCCCGCAACATCGCGCTGGTGTCCATGAAGACTGTCAAACTCGACGAAATTGGCAAAGGTCAGGCTGCCGTCCTGGGCGTCCGCAACCAGATCACCCAAATGGCCCATCAGGGCGGCGTCACTGCCTTTGCGCACCTCGTCAATTCCGCGCATTGAAAAAATGTCGCCGATCTTGCCCAGCCCGTAAACCTTTTGCCCGGCACCCTGAACCCAGTCGCAAAGCGTGGGCGACGGCGGCGTGATCGCGTAATCGTGGCGGTTCAATGTGCGGGTAAACCTCTCGGTCGCCGTACCGGTGAAGGGCCGCGCAATGACGCGCCCCACCTTCATCGCATGTAATGTCGGCGCCAGATCGCGGCACAGCTTTAGCAGCCGTTCCAGCCCGAAAGCCTCTTCGTGGGCGGCAATCTGAAAGACACTGTCGGCGGATGTGTAACAGATCGGCCAGCCTGTTTCGATGTGGCGGGCGCCAAACTCGTTTATGATCGGCACACCCGAGGCATGGGCATTACCCAAGATGCCATCCGTCCCCGCCAGCCGACAAACTTCGGCCACCAGATCATCGGGGAAGGCCGGATCGCTTTTGGGAAAGTAGTGCCAGTCCCACGGCACAGGCAGCCCCGCCAGTTCCCAGTGCCCTGACGGCGTGTCCTTGCCGCGCGACACTTCTGTTGCCGCTCCCCAAAGCCCCTGCGGCTTGGCACTGAGGCCCGGTGTTTCATCGCCTGAGGCCAGCCGGATCGCAGCGCCCAATCCAAGCGCATCAAGGTTCGGCAAGCGCAACGGACCCAAACGCCCCTCGTCGGCGCGGCCCGCCGCGCAGGCCTGCGCGATATGGGCCAGCGTATTGGCCCCTGCATCGCCGAAATCGGCTGCATCCGGCGCCCCGCCACAGCCAACCGAGTCCAGAACCACAAGGAACGCGCGCGCCATCAGCCGACCCTCTTGTGGATCAGCGGCGGCGCCACCGCGCCCTCTGCCCCGATAGAGATTGCCGCGCGCACCGCCTCGGCGGCGGCCTCGGCCCGGGCCTCGGATGTGGCGTGAATGCGCGCCAAAGGCGTCGACATATCCACCGGCATCCCAAGCCGTCCAATCGCCGCCAGCCCAACGGAGGGGTTGATCTTTGTCTGCTGCGTCAGCCGCCCACCGCCCAAATGCACGACCGCCATTCCCAGCGCCTCGCCGTCAATGGCCGTGATATGCCCCGGTGTAGCTGTGACCACGTCCAGAACCACAGGCGCCGCCGGCAATCGGTCGCGCCAGCGCTCGACAAAATCCGAAGGCCCGCCCATTGCCGCAACCATCTGGCCAAATACCTCGGCCGCAGCACCGCTTTCCAGAGCAGCATCCAGCGCGTCGGCCCCGGTCTCGCTGTCTCTGGCCATCCCCGAAAGCGACAGTAACGTACCGCCCAACTCGCGCGTCACCTCCCAAAGGTCCGTGTCCGAATACCCCTCGGTCAGAACCTCCATCACTTCCATAACCTCAAGCGCATTGCCCATCGAAGGTGCCAGCGGCTCACTCATATCCGTGATCAGCGCCGCAGTTGCGCACCCGGCGCCATTGGCCGTGGCCACCAAAGCCTCTGCCAGATCTTCGGCCTCTGCCATTGTCTTCATGAAAGCGCCCGATCCGACCTTAACGTCCAGAACCAGCCCCTGCAGGCCTGCCGCCAGCTTCTTGGACAGGATCGACGCGGTGATCAGATCAGTGCTTTTGACCGTGCCCGTCACATCGCGCACCGCGTATAGCCGCTGGTCCGCAGGCGCCATCCGGTCCGAGGCACTGACAATCGCCGTTCCAACCTCGGCCACGATGGCGGTAAACTTCTCTTGGCTGATCTGGGTGCTCAGACCGGGGATCGCTTCCAGCTTGTCTAATGTCCCGCCACTATGACCCAGACCCCGACCCGAAATCATCGGCACATAGGCCCCGACCGCCGCCAGCGCAGGTGCCAACAAAAGCGACACGCAATCGCCAACCCCGCCGGTTGAATGCTTGTCCAGAACCGGCCCGTCCAAATGCCAATGCATCGTCTCGCCAGTGTCGCGCATCGCCGCTGTCAGCGCCACGCGCTCGGCCTCGGTCATCCCGTTCAGACAGACCGCCATCGCAAAAGCGCCCGCCTGGGCATCGCTGACAGACCCATCGGCCAGCCCCTTTGCAAACCACTGGATCTGTTCTCGCATCAAAGGCCGGCTGGCCCGCAGCTCAGCCAGGATCCCTTGCGCATCCATACCCTATGCCTGCCCCATGTAAGCATCTGAAAACGCACCTGGAAGCAAGGCCGCAACCGTCGTTTTATGTTCCGCCCCCGCGACCGTGGTCAAGGTAACGGGTGTTTCGGGCGCACTGAATTCGGCCAATTTTTGCCGGCACCCGCCACAGGGCGATACCGGCACCGGACTGTCAGCAATGACCAGGGCTTCGGCAATCACCTTGTCGCCCGCCGCCACCATCGCGGCGATCGCGCCGGCCTCGGCGCATGTACCTTCGGGATAGGCCGCATTCTCGACGTTGCATCCAACGTAAACCTCCCCCGAGCTTGCCCGGATCGCCGCCCCGACTTTGAACCCTGAATACGGCGCATAGGCGTTCTGGCGCACTTTAGTAGCAGCATCTAGAAGTGACATCGCGCAAATTCCTTTGTCTCAGGTCCCCGGCCGTTCCTATCAATGCGGTCCAGCGACGCCTTTTGCAAGGCTGGTTGCAACTCGGGCGTTCCCCCTTGCACAAACTTCCGCTATCCTGCATTAAAAATATAGTTTAATACTAAACTACTTTTAAAGCGGGGAGACTCCATGGCCGATAATACCGACGATCGTTACCGCCAAAGCGCACTGGATTATCACGAGTTTCCAAAGCCCGGAAAGCTTGAGATCCGCGCAACCAAACCGCTTGCAAATGGCCGTGACCTGTCGCGCGCATATTCCCCCGGCGTCGCCGAAGCCTGTCTTGAGATCAAGGCAAACCCCGCCTCGGCCAGCCGCTTTACCGCCCGCGGCAACCTTGTGGCCGTGGTCAGCAATGGCTCGGCCGTTCTGGGGCTTGGCAACATCGGCGGGCTTGCCTCCAAACCCGTGATGGAGGGCAAGGCCGTCCTGTTCAAAAAATTCTCGAACATCGATTGCTTTGACATAGAGCTGAACGAAAGCGACCCTGAAAAGCTGGCCGATATCGTCTGCGCATTGGAACCGACCTTTGGCGCGATCAACCTCGAAGACATCAAGGCCCCCGACTGTTTCATCGTCGAAGACATCTGTCGCAAGCGCATGAACATCCCTGTCTTTCACGATGACCAGCACGGCACAGCCATCGTCGTCGGCGCGGCCACCACCAATGCCTTGCATGTCGTGGGCAAGGATTTTGCCGATATCAAAGTCGTCTCAACCGGCGGCGGCGCGGCCGGGATCGCCTGTCTGAACATGCTGATCAAGCTGGGCGTTCAGCGCAAGAACATCTGGCTGGTCGACCTCGACGGCGTCATCTACGAGGGCCGCACCCAAGGCATGACCGCCCAGAAAGCCGCCTTTGCCCAAAAGACCAACGCCCGCACCCTGGCCGAGGTTATTGGCGGGGCCGATCTATTTCTGGGTCTCTCTGGCCCCGGCGTTCTGACCCGTGACATGGTCGCGACCATGGCCAAGGATCCGATCATCTTTGCCCTCGCCAACCCCACGCCCGAGATCATGCCTGACGAGGCGCGCGCAGTAGCGCCCGGCGCCATCATCGCCACCGGGCGCAGCGATTTTCCCAATCAGGTCAACAACGTACTGTGTTTTCCCTTCATATTCCGCGGTGCACTGGATGTCGGCGCCACCGACATCAATGACGAGATGAAGATCGCCTGCATCGAAGGCATCGCCGCGCTGGCACGCGCGACCACTTCGGCCGAAGCTGCTGCCGCCTACAAGGGCGAACAGCTGACCTTTGGGGCCGATTACCTGATCCCAAAACCCTTTGATCCGCGCCTGATGGGCGTTGTCGCCACCGCCGTGGCCAAGGCTGCAATGGCCTCGGGCGTGGCCACCCGCCCGCTTGAGGATGTGGCCGCCTATAAGGCCAAGTTGGACCGCTCGGTCTTTAAGTCCGCCCTTTTGATGCGCCCCGTCTTTGACGCCGCCGCCACGGCCGCGCGCAAGATCGTCTTTGCCGAGGGCGAGGACGAGCGCGTTCTGCGCACCGCCAACGCAATGATGGAGGAAATGACCGACACGCCGATCCTGATCGGACGTCCCGAAGTTGTCGAACAACGCGCAGAGCGCGCCGGTCTGAAAATCCGACCGAACGTCGATTTCGAACTGGTAAACCCCGAAAGTGACCCCCGCTATCGCGACTACTGGGAGACGTTTCACACCCTGATGGAGCGCAACGGCGTCACGCCGGACCTTGCCAAGGCGATCATGCGCACCAACACCACCGCCATTGCCGCCGTGATGGTGCATCGCGGCGACGCCGACAGCATGATCTGTGGCACATTTGGCCAATACCTGTGGCACCTCAACTATGTCTGTCAGGTTCTGGCCACCGATGGCCGCCACCCGATCGGTGCGCTGTCGCTGATGATCCTCGAAGATGGCCCGCTTTTCATCGCTGACACCCATGTGCATGCCGAACCCACGCCCGATCAGATCTGTGAAACCGTGATCGCCGCGGCCCGCCACGTGCGCCGTTTCGGGATCGAGCCCAAGATCGCACTCTGCTCGCACTCGCAGTTTGGCAACCTTGCCACCGACAGCGGCATTCGCATGCGTGCAGCGCTGGATCGACTGAACGACGCCAATGTCGATTTCAGCTATGAAGGTGAGATGCACATCGATGCCGCCCTCGACCCCGAACTGCGTGGCCGCATTTTCCCCCACAGCCGCTTTGACGGCGCCGCCAATGTGCTGGTCTTTGCCAATGCCGATGCGGCATCGGGCGTGCGCAACATCCTTAAGATGAAGGGTGGCGGGCTTGAGGTTGGGCCGATCCTGATGGGCATGGGCAACCGCGCCCATATCGTCACGCCTGCGATCACCTCGCGCGGGCTTTTGAACATGTCAGCGCTGGCCGGGACGCCGGTCACGCATTACGGCTAGGCCCCCCGCGTCGTCCCAAGACGCAATCATGTCGCAGGGCGCTTGCGGCAACCCCTTGGGCGCGCGTAGAAAGACCTCACAACCGGGAGGGATGGCATGGGCTATAAAGCGGTCTACGACACATGGAAGAACGACCCCGAGGTTTTCTGGCTAGAGGCCGCGCGCGACATCGACTGGGTCAGCCCACCGACCCGCGCGCTGGATGACACCAACGCACCGCTTTACCAGTGGTTCACCGATGCAAAGGTAAACACCTGCTACAACGCCGTCGACCGTCACGTTCTGGCCGGTCACGGGGATCGCACCGCCATAATCTATGACAGCCCCGTGACCGACACCAAAGAGCACATAAGCTACGCCCAGCTTCAGGACCGCGTCGCCGCACTGGCCGGGGCGCTGGCCGCACGCGGCATCACCAAGGGCGACCGCGTCATCATCTATATGCCCATGGTCCCCGAGGCCTTGGAGGCGATGCTGGCCTGCGCGCGCATCGGCGCGATCCACTCGGTGGTTTTCGGCGGTTTTGCCGCCAACGAGCTGGCCGTCCGCATCGACGACGCCACCCCCAAGGCGATCATTGCCGGGTCCTGCGGCATCGAACCCTCGCGCGTGATCCAGTATAAGCCGCTGCTTGACGGGGCCATCGAACTGGCAAAACACAAACCGGATTTTTGCGTTATTTTCCAACGCGATCAGGGCCGCGCGGCCATGACAGACCGCGATCTGGACTGGCACGACTTCCGGCAAGGCACCCAAGCCGCCGACTGCGTTCCGGTCGAAGGCACGCATCCGGCCTATATCCTTTATACGTCGGGCACGACGGGTCAGCCCAAGGGCGTTGTGCGCCCCACCGCAGGGCACCTGGTGGCACTGAACTGGACCATGTCCAATATCTACAATGTGGCCCCCGGTGACGTTTACTGGGCCGCCTCTGATGTCGGCTGGGTCGTCGGGCACAGCTACATCTGTTACGCACCCCTGATCCACGGAAACACCACCGTCGTCTTTGAAGGCAAGCCAATTGGAACCCCCGACGCCGGAACCTTCTGGCGCGTGATCGAGGAACATAACGTCAAATGCCTCTTTACTGCCCCGACCGCTTTTCGCGCCATCAAGCGCGAAGACCCCAAGGGCGAATTTGTTCGCAAATATGACCTCAGCGGTCTGCAAAGTCTCTTTCTGGCTGGCGAACGCGCCGATCCCGACACTATCGAATGGGCCCAGAACCAGCTGAAAGTCCCGGTGATCGACCACTGGTGGCAGACCGAAACCGGCTATGCCATCGCCGCCAACCCCATGGGAATAGAGGCGCTGCCGGTCAAGATCGGTTCGCCCTCTGTTGCCATGCCCGGCTATGACATTCAGATCCTCGACGAAGGCGGCCACCCCGTTCCGCATGGCACTTTGGGCGCAATTGCCGTCAAACTGCCGCTGCCGCCGGGCACCCTGCCGACCCTGTGGAACGCCGACGCGCGGTTTCACAGCGCTTATCTCAAAACCTTTCCGGGCTTTTACGAAACCGGCGACGCCGGAATGATGGATGACGACGGTTATCTTTACGTGATGGCCCGCACCGATGACGTGATCAACGTGGCCGGCCACCGCCTGTCCACCGGCGGCATGGAAGAGGTTTTGGCCGCGCACCCCGACGTCGCCGAATGCGCAGTGATCGGCGTCACCGACGCCCTTAAGGGCCAGCTTCCCATGGGGTTTTTATGCCTCAACGCGGGTACCGACCGCGCCAACGCCGACATTGTGGCCGAGGTTGTCCAAATGGTGCGCGACCGCATCGGCCCGGTGGCGGCATTCAAGATGGCCGTTGTGGTCGATCGCCTGCCCAAGACCCGCTCGGGCAAGATCCTGCGCGCGACCATGGTCAAGATCGCCGACGGACAGGACTTTAAGCCACCCGCAACCATTGATGACCCGGCCATTCTGGACGAGATCAGGGGTTCACTCTTGCAATTGGGTTACCCCAAAACCACATGATCCAGCGCGGAACATCTTGATTTACGTGAAGTAAGCTTGGATGTTCGGAGGATCTGCTCTACTTCAAAGCTATGCAATTTATGCGTGCATGCTTATCCTGACATCCCGCTTAGGGTGATTTTTGACGAGCGACAAAGCCAGGTTGATGCACGGATCCACGAGGGAAGATGGCGCCACCGCTGCTGCTGATAGAGGACACCCCATCGCTTCAGATGGTTTACGCGTCCGTTTTGCGCGACAAAGGTCATGACCTGGTCACGGCCGGAACTGCTGCGGCGGGGCTGGAGCTGTTCACCACGACCAAACCAAGTGTGACCATCCTTGATCTGACCCTGCCCGACCGCGAGGGGCTGGAGCTGATGAAGAAATGTCTGTCAATCCGCCCCGACGCCCATTTCATCGTCATCACCGCCAACGGCTCGATCAGTCATGCGGTCGAAGCGATGCGCGCCGGTGCTTACGAATTTCTGGTCAAACCCTTTGACGAACAGCGCATGCTGAACGCCATCCAGAACGCCAAAGCCGACCTTTTGCGCATGCGGTCCCTGCGCGGCAACAAGGCGCTGCACACCCCGATCGAGGGGTTCATCGGCTCGTCCAAAGCCATGGGCGAGGTTTACGCGCGCATCCGTTCGGTCGGGCGGTCGATGGCCACAGTCTTTATCTCGGGCGAAAGCGGCACTGGAAAAGAGCTGTGCGCACAGGCAATCCACGACCATTCGAACCGCGCTTCGGGGCCGTTCATCCCGCTCAACTGCGGCGCCACCTCGGGCGACATGCTGGAGAGTGAGCTTTTTGGCCACCTCAAGGGCGCCTTTGATACGGCGACGGCCGACAAATCCGGTGCCGTCGCCTCGGCGGACGGGGGCTCGCTTTTTCTCGATGACATCTGCGAGATGGACCTCAACCTTCAGACCAAGCTTCTGCGCTTTCTTCAAACCTCGACGATCAGCGCAATGGGTTCGACCCGGCCCCGCAAGGTCAACGTGCGCATCCTTTGCGCAACAAACCGAAACCCCGCCGAAGAAATCCGCCGCGGGCGTTTCCGCCAGAACCTGTTTGACCTGCTGCATGTTGTGCCGATCCACCTGCCCACGTTGCGCGAAAGGGGCAGCGATGTTCTGGAAGTGGCGGATGCCGCGCTCAAACGCTTCTCGGCAGAAGAAGGGCGCAACTTTACCGAGATATCGGACGAAGTTAAGCACTTGTTCCTAAACCATAACTGGCCCGGAAACGTGCGCCAGCTGCTGAACGTGATGCGCAATGTTATTGTCCTGAACGACGGCCCGCGCGTGACCACGACGATGCTGCCGCCCGAACTTTTGAACGACGTCTCGTCGCGCGCCGAAATGAGCCAATGGCGCAACGAGGTTACACCGCCCCAAAGCCCGACCAGCACCCTGATCGGCAAGACGCTGGCCGAAATCGAAGAACTGGTGATCGAAGAAACCATCGCCCATCACGGTGGTTCGGTGCCCAAGGCCGCGCGCACGCTGGATGTGTCGCCCTCGACGCTTTACCGCAAACGCGAAGCCTGGCAGCGGCGGCGCTAGCGACCGGGCTTTCGCCAAACCGGGTTAGGCAAATTGTTCGCGGATCAACCGCTCCTGCAATCCGTGACCGGGGTCAAACAGGATCCGGTGCGCCACCGATGCGTCGCTGCGAATTTCCACCGATTTCACATTCTCAACCGCGCGGCTGTCGGCCTCGGCCATGACCGGCCGTTTGTCGACCTCCAGCACCTCAAATCGTACCTGAGCTGACTGTGGCAACAGCGCACCGCGCCACCGCCGGGGCCTGAACGCCGCAACCGCCGTCAACGCCAGAACATCCGACCCGATCGGCAAGATCGGACCATGCGCTGAATAATTATAGGCCGTGGACCCCGCAGGCGTCGACAAAAGCGCACCGTCACAGACCAGCTCTTCCATCCGGACCTTGCCATCGACGATGATCTTTAGCTTGGCCGCCTGCGGCCCTGCCCGCAAAAGCGACACCTCGTTGATCGCCAAGGCGTTGTGCACCTTGCCATCCACCGTCTTTGCTCGCATCGCCAGCGGGTTGATCACCTCTTCTTCGGCCTCAATCAACCGCCCGGTCAGACCCTCGCCCGCAAATTCGTTCATCAAAAAACCGATGGTGCCACAGTTCATCCCGTACACCGGCACATTCAGGGCCTGTGTGGCGTGCAGCGTCTGCAGCATGAAACCATCCCCCCCCAGTGCCACAATGACATCCGCGTCCTTTGGGGAATGATTGCCATAGCGCTTTTCAAGGATCGCAGCGGCCTCTTGCGCGGGCACTGTGTCACTTGCAGCAAAAGCAATTTTCGGCGTTTTGGTCACGAAGTCGTCCTTTGTTTTTTTCAGTTTTCGCGGCAAGGGACGGTAAAGACAAGGGCTCAGGGGCGCTGGCTTGTCGCATCTGTCGCTTTACGCCTTTTACCAATGCCATTCGGGCGATATGTATCCGCAACTTTTCGCCTTCCCTTTCGCCTTCCCTTTCGCCTTCCCTTTCGCTGCCTCTGGAGCCACCATGAACGCCAATGTCCGAGATTCCGGCTTTTTCACCGAAGCACTGTCCTCCCGCGATGCCGAGCTTTTTGCCGCAATCACAGGCGAGCTGGGCCGCCAGCGAAACGAGATCGAACTGATCGCTTCGGAAAACATCGTCAGCCGCGCCGTGCTTGAGGCGCAAGGCTCGATCATGACCAACAAATACGCCGAAGGCTATCCCGGACGCCGTTACTATGGCGGTTGCGAATGGGTCGATGTGGCTGAAAACCTGGCCATCGACCGCGCGCGCCAACTGTTCGGTTGTGACTTTGCCAACGTTCAGCCCAACTCGGGCAGCCAGGCAAACCAGGGCGTCTTTCAGGCGCTGATCCAGCCCGGCGATACGATCCTTGGGATGAACCTGGCCTCTGGCGGGCACCTGACGCATGGCGCCGCCCCCAACCAGTCGGGCAAGTGGTTCAACGCCGTCCAATACGGCGTGCGCCGCGAAGACAACCGCATCGATTACGATCAGGTCGCAGCCCTTGCCGCCGAACATCAGCCCAAGATGATCATCGCCGGTGGCTCTGCCATTCCGCGCCAGATCGACTTTGCCCGCTTCCGCGAAATTGCCGACAGCGTGGGCGCCTACCTTCTGGTCGACATGGCCCACTTCGCCGGTCTGGTTGCAGGCGGCGAGCATCCCTCGCCCTTCCCGCACGCCCATGTCGCGACCACGACCACCCATAAAACACTGCGCGGACCGCGCGGCGGGATGATCCTGACCAACGACGAAACGATTGCCAAAAAGGTCAACTCGGCGATCTTCCCCGGCATTCAGGGCGGCCCGCTGATGCATGTTATCGCCGCCAAGGCCGTGGCCTTTGGCGAGGCCCTGCGCCCCGAGTTCAAGACCTATTGCGCCCAGGTGATCAAGAACGCCCAAGCCCTGTCAGATCAGTTGATCAAAGGCGGCCTGGGCACAGTTACCGGCGGCACCGACACCCATGTTTTGCTGGTCGATCTGCGCCCCAAGGGCGTTAAGGGCAATGCCACCGAAAAGGCTCTGGGCCGGGCCAACATCACCTGCAATAAAAACGGCATCCCGTTTGACCCTGAAAAGCCGATGGTCACCAGCGGTATCCGCCTTGGAACGCCCGCCGGAACAACCCGTGGTTTCGACGAAGAGGCGTTTCGCCAGATCGCCGACTGGATCGTCGAAGTGGTCGATGGGCTGGCCGCGAATGGGGAAGAGGGCAATGCCGCAATTGAGGCAAAAGTCCGCACCGAAGTTGAAGCCCTTTGCGCGCGCTACCCGCTTTATTGATCAGCTCTGGCGGCGGAGTAAAACCACCGCCAGAATGATCAGCGCCAAGAGAAACAGGTTCAGAACCAACCCGCCAAGCCAACCCAATGCGGCCGTCTTACGACGCTCGCTCGGGTTTGTTTTCTCGAAGTGTTCCAACAGGTTACCGTAGGATTGCTCCAACCGGCCCATGTCCAGACGCCGTGCCAGTTTGGGGTTCTCGGTCATCGCTTCTGCTTGGACAAAAATCAGTGCATCACCGCGCAATCGCCGCGGAAAAACCCGGGGTGCCTTGTTAAATTGGCGGGCAAAACTTGACCCTTTCACCCCGGCTTTTTCGGCCATGAGTTTTGACAGGTGATGGATCATTTCTGTTGGTGTAAGGGTCGACATTCTGCCACAGTAAACGGGCAATCCTAATTCTTCCAGCGGTGAATAATGCTTGAATATCAATCATTTGGCGATGGCGATCCTTTGGTGATCGTGCACGGGCTTTATGGGTCGGGGCGAAACTGGGGGGTGATTGCCAAACGGCTGGCGGATCAGCGTCGGGTGGTCACGGTAGACATGCGAAATCATGGGGTAAGCCCTTGGTTTAAAACACATTCCTACCCCGAACTGGCGCAGGATCTGGCCGAACTACTGGAGCATTTGGGGCCTGCGGATGTTGTGGGTCACTCGATGGGTGGCAAGGCCTCGATGGTTGCAGCACTTAATTTTCCGCATCTTATCAACAGGTTGATCGTCGCGGACATCGCTCCGGTGGCTTATGGACACAGCCAGATGCAGTTCATTAAGGCGATGCGCCGCGTTGATTTTTCGAAGGTTAAGAAGCGGTCGGATGCTTTGCCGATGCTGGGTGACATCGACCCCGGCGTGGCAACATTTCTTTTGCAGTCCATTGATATTGCTGAGAAAAAATGGCGGCTGAATTTAGACACCTTAGAGGCTGAAATGCCCAAGATCCTGGGATTTCCCGAGGTGTCGGGACAGTTCGACGGCGCGACTTTGTTTTTGTCCGGCGCCACCTCGGACTATGTTCGGCCAGAGCATCGCGACAGGATCAAGGCGTTGTTTCCAAAGGTATATTTCGCCAAGATCCCCGGTGCGGGGCACTGGCTGCACGCGGAGAAACCGCGCGAGTTCGAGGCGGCGGCGCGCGCCTTTCTGCAGCGCGAGACGTAAAGGCACCGCGCGCCCGGTAAACCCTTGCGATAGGTACTTTTTGTACTTCTTTGCGGTACATTTTCCCGCAGGAGTTACGACATGCCACTACAACCACGCGAACCAACCCCATACCGCATGGTCAGCCTGACCGAATTTCGACGCAACGCATCGGAACTGACCAACTGGGTCAGTTATCGTGGCGGACGCGTCTGGCTGCTGAAACACCGCCGCGTCGTGGCGACGGTGGTGTGCAATTCGGATGCCGAGAAACTGGACAAATGGGACGGTCGAAGTCTGGACGAGCAAAAGCGCCGGATGCAGATTTTGTGGCGGCGCTGGGAGGCGGTGAAATCGGGCGAAATGCTGCCCGATCTGCCAAGCACATTCTGGGAGTGAGGCGCTATTTGCGGCGCACGAACTCGGTCAGGATGACGATGCGCTGGCCTTCGACGCGGCCCTCGATCTGGGCCGGGTTGTCGGCGACAAGGGCGATGCCGCGCACCGCCGTGCCACGCTTGGCGGTAAAGCCCGCGCCCTTGACCTGAAGATCCTTGATCAGGACCACCGTATCGCCCTGCGCCAGCGGCGCCCCATTGGCATCGCGGTGCGCGCTGTCCTGTGGGATATTGTCGGCCCAGGCGCGGATGTCATCGGCCAGCCAAAGCTGTGCCGACAAATCGCGCGCCCAGTCGTGATCGGAAAGCTGTGCAAGGATGCGCGCAGCCAGAACCTGTGTCGCGGCATCTTCGGACCACATCGCAGCGCTCAGGCAGCGCCAGTGATTGGGCAGGCTTGGCGCCTGAAGCTGCTCAAGGCAAACGGCGCAAAGTTCGACCGAGGCGCCTTGCGGTCCGCCATCAACCGGCGTCGCAGTCAGAGGAGCAGAAGCAGAGCAAAGGGCGCATGTCATGAGCGGTGATCCGGGTTTGAGGGCGGTTGGCCACTAGTGACGCAGCACCGCGGCTTGTTCAAGGTTTTCGCAGCGCCGTTGGCAACGGCCCCAAGGGTGGGCGCCAAAGGCCTTAAACCCTTCAGGACGCGTCGATCAGCCGTTTGAGTGCATCAAGGGCGCGCGCGTCAGTTTCGCCGTAGCCGATTGATCCAAAATAGTTACCTTTGGGATCAATCAGGTAGATCATGCTGGAATGATCCATGGTGTAATCGCCCCCCTCCAGCGGAACTTTTTTGGCATAGACCCTCCAGGCGGCGAGCATCGCCTTGATCTGGTCTGGTGTTCCGGTCAGCCCGCGCACGCGATCAGATTGCGCCCTCAGATAGTCGGACAGCACGGCCGGGGTATCACGCTGGGGATCGACGGTGACAAAGAGCACCTGAAGCTGGCCCGCGCCAGTACCGATCTCGGACATCCATGCCTCGAGGTTGCCGACGGTTGTGGGGCAAACTTCGGGGCAATGGGTAAAGCCGAAAAACATGGCCGTCGGACGGCCTTTCAACAGGTCCTGATCAACGTCGTTCCCGTCATAATCGGTCAGCGTGAACGGCCCGCCCAAAACGGCGGTGGTGCCGCTGGGTTTGGTAAAGATGCCCGACAGGATCAGCCCCAGCGCCGCCGCAAGGGTCACCGCCGACAGGACCGCAAGATATGTCTTGAGATTACTCACTGGCGGCCTCGGTGTTCATGTCAGTTGTCCCGGTCATGCCCATTTCGCCCGTCATAGGCTTCGTGGGTTTCATGGCCTTCATGGCTTTCTGGATGTTCGCCAGCGAGGCGGCGTTGAAATCAACCGTCATCTGCCCGGCACGTTCAAAAACCAGAACCATCGGTACCATCTGCCCCTCATGGATCGTAGCCTCAAGCCCCATGACCATGATATGCAACCCCATCGGCGCCAGAACGACCGTCGCACCGGCAGCGATTTCGATACCGCCTGAGACCGGCGCCATCGCCATGACGCCGTCCTTTTGGGACATCTGATGGATATTGGCCATTCGGGCGATGTCGGTGCGGACAGCTAACAGGCGATCCGCATCCGTGCCCGCGTTGTGCAAGGTGACATAGCCTGCGGTTGCGTCGCTCTGGCCGATTGTGGTGCGCAAGGTCGGATTGCTGATCTCGATCGGATCGGCTTGTGCGGCACTGGCGCCGACACCTGCGCCCATGGTCGCGGCGAGGCCGAGGGTGAACAGGGCATTGCGAAACGTGGCAGGCATTGGGGATCTCCGGACCGGGAATGACTATGTGGCAATCACATAACCTTCCAGTGCTGGAAGGTTGCGATGTCAGATGGTCGCATGCCGCGCGCCCGCGCGCCCGAGATGGGGTTGCCGCCGATCCGGGCAACGCCCGGCAATTGATCCGGGGGATCAATTGAGGCGGCAACGGGCGGAGCCCCGGGGGGGGGGTGGGGATCAGGTGGTCCGGTTTTTCAAGCGCCGCGCCCGGTCCGAGGGGGTCGGCGGCGTCCTGGAAACTGTCCGGGGGACAGTTTCAGCCGCAGACGGGCGGAGCCCCGGGGGCGGGGGCGATCAGGTGTTTCGGTTGTTCAGTGCGCCGCGCCCGAACCGAGGGGTGGGCGAGAAGCGCCCGCGTCACGCCGCAGGCGTGCCTTTGGCACGACGGGGGCGGTTCGGGCGCTGCCCAATCGGAGATTGGGCATTGATGCATTAGGCAGATAAAACTTCCGACAAGTACTTATCAAATTCGTAGAATAGCTCGAAACACTTACCGTCAAACATTTCTACTTGTTTGATATTTTTCTGTGCCGCATACATTTGGGCCAATTGGTGTGCCAGCTTAGACTTGGTGTCTTTTGACCGCCCATAGGATGTAGCCAAAACTCGAGAAGCATTGCAGTCACTGGCCGCGAGAATCTCCATGTTAATATCAACAAACGAGAATCCTAGAAAAATTACCAACTCTGATCCATTGAAAGAGTTCTCTATTTCAGAACTTGTCTTCAGATCGTCCACTCCTTCAGTGAACGTTCGAATGTTTTTAGCGGATTCCAAGATTTCGGACGCCATTGGTTCCCGCCCGTAGCCACTAGTGCGTACAGACGCCGCGCTTAGTTCTCCCAAAGAGCCATAAGGGTGGACAACTTGAATTGAGTTCAGGACCTCGGAAATCTGGCCATCCCTTAGGCCGAAGTAACTCGCCGCAGCATTCACAAAAAACTGCTTGATACAGCGATCGTAGTTAAAGGAAATAAATACTACTTTCTCCAACGCCTCTAAGAATTTCTCGTAGTCCCTCTTCGCCACGAGAATCTTGAAGAGAAGATTTGCCCAAGAATCGTGGCCACCAAATGCTTCCTCGGTAGTAAAATCCAAGCGGTTATTGACGTTGCTTTCATCGATCCTTAGCGCGCTTTTTTGTTCAGCGCGAGTAATCGCGAATGCAATCGCGAGCTTCCCAATCGCTACCAACTCATCATTGCTCCGATGAGTATCCAAAAAGTTGTCAATTGAAGGTGCAAGAGGCATGTTTTTACTAATCTGCTGTGCGATAACAGAAATGTTTCGCGCCTCATGGTCGAATTCCTCAAAACGCTGCTCAATTGCTTTGCACAAGACTTGATTGGCAGAGTTAAGACGCAATCTGCCGATCCCATCCGTATGAATGTTTAGATCGACTTGAATTAGCTTGGTTAGGTCTGCGCCCGTCGGAAGGCCAAACTCTGCGCTGGCGCCTGCTCCTACGACAATTACTGTCTTGCGTTGTTCCATCCGGCAAGCCCTTTCAATTTAGCAATCCTGCGCCCTATCCCCCGGTGTGGGCACGCGATTTGCTTTGCAATTCGCTTTCGCCCACCGGCCCTCAAAAATGAACAGCTTTAGCTGTCCATTTTGAGGGCGTTAATAAACGCCTCTTGTGGAATATCCACCTTGCCGAACTGGCGCATTTTCTTTTTGCCGGCCTTCTGTTTTTCCAGAAGTTTCTTTTTGCGCGTCGCGTCCCCGCCATAGCATTTGGCGGTGACGTCCTTGCGCAGGGCGGCCAGTGTCTCGCGCGCGATGATGCGGCCCCCGATGGCGGCCTGGATCGGGATCTTGAACATATGGCGCGGGATCAGGTCCTTGAGTTTCTCGACCATCGCGCGGCCGCGCGCCTCTGCCCGGTCCTGATGGACCATGGTCGACAGGGCATCGACAGGCTCGTCATTGACAAGGATCTGCATCTTGACCAGCCGGTCCTGACGATAGCCGGTCATCTGGTAGTCAAAGCTGGCATAGCCCTTGGTGACCGATTTCAGACGGTCGTAGAAGTCAAAGACCACCTCGTTCAGGGGCAGGTCATAGACCACCATCGCGCGGGAGCCGGCATAGGTCAGATCCATCTGGATGCCGCGGCGATCCTGACAAAGCTTCAGCACATCGCCGAGGTATTCGTCGGGCACAAGGATGGTGGCCTTGATGCGCGGCTCTTCGAGATGTTCGACATACGTCAGGTCAGGCATATCGGCGGGGTTGTGAAGGTGGGTCACGGTGCCGTCGCGCATATGGACGTGATAGATCACCGAAGGCGCCGTGGTGATCAGGTCGATGTCATACTCACGCTCGATCCGGTCGCGGATGACCTCAAGGTGCAAGAGCCCCAGAAAGCCGCAGCGAAAGCCAAAGCCCAGCGCGGCGGAGGTTTCCATTTCCGATGAGAAAGAGGCGTCGTTCAGGGCCAGTTTCTCGATCGCGTCGCGCAGGTCCTCAAACTCGGCATTATCCACCGGAAAGAGGCCGCAGAAGACGACGGGTTGCGAGGGTTTGAAACCGGGCAGCGCCTGAGTGGTGCCGCCGCGTTCATGGGTGATGGTGTCGCCGACGCGCGTGTCGCGCACCTGTTTGATCGAGGCGGTCAGAAAGCCGATCTCGCCCGGGCCCAGTTCCTTGATTTCGGCCATCGCCGGTTTGAAGACGCCGATCCTGTCCACCGAATGGATCGAGTGGTTCGACATCATCTTGATCTTGTCGCCCTTTTTCAGGACGCCGTCGATGATCCGCACCAGAACGATGACGCCAAGGTATGCGTCATACCAGCTGTCGACCAGCATCGCCTTGAGCGGCGCATCGCGGTTGCCCTTGGGCGCGGGCAGATGGGTGACAATGGCTTCCAGCGTCTCGTGAATGCCCTGACCGGTCTTGGCGCTGACGGCAATCGCGCCGCTGGCGTCGATACCGATGACATCCTCGATCTGCTCGGCGACGCGGTCCAGATCCGAGGCCGGAAGGTCGATCTTGTTGAGAACCGGCACAATCTCGTGATCCGCATCGATCGCCTGATAGACGTTTGCCAGCGTCTGCGCCTCGACCCCTTGGGTGCTGTCCACGACCAGAAGAGAGCCTTCGACGGCGCGCATCGAGCGGCTGACCTCATAGGCGAAATCGACGTGACCGGGCGTGTCGATCAGGTTCAGCACATAGTCCTGCCCGTCATCGGCCCGGTAATCGATGCGCACGGTATTGGCCTTGATGGTGATGCCGCGCTCGCGCTCGATATCCATCGCATCCAGAAGCTGAGCTTTCATGTCGCGATCCTTGACCGTCCCCGTTTCCTGGATCAGCCGGTCAGCAAGGGTCGATTTACCGTGGTCAATATGGGCCACGATGGAAAAATTGCGGATATGTGAAAGCTCTGTCATGGATGGGGATATGATTTGGTTTTGGGGTACGGTCAAGCGCGGTTGATGTCCCAGCCAGGCCTCCAAGGTGCTTTATTTACTCCTCCTGAACCAAAGCCATCACGTTTTTAGCATCCCAACCTAGCAGCCATGGATGCAAACTGTTGGCGGGCTAAGCTTCATGCGCTAAGGATAGTGTGAACCAACGGAGAACACCGCTAAATGCTGAAGAATCGGCTCCCTCCCTTCGTGCGCGAAAACTACTACTGCGGCGAATGGCACCATGCCAGCGCCGTTATGATCGGCGACCATCCTAAAGAATGGCAAGATTTGATGGATGTCCTGACGTTTTTCAGATTAAAGAAGTCTTACGTATCAAGCGGCGGCGGCTCCAAAACGCGGCTTGCAGCGTCAATTGACGCGTTTCTCGAGGACCGTGGCTGGCGAGAAACGAAGTTCGATACTAAGATTTCAGTGGACGACCTCGAAACTAGGACGCCTACTCACAAAATTGACATGTTCAAGAACCGGGTAGCCGTGGAAATCGAGTGGAACAACAAGGACCCGTTCTTTGACCGTGACTTGAATAACTTTCGTTTGCTACACAACCTCAGAACGGTAAGCGTAGGTATCATCATTACACGGTCGGACGAACTGCAAGAAATTTTTAAGTCTCTGGGGCGAGGGTCGTCATATGGCAACTCGACGACGCACCTGTCAAAGTTGATTCCGCGGATAGAAGGTGGCGGCGCGGGCGGCTGTCCGATTCTTGCATTCGGCATCAAAAAAAGCCTCTACCGGGAGAACCAGTAATGACAAATGCTTCATCAGATTTCTTGAATGAACTCGGTGGAAAAAAGTTTCAGACGATCCTCGCTGATCCGCCGTGGCAGTTCCAGAACCGAACCGGCAAAATGGCACCAGAGCACAAGCGACTTTCCCGTTACCCCACAATGTCCCTCGATGATATCTGCGATTTACCAGTTGAGGCCGTGGCCGACGAACCGTCACACCTTTACTTGTGGGTTCCGAACGCGCTACTTCCAGATGGCCTCAAGGTTATGGAGCACTGGGGATTTAAGTACAAAAGTAACCTGATCTGGTACAAAATTAGGAAGGACGGTGGACCAGATCGTCGCGGCGTTGGTTTCTACTTTAGAAACGTGACCGAAATCCTTCTTTTCGGGACTCGTGGCAAGAACGCCAGAACCCTGCAGCCGGGGCGCTCTCAAGAGAACATCATTTCAACGCAAAAACGCGAGCACAGCCGCAAACCGGACGAGCAATATGAAGTCATCGAGGCTTGTAGTTTTGGAAAGCGACTGGAAGTTTTTGCTCGCGGCCCAAGAAAGGGATGGACGGTTTGGGGAAACCAGGCGGATGAATATCAGCCGACCTGGGACACTTATGCAAATCATTCCCAGTCCAAGGTCATGCCCCTAAAAACTGCAAAGCTAAAAATAGGCTAGATAGGGCATCTCAGCGAAAGCCATTGGCTGGCCAGCACCAGCGAATAGCGGCGCATTCGCCGCCGCCCCCGAATCATGACCATTGACCGGCCTGCACCGGGCATGAGACCCTGCCCGTGCAGTCATACAGCACCCGACCTATCGGCCTTTTTTCCATTATTCAGGAGGCCAGTTATGTCAAAATCTGTTTCAAAGACGTCTAGCAAACCCGGAAAGTCCAAATCAGCCGCCTCCAAGGCTGGGCAGACAAAACGCTATAGCAAGGACCCGGTCACCAGCCGGTGGAGCTTTCAGGCTATCGAAGGACTGATCGAGCATGTCGCGCGCGCGCTGGACATAGAGCCGGGCCCCGATCACAGCCTGACCGGCGCGGGCAAGGTGGTGCCCAGAGACCTGGCGCTGCGGCTGGGGCGCAAGTCGGGCCACTGGATCAACGACCCGGTTCTGGCGCTGATCACCTCGCCGCATGGCGAGGTGGAAATCGGCGGCCGCTCGTTCAATGCCTCGGCGGGATTTATCGGCGCGGCGCGTCCGGGTGCGCGCGGGCCCGGCGGGCGCACCGATCTGCCCGGCGTGATGGCGCATGAGGTGGCCTGTTACGACGATCTGTCGGGGTTCGAGCGCTGTGAGGACGAGAACGGCAAATCGGTCACCTTTGGCGATGACACCGGCTGGATCCGGTTTCGCGCCTATCGCAAGTCGAACTGGCTGTATTGGAGCATGGGCGCCGAGATCGACACATTTGGCCCCGATTTCGAGGCCGCGATCATCAACTCGCGCTATTATCAGGAGTTTTATGCTCAGGTCTGTGTCGTGCAGAAATACGATTCCGACAGCGACAGCAACGATGACTTTCTGGACGAATACGAATGGGGCATCAACGCGCCCCAGCCGATCCGGGTAGAGGCGCTGTGCCGGGCGCAATGGCAGGGCAAGCGCATCTCGGCGGTGGTATCGGCCGGCGCGCCCTGTTTCGCGCAAGGCGTCAACCCCTGGCCCGATGGCTGGCCCACGACCTGGCCGCCCACCGATCCCAACCCCAACCCCATCGGCAGCATGGACGCGCGGCCGCGCAGCCTGAGGTTTCTGGCGCGCATCGGGCAATTATCAGTCACCAAGTCGTTCCAGATCACCAACACCCATGACACGCCCAAATCGGTGACGATCGACGCGCCCATCGTCGACCCCGTGCAAGCGCCGCAGGGGCCAACGACGCCGCTGGGCGGGATTACGCGCGGCGAGTTTACCGCCGTATCGGGGCAGATCACGGTCCCCGCCAACAGCGTCATGAACATCCCCGTGACCTTTACCTCGATCTCGGGGCTGGGGCCGGTGACGGGGCGGATCAGGGTTGTTCTGGATGGCGGCATGGCCAACATCTCGCTTTCGGGCCGCGCGCTGGAGGTGGCGAGCCTTTGAGCCGGGACTGAAGGCAGGCGCGCGCGCCGCGTGGCGAGAGTTTCGCGCGCGCCATATTTTGCCGCCCGCCAAAAGCGTGAATTGCCAGAACCCCGGCAATTTGGCATGATGCGTCCAAAGCCGGGAAGATACCCGGCGCATGTTGAACGAGGCAGAGCTTATGAAAAGATCAGGTTTGGGTTTTTTGATCGCGATGATGGTCGCAACCGGATGGGCGCAGGTGGCTGATGCCAATGCGATCCGCCGCGCCTGTCTGAAGTCGGACCGTCAGGCCGCATCGCGCAGTTTATGCAGCTGTATTCAGGATGCCGCTGACGCCACGCTCAACCGGTCCGAGCAGCAGCGCGGCGCGCGGTTCTTTGCCAACCCGCAGGCATTGCAAGACCTCAGACAGTCGTCATCATCCAGCAACAGCCGCTTTTGGAAGAACTGGAAGAACTTTGGCGTGGCCGCCAAGAATTACTGTAACTGAGCGCAAAACCCCGAGATTGCCATTTCGATCAGGTCCAGCGCCTGATCGAAGTCGCGCGTGTAATAGGGATCGGGCACGACGGTGGTCTCTACTTGCGGAGCGAACTGCATCAAGAGATGCAGCGGCGTCTGGTTCCCGTCAGGGCGCAGCGCCTCGACATCGGCAAGGTTCTGTTCGTCCATCGCAAGGATCATGTCAAAGCGGTCGAAATCACCCGGCGTGACCTGTCGCGCGCGCAATTCGCTCAGATCAAACCCCCGCAGTGCCGCCGCCGCGATCATCGGCTGATAGGGCGGCCTGCCACTGTGCCAGTTTGCGGTGCCTGCGCTTTCCACCTCAAAGCCCGGACACATGCCGCGCATGATCCCCTCGGCCGCGGGCGAACGGCAGATATTGCCCAGACAGACAAAGAGCAGACGTTTGGTCATGAAACACTCAGGTTGGAATTGCTCGCGCTATCGGCGTGCTACGGGGCCCGTCCGGCATCAGATGGGGGTCAGATGCGCGTCAGATGGGGCGACAAACGAAAGCGGCCCCGTGCGCATCCGCGCCGGGGCCGTTGAAATCCATCACAAGACCAGATCAGGCGGGAGCCTGAGCCTTTGTGATGTCTTTCTTGATCTTCAGCGCCTTTGCCGAAAGTTCGGCGTCCTTGGCTTTGGCCATGAACCCGTCAAGACCACCACGGTGGTCGACAGTGCGCAGGGCCGAGGCCGAGATGCGCAGCTTGAACGTGCGGCCCAGAACCTCGGAGGTCAGGGACTGGTCGTTCAGGTTGGGCAGAAACCGGCGGCGGGTTCTGTTTTTGGCGTGGCTGACGTTGTTTCCAACCATCGGGCCTTTTCCGGTCAATTCGCAAACGCGTGACATCGGTCTATCCTTCGTATCCATCGAGATCATCGGCGGGCACTGGTGAGGTACCCTGAATTCGTCTGCGCGGTTTAGGGCGTTGGGCGCGGGGCGTCAAGTGTCAGAGCGTGCGCAACCTGCCGCAGGCATGCCGATATGGTGCTTTGTGGCGCTGGGGCCGCGGGCCCTTTCTGCATCAGCGGCCAAAACCCGCCCGATCCTTGGGGTTTTTCGCCTTCGGCGAGGATATTTGGACCACAAAGAAATTCAAGGCCGGTCCGGATCGGCAGGGATTTCGGCAAGAATTTCAGCGAGGACCTGGGCGGCGGCGGCGGGCGCATCCAGCTGGCCGCTGGCAACTTTTTCGCCAAGCTGGTCAAGTTTGTTGCGAATCCCTTCGCTGTTGGTGAACCGCGCCAGAAGGCCCTGATGCACCTCGTCCTGAAACCAGTCGCGGGCCTGACTGGCGCGCCGCGCTTGCCAGTGGCCGTTGTCGCGCCGCCAGATCGCCAGGTTCTGCATTTCGTCCCAGGCCAGATCGAGCCCCTGATCCAGAAGCGCCGAGACCATCAGCGCCTTGGGAAAATCGGGCGGGTCCTGTGGCCGGCGGCGCAAAAGGCGCAGGGCGCCTGCGTAATCGGCCGCGGTGCGGGTGGCGGCGGCCTTAAGATCGCCGTCGGCCTTATTGACCAGAATGATATCGGCAATTTCCATGATGCCGCGTTTGACGCCCTGAAGTTCATCCCCGCCGCCGGGCGCCATCAGAAGGACAAAGAGGTCCGACATGCCCGCGACCATGGTTTCGGACTGGCCCACGCCCACGGTTTCGATCAGGACCACGTCAAAGCCCGCCGCCTCGCAGAGTGCGACCACATCGCGGGTACGTCGCGCCACGCCGCCCAGCCGGGTTTGGGAGGGCGAGGGGCGGATGAAGGCCAGCGGATCGCGGGCCAGTTTTTCCATCCGGGTTTTATCGCCAAGGATCGAGCCGCCCGAGCGGGTCGAGGAGGGATCAACGGCCAGAACTGCAACGCGCAGCCCCCTGGCCGTCAGCCGGGTGCCGAAAGCTTCGATGAAGGTGCTTTTGCCGACCCCCGGCGTGCCCGAAAGCCCAATGCGCAGCGCCTGATGCGGCGCCGCGCCATCCGCCTCACGCAACTGTGTAAAGAGATCGCTCGCCTGCGCGCGGTGATCGTCGCGCGCGCTTTCGACAAGCGTTATTGCACGGGCCAAGGCCCTGCGGTCACCTGATTTCACACCTGTTGCAAGCTCTGACACATTCATCACGGCGCTCCGGCGGTCTTTCGCTTTTCTGTCGCAAACGTCGGTTGACGCGCGTTTGAAATTTCTGCCTTGTCGCATAGATCAAGTCCAGTGACACGCAAAGAAATAGCAGTAGCAGGTACAAGTAATGACCAAGTATCGCCGTTTTGGCACAACTCTTTCGAGCCTTGTTCTGGCCGTGACGATGGCGGCTCCGGCCCCGTCGTTTGCAGGCGCCAAGGACACAGGCACCTTTGACATCTACATTCGCGGCATCCGCGCCGCCGCCCTGACATTCAATGGCGCCGAAGCCAATGGCCGCTATGCGGCGGCCGGAAAACTGCAGGCCGCAGGTATCGTTGGCCTGCTGTTCAAGGTTGAATATGACGCGGCCTCCAAAGGGCGGGTGCACGGTGGCGCTTATGTGCCCTCGCGCTATAGCGAGGTGGCCAATACCGGCAAGCGCCAGTCGGAATCGGTGATGGAATACAAATCCGGCGTACCGCAGGTGAAGACCTATAAGCCCGCGCGCGAGGTGCGTGTGGGCGATGTCAAACCCGCCTCGCAGAAAGGCACAATCGATCCGATGACGGCGATCTATGCCGCATTGCGCGATGTGCCCAAGGATCAGATCTGTGCGCTGAACGTCAAGATGTTCGACGGCGCGCGGCGCAGTCAGATCAAATTCTCGAACCCTGTGGCGGAGGATGAAGGGTTCGTCTGTGACGCCGAATATCGCCGCCTTAAAGGGTTCACCGCCGCCGAGTTGGCAGAGCGCAGCAAGTTCCCCTTCAAAGTGAAATATGTGCCATTGGAAAGTGGTGATTACCGGGTGACGAAGGTCACGATGGAAACGCTCTATGGTTCTGCGGTGATGAATCGCCGATAAGAGGGCGATGACGACCCCGCTTCCGATTGATGATGTCTTATCTGACCTGACCACGGCCCTGCGCAAGCGGGGCTGTGGCGTATTGCAGGCGCCCCCCGGTGCGGGCAAAACCACACGCGTGCCTTTGGCGATGCTGGAGGCCGGGCTGACCACGGGCGGTATTCTGATGCTGGAGCCGCGCCGCCTGGCCGCGCGGGCCGCTGCGGCGCGTATGGCGCAAACGCTGGGCCAGAAGGTCGGGCAGACCGTGGGCTACCGGATGCGCGGCGAGGCGCAGGTATCGGCCCAGACGCGCATCGAAGTGGTGACCGAAGGCATTCTGACCCGGCGGTTGCAGCGCGATCCGGGGCTGGAGGGCGTGGGCGCGGTCATCTTTGACGAGTTTCACGAACGATCGCTGAACGCAGATCTGGGGCTGGCGTTGTGCCTTGAGGTGCGCGCGGCGCTGCGCGATGACCTGATCATTCTGGTGATGTCGGCGACTTTGGATGCAGGCCCGGTGGCCGATCTGATCGGCGCGCCGGTGATCACCTCGATGGGTAAAAGCTATCCCGTTGAAACCCGCTGGCTGGAGCGGGCGCCGCCCAAGGACCAGTGGTATGAACCGCAGGTGGCCGCGCTGGTGCGCCGCGCCATAGCCGAGACCACGGGCAGCATCCTGACCTTTCTGCCCGGCGAGGGCGAGATCCGCCGCACCGAGGCGCTGTTGCGCGCGGATCTGCCAAAGGACTGCGTTCTGGCGCCGCTTTTCGGGGCGATGAACATCAAAGATCAGCGCGCGGCGATTGCGGCACCCGGGGAGGGGCGCAAGATCGTGCTGGCCACCTCGATCGCGGAAACCTCGCTGACGATCGAGGGGATCACATGTGTTGTCGACGCAGGGCGCGCACGGCGGGCGCGGTTTGATCCCGGATCGGGGATGTCGCGGCTGGTGACCGAGCGGGTGACCCGCGCCGAGGCCACCCAGAGACAGGGCCGCGCCGGGCGGTTGGCGCCGGGGGTCTGCTACCGGATGTGGACAGAGCGCGAAGAAGGCGGGCTGGCCGCCTTTCCCCCGCCCCAGATCGAGGCCGAAGACCTGACCGGCCTTGCGCTGGATCTGGCCGAATGGGGCGCTGCGCCCGAGGATCTTTCGTTTCTGAGCCCGCCGCCGCCCGGACCTTACGGCCGGGCGCGCGCGCTGTTGCAGATGCTGCAGGCGCTGGACGGCGCGGGGCGCATCACAGAGCACGGGCGCGCGATGGCCGCCCTGCCCCTGCACCCGCGGCTGGCGCATATGCTGATCCGTTCAGGCCCCCGCGCCGCGCCGCTGGCGGCACTTTTGGATGGGCCGGACCCGATGCGCGAGGCGGGCACTGACCTGACCCTGAGGCTTGAGGCAATTGCCGGTCATGCCGCGGGCGGTGACCGGGCGACGCTGGAGCGCAGCCGCCTTGAGGCGCGCCGGTTGCAGCGTCTTATGCCCAAGGGCAAGGGGGTGCCAAGTGATCTTGGCCCCGCGCAGATGGCCGCGCTGGCCTTTCCCGACCGGATCGGGAAACAGCGCAAACCCGGCGGCCAAAGCTATCTTTTGTCGGGCGGAAAAGGCGCGCATCTGGGCCCGGTCCGGCGCGGGTCCACGCCTGCGCCGCCCGGCGCGGATGCGCGCCAGAGAGCGCCTTTCATCGTGGCCACCGATCTGGACGGCGATCCGCGCGAGGCGCGCATCCGTCAGGCGATCACGATCACCGAAGACGAGTTGCGCGCGGTTCACGGCGACCTGATCGCGCGCCACAAGCGGTGTTTCTGGAACGATCAGGACAAACGGGTCGAGGCCGTTATCCAAGAGGAGTTGGGCGCGATTGTGCTGACGCGCGAGGTCTGGACGCAGGCCCCGCCTGAGGATGTCGCGCGGGCGCTGTTGCAGGGGGTGCGCAATGCGGGCCTGAAATTTTCACCCGCCGCCGCACGGCTGTGTGCGCGCGTCGAGCTTTTGCGCAAAAGCGGCGCGCCGATGCCCGATCTGGGTCAGGAAGCGTTGCTGGACAGGCTGGAGACATGGCTGCTGCCGCATATGATCGGTCAGAAATCCATGAGTGATTTCAGAAAGATGGACCTTTTTGCAGCGCTGGAGGCCTGTCTGGATTGGCCTGCGCGTCAGGCATTGGAGGAAATGGCCCCCGCCAGTTTCACAACCCCGCCGGGCCGCAAGATTGCCATTGAATATGACGGCGATGTGCCCGCCATTTCGCTAAAGCTGCAAGAGATGTTCGGCGTCACGCGCCACCCCACGGTGGGTGCCGACCACCAGCCGCTGCGCATCACGCTTTTGTCGCCCGCCGGGCGCCCTTTGCAGACCACGATGGATTTGCCGGGCTTTTGGGAAACCTCGTATATCGACGTGCGCAAGGACATGCGCGGGCGCTATCCCAAACATCCATGGCCCGAAGATCCGGCCACCGCCCAGCCCAGCCTGCGGCTGAAACCGCGCCCCTGAACTGCGCGCCTGAACCGGCGTTCCTGAACCGCGTCTTTAACCCGCGTCTGGCAGCGCCGCCCATGGCCCGTGATAACCGCCGCCCTCGCGGTCGGTCCGTTCAAACCCATGGGCGCCAAAGAAATCCCTCTGGGCCTGAATAAGATCGGTGGTGCCCCGCCCCCGGCGCATGGTTTCGACATAGGCCAGCGACGCCGACAAGGCGGGCACCGGCACGCCGGCAAGTGCGGCCTGCGCCACAAGCGCGCGCAAAGGTTCAAGCCCCGCCAGAAGTGGCGCAACAAAGCTGTCCGACAGGATCAGCTTGCCGTAAGGCAACCCTGCCCGCACTGCCCCCGCAATGTCATCCAGCATCCCCGAGCGGATGATACAGCCCGCGCGCCAGATCTCGGCCACGCGGGCCAGATCGATATCCCAGTTGAAGTGTTCCGAGGCCTCGGCCAGCAGGCTGAGACCTTGGGAATAGGCGGTGATCTTGGCCGTCAGAAGCGCCGCTTCGAGCGCGGGATCCTCCAGCGTCACCTGCCCTTGCGGCGCGATCCTGAGGATATCCTGACCGGCCTCGCGCGCTGATTTTGCCGCCGACCATGACCGCGCGCCCACCGCCGCCTCGATCGCCGACGCAGACTGACCGAGCTTCAGGGCCTCAATCACGGTCCAGCGCCCGGTGCCCTTTTGGCCCGCCCGGTCAAGGATCACATCAACCATCGGCTGGCCGGTTTGTGGATCAACGGCGGCCAGAACCTTGCCGGTGATTTCAATCAGATAAGATTGCAGCGGGCCCTTGTTCCAGGTGCTGAAAAGGGCCGCGGATTGAGCCGGGGTCCGGCCTTTGGCATCGCGCAAAACGCCGTAAACCTCGGCGATCATCTGCATGTCGGCATATTCGATGCCGTTATGCACGGTCTTGACGAAATGGCCGGCGCCGTCGGGACCAAGGTGGGCCGCACATGGATCACCCTGATAGCGTGCGGCGATCGCCTCAATAATATCGCGAATGCGCTGGTAGGTTTTGGGTGGCCCGCCGACCATGATCGAGGGCCCGTGGCGCGCACCCTCTTGCCCGCCAGACACCCCCATGCCGATAAAGTCGAACCCCGCGGAGGTCAGTTCGGCGCTGCGCCGCCTTGTGTCATTGAAATCGGCATTGCCGCCATCGATCAACAGATCGCCCTGATCAAGAAGCGGCAGGATCGCCGTGATCATCTGGTCCAGCGGCGCCCCTGAGGGGATCATGAAAAGAATGCTGCGCGGGCGTTCGATTGCGGCGACGAAATCGGCCAGATCGGACTGCGCGCAGAGCCGCCCGTTCAGGGTTTCGCCCGCCTCGACCACCTGTGCCAGATCGCCCGCGTTGCGGTTCGACACGACGACGTCAAAACCTGCCTCGGCGATGTTCAGCGCCAGAGCCTGACCCATCGTGCCCATCCCGTAAACGCCGATCCGTGCCTTGTTCATACCCCTGCCCCCATTGTTGGAATGGGATCAGATTAGAGGATGCAGGGGCGAAGGCAATGAGGTGCGAGAGCGGTCAGGTGGTGCTGGCCATCTGGACAAGTTTCAGCACTGTGTTCATGTTGCGCGCCGTACCGGTGGCGCCTGCGCGCAGTTTCAGGCGCGATGTGCCCATGCCGCTGGGGTAATGGACATAGATTTCGGATACCCCCAGCGCGATCTCTTCGTCTCTGGCGCCAGTGGCGGTATCGGCCGCACCCGCAGGCGGTGGCCCATCAAGAAAGATCGCAGCCACGCGGTTGGGCGGCTGGCCGGCAAAGGGATTTGCGTCATAAACCTGCTGCATCTGGGCGCCGGTGCGCAGGAAAAACGGAACCTCGGCCCCAGTATGGGCGCGCAGGCCGTTTTGCAGGGCCGTGGTGATTTCAGCGATGCCAAGATCACTGTCAAAGACCACATTGCCGCTGGCGATATAGGTGCGCACATCGCCAAAACCCGCGCTTTGGCAGATCTGTGTCAGCGCGCTCATCGCGAGTTTGCCATGCCCGCCGACATTCACCGCCCGAAGGAGGGCGACATAGCGGTTCATGGCCGTTTGCGGTGCATCGCCGTCAGACACCCAAGCACCAGCGCAGCACGGCTTTCTGGGCGTGCAGGCGATTTTCAGCCTCGTCAAAGATCACCGAATGGGGGCCATCCATGACGCTGGAGGTAACTTCCTCTTCGCGGTGGGCGGGCAGGCAATGCATGAAAAGGGCGTCCGGTTTGGCGCGCGCCATCAGGGCATCATTGACCTGATAGCCACGCAAGAGATTGTGCCGTCTATCGCGCGTTGATTGTGGGTCATGCATCGACACCCATGTGTCGGCCACGACCAGATCGGCGCCCTGTACGGCCTTGTTCACGTCGCGCTCAATCGTGACGGTGCTGCCCTTGGAGCGGGCAAGTTCGACAAACTCAGGCTCGGGGTCCAGAGCCTGCGGCCCCGCGAATGTCAGATCAAACCCGAACTGGCCCGAGGCATGCAGAAACGAAGCGCAGACGTTGTTGCCATCGCCGGTCCAGACGACTTTCTTGCCCGCAATCGGGCCGCGATGTTCTTCAAAGGTCAGAATGTCGGCCATGATCTGACAGGGGTGGGTCCGGTCGGTCAGCCCGTTGATCACCGGCACGGTTGCGTGTTCGGCAAGTTCCAGCAGGGTGGTTTCATCAAAGGTGCGGATCATGATCAGGTCGACATAGCGGCTGAGAACGCTGGCGGTGTCGGCGATGGTTTCGCCATGTCCCAGCTGCATGTCCGAGCCTGAGAGCACCAGCGTCTGGCCGCCCATCTGGCGCACGCCCACGTCAAAGGAGACGCGCGTGCGGGTCGAGGGTTTTTCAAAGATCAGCGCGACCATATGGTTTGCCAGCGGCTGATCGGCGTCGGGTGTCCCCTTGGGTAGGCCGCGGCGCGCGGATTTCATCGCGGCGGCCTGATCGATCATGCCCCGCAGATCGGCGGGGTCGGTTTTATGGATATCGAGAAAATTTGTCATCGGTTGAAGGCCTTTAGACTAGGAGCCGGAGTGCGGGCTTGGGCGAAAGAGCCGGGGCTCTGCCCCGGACCCCGGAGTATTTTTACAAAGAAGAAGCGGTGAAGGTCATAACTTGCGCGCGGTGCCCGTCGCCGCAATCGCGGACCGGGCCGTTTTCAAACCCGGCTTTGCGGTAAGCGGAGATGGCGCGGGTATTTGCGGGGTCGGGGTCGATCAGGATGCCTGTGGCGCCCGCCTTTAGCAGTTGAAGGGCGCGTTGGCGCAGATAGGCGGGCGCGTGGCCCTTACCGAGGTAGCCGGTGTCGCCCAGAAACGTGTCGATGGCGCGGGTGCACGGCGGCTGATCGGTCAGATGCGGGCCGGGATAATCGGCAAGGTCGTAATCCTGAATGAAGGCGAAGGGGTGCCCATTGAGCGCGACAAGGCGCATATCGGTCGGACCCTCGTCGATGTCCTCTTCGATCAGCGCGATCTCTTCGCTGGGCGAGCCCCACCAGCCGTCAATGTGAGGTTGCGACAACCATTGAGAAAGCAGCGGGTAATCGGCGCGGGTCACTTTTGGAAAATCGTAGTCAGCCCGCATTGGCCGTCTCTTTTATCTGGGCCGAGACCTGGGCGGCGGCGGCATCAAGGCGGGTGAGCGCCTGGGCGATGTCATCATCGGTGATGGTGAGTGCCGGAAGGAGCCGCACGACATTGTCAGCCGCCGGTACGGTCAGGACGTGCTGGGCGTAGCCTGCGGCGATCAGATCGGCATTTGGGCTTTTGCATTTCAGCCCCAGCATCAGGCCCGTGCCGCGCACTTCGTCGAAGACATCGGGGTGGGTGGCGACGAGGCCTTCGAGCTTTTGGCGCAAAAGGCCCGCCTTGCGGGTTACCTCGTCCAGAAACTCGGGCCGGGCGATCGTGTCGATCACCGCATTGCCCACGGCCATGGCCAGAGGGTTGCCGCCATAGGTCGAGCCATGGCTGCCCGCCGCCATGGCGCGGGCGGCGTTTTCGGTGGCCAGAACCGCGCCCAGGGGAAAGCCGCCGCCGATGCCTTTGGCGACCATCATGATGTCGGGGGTGATGCCGGACCATTCATGGGCGAAAAGCTTGCCCGTCCGGCCCATGCCGCATTGCACCTCGTCAAAGATCAAAAGAATGCCCGTTTCGTCGCAAAGATCGCGCAGGCCTTTGAGGCATTGGTCGGGCACCGGGCGGATGCCGCCTTCGCCCTGCACAGGTTCGATGATGATCGCACCGACCCTGTCGTCGATCGCCGCTTTCAGCGCCTCGTGATCGCCGAAGGGCACATGTTTGAAGCCCGGCAGAAGCGGGCCAAAGCCATCGGTCAGTTTGGCCCCGCCGGCAGCGGCGATGCCCGCCGAGGAGCGGCCGTGGAACGAGCCTTCGAAACCGATGACGGTGATTTTGTCGTCCTCGCCTTTGTTGTGCCAGTAGCGGCGCGCCATTTTGACGGCCAGCTCGCAAGCCTCGGTTCCCGAGTTAGTGAAAAACACCGTATCGGCGAAGGTCAGATCGACCAGCTTGTCGGCCAGCGCCTGTTGGCCCGGGATCTGATAGAGGTTCGAGACATGCCACAGCTTTTGCGCCTGATCGGTGATCGCCTGAACCAGGGCGGGATGCGCATGGCCCAGCGCATTGACCGCAATGCCAGCGCCCAGGTCAAGGTACCTGGTGCCGTCATCTGATGTCAGCCACGAGCCTTCGCCCGAGGTAAAGGTAAGCGGGGCCCGGTTGTAGGTCGGCAAAAGGGACGGGATCATAGGCGTGGTCCTTGGGGCTGGGAAAGGTCATCGGTGCCCTAAGCACCAGAACCTGTCAATATTGTTTAAAATTCGAAGGGGGGCGGAACAAGCGGCATTGCAGGGCGATCTGAACGGCCTGTAGGCGCGCCAGAGCGTTTGGGCGGTCAACGTCGGCGTCGGAGCGCCAGTGAGATGCATGCCTTGATCATCTTCGCCACTTAACCCAGCGTAAGCACGGTGTCCAGAGTTTTGGGGCTGTCCAGAGCTTTGGGCCAGAGCTTTGGGCCTAATCCAGTCGCAGGCCATCGGTGCCAAATAGGATCTGATGGCGCGCGTCCCACGTCAGGCCCGCGCGCGCGCCGGGGGCGGGCACGGGCGCCGTGCCATCCTGACGGGTGGTGATCTGGGTGCCGCCCTCTAGGCGGAAATGGAGCAGCGTCTCGGCGCCCAAAGCTTCGGCAAAGGTGAGCGTGGCGTCGATCTTGCCCTGCCCCGGCGCGCTGAGCACCATGTGTTCGGGGCGCACAGCAAGGCTGTCGGCCGAAAGCCCCAGCGCCGCTCCGGGCAAGAAATTGGTGGCCGGTGAGCCGATGAAGCCCGCGACAAAGGCGGTACGGGGGTTTGCGTAAACCTCAAGCGGGGCGCCGATCTGATCGGCGCGCCCTGCGTTCATCACGATCATCCGGTCGGCCAGTGTCATCGCCTCGATCTGATCATGGGTGACATAGAGCGAGGTTATGCCCAGCTCTTTTTGCAGGGCCTTAATTTCCAGCCGCATCTGAACGCGCAGTTTGGCGTCAAGGTTGGACAGGGGTTCGTCAAAGAGAAAGGCCGCCGGTTTGCGCACGATGGCACGCCCCATCGCCACGCGCTGACGCTGACCGCCCGACAACTCGCGCGGTTTGCGCCCAAGGTAGGGTTCCAGTTGCAGCATCTGCGCCGCCGCGGTGACGCGTTCGGTGATTTCGGCGCGGGGCACACGGGCGATTTTCAACCCATAGGCCATGTTATCAAAGACCGACATATGCGGGTAAAGCGCGTAGTTCTGGAACACCATCGCGATGTCGCGGTCCATCGGTTCCGCCTCGTTCACACGGCGATCATCGATGCGGACCTCGCCGCGCGTGACGGTTTCCAGCCCCGCAACCATCCGCAAGAGCGTGGATTTACCACAGCCCGAGGGGCCGACGATAACGATGAACTCGCCCTCTTTGACGTCGATCGAGACGCCGTGGATGACCGGGGTCTTGCCAAAGCTTTTGTGGATATCGTCCAGTTTGATCGTCGCCATTTGTTATTTCTCGCTATCGACAAGGCCGCGGATGAAAAGCTTTTGCATGCCGACGACCACGATCACCGGCGGCAGCATCGCAAGGATCGAGGTGGCCATGATCACCGGCCAGTCGGCAAAGTCATCGCCCGAGGGGAACATCTGTTTGATGCCCATCACGATGGTGTTCATTTCAGGGTCTGTGGTGATCAGCAGCGGCCAGAGATATTGGTTCCAGCCGTAGATAAACAGGATCACGAAAAGCGCGGCCATATTGGTGCGGCTCATCGGCAAAAGGATATCCCAGAAGAACCGCATCGCGCTGGCGCCATCGACGCGCGCGGCCTCGGCCAGCTCGTCCGGGACGGTCATGAAAAACTGACGGAACAGAAAGGTCGCCGTTGCGCTGGCGATCAGCGGAAAGATCAAGCCCGAGTAGCTGTTGAGCAGACCAAAGTTGGCGGCCACCTGATAGGTCGGCACGATGCGCACCTCGACCGGCAGCATCAGCGTCAGAAAGATCAGCCAAAAGAACAGCTTGCGCCCCGGAAACCGGAAATAGACGATGGCAAAGGCCGACAGGATCGAGATGACGATCTTGCCCAGCGCAATGCCCAGCGCCATGATGGTTGAGTTCAAAAGCATCCGCCCGACGGGCGCATTGATGCCCGAGACCAGCGCCTTGGAGTAGTTTTCAAAGAACTGATCGCCAGGCCAGAGCGGCATCGGCGGGCTGATAATATCGGACTGGGTTACGGTCGAGGCGACAAAGGCCAGCCAGATCGGAAAGAAGATGATCACAACGCCAAGGATCATCCCCAGATGAACCAGCCAATGCGACAGACCGCGCTTTTCAACCATGCCGGAACGCTGAGCCATCAGTAATGCACCCTTCGTTCGATGAACTTGAACTGGACGATGGTCAGCGCGCCGACAACCACCAGAAGGATCACCGACTGCGCCGCCGACGAGCCCAGATCCTGACTGACAAAGCCATCCGAGAAGACTTTGTAGACCAGCGTGGTGGTCGATTGCTGCGGCCCGCCGCCGGTGATCGTGTGGATCACGCCGAAGGTTTCAAAGAAGGCATAGACGACGTTGACCACCAGCAGAAAGAAGGTGGTGGGCGACAAAAGCGGAAAGACGATGGTGCGAAAGCGGGTCCAGAAATGCGCGCCGTCAATGGCGGCCGCTTCGATCACCGAACGCGGGATCGCCTGAAGCCCCGCAAGGAAAAACAGGAAGTTATAGCTGATCCGCCCCCAGGACGAGGCGACAACGACAAGGCCCATCGCCTCGGACCCGTTCAGGACGTGGTTCCAGTCATAGCCCAGAAGGCCAAGGTACCACGACACCACGCCGACGCGCGTGTTGAACATGAAAAGCCACAGAACACCGGCCACCGCAGGCGCCACGGCATAGGGCCAGATCAACAGCGTGCGGTAAACGCCCGAGCCTTTGATCAGGCGGTCCGCCAGCAGAGCCAGCCACAGCGCCATGCCCATCGACACCAGCGTCACCAGCGTTGAAAACACCGCCGTTGTGACAAAGCTGGCCCGGTAATAGGGATCGCCCAGAAGGTATTCGAAATTGCCTAGCCCGACGAACTGCGAGCGCAGGCCAAAGGGATCGGGAATGAAAAGCGACTGCCAGACGGCCTGACCTGCGGGATAGAAAAAGAACACCGCCGTGACGATGATCTGTGGGGTCAAAAGGATCAGCGGCAAAAGCCATCCCTTGAAAGTGACGCGTTTTTCCATGCGCTTTTGTGGTCTTTCCCGAAAGGTGCCGCGCGCCGCCCAGTGATCGGCGGCGCGCGCTTTTATTGTGTCAGAAGAAAAGCTTAGCGGTTAGCCTGTTCGAACCGGCGCAACAGGACATTGCCACGGGTGACCGCGCTGTCCATCGCTTCTTGGGCGGATTTGTCCCCGGCCCAGACCGCCTCTAGCTCTTCATCGATGATGCCGCGGATCTGATCGAACGAGCCCAGACGCAGACCCTTGGAATTGGGCGTGGGCGCCTTGGAGGTCATCTGAATGATGGCCACATCCGTGCCGGGGTTTTCCTTGTAGAACCCCTGTTCTTTGGTCAGGTCATAGGCCGCCGTGGTGATCGGCAGATAGCCGGTGTTCTGGTGCCATTTGGCCTGAATTTCCGGCGTCGACAGGAAGTTCAGGAACTTGGCCACACCTTTGTAGGCCTCATCCGATTTACCCTCCATCACCCAAAGTGACGAACCACCGATGATGGTGTTTTGCGGCGCGCCTTCGACCGAGGCCCAATAGGGCAGAGGACGGATTTCAAAGGCGAACTTGGCTTCGGCTTTCACACCGGCGTAACCGGCCGAGCTTTCGGTGAAGAGCGCGCATTCACCGCCCCGGAAATTGGCACCACCTTCGTTGCGCCGACCGGCATAGATGAACTTGCCGTCCTTGGCCCATTTGCCCATCTGATCGATGTGCTTGACCTGAACGGGGCCGTTGAACTCAAGCTGCGTATCAAGGCCCGCAAAGCCGTTTTCCTTGGAGGCAAACGGCACGTTGTGATAGGCCGAGAGGTTCTCAAGATGTACCCAGCTTTGCCATGCCGTGGTCATCGGACAGGTGCTGCCGGAGGCTTTGAGTTTGTCCAGAACCGGGCCCACTTTTTCCCATGTCGAAAGATCGGTATCAGGATCAATGCCTGCCGCCGACAGCGCGTCGCGGTTGACGTAAAGCACCGGCGTTGACGAGTTATAGGGCAGTGACAGCATCTGACCGTCGGTCGTGGTGTAATAACCTTTGACCGCCGCCAGATAAGCGCCCGGATCAAACGGCTCGCCCGCGTCGGCCATCACCTGATAGATCGGTTTGACGGCACCTTTGGCGGCCATCATCGTGGCGGTTCCAACTTCGAACACCATCAGGATATCGGGCTGTTCACCGGCGCGGAAAGCGGCGATGCCAGCGTTCAGCGTTTCGGAATAGTTGCCCTTGTGGCTGGCCACGACCTTATAGTCGCTCTGGCTGGCATTGAAGGTATCGACCTGTTCGGCCAGCAGCGTTCCCAGACGCCCGGTAAAGGCGTGCCACCACTGAATTTCGGTCTGTGCCTGCGCGGCTGAACCAAAGGCCGTTGAAGCGGCCAGAACACCGGATAAAATACTGAATTTCATAAGTTTCTCCCTTACGTGACAGTTATTGACACGTCGTGCTAACCGGGGCTTGTAAAACTGAGATGACAACCCGGGACCGCAGACGCAAATTGCAGCCAAAATCGACTGCGGGGCAGAAGCCGGCGGCGTTAGTTGCCACCGGTGTCGTTCAAAGCATTGAGCCGCTCAAGGTTCACGATGGCCGAAAGCATCAGGCGATCCTGGCTCCAGTCGCCCGGCTTTTGAATGGCCAGCGCCAGCGCGACGACCAGAACGGCGATCGGCAGCGCCATGAGCGGCGCGTTAAAGCCCGGAATGCGGCGGCCCGATGTATCCATCAGCGACACAAAGCGCTGGCGCAGAAAGCTGGCCGAGCTGGGCCCCAAAAGCCGCCACTGGGTCTGAACCAGCGGCACCGATGGCAGGGCGGGCGCACCGCCGCTGCGGGCACCGCGATGGCCACGGTGGCGCAGGCTGTCATGACAGACCCGCATCAGACAATCGCAATAGGCGCGCAGATCGAACCGGCGCGTGGCCAGCAGTTCCTGATCGCAGGCCAGTTCGCGCATGCGCTCGACCTGACCTTTCCAGATCAGAAAGACCGGGTTCCAGAAAAACAGCGGGCGCAGGAATTCCAGCAGGATTTCCCATTCGATATCGCCCTGACGAAAATGTTGAAGCTCGTGCCCGATGACGATCTTCAGATCAGCGGTATTGGTCAGCATCCCCGAGGGGATCACGACATAACGCCGCCAAAGGCCGCGGGTGGAAAACGGCACCTGAACATGATCGCTGAGCATCAGCTGGACCCGCCCGAACCGGCGCCAGCAATAGCTGGCCCCGATGAGCGCGCGCAGTCGCAAAGCGCTGACAACCAGCCGCCCGGCAAAGAACAAGAACCCCGCCGCAAGCAGACCGGTGATCGCCATGGCCGTAGTGCTGGAGAGCGCCAGAAGGTCGCGCAACACGGTTTCGCGCAGTGACAAGAGCCGCTCAAACTCGGACGGTTTCATGCCAAAGCGACCGTCCAGATACTGGGCCACGGCAAGATCGGACAGGTTGAAGGGCGCGGTAACACTGAGCCCGTAGCGCATCAGGATCGGGTGGAGCACGGCGGCAATCCCGCCAATGGCCATCGCCGCGAAAATCCAGTTCATCAGCCGCAGCTGAGCAACATGGGCGTGCCGGAACCCAAGCCGGGAGATCAAAAACCGGACGGGCATCCATATCAGAAAGGCGAAGACCAGAACTATGTTTGCGTCAATATACGCGTTCAGAGCGGCTTCAGTCGGGATCATTTCTCAACCTCCTATCCAGCAACGCCCGTATTTCCTGAAGTGCCTCTTCGGACAGACCTTCGTCATCGACAAGGCGCGCCACCAGTGTCGCGGGGGTTCCGTCAAACAACTTTTGCGACATATCCCTGAGCGAGCGTGACTGGTAGGCGTCTTTTTCGACGACCGGTTTATAAATGAAAGTCTTGCCAGTCTTTGTGCTGATCACAAACTCTTTTTGTTCGAGGATGCGCATGATTGTGGCCGCCGACGTATAAGCCAGATCGCGCCCCGGAGCCAGTTTCGCCAGAAGATCACGCACCGAACCCTGACCCAGATCCCAAAGGTGGGACATGAATTCCAGTTCAACCTCGGTCAGAAATTCGGCTTTTTTCCTGGGTCGCATCAGAGGTCCTGTCCGGGTCATCTTTGTGTTTCACTGCTCAGGACAGGATTAAATACGAAAACCTTCGTATTTCCAAGCATATGTGGGCGGCGCGGGCGCATCAGACCTTCCAGAAGCAAAAGATGCCCCAGGCGATGGCCAGCCCCAGAGGTACCCAAAGCGGCATGCCCATAAGGCCAAGCCACGCCAGAAAGATATAGACACTGCCCAGAAGCGATATGAACAAGCGATCCCCGCGCGTCGTGGTCAGCCCCAGAATGCCGCGCCGTTCATCGCCGCCGGGGTGGCGGATTTCCAGCACGGTCAGCACGGCCATCGCGCTGAATATCCCGATAAAGACAAAGGCCGTCGGCCAGGTCCAGGCCATCCATGTCAGCATGTCAAACCCTTCCCAGGGCAAAGCCCTTGGCGATGTAGTTGCGCACGAAATAGATCACGATCGCGCCGGGGATGATCGTCAGCGTGCCGGCCGCGGCCAGAAGACCAAGTTCATATCCCGCGCTGGAGGCGGTCTTGGTCATCGTCGCGGCAATCGGTTTGGCCGCGACCGCCGTCAGCGTCTTGGCCAGCAACAACTCGACCCATGAGAACATAAAGCAAAAGAACGCCGCGACCCCGACCCCGGCCTTGATCGTCGGCAAGAAGACGGTGACGAAAAAGCGCGGGAAGGAATAGCCGTCGACATAGGCAGTCTCGTCCAGTTCCTTGGGCACACCGCCCATGAACCCCTCAAGGATCCAGACCGCCAGTGGCACGTTGAAAAGCGTATGGGCCAGCGCCACGGCAAGGTAGGTGTCAAAGAGCCCGACGGCTGAATAAAGCTGAAAGAACGGCAGGGCAAAGACGGCGGCGGGGGCCATGCGGTTGGTCAAAAGCCAGAAGAACAGCTGTTTGTCGCCCAGAAACCTGTAGCGCGAAAACGCATAGGCCGCCGGCAGCGCCACGGTGACCGAGATCACGGTGTTCAGCGTCACGTAAGCGATCGAGTTGATATAGCCCCAATACCAGGTCGGATCGGTAAAGATCACCTTGTAGTTGGCCAGCGTAAAGGTCTGGGGGAACAGCGAAAATCCCGACAGGATTTCGTTCGTGGTCTTGAACGACATCGCGATCAACCAGTAGATCGGCAACATTAGAAAGGCGATATAGAGGACCGGGATGATGTAGCGTTTTTTCATGTCCTGATCTCCGGTTTCGTGTTGTCGGATGCGGCGGCGCGCCGCGACGCGCGCGACCTGCCCGCTGTCGCTAGAGGCCCGCTCATTTGGCGTCATCCTTTGTCATCAGCGTATAGAACAGCCACGACACCAGAAGCGTGATCGCAAAGTAGATCAGGCTCATCGCGGCGGCCGGACCAAGGTCAAACTGACCCAGCGCGATCTTGACCAGATCGATCGACAAAAGCGTGGTCGAATTGCCCGGCCCGCCACCTGTCAGAACGAAAGGTTCAGTGTAGATGTTAAAGCTGTCCATGAACCGCAGAAGGATCGCGATGGTCAGGACCGTCTTCATCTTGGGAAGCTGGATATAGCGGAACACCGACCACGCGCTGGCGCCATCGATCTTGGCCGCCTGATAGTAAGCGTCCGGGATCGACACCAGCCCCGCGTAGGACAAAAGAACCACAAGCGAAGTCCAGTGCCAGACATCCATCGTGACAATCGTCACCCAAGCCGCAAAGGGGTTCTGGGTCATGTCGTAATTGATGCCCAGCGTGTGGTTCATGAAATAGCCCAGAAGCCCGATATCGGGCAGGGTAAAGATGTTCCACATCGCCCCCACCACGTTCCACGGGATCAGCATCGGCAGGGCCATCAGCACAAGACAGACTGGCACCCAAAACCCCTGACGCGGCATCGACAGGGCGATGATGATGCCCAGCGGCACCTCGATCGCAAGGATCAGCCCGGTAAAGAGAAACTGGCGCCCAAGCGCTGCGTGAAACCGGTCTGAGTTCAGAAGCTGCTGAAACCAGTCCAGCCCCTGCCAGAAAAACACGTTGGCCCCAAAGGTTTCCTGAACCGAGTAATTGACCACGGTCATGATCGGAATGAGCGCGTTGAAGGCGACCAGCAAAAGCACCGGCAGCACAAAGAACCAGCCCCTGTTGTTCTGAGTTTTCATGTTCTTGCCTCTGTTGCGATCCAGCCGTCGCGGTAAAGCCGCGTGCGCATCGGATCAAAGGCAAGGTGCACATCGGCCCCCTGCCCCGGTGTTTCACCCTCGACGATCGCCTTGACCGACGTCTCGCCGACCATCGCCTCGACCACGAAATGGCGCCCGACGTCTGACACTTTGCGCACCTTTGCGGCCAGGCCGGTTTTCGACAGGGATACAAATTCGGGGCGGATGCCGATCTGGGTAAGCCCCGCGCCCGCGGGGCCGGTGCCAGGCTGGATCGTCCCTTCCAGTGGCACCGGCTGGCCCTGAAACAGGGCCGTCCCGCCCTTAACGTCACAGGGCAACAGGTTCATCCCCGGCGAGCCGATGAAATGGCCGACAAATGTATGCGCGGGGCGTTCAAAAAGATCGACGGGCGTGCCGATCTGGACGATCTCGCCGTCCTGCATCACCACGACCTGATCGGCGAAGGTCAGCGCCTCGGTCTGGTCATGGGTGACATAGATCATCGTGGCGCGCACCTTTTGGTGCAGCTCTTTGAGCTTTGAGCGCAGCTTCCATTTCAGGTGCGGGTCGATCACGGTCAGCGGCTCGTCAAACATCACGACATTGACGTCATCGCGCACCAGACCGCGCCCCATCGATATCTTCTGTTTGTTGTCCGGGCTGAGCCCTGCGGCGCGGGTCTTCAGCATATCCGTCAGTTCCAGCATCTGGGCAATCTCGGTCACGCGCGCGGTCACAGCCGCCTCGGAGGCGCCGCGATTGCGCAGCGGGAAGGCCAGATTGTCGTAGACGGTCATCGTGTCATAGATCACCGGAAACTGAAAAACCTGCGCGATGTTGCGCCGCGTCGGTTCCAGGTCTGTTACGTCGCGATCATCAAAAAGGATGCGCCCCTGGGAGGGCACCAGAAGGCCCGAGATGATGTTCAAAAGCGTGGACTTGCCGCAACCAGACGGGCCCAGAAGCGCATAGGCGCCGCCGTCCTCCCAATCGAGGTCGATCTCTTTGAGGGCATAGTCCTGAGGCCCCTTGGGGTCGGGGTAATAGCTGTGGCGCAGGTTTGAGAGGGTGATTTTTGCCATGATGAACCTTACGCGACCCGCGTGCCGTCAGGGGTGAAGTAAAAGCAATGTGCGGGGTCCATGAAAAAGGCGTGCTGGCCACCGATCTGGTAGGGGTGCACGCCATGCGCCAGCGACACCCAGTTCTCATCGCCCATCGAAAAATGCGCGCTGCTTTCAGAACCGCTAAGCTCGGTCACCAGAACCGTTCCGGCCAGTTCAACCGCGCGGTCGATCTGGCGCTGGGGCAGGACGTGATTGGGGCGCACCGCCACGATGTAATCGCCATCGGCCAGATCCGCCGCCGCGCCCTTGAGCGGCCATGACGCGCCCACCGACGTTTTCGCCGACAGTTTCGCCGAAGCACCCGATTTGACGATCGGGGCCGAGTTGATCGGCGGGTCCGAAAACACCGCCGCCGAGATCAGATCGATGGGCGCGCGGTAAATCTCGGCCGTGGGTCCGAACTGGGCCACATGGCCGTCTTCCATCAAGGCGGTCTTGCCACCCAGCAAAAGCGCCTCTTCGGGTTCCGAGGTGGCATAGACGACCACAGCGCCGCGCCCGGCAAAAAGCTCAGGCAGCTGTTCGCGCAATTCTTCGCGCAGCTTGTAATCGAGATTTGCCAGAGGCTCGTCCAGAAACACAGCGCGGCTTTCCTTGGCAATAGCGCGGGCCAGTGCGGTGCGCTGTTGCTGACCGCCCGACAATTCATGCGGGCGCCGGTGCAGCATTGGCCGCAGCTGGAGGATGTCTGCAGCATCCTCCACCCGGCCCTGAATTTCGGATTTGGCCATGCCTGCAACCCGCAAGGGGGAGGCAATGTTGTCAAAGACCGTCATATGCGGGTAGTTGACGAAAAACTGGTGCACCAGGCTGATATTGCGTTTTTGCGTCGACAGTCGGGTGATGTCCTGACCGTCCAGAATGATCTGGCCGCTGGCCAGGGGATCAAGCCCCGCCATCAGCTTTATCAGCGATGTCTTACCGGCCCCGGTTTCGCCCAGAAGGACGTTGAAATGGCCCGTCTCCAGCACAAGGCTGGTGTCCTTGATATGCAGCGCGCTACCGACACGTTTGGTGATGTTGCGAAGTTCCAGTGTCATCCGGGGTCCTAGAGAAAATGCAGCCTTGAGGAGAAAGCGGCCGGAACCTTGCGGCCCCGGCCATGGACGGCCCAACCCCATTGAGGTCAGGCCGCGCCGGGAGAAACTTTACTTGTCAGCCCAGCGGGCAACCAGATCGTCGTAGTTGACGGTCATGCCCTGGGGTTTCTCATTTGCCAGCTTTGGCTTTGGAGCACCGGGTTTGGCCAGCCATTCAGCCGGATCAACCTCGGGGTTCAGCCTTGGACCACAGCCGCCATAGACATTGGCAGCCTCATCCACGGCCTGCATCCGGGCCATGGTAATATCCATCTCTTCGGCCAGACGATCCATCGCCTCTTGTGGCGTGAAAGCACCCGAGTTCACGTCGCCGATCTGCTGCCACCAGATCTGGGCCAGCTTTGGATAATCGGGAACGTTGATACCGGTGGGCGACCATGCCACGCGGTCAGGCGAGCGATAGAACTCGACCAGACCACCCAGTTTCGGCGCACGTTCGGTAAAGCTTTCGTGGCGCACCGTGCTGTCGCGGATGAAGGTCAGACCAACATGGCTTTTCTTGACGTCGACCGTCTTGGAGACGACGAACTGAGCGTAAAGCCACGCAGCCTTGGCACGATTTTCAGGTGTGGATTTCAGGATCGTCCATGATCCCACGTCCTGATAGCCGACCTTCTGGCCTTCTTCCCAATAGGGACCATGCGGGCTTGGCGCCATGCGCCACAGCGGGTTGCCATCGGCGTCCACTGTGTTGTTGCCCTCGGAACGCGGCTTTACCATGTCGGCGGTAAAGGCAGTGTACCAGAAGATCTGTTGCGCAACGTTGCCTTGCGAAAGCGCTGGCAATGACTGGTAGAAGTCAAAGCTGGCCGCACCCGGAGGCGCATAATTGCGCAGCCATTCGTCCCATTTGCGGATCGCATAGACCGCCGCGGGACCGTTGGCCGCACCACCACGCGAGACGCTTGCGCCCGAAGGGTTGCACGAGCCTGCTTCCATGCGGATGCCCCATTCGTCGACCGGGACCCCGTTGGGTTCGCCCTTGTCGCCGGCACCGGCCATCGACAGCCAGGCATCGGTCATCCGCCAGCCAAGGTCAGGCGCACGTTTGCCGTAATCCATGTGGCCATAGATCGTGGTGCCGTCGATTTCCTTGACGTCCTTGGAAAAGAACTCGGCGATGTCTTCGTAGGCCGACCAGTTGACCGGAACACCCAGGTCATAGCCGTATTTCGCCTTGAAGGCCGTCTTGAGGTCTTCGCGGTCGAACCAGTCCTTGCGGAACCAGTAGAGGTTCGCAAACTGCTGGTCCGGCATCTGGTAGAGATCGCCATCGGGACCCGTGGTAAACTGGGTGCCCATAAAATCGGCCAGATCGAGACCGGGGTTGGTGACATCCTTGCCCGCGCCCGCCATCCATTTGGTCAGGTTATAGGCCAGTTGCAGACGCGAGTGCGTACCGATCAGGTCACTGTCGTTGACATAGGCGTCATAAAGGTTCCGCCCGGTCTGCATCTGGGTCTGAACCGCCTGAACAACTTCGCCTTCGCCAAGGATCTGGTGGTTCACCTTGATGCCGGTGATGTCCTGAAATGCTTTGGTCAGCACTTCGCTTTCATACGAATGGGTTGGAATGCCTTCGCTGAGGACGTTGATTTCCATCCCCTCAAAAGGTTTTGCAGCGTCGATGAACCACTTCATTTCGGCCATTTGATCGGCCTTGTTCAGCACAGATGGCTGAAATTCCTGGTCTATCCACTTTTGCGCGGCCGCTTCATCGGCCAAAGCTGTTGTGGGCCCCGCAAGCACGGCTGTTACCGCGACTGCGGAGAGCAGATACTTGCGCATCTTATCTCCTCCCTTGAGATTATATGAGCCGGATTTCGCCGACCGCTGCAGTGTCGATGCAAAGTCACGAATTTGTCAAACTAAAAAGTTAGTAGATGATGAAAAATCGCGCACATTTCTGTACGCGATTGTTTTAACACATAAATTTTTGGCGCTCAGGCGGGGGTCAAAACCCCCGCCCGCATAAGGTTTGCCGGTTCAGGCGCTGCCAAGCTTGGCCAGATTGTTCAGGATCGGACACTCGGGGCGGTTATCGCCCGAGCACGAGCTGACCAGCGTCTTGAGCGTATCGCGCATGGCGTTCAGATCGCTGATCTTGGCCTCGATCTGGGTCAGGTGATCCTTGGCGATGCTGCGCACATCGGCGCTGGCGCGCTCTTTGTCTTCCCAGAGCGCCAGCAGGTTGCGGCAGTTTTCAATCGTAAAGCCCAGCGCCCGTGCCCGCCCCATAAAGGCCAGCTTGTGCATGTCGGTTTCGCGAAAGACGCGGTAGCCATTGGTGTCCCGCGGCGGGGTCACAAGGCCGATGTCTTCGTAATAGCGAATGGTCTTGGGCGGGAGGCCCGAACGGGCGGCGACGTCTCCGATATTCATTTTCGGATCTCCTATTCAGCGGGCACAGCCGTCATGGCCGCACCTTTCAACGAGGGTTCAGCAACCACGCGCGAGGGTTTGACAAAGCGCAGGCGCAGCGCATTGGTCAGGACAAAGACGCTGGAGAACGCCATGGCTCCGGCGGCCAGAGCGGGCGACAATAGCGTGCCGTTGACCGGGTAGAGAACGCCCGCGGCAACCGGGATCAGAACGACGTTATAGCCAAACGCCCAAAAGAGGTTCTGACGGATATTGCGCATCGTCCGACCGCTGAGCGTAAAGGCATTGACCACCCCGTCCAGATCGCCCGACATCAAGACGACATCGGCGCTTTCGATCGCCACATCCGTGCCCGTGCCAATGGCGATGCCGACGTGGGCGGCCGCCAGCGCAGGCGCGTCATTGATCCCGTCACCGACAAAGGCCACCTTTTCGCCCAGCTCATCGGCCAGCGCATTCATCGCGGCCACTTTGCCATCGGGCAACACTTCGGCGACGACATGGTCAATGCCCAGATCGGCGGCCACAGTGCGCGCGGTGGCGGTATTGTCACCGGTGATCATTGCAACCTTGAGGCCCAGATCATGCAGCGCCTTGATCGCGCCGGGTGTCGTGGGTTTGACCGGGTCGGTCACCGCGATCAGTGCCGCAACCTTGCCGTCGATCGCGGCATAAAGCGGGCTTTGGCCGCGTGCGCCCATCTCTGCCCCCTTGGCGCTGAGACCGCCAAGATCGATGCCGCGGTCGGCCATCAGCCCGACCGAGCCGACAAGAAGGTCATGGCCCTCAATTTGCGCCGTCACCCCGCGTCCGGTCAGCGTATCAAAGCTATCGGGTTGGGTCAGGTTCAGGCCTTCGGCCCGCGCGGCGTTGACGATGGCCTGCGCAATCGGATGTTCCGAGTTTTGTTCGACCCCGCCGACAAGGCGCAGAACGGTGGCCCGCTCAAAGCCCGGTGCAAGTTCAAGCCCGGTCAGATCGGGATGGCCCATGGTCAGCGTTCCGGTCTTATCGACCGCCACGATCCCAACCTGATGCAGCGTCTGAAGCGCCGCCCCCTTGCGAAAGAGAACCCCCATTTCAGCACCCCGGCCCGTACCCACCATGATCGAGGTCGGCGTGGCCAGACCCATCGCACAAGGGCAGGCAATGATCAGCACCGACACCGCCGCCACCAGCGCATTGGAGAGCGTCGGTTCAGGCCCGATCAGCATCCAGACCGCCGCCGTCAGAATGGCCACCACAATCACCACTGGCACGAACCACTGGGTGATCCGGTTGACCAGATCCTGAATCGGCAGACGCGCGCCTTGAGCTTCTTCGACCATGCGAATGATCTGGGCCAGCATCGTGTCGCTGCCCACTTTGGTGGCCGAAAAGGTCAGCGCGCCGGTGCCATTGACGGTTCCGCCAACGACGCCTGCGCCTTGGGTCTTTTCAACCGGTACAGGTTCGCCCGTGATCATGCTTTCATCGACATAAGACGCGCCGCTGATCACCTCGCCGTCCACGGCGATCTTTTCGCCCGGGCGTAAGTGCACGACATCGCCGACGGTAATCTCTTCGATAGCGGTCTCAACCACCTCATCGCCGCGCTGAACCCGCGCTGTGCGGGGCTGAAGCCCCACCAGTTTGCGAATGGCGCTGCCGGTGCGGCCTTTGGCGCGCGCCTCCATCAGGCGACCCAGAAGGATCAGAACGACGATGGCGACGGCGGCTTCGTAATAGACGCCCAAGGCCTGTGCCGGCAAAAGCTGGGGCAGAAAGGTTGCCACGACCGAATAGATCCAGGCCGCCGAAGTTCCAAGCGCGACCAGCGCATTCATGTCCGGCACGCCTTTGAAAAGCGCCGGATAGCCAAGCAGGTAAAAGTTGCGGCCCGGCCAGACCAGAATGATCGTGGTCAGCACGAACTGGATGATCCAAGAGTTGGTCATCCCGATTGTGCCGTCGATCCAGCCCATGAAGGCCGGCGACACATGGCCACCCATTTCCAGCACCACCACCGGCAGCGCCAGAACCGCAGCGATCAGCGTCTGGCGGCCGATGCGTTTGATCTCATCTGCCTTGCGGTCCACCTTGGGGGCATTATCGGCGATGATACGTGACCCATACCCCGCAGCGGCAGTGGCCCGCAGCGCCGCCTCGCCCGCGCCAGAGCCGGCCAGAATGCGGATCTGGGCCGTTTCATTGGCAAGGTTGACCGAAGCCTCAAGCACGCCGGGAACAGCTGACAGCGCCTTTTCGACCCGGCCCACACAGGACGCGCAAGTCATGCCTTCGATCTCTAGCCGCAGGGTTTCGGCGCGCGCCGGGTAGCCGACCTTTTCAAGCTGGCGCGCGATGGTTTCAGCCGAAAGGCCCGCACCGTCGATCCGCGCCGTTTCGGTAGCCAGATTTACCTGAGCCTGCGTGACCCCTTCGAGCCCCGAAAGCGCCTTTTCCACGCGCCCAACGCAGGAGGCGCAGGTCATCCCGTCAATCGACACGGCCAGTGATTGCGGCGCATTTGTGGGTTTCGGGGCGGTTTTGGTCACGTCTGATACAGTCATTTTGCACCTTTAAGGCATTGCTGAGAATCTCTTCAGCATCACAGATAAGGTTTCCAGTGACTGGAAGGTCAAGGGGTTTGTGGAAGTTTTCCAAAAACCCCCTGCAAAGGCGAGCCGGGACAGGATCAGGGATCAGGGATCAGGGATTAGGGCTTGAGGCGATAGCCGGTCTTGAAAAACCACCAGCAGATCGAAATCATCACCCCCAGCGAGATGCTGACAAAGGCAAGGCCAAAGGCGGGGTTGGCATCTGAAACGCCAAGAACACTGAAACGCGCGCCATCGATCAGGTAAAAGATCGGGTTGGCATGGGTCAGATCGCGCAGGACCTTTGGCAGGGCCTCGACCGAGTAGAAAGTGCCCGACAGAAAGGCCAGGGGCGTGATCAGGAAATTGGTAATCGCCGCCATCTGGTCAAACTTGCGCGCATAGATCGACGCAAATATCCCCAGCGCGCCCATAAAGGCCGAGCCGATGACCAGAAAGGCAATCGCATAAAGCGGATGCGCCACGCCAATGCCCAGCACCAGCCACATCGCCACGATCATCGCCACAGCAACCAACAGCCCCCGCCCGATCCCGCCGATCAGATAGCCCAGAACAATCTCGAGCGGCGACAGGGGCGGCATCAGCGTATCGACGATATTGCCCTGCACTTTGGCGGCCATGATCGACGACGAAGTATTGGCAAAGGCGTTCTGGATCACCGTCATCATCATCAGCCCCGGCGCAAGAAAGGTCAGGTATGGCACGCCCATCACCTCGCCGCGCTGTGGGCCGATGGCAATGGAGAAGACCAAAAGGAACAGCCCCGCCGTGATCAGCGGCGCCGCCACCGTCTGGGCCCATATGTTAAAGAACCGCCGAAACTCACGCTCGCCCAGCGTAAATAGCCCAAGCCAGTTGACGCGACCAAAGCGACGTTTGCCCATTCCGGTGGTTTTTGCCATAATGACGCTCCTTGTTTTTCTGCACCGCTTGTATCCCGTGCCGGGGTGATTAAAATAGGGCCTAGAAGAATTTCTCAAGGCGGTCCGTCGTAACGGGCCGTTTTTATCCAAAGGAACACCTATGTCTTGGACGGATGAACGCGTCGATCTGCTGAAGAAGCTTTGGGGCGAAGGCCAGAGCGCCAGCCAGATCGCAAAGGAACTGGGCGGCGTGACGCGCAATGCCGTGATCGGCAAAGTGCACCGGCTGGGCCTGTCAAACCGTGCAGGCGCGACGCCTGCAAAAGCGGCTGAAAAGAAGCCCGCCAAAGCCAAGCCCGAAGAGCCGGTCAAGGCCGCCGCGGCCCCCGCCCCCAAGCCCGAGCCTGTGGCCGCAGCCCCCAAGCCTTCGCTGCCGGCGCGCAAACAGATCATTCCCGCAGGCCAGCCCCTGCCGCCGCAGCCTTCGGCCAATGAGATCAGCCCCGAAGCGCTGGCCAGTGTGCGCGAAGTTGAGAAGAAGGCCAAGAAGATCAGCTTGATGGATCTGACCGAGCGGACCTGTAAATGGCCGATCGGCGATCCGGCCACCGATGACTTCTGGTTCTGCGGCCTGTCGGTTCAGACCGGCAAGCCCTATTGCGAGGCTCATGTCGGCGTGGCGTTCCAGCCTATGTCATCGCGCCGCGACCGCCGCCGGTAGGGTATAGTTTTCCGCCTTCGGGCAGAATTGGGTTGCCGCCCTCGGTAGGATTAGGATGCCGCCTCTGGCGGGATTAGGGTGCCGCCTCTGGCGGGGATATTTTTAGAGAACTGAAGATCAAAGCGCCCCGGCCATCAGGCTTTGGGGCGCTTTTTGCTGTTGGGTCGTTGCGGCTTAGTTTCCGCCCAGAAGGTTGAGGAGGCCTTTCTTGGCCTCTTCACGCAGCTTTTGTTCCAGCTGCTGTTCCAGCGTCAGAGCCGGTTTAGGCTCGGGCGGCGGCGAGGTTACCGGAGCGGTGGTTTCTGGCGCAGGGGCAGGAGCGGGCGCAGGAGTGGGGGTCGGCTCTGCTGTTGTGGGTGCGGGCGTGGGTTCTGGTGCCGGTGCGGGCTGCTCAGTAAGGGCCGGATCCGGTGCGGGCGCCGGAGCAGGGCCGCCGAGGGACAGACCCAGCGCCTTTTCCGCTTCGGCCTGAAGCCGGGCTTTGAGGTTGTCGCGCTCTTTGGCAAAGTTCTGATCGGCCAGCGCTTTGACGTCGAGACCGTATTTGGGATTGGCCCATGTGCCCGAAATCTGAAGCGGCACCTTGATGCCGCCGGTGCCATCGGCCCCCTGCAGCGCTGCGGGCGTCACGGTGTAGTTCAGCGTCTGATTGCCGATCCCGACCGTGCCGCGACCGGTGGCAGTCATCAGCGGCGCGCGGAAGTTCAGGTCATTGTTGCTGAGCACGCCCTGATCAATGGTGAAGGTCGTGTCGATCCGGTCGAAGATCGTCTTTTGGCCCGGCCCCACGAAGGAGGGATCGAGATTGCGGATCATACCGACGATATCGAGGCCCAGAAGTTCACCCTTGCCGACGTTGAAGGCGCCCGAGCCCGAGAGGCTTTTCATGATCGAATCTACAGAGTTGCCGGAGGAGAGGAATTTGACGTTGACATCGGACTGACCGATCAGACGTTCGTACCCGGTGAGGTCTTTTAAGAGCGGCTGGATCTGGACGCTGGCAAGGTTCAGATCGCCCCCCACCGACAGGCCACCACGACCGTTCAGCACAAACTGACCCTTGGCGCTGCCGTCATAGGCGCGCACGTCGTTGAGCGCAAAGACCACGCGGCGATCTGTCAGCGTCATGCGCACATTGGTGGAGCCAAAGCGCAGCGCACCCAGATCAATGCCCTTGGCCGACAGCGAGATATCCGCGTCAATCGCGCCAAGGCCAGAGACATCGATGCGGTCCTTGGACCAGCCGCTGATGCCGCCGCCCGAGTCCGATCCGCCGCTTGACATCAGGCGGGAGAAATCCAGCTGACCACCGGCGAAACGCCCGGTGACGCGCGGCTTGGCGCCGATCACCACGTCTGCTTCGCCGCTCAGCGCATTGCCATCAAGGTTCAGGATGCCGTTGCGCAGAAAAATCTTGTCGCCGTCCGAGAATGTGACCTTGCCCTTGACGGAAATCCGTTCGCCCATGCCTTTGGGCAGCTTTGGCGGGGCCTGACCGATGGCGCGGAACACCTGTGCCAGATCCTTGAGCGTGGCGTCGATTTCCATGTCAGCCCCCACCGGGGCGAGCGCCAGAATGCCGCCGAAAGTAGCACTGGAGTTACCGATCGTGACATCGCCGCCAACCGTCTTGCCCTTGCCGGCAAGCAGATCAGCAAAGCTTTCGATCTTGAGCGTGGTATCGAGCGGCTCGCCGTTCAGGAAGCCTTTGACGGACACATCCATCGGGCCGGTAAAGGACGGCAGGCTCATGTCGACATCGGTCTTGGTCAGCACCATCGCCGTGCCGGCGGCGCGGTCAAAATAGCTGATCTGTGCATCGCGGATTGTGCCCTGATCCAGCGAGAACGCAGGAATACCGCCCGAGGACTGACCATCAGAGCCGCCCGCACCGCCATTGGACAGATCCCAGTTCACCTGACCATTGCGGGCCTTTTCCAGTCGGATGCGCGGGCTTTGGATGACAACTTCGGTGACTTTGATTTCGCCGCCCATAAGGGCCGCCATATCGACGCCCACCGAAATATCTTCGGCCGAGACCATGGGCTGACCGTCGGTCCAGTCGGCATTGGCGATCGAGACCTGACCGATCTTGACCCCCAAGGCGGGCCAGAATGACGGCGTGATATCGCCCGCGATGGTCATTTGACGCCCGGTGGCTTTTTCAAAACGGTCGGTGACAACCGCCGCAATACGCTCGGACGGAAGCAATAGCAGCGTGACCACCGCCACAAGCACCAGAACCACCAAACCAACAAATACTCGTACGATCCAACGCATGTTCTCAGCCCCATTTTTACCCGCGCAATTCTAGGCGCATTCGGCGGCGATGCAAAGGTCACTCGCAAACCCCGCCAACCCACATAGAGATAGGCCGAAACCCGCATTTGGCAAGCAGGGCGCGCGCGGTGGGCGACCGGTTTACGGCCCCCGCCCCCCCCCGGTGCGGCTTTGATCCCCAGACGTTGATCTTGGCTTTGTACTCTGCCCCGGCTCAGGCTATAGCGGCGCAATGAGCCAGAACCCACCATCCCTCCGCCCGGACCTTGCCCCCAAGGCGCGTATCAGTGAACCCGCACGTGACGGCCAGCCCAAGATCGGCATGGTGTCACTGGGTTGCCCCAAGGCGCTGGTCGACAGTGAACGCATCCTGACCCGGCTGCGCGCCGAAGGTTATGCCATCTCGCCCGATTATCCGGGTGCCGATGCGGTGATCGTCAACACCTGTGGGTTTCTCGACAGCGCCAAGGCCGAAAGTCTGGATGCGATCGGCGAGGCTTTGGCCGAAAACGGGCGGGTGATTGTCACCGGCTGTCTGGGCGCCGAGCCCGAGTATATTACCGGCGTGCATCCGCGCGTTCTGGCCGTGACGGGCCCGCATCAATACGAACAGGTGCTGGACGCGGTGCACAAGGCCGTCCCGCCCAGCCCCGACCCCTTTGTCGATCTTTTGCCCGCCTCGGGCGTCAGCCTGACACCGCGCCACTATAGCTATCTGAAGATCTCGGAGGGCTGTAACCACAAGTGCAAGTTCTGCATCATCCCCGATATGCGTGGCAAACTGGCCAGCCGCCCGGCCCATGCGGTTCTGCGCGAGGCTGAGCGTCTGGTCGAGGCAGGGGTCAAAGAGCTTTTGGTGATCTCGCAAGATACCTCGGCTTACGGCCTTGACCGACGCTATGACAGCCACCCCTGGAAGGACGGCGAGGTGCGCAGCCACATCACCGATCTGTCCCGCGCCTTGGGCGATCTGGGGGCCTGGGTGCGGCTGCATTACGTCTATCCCTACCCGCATGTGCGCGATCTGATCCCGCTGATGGCCGAGGGCCGGGTTCTGCCCTATCTGGATATTCCGTTTCAGCATGCGCACCCCGATGTCCTGCGCCGTATGGCGCGGCCCGCCGCCGGGGCCAAAACACTGGACGAGATCGCCGCATGGCGCAGCGTCTGCCCCGACATCACCCTGCGCTCGACTTTCATCGTGGGATACCCCGGCGAGACCGAGGCCGAGTTCCAGACGCTTCTGGACTGGATGGACGAGGCGCAACTGGACCGTGTGGGGTGCTTTCAATACGAAAACGTCGCCGGCGCGCGGTCAAACGCCTTGGCCGACCATGTGCCCGCCGACGTCAAACAGGACCGCTGGGACCGGTTCATGGCCAGGGCGCAAGCGATTTCCGAGGCGAAACTGGCCGCCAGGGTGGGCCAGCGGATTGAGGTCATCGTGGATGAGATCGACACCGAAGCCGCCACCTGCCGCACCAAGGGCGACGCCCCCGAAATCGACGGAAACCTCTTTATCGACGAAGGATTTGAGGCGCTGAAACCGGGTGATATTGTGAGCGTCGAGGTGGATGAAGCCGGAGAGTATGACCTGTGGGGGCGGTTGGTTTAGCTCTCGAACGAGCCGTCCTCCTGGAGTTTTGCAAGCGTTGCTACCACTTCTGTTGAATCGGGGCGAATTTTCGGCGCCGGTCTCCTCCACTCAACCAGGTTCTGACCAATGTCGCCGTAGAACGATGGCACAATTAATTCCAACTCGGATATGAAATTCACTTGTTGCGTGAATTTCGCCCCAAGCCTTTTCGATGCAAAAATGTGAAAGCTGCTGACCTGAAGGTTCTCTTTTCCGACCACACTGACGGATGGGTTTGCGCGCAATGCCTCAAGGCTAAACTGCGAAGCTTCACTTCGCCCCGGCCAGTTCAAGCGGACGAATACTCCGTCTCCGTTTTCGACTTTGATCTGCCTTAGGATCCAGTTGACTCTGGCCTTTGTTGTTTTCTTATCGCTTGGGGCGCGAAGTGTCATTCCTACGTCAATTGTTCGCCTCTTAATGTCAGCGACGATTTCAAGAGGCGCAGCGGCATCTGGTATTTCGAGCGATACCTTAAGCTGATTATTCTCACGAAGATCACGAAGCTCGTCCTTGTGCCGTTCGACGGGGTCGCTCGCATGGCGTCGGCTGAGTTTTTCATGGACGGCAGTTTCCGTGTGGCGACTAATAATAAGTGACAGATCTTTCGTTTCCTGATGCCACGCATAGAGTGCGGTTGTCGCCTCATCAGACTTGGCCGGGATTCGTCCGCCCGCGGAAACTAGGCGGTTAAGTTCAGCCCACTCGGGGGGCATCCTTTCAAAGCCTTTTACGCCTGCGCTTTCATGGCTTAAGAACCGTAGAAGCTCCTGCAACAAGGACGTTTGATCGAGATCGCTAATCTGTCCACTGCGCAACAATAGTTCTGCAGTTGTAAGAAGGTACATCCAAGACCAATGGTATACTGGAATTCGCGACCGGCTTTTTCTGGTCGCTTCCAATGGGTGGTTTATCGGCTTTGTTGCAAACTGATTTGAAATCGTAATGACGCAATCGACGCCGAATTCCTTCGCAATTGCTCTGTACTTTTCGATCTGCACCGCATCCAGCCGGTTATTTCCCACTTTGGTTTCAATGAGTGCGCGCCATTCTTTTTTGCCGTTCTTTAGGACAATAAGCCCGTCCGGTCGATCTTCCAGTCCTTCTTTTTGGCCTTTGAAGACGACCTCTGTGTAAGCTGCAATTGAGCCTCTCTTACCGGTACGCTGTCCGACGGAAGACAGTACCTCTGCTCCGAACTCATCAATTCTGGATAGACAGGAAAGAATGATTGCCGTGGTTCGTCCTTCTTTGGAAGTGGTTGCAAGGACCGGGAATAGCCGAGCGATCTCACCACGCGAAAGGTAACTGGGTTTGTTCATAACGATTTGTCCAAATTGGCTATTTGAACAACAAACCGACTTTTCCAACAAAACTCAACTTTTGAGTGTGTTGGTTAAGAATTTTGGCCGGCCATAAAAATGCGGTTGGGGCAGGCCTAGTCCTTTTTCGCCCGCTCAAACTCACCTGCGTTCTTGCAATAGGCGGGGGGCTGATCGGCGCCGTTTGGGTTTGCTTCAAGCCAGTGGCCACAGGCCGCCCCCTCGCGGCAGGTCAGACAGCGGCGGAACATCTGGCCCATGTCGTCGGGCGTCATCTGGGCGGTTTGCATGCGTTCGTCAAAGTCAAAGCCGACCGTATCGGCCATTGCCCGCAAAAGCTGAGCGTGGCGATCGATCCTTTTGAAAACGGACATGCGGCGGGCCCCCCCCTTGGTTCTGGTTGAGATCGGTCGGAGCTTAAGGGGGCGACGGCGGGCTGTCATTGATCTGGATCAAATCGGGATCTGGACCCATTTGGGATCTGGATCAATCTGGCCTATCGACGCCTTTGTACGGCGCGCGCGCGCCGAGATAGTCGAGATAGTAGCGCACCGCATCCTGCACCCGCCGAAACCGGTCTCCGCCCAGTTTAACGCCGCCGAACCAGCGCGTGACGACAATGATATGCCCCTGCAGGCCTTCGCGTTCCAGCATCCGCACGATCACCATGCCCGCGCCGCTTTCACCGTCATCATTCTTGACCGGCCCCTCATCGAGCAGCACCGCCCATGTATTATGCGTGGCCTTGGCGAATTTTTTGGTGCGGCGCAGATCTTTGACAAAGCGGGCCGCCTCGGCGCGGCTGGCAACCGGGCCGCCCGAGACCGCGTATTTCGAGCCCCGGTCGCTGAAGATGTTGTCAAAAACCTTCACCAGGCCTCTGTTTTCTGCCGGCTCTGAGCCTGTGATCGCACCCGAAACTTACGCGCCCGCACCCTCAAGAACCATGTCGAAACGGAGCCTTATGATACTTTTCGGTCGTTATTGAATACGCAAAGGCGGTTTACGCAACGACATATTCTAATTTAAATATATATTATTGCCGGAACGTGGACAAAGGTATAAAAACTTAACCGTAAGCAGAAATAATCGAATTGCGACCATATTAGTATAAGGTTTTTACCCTTGGATCTTGCCAAAACAATGGCCTGTCTGGACTGCACTCAGATGATCGCGGATATCAATGATCCGCAGGAATTGTGCCAGAAGGTGATCGCATATCTTCGCCAGACGCTGTTCTTTGAACGGACCTCTGTGATCCTGATCGACCGGGCAAGTGGTGTGCCGATGGTATTTGCACATAGTTCGGACGCCTATGTCACCGGCACGTTGCATAGTGAAGTGATGCGTATCAACAAAATCCTGAGACCGCCCGCCAAAGGGATCGTGCACGGTGTTCTGGAGACCGGGCGCGAGCACTTTGTTCAGGACATCGCGGACAGCCCGAACTATTTGCGCTCGGCCGACAATATCGTCTCGGAGGTCTGCTTTCCGATCATGAATAGGAAGCGCTGCATCGGCGTCCTGAACGTCGAGCATTCGGTCCGAGACGCCTTTTCGCACGGCGATCTGATTTTGCTCAAGATCATCGCGGTGGGGCTGTCTTCGGCGCTGAGGCGCGCGCATAAAAGCGGCGCGCGCGGGCTGTCTGACAGCTTTCCCAGTGGTCAGGACCAAAAGATCACGGCTTGAGTCGCAAGCTGAATGAAGCGCCTACGCCCGTTCCAAGGCGAACTTTCATAAACCTGCCGCCCGCCACTTCCCCCCATCCGCGACCGCCGGTTTGGCTATCCGAAGAGCCTGTTGGCAGGCGGAATTTTTGGGGTAGCTTAGCGCTGAGCCGCGGCCGTCTCGCGCACGATGCGGATGCGGTCAGCATTGGGCGGGTGGCTGCCAAGGAACCGGTTGCCGGGATCGGGGATACGCGCGAAATACTGCGAGCCGCGGACCGGGTCATAGCCGGCCTTGATCGCAATGATCGTGCCCAGCTGGTCTGCCTCAAGCTCGTACCCTTTGGCATAGCGGCGCGCGCCTACGGTGGCGCCGACGTTCTGAGCGGCTTCAACACCCGCCTGTCCCGCCCCACCGATCGAAGCCAGAACCCCAAGCACAAGCGCACCGGCCATCGCCGATTGCTGGGTCTTGGGGATGTGACCACGGATATGGTGCGAGGTTTCGTGCCCAAGGATAAAGGCCAGTTCGTCCTGATTGCGTGCCTCGGCAAGAAGCGCGACGGTAAAGACAACCACCGGGCGGCCGTTCTTGTTCAGCGTCTGGTAAGCGTTGGACGGCTGATCGGGGCGATCATCGACGGCAATCAGAAAATCACAGCTGACGCCCGATGTGCGCTGACGACATTCGCGTTCGGCCACGGGTTCGACGCGTTTGATAACCGTTGAGAAGTTTTTGACAGCCAAATTCGCACTGGGACGCGGCGGCGCTGCGGTCGCCACTGGTGTTGTTCCGGTCGTGGTGTCCATGCAAGCGGCCAGCGTCAGGGCCAGAAGGGGTGCAAATCGGCTCATCTATCGTTCCTTGTTTTCATATACAACCCTAGCAGAGCCTTCCCGATGCACCAGACCCCAAAACGGCGATTGCCGGTAAAATGAGTTTGATGGTTTGGCCCGTCTTGGCAACCAAACGCGCACCGCCTATCGTTGGTTCCATGTTTACCATTGAACACGAATTTGATGCCACCGTTGTCACGCTGATTGACGAGGGTTCTGTGCATCTGCAGGGCGATGTCACCGTCAATGCCTTTGACGATTGCGTCACGATTGAGCAGGTGGATCCGCACACTGAGCGGGTCAATAAGATCACCCTGTCGATGCGCCAGTTGCGCGATATCGGGGCGGCGATGAACCTGCCCGAGGGGGTCTATCGGTTGCCCGACAAGGCCTAGAAGCAGCGCGCAGGATACCGCTGATGTTTCGTATGTGACCCGTTAGGATCGCCCCGAAAGGACCGTTAAAGGATCGTTGATGACCACGCCCGATCTGGGAAAACCCGACTTTCCCACCGATATGCCCGACACGATTGGCCCCTATTTCAGGAAGAGGGCCGCGCAATACGCTGCGCGCCCTTTTCTGGCCTCGCCGCCCGATCCTGATCGCATCTGGCATCCCGGCGGTTTTAATTTGAGCTTTGATCAGGCGGCACTTGAAGTGACGCGCATCCGCCATGCTCTGCGCGCGTCGGGTTACGGTCATGGGCACCGCGTGGCGGTTTTGCTGGGCAACCGGCCCGAAATGCTTTTGTGGAAACTGGCGCTGGCGGAGCTGGGGATTTCATGGGTGCCCGTGAACCCCGATTATCGCCCCGCCGAGACTGCTTATCTTTTGAACGACTGCGCCGCCGATCTGGCGCTCAGCACGCCCGAGCTGGCCGATCAGATGGCCCAGGGCATCGTGGAGTGCGGTCGCGATCTGGCGCTGGCGATGATGCAGGACGCAGCCCTGCCGCAGGCCGCCACACCGGCCCCGATCAGTGGCCCCGTCACCCCCGCCTGCGAGGCCAGCCTGATCTATACATCCGGCACGACAGGACGGCCCAAGGGCTGTATCCTGTCGCATCAATACGAGCTTTTGATGGGGGAATGGTACGCAGGACAGGGCGGTCTGATCGACTTTGGCCCCGACGGCGAGCGCGTCTATTGCCCCCTGCCCCTCTTTCACGTCAACGCAGCTATCTTGTTGTTTTTCGCTGTTATTTCAACCGGCAGCACGCAGATTATCCCCGATCGTTTCAGCGCCCGCGCATGGTGGTCCGACATCATTGCCACCCGCGCCACGGTGGCCCATTACCTTGGCATCATCATCCCCGCCCTGATGAAACAGCCCCCCGGCCCGCTAGACCGCGCCCATGGGATCAAATGGGCCGTCGGCGCCGGGGTTGAACCCACGCTGCACCGCGCCTTTGAGGACCGGTTTGGGTGCCCCTTGATCGAGGTTTGGGGCATGACCGAGATGTGCCGCATCCTTGGCGATACGGACGAGCCGCGCCAGATCGACACCCGTTCGATCGGGCGGGCGCGGCCCGGACTGGAGGTGCGCGTGGTCGGCGATGATGACGCCGAACTGCCGCGCGGTGTGCCCGGCGAGATGGTGCTGCGCCACAGTGCTGGCGCGCCAAGACGCGGCGCTTTTTCGGGTTACCTGAACCTGCCAGAGGCAACCCAAGAGGCATGGCGCGGCGGCTGGTTTCATACCGGCGACACGGTCACGATGGACCAAAGCGGCACGATCTTTTTCGTCGACCGGCGCAAGAATATCGTGCGTCGGTCGGGTGAAAACATTGCTGCCGCCGAGGTCGAGGCCTGTCTTTTGGCGCATGACGATGTGATCCAGGTTGCGGTGATTGCCGTGCCGGACGCCCTGCGCGACGAAGAGGTGATGGCATGTGTCGTGGTGCGGCCCGGGCAGGGCCCCGATGGCCAGCCGGGCGCCGATCTGGCCCGGCGACTTTTTGATCACGCGATGGACAAGATCACCTATTACAAGGCGCCGGGATGGATTGTCTTTGTCGATAACCTGCCCGTCACGGGCACCCAGAAAATCCAGAAACACGCCATCTTTGGCCCCGGTCAGGACCCCTGCGCCGATCCGCAGGCGCATGACCTGAGGGCCTTTAAAAAGCGCCCTGTAACCTGACGCCGGGCGAAAACCATTTACCCAAGGGCGCGGGCGTTGCACTCTTTTGCAAAGGCGCAACAGGAGGCCCGCGATGACCACTGCTTTTTTCTGGGATGAACGGTGCTTTTGGCACGGCGGCGGCAACTATGCCTTTACCCTGCCCTTTGGCGGGCTGGTTCAGCCGATGGCCGCAGGCGGCCTGCCTGAAAACCCCGAAACCAAGCGGCGGTTGAAGAACCTGATCGAGGTCACCGGCCTGATCGGGGACCTTGACGCGCGCAGCGCGCCCAGCGCCTCTTGGGAAGATCTGGCTTGGGTCCATCCTGAGGCTTTCCTGAACGAATTCAAAGCTCTGTCAGATGCAGGCGGCGGCGAAATGGGCCTGCGCACTCCCTTTGCCCAAGGCGGTTTCGAGCTGGCCGCGCTGTCGGCGGGGCTGGCCAAGGGGGCGCTTTATTCGGTACTGAAAGGCGAGGCTGACAATGCCTATGCCCTGTCGCGCCCGCCGGGGCACCATTGCCTGCCCGAGTTTCCAAACGGCTTTTGCCTTTTGGCCAATATCGCCATCGCGATCGAGGCCGCACTGGCCGATGGGCTGACCCGGCGGGTGGCGGTTCTGGATTGGGATGTGCACCACGGAAACGGCACCGAGGCGATCTTTTATGACCGGGCGGATGTGCTGACCGTGTCGATCCATCAGGAACATAATTACCCCATCGACAGCGGTGATGCGACCGATCAGGGCGGCGGTGAGGGTCAGGGGTGCAACATCAACCTGCCGCTGCCGCCAGGCGCGGGCCACAGGGCCTATATCGAGGTGATGGAGCGCATCGCGATCCCGGCGATCCGCCGCTATGAGCCCGATGTGATCATCGTGGCCTGTGGTTATGATGCAGCCGCGATCGACCCTTTGTCGCGCATGCTGGCCACGGCACAGACCTTTCGCGAGATGACGGCAATGACCCGCGATCTGGCCGATGACATCTGTCAGGGGCGGCTGGTTCTGGTGCATGAGGGTGGCTATTCCGAGGTCTATGTCCCCTTTTGCGGCCATGCGGTTCTGGAAGAGCTTTCGGGCAGCAGCGCGACCGCTCCCGACCCCTTTGCCGAAACCTTTGAGGCGCGCCAGCCTTCGGCGGCTTTTGACCGGTTTGCAAGCGGGTTGATCGGCGATCTGGCGCAGCTGCACCTGAGCAAATAGGCCCCGCGCCTAAAGCAGATCGCCCGGCGTCTTTCCGGCAAAGAACGCATCGAGATTGTCCAGCGCCCGCCCGCCCATCGCGTCGCGCGTGGCGACCGTGGCGCTGCCGATATGGGGCAGCATGAAGACGTTGGGATATTTGGCAAAACCGGGATTGCCACCCGGTTCAGTGACAAAACAATCCAGACCCGCGGCCATCACATGACCACTGTCCAGCGCGCCCATCAGCGCCGCTTCGTCCACCAGAGCGCCGCGCGCGGTGTTCACCACCACAGCGCCGCGCGGCAGTTTGGCCAGACGCGCGGCGTTCAGAAGGCCGGTCGTCTCGGGCGTCGCCGGGCAATGCAGCGACAAAAAATCGGCAGCCGACAGAAGGCTGTCGATTGTATTGTGAAAAACCGCGCCCGCCTCGCGCGAAGGGTCCAGCCGGCTACGGTTGAAATAGTGAATTTCCATATCAAAGCCGCGCGCTTTGCGGGCCATCGCCTGACCGACCCGGCCCATGCCGATAATCCCCAGACGCGCGCCGGTGACCTGTTTGCCGACCATGAAGGACGGGCTCCAGACATCCCAGCCGCCGGAACGAACCAGCGTGTCGCCTTCGACCGCGCGCCGCGCAGCCCCCAGCATCAGCAGCATCGCGATCTCGGCGGTGGCATCGGACAGGACGTCGGGCGTGTTGGTCACGGCGATGCCGCGCGCCTTGAGCGCGGGCAGATCGCAATGATCAACCCCGACCGAGTGGTTGGCAATGATCCGCAGGCGCGGGTCGAGACGAGCCGCCACAGCGGCCGAGAAATGTTCGGAATGACAGGGGATGATCGCATCGACCTTGGCACTCATCGCGACGATGTCATCGGCATCGCTGAGCCCGTCTTTTTCGTTCAGGATAACGGTATAATCACGCTGCGCGCGTGCGATTGTGGCATCCGACAAGCGGCGCGAAATCCAGACCGTAGGCTTATCAGCCATGGGTCACTTCTTTTTTCTGATGCATTCGTCCCAGTAGTCATAGATCGCCAGCGACAGAACGACCAGAACGATCACGCTAAACGGCAAGCCGCCCCAAAAGCCGGCAAAACCCTGCGAGATCGAAATCGCCAGACCGACAACGAAAGTGACCAAAAGGGCAGTTCCGATCAGGCCCGCGAGAAGTTTAACTGTGTAAGACATATCTAACCATATCTCCTGTTTCAGGCCTGAGCCATAAGTTCATTCTGTACCCAGGCCGCTGTGCGCAGCAACCTGTCATCGCGTTCAACCGATCCGATCAGTTGTACGCCGATCGGCAGGCCCGTCTCGCCCACCAGAAACGGCAAGGTCAGACAGGGCAGACCCGCCAGCGTCCAGATCGTCGAAAAGATCGGATCTCCGGTGGCGGGGCCAAAGAGTGGCGCCTCGCCGGGGGCGGCGGGCGCGATGACCGCGTCATAGTCTTCAAAGAATTCGGCAAAGAACGCCTCGCCCGAGGCTTTGATCGCCAGTGCATCCTGATATTCGTCGTCCGAAATCTTGCGGCCGCGTTCAAGGACCGGGCGCAAAGTGGCGCTGAGCTGGTGCCAGTGGGTGTCAAAAACATCGGCCTGATGGCGCAGGATTTCGTATTCGTGGATCGTATGCTGGGCCACGACCATCGTGGCGATACGCGCATCCGCGGGCATCCGTTCGACCCGGTCGCCCAAAGCTTCGACCACCGCGTCCAGCCCTTCGGCGGCATCGGCGGCCAGTTTATCGGCATAAGGCATATCAAGCCATGCCAGCGTCGGCGTCACAGGCACAGCCGAGCGCGCGCCCTCCAGCATTGCAGGGCGCGGGCGGGCATAGGACAGCGGGTCGGCAGGATCGTAGAATGCCATGACATCGGCGAGAAGGGCGACGTCCTCTAATGTGCGGCCAAAACTGCCGAGCTGATCCAGCGCGTTCGAGGTTTGCAGGACGCCGCGGCGCGGGATCACACCGCGCGTGGGTTTGAACCCGTAGACACCGCAGAACGAAGCCGGGCGAATGACCGATCCGTTTGTTTGCGTGCCCACAGCCAGCGGCACGTTAAAGGCCGCCACAGCCGCCGCCGAACCGCTGGACGAGCCGCCCGGCGAATGCGCGTGGTTCTGCGGGTTGCGCGTGTCGGTGGCATGGACAAAGGCCAGTTCGGTGGTCTTGGTCTTGCCAAGGATCACCGCCCCCGCCTCGTGCAGGCGTTCCACGACGGCGGCATCCGCCTTGGGGCGGCGACCTGCAAAGATCGGCGTGCCCCGTTCGGTCGGCATATCGGCGGTGTCGATGATATCTTTCAGCCCCACGGGCACACCGTGCAGGGCCCCGGTTGGACGGCCCGATTTGCGGATTGCATCCATCTGGTCCGCGGTTTCCAGAGCCGCCTGTCCATCGACATGCGCCCATGCTTTCAGCTCGGGCTCGGTCCGGTCAATCTGTTCAAGACAGGATTTGACCAGATCGACCGAGCTGAGGCGGCCGGACGTGATCCGTTCGACCGCCTCAGTTGCTGATAGCTGATTTTCCTGAGCCATCAGGGAATGTAGGTGCCAAAGAGGTAATCAGGCAGCCAGAGCGCGATGCCCGGGAATTCATGCAAGAGAACCATCGTCAGCAGAACGATCCCAAGGTAGGGCATAAGGCCCCGGAAGATCTCGATCAGTTCGATCTGCTTTTTCAGCACCCCCTTCAGATAGTAGGCCGACATCGCCATCGGCGGGGTCAGGAACGAAGTCTGAAGGTTCAGCGCCACGAGCATGGCAAAGAAGTAGGGGTTAACGCCGAAAGTATCGAGCATCGGCAGGAAGATCGGAACAAAGATGATCAGGATCTCGGACCATTCCAGCGGCCATCCCAGAAGGAAGATGATCAGCTGTGCAAGGACCAGGAACTGCCATGGCTCAAGGTTCATGCCGGTCACCCACTGGGCGATGATATCGTGACCACCCAAGTAGGAAAAGACGCTGGCAAAGGTCCATGAGCCCACGAACAACCAACAGACCATCGCGGTCGCCTTGGCCGTCAGAAAGACGCTTTCCTTAAGCTTGATCCAGAAGTCAGCATGCGCATGACGCATCCCCGCAGCCCAGAGGCCGCCGACCGCACCCATGACCGGAAAGATCGACATTTGCCAGAAAGTAAGATCATCGCGGCGCAAAAAGGCGATGCCAAGGCTGACGACTATGCCGCCCACCATCCACCAGTCCTGAAGACGCACGTTGCGGCGAATTATCGTCGGCGTGTCGGCTAGATAGATCACCGCAAGGAACAGACCGCCCAACGCGCCCATCGCGGCCGCTTCGGCCGGGGTGGCAAGACCACCAAGGATCGATCCCAGAACCAGCATGATCAGCAAGGTCAGCGGTACGAAGGAAATCAGCAGATCCAGATAGATCTGGCGCACCGGCGGCACATCCTCAAGCTTGGGCTTGGGCGCAAGGGCGGGGTTCATCCAGACCCGGATAATCACGTAAGTGATATAGAGACCGGCCAAAAGCAGCCCCGGAAAGACCGCAGCCGCATAAAGGCGCAGCGGCGACAATTCAGCGATCGCGGCGTAAACGATCAGCATGATCGACGGCGGGATCAGGATACCCAAGGTACCACCCGCACAGATCACACCGGCCGCAAAGCTGCGCTGATACCCCGCGTTTGCCATCGCCGGATAAGCCAGAAGACCCATCAGCGTCACAACCGCGCCCACGATCCCCGAAGCCGTCGAGAAGACCGCACAGGTCAGAAGGGCCGCAATGGCCAGTGAACCCGGCAGGTTACGCGCGGCCATATAGAGCGAAAAGAACAGCCGATCCACGATGTTCGCTCGTTCGACCACATATCCCATGAACAGAAATAACGGGATCGCCACAAGCGTGTCGTTCTCCATCACCGAATAGGTGTTCTGGTTCAAAAGATAGAAGATATTGTTGTCGAATATCTCAGAGATCGTTTCGGGGTTATGCCAGTAGGCATAATAGCCAAAGCCCACGCCCATCGCGAGCAGGGTAAAGGCAATTGGAAATCCAAGCAGCACCAGCACGATGAACAGGGACAGCATCAGGATTGCGACTTCGGGGTTTGTCATCTTTTTTTCTCTCTGACGGAGCTGGGCTGATTATTTTGCATCCGGACGGCCGACCGGGATCGGCGCCTCGTCCATATGCATCAGCATGTCTTCGGTTTCACGCACGTCATCCAGCCGGTCCATCCACACGCCCGAGCGCATGGCTTTCCAGCAACGCGCCAGTTCGGCGGCCCCCTGAAGCATCAGCAAGAAGCCGGCGACGGGGATCAACGTTTTGAAGAAATAGATCTGGATCCGTGCCGGACTGTTCCAGCTGACCTCTTTGTAGCGCCAGCTGTCCTGCGCAATTTCCCAGCCGAACCAGAAAAGCGCCAGAATGCCCGGAAAGAAGAAGAGAAGGTAAAGCAGGAAATCGAGCCGCGCCTGCCATCTTACCGAGAACAGCCGGTAAAGGACATCGCCGCGAACATGGGCGTCCTGTGCAAGCGCGTAAGGCCCCGCCATCAAGAACAGCGCCCCATACATCTGAACCATCATGTCAAAGGCCCAGACCGTGGGCGCGTTCAGAACGTACCGAACAAAAACTTCGTAAGACACAGACAGTGTAAGTATCAGGATACACCAGCCGAATGCACGACCAACCCAGAGACTTAGACCTTCGATTGAATAGATGAATTTCGTCACGCGCTCTTCTCCTCGGCGAGCGTTTGTCATGGTCCGGGGGCCGAAATTCTCGGCCCCCGGAGTTTGTCAGACCTTAGTTGGTCTCACGCAAAGTAGTGGTCGTATGCCAGCTTGTAGTTAGGCTGGTTGAGGTTGAGATACCCCATGACGTTCTTTGCATAGACCTTTTGGCTTTCGATCACTTTGGCAAAGAAAGGATCCTCGCCTGCGATACGGTCAACAACGACGTCCCAGGCATTCAGCTGAGCTGCCATGACGCTGTCAGGCGTCCGGTGTGCCATCACGCCCTGCTCGGTCGTGAGTTTGACCAGGTCGTCTGCGTAACGCTTGGTGTTGTTCCAGTAGAAGTTCGAGTTCTCGGCCTCAGACGCATAGCGCAGGATCGACTGCAGCTCTGTTGGAAGCGATTCCATCTTCTTCTTGTTGAAGGTGACTTCGAAGAATTCCTGGCTCTGGTGGAACGAGGCAAGCATGTAGTGCTTGGCAACGTCCTGCATACCAAAGTCACGGTCCGAGGTCGGGTTGTTGAACTCGGCCGCGTCGATCAGGCCCGACTTCATGGCCGGCTGAATTTCGCCACCCGGAAGCTGAACAACAGACATGCCCATTTCCAGCATGACGTCGGCTGCAAGACCAACGGTGCGATACTTGAGGCCGTTCATCTGGCTGGCGTCTGTGATCTCTTGCTTGAACCAGCCCAGAGGCTGAGCAGGCATCGGCGAGTTGAAGAACGACACAACGTTCAGGCCAAGGCTGCCCATCAGTTCGTCAAACAGTTCCTGACCGCCGCCGTAGTTGACCCAGCCCAGAACTTCCTGGCTGGACCAGCCAAAGCAAGGGCCTGTGCCGAAAAGCGAGGCCGATTTGGATTTCGAATACCAGTATGCGGGCACATAGTGCGCAGCATCCAGCACGCCGCGGTGCACAGCGTCCTGCATCTGGCTGGTCTTGACGACCGAGTCGACCGGCAGGAGGTCGATCTTGAGCGCATCGCCCGACATTTCGTGAACCCGGTTCACGTAGGACTGAGCGTTCTCAAGGAAAATACCGCCACCCCAGGCAGCCTGCATTTTCAGTGTAACTGGTTCGGCGCGCGCGATCGAGGGCGCAGCCAGAGTTGCGGCACCTGCAAGAGCAGTACCGCGCAGGAATTTCCTGCGGTTTACAGAGTTGGTCATGTTTCCTCCCAAGGAATTATGTGAACGGCCAGGCCGCCCGGTCTTTTCGCAGCCCGTTTCTCCCCGGCGCCACTTTGCGCGCTTCAGATGCATTTTCAGCAAATTCACGCCTGTTCGATCATTGTTCTGGCGGCTTAATTGTCAAGTGGTAAAAACTTTTTACCGCCGCCGCCGGACTTGAAATTTTGGTCGCTTTCACCGATGTCGGGCCAAAGGAGACCTGAATGCCTCAAATCAACCAGCCCGTTCTCGATTTTCTGCTTTCGCGCCGCTCGCGCCCGGCCAAAACCCTGTCCGCACCGGCCCCCGGACGCCGCGAACTGGCCCCGATCCTGCAAGCCGCAGCGCGCGTGCCTGACCACGGAAAACTGGTGCCATGGCGCTTTGTTATATTGGAAAAACCGGCACTTAAGCGTCTGGTCGCAGCGATCCCCGGACGCGCCGCCGAGCTGGAGCTGCCCGAGTGGAAAGGCCGGTCTGTGGCCGAACTTTACGATGAGGCGGAACTGGTCGTGGCCGTCATCTCTGCGCCCAAAGAGGGGAATATCCCGCAGATCGAACAGATCTATTCCGCCGGGGCGGTTTGCCTGTCGCTTTTGAACGCCGCACTGGCCAGCGGGTGGGGTGCCAACTGGATCTCGGGCTGGATCAGTCACGACGCAAAACTGATGCAGGAAACGCTTGGAATTGTATCTGGTGAAACCGTCGCGGGTTTGATCCATCTGGGCACCGAGACCGTCGCCCCGCCCGAGCGTCCCCGCCCCGAAATCGAAGAGATCACAACCTGGATGTCGGAATGATCCTGTCTGACTTTCTCAAGGCACTGGGCCAGATCACCGACCCCGGCTTTCGCCGGGTTCTGGCCTTGGGCCTTGGCCTGACGATTGCTTTATTGATCGCCATCTACGCGATCTTTCTGACAGTGATTGTATGGCTGACACCCGATGCGATCACCCTGCCCTGGTTGGGTATGATAACCTGGGCGGATAGTATTGTATCTGTCGCCTCGATCTTTTTGATGATCGTGCTTTCGGTGTTTTTGATGGTGCCCGTGGCCTCGGCCTTTACCGGGTTTTTCCTTGACGATATCGCAAGCGCGGTCGAAGCGCGCCACTATCCGGACCTGAAACCGCCGGCGCCTGTGCCGTTTCTGGACACGCTAACCGATAGCCTGGCGTTTCTGGGTGTACTGGTCGCCGCCAACATCGCAGCGCTGGTGATCTACCTGATTGTACCTCCCTTTGCGCCGCTGATCTTTTGGGGGCTGAACGGCTTTTTGCTGGGGCGCGAATACTTTCAGATGACCGCAATGCGGTGGCTGGGCCGCGATGGTGCCAGGGCCATGCGCGCGCGTCATTCAGGCCAGATCTGGCTGGCCGGCCTGTTGATGACAGTGCCCCTGACTTTGCCCCTGGTGAACCTGATAATTCCGATCCTGGGCGTTGCCACTTTTACCCACTTATTTCACAGGCTCAAACGCCAGCATCCGGTCCAAAGCGTTTAAGCAGGTCGATATCGTCCAGCGTGATCCAATCGGTAAGAATCACCGCGACCAGAATCACCCAAAGAACCGTGGCAATTGCCGTCACGATCTTGAGCCGTTTCTTGAGGTTCAGGTTGGCCGGCGCGCCGGCATGGGTGCCGGGCACGATCTCGCCCACATCGCCTTGGGTTTTCAGCCTGAGCGGCAGCACAATAAAGAGGACAAAGAACCACAGCATTGCATAGACGACGATAAAGGATGTGATGGACATGGGTCGGGCGTACCTTTGTTGATTTGAACACGTGGTGCGGAGTTGTCAGACCTCTTCCAGCTCGACAAGCGTTCCGTTGAAATCCTTGGGGTGCAGGAACAAGACAGGTTTGCCATGCGCCCCGATCTTGGGCTCGCCCGAACCAAGGACGCGCGCACCGTCGCGCTGAAGCCGGTCGCGCGCGGCGATGATGTCATCCACCTCGTAACAGATGTGGTGAATGCCGCCCGAGGGGTTTTTTTCCAGAAATCCCGCAATCGGGGACCCTTCGCCCAGCGGCGTCAAAAGCTCGATCTTGGTATTGGGCAGTTCGATGAAAACCACCCTCACCCCATGGTCGGGTTCATCCTGAGGCGGGCGCACATTTGCCCCCAGCGTATTGGCATAAAGCGCCGATGCCGCGGCCAGATCAGGCACGGCGATGGCCACGTGGTTCAGACGTCCGATCATGTTGCCCCCTTATGGTGGATGGGCATGGTTATCACGCGCCACCTTCTGATGCACAAGGGCGGCAGGGTGCGGCATTAACGGCTCGTTAGCAATGAATGCGCAATACTGGCGAAGCGTCTGCATATGAGGTTCACCATGGAAGACTTTGCTGAGTTTGTACTGACCCGCCCGCCAACGGCATCGCGCCCCCTTTTGGGGCTGACCGTTCTGGTTGTCGAAGACAGCCGGTTCGCCTGTGAAGCCTTGCGTCTTTTATGCCTGAAATCAGGCGCCAGAATTCGCCGCGCCGACAGTTTGAGGGCGGCCCGCCGTCACTTGAGGGTCTATCGCCCCTCGGTGGTTGTGGTCGATCTGGGGCTGCCGGATGGATCGGGTCTGGACCTGATCGCGGAACTGGTCAAAACCCAGCCGCGCCCGGTCGCCATTCTGGCCACCAGCGGCGATCCTGCGGGCGAGCAAGCGGCACGTCGCGCCGGGGCGAACGGTTTTCTGGCAAAACCGGTGCACAGCCTTGGCGATTTTCAGGAAGCAATCCTTGCCCACCTGCCGATCGAGGCGCAACCGCCGGGGCCAAGGTTGGTTCAGAACACAGCGGTTGAGCCTGACCGCATCGCCTATCGCGATGACATGGCCCATGCTGCCGACATCATGAGCGGCAAGGTCGACGAAACCGATATGGATTATCTGGCCCGGTTCCTGATGGGCGTCGCCAAAAGCGCCTGTGACAAGTCGCTGGAGGCAGCAGCCATCGCCCTTGAAGGCGCCCGACGTGAGGGTACGCCGCTGCGGTCGCATCTGGCCCGTGTCGCCGGAATGGTTCAGGACCGTCTGGAAGGGCGCCAGGCCGTTTAGGCCTGGAGGTTCTCCGATAGAGACGGGGGGGGGGGCCATCCGCGGGGGGGGGGCCATCCGAACGGCCCCCAGTGAGACTGCTTCTGTAGGGCGGCTTCTGTTAGGTGGCACCGGCGAGATGGCGCCATAGGATCCTGCGACAAAAAGGGCTTAGAGCGCGGGATCACAGGTCTGTCTGACAAGGCGTGTCAGATCTGACAACCTCTCGATCTGACGCCCGCGGGCATCAAAGTTATCGGGGTTAAGCCATGTGCCAAAAGCCTCTCTCAGGGCTGGCCACTCGGTATCGATGGCCGCAAACCACGCGGTATCGCGGTTGCGCCCCTTGACGACCGCGGCTTGACGAAAGACGCCCTCATAGCTGAGGCCCAGTCGTTCAGCCGCGCGCCGAGACGCCATGTTCAGCGCATTGCATTTCCATTCAAAGCGGCGATAGCCCGCCTCGAACGCCCATTCCATCATCAGATAGATCGCTTCGGTCGCGGCGCGTGTTCTTTGCAGGCTGGGCGCCATGCAGATGTGACCCACCTCGATCGAGCCTGCCTCGGGCGCGATACGCAGGTAACTGGCAACGCCGCGTGACTGCTTTGTTTCGCTATCAATGATGACGTAAAAATATGGGTCATTTCCCTCGGCGGCATCGCGTATCCAGCGATGGTAGCCTGCCAACGAAGTGAACGGCCCATAGGGAAGGTAATCCCAGACGGCGTCATTCCCGGCATATTGGCCATAAAGTTCAGCGGCATGCAGATTGGCGTCCAGCGCCTGAACCCGCACGTATTTGCCCGCCATCGCGGCACCTTCGGGGCGCGGTGGCACGCGCCAGCCGTCCACGCGTCGGCCCAGCCGATTGTCTTGATCCGTCATTCACACGCCCCTTCCGTGATCTCATTCATAGGCGGGGCATGGGCCCGCTCCAATCCCGAAAATGCCACTAAGTTTCGCGCTATTGCCAAGCGGCGGCCAAATTCCCGCCGCAAACTCTGAGTTTTATCGGCCCATGATAGTGGAGAGTTCGATGACCCAGACAACACCCCAAAAAATGCGCCAAAGCACCAATTGGCTTGCCCTTGACTGGATCGTTCTGACCACCGGAGTTTTGATGCTGGCGATCGCGGTGATGGGCACGGTTGCCAATGCGGTTCAGGCCTCGGCCGAAAAAGAGCGGCCGCATCTGACCGCGCCGGACTTTATGCCGATCTAAATCCGGCAAACCATGGTCAAAGCGTGATCTTTGGCAAAGACCCCGCATCAAGCCCCGGAAAAACCGTGTTTTCCAGCACAGATTTTTCAAGCCCGAACACCCCGCGCATCGCAGCGCCCGCATAAGCGCGCACATCCGCGGTCGGCAAAAGATCGCGCCCGGCGTAAAGATCGCTGTCACCCAGACCCGGCCATTTGCCATAGATCTGCCCCCCCTTGATCGCGCCACCCGCCATCAGCATCGCGCCACCCGTGCCATGATCTGTGCCCGCTGTTCCGTTCTCGCGCACCGTGCGCCCAAATTCCGTCATCGCCAGCACGGCCGTCTTTTGCCAGACCGGCCCAAGCTCTTTTTGCAGCGTCAAAAGCGTCCCGGAGAGCCGCCCAAGCGAAGTCGTCAGGCCGCCGCGCTGATTGTTATGTGTGTCCCATCCGTTCAGCGAAAACGCCGCGACACGGGTTTCCTGGCGCAGCCGCGAGGCGGCAAATTCAGCGATCTTGACATGCTCTTTGCCGCGCTGTGAGCCTGCCATTGTGTTCTGCATTCCTTTGAGCAGCTCCGCGTAGCTATCGGCCCCGCCATCCAGGTTCAGCGCTTGCGCAATCTGCATGGCCTCAGCTGCTGCCTTGGAAAACAAGGGGTCCTGGGCATAGATCAGCTGTAAAAGCTGCTGGCTTTCGGGTGTCAGGTCGAGATCGGCATCGGGCGACCAACTGGCCACGCCAGCCGCGCCCGACATCACCAAAAGCTCTTCGCGCCCAATGGCAAAGGCGGTGTCCGCCTCAAGCCCCGGAACGGTTTGCAGCATCCGGTTCAGCCAACCGTCGCGCACCCCTCCGGCGGCATCAAATCCGGTACCCGCCTCTAACAGGTCCTGACCGTCAAAATGGCTGCGTTTGTCGCGGTAAGGCGTCGAAACTGCATGGGCAAAACCCAACTGACCCGCCCGCCAAAGCGGCATCAGCCCCTGCAGCGCCGGGTGCAGCGCAAAATACCCGTCCAGATCAATCGCGCCGCCCGCCTCGCCCGTCTTTAACTTTTGCCGAAGGCCCGCCAGATTGCGATCACCATAAGGTTGCACCACATCCAGACCATCCATCGCCCCGCGCAAAATGATCACAACCAACCGGTTGTCCCAGGGTGCCGAGGCGAATGTCATCGGGGTCAGCAGCGGGCTGGCGGCCAAAGAACAGCCAAGAGCGCCGGTTCTGAGAAGGAAATTCCGTCTGGACTGCATTGCGTTACCTCCGCTGAAATTCTGGCGAGGCAAGGATCAATCCTATCCCCTCCCACTTTGTCGCCGCCCCTTTGGCCGCAAATTCAAGTGCCGCACTGGCGCGCGCACCCAAAGCCACATCCAAAAACACGCGCGGATCGGGCAGATCGAGCCGCGCGACATGAGGCACCGTCATCGCCCACTGAATGCGCCCGGCAATGCCCTGCGGAGTGATCCACGCCTCGGCCTCTTCGGGCCAGCCATCCGGCCCGGTCGGGTTCTCAAATGACTGCCCCATCACCTGCATCGGCAGGCCAAGATAAAGCGCCACCTGCCGCGGCTTCATCCGCATCAACCGATCCTCGGGCACGCCCAAGGCTCGCAAGGAAGACACAACAAAATCAAATGGTTGCTTTGTTTTTCGGTCGGGCGTCACCCAGGCCAAAGGGTGGTTCAGCATCGCCTCATAGACTTCTGTCAGATCGCCACCGCTCTGCGCAAAACGCGCGGCGACATGATCGACCAATGCCGGATCAGGATCGTCGGCCACAAAGTGGCGCACCAGTTTGCGCGCAATATGCGCCCCCGTATCAGGGTGCACCGCGACGTCATCCAAAAAGGCGCGAATGTCATCCATCCCCGGCCGACCACCACCATAGGATTTGCCCAGAACCGTCTCGGCCCCGGGCTCGGCCATGCCGGGTCGAAACACGAAACCCGCGTCATGCGACGCTGTCATGCCGGTGAAAAGCTCGGCCAGCTGGCGCACATCGGCCTGCGTATAGGCCCCGTCCACACCCAGCGTATGCAGCTCAAGAACCTCGCGCGCCAAGTTTTCGTTCAGCCCCCGCCCCGACCGGCGCTTGGCCATCCGCGATCCCGGCCCCGCCGAAGTGACCTGATCCAGAAACAAAAGCATCATCGGATGGGTCACAGCCGCTGCCAAAAGCTGCGAATACGGAGCGGTCAGATGGGGCCGGATCGCCTCTTCGACATAAGTCGAAACCGCGGTTTTCAGAATACCGTTCTTACCCTTGACCGTAAAATGATCGGCCCAGAACCGGGTCAGCCGCTCACGGAACCCATCCGCCGAAAAAACGCCGCGCGCAACGCTGGCCTTCAGATATTCAGCCTGTGCCGAGCGTGACGAACGCCGCAGGTCACGAATACCCGCCATCACAACTTTAAGCCGCGCCTTATCCTTGGTCCTGCGCCGATCCTTCTGAAGCTCTGCCAGCCGTGAAATATCGGGCAAAAGCGACATGAACCTGGGGATGGGATATTGCATAGCGGCCGCATCACGCGCCCGCAAAACGCGGATCATCTCGTCCACCGACCCCGGTGGTTTCAGCCCGGGCCCAAGCCCCATGCCAAATCGAATTGCAGCTGTATCAGGATCAAAGCTCAAAACTGACCTCATCAATGGATAGTCGAAAGGTTCTACGCACCCGCCGATGTTTTCCGTCGATGATACCTGAATATCGCGCGCCGCAAAGACCTTGCGCCGGTATGCCGCGAACCCAACAGCCTCCCCTCATTCTTCTTTGAAAAAATACTTCCGCCGGAGGCTCCCCAACCGGGACGCCCGCCCGCAAAGATCTCAGTCTTCGGGAATGACCCGCAACCGCAACTCGCGCAATTGCTCGTTCATCGGCTCGCTGGGCGCGCCCATCATCAGGTCTTCGGCGCGCTGGTTCATCGGAAACATAATGACCTCGCGGATGTTCGCCTCATCGGCCAGCAGCATCACAATCCGGTCGATACCAGCAGCACATCCACCATGCGGCGGCGCGCCATATTTGAACGCATTGACCATGCCACCAAACCGGTTCGTGACCTCTTGGGCCGGGTACCCAGCCAGTTCAAAAGCCTTGAACATGATCTCAGGGCGATGGTTCCGGATCGCCCCTGAGATCAGCTCATAGCCGTTACAGGCCAGATCATACTGATAGCCCAGAACGCTCAACGGATCGCCTGATAAGGCCTCCATCCCGCCTTGGGGCATGGAAAACGGGTTATGCGAGAAATCGATGCGCCCTGTTTCCTCATCCGCCTCATACATCGGGAAATCGACGATCCAGGCAAAGGCAAAACGGTCCTGGTCGGTCAGCTTGAGTTCTTCACCGATAACGGTGCGCGCACGCCCCGCAACACTTTCAAACGCCGAAGGCTTGCCGCCCAGGAAAAACGCGGCATCGCCGACGTCCAGGCCCAGTTGCTGGCGGATCGCTTCGGTCCGCTCGGGGCCAATGTTCTTGGCTAAGGGGCCTGCGGCTTCCATGCCGTCGCCCTGGTCACGCCAAAAGATGTAACCCATCCCCGGCAGGCCCTCTTTCTGGGCAAAGGCGTTCATGCGGTCACAGAACTTGCGCGATCCACCACCCGGCGCCGGGATAGCGCGAATTTCGGTGCCATCCTGCTCCAGCAGCTTTGCGAAAATCGCAAAGCCAGAATCGCGAAAGTGGTCAGAGACCACTTGCATTTTAATAGGGTTACGCAGGTCGGGCTTGTCGGTACCGTACCATAGCGCGGCATCGGCGTAGGAAATCTGCTCCCACGTCTGGTCAACCTTGCGGCCACCGCCGAACTCTTCAAAGACGCCCTGAACGACCGGCTGGATCGTGTCAAAAACATCCTGCTGCTCGACAAAGGACATCTCAAGGTCCAACTGGTAAAAATCGGTGGGCGAGCGATCGGCGCGCGGGTCTTCGTCGCGAAAACACGGCGCGATCTGGAAGTACTTGTCAAAGCCCGACACCATGATCAGCTGTTTGAACTGCTGCGGCGCTTGCGGCAGGGCGTAAAACTTGCCCGGATGCAGGCGCGAGGGCACCAGAAAGTCGCGCGCGCCTTCGGGGCTGGATGCGGTGATGATCGGCGTCTGATACTCGCGGAAACCGCGGTCCCACATGCGTTTGCGGATCGAGGCCACAACGTCCGAGCGCAGCGTCATGTTCTTTTGCATCGCCTCGCGGCGCAGGTCCAGAAAGCGGTATTTCAGCCGTGTCTCTTCGGGGTATTCCTGATCGCCGAACACGATCAGCGGCAATTCGTCAGCCGCGCCCAGCACCTCGATCTCGCGCACAAAGACCTCGACCTCGCCGGTTGGCAGCTTGGGGTTGATCAGGCTTTCGTCGCGCGCCTTGACCTCGCCGTCGATGCGAATGCACCATTCGGACCGCACTTTTTCGACATCGCCAAAGGCCGCGCTGTCGGGATCACAAAGCACCTGCGTGACGCCATAATGGTCGCGAAGATCGATGAACAGGATGCCGCCGTGATCGCGGACACGGTGAACCCAGCCCGAAAGGCGGACGGTCTCACCGACATTGGCTAGGGTCAGGTCTGCGCAGGTTTTGCTGCGAAAAGGGTGCATAGGGCTTATCCGATAGCTGATCGACGAGGTTCACGCGGGGGTACATATCACCCGGCCGCAACTGTCAAGGTGACAGTGGGTCCGGCGGTCCGCACGCGCCATGCATGATTGCACCTGAAATTCGCCTGTGCCAGTCTCGCCGCGACAACCAAAGGGACAATGATGAACCGCGACAACGCGCCAAAATCGCCGCTGGATCTCCTTTATGACGACGCAGTTGCTGACAGTTATGAAACCTTCAAGGCCGAGATGCCCAAGGCGATGCTGTTTCCCAAAAAGGAAATTCTGCGCCGGTTTGCTCTGCGCCGTGGTCTGGATGACGGCGCGCAGGACGGGCTGATCCTGGAGTTGGGCGTGGCCGGTGGTCTGGGCATACGGCTTTTTGCCGAAATCCTTGCCCGCCGAAAGCGCGAGATCACCGGTTTTGACAGTTTTGTCGGCCTCGAAGAGGACTGGACCGGCCATCATCGTGGACGCCAGAAAGGATCGTTCGGCCAAAAGGGCATGCTGCCCGAGGTGCCCGAAAATGTGCATCTGGTCGAAGGCTGGATCCAGGATACGCTGCCGCCCTTTTTGGAACGCACAGCGCCTGCACCGGTCAGTTTCGTCCATATGGATATGGACACCTACACGCCCACCGTCTTTGCGCTTGGCGCCCTGCGGGGTCGGCTGAAAAAGGGCACGGTCATTCTTTTTGACGAGCTTTACGGCTATCCCGGCTGGCGCGAGCATGAATGGAAGGCGCTGGGCGAGACGCTGAACCCCAAAAGCTTTCGCTATATCGGCTTTTCGCGCGAAGCGATCGCCATCCAGATGCTGAAAGCCGCCTGAAATGCACGACAGACCTGCGACCGCTTCTACAAAAGCAACTACAGAGGCAGCTACAAAAGCAACGACAGACGCGAACGCGGTCAAATCACCGCAGAGCTCAAAAGTCTGGGTGCCCGTCGCAGCCATGATCGCCGTATCGGCTCTTTGGTCTCTCTTTCGCTATAGGGGCACGTCTTCGCCCGATCTTATGGCAACCTGGTTGGCCGGGCATTTTTACGGGTTGGGACAATTTGATCAGGTCTATCCCAGTGACCTTTCCTTTTACACGATGAATGCACCGTCTGGCTGGTGGCCTTACCTGCAATCGTTGGGCTATTCCGATTCGGTCTTCCCGTTTATCTATCCGCCGATCTGGGCTGCAATGATGGCGCAGATCGCCCGTTTGATCAGTTTCGACCAGCTTCAGTTCGCAGTCCAGATTGTGAACCCTGTCCTTTTGGGCCTGACAATCGTGCTGGCCGCGCGGATCATTCGGACCCGCATACCGGCCTGGGCGTTTCTGGCCATTGGCCTTGCCATCCTGCATTTCACTCTGTTCGGCATAGCCGCATTGGCGGAGGATCAGCCACAAATACTGGTCAGTTTCCTGATCATTCTGGGGATCGAGCGCCAGGTTTCTGGACGGCCATGGCAGGCAGGTGCGGTCATGGCACTTGCAGCCGCGATCAAGCTGTATCCGCTGTTTTTCGCGCTGATCTGGGTGTTGCGACGGCAATACAAACCGGCTTTGGTCTTTGTTTTGGTCGGGGGCATCCTTGCTGCAACCTCGGTTGCCGTTGCTGGATGGCCCCTGCATCAGGCGTTTTTGAACGAAGTTCGGGTAATCGGCGCAACGGCTTTTTCTAACAAATTTGTCTTTTCAATCGACCCGATGATTGCCCGCATTTTCATGCCCGATCAACTGACATTCATCCCAGCGACGGGAGATGTGAGGATCGGGTGGGAAGGCATGGAGAAAACGGCGCTTTGGCGTTGGGCGTCCTTGGCCGCACTTTTGATCTCTGTATTTGCTTGCGCGCGCATCCGCTCGCCAATGGCCTGGCCTATCCTTGCTGTGCTGATCGGCCTCTTTTCACCGCTGTCCTGGGGATATCATTACATTACCGCCGTCGCCTTTGCGCCCGCGCTGCTAAGCATACTGGGACACCGCGCCGGAATTCTGGTCTTGCTGGCGATCTTTATGCCGTTTTCCGAAGCGGGTTACGGGCTCGTTTCGGCGTTAAGTTCCGACGAGCCCTGGCTACCCACCGTGGGCACGATCGCGATGGCCGCGCTTGGTCTGGCTTTTGGGGCTGGCGTTCTTGCTGCCAAAGGCAAGAAACACCCGAATTGAGGTTGAACCCGGCCCCGCGATACGTATAACGCAGGACAATTTGCACGCGCACGTAGCGCTTGCTTCAATCCGCCGGGGGACCCATGCCGAAGAGAACCGACATCAAGTCGATCATGATCATCGGCGCAGGCCCCATTGTCATCGGGCAGGCTTGCGAGTTTGACTATTCCGGCGCTCAGGCCTGCAAGGCCCTGCGCGAGGAAGGATACCGCGTTATCCTTGTCAACTCGAACCCGGCCACGATCATGACGGACCCCGGTCTGGCGGATGCCACGTATATTGAACCCATCACCTCGGAAATCGTCGCCAAGATCATCGAAAAAGAGCGCCCCGACGCCCTTTTGCCGACGATGGGCGGGCAGACCGGCCTGAACACCTCGCTGGCGCTGGAGGAAATGGGCGTTCTGGCAAAATTCGGGGTCGAGATGATCGGCGCCAAGCGTCCCGCCATCGAGATGGCCGAGGACCGCAAGCTGTTCCGCGAAGCGATGGACCGGATCGGTCTGGAAAACCCGCGCGCCACCATCGCCAATAACATGGCCGACTGTATGGCCGCACTGGAAGACATTGGCCTGCCCGCAATTATCCGCCCCGCCTTTACGCTGGGCGGCACCGGCGGCGGCGTGGCTTATAACCGTGATGATTACGAACATTTCTGCAAGACCGGATTGGATGCCAGCCCGGTCAGCCAGATCCTGATCGACGAAAGCCTGCTGGGTTGGAAAGAGTTCGAGATGGAGGTGGTGCGCGACAGCGCCGACAACGCGATCATCGTCTGTGCCATTGAAAACGTCGACCCGATGGGCGTGCACACCGGCGACAGCATCACGGTGGCCCCCGCACTGACCCTGACCGACAAAGAGTACCAGATCATGCGCAACGGCAGCATCGCCGTTCTGCGCGAGATCGGCGTCGAGACCGGCGGGTCCAATGTGCAATGGGCGATCAACCCCGAAGACGGGCGCATGGTGGTGATCGAGATGAACCCGCGTGTGTCACGCTCGTCCGCTCTGGCCTCAAAGGCCACGGGCTTTCCGATTGCCAAGATCGCCGCGAAGCTGGCCGTTGGGTACACGCTGGATGAGTTGGACAATGACATCACCAAGGTGACGCCAGCCTCGTTCGAGCCGACAATTGATTATGTGGTCACCAAGATCCCGCGCTTTGCTTTTGAGAAATTCCCCGGCTCCAAGCCGCTTTTGTCGACGGCGATGAAATCGGTGGGCGAGGTTATGGCGATTGGCCGGACCTTCCACGAATCCGTGCAAAAAGCGCTGGCATCAATGGAAACCGGTCTGACCGGATTTGACGAGGTCGATATCGAAGGCGCGCCCGACCACGCCGCGATCATCAAGGCGATCAGCGCCCAGACGCCCGACCGGATGCGCACCATCGCCCAAGCCATGCGCCACGGGCTGAGCGACGAGGAAATTCAGGCCGCGACATCGTTTGATCCATGGTTTCTGGCCCGCATCCGCGAGATCATTGATGCCGAAGCCGAGATCCGCGCCAATGGCCTGCCGGTCGAAGCCAAAGGCCTGCGCGCCGTCAAGATGATGGGCTTTACCGATGCCCGTCTGGCAAAGCTGACCGGCCGCACCGAGGGTCAGGTGCGCCGCGCGCGCCAGAACCTGGGCGTTACGGCCGTGTTCAAACGGATCGACACCTGTGCTGCCGAGTTCGAGGCGCAGACGCCTTATATGTATTCGACCTATGAGACCCCCGTCATGGGCGAGGTTGAGGACGAAGCGCGCCCCTCGGACGCCAAGAAGGTTGTCATTCTGGGCGGCGGCCCGAACCGGATCGGTCAGGGGATCGAGTTTGACTACTGCTGCTGTCACGCCTGTTTTGCGCTGACCGAGGCAGGGTACGAAACGATCATGATCAACTGTAACCCCGAAACGGTTTCAACCGATTACGACACTTCGGACCGGTTGTACTTTGAGCCGCTGACTTTTGAGCATGTGATGGAAATTCTGCGCGTTGAGCAATCGCGCGGCACGCTGCACGGCGTTATCGTTCAGCTGGGCGGGCAGACGCCCCTGAAACTGGCCAATGCGCTGGAAGCCGAGGGCATTCCGATCCTTGGCACCACGCCCGACGCGATCGATCTGGCCGAAGACCGCGAGCGTTTTCAGGCGCTTGTCACCAAACTGGGCCTAAAACAGCCGCACAACGGCATCGCCCATTCCGACGCCGAAGCGATGGAAATTGCCGTCGACATCGGTTTCCCGCTGGTCATTCGCCCCTCTTACGTTCTGGGCGGGCGCGCAATGGAGATCGTGCGCGATCAGGCCCAGCTGGAGCGCTATATCTCTGAAGCGGTCGTCGTTTCGGGCGACAGCCCTGTCTTGCTGGACAGCTACCTGTCAGGGGCCACCGAAATCGACGTCGACGCGCTGTGCGATGGCACGCAGGTTCATGTCGCAGGCATCATGCAGCACATCGAAGAGGCGGGCGTCCATTCAGGCGATAGCGCCTGTTCGCTGCCGCCCTATTCCTTGTCAGAGGATATCATCGCCGAGTTGCGGGTTCAGACCAAGGCGCTGGCGCTGGCGCTGAACGTCGTGGGTCTGATGAACATCCAGTTCGCGGTCAAGGATGGCGATATCTATCTGATCGAGGTCAACCCGCGCGCCTCGCGCACCGTGCCCTTTGTGGCCAAGGCGGTCCTGAGCCCGATCGCGGCAATTGCCGCACAGGTTATGGCCGGTGCCAAGCTGAGCGAGTTTGACCTTGTCGATCCCAACATCGATACCTTTGCCGTCAAAGAGGCGGTCCTGCCCTTCGCCCGTTTCCCCGGCGTCGATACCCTGCTGGGTCCTGAAATGCGCTCGACCGGCGAAGTCATGGGCTCGGACAAGAACTTTCACCGCGCGTTTCTTAAGGCGCAGATGGGTGCCGGCGTGATCCTGCCCGAAAAGGGCCGGGTGTTTTTGTCAATCAAGGACGCCGACAAGACCGGCATGCTGGTTGAGACGGCGCAGACGCTGCGCGACCTTGGATTTGAAATTATCGCCACCAGCGGAACGGCGGCTTTTCTGGCTGAGCATGAAATCGCCTCGGAGGTTGTGAAAAAAGCCTATGAGGGTCGTCCGAACATCGTCGATCTGATGAAAGATGGCGGCATTGACCTGGTGATGAACACCACCGAGGGCGCGCAGGCGGTCGAAGATTCGCGATCAATGCGCAACGTCGCCCTGATGGACAAGATCCCCTATTTCACCACCGGCGCGGGCTGTCACGCCGCCGCTTTTGCGATCAAGGCCGCGAAAGAGGGTGAGTTGAACGTGCGGAGCCTGCAAAGCATTTAACCTCAGGCCCCGAAGGGGGGGCCTGATCAGACGCTTTCGTCTTCGAGATGCAGCTTCATGTCGACCAGAACCTGTTGCAGCGCTTGGGTCTCGCGCAGGAGGCGCTTGGCCTCGTTGATCGTGATGATACCATCTTCGATCGCTTGTCCATATTCGTTCATCAACATCGCAAACCGTTGAGAAAGCGCAATAACATCTGAATTCACGCCCCCACTGGAGGGGGCATTCCGGCCGCTGTCACCAAAGCTGAGCGTGATGCCCTTAAGCTCGGACAAGGCCGCGGTGACATGCGGATAGCGACTTGCATGTTCCAGCGCCGCAACCGCATCAATTGGCATGAACCGGTCTGCATGTTCCTCGGCATCCGAGTAATAACGCCCCAGCGTCGCTTTGGATTTTCCGGTCAACTCACAAGCCGCCTCGATCCCCACGTCCTTAACCAGCATCTCGGTGTGCTTCTTAAGATAGCTTGCCGCCACTGCCATTCTTCACCCGCTCCAACATGTTTCAAACCAAGGGGGAAACCCTTGTTCCTTTTCCCATTAATAGGAACTTAGCAACATGTCATCTATAGGGCGTCTCAAAAATCTTGGGGCGCGTACGAGTAGCCGGCACCCCAAGTGCCGGTCTTGGGTGGGGGTTCGCTGTGCTTTTGCGATTTGGGGCGCAATGCCAGAGTGATCTGGAAATAGCGCGGCGACCCCGACAGCTTTTTGTAAATGTTACCGGGGTCCGTTCCATCCCCAGGCCTTTGGCCATCCGGACCCCCATCTTTTCCCTCAGCTTACGGTCGCTGGGCCTCCACCCTTTTTAAACTCTTTGCATTACAGTCCTTGATCCGTGCCATTGCCATCTTGATCCGCGACGCCCGGCAGGGCAAACCGGGCCCATGGCCAAGCTCTATTTTCACTACTCCACGATGAACGCCGGCAAATCGACCGTGCTGTTGCAGGCCTCGTACAATTATATTGAGCGGGGGATGAAAACCTATCTGCTGACGGCGCGCTTTGACAAACGCGCGGGCGACGGGCGCATTGCCTCGCGCATTGGCATCGGCGACAGCGCCGACACTTTTGAGCCGGGCGAAGACCTGTTTTCCAAGATCGCCGCGCGCCTCAAACTGGGCCCCTGCGCCTGCATCTTTATCGACGAGGCACAGTTTCTGGAAAAAGAGCAGGTCTGGCAACTGGCCCGCGCGGTCGACGACTTGAAAATCCCGATCATGTGCTACGGCCTGCGCGTCGATTTTCAGGGCGAGTTGTTCCCCGGCTCAGCCGCGCTTTTGGCCCTGGCCGACGAAATGCGCGAAGTGCGTACCATTTGCTGGTGCGGGAAAAAGGCGACGATGGTTGTGCGTCAGGATGACAGTGGCCGCGTTCTGATGACCGGCGATCAGGTTCAGATCGGCGGCAATGAAAGCTATGTCAGCCTTTGCCGCAAACATTGGCGCAAGGCCACTGAAAGCGCCTAAAGCATTTCGCGTTAGTAAAGCCGCCCGCCGATCGGCACATCCTTGTCTGGCACCAAAAGCACCACCTCGCCCGCGTCATCCGGCACCCCCAGGACCAGCACCTCGGACATGAACTTGCCGATCTGGCGCGGCGGGAAATTCACGACCGCCATCACCTTGCGGCCGGGCAATTCGTCGGGCCGGTAATGCGCCGTGATCTGGGCCGAGCTCTTCTTTTCGCCCAAGGCCTCGCCGAAATCGACCCAGAGTTTTATCGCCGGTTGGCGCGCCTCTGGGTAAGGCTCGGCGCGGGTAATTTCGCCCACGCGGACGTCGACCTTCAGAAATTCATCAAAACTGATCACTTGCCTAACTCCCTTGATCGATCCGCCGACGCCGCAACCGCCCGACGCAAAAGCGGGCCAAAGCCCTGAGCGGGGTCCATCAGCACCCGCAGCGCCGCCTCGGTCGTGCCCTTGGGCGAGGTGACATTGACCCGCAACTGCACGGGGCTTTCGCCCGACTGCTCGGCAAGCGCCCCGGCCCCGGCCACAGTGGCCTTGGCCAGTTTCATCGCCATCGCCTGCGGTAACCCCTGATCCTGCCCCGCCGCAGCCAGCGCCTCGATCAGGTGAAAGACATAAGCGGGGCCCGACCCCGACACGCCCGTTACCGCGTCAATCTGATCTTCACGCTCCAACCTCAGCGTCTGACCCACCGCCGACAACAGCGCCTCGGCCAGCGCCAGCTGCGCCTCGCTTGTCGCGCCATTGCCGATCAGCGCCGTAATCCCGCGCCCCACAGCAGCGGGCGTGTTGGGCATCGCGCGGATCACCGGCGTGCGCGCGCCCAGAACGCCTTCGTAAAAGGCGATCGAGGTGCCGGCGGCCACCGATAGAAACACCGATCCGCCGCCGCCCAGCCCCGCGAGTGCCGGCAAAGCCTCAGCCATCATCTGCGGTTTGACCGCAATCAGCACAATCGCCGGCGCGCCCGGCAAAGCCTCGTTCAGATGCACGCCCCGCGCCACAAGCCAATCCGACGGCGCCGGGTCCTGAACCCAGACCGAGCTTGCGCTTAGCCCGCCATCCAGCCAGCCCTGCAACATGGCCGACCCCATCTTGCCACAGCCAAGCAAAACCAGCCCGCGCTCTTCGACATCCTGCATATTCATGTTTGCCACCCTCTTGTCCGTTTCGCCCAATTCAATGGACCCGGACCCCAGAGGCAAGCCCCAATTGCCGCGACCGCGCCCGGCAATTCTTCTTTGCTAAAATACTCCCGCCGGAGGCTCCGACAGAAACCAACCCGTCCTAACCTTAAAAATCAGGCGCGCCCGTAAGCCTCGGCAATGGCCACTTCCAGAGCGGCCTGCGGGGTCTTGTCACCCCACGCCACCAGTTGAAAGGCCGGATAGAACCGCTCGGCCGACATCACGGCCGCATTGATCAGCGTATCGATCTGTTCGGGGTTGGCCACCATGCCACCCGCCAGAACCAGACCATAGCGGTACACCATCAGCCGCTGTTCGTTCCAATAGGTAAAGGCGCCCGCCCAGCACATATCATTCGTGCGGTTCAGAATTTCGTAAACCTCAGCCATCCGCTCTTGCGGCGGCTCCATCTCGAAGGTGCAGATCAGGCGCAGGGTTTCGTCATAGCCCGACCATGCAAGGGTGATGGAATAGGTCCGCCACTGACCTTCGACTGCCATGGCAATCTGGTCATCGGCAATGCGGTCAAAGTCCCAGTCGTGATGCTCGGCCAGATGTTCAACAATATCGATCGGATGGAGATCTTCTGCTTCAATATACTGCTCGGAAAGCGACATGACGCGGCCTCATTTGTTGTAGCATCTATAGGGCTGGGCCCTACGAATGCTGGGTGCCTGCTCAAGGTTCAGCGGTTACTCCGCCTTTCCTTACCAGATATGGTGTTATGATTTCCGAGACCTGTAAAGGTCTAATTTCGCTCATGCGAAAAAGAGCAGTGGATAACTTGGATTTATCCACAAAACGGCGTGCTTCAGCGCCGTTTTGTTAAGCTTCTGTTAACCCGGCGTTTTCAGCCCGCTACCAGATGATGTGTCTTTGGGGGAAAGCCTTAGCTCTTTTTAGCCGCGGCCTTGGCCGTCGTTTTGGACGCAGCTTTAGCACCCGGCTTGGCGGTGGCTTTGGCAGTTGTCTTGGGTGCCGTCTTGCGCGCAGATTTCGCCGGTTTGCCCTCAAGCGCATCCAGTCGCGCCGCAAGAGCTGCGTTTTCTTCGCGCGCTTTCTGCGCCATTGCCCGCACCGCATCAAACTCTTCACGCGTGACAAAGTCGCGATCGGCAAGCCACCGGTCGATCATACCGCTGACAGCGGTTTCCGCTTCGGTCTTGGCGCCCTGCGCCACACCCATCGCGTTTGTCATCAACTGCGAGATGTCGTCGAAGATCTTATTGCGCGTTTGCATCGGGCCGGCCTCTTTATCAGTTCACATGACCGTTATATGGGGGCCCCTGAGGCATTTCACAAGGTTGACTTCGCCGCGCGTCCAACCACAACTGCGCCCATGCAAGCAGTTATCCCATTCCCGAATATCTCGCCCGAACTGATCGCCTTTGACATCGCGGGCTTTAACCTGGCAATCCGCTGGTACGCACTGGCCTATATCGCCGGAATTCTTGTCGCATGGCGGCTGGCGCTTTGGGTGGTTGGCCGCCCGACGCTCTGGCCGGCGGGCATCGCGCCCATGACGCGCGAGCAGGTCGAGGATTACCTGACATGGGCGATCCTTGGGATCATCCTGGGGGGGCGTCTGGGGTTCGTTCTGTTTTACCAACCCGGCTATTATATGGCCAACCCCGCCGAAATCCTTGCCGTCTGGCAGGGCGGCATGTCGTTTCATGGCGGCCTTTTGGGCGTGGTCATTGCCAGCTATATTTACGCGCGGCGCCACAAGCTGGCGCTATTGTCGACCACGGATCTGATCGCGCTTTGCGTCCCGCCGGGGATTTTCTTTGGCCGCATCGCGAATTTCACCAATGGTGAGCTTTGGGGTCGTCCCAGTCTGGTGCCATGGGCCGTGGCCTTTCCCGGCGCGCGCGCTCAGGACTGCCCGCCCGAGTTTGGCATCCCCTGTGGCCGCCACCCTTCGCAACTTTACGAGGCCGGGCTTGAAGGGCTGGTTCTGGGGCTCTTGCTTTTGTATCTGGCGACGCGAATGGGCTGGCTGCGCCACCCCGGACAGATTGCGGCGGTCTTTTTCGCAGGCTACGGCGCGGCCCGCTTTTTTGTCGAATACTACCGCCTGGCCGACGCCCAGTTCATCACCGCAGGTAACCCGCTGGGCCATGTTCTGGCGCTGGGGCCCCTTGGCATCACCATGGGTCAGCTGTTGTCGCTTCCGATGATTGCGGTGGGTATCGGCCTCTGGATCCTGTCAAAACGCGCGAAATGACCCCGCTTGGCCAAAGCCTGATCCGCCGGATCAAAGCCGATGGGCCGATGACGCTGGCCGAATATATGGCCGAATGCCTGATGCACCCTCAGCACGGCTATTATTCGACGCGTGACCCTTTTGGCGAGGCAGGCGACTTTATCACCGCGCCCGAGATCAGCCAGATGTTCGGCGAGATGCTGGGGTTGGCGCTGGCGCAAGCCTGGATCGATCAGGGCCGCCCCGACGCTTTTGTGCTGGCCGAGCTTGGGCCGGGGCGCGGCACGCTGATGGCCGATATCCTGCGCGCAACCAAGGGGGTTGCGGGCTTTGCCAAGGCAGCAAGCGTCCATCTGGTCGAAACTTCGCCGCATCTGCGCGCGCGGCAGGTTCAGACGATCGGCGCGCCGCTTACCCATCACGACAGTATAGATCTGTTGCCATCCGGGCCGCTTTACCTTGTCGCAAACGAGTTTTTCGACGCCCTGCCCATTCGCCAGTTTCAGCGGATCGACACAAACTGGCACGAACGTCAGATCGGCCTGCAGGGCGGCGCGCTGGCCTTTGGCCTGACCGCGCCTGTCAGCCTGCCGGAACTTGAGGCGCGCCACGATGCCGCCGACGGCGATCTGGTCGAGCTTTGCGCGCCTGCCCTGGCCATTACCGCCGAGATCGGCGCACGTATCGCAAATCACGGTGGCGCGGCGCTGATCGTTGACTATGGCAACTGGCGGTCGCTGGGCGATACGTTTCAGGCGCTGAAAGATCACGGCTTTGATGACCCGCTGGCCCACCCCGGACAGGCCGATCTGACCGCCCATGTCGATTTCCACGCTCTGGCCGGGGCCGCCAGCCCCGCCGCAACCACGCCCATGACACCTCAGGGTGTGTTTCTGGAGCGGCTGGGAATAACGCAAAGAGCGCAAGTTCTTGCTCAAAGCCTGACCGGCGAGGCGCTAAAGGCGCATATCCTTGCACATCGCCGCTTGACCCACCCCGAAGAAATGGGAAACCTGTTCAAAGTGATGGCAGTATTTCCGCCAGACAAGGCCGCGCCTTTTGGGTTTGAAACATGACGCTTGAACAACTTCAAAGTGACGCCCTTAGCCTACCGCACGGGTTTTATTCGCGCCGCGGCGGCGCTTCGTCGGGGATCTTTGAGGGGCTCAACTGTGGCTACGGCTCGACTGATCAGGCCGAGGTGGTCGCCATCAACCGCGCCCGCGTCGCCGATAACATGGGCGTTGACCGCAGCCATCTGATCACCGTTCATCAGACCCATTCGCCATTGGCCGTGCATGTCATCGGACCGCACGGCGGCTCTGTGCCCCATGCCGATGCTATGGTGACCGCCACCCCCGGCGTGGCCATCGGAATTCTGACCGCAGATTGCCAGCCCGTTCTTTTTGAAGACGCCGAGGCCCGTGTCGTGGGCGCGGCCCACGCGGGATGGAAGGGCGCATTGGGCGGCGTTCTGGACGCCACGATCGACGCGATGGAAACTTTGGGCGCCAACCGCAGCCGCATCCACGCGGTGATCGGCCCCACGATCAGCCAGGCCGCCTATGAGGTGGGCCCTGAGTTTTTCGAACGGTTCCACGACGAAGACCCCGGTTCAGCCCGTTACTTTGCCGCCGGCAAGGATGACCGGATGCATTTTGACCTGCCCGGCTATGGCTTGGGGCGTCTGAGGGCAGCAGGTGTCGCCCGCGCCGAGTGGACGCATCATTGTACCTATGCCGATCCGAATCGTTTCTACTCATACAGGCGTAGCGTTCACGCCTGTCAGGCCGATTACGGGCGATTGATTTCTGTCATTCGCGCCTGATTGTTTCCAGATCTGAACGGAATCTGGCGATTTATAGGCACCCCTTTGCCCGATTGCCGCCCCATTGATCGCCCCCCCGGTCGCCCGGCGCGCCCAAGGCCCTGTAAAACAACGCCCGGGCCAAAATCCGCCGTGACAAAATCTTTTCTCAATTCATTTTGAACTTTCTTCGAATGCGCCATGCCTCAGCCCAAAACGACTTCTAGATTAATCCCAGATCAAGGAATTGATCGCAGAATTCAAATATCGGAAACGCCCGGTTCGTGGCCGATCAGTAGTAAGGACGAAGAGATGCAGGTTAAGTCGCGTTGGATGAACGAAATGGTGGCCGAGGCTGCCCGCACCAAGATCAAGATGCCGTTTGAACGTGGCGCACGCCGCGCATCCATTCGCGCACGTTGTCTGGCCGAGGCTTCCAAGCCTGCCAAGGCGACCGCGACAGCCTGAAGAAATTCCCGGCGCCAAAGCATTTTGGCCAACCGGATACCGCTTTTAGTAAGTGTAACGAGTAATTGAGCCGTCCGAGAAATCGGGCGGCTTATTTGATTCTGTTGCGGGTCGCCCCGGTCGCCATAGTGTATCGCCCGAATGTGGCGATCAGCACTTTGAAGCGGAAACAATTGCGCGCCAGAGGCCGGATTGCGCGTGTGGGCCGTGACAAGCCAGCGAAAATTTTGACAATCGCCCCCAGATCAGGGGAATGTAGCCGGGATAAGTATCCCTCTGCATCGGGTGTGGGCACCGCAGTGTGGATCAGCAAGGACTGATCTCATGACGTATCCACTCCGACCGGCTGCCGGTGTCGCAGCCTCGCATGGGTCTGGTCTCGCTCGACCAGAAGCCTACTCCAACGCTCAACCCAACGCCTACTCGAATGGGCGATCTCAGCGGGCAATGCCGCTGACACGCAATTACGAGATCGCCTATCTGTCGCGCAACAACACGCTTTGTGATGCCACGCGAATTGCGCCGTTGGTGCCAGCCTTTGAAGAGGCTTTCTCGGCCTTTGCGCGGGGCACGCTGATATCAACGCCAACCGGCCCCGTCGCCATCGAAGACCTTTGTCCGGGCGACATCGTCACCACGGGAACCGGTCCTCAGCCCTTGCGCTGGCGCGGCTCAATCTCTTTGGTGCCCGACCGCGCGCGCAACGCCCCGCTTAGCCGCATTCCCGCCGACAGCTTTGGACCGCAGCGGCCATCAGACAACTTGCTTTTGGGCGATAGCGCCAGAATTTTCGCATCCAAATCAATCAGTTCCATGTCATCACCTGCCAACTGGCGGGACGGGGAAACCGCAATCGAGGTGCGCCCGGTAGCCCCTGTTCCCCTGTACCATCTGGTCTTTGATTGTCAGGAAATCTTTCAGGCTAACGATCTGGAAGTGGCCAGTTACCACCCCGATCACAGCGCCTATGCGCGTCCTGCGGGCAGCATGGCACAGCTGTTCTTGGGGATGTTCCCGCATCTGCGCGACCTTGACGGATTTGGGGCATCGATCCGTGACGCGCCGGACCGCTTTGTTGCCTAGGCCTGTTTTGCCAGCCGCGCTTCGAGCACTTCAAACGGCACGCCGGGTTCGTCCTTGGCCTGCCGGATCACCAATGAGGTTTTGACGCTGGCGACATTGTCGGCTGCGGTCAGCTCTTCGGTCAGAAAGTTCTGAAAGGTCGACAGATCAGGCGCCACGCATTTGAGGATGAAATCCACCTCGCCGTTCAGCATGTGGCATTCGCGAACCAAGGGCCAGTTGCGACAGCGTTTTTCAAAGGCGGAAAGGTCAACCTCGGCCTGGCTGACCAGACCGACATTTGCAAAAACCTGAACCTCGAACCCCAGTTCGCGCGCGTCGACATCGGCGTGATAGCCGCGCACATACCCCGCCTCTTCCAGCGTGCGCACCCGGCGCAGGCACGGAGGTGCCGATATACCGACGCGGCGAGCCAGCTCAACGTTCGTCATCCGCCCGTCAGCCTGAAGTTCCGCCAAAATCTGTCTATCGATCGGATCGAGTTTTGCCCCGGCCATGCGTGTCTTTCCAACTAATTTTTCCGGAACTTATGTCAGCCCGATAGATTGCGCAATAATCTTTCAAGTCAGCGCAAGATTTGTTCTGAGCCGTTTGAAGATCCCGCGCCAGCGTCAGGATGACGCGAAAACCGCACCCTGCAGGTCTTTTCGCCGGGCCTTGGGAGGTCTATATCGGGCAAACGCTAGTTCCGGGGGATACAGCCATGACCGACAAACGCCACACCAAAGTTCTGATCATCGGCTCGGGCCCGGCTGGGTATACCGCCGCCGTCTATGCCAGCCGCGCCATGCTGGACCCGATCCTTGTGCAGGGAATCGAGCCGGGTGGCCAGTTGACCACCACGACCGAGGTCGAAAACTGGCCCGGCGACACCGAAGTTCAGGGCCCCGACCTGATGATCCGGATGGAAGCACATGCCAAATCCGTCGGCACCGAAATTATCGGCGACATCATCACTTCGCTTGATCTGTCCAAACGCCCCTTCACCGCCATCGGCGACAGCGGCACGACCTATACCTGTGACGCGGTCATTCTGGCCACGGGCGCGCGGGCCAAATGGCTGGGCCTGCCCAGCGAAGAAAAGTTCAAGGGCTTTGGCGTGTCGGCCTGTGCCACCTGCGACGGGTTCTTTTACCGAGGACAAGAGATTGTTGTGGTTGGCGGCGGAAACACGGCCGTGGAAGAGGCGCTTTTCCTGACCAACTTTGCCTCGAAAGTAACCTTGGTGCATCGCCGCGACACGCTGCGAAGCGAGAAAATCCTGCAGGACCGTCTGTTCAAGAACCCCAAGATTGAAACCCTTTGGGACCACGAGATTGTCGAGGTGATTGGCACGACCGACCCCTTGGGCGTCGAAGGCGTGCGCGCCAAACACGTGGGGACCGGCGAGATCACCGAGATCCCTTGCAAAGGGTTCTTTGTGGCCATCGGGCACGCCCCGGCCAGCGAACTGGTCGCCGACCAGCTTGAGACGCATATGGGCGGATATGTGGTGACCAAACCGGGGTCGACCACCACCGCCATCCCTGGCGTTTTTGCCGCGGGCGACCTGACCGATCACATCTATCGTCAGGCGGTGACCAGCGCCGGAATGGGCTGTATGGCCGCCCTGGACGCGGAAAAATACATAGCCCATCTGGAGGCAGGCGTCAGCTCAGAAGCCGCCGAGTAATCGCCGTCAGGTGAAGAAAAGCGGGTAAAGCGAGGCCACCAAAAGCGCCGCCATCGTGATGTTGAAAGCCCGCAAATGCCGCGGGCTTTTCAATATCCGGCGCAGTTCCTGGCCCAGCGCCGTCCAACAGGCGATCGACGGCAGGTTGACGGCTCCAAAGATCACGGCCACCCAAAGTGTCGCGGGAATGCTTTGCGAGGGCGCGTAGACGGTGAAGGCCGTCAGAGCCATGGCCCAGGCCTTGGGGTTCACCCACTGAAAGGCTGCGGCCTGAAGGAAAGTGAACGGTCGCCCCTCGGCCACGGCGGATTTGGGCGGCGCGGCATTGGCAATCTTCCATGCCAGCCACAAAAGATAGACGACGCTAAAGACCTTGAGGATCGTGTAACTGACCGGAAAGCGGTCAAAAGTCCCGCTGAGCCCGGCGCCAACCAGCACCAGCATAAAGACAAACCCAAGGGCCACGCCCAGCATATGCGCCAAGGTGCGGCGGAACCCAAAGTTCGCGCCCGACGCCATAAGCATAAGGTTATTGGGGCCCGGTGTGATCGAGCTGACAAAGGCAAAGGCGGCAAGCGCGGGGATAAAACTGAGGTCCATGACACAACTTTACGCCAATATCTCAGGCTAGTCCTTGCGTTTTCACCAACGGGCCATCTATTTTCACAACTTATGACCAAGATTGACAAAATCACCGACAAAATATTGCGCGAACTCTCCGGCGACGGGCGGATCAGCAATACCGAACTGGCGGACCGGGTCGGGCTTTCGGCCTCGGCCTGCTTGCGGCGGGTTCAGGAATTAGAGCGGTTGGGTGTCATCAAAGGGTATCGCGCGGTTCTGGATGCAGGCGCTTTGGGCAAGGGGTTTGTGGCCTATATTGCGGTCGGGCTGTCGGACCATTCCAAGGTCAGCCAAGAGGCGTTTGAGCAGTCAATCTCGCAGTCGCCCGAAGTGATCGAATGCCATAACATCACCGGGGCGATTGAATATCTGTTGCGCATCGAATGCGCGGACCTTGCCGCCTACAAGCATTTCCACACCGAAGTTCTGGGCACCCTGCCCCAGGTTAACGCGATCACCTCGTATATCGTGATGGGATCGCCAAAGGACGGGCGCGCCTGATCAAAGCCGCGCGCCACTCTTTATAGTGGCCGGCATGAGACTATATAGAAAAGACAAGCAATCAGGAGGTGCAAGATGAGATGGCGCGGCGTGCATCATGTCGAGTTTTCGGTCCTCGACTATCCGGCTTCGGTTGCATTTTACGACAAGATGTTCGGCTGGTTGGGCTATGCCAGTTTCTCGACTTTGGACATCGGCTATCGGTCAACTTATTACGTGGCCCGGCTACCTGTTCCGCACAGCTATATCGGCATCCAACCAGCGCGCGCCGGGGGCAAGCTGAACCACGAGGACCGCGCGACGGGTATTCACCATATAGCGCTTTGGGCCAGAAACCGGCGCGAGATTGATGACTTTTACCGGGAGTTTCTGAAGGGCAACAAGTTGGACGTGTCGGACGCCCCCCAGCCATACGACGTCTATGCACCGGGCTATTATGCGGTGTTCTTTGAGGATCCGATTAACGGCATCCATTGGGAGTTGGCCCATACCCCGCGCATCCCCTCGCCGCGCGCATTTCTCAAGTGGAAGCGGGCGCTGGATGCGCAGAAGGCCGAACATCCCAAATGGGATAAATCCGTGATACGGCAGGCCCTGCGAAAGCTCCCCAGACGGTAGATCAGACCAATTGCTGGTCAATTTCCTGCAATATTTCCCAGAATCTGTGCGGTCAGGCCATGACAGCTTGAATTTTGACGCAATTGCGCGATACCTGCCCGCGCGAGCAGTCCTGCGCATTGCCGCGCCAAATTCCGATCGAACCGAAAGTAGCCTACCCTTATGCCCACCACGAACCTTGCCCCGATCCCCGAACTTTATGTCTCTTATGACAGTGCCCAGAAAATGAAACTGGAAGCCGCTGATCTGATCTCATGGGACCTGACGCCGCGCCAGATCTGCGATCTGGAATTGCTGATGAACGGTGGGTTCAATCCGCTGAAAGGGTTCCTGAGCGAAGAGGATTACAACGGCGTGGTCGCGAACATGCGTCTGGCCGATGGCTCGCTCTGGCCGATGCCGATCAATCTGGATGTCAGCGAAGAGTTTGCCGCCAAGATCGAACTCGGTCAGGACATTGCGCTGCGCGATCAGGAGGGTGTGATCTTGGGCACGATGACCGTGACCGACCGCTGGAGCCCTGACAAATCGCTGGAGGCCGAAAAGGTTTTCGGCGCCGATGACCCGGCGCATCCGGCAGTGAATTACCTGCACAACACGGCGGGCTCTGTGTATCTGGGCGGCCCGGTCGTCGGCATTCAACAACCCGTCCATTATGATTTTCGCGCCCGCCGCGACACGCCCAACGAATTGCGCGCCTATTTCCGCAAACTGGGCTGGCGCCGCGTTGTTGCGTTTCAAACCCGCAACCCGCTGCACCGTGCACATCAGGAACTGACCTTTCGCGCGGCAAAAGAGGCGCAGGCGAACCTTTTGATCCATCCCGTTGTGGGCATGACCAAACCCGGTGACATCGATCATTTTACGCGCGTTCGGTGCTACGAGGCGGTGCTGGATCAATACCCATCCGCCACCACGACGATGAGCCTTTTGAACCTTGCCATGCGCATGGCCGGCCCGCGCGAAGCAGTCTGGCACGGGCTGATCCGCAAGAACCACGGCTGTACCCACTTTATCGTCGGGCGCGACCACGCCGGCCCAGGCAAGAACTCGGCCGGTGATGATTTCTATGGCCCCTATGACGCGCAGGAGCTGTTTCGTGCGCATCAGGAAGAGATGGGCATCGAAATGGTCGACTTTAAGCACATGGTGTTTGTGCAGGACCGCGCCCAGTATGAGCCTGCCGATGAGATCGAAGAGGGCGTTACCGTCCTGAACATCTCGGGCACCGAGTTGCGCCGGCGCCTGTCAGAGGGACTTGAAATTCCTGAATGGTTCAGCTTTCCAACCGTCGTCGAAGAGCTGCGCAAAACCCGCCCGCCGCGCGCCAAGCAGGGTTTCACCGTCTTCTTTACGGGGTTCTCAGGTTCGGGGAAGTCCACCATTGCCAACGCCCTTATGGTCAAACTGATGGAAATGGGCGGACGGCCTGTGACGCTTTTGGATGGCGATATCGTGCGTAAAAACCTCAGCTCGGAATTGGGGTTCTCGAAAGAGCACCGCGACCTGAACATCCGCCGCATCGGTTATGTCGCAAGCGAGATCACAAAGAACGGCGGCATCGCCATCTGTGCACCCATCGCACCTTATGCTACGACGCGGCGCGCGGTACGCGAAGACATCGAAGCCTTTGGCGCCTTTATCGAAGTGCATGTCGCCACCTCGATCGAGGAATGCGAAAAGCGTGACCGCAAGGGGCTGTATAAGCTGGCCCGCGAAGGCAAGATCAAGGAATTCACCGGAATTTCCGACCCCTATGACGTGCCCGCCGACCCTGAGATCCGGCTTGAGACGGAATCTGTCGAGGTGGATCACTGCGCCCATCAGGTGCTTTTGAAGCTGGAACAGATGGGTCTGGTTGCGGGCTGAGACCTGACTGTCGCGCGGGGGTCACCCCCCCCGAAAACGAAAACTGCCGCCCCCGGTTAAGACCAGTGGCGGCAGTAACTTTATCCGGTGCAGCGATGTGCGGCTAGTGAACCGACACCGGCGCCAGATCATTTTGACGTGCAAGAATGAACGCAAGCTTGCGGTCTTTGACCAGCGCCAAACGCTCACCCTCGGCCGAGTGAACCGCGTAAAGCTCGGTTACACCCTCTGCCTGATCGCGGACCTCTTTTGGCAGGTCAGCAACGGCGACAGGGCGGATATAGACGATCTGGTCTTTTTCCAGCCCGATATCATATTCGGCATTCATGATTTTGCCTCCTTCACCTTGTTGATCTTGATCATTTTGACAATCGCCTCGGGCACAGATCGCATCAGTTCCAGATGCAAAAGCCCGTTTTCCATGGTCGCGCCCGAAACATCGACGCCTTCAGCCAGAACAAAAGAGCGCTGAAACTGACGCGCGGCAATGCCCCGGTGCAGGAACACCCGCCCCTCGGCATCTTCTTTCTGTCGGCCCCGGATCACCAGCTGGCGATCCTCGACGGTAATCGAAAGATCATCCTCGGCAAAGCCGGCCACGGCCAGCGTGATGCGGTACGCATTTTCGGAAGATTGTTCGATATTGAACGGAGGATAGCCTTCGTTCCCGGTCTTTGCGGTACGCTCGACCAGCCTTTCAAGCTGATCAAACCCCAGAAGGAATGGGTGTGAACCCAAAGATAGTTTCGTCATCGACACGTCCTTTATGGCAAGCGACTGTGTGGTCAGGGCCCCAGTATGGCAGCCCATCTTGTCAGAAATATGGGCACTGAGGCCAAGCGCCGCAAGGGCTTCTCGGTTTGGAGACTTCACGCTAGGTTGACTGGCACCCCTGAACCGACTCGCATTGGCGCGCTTATGAACAGCTCTTCGAAGATGAACCCGACCGAAGTTCTGCGTGTCAGACTTGGGGTTTTGCGCCATGAGCACCGTGACCTGGATGACGCCATTCGCGCGCTGGAGGCGACCGGAACCGCCGACCCGTTCACGATCAAGCGGCTGAAAAAGCAGAAACTGACGCTGAAGGACAAGATCGCCCTGATCGAAGATGAGCTGACCCCGGACATCATAGCGTGACCGGGCTGCGCGGCCTGAACGCGTGACTCGAACGCGCGGCCCGATTGCGTGACCCGATTGCGTGACTGGGCAAACTGGCTATAGTGCCCGCTCTTTCACGAAAGGGGTCCGAAATGGCCGAAGTTAAGGTGGGCATCATAATGGGCAGCCAGTCAGACTGGCCCACCATGAAGCAAGCTGCTGAAATTCTTGATGAATTAGGCGTGAGTTACGAGACACGTATCGTTTCGGCCCATCGCACTCCGGACCGGCTGTGGGACTATGGCAGTCAGGCCGCGGGCCGCGGGTTGCAGGTGATCATCGCCGGTGCAGGAGGTGCGGCCCATCTGCCCGGAATGATGGCGTCAAAAACCCGCGTTCCGGTGATCGGCGTTCCCATTCAGACCAAGGCCTTGTCGGGTGTCGACAGCCTGTATTCAATCGTTCAGATGCCCAAGGGCTATCCTGTGGCCACAATGGCAATTGGTGCTGCGGGCGCGGCCAACGCGGGCCTGATGGCGGCGGCGATCCTTGCCAATGGCGACGCTGAATTGGGTGGCCGGCTGGACGACTGGCGCGCGGCTTTGTCCGCCTCAATCGCGGAGACACCGCAAGATGACTAAAGCGCTGCCCCCTGTGGCCACGATCGGCATTCTGGGCGGCGGCCAACTGGGCCGGATGCTGGCTGTTGCGGCCTCGCGCCTGGGGCTGAAGACCCACATTTTTGAGCCCGCGCCCGAGCCTCCCGCAGGGCAGGTCGCCGATATGATCACGACCGCAGCCTATGACGACAAGGTCGCATTGGTGCAATTTGCCAAGTCGGTCGATGTGATCACTTACGAGTTTGAGAACATCCCCACCGCCGCGCTGGACACGCTGGAAAAGCTGCGCCCGATCCACCCCAATCGGCGCGCGCTGGCCACCAGTCAGGACCGGCTGACCGAAAAGGAATTCCTTAACTCGCTGGGCCTGACAACGGCGCCTTACGCCGATGTTCAGACCTTGGATGACCTGCATGGCGCGATTGCCGCGCTGGGTCTGCCGGCGATCCTCAAGACCCGCCGCATGGGCTATGACGGCAAGGGTCAGGTGCGGCTGAACGCCCCCGAAGATGCGCAAGCGGCCTTTGACGCGATGGCCGGTTCCCCCGCCGTTTTGGAAGGCTTTGTCGATTTCACGCGCGAGGTTTCGGTGATCGGTGCACGGTCGCAGGACGGTCAGGTCGTCTGTTTTGACCCCGGCGAGAATGTGCACCGAGATGGCATCTTGCACAGCACGACGGTGCCCGCCGCGCTAAGCACAATGCAGCGCACCGATGCCGCCCTTTTGGCCGGGCGCATCCTGAACGCGCTGGATTATGTGGGTGTCATGGGGGTCGAGCTTTTCGTGACTTCCGCGAAATCTCCGGTTGCAATGGTCGTGAACGAGATCGCTCCGCGGGTCCATAACTCGGGCCACTGGACACAGAACGGCTGTGTCGTGGATCAGTTTGAGCAACATATCCGCGCGGTCGCCGGTTGGCCCCTAGGCGACGGGCACCGGCACGCAGATGTCGAGATGGAAAACCTGATCGGCAATGATGTCGACCGCATTCCCCAGCTTGCCGCCGAAGGCAACACCGCGATCCATCTGTATGGCAAGGCCAGCGCACGGGAGGGCCGCAAGATGGGCCACATCAACCGGATCATCAAGGCCGCGCCTTGAGCGACTGACGTCGGTTGTTGGTTGTCAGTTGTCTGTGGCCTTGTTGATCACGTCGGTGAAGGTCATCTGATGATCGAATTTGCCCGTCTTTAGAAACTCGATCGTCTGGGCAATCACGACCGGGTTGATCATCATGAAGGTATGGGTGACCGGCAGAACAATGTGATCGGTCATACCGCGAAGCCGCGTTGATTTGACCGACACCTTGCCATCATCCACCCCCTCGATCACGCCTGAGTAAAGCGGGTTCAGCGTGCGGTTTCCCGCGATGATCCCCAGTTCAAAATCCGGCGGACCAAGCGAATTTGGAATGCTGTTGCGATCTGTGCCTAGCTGCATTCCAGCCGGGCCATTCAGCCATTCAAACGGCGCCAGATCGCTGAAAGCATCGACCAGTTCCGAGCCATGGTTCGGTGGCGCCAGCATCACGACGCGGCCCATATCCTTGGGCCGGTCATTCTGAAGCCAGGCGCGCACCAAAATACCGCCCATCGAATGGGTGACAAAGCTGACCTTATCCGCCCCGCATTTGGCAACGGCTGCGGGCAGCGTCGTTTTAACCAGTTCTTTGATCGGCGCCTGCGTCGAGGGATAGCTGACATTGACGGTCGTGTAGCCGTTGAAAAGCAGCGTTTCTTCCATGATCAGCATCGAGGCCGAACCGCGCGCCAACCCGTGGACCAGAACCACGCATTCAGCCAGGGCCGCGCCGGGGGTAATCACAAAGAGGATCGCGGCCAGAAATTTCATGCGCCATAGATAGGCGCGCGCGCAGAGCTTTACGAGCCAATTTGGCGGCGCACCTCATCCGCGGCGCAGCGAAAGCGCTATTCCGCCCAGCACCAGCAGCGAAGCCACAACAAAGCGCAGGCTGAGCGCTTCGCCCAGAAAAGTGATCCCCATCGCCATGGCAATGACCGGCACGACCAATTGCGTGACCGCCGCCCTGGCAGCACCCAGCCGGGGCAGGATCGCATACCACAAAGCATAACCCAGCCCCGATGTGACGCCCCCTGAAAGCACTGCCAGGATCGCGCCCTGTGGCGTGACCCCGTCGGGAAAGATGATCCAGACCAGAGCGGCCAGAGGCGCGGCATAAACAAAGTTGCCCGCAGTCGCGGCCAGCGGGTCTTTTGTCTGGCGCCCAACCAGCGAATAGACGCCCCAGCCCAGCGCCGCCGCCGCCATCAGAACCGAGCCCCAAAGCGCCGGAGCATCCGTGCCATTGGGCCAAAGCAAGTAGCCAAGCCCCAGAAACGCCAGCCCAGCGCCCGCCCAGCGGGCGACGGGGATCTTTTCGTGCGTTGCAACCGCACCGGCAAACATCGTGATCTGAACCCCGCCAAAGAGGATCAGCGCACCGACCCCGGCCTCAAGCGAGACATAGGCGAATGAAAAGCCAAGGACGTAAGTTGCAAGCGAGACCGTGCCCCAGCCCGAACCGGCAAAAGCAAAGCCGCGCCGCGCCCAGACCAGCGCGGCCAGTGTCAGGGCTCCAGAAATCAGCCGGATCGCCGCGAATGTCGCCGGGCCCATATCGGGATCGACAAGGGCGAGCCGGTTGAAAAGCGAGTTCGCCGCGAAAGCAACCATGGTCAGGCAGGTCAGAAGGATAAGTCGCATGGGAGCGACCCTGAGCTATGGGCGCGAAACTGGCAATCCAAATTGTCGTGGCCTGTGAGAGGGCGGAAGGTTTACGCCCTTTGGGAGCTGTTTTTGTTTGCGCCCTTTGGGCGCGGTGCCTCCGGCGGGGATATTGTTGGAGAAATGAAGTCCGACGCCGCCAACGGCCGAAGGGTAGATCAGGGCATGTTCTGGCTGGTCGGTTCCCGGCCCCGCCAAGGATCACGTTGGTTTGCGCGCCATTGCGTGAGCACGGCATAGGTCAGAGGCGCGCCGCCGCAAAGCGTTAGATGTGCCGCCGCCATATCCCTGCGGCGGGTAGATCGCGGATCAAGGGGGTTTCGATCTTTTTCAGCCGGGCCTCTTTAGCGGCGCTAAGGCCGGGGCCCTTTTGAGCATCCCGCCTGCACCATTCGCAGCCGTTGTCGAAAAGCCTATGAAAACGAAAAAGGGCGCCCCAACCGGGACGCCCTTTTCCAATTTAGTGAGCCGGCAGGCTTACATCATGCCGCCCATGCCGCCCATGCCGCCCATGTCAGGCATGCCGCCACCGGCACCACTGTCCTTGGATGGCTTGTCTGCGATCATCGCTTCTGTGGTGATCAGAAGACCGGCGATGCTGGCTGCGTCTTCGAGAGCTGTACGCACAACTTTGGCCGGGTCGATGACGCCGAACTTGAACATGTCGCCATATTCTTCAGTCTGCGCGTTGAAGCCAAAGTTCTTGTCGTTGCTTTCACGGACTTTGCCCGCAACAACCGCACCGTCAACACCGGCATTCTCGGCGATCTGGCGCATTGGCGCTTCGATTGCTTTGAGAACGATAGCGATACCAGCGGTCTGGTCCGAGTTTGCACCCTTCATGCCGACAAGAGCTTTGCCAGCCTGAACCAGAGCAACACCACCACCAACAACAACACCTTCCTGAACAGCAGCGCGAGTTGCGTTCAGCGCGTCATCGACGCGGTCTTTACGCTCTTTCACTTCTGTTTCAGTCATGCCGCCGACGCGGATAACAGCAACACCACCGGCCAGTTTGGCCACGCGCTCTTGCAGCTTTTCACGGTCGTAGTCGGAAGTTGTGTCTTCGATCTGAGTGTTGATCTGAGCAACGCGCGCTTCGATTTCGGCTTTGTCGCCGGCACCGTCAACGATGGTTGTCTCGTCTTTGGTGATCGAGACTTTCTTGGCCGAACCCAGCATGTCCATTGTCACGGACTCAAGCTTCATACCCAGATCATCCGAGATCACCTGACCACCGGTCAGAATTGCAAGGTCCTGCAACATGGCTTTGCGGCGATCGCCGAAACCAGGAGCTTTGACCGCTGCGATTTTCAGACCGCCGCGCAGTTTGTTGACAACCAGAGTTGCCAGCGCTTCGCCTTCGACATCTTCAGCGATGATCAAAAGCGGCTTTTGCGACTGGATAACCTGCTCGAGCAGCGGAACCATGGCCTGCAGCGACGAGAGTTTCTTTTCGTGCAGCAGGATCATGCAGTCTTCAAGCTCTGCAACCATCTTGTCAGCGTTCGTTACAAAGTAAGGCGACAGGAAGCCACGGTCGAACTGCATCCCTTCGACAACAGTTGTCTCAGTCTCGAGACCCTTGTTTTCTTCGACGGTGATGACGCCTTCGTTGCCAACTTTTTGCATCGCATCTGCGATTTGCTGACCGATGGCGGCTTCGCCGTTTGCCGAGATCGTACCAACCTGAGCAACTTCGGCACTGTCGGTGACGTCGCGCGATGCAGCACGGATCCCTTCGACGACCTTGGCAGTTGCCAGATCGATGCCGCGCTTAAGGTCCATCGGGTTCATGCCAGCGGCAACCGATTTCAGACCTTCGCGAACGATAGCCTGGGCCAGAACCGTGGCGGTTGTTGTACCGTCACCGGCTTCGTCGTTGGTCCGGGAAGCAACTTCCTTGACCATCTGAGCGCCCATGTTCTCGAACTTGTCTTCAAGTTCGATTTCCTTGGCAACCGTAACACCGTCTTTGGTGATGCGCGGCGCGCCGAAGGATTTGTCGATGACCACGTTACGGCCTTTGGGGCCCAAGGTCACTTTTACAGCATCCGCAAGGATATTGACGCCTTTCAGCATCCGATTGCGGGCGTCGGTGTCGAATTTGACGTCCTTAGCCATTTTCTTCTCCTAGAATATGTTGAGGTTCGACAGGGGCTTAGGAAATAAGACCCAGAATGTCGCTTTCCTTCATGATCAGCAGCTCTTCACCATCGACGGTGATTTCGGTGCCTGACCACTTGCCAAAGAGGATCTTGTCTCCGGCTTTGACGTCCATGGCGATACGCTCGCCATCCTCGTCACGCGCGCCTGCGCCTACGGAAACAACAACGCCTTCAGCAGGCTTTTCTTTAGCGGTGTCAGGAATGATCAGCCCGCCAGCGGTTTTTTCGTCGCTTTCGATACGACGAACCAAAACGCGGTCATGCAGCGGTGTAAATGCCATCTCAGAACGCTCCTTCGCTCGAGTTACTTTTGTCCATTAGCACTCACCTCATGCGAGTGATAACGACCGGGATGTAAGGGGCGTGCGCGGGGACGTCAATGGAGGTTGGGCGGTTTTTTACCGATCTCTCGGATTGCAGGTAATCTTTCGTCTAGTTTGCGCAACCGGACCGGGACCGATTTTACGGCTTTTGTCCCAATATGGCCGTCTATCCCGTTTGGTCGATTCCCCTCGAACGCGAACTTCGGGCAGAAATGGTCGCACTACATTCCCCCCCCAAACCACTCACGGAAGCAAAACTTTAGACACCTTATCCGGTTACGACTTTACCCGGTAATCCAAAAGTTCTCGAAAAGGAGACACAGTATGACCACTTCGAAAAAGCTTATCCCCTTTGCCGTCATCGTTGCCCTGTCAGGCGCACCGGCATTTGCCCAGGCCACGACCGACACCACAGCGACCCCAATGACGGCCATTCAGACGATCGTCGACACTTTGAAAGGCGAGGGCTTTGTCTCGTTTGAAGTCAAGCGCACCTGGCTTGGCCGCTACAAGATCGAAGCCAAGACCGAAGACGGGTCCGAGCGCGAGATCGTCATCTCTGGTGACGGCGAGACCGTCTACAAAGATGAGACCGATGACAACCACGATCAGGAAGACGACGATGATCATATGGACGAAGACGATGATGATGACGATGATGACGACAGTGATGACGACAGTGATGACGATGATGATGACGATTCAGACGACGACTCCAATGACGACTCCGATGACGACGATTCAGACGACGACAACGATTGATTTTCGTGTCGTTGACTGAAAGTCTACGGACGACGTCAACTAAAAGAAGATCGGACAGCGGCATGCGGGGGAACCTCCTCTATATTGCAGTAGCAATACAGTCGCTGTCCCTTGTTCTTGTGGTTTACCAGTTCATTGGCACCGTCTTTAACGTCGACAGTTTCCAACCATCTTGGGAACTGCACGAGGTTATCGAGGTTCTGACCATCGTGGGGCTGATCACCGGGTTTATCCTGTCACTGGTCGTCCTGCGCATGGCCGCCAGCCGCAGCCAGAGGGTCGAAGACCAGCTGGCCGTGGCTGCGGGGTCCTTTGCACGGATCGCCACGCAAAAGTTCGACGACTGGGGCCTGAGCCCGGCCGAGCGCGAGGTTGCCATCCTGATCATCAAGGGATTTTCGGTGGCCGAAATCGCCGGGCTGCGCGAAAAAAGCGAAGGCACGATCAAGGCTCAGAACACCTCGATCTATCAAAAGTCCGGACTTCAGGGGCGGCTTCAGTTCGTCAGCTATTTTCTGGAAGAAATAGCCTCGCCGCTATGATCAATCACTGCCTGGCGCTTTGGCGTCAGGCAGTGCATCGCCCCATTGGGCAAGCCCGCATTTCCCATCATCGGTCAGCGCGAAAACCCCGCGCGCCACGCGTTCAAACCAGCCATGGTGATTGTCCGCCATGATCCGCGTGGCCGCAGGAACGCCGGTTGCGCGCGCAACCTCGGCCCCGCGCGCAGGGCCATGGGCGCCCAGATGGGCCGCGCATCTAAGCGCGTCCTGCCGGTAACCAGTGACAATGCCGCCGCGCGTTGCCCCGCCCGTGTTTGGATCGCCTGAAATCCGCTGAAACTCGCGCAGAAGGCGGCTGCGTTTTTTGACCGACTTGCGCGGGCTATAGGGCACCGGGTCGGCCTGTACTTCGACCAAAGCGTCGTGCGCGCGCACGGTGATCAGTCCAAGGCCCAGCCGCCGGCACATCGACAGGTTGTCTTTGATTGCGCGCCGCGCGGCTTTGCCGCCGGGCCGCACCACCGCGATATAGACCAGATCGGTGATCGCAAGGCGCGCGACCGCCTGGTGAAAGAGGGCCAGCGAAAAGCGCAGCTTCAGCTCGACGATGACCGGCTCCTGCCCATCGCGGCAAGCCACCAGATCGGCCGCCCCCACCTCGCCCTTGACCTCATAGCCCTGACTTTCGAGCATGGCTTTGACAGGCCCGTAAAGATCAGTTTCCCGCTGCATGGCGCAAACTTTAAAGCACGCGCAATTCGCCGCAAGCACTATGCGTGACATCGGCCTCTGCCCCCCCTATAAGGGCGCCGAATTCTCATCCCGCAGACGGACAGTTAAATGACCACCTTCGTTTTTGGCCACAAGGCCCCCGATACTGATTCAACCGGCTCGGCCCTGATCTGGGCCTGGTACCTTTCGCAGGTGAAAGGCCAACGCGCCGAAGCCCGCCTGCTGGGTCGTCCCAACACCGAAGCGGCCTTTGTGATCAAGCGCTGGGGCTTTGACACACCGCAGATCATCAATGATGTCGCCGACGACCAGCCGGTGGTGATTGTGGATACCAACAACCCCGCCGAGTTGCCTGCGAATATCAATGGCGCCGACATCCGTGCGATCATCGACCATCACAAGCTGGTCGGCGGTCTGGAGACCAAAGGCCCGATCAACATCACGATCCGCCCGCTGGCCTGTACCGCAACCATCATGCACAACCTGATGGGCGCCAATGCCGATCAGATGACCGACCCGGTCAAGGGCCTGATGTTGTCGTGCATCCTGTCGGACACGCTGGAATTCCGCTCGCCCACAACGACCGATCAGGACCGGGCGCTGGGCCAGAAACTGGCCGCCGATCTGGGCATCTCGATCCCTGAATACGCCGCCGAGATGTTTGCCGCGAAATCCGATGTCTCGGCCTTTTCCGCAGCTGAACTGTTACGGATGGACAGCAAGGAATACGAGATCGAGGGCGTCAAGTTTCGCATCTCGGTGCTTGAGACGACTTCGCCCAAGACCGTTCTGGACCGCAAGTCCGAACTGATGGAAGCGATGCCAGCCGTCGCAGGCGCCGATAAGGTGAACGAGGTGCTTTTATTCGTTGTCGACATCCTGAACGAAGAGGCCACGCTTTTGGTACCCAACGACCTGACCAAACGCGTGGCACAGGCCAGCTTTGGCGCGACCGTCACTGGCGACACGGTGGTTCTGCCCGGCGTCATGAGCCGCAAGAAACAGATCATCCCCAACCTCAAGCTTTGAGCGGTATGATCAGGGCGCCCCAAAGCCGGGGCGCCTTTTCTTTGCGGCGCTTCGCCTTAGATTAAGTCCACGTGGCTCTGGCAAAAGGATGCACCACATGACCGAGATCATTGAAGACCTGGCCCAGGTTTCCGGCCGTTATGACGCGATGTTTGTCGATCTTTGGGGCTGTGTGCATGACGGCATCAAACCGATCCCCAGCGCAGTCGAGGCGCTGATCCAGTACCGCAAATCGGGCGGCGCTGTCTGTCTGGTGACCAACGCCCCGCGCCACCGCGCCGCCGTTGCAAAACAGTTGGACCACATCGGCGTCTCCCCTGACTGCTGGGACACGATTGCCACCTCGGGCGACAGTGCGCGCGCGGCAATGTTTCGCGGCGCGGTCGGTCAGAAGATCTGGTTCATGGGCGAACCGCATGACCTGAGTTTCTTTGACCCCATCGCCGTCGTTGAGAACCCTCTGGAGATCGAGCAGGTCGCACTGACCGAGGCCGAGGGCATCGTTTGCACCGGCCCGTTTGACCCACAGGCCGATCCCGCTGTGAACCGGCCCGAGTTTCTTTACGCCAAGACCAATGGCCTGAAACTTTTGTGCGCCAACCCCGATATCGTCGTGGACCGCGGAGACAAGCGTGAATGGTGTGCCGGTGCGCTGGCCCAGCTTTACACCGAGATGGGCGGAGAGAGCCTGTACTTTGGCAAACCACACCCGCCGATCTATGATCTGGCGCACCGCCGCCTTGCCGAACTGGGCAAGGACGCGCATGCCAGCCGGATCCTGGCCATCGGCGACGGCATCGCGACGGATGTTCAGGGCGCCATGGGCGAGGACATTGATTGCCTCTTTATCACGGGCGGTCTTGCAGCGGCGGAAACCGGCACCACGCGGCAACCCGACCCTGCCAAACTTGCGGCGTTCTTGTTGAAATCGATGCTGGAGCCACGTTATTCGATCGGCTTTCTGCGTTAATTTGACGCGCAACAAAGTTTCCAATTCACACGGCGTTTCGAATTTTTATTACCTTCTGCATTGCAGAAACTTCCGGCACCGGCTAAACTCTTGGGGAAGGAATCGCCAAGGGGCCCGGTCAATGTTGGACAACATGCCACGCGGAACAATCTGCATCGAAGATCTTGAGATCGGCATGAAGCGCGACCTGATGAAGGTGGTGACCGACCGCGACATTGAACTTTTCGCCGAAGTGTCGATGGATCATAACCCTGTCCACATGGACAACGATTATGCCCATGACACAATTTTCGAAGGTCGGATTGCGCATGGGATGCTGACTGCGGGGCTAATCTCGGCTGTGATCGGGGAACAGCTTCCGGGGCATGGAACGGTTTATCTGGGCCAGACCCTGAAATTCATGGCCCCCGTGCGCCCCGGCGACATGGTGCGCGCCGAGGTCGAGGTGACATCGATTGACCACGCAAAGCGCCGCGTCACGCTGGCCACGCATTGTGCCGTGGATGGCAAAGTGGTCCTGAAGGGCGAGGCAACGGTCCTGGCCCCTTCGCGCAAGTTCGACTAGCCCCGCGCCGCTGCGCCAAACATTTTGCACCGTAAAAAGCCCGCTGACTTGTGCTGACCCACAGGCCGCGCTAGGCCGTCAGACATGCGCATTATCCGAGACATAGAATTCGTCGCAAAAGCCGACCGTGGAGCCAGCGCCGCCATTGGCAATTTTGACGGTGTGCATCTGGGCCACCAGTCGGTGCTGGACCTTGCGCGTCAGGCCGGTGCGCGCATTGGCGCCCCCTTGGGTGTGATGACATTCGAGCCGCATCCGCGCGAGTTTTTTGCCCCCGACGCTCCCCCTTTCAGGCTTATGAACGCCGAGGCCAAGGCCAACCGGATGGAGAAACTGGGCGTTCAGCGGCTATATGAGGTGGTCTTTAATCAGGCGCTGGCGAACCTGACGGCCGAGGCCTTTGCCGCCAAGGTCATCCACGACGGTCTGGGCCTTGCCCATGTGGTCGTAGGCGCCGATTTCTGTTTCGGCAAGGGCCGGTCCGGCACGGCCGATGACCTTGTGCGTTTTGGTCAGGGCATGGGCTTTGGCGTGACGGTCGCCGAAATAGTCGAAGGGCGCACCGGCGAGGTGTCATCGACCAATATCCGCAAAGCCCTGAGCGAGGGCCGCCCCGGCGACGCGGCCTCGATGCTGGGGCATTGGCACCGGATCGACGGCAAGGTCATCCGCGGGTTTCAGCGCGGCCGCGAATTGGGATATCCGACGGCGAACATGTCAATCGCCGGGCTGCACCAGCCCAAATTCGGCGTCTATGCGGTAAAGGTCGACGTCCTGTCGGGCCCGAATGCCGGTCAATACGACGGTGCGGCCTCGATCGGGGTGCGCCCGATGTTTGACGGCGACATTCCCAATATTGAAACCTATCTCTTTGATTTCTCAGGCGATCTATATGGGGCGCATATGTCGGTGGCGCTGGTCGAATACCTGCGCCCTGAGGCCAAGTTTGACGGGTTGGACGCGCTGATCGCCCAGATGGACGCCGATTGCGCGCGTGCGCGTGAAATCCTGTCCAAAGTTCCGGCCAGATTATGAAAGACCCGATCAATCGCGACGGTCTGCGCCCGAAGTTCTGGGAACATGTACCGCTGAAAAATCTGGCACCCCGCGAGTGGGAGGCGCTGTGCGATGGCTGCGGCAAATGCTGTCTGAACAAGCTGGAAGATGCCGACACGGGCGAGGTTGCACTGACGCGCGTCGCCTGCCGCCTACTGGACGGTGAAACCTGTCGGTGCGGGCAATATGAGTTGCGCAAACAGTTCGTGCCCGAATGCATACACCTGACGCCAAGGAACATCGCCGATCACGCCTACTGGATGCCTCAAACCTGCGCTTACCGGCTCTTGTTCGAGGGCAAGCCGCTTTATGACTGGCATCCACTGATCTCGGGCGATCCTGAAACCGTGCACAGCGCCGGCGTGTCGGTGCGCGGCTGGACCGTGCCCGAGTTCGAGGTCGACGAGGACGAATGGGAAGACCATGTAATCGAGGAGCCAACCTGATGTTTTTTGCCTCTGACAACGCAGGCCCGGCCCATCCCAGCGTCATCGAGGCGCTGATCCGGGCAAACGAGGGCTATGCCCTGCCCTATGGCGCCGAGGCCGCGATGGGCGACGTGCGCCGACAAATGCGCGACCTCTTTGAGGCCCCCGATGCCGCCGTCTTTCTTGTGGCCACCGGCACCGCCGCCAACACCATCGCCCTTGCCACACTTGCCGAACCGTGGAGCGCGATTTTCTGTGCCCCAATGGCCCACATCCGCGAAGATGAGTGCGGCGCGCCCGAATTTTACACAGGCGGCGCCCAGCTGACACCGATCACAGCGCCAGAAGGCAAGATCGACCCGGGCGCCCTGCGCCGCGAGATCCAGCGCAAGGCCTCTTTCGGGGTGCGCGGACCGCAACCCGGCCCGGTTTCAATCACCAACGCCACCGAACTTGGCACCATCTATACCCCCGACGAGATCGCCACGATCAGCGCGGTGGCCCATGAATTCGGCCTGCCCGTCTATCTGGACGGGGCCCGTTTGGCCAACGCCATTGCCGCGATAGGATGCACGCCCGCCGAAATGACGTGGAAGTCGGGCGTAGATGCGCTCAGCTTTGGTGGTACCAAGAACGGGCTTCTGGGCGTCGAATGCGTTGTCATTTTCGACCCCGCCAAAACCTTGGAGTTTGAGTTGCGCCGCAAACGCGGGGCGCATCTTTTCTCAAAGCACCGGTATCTTTCCGCACAGATGCAAGCCTATCTGACCGATGATCTGTGGCTGGGCCTTGCGCATAAGGCCAATGACGCCGCCGCCTATCTGGCGCGCGGCCTGACACAAGCGGGGGCCCACCTTAGTTATCCGGCCGAGGCGAACATGATTTTCGCCAAGTGGCCCCGCGCGGGCCATCAGCGGCTGCTGGACGCCGGCGCCATTTATGGCCTAAGCCGGGACGATCTTGGCACGGGCGATCCGGCCGATATGATCGAGGCGCGGCTGGTCTGTGACTGGGCCGCCACGACCGCCAATACCGACAAATTCCTGAAGCTCTTGCGCGGCTAAAGCGGGCGCATTTCCAGAAACGGACGCACCAGTTCAGCCACCGCCGCCGATCGCGTGATCGGGGCCATATGCGCCCCACCCTTGACCACGGCACGCTGGGCATTTGGCAACCCTTTGGCCAGAACCTTTTGGATTGCCGCAACCGAGGGCGGCGAATGATCGCCGTTGAGCAAAAGACAAGGCGCGGTCACACGCGCCAGCGCGCCGGGCACAAGAACCCCGCCCGCATCATCATAAAGCAACGCCCGGCCTGCGTGGATCAGATGAATTCGGTCCGCCAGATATTGCTGCTGTTGGGCCGGGATATTGTCCCACGACTGGGCCCCGCCCCAAACTTGGGTAAAAAGCTGCGCAGCGCCGTGACAATCACCCTGCGCGCGCAACGCTTCGACACGGCCCATATGATCGGCCAACTGGCCTGTGACCGCAGGATCGCCATCCGCGATTGCCGCAAAGAGCACCGGCTCGTAAAGGATCAGGCTGCGCACGCGCGAGGGGTTGGCAACGGCAAAAGCCAGCGCCAGAACCGCGCCATAAGAATGACCCAAGAGGTCAACCGGGCCCTCGCCCACCGCATCGGCCACAATCGCAAGCGCCTGATCGTGATAAACCGCCTCTGGTGACCAGGGGGCGGCATCGCCATGGCCCGGTAAATCCGGCGCGTGGATCGTCAGAAGATCGCCCAGACGCGCGCCAAGCGGAGCCCATGCACTGGCGCGCGCAAGCGAGCAATGCAGGGCAACCGCGCGGCCCGGCCCAGTGCCGAAAACCTCAACGGCCTTTGGCATCAGGAGGTGCTTTTAAGATGCGCCCCGAGATCGTCCAACCGATCCTGACCCCAGAAACGTTCGTCGCCAACGATATAGAAAGGCGCGCCGAAAACCCCGCGGCTGACGGCTTCTTCAAGGTTGGCAGCATAGGTTTCCGCCCCTTCAAGCATCCCCTGATCGGCCAGAGCCGGATCAAACCCTGCGCCTTCAAGACAGGCCCGGACAACGGCGTCTTCGGCAATGTCTTTCTCGCCAGCCCAGCAAGCCGTCGTCAGCGAATGGACCAGTTTGCCCATATCGCCGCCGCCCGCCGTTTGCGCAGCAATGATCGCATAAGACGATGGCGCCGGATTGGTTGGCCAATGTGCGGGCTTAAGGTTCAGCTTGAGGCCAGCCTTGGCGGACTGCCTGCGCATTTCTTGCAGACGATATTCCTGACGGCTGATGTGACGATCCTTGGGCGGCGTGCCCCCTGTGCGCCCAAAAAGCCCCATGATATCCAGCGGCTTATATGTGATCGTCGCACCATTGGCCGCAGCGATCTCTTCCAGCCGCGTGCCGGTCAGATAGGTAAATGGTGAAATCGTTGCAAAAAAATAGTCGATATGGGCCATTAGGGCGCTCCTTTGGAATTGGAATGTTTGCGCGACCGTAGCCCCATGCTAAGCGGTGTCAACGCTGCGATTCCCCCTTTTTCGCACACAGCCAAGATGGACCGCTGATTGATGCCGACACTCACCGAACCCAAACTAATCTCTGGAAACGCAAATCGCCCGCTGGCCGAAGCGGTTGCGCGCCGCATGTCAATGCACCGGGGGATCAACGTAGGCCTGGTGGACGCACGTGTTGAGAGGTTCAACGACCAGGAAATTTTCGTCGAGGTGTTCGAGAACGTGCGCGGCGAGGATATGTTCATCATTCAACCCACGTCGAACCCCGCCAACGATAACCTGATGGAGCTGTTGATCATCGCCGACGCGATGCGCCGGTCCTCGGCCTCGCGGATCACCGCAGTAATCCCCTATTTCGGTTACGCCCGTCAGGACCGCCGCACCAAGGCGCGCACCCCGATTTCTGCCAAACTGGTCGCCAACCTGATCGCCGAAGCCGGGATCGAACGGGTCCTGACCATGGATCTGCATGCCGCGCAAATTCAGGGCTTTTTCGATCTTCCGGTCGATAACCTTTATGCCTCGCCCATCTTTGCCCTCGACATCAAGCACCACTTCAAGGACATGACGGATGTCATGGTCGTCTCACCAGATGTGGGCGGCGTGGCCCGCGCGCGCGAACTTGCGCAGCGCATCGGCGCGCCCCTGTCGATCGTGGACAAGCGCCGCGAGAAACCAGGCGAGATTGCGGAAATGACGGTCATCGGAAACGTCGAAGGCAAACGCTGTATCATCGTCGATGACATTTGCGACACCGCAGGCACGCTCTGCAAGGCGGCCAAGGTTCTGATGGAAGGTGGCGCAACCGAAGTGCACAGCTATATCACCCACGGCGTCCTCAGCGGACCAGCGGTAGAACGCATTTCAAACTCTGTCATGAAATCACTGGTCATCACAGATTCGATCGAACCCACAGACGCCGTCAAATCCACGCCCAACATCCGCATCGTCCCAACCGCTCCGATGTTCGCCCAAGCCATCCTGAACATCTGGAACGGCACCAGCGTCTCATCGCTATTTGACACCGAAACACTGGTGCCCATCTACGAAGGCCTCTACGCCGCCGAGTGACGCGCCGCAAAGCAACCACTGCATCTTCATTTCTCTATAAATATCCAGATCCCGGACCAACCAATCCGGGCAACGGGCCCCGGGGTCAGTAAAGTTCCCAGTCATCGGCCTGACGCAGCTCGCCAAAGGCGGTCCAACCTGCGCGTACCCGCGCAACGCGGCTGTCGCCCCATGTCCGAAATACCAGGTCGAACCCATCGGGCGTGACTTCTTCGGCCGTGACCTCGGCGCGCATGTTTGATGCGTGATCAGTATCCCACATCGTCAGGTTCACCATGACTGTGGGTGCAGACCGAAAAGATTCGGCGAATACAACGGGTTGCCTGCGCTCGCGTGGGCCGGTTCCGGTCCACATCTCTCCACCGTCCTCGAAATCCGAAAACATGTTGACCGTTCCCTGGTCAACGCCGATCAAGTGGTTTCTCAGACGCTTCATGCGGTCCCCTTCGACCACGACTTATTTATTCACAATACCGCCCAAACTAGGGCTAAAAATAGAAAAAACCCCGGCGAACCGGGGTTTTATTGAAAATCAGGTGGGCTTCAGAGGCTCAGGGCGCCGGCCAGTTCGGACATTTCTGCAACCAGCTTGTCGGCGACATCGCGGGTTTCGCCTGTTGCGCCTTCGGAGAATTTTTCGGCCTCGGCCTTCATCTCGGCCATCATGTCACTGGTGACATCATCCACAGGCATCGCCCTTTCGGCCAGAACCGAGGTTGCTCTCGCAGTAATTTCGGCGAAACCACCGGTTACGGCAAAGCTCTGGGTTCCCTCTGTGCTGACAATGCGCAGGATACCGGGGCGCAGCGTGGTGATGGTTGGCGCATGGCCCGCCATCGCCGTCATATCACCCTCGGTCCCCGGGATCTGCACCTCGGTCACCACAAGCGAAGCAAGGCTCCGCTCGGGGCTGACCAGATCAAATTGCAGAGTTTCTGCCATTTTATGCTGCCTCTGCGGCCAGACGTTCGGCCTTGGCGATCACTTCGTCGATGCCGCCAACCATGTAGAAGGCCGCCTCGGGAAGGTGATCGTATTCGCCAGCCACAACGGCTTTGAACGACGAGATTGTATCAGCCAGCGGGACCTGCTTGCCGTCCGAGCCGGTGAACACTTTTGCCACGTCGAAAGGCTGGGACAGGAAGCGTTCGATCTTACGCGCACGGGCAACGGCCAGTTTGTCTTCTTCCGACAATTCGTCCATGCCCAGAATGGCGATGATGTCTTGCAGCGACTTGTAACGCTGAAGCACTTTCTGAACGTCGGTCGCAACCTTGTAGTGCTCTTCACCGATGATCAGCGGATCCAGCAGACGCGAGGTTGAACCCAGCGGGTCAACAGCAGGGTAGATACCCTTTTCCGAGATCGAACGGTCCAGAACGGTTGTCGCATCAAGGTGCGCAAACGATGTTGCTGGGGCCGGGTCGGTAAGGTCGTCGGCGGGAACATAGACGGCCTGAACCGACGTGATCGAACCCGATTTCGTCGACGAGATCCGTTCCTGCATCGCGCCCATGTCGGTCGCCAGCGTCGGCTGGTAACCCACGGCCGAAGGAATACGGCCCAAAAGCGCCGAAACCTCGGAACCCGCTTGGGTAAAGCGGAAGATGTTGTCGACAAAGAACAGAACGTCCGAACCTGTGTCGTCGCGGAACTGCTCGGCCAGGGTCAGACCCGACAGGGCAACCCGCATACGCGCGCCCGGAGGCTCGTTCATCTGGCCGTAAACCAGCGCAATTTTCGATTCCGACAGGTTGTCAGGAACGATAACACCAGATTCGATCATCTCGTGGTAAAGGTCGTTACCTTCGCGCGTCCGCTCGCCAACACCAGCAAACACCGACACACCCGAGTGTACCTTTGCGATGTTGTTGATCAGTTCCATGATCAGAACGGTTTTGCCAACGCCGGCACCACCAAAGAGACCAATTTTACCACCCTTGGTATAGGGGGCCAGCAGGTCGATGACCTTGATGCCTGTTGTCAGGATCTCGGTTTCGGTCGACTGATCGGCGAACGAAGGCGCCTCGCCGTGGATTGGACGGCTATCCTTGGCCTTGACCGGGCCTTTTTCGTCAACCGGCTCGCCGATAACGTTCAGGATGCGGCCCAGTGTTGCGTTGCCGACCGGAACCGAAATCGGAGCGCCCGTGTCGGTTACTTCTGCGCCGCGGACCAGACCTTCGGTCGCGTCCATTGCGATTGTGCGAACTGTGTTCTCTCCAAGGTGCTGAGCAACCTCCAGAACCAGTTTGTTGCCGTTGTTGGTTGTATTCAGCGCGTTCAGGATCTCTGGCAGAGCATCCTCGAACTGCACGTCCACAACGGCGCCAATGACCTGGGTCACCTTGCCTTTTGCATTTGCCATGTCGTTTCTCCGGTTCGTCTTAGAGCGCTTCAGCGCCCGAGATAATTTCAATCAGTTCATTCGTGATGACGGCCTGACGCGAGCGGTTGTACTGGATCGTCAGCTTGTCGATCATTTCGCCTGCGTTGCGTGTCGCGTTGTCCATTGCCGACATCCGTGCACCCTGTTCGGATGCGCCGTTTTCAAGCAGAGCGGCAAACAACTGGGTTGCCACGCCGCGCGGCAGAAGGTCGGCAAGGATCGCCTCTTCGCTGGGCTCATAGTCATAAACCGTCGAAGCTGCGTCTTCCTGTTCTTCGAAAACCGCAGGGATGATCTGCTGTTCTGTCGGGATCTGGGTAACCACATTGACGAACTCTGAGTAATAGATCGTCGCAACGTCGAACTCATGAGCTTCGAACCGTGCAAGCACGTCACGGGCAATACCCTGAGCGTTCGAATAGCCAATGCGCCGCACCTCTGTCAGGTCAACGTGACCGACGAAATACTGGCCGTATTCGCGTTTCAGCGCATCGCGGCCTTTTTTGCCGACAGTCAGGATCTTGACCGTCTTGCCTTGTGCGATCAGCGCCTTGGCGCGGGCCTTGGCCAGCTTTGAGATGTTGGCGTTAAAGCCACCGCAAAGACCGCGTTCAGCCGTCAGGACAACCAACAGATGCGTCTTGTCCTGGCCGGTCCCGGCCAGAAGCGTCGGCGCGCCTGATGCGTCACCCATGGAGGCCGCAAGCCCTGCCATCACGGCGTTGAACCGTTCGGTATAGGGGCGCGACGCCTCGGCAGATTCCTGGGCGCGGCGAAGTTTCGCCGCCGCGACCATCTGCATGGCTTTTGTGATCTTACGAGTGTTTTTGACACTCCCGATCCGATTTTTAAGGTCCTTAAGACTTGGCATTGCCGCGTCTCCCCTTAAGCAAAGTCAGCGGCAAACTCGTCGAGCGCAGCTTTGATTGCGTCTTCCAAGTCACCTTTGACCTTGCGGTCATTGTTGGTGATGTCGGCCAGAAGGGCCGCGTGCTTGTTGCGCAGATGTGCCAACAGGTCAGCTTCGTAGCGGCCAACATCGGCAACCGCGATCTTGTCGAGATAGCCTTTGGTACCTGCAAAGATCACAACCACGATTTCAGCGTTGCTGAGCGGCGAATACTGAGGCTGCTTCATCAGCTCGGTCAGGCGCGCACCGCGAGCCAGAAGCTGTTGAGTGGCCGCATCAAGGTCAGAACCGAACTGAGCAAAAGCTGCCATTTCGCGATACTGAGCCAGCGACAGTTTGACCGGACCCGCAACCGAAGACATGGCCTTGGTTTGCGCCGACGATCCAACGCGGCTGACCGACAGACCGGTGTTCACAGCAGGGCGGATACCCTGATAGAAAAGCTCGGTCTCGAGGAAGATCTGACCGTCGGTGATCGAAATCACGTTGGTCGGAATAAAGGCCGACACGTCGCCACCTTGGGTTTCGATGATCGGCAGAGCCGTCAGCGACCCTGCGCCATTGTCTTCGTTCAGCTTTGCCGAACGCTCCAAAAGCCGCGAGTGAAGGTAGAAAACGTCACCAGGATAAGCTTCGCGACCGGGCGGACGGCGCAGCAAGAGCGACATCTGACGGTAGGAAACGGCCTGTTTGGACAGGTCATCATAGATGATCAGAGCGTGGCGACCGTTGTCACGGAAGTGCTCGGCCATCGCGGTCGCCGCATAGGGCGCCAGGAACTGCATCGGAGCAGGGTCAGAAGCGGTCGCGGCAACAACGATCGTGTATTCGATCGCGCCTGTCTCTTCGAGCTTCTTCACCAGCTGGGCAACAGTCGAACGCTTTTGGCCGATCGCTACGTAAACGCAGTACAGCTTCTTGCTTTCGTCGTCGCCAGCGGCTTCGTTGTATGACTTCTGGTTCAGAATGGTGTCCAGCGCGATGGCTGTTTTACCTGTCTGACGGTCACCAATGATCAGCTCGCGCTGGCCACGGCCAACCGGGATCATGGCGTCGACCGATTTCAGGCCGGTTGCCATGGGTTCGTGAACCGATTTGCGCGGGATGATGCCCGGCGCTTTGACGTCCGCAACCGAACGCGTCTTTGTCTTGATGGCGCCTTTGCCGTCGATCGGGTTGCCCAGACCGTCAACAACGCGACCCAAGAGCGCGTCCCCTGTCGGCACGTCCACAATCGCATTCGTGCGCTTGACGACGTCGCCTTCTTTGATGTCGCGGTCTGAGCCGAAGATCACGACGCCAACGTTGTCAACTTCGAGGTTCAGCGCCATTCCGCGGATACCACCGGGGAATTCGACCATCTCACCGGCCTGGACATTGTCCAGACCGTGGACACGGGCGATACCGTCTCCAACAGAGAGCACACGGCCCACTTCAGCAACTTCAGCCTCTTGGCCAAAGTTCTTGATCTGCTCCTTGAGGATCGCAGAGATTTCGGCTGCTTGGATACCCATTACCCGACCTCTTTCATGGTGTTCTGGAGTGCATTCAGCTTCGAACGGATCGACGTATCGATCATTTTCGAACCCACTTTAACAACGAGGCCACCGATGAGCTTTTCATCGACGGCCATCTTGATTTTCACGTCCTTGCCAACAGTCGCCTTTAGCGATTTGGCAAGTTTGTCCTGTTGTGCCTTGGTCAGAGCTTTGGCGGCAACCACATCGGCAGTCACCTCGCCCCGGTCGTCGGCGATCATTCCGCGCAGTTCGGCCAGCAACTGAGGCAAAACAAACAGACGGCGCTTGGCCGACATCAGACCCAGCGAACTGGCGACTGTAGCGGTAAGCTTCATTTTCTTCGCAATCGCAGCGATGGCTGCACCTTGCTGATCGCGGCTGTAAAGCGGCGAGTGGATCAGGCTGTTGAAATCGCTGCTTTCAGCGATCGCTGCTTCCAGCGTTTCAATATCGGCCTCAAGCGTTTTGAGAGCCTTGCCTTCTTTGGCCAATTCAAAAATGGCGGTGGCATAGCGCTTGGCAATGCCAGAGGAGATCGAAGCTGGTTCGGACACGTCCACCCTTCCGATGTCATTTTGGCCCCGCTCCCCCAACATCGAGTGCAGGGCGGGGTTGTTTGGAACAGGCAGCAAGAGCGCCACCGGTAAAATCACCGGGGATGTAGCAGACGGGAATTTGACCTGCAACCGCCATGGTGTCCTGTGGATAAAGCACTATATTCAAGGTTTTCAAATGCTTGGCCAACATGCGACCTAATGCGCAGTCGGAATTGATGATTTTTCCGTCCCCTGAGACGCGAAAAACACGATTCCCACCCCCCGCCAGAGGCCAAACCGGCCCGCCTAAACCGGTTTGGGTTCGGGCTTGGTGATGCCTTCAAGCGCATCCAGAGGCCGGGATTTCAGGATCGGCGTCCCCTTGGGGCGGGCACGAACCAGTTTGGTGGCCTCCACCAACAGGACCCCACCGGCGTAGTGATTGGTCACCTTGCGGCCAAAGCGTTCCCACATCTGGCCTGTCCTCAGCCAAAACCGCCGCTGGGTTGGGGGCTGATAGAGGGCGGCAAAATGCCTTTCGGGGCTGAAGCCATGTTTCTTGAGCTGACTTTCAAGCTGGCTCAGGCTGTAGGGCTGGCCATAACCGAAAGGGGTTGCATCGCTGCGCGACCAAAGGCCGGCGCGGTTGGGCACCACGAACAGCGCCTTGCCGCCCGGGCCCAAGACGCGCCAGCTTTCGGTCAGAACGGCCGCGGGGTTTGTGCTGGTCTCTAGCCCGTGCATCAGAATCAGCCGGTCGATGCGCCCTGTTTCAATGGGCCACATCGCCTCTTCGCACATCGCGGCGACATTGGGCTGACCGGCAGGCCATGCCATGACCCCTTGAGGCCCCGGCATCAGCGCAATCACCCGGCGCGCCTCTTTCAGGAAATGCCGCAACACCGGAACCGCAAAGCCATATCCGGCAACCGTCTGCCCGTACGCATCGGGCCAAAGCTCGGCGATTTGGTCGCGGATCGCACGCTGCGCCGCCCGGCCAAGGCCGGTTCTGTAGTAAAAGCTCTTAAGGTCCTGCACGTCGAGGTGCATTGCAGCCAGCCTCCGGATCGGACAACCTGATGGGGACTTTAATCAATGCGGATGAAAACACCATGCCCATGGAAATAGTGACCGTCCCTTGCCTGACGGATAATTACGCCTTTCTGGCCCATAACAGCGCCAACGGCCAGACCGCGCTGATCGATGCGCCCCAAGCTGATCCCATTCTGCGCGTGCTTGATCAACGGGGCTGGACCCTGAACCAGATCCTGATCACGCATCACCATGACGATCATATTGCCGGCATTGCCCGGATCGTTGCCAAAACCGGGGCCCGCGTTCTGGGTGCCGCCGCCGACGCACACCGCCTGCCGCCGCTGGATCACGCCTTTGCCGCGGGCGACAGCATCAGGATCGGCGATGAGGCCGGAGAGGTGATCGACGTCAGCGGCCATACCATTGGCCATGTGGCATTTCATTTTCCACAAAGTGCCGCGGTTTTCACCGCCGACAGCCTGATGGCCCTTGGCTGTGGTCGCCTGTTCGAAGGGACCCCGGCCCAGATGTGGAGCAGCCTGTCAAAACTGGCCGCCCTGCCGCCCGAAACGGTCGTCTACTCTGGTCACGAATACACCGCCGCCAACGCCCGTTTTGCCAAAACAATCGAGCCCGACAACCCCGATCTGACCGCCCGCATCCAAAGGATCGAGGCCGCGCGCGCTGCGGGCATTCCAACCGTTCCATCGACCCTTGCCGAAGAACTGGCGACCAATCCATTTTTACGTGCGGGGTTGTCAGACGTGAAATCTGCCATAAATATGGTCAGCGCAACGGACGTCGAGGTTTTTACGGAAATCCGGCGACGGAAAGATGCGTTCTGATGCAACCCCCAACCAGCCCCTCTGGTCACGAGAACGACCAATTTATTGCCCGTTAATGGGCAACACATACAAAATGTGACCAGATTTGTACAAAAAACGCTTGAAGGTCGGCAAATAAAACCGAACCTTAATAGCTAGAGGCCATGGTTCTGTCAGGGGCACTCCCCCCCGAACACAGACCCCGATATAGGAGCACCGAACGTGCCGTCATTTTCGAATACGCTCGAGCAAGCAATTCATTCCGCGCTGGCCCTGGCCAATGCGCGCCGCCATGAGCTGGCAACCCTGGAACATCTCCTCCTCGCTCTGACCGACGAAGAGGATGCAGCAAAGGTGATGCAAGCCTGCGGGGTCGATCTGGAAGATCTCAAAAAGACCCTGGTGGATTTCATCGACGATGACCTGTCAACGCTGGTCACCGACATCGAAGGCAGCGAGGCCGTGCCGACAGCGGCATTCCAGCGCGTGATCCAGCGTGCCGCGATCCACGTCCAGTCCTCGGGCCGGACCGAAGTGACCGGCGCCAACGTGCTGGTCGCGATCTTTGCCGAACGCGAATCCAACGCGGCCTATTTCCTGCAGGAGCAGGAAATGACCCGCTATGATGCGGTCAACTATATTGCCCACGGTGTTGCCAAAGATCCATCCTTTGGCGAAGCGCGCCCGATCACCGGCTCGCATGAGATCGAGGATGAGGTGACCCCCGATGCCCCAGAAGGCAAGGAAAGCGCGCTGGCCAAATACTGCGTTGATCTGAACTCCAAGGCCAAAAAAGGCGACGTTGACCCGCTGATCGGTCGCGATCACGAGGTTGAACGCTGTATTCAGGTCCTGTGCCGCCGCCGCAAGAACAACCCGCTTTTGGTAGGCGACCCCGGTGTTGGCAAAACTGCCATCGCCGAAGGTCTGGCGCGCAAGGTCGTCAATGGCGAGACGCCCGAAGTTCTGGCCAAGACCACGATCTATTCGTTGGACATGGGCGCGCTTTTGGCAGGAACCCGTTATCGCGGCGATTTCGAAGAGCGCCTCAAGGCGGTGATGACCGAGCTTGAGGATCACCCTGATGCGGTTCTCTTTATCGACGAAATCCACACTGTTATCGGTGCGGGTGCGACGTCGGGCGGGGCAATGGACGCCTCTAACCTGCTCAAGCCCGCCCTGCAGGGTGGCAAGCTACGCTGTATGGGGTCGACGACCTACAAGGAATTCCGCCAGCACTTTGAAAAAGACCGCGCCCTTGCGCGCCGGTTCCAGAAGATTGACGTCAATGAGCCGTCGGTCGACGACACTGTCAAAATCCTGCGCGGGCTCAAGCCCTACTTCGAAGATCACCACGCGATCCGCTATACCTCGGATGCGATCAGAACGGCCGTCGAGTTGTCGGCGCGCTATATTCATGACCGCAAACTGCCCGACAAGGCCATCGATGTGATCGACGAGGCGGGGGCGGCCCAGCATCTGGTCGTCGAATCAAAGCGGCGCAAGACCATCGGTTCGAAAGAGATCGAAGCGGTCGTGGCCAAAATCGCCCGCATTCCGCCCAAAAGCGTGTCGAAAGACGATGCGGCCGTGCTCAAGGACCTCGAAAAGTCCCTTAAGCGCGTGGTCTTTGGTCAGGATACGGCGATCGAGGCGCTTTCAGCTTCGATCAAACTGGCCCGCGCCGGTTTACGCGAACCTGAAAAGCCGATCGGTAACTACCTTTTTGCGGGCCCAACCGGTGTCGGCAAGACCGAGGTTGCCAAGCAACTGGCCGATACTTTGGGCGTTGAACTTTTGCGGTTCGATATGTCCGAATACATGGAGAAACACGCCATCAGTCGCCTGATCGGTGCGCCTCCGGGCTATGTCGGCTTTGATCAGGGCGGTCTTTTGACAGATGGCGTCGATCAGCACCCGCATTGTGTGCTGCTTTTGGACGAGATCGAAAAGGCACACCCGGATGTCTTTAACATCCTGCTGCAGGTGATGGATCACGGCAAGCTGACCGATCACAACGGCCGGCAAGTCGATTTCCGCAATGTGGTTCTGATCATGACCTCGAACGCTGGTGCCTCGGACATGGCAAAGGCCGCCATCGGCTTTGGTCGCGACCGGCGCGAGGGCGAAGACACCGCCGCGATCGAGCGCACCTTTACGCCCGAATTCCGCAACCGGCTGGATGCGGTGATCAGCTTTGGCGCGCTGCCCAAAGAGGTTATCCTGCAGGTGGTCGAAAAGTTCGTTCTGCAACTGGAAGCCCAGCTTATGGACCGCAATGTCAGCATCGAACTGACACGCCCGGCCGCAGAATGGCTGGCCGACCGTGGCTATGACGACAAGATGGGCGCGCGCCCGCTGGCCCGTGTCATCCAGGAGCACATCAAAAAGCCGCTGGCCGAAGAGTTGCTGTTTGGCAAACTGGCCAAAGGCGGTGTGGTCAAGGTGGGCGTCAAGGCGGGCGAGCTGGATCTGACGATCCTGTCGCCGGAAAACCCGCGCCTGTCGGGTGACAAGCCGCCCCTTTTGACGGCCGAGTGAAACGCACCGGGCTGATAGCCTGTTTGATATCCTTCGCTGCACCACTTGCGGCGGAGGATTTTTCTTTGGCCCTGCCGATCGACTGTGAACTGGGCGAAAGTTGCTACATTCAGAACTATGTCGATCATGACCCGGGGCCCCAGGCCACCGACTTTACCTGCGGCCCGCAAACCAACGACACCCACAAAGGTACTGACATTGGTCTGCCGGATCTGGCCGCGATGCGGCGCGGGGTTTCTGTTCTGGCCGCGGCATCGGGTGTTGTCACCGGTACCCGCGACGGCGTTCCCGACATCTCGATCCGCGATCCGGGCGCGCCCGACCTGCAAGGGCGCGAATGCGGCAATGGCGTGGTTCTGCGTCACCCCGACGGCTGGGAAACCCAGTATTGCCATATGAAACAAGGCTCGATCCGGGTTGAGTCCGGTCAAAAAGTGACCACCGGCACGCTTTTGGGTCAGGTCGGCCTGAGCGGTCAGACCGAGTTTCCGCATGTCCATTTGTCGGTTCGAAAAAATGGTCAGGTCATCGACCCTTTCGCAGCCAGCGATACCAGCTCTTGCGGCAACGATACCCATCAACTTTGGCAAACCAAGATCGGTTACGTGCCCGGTGGTCTGTTGCGGGTCGGCTTTGCCGACAGCGTGCCGCGATTTGCCGATATCCGGGACCGCGATATCAGCCAGAGGTCCCTGCCCGCCGACGCCCCGGCGCTTGTCCTTTGGGGGAATTTTTACGGCGGGCGAAAAGGCGACGAGGTTTTGATCACCATTGCGGGGCCAGACGGCTTTCGTTTTGAACGCCGCATTGCGCTTGAAAAAAATCTGGCCATCTTCTTTCGCGCCAGCGGCCGAAAGCGCCCATCCGGCGGTTGGACACCCGGCAACTATCAAGGACAGATTGACCTGATCCGAGACGGCCAGTCGCTGAGCCGCGGATCAACATCCCTTACGGTCACTTCTCGGTAAACTTGATCTCAATCCGGCGGTTCTGGGCGCGGGCCTCGGGCGTGTCAGCAGGATTAATTGGCTGGTACTGACCGAAGCCATTGGCCGACAGCCGCTGCGGCGGCAGGCCAAGATGTTCGATCATATAACGCACCACCGACAGGGCGCGACCCTGGCTCAGTTCCCAGTTATCGGCGTATTTTCCCGTCCCGCTGAGCGGCACATCGTCGGTATGGCCATCGACGCGCAATACCCAGTTAATTTCCGGCGGGATCTGATCGATCACCTCCAGAAGGATCGAAGCGATCTTGGAAATCTCTTCCCGACCGGCGTCCGACAGTTCAACCTCGCCGGGGTTGAACAAGACCTCGGAGGCAAAGACAAAGCGGTCGCCAACAATCTTGATACCCGGCCTCTGGCCCAGAATATCGCGCACTTTGCCGAAAAATTCGGACCGGTATCGCGCAAGTGTTTTGGCCTCGGCGGCCAAGGCCTTGGCCTCGACCTCAAGCCGCTTGCGCTCTGCCTCTTCCAGTTCGGCCCGCTTTCGTTGTTCGGCCGCGGCCCGCGCAAGAGCCGCGTTCAACTCGGACCCCAAGGCCTCTAGCTGGACCTGCGAGGCCACATCGCGCGCGCCCGCCTCGTCAATCAGCGCCTGCAGGACGCCCAGTTGGTTGCGCAAAGCCGCAACCTGTTCATTGAGCAGCGCCACGCGTCGTTCGCTGGCCGCAGATTTCGCCGTCTCCTCCGACAGCGCCTTGTTTGCGGTCGATAACAACACCGCCTGACGTTCGCTTTCGGTCATCGTGCGGCTTAGCGCCTGTTCGGCGGCCAGCTTGGCGGCCAGTGCGGCCGTCAGATCAGATACGACCTTGCCGCGATCCTGTGACGCCTCGGCCAGCGAGGTGTTTTCCGCCACAGCCGCGCTCAACGCCTTTTGCGCCGCCTCCAGTGCCGCGGCATTGTCGCTGGACGCCAAAAGTGCCGCGGCCAGTTTGGCAGCCAGATCCTTTTTCGCGGCCTGCGCCGCAGCCAAAAGCGTCAGGGTATCTTCGGCCTCTTTGCGTTGTTTTTCCAAGGCCAGCGTCATCGCCGTCAGTTCGGTATCTGCCCCCTCAAGACGTTTGCGCAGTGCCTCGGCGGCGGCGGCATCGGCCAGACGCCTGGCCTCTTCATCGGTCAGCTTGGCACTGGCGTCGGCCAGTTGCGCGCGCAGGGTTTGCGCGGCGGCAACCTCGGCCAGACGGGCCGCTTCCTTGGCGCTCAGTTGATCCTGCGCCTCGGCCAGCTGCCGTTTGAGAACCAGTGCTGCGGCCTCTTCGGCCAGACGCGCGGCTTCCTTTTCGCTCAGGCTGGCCTTTGTGGCCGCAAGTTGCTGGCGCAAGGCCTCGGCGGCGGCCAGTTGCGCAATCCGCCCCGCATCCGTCTCGCTCAGTGTGGATTCCAGATCGGCAAGCCGCTTTTTCAACGCCAACGCAGCCGCATCGCCCGCCAAGCGCGCGGCCTCGGCATCGCTGACCCGGCCCTGCAGGTCCTGAGCGTTGGCCTGATCAACCGCCCGCGCCGTACGTTCATCCGCCAGCGTCTGTTCCAGCGACACCAGCCTTTCGCGCAACGCCACGGCGGCATCCTGTTGCTGGGTCAGGCGCCCCACGCCGTCATCCAGCGCCGCCTGCAATTCAACCAGCCGCGCCGCCATCGCATCGGATTTTTCCGCCTCGGCCGTCAGCGCAGCACCGCTTTGCGCCAGTTGCGCCTGAAGGGCCGCCAACTGGGTCGTCTGCGTTTCGGTCTGTGATTGGGCGTCGTCCAATTGGGCCAGGGCCGCCGCCAGCGAGGTATCACGGCTTGACACCCTTGCGCGCAATTCAGTGATCAGCGCATCCAGCGCCTCACGTCTTGCCGCCGCCAATCGCGCAGCTTGGGTACCCGCATCAATTTCGTCGCGCGCCGTGGCCAGCGCCAGTTGCAGCGCCTCTTGATCGGTGATCAGTTTTGTTTGCGCAGCCTCCAGATCGCTGACCCGCGCGGTCAGGGCCGCGCCCTGCCCCAGTGCCGCATCGCGTTCCGCCAAAAGCGTGGCAACCTGCGCCTCGAAGGTCGTGATCTGGGCACTCTTTTGTGCAAGATCACTGGCTTGGGTGTTGTTTAATGTGGTCAGTCGCGCAATCAGCGCAGATTGCTGATCGGCCTGCGTTTTGGCATCGCTCAGGTTCAGGCTTAGCTGTGAAACCTGCCCTTCCAGATCGAAGGCGCGCTGTTGTTCCAGCCCCAATGCGCGGGCCAGTGAATTCACCTCGGCGGTCAGCGCATCCAGCTGATTTTCTTGTCCGGTGATTTGTTCGCGCAGCGCGAACTGAACGATCATAAAGATCGTCAAGACGAACATCAGCACCAGCAAAAGCGCCGTCATGGCGTCAACGAAGCCGGGCCAGATCGAGGCCTGAAAACGTTGGCCGGTGCGGCGCGAAAGAGCCATGCCCTAGCCTTTCCGCGGACCGACCGACGAAATAGGTTCGGCCAGTTGGCGAATGGTTTTGGTCAGGGCCGAAATATCGGTGCGCAGATCAGAAACACTTTCCTGACGCCCCGCTGACATTTCTTCGAGGATGCGCAAAAGCTGGACGTCGATCGACCGCAGGCGCATGCGGCTTTCGGCATCAACATGTTCGCCCGTGGTCATGGTTTCCTGCCGTTCGATCGCATCGATCAGACGGTCCTGCCCGTCGGCCACGCGCACCAATGCCTCGGCCGTTGCATCGCCGACCTGCATCGTTTTGGTCATCCGGTCGATTGAGGTGGCCAGCATATCCAGCTTGTCATCCAGCAACGAGCGGCTGACATCGGACTGGGTGAACATCGTGTTCATGGCTTCCATCTGTTCAGCCATATGGTCCAGAACAGCCGCAACCGCACTTTGATCAGGCGTGCCTTCGCTGTCACCGGTTGAAAAGCCCAGCCGGGTGATCGTGGACATCCACTCTTCCAGTTCGCGGTAGAACCGGTTCTGACCATGGCTTGCAAAAAGCTCAAGCAGCCCCACGACAAGCGAGCCTGCCAGCCCCAAAAGTGAGGATGAAAACGCAACGCCCATGCCGCCCAACTGGGCCTCAAGCCCTTTCATGAGGCGGCCAAAGACCGCGATGCCGCCTTCATTGCCCTGCGGCGCCAGTGACTTGATCGTCTCGACAACCGCCGGAACCGTCGTCGCCAGACCAAAGAATGTACCCAGAAGGCCCAGGAAAATCAGCAGGTTGACGATATAGCGCGTGATATCACGCGCCTCGTCAATGCGGGTGGCGACGGAATCCAGAATGGACCGCGCCGAGGTTGACCCGATCTGCATCCGCGCACCGCGCGAGCGCAAAAGCGCTGCCAATGGCGCCAGGAGCCGCGGCGCTTGTTCGGCCGCAGACTGATCTTCGGATTGCTTGACGAACCACTTGATCCAGCTGGTCGAACGCGAGATCTGGCCCACCTGCCAGAAACAGGCAAAGACGCCGATCACGAAGACGAAAAAGATAAAGCTGTTGAGATAGGGGTTTGCCAGAAAGACGCCCGACACACGCGGAAAGGCCACCGCGCCGCCCACTGCGACCAGCCCAAGCGTCACCAGCATCAGCAAAAGCTGAGTTACGGGTTGAGTAAAGAACGGCTCGGCCTCGCGGTCGGGTTGGTCCATCAGGTTTGTTCCTGACCATTTTGCGCTTGGCCGAAAGATAGTTCGGGACGGCAGACAAGCCAACCTTCAATCGTCATCATCAGTTCAAGCCCCAATCAATTCGCGCACACGCTGGCTGAGCCATTGCATGTCGGGGTCGTCGATGCCCAATTCTGCCAGATTTTCAGTCGTATTGAAAAGATACTCTGTGTTTGGGCCGCGCCCGCCGACCGCCTGCGAAATGATCCGGGCCTGTTCTTCAAGCGGCAGGCCACCGCAATATTGGACGTGACCGGCATCGATGACATAGGCCAGCGCCGGCACCTCGCGCCCGTCAGCAAGTGTCAGGTGCAGATTGCGTTCGACATAGGCCGAGGAAATAAGCTCGCGTTCGCGCAGATAGTTCAGCGCCCCGTCCCAGTCTTTGTGCTCCACCTCGAACGCCAGCCCCAGACAACGGGCATCCAGCGCCTCGTCCAGCGCCAGAACCAGACCGGGGTCATCTTCGGTTCCGCGATGATGGATCGAGCGCATACAAAACGTGCGGTGATACCCCTCAAGCGTGGCAACGACCCGGTCGCGAAAGGCAAATCCCGGATGCCAGATCAAAGATCCGTACCCAAAAACCCAATTCCCGCCTTGCGTCATCCACTGGCCCTCCTGTCACAGGGACTATAAACACCAGCCAATGCTTAAGCGAAAGGCCTCAAAATGCGCACGATCCTGACGATTACCATTCTGGCCGCTTTGGCCTGGACGGGGTATTGGTATGTCGGCGCGCAGGCGATGCAGGAAGGCACCAATCGCTGGCTCGCAGATCAGCAGAAATTCGGCTGGCACACGAAGTCCCAAAAGGTTGAAACCGGCGGCTTCCCCTATCGTTTTGACACCAAGGTCACGGGTCTTGAACTGGCCGACCCCAGTGCCGGTTGGAGTTGGAGCGCGCCTGAGTTTCAGTTTCTGGCCCTATCCTATCAGCCGACCCATTTCATCGCCTTCTGGCCCGATCAGCAAAAGCTGACAATCGCCGGGCAGGACCTGAGCGTGACCAGCACGCAGATGCGTGCCAGTGCAGTGTTCAAGCCTGATCCGACATTTGAGCTGCAACGCTCGAACATCGTGATGGATGATTTGTCTCTGACCTCTGACCGGGGCTGGACGCTTAGGCTGAGCAATGGGCTTTTTGCCACGCGCCCGGCTGAAACCGGCGAAAATGCGCATGAGATTGGCCTGAACCTAAGCGCGATCACCCTGCCAGAAGCCTGGCGTAATGCGCTTGACCCTGCGGGCAATCTACCACCTGCGCTGGACCGGGTTGCGCTGGACGCGGATGTCGAGTTTGACACCCCTTTGAACCGACAGACGGTCCAAGGCACCCTGCCACGGATCACCCAGATCAGCCTGAAATCAGCCCAAGCGCGCTGGGGCAAACTGGGTCTGACCGCCACTGGCGACGTAACCGTTGATTTCAACGGGCACCCGACCGGTCAGTTCATGATCACAGCCAGAAACTGGCGTCAGATCCTTGATCTGGCTGTGGCCGGCGGTGTTGTCCCTGCTGATCTGGAACCGGCCATCGCGCGGGCGCTGCAACCTGTAGCAGATCGGTCAGATCAGCCCGACACGATCAGCATTCCGATCCGTTTTTCAGATGGAGTTGCGCGCCTTGGCATTATTCCGCTGGGCCCCGCGCCGCGCCTGATCTTGCGCTGATCAGCGGCAGTAGGGGCCGCTGCGATAACTGGCAGTATCAAGGTGGAAATGGTCGCGGTGGTATTTATCCGCATTGGGGCCCAGAACAGTGCCGAAAGGGCCGCAGGCTGACCGCTGCATCCGTTTCAGCATTTTACCCTGTTTACGCGTTTTCCAGTCGTTCAGAACGGTGATCGCCTCGCCATTCTTAAGCTTGATCGCCGATACATCGACGGCCTTGCCCTTGCCGTGTTCGGAAATCTTGGCGCCCTTTTTGTTATTGCGGGTCCGGCATGAGTAATGCGCGACCACCTGCAACTTGTCGACGCCCCCGCCAAAGCTACCGACCGCCGGACGCACGCCTTTGTTGATCCAGGTCTTGAGCGCCTTGGCCGTCTGGCAATTCATGATCGACCCCTGCGACAGGGCCACACCGTCGATCGAGCTGACTTTGACGGGGCGGGCAACACCGCATCCGCGCAAACGCCCTGCGATGGGTGACAAAACCCGACCCCGGATGGCCGGATCACCACAGACCGCGCCGACACGTGTCGTGACCGCCGGGGTCGGCGTTTTTTGCATGGATGCGACCTGAACTCTTGGCGCCTTTTTTGTCGTGGCAGCATTCTTGCGCGCGCCACTTCGCGGGCGTGCGATCGGTCGGGGCGACATGGAGATACCTTGCGCCGACACAACGATAATCATCCGGTCCGGGCGCGCCTTGGGTGCGTTCTGGACGGGTATATTTTGGGCGGCGGCGCTCTGAATGGGTGAATAATGAGTTGACCTGTTCTGACCGCCAGGCCGCGCCTTGGGGCGGATTTCCGCGTCATAGCGCACGGGCACAGCGCTGGTGCGAACCTGACCTGCCTGCGCGGCGCGCGGCTGGGGCCGGACCGAGTTTTCAGGTGCGCCAGCGACAGCAATGGCCGATGTCAGGGTCAGAACCAGAAGGGCCAAGATGCCACGCGCCACGATCATCCCTTGCGCCCCCCGCGCCCAAAGTTGGGCGCATCCGTGTCTTGCCCGGCCTCAACAATCCCGCGCCGGATCGCGCGCGTGCGGGTGAAATAGTCATGCAAATGCTGACCGTCGCCGGTGCGGATTGCACGTTGCAGCGCAAAAAGCTCTTCGGTAAAGCGGCCCAGAATTTCCAGCGTCGCGGCCTTGTTGGACAAAAACACGTCGCGCCACATCGTGGGATCACTGGCCGCGATCCGGGTAAAATCGCGAAATCCTGCGGCCGAGTACTGAATGACTTCGCTGTCGGTCACGCGCTGCAGATCATCGGCCACGCCGACCATTGTATAGGCAATCAGGTGCGGTGCGTGGCTGGTCACGGCCAGAACCAGATCGTGATGTTCTGCGTCCATCTGATCCACGTTCGAACCCAGCGCCTTCCAGAACTGTGTCAGCTGTTCGATGGCCGCTGCGTCGGTGCCTTCAACCGGCACCAGAAGGCACCAGCGATTGTCAAAAAGTTCCGCAAAACCGGACCGCGGCCCCGAATGCTCTGTCCCCGCCAATGGGTGGGCGGGGATGAAATTGACGCCTTTGGGCAGATGCGGGCCGACCGCTTCGATCACCGCCGCCTTGACCGAGCCTACGTCGGTGACGGTCGCGCCGGGCTTGAGGTGGGGCGCAATTTCGGCGGCAACATCGCCCATGACCCCGATGGGCACACAAAGCACCACCAGATCGGCGCCTTCGACGGCTGCGGCCATATCGTCATAAACGACATCGCAAAGCCCGATCTCGCGCGCGGTCTGGCGCGTTTCTTCGGTGCGCGCGTAGCCGGTGACTTCGCGTGCAAGCCCGCCGCGCTTGATCGCCCAGAACATTGACGAGGCGATCAGACCAAGGCCGATCAAAGCCACCCGGTCGTAAATCACGCTCATGTTCTTTTCCCTTTGAAGCCACTGACAGAATGGGCAACGCGGCGGCACGATGCTTCGTCGCCCACCGTGATGCGCAGGCAATTTGGCAAGCCGTAACCAGAAACCTTGCGCACCAGAATGCCATCAGCGCGCAGATGCGCCTCGCAGGCCTCGGCCTCGGCCTGATCGGCGAACCGCGCCAGAATAAAGTTTGCGCAGGATGTGTCAGAGGGCACGCCCACCTCGGCCAGCGCCTTGGCCAGCCATGTCCTGAGGCGCGCATTTTCAGCGCGGCATTTCTCGGTATAGGCGGTGTCACGCACGGCGGCCTCGGCCGTGGCCAATTGGGTCTTTGACAGGTTGAAAGGACCGCGCACCCGGTTGAGGACATCAATGACCTCTTTTGAGCCGTATCCATAACCAATCCGCAAACCGCCAAGCCCATAAATCTTGGAGAATGTGCGCGTCATAAAGACGTTCGGGCGCTGATCGACCAGGGCCGCACCCGCGTCATAACCTTCGACAAATTCTGCATAAGCCCCATCCAGAACAAGCAGCGCGTTGGTCGGCAAGCCATCCGCAAGGCGCGCAATCTCATTCCCGCCGATCATTGTCGAGGTCGGGTTCGCGGGGTTTGCAATAAACACCAGCCGGGTTTTCTTTGTCACCATTTCCAGGATTGCATCAACGTCAATCACGCGCTCGCGCTCGGGCGCTACGACCGGTTTGGCCCCCGCGGCCAGCGCCGAAATACGGTACATCGAGAACCCGTGTTCGGTATAAAGAACCTCTGTCCCGCGCCCGGCATAGGCCTGACAAAGGAAGGTGATGATCTCGTCCGATCCCGCGCCGCAAATGATGCGTTCTGGGTCCAGATCATGAACCGCGCCGATCGCCGCACGCAGATCGGCGTGGTCGGTGGGTGGATAGCGGTGCAAATGGGTTGATGATTTGCGAAACGCCTCAAGCGCCGCATCACTCGGGCCAAACGGGTTTTCGTTCGAGGACAGCTTTACAACATCCTCGACGCCATCAATCTGGCTGTCCCCGCCCTTGTAGGGCGATATGCCCATGATCCCCGGCTGTGGGTTGATCGTCGACATCTTGGCCTCCTGGTTCTGTAGTCTTCTAGCGGTGGTGTTCCCGCAAAGCCAGTAGCAATACCCGGCCATAAAAAAAGGCCGCCCCGGTTTCCCGGCGCGGCCTCTGATGCTTATGAAGAACCGATTAGTTCTTCGCGTAGAATTCCACGACGAGGTTGGGTTCCATCATCACCGGATAAGGTACGTCCGACAGGGCGGGCGCACGGGTGAATGTGGCGACCATTTTGGAATGGTCGACGTCGAGGTAATCAGGAACGTCACGCTCGGGCAGGCCGGCGGCTTCGATCACGATGGCCAACTGCTTGGAGCGGTCACGCACTTCGATCACATCGCCTTCTTTGACGCGGTAGGACGGAATGTTCACGCGCTGGCCGTTCACTTTGACATGGCCGTGGTTCACAAACTGACGTGCGGCAAAAACGGTCGGCACGAACTTGGCGCGGTACACAACTGCGTCCAGGCGGCTTTCCAGCAGGCCAATAAGGTTCTCACCGGTGTCACCACGCACACGCTCTGCTTCGGCAAAGATGCGGCGGAACTGCTTTTCGGTCAGATCGCCATAATAGCCCTTCAGCTTTTGCTTTGCGCGCAGCTGAATGCCAAAATCGCTCAGCTTGCCTTTGCGGCGCTGACCGTGCTGGCCGGGGCCGTATTCACGGCGATTGACGGGGGATTTCGGACGACCCCAGATGTTTTCACCCATCCGGCGGTCAAGTTTGTATTTGGCAGACGTGCGTTTGGTCACGGCTGATCTCCTTCAATTTGCGGGCGCTTTTCGCATCTGATACTCAGAGCCATCTCCGGCCCCTTGGGATACGATCAGCATGAAGGGCGTTGTCCTTTGCCTTGCGGCCGACAGGCGATCCCTTGCGGGGGCCACCAACACCAATTGCGACCCTGACCAGAAGGCCAAGGATCGTGGGCTTATACAGCCCCGATAGAGGGTGTCAACCGCTGGCGCGGTGCTGCGTCAGTTGGCCGGGCTTTGGGGGCCCTAAACCGCAAGGCGCCGGGTCCGGATCATAGTGACGGATCATAATGCCAGTTCTTAATGACGGTGCTGCAAAAGCGCCGCGTCGGACCGCGAAAGGTTACGCCGCGCGTAGTCGCCATAAGCATGCGGGTCGTCCTGTAAGTCAGGCCGGAGGGAATAGAGCTTTTCGCGCTGCGTCTCATCGACCGACTGCAGCAAGGTATTTGCGGGATGAAAGCTTTCGGTTTCGACACCATTGGCCCAGACGATCTGATGCCGTTGGGTCATAAGATGCGTATAAGTCACGTCGCGCGCCTCATAGTCCACAAGGATCGAAGTGTCGTTCACCAGATCTTCGGCTGCGACCAGAACTTCGGGTGTGTTGAACAAAAGCTCGGCCGTTTTGCCGCGCAGCAAAAGGCGATGCTGGGGCGAAACCAAAAGGTCCTCTTCGGGTTCTCCGTCGTTCAACGCCCCGGCCCGGACACGGATCGGGCGCAACTCGGGCATCGCATAAAGCCGCGCGCCCGACATATGCCGGTTCCCGACCCACAGAATTTCCTGAAAGCCATCGTCTTTGGTCTGAATGCGGTCACCCGGAACGATCTCTTCGATCCGCTTGGAGCCGCCTTCCATCATGATCAGCGTGTTCTGGGCAAAACAGATCACACCCGCACCATGGTCACGGTGCAGCGGCGTGGTGCCCGCCTCTAGCGTCGTACCGACAACCCAAAGATCGGTGTCCTTGGGCGGCGCTTCTCCGGTGAACATCAAAATGGGCCGAACATCCGGTTGAACCCGAACCAGCGTTACCGGAAAGGTGCGCCGGCCATCGGTCACGACAAAGCCGATATCGAATTCGTCTACTTCTTCTGTCTCGGTGCGTTGCGTTTTGAATTCAATCGCACCACCCATCAACGCCCGCACTGTCTTTGCAGCGCGTTTGCGTAATTCTGCCACCCCAATGGCGTCATCCAGAACCATCACATCGTTGCGCCCATCAATGCGAACCGCTTGACCGGTCCACTTCCACGTGACGCCAACATTCAATGTATCAACCGGCGCTGCCCGCACGCCGTCGGTTTCTGTCTGACCCCATGAGATGACAAACGTGCCTCGAAAGCCCGCCATCATGCCTGTTTCCTGCCGTTTTAGTCTTCTTTTTGTAACGGCAGCCTAACAGAAGTGATTCGCCCTGTTAACCCCCTGATTCGGTGCGACGAATCAAAAGTCGAGCGTGATCTGCAGAGACCCCAGAACCTGCGTTCCGGTCTGCGCCTTGAATTCCTTGCCAAGCCAGGTAACGCCATAAAAGAACGTCGCTTTTTCGCCCTCGCGGTACAGTCCGGCGCGCAGACGCTTGCGGTTTTGCGTCAAGGCATAGCCGCCCGAGGCAGGCAGATAAGCACTGCTGAACACTTTGGCGATATCGCCACCAACCGTCATCGACCAGCCATCCTGAGCGCCGCGAACACCGGTATAAAGCTGACCGGTTGTGACATCGCGCAGCATCAGGTTGCTTTGCAGCCCGCGACCAAGGATCAGATCACCACCAACCCGCACCAGCGTTTCCGCCCCGGCACTTGCCGCAAAATACGGGCGCCATGACACCCGTTCGCTGAACTGAAAGTTGTGCGAAACCTCAACGTCAGCCGAAGGAATAAAGCGGTTGGGAATTTGATTGGCCAGAACGGTTGCCCCCGGCAGAGGCGCACCCAATGCGGTGTGGATCGCGCTTTGCAGGCGGCCGATCCCGGTTTGCGGACCGGTGATCACCATATCCGCGCCCAGACGGACATCCATGATGCCGCGTTGGAAATGCGTCGCCATTCCGAAGGTCAAAGCACCGGCATATTGCCGATCGGGCGGCGCACCAGCCACAAGGTTTGCAGGCGCAATCGTCTCGGCACGTAGCCGAAATTCCAGCAATTCACCAATGGTTTCAGGCAGGTAGCCATCCCAGCTTTTGCCACGAATACGGCTGACCGAATAAGACGACGTGCGCCAGCGATCTTTGCCATCACCCAGAAAGTCGTTTGAAAAGATCGAGCCGCGGCCCAGATTTTCCCGCTCACCAGCGGTTGCAGAGGTTGTTGCCAAACCGACAACAAGCCACGCCAAAAGGACCAAGCGCATTCGATACTCCAGTTTTCTTGCCCCCCGGCCTGGCCGTTATAGGGCTGTCAGGCTGCGCGGCCTAGACCTCTGATTGCACAATTGCAACGCTATGACTTGTCAGCCACACTTTGAAAACCCGCAGCTTGCACAGGTCATGCATCCTTCGATCATTCGCATGTCGAACGAGCCACAACTGGAACAGGATTTACTCCTTGGCTTGTCGTTCAAAGCAACAACTTCGGCGTGCGGATCGGATTTCAGGCCCATGCCTTCGCCTTCGATGAACCCGGTCATGATCATATGCCGTTCAATCACCCCACCGATCGCGGCCAGAATTGACGGCACATATTTACCCTGCATCCACGCCCCGCCACGCGGGTCAAACACTGCCTTCAGCTCTTCGACGACAAACGACACATCGCCACCGCGCCTAAAGACCGCGCTGATCATTCGCGTCAGCGCCACGGTCCAGGCAAAATGCTCCATGTTTTTGGAGTTGATGAACACTTCGAACGGGCGCCGGTGGCCATTGATGAGGATGTCGTTCAGCGTGATGTAAATCGCATGCTCGCTATCGGGCCATTTCAGCTTGTAGGTCGACCCCTCCAGTTCCGAAGGACGGTCCAGCGGTTCCGAGATATAAACCACATCCGCACCACGATCCGTCTGCGGCGCCTCGTCAGACGTTTCGCTAACACTCAAAACCGACCCCGTCACATCATTGGGCCGATAGGTCGTGCATCCTTTACACCCGCTGTCCCATGCCTCCATGTAGACATGTTTGAAGTCCTCAAAGCTGATGTCTTCGGGACAGTTGATCGTCTTCGAGATACTCGAATCCACCCACTTCTGCGCGGCCGCCTGCATCTTGACGTGCTCCAGCGGCGCCAGCGTCTGAGCGTTGACGAAATGATCCGGAAGGGGCGCATCCCCCTTCAGGTCGCGCCACATCTGAACGGCGTAATCGACGACCTCTTCTTCGGTGCGGCTTCCGTCCTTTTGCAGAACCTTGCGCTTGTAGGCATAGGCAAAGACCGGCTCGATACCCGAACTGACATTGCCCGCATAAAGGCTGATCGTTCCGGTCGGTGCGATCGAGGTCAAAAGCGCGTTGCGAATACCATGCTCGGCAATCTGGGCGCGGACATCTTCGTCCATCGCCTGCATTGTGCCGCTGGCCAGATAAGCCTTTGCATCAAAAAGGGGAAACGGCCCTTTCTCCTTGGCCAATTGCACCGACGCCAGATAAGCGGCGCGGGCAATACGGTGCAACCAGCGCTCGGTTTGGTGCGCCGCCTCGTCCGAGCCGTAGCGCAGCCCAACCATCAATAACGCATCAGCCAGACCCGTCACACCCAGACCGATCCGCCGCTTGTTCGAAGCCTCCTGCGCCTGCGCCTCAAGCGGAAAACGCGAGGTGTCGACGACATTATCCATCATCCGAACAGCGGTTGTGACCAACTCGTCCAGTGCCACTTCGTCCAGATCGGCCCCCGCCTCAAACGGGCCCGACACCAGCCGGGCCAGGTTGATTGACCCCAAAAGACACGCGCCATAGGGCGGCAGCGGTTGCTCGCCACATGGGTTCGTGGCCGCGATTGTTTCGCAATAGCTCAGGTTATTGGCCGCATTGATCCGGTCGATGAAAATCACCCCCGGTTCGGCGAACTCATAGGTCGAGCGCATGATCGCGCCCCACAGATCGCGGGCGCGCAGGGTACGGTAAACCTTACCCCCGAACTTCAACTCCCACGGGCCATCGGCTTTGACCGCCTCCATGAAAGGGTCGGTCACCAGCACCGACAGGTTGAACATCCGCAAACGCGCGGGGTCTGACTTGGCGGTGATGAAATCTTCGATATCGGGATGATCGCACCGCATCGTGGCCATCATCGCACCCCGACGTGATCCCGCCGACATGATCGTGCGGCACATCGCATCCCAGACGTCCATGAATGACAAAGGCCCCGAAGCATCCGCCGCCACGCCTTTGACCCCTGCCCCTTTGGGCCGGATCGTCGAGAAGTCATAGCCGATCCCGCCGCCTTGCTGCATTGTCAGCGCCGCTTCGCGCAGCATGTCAAAGATGCCGCCCATACTGTCGGGGATCGTCCCCATGACAAAGCAGTTAAACAGCGTCACCGACCGGCCCGTGCCAGCCCCCGCCGTGATCCGGCCGGCGGGCAGGAACCGGAAATCTTCCAGTGCGGCGTAAAACCTGTCGGTCCAGTCCTCGGGGTTATCTTCGGTCTGGGCCAATGCGGTGGCAATCCGGCCCCAGCTATCCTCGACAGTGGCATCCAGAGGCGTTCCGTCCGCCTCTTTCAGGCGGTACTTCATATCCCAGATATGTTCGGCAATGGGGGCAGAGAAACGCGTCATGTTTTTGGTAACCTTGGATGAAGCGGCAGGGAACAACGATACGGTCACTGGACAGCGGGGTCAACGGTCGGTGACAACTCGACCGGCAGCAATTGGGCGGTCTGGTCAACTTGCATACGACGAGGAATCGCTTATGCTGGCACCTTGGCAACATACCACATGTTGGGGATCATGGCGACCAAGACCATACATATGGTGAAACTTTCCGTCGGCACAGAGACGGTCGAAGGGTTGACCGCCTGGCAGCAAAGCCCTGCGGCACAAGGCCTCGACGGGCTGCCGCGCCATGTCACGCGCATGTGGCCCAAACGGGGCGAAGAAATTCTGAACGGTGGCAGCATTTTCTGGGTGATCAAGGGCGTTGTCCTGTGCCGCCAACCGATCCTCAGACTGGATGAGGTCGTCGGCCAGGACGGCATCCGCCGCTGCGGAATTGTCGTCAAACCCGGACCGATCCGCGTTGCCGCAACACCCAAGCGCGCCTTTCAGGGCTGGCGATATTTGCCGGTCGCCGACGCACCACCCGACTTGCGCGTTGCACGCAAGGGCGAGTCAACCCTGCCGCCTGAACTCAGCGCCGCGCTGGCCGAAATCGGTGTTCGTTAGGCGCGAAGGCCATCCGATCACTTTGGGAGATGTTTTTGAATGTCCGGCGGGATGTCCGCGCGCGAGAATTTTTTCTGCTCGTCCGCATTGTGAATGAAAGCAATTATGTTTGCCAGTTCCTGACCGGTAAATTCAATCTGCGCACCAAGCTCCTGTTCTTGCATGGCGATCATCGCCGGTGCCCCCATCCACATCTTTGCGGAAAAATCAAAAACATCCATCGGATGCTCCATATTCGCGGCAGAAAGGTCAGCCGCATCAGTCCCTCCAACGCCATTTACCGAGTGGCACACAACACATCCCTTGGAGGCAAACAGCTTCCGCCCTGCTGCGGCATCGAATGGTGGTATCAACAGCCCACCTTCAACAACGCTTCCGCCGGCAGCCACAGTTGCCGCAGATTGGGCTGCCAGCGATGTCACCGTGCCCAAAGTTGCCAAAACGACCGCGCCTAGAAATCCAACATTTTTTGTCATGAAACCCTCAATCCTCAAGGAAGCAACCTGCCGACAACCGCATCGCGATTTATACTTCACATCATGACCTTCAGCCTAAGACGGGCTTTCGGGCATTTCAAGTGTTCAGCTTACCAAACATTTGCTCGAATGCCGTACGGGCCGGCCCGCTCCAATCCGCGCTACGGCTTTTGAAAAGCGTCGCTTCGCTTTTTAGAACGATGCCGTCCGACAGAATTTTCAGGTGATTTGCGCGCAGCGTCTCGCCGGTTGACGTGATGTCGGCGATGGCCTCGGCGGTCTCATTCTTGACCGTGCCTTCGGTGGCTCCCTGACTGTCCACCAGCTGATAATCCGCCACGCCCTCGTGGCGCAGAAATTCGCGCACCAGCCTGTGATATTTGGTTGCGATCCGCAGCCGAAACCCGTGCTGCCGCCGAAACGCCGCCGCCGCCGCATCCAGATCCTGCAGCGTATCAACATCAATCCAGCACGCAGGCACCGCGATCACCAGGGTCGCGCCACCAAATCCCAAGGTCACAACCTCGCTGACCTGGGTATCCCAGGATGCCAGCTTTTCGCGCACCATATCTATGCCCGTGACGCCCATATGGATCCGCCCTGCTGCCAGTTCGCGCGGGATCTCGCCCGCTGACAAAAGCTGAAGCGTGACACCTTCGGCGCCACTGACGGCCGCTGCATATTCGCGTTCCGAGCCGGTACGGTTCAGCCCGATCCCGCGCGCGCCAAACCAGTCAAACGTCTTTTCCATAAGACGCCCCTTAGAGGGCACACCAAGGCGCAGTGTCATACCTGACCCTCCTTCAGACTGAGGACCAGTTCAGGGCGGATCACACCGCCAACCGCCGGGATCGACCGCCCGCGTCCCAAAACCTGCGTCAGCGCATCATAGCGCCCGCCCGTCGAAACCGGCGGCAGATGGGCGCGGTTCGCAGCATAAAAGCCAAAGACAAACCCGTCGTAATATTCCAGCAGCGTGCGGCCATAACGCGCCTCGAAATCCAAAGTGCCGACATCGACGCCGCGCGCGGCAAGCGCATCCAGCCGCGCCGAAAGCCTGCCTACTGCCTTTTCAATAGCCGGCATATCGACAGCCAGATCATGCAGGCGGCTCAGCGCATCGGGCGAAGCGCCGCGCACTTCCATCAGTGTATCCAAAAGCGAAACTTCGATGTTTGAGATCGGCGGCTCTTGCGCGTCGGCCTTCAGAGCCTCGATACGTTCAGTTATCTCACCTTCGCTGCGCAGACCGATCATCGGCGCCGCCGAACGGATCGCATCCGCGACATCGCTCTGGGCCAAAAGCTGGGTCCGGGACGCCGCCACTTCGGTGCGGCCCGCGAAACGGTCCAGAAGCACGCGAAAACGCCGCGGCCGCCAGATGTGGCGCATCAACGCCGACTTGCGCCGCTCGGATGTGCAAAGCCCCGAAACCGCCGCCTTCAAAAGCCCCATGTCTCCAGTCGCGGCGCGCAAACCCAACCCTTGGGTCGCGCGCTGCATCAGGGCAAACACTTCGGCATCTGCCGCCGCTGGATCGGCCCCGTCAAACAGCTCATACCCTACCTGAAGATACTCGGTCGCCCGGTCGGGGTCATCGTCCTGCTTGCGAAAAACTTCGCCCGCGTAGGTATAGCGCGCAGGCACTGCACCGTCCGACATATGCATCTGAACGACCGGCACGGTAAAATCGGGGCGCAGCATACGCTCGCCGCGCAACGGGTCATTGGTCACGAAGGCGCGGCCGCGAATATCTTCGCCATAGAGGTCCAAAAGCGTGTCGGCAGGTTGAAGGATATCGGCCTCCACCACCACGGCACCCGTTGATTGAAACAGCGCCAGAAGGCGCATCGCCTCGGCACGGACCTGAGCCTTGGGACGCATCACTTGCCCTGCCTGTCCAGAATTTCGCGCAAGCCAGGCACCAGATCGGCGCGGGCAACTTCGACCTGAGCGGGCTGACTTTTCCATTCCTCAAGGCTGGCGCTTTGTGCGATTTTCGCGCCCAGCACCAGATCCTTGATCAGGACCACACCACGATCAAATTCTTCGCCGCCCTGGATCACCGCCGCGGGCGAGCTGCGCTTGTCGGCATATTTCAACTGATTGCCAAAGTTCTTGGGATTACCCAGATAAACCTCGGCGCGAATGCCCGATGCGCGAATTTCCGACACCATCGACTGATAGTCGGCCATGCGGTCACGATCCATCACGGTGACCACGACCGGACCGGCCTCGGCCGTGTCGCTGCGGCCCTTTTCACGCAGAGCCGCCAACAAGCGATCGACACCGATCGAGACGCCCGTTGCAGGCACTTCCTGACCGGTGAACCGCTTGACCAGATCGTCATACCGCCCGCCGCCTGCAACCGAACCAAACTGCCGCTTGCGCCCTTTATCGTCGAGGATCTCAAAGGTCAGCTCGGCCTCGAACACAGGCCCTGTGTAATAACCCAAACCCCGCACGACCGAAGGGTCGATGACGATCCGGTCGGGCCCATAACCCTGGGCGTCCAGCAGCGAGGCGATGGTTTCCAGTTCATCCACGCCCGCCACGCCCGTGTCCGAACCCTGAACCAGATCGCGCAAGCGAGCCACGGTCGCCGCACCATCGGTCCCTTTGGCGGTCATGAACCCCATGACAACCTCGGCCTGTTCATCGCCCAAACCGGCGCCTTTGGTGAAATCACCACTGTCGTCCTTGCGGCCCTGACCCAACAGCGCGCGCACACCGTCAGCCCCAAGGCGGTCCAGCTTGTCGATGGCCCGCAGGACAATGCCACGTTCCAAAGCGAAACGGGTCGCATCGGATGGGTCCAGAATTCCGGCCACTTCCATCACACCGTTCAGAACTTTGCGGTTGTTAACGCGGGTAATATAGTCGCCGCGCGGAATGCCAACGGCTTCCAGAGTGTCCGACAGCATCGCACAAATCTCGGCGTCGGCGGCGACCGTCGCGGCCCCCACGGTATCTGCATCACACTGATAGAACTGGCGATAGCGCCCCGGCCCCGGCTTTTCATTGCGCCACACAGGCCCCATTGCATAGCGGCGATAAGGCGTCGGAAGATCATTGCGGAACTGGGCATAGACGCGCGCCAGCGGCGCGGTCAGATCATAGCGCAGTGCAACCCAGCCACTGTCATCCTCTTGCCAGGCAAAAACGCCTTCGTTCGGGCGATCTACGTCAGGCAGGAACTTGCCCAGCGCCTCGACCGTTTCTACAGCCGAGGTTTCAAGCGCATCAAACCCATAGCGGTGATAGACCTCGGCAATCTGCCCAAGCATCGCTGTCCGCTCGGCAATATCGCCGCCGAAGTAATCGCGAAAGCCTTTGGGCGTCTCCGCCTTTGGCCGAGGTTGTTTCTTGACTTTGGCCATGCACCGCCCTCCGTTCCCGCGCGGTTTAGCCGAGGGGCGTCAGAGGGGCAACTCGGTCGTGTACTTTAGCTCTTTTAAGGCAAACGAACTGACGACCGATCGGACATGGGCATTTCGCAACAGATTATGGGTCATGAACTGTTCATAGGCCTCAACATCGGCCACGCGGACCTTGAGGATATAATCCGCCGTGCCCGACAAGGCGTGGCATTCCATGATCTCAGGGTGCGACCCAACGACCCTTGCAAAATCATCCAGCGCCTCGGCGCTATGGTCACTAAGCGAAACCGACGCAAAAACACAGAGCTTGGACCCCGTTTTGGCCGGGTTCAAAAGCGCCACGCGTCCACGGATGACACCGGCCGCCTCAAGATCCTGCAGCTTTCGCCAGACCGTGCTTTGCGCCATGCCGACCCGTTGAGCAATATCCCCCAGAGAGATGGAAGTATCGCGTTGAATTTCCCGAAGTATCGCCCGTTCTGGATCAGTCAGTTCCATATTTTTCTCGTTTCTCCGAAAATTCTCTCAAATATTGCGGCGCGAGCCCCGCGAAAGGCAAGTTTTTTCAACCGGGTCGTTCAAACTGATCCGTAAGGAGAGCTGCCATGAAAAAACTTTTGCCCTATGCCTCAAAGACGCCCGATGCTTGCGGATTCTACGACTATGACGAGCAAGAGCGCGGGGTTTGGTCGGATCTCTTTCAAAGACAGATCAGCTTTCTCAAAGACCGCGCCGCGCCTCAGTTTTTTGACGGGATCCACGCCCTTGGACTGAACCATGCCGAGATCCCTCAGATCGCCACGATTGACGCAAAACTGGCCGCCATGACCGGCGCAGGCGTTCAGGGCGTGCCAGCGATCATTCCGCCCAAACAGTTCTTTAGCCTCTTGGCCCAGCGCAAATTTCCTGTCGCGACATTTCTGCGCTGCCGCGCGGACATCGACTATATTGAAGAGCCTGACCTCTTTCACGAAGTCTTTGGCCATTGCCCGCTTTTGACCAATGCGCCCTATTGCGACTTTATCGAAAGGTTCGGAAAGATCTCCCTGTCATTGCCCAAGGGCACGTCCTGGCATGTCTTTCGCCTGTTCTGGTTCACGATCGAATTTGGAATGATCCGGACGCCGCAGGGCGTGCGCGCCTTTGGTGCGGGCATCGTATCGTCACCCTCCGAGGCGCGCTTTGCAACCGGCGGCAAGGCCGAGCTGGTGCCCTTTGACCTGATGACAGCGCTGCGAACCCCCTACCGGATCGACATCGTGCAACCGCTTTACTTTGTGATCGACAGCTTTGAACAGCTTGTCGATCTTCTGGATCAGGATCTGGGCGCGGCCATTGCAGCGGCACAAGATCTGGGAGATCTGCCCGCGCGGTTCCAATCCGCCGCCTGAGCGGCCTTTCCAACCTTTCCAACGCGCGCGCCTGCGTGCTAAGGCCGGGATCATGAACGATGACCACAAAACCTCGATCGAAACCCGCATCGCCCACCTTGAGCACACGGTGGACGAATTGTCGGATGTGATTGCGCGGCAAGATACCGAAATGCGGCTTTTGACGCGCAAGTTACAGGTTTTGATGGAACGCGAGGCCGAGCGTGAAATGTCAGGGGCCTCGGGCGTCACCGTTGGCAACGAAAAGCCGCCGCACTGGTAGCTGCGCCTCAGATTTCTTCGACCATCACCACGCCTTCGAGCGATTTGATCGCGCCCTTGATCTGCGGCGTGACCGGGAAATCCTGACCCAGCTCGATCTCAACCTCGCCCGGAAGATCGGGATGCATCAGGCAGAAATTGATCGGTCCGCGAGCAGGGATTTTAGCCTCGTTCCGGGCGCGGTCCAAAAGACCTGAGACGACCGAAATCGCGGCGGGTTCATCGACAAAAACCTTCAACCCCATCCCTCCGGTTCCGGCCACCGCGCTGTCCACCGGCTGAATTGAACGCGCCAGCAGCTTCAGCTGATCGCTTTCCATCGTTGCCTCGACGGTCAGGATGACGTTCGATCCGGTCTCAAGATGATCGCGCGCAATTTCCAGAACGTCGGAAAAGATCGTGACTTCGTAAAGGCCCGAGGGGTCCGACAACTGGGCAAAGGCAAAGCGATTGCCTCGGGCTGATTTGCGCTCTTGTCGCCCCGAAACCGACCCTGCCATTTTGGCAATCGTCGGTCCGCCATCGGCCTTGGCCGTCACCTCGGTCAGGGTCATCACACCCTTGCGCTTGAGCGATGTCATATAGTCGTCGAGCGGATGACCCGACAGGTAAAACCCGATCGCGGTATGCTCTTGGGCCAGCCGTTCATTCGGCAACCAGTCTTCGGCCGCAGACAGGCGCGGCTCGGGCAGATCTTCGCCCGCCTCACCAAACAGAGACACCTGAGACGATGCGCGCTGTTCGTGCACCGCCGCCGAATAGGCGACCAGCGCATCAAGGCTGTCAAAGACGCGGCGCCGGTTTGCATCCAGTTGATCAAAGGCGCCCGCGCGGGCCAGCATCTCCATCGGGCGCTTGCCGATACGTTTGAGATCAACGCGCCGGGCAAAGTCGTAAAGCGTGGCAAAAGGCTGATCCTGACGTCCCTGCACGATCAGGCGCATCGCTTCGACGCCGACGTTTTTCAAAGCACCCAGCGCATAGACAATGCGCCCGTCATCAACGCCGAATGTTGGCTGCGAGCGGTTCACACAAGGCGGAACAACCTCGATCTTCAGCTTGCGGCGCACCTCTTCGGCATAGACCGAAAGCTTGTCCGTCAGATGCAGATCACAGTTCATCACACCGGCCATGAACTCGACCGGGTAATTGGCCTTCAGCCATGCGGTTTGGTAGCTGACAACGGCATAAGCGGCGGCGTGCGATTTGTTGAAACCATAGTTGGCGAACTTGTCCAAAAGGTTCCAGACCTCAGTCGCCTTGGGCTTGTCGACGCCGTTCTTTGCCGCCCCTTGCAGAAACTTCGGGCGCTCGGCATCCATCGCGGCCTGGATCTTTTTACCCATCGCGCGACGCAAGAGGTCAGCACCACCCAGCGAATAGCCCGCCATTTCCTGAGCAATCTGCATAACCTGTTCCTGATAAACGATAATCCCTTGGGTTTCGTCCAGAATATGGTCAATCGTCGGGTGCAGGTTTTCACGTTCTTTGAGGCCATTCTTGACCTCACAAAAGGTCGGGATGTTCTCCATCGGGCCGGGCCGGTACAGCGCCACCAGCGCGATAATATCCTCGATACAGGTGGGCTTCATTCGTTTGAGCGCATCCATCATGCCCGAGCTTTCCACCTGAAACACAGCCACGGTCTTGGCGTCGGCATAAAGCTGATAGGTCTTTTCGTCGTCCAGCGGGATCGCACCGATATCCACTTCGATCCCGCGATCTTTCAAAAGCGTCAGCGCGTTCTGAATGATGGTCAGCGTTTTGAGACCCAGAAAGTCAAATTTGACCAGACCCGCCTGCTCGACCCATTTCATGTTGAACTGGGTGGCCGGCATATCCGAGCGCGGGTCCTGATAGAGCGGCACCAACTGGTCCAGCGGACGGTCACCGATCACCACGCCCGCCGCATGGGTGGATGCGTTCCTGAGCAGCCCCTCGACCTGTTGGCCATAGGTCAAAAGCCGGCCCACGACCTCTTCGGCCTTGGCCTCTTCGCGCAATCGCGGCTCGTCCGCCAATGCCTTTTCGATGCTCACCGGCTTGACGCCTTCGACCGGGATCATCTTGGACAGACGATCAACCTGACCGTAAGGCATTTGCAAAACCCGGCCGATATCGCGCACCGCCGCCTTGGACAAAAGCGCGCCAAAGGTGATGATCTGACCAACCTTGTCGCGGCCGTATTTTTCCTGAACATAGCGGATCACCTCTTCGCGGCGGTCCATGCAAAAGTCGATGTCGAAGTCGGGCATCGATACGCGTTCAGGGTTCAGGAACCGCTCGAACAGCAGGGAATAGCGCAAGGGGTCAAGATCGGTAATGGTCAGCGCATAGGCCACCAGACTGCCCGCACCTGAACCGCGGCCCGGCCCTACGGGTATGTCCTGATCCTTGGCCCACTTGATGAAATCGGCAACGATCAGGAAGTACCCCGGGAACCCCATACCTTCGATGATGCCCAGCTCAAACTCCAGCCGTTTGTCATAATCCTCGACCGGAGCCGCATGCGGAATGACGGCCAACCTGTCGGCCAGACCGGCCTTGGCCTGACGGCGCAATTCGACGATCTCGTCATCGGCAAAACGCGGCAGGATCGGATCACGGCGCTGAGCCGCATAAGCGCAGCGTTTTGCAATCTCGACCGTATTTTCAAGCGCCTCTGGAAGGTCTGCAAATAGCGCCGCCATCTCTTGCGGCGACTTGAAATAGTGCTGCGGTGTCAGGCGGCGGCGCCCTTCTTGCTGATCGACATAAGCGCCCTCGGCGATACAGATCAGCGCGTCATGCGCCTCGTACATGCTGGATTTTGGGAAATAGACATCATTGGTGGCCACCAGCGGCAAGCCCCGCCCATAGGCCCATTCGACAAGGCTGCGTTCGGTGCGCGCCTCGGCCTCGGGGGCGACACCACCATCGCCGGGATGGCGCTGAAGCTCTATATAAAGGCGGTCGCCATAGATTTCCTGAAGCCGGTCCAGCAAAGCATTGGCTTTGGGCAATTGCCCCGCCCGGATCAATCGGCCCAGTGGCCCATCGGGCCCGCCGGTCAAACAAATCAGGCCCTCGCTGCGGGCAGCAAGATCCGTCAGTGACACCTCGGGCAGCTCGCCGTTCTTATCCAGATAAAGCGCCGAGTTCAGTTTCAGAAGGTTCAGATAGCCCGCCTCGTTCTGCGCCAGAAAAACCAGCGGTGCGGCAGGTCTTGCGCGCTCGCCCGGCGCGGGTGGGTCATAGGCCAGATCAACCTGGCACCCGATGATCGGCTGGACCCCGGCCTCTTGCGCACTGACGGAAAATTCAAGAGCTGCGAACATGTTGTTGCTATCGGTCACCGCAACGGCGGGCATCCCCATATCACGGCACATTCCGGGCAGCTTTTTGAGCCGAATTGCCCCTTCCAGCAACGAATATTCGCTGTGGACGCGCAAATGAATGAATCGTGGTGCCTCTGCCATTCGGGCACGATAGTTCCTCTGTCAGACCGGCGAAACCCGCAAATTGACTTGTCCGGCATGCGACAATCTTCTTGCTAAATTTGGGCATCACGGCCTACCTTGATCAAGGTCCCGACGGGCCTTCGCTTTACGCCGCATCGGGCGGGCGCCCAAACGTCGGAATGTAAAGAAGGCGGCGAGAACAATTATGGTCGACATTGCGTTTCTTTTGAATGGAGACGCTGTGCGCTTGGCCGATACGTCCCCAACGCGCACACTGTTGGATTGGCTGCGAGAGGATCGCGGTCTTACAGGCACCAAAGAAGGTTGTAACGAAGGCGATTGTGGCGCCTGTACTGTTATGGTGACTGACGGGGACGGACGCGCGCGCGCGTTGAACGCCTGTATTCTGTTGTTGCCACAACTGAACGGAAAGGCGGTTCGCACGGTCGAAGGGATTGCCGGGCCGGACGGCCAGTTGCACCCTGTTCAGGACGCCATGATCACCCACCATGCAAGCCAATGCGGCTTTTGCACGCCTGGCTTTGTGGTCTCGATGGCCGTCGCTCACAAAAACGGCGCCACCAATTTCGACGACCAGTTCGCGGGCAACCTGTGTCGCTGCACCGGTTATGCCCCGATCATTCGCGCCGCAGAAGCGGCCCAGGGCCAGCCTGTGCCAAATTGGATGGACGACAAACCCCAGCCCGACCTTGCAAAGGCAAACGCCTTTGTGCCCGCAACGGTTGATGCGTTGGCCACCTGGTATCTGGACAATCCCGAGGCCACGTTGATCGCAGGCGCGACGGATGTCGGCCTTTGGGTCACAAAGTCGCTCAAAGATCTGGGGCCGGTCGCTTTTCTCAATCAATGCGACGGTCTGGACCAGATCCGCGTGACCGAAACGGAAATTCGCATTGGCGCGACGGCCAAGATGACGGATGTGGGCGTTTTGATGCAGGACCATCACCCGGCGTTTTCCGAAATGATCCGCAGATATGGGTCGGTACAGGTGCGCAATGCCGCAACAATCGGCGGCAATATCGCCAATGGCTCTCCTATCGGGGACGGCCCGCCTGCGCTGATCGCGCTGGGGGCCCGGCTGATTTTGCGAAAAGGTGACGAGCGTCGCGAAATAGCGATTGAGGATTTCTTTATCGACTATGGCCGCCAGGATCGTGCGCCGGGCGAATTTGTCCAAGCCATCGTGATCCCGCAACAGGCCGACACGCTGAAAGTCTATAAGCTGTCAAAACGCTTTGATCAGGACATCTCGGCCGTGTGCGGCGCTTTCAATATCGTAATCCGCGACGATCATGTGGTCAGCGCGCGCATCGCCTTTGGCGGCATGGCCGGCACACCAAAACGCGCCGTCCAGGTCGAGGCGGCGCTGTTGGATCAACCCTGGAGCATGGCCACAATCCAGACCGCGATGACCCGGATGAGCGCCGATTTCGAGCCGATGACCGACATGCGCGCCTCGGCCGACTACCGGCTGACTGCGGCCGAGAACATGCTGATGCGCTGTTTCGTCGAAGAGCAGGGGCAAAATGTCAGCGTCTTGCAGGTGCACCCATGAGCGTCGCCAAACCCCTGCCCCATGACGCCGCTGCCTTGCATGTCGCGGGCAAGGCACGCTATATCGACGACATTCCGGTTCCGGCCGGCACGTTGCACCTGGCCTTTGGCCTGTCCTCGGTCGCCCATGGCATGATCACCAAAATGGATCTCGAACCGGTGCGCCGCGCTGCGGGTGTTGTGGCGGTTTTGACCGCCGACGATCTGCCGGGAGCCAACGATGTTTCGCCTTCAATTCACGACGAACCGCTGCTGTCGGCAGGCGAGGTTTGCTATCTGGGTCAACCGATATTCATCGTGATTGCCACCACGCATCTGGCCGCGCGCAAGGCCGCGCGCATGGGCGAGATAGACTATGAGGCAAAGCCCGTGATCCTGACGATTGATCAGGCCATCAGCGCCCGCAGCCATTTCGAAGAGGGCCCGCGCACTTACGTGAAAGGCGACATTGACGCCGCGCTGAAATCAGCCAGCCATCTGATCGAAGGCAGCATCGAAATCGGCGGGCAAGAGCATTTCTACCTTGAAGGTCAGGCCGCGCTGTCGTTGCCGCAGGAAGGAGGCGACATGGTGGTTCATTCCTCAACCCAGCACCCGACCGAAATTCAACATAAAGTGGCCGAAGCGCTGACCCTGCCAATGCACGGCGTCCGGGTTGAAACGCGCCGTATGGGCGGCGGATTTGGCGGCAAGGAAAGTCAGGGCAATGCGCTGGCCGTGGCCACAGCGGTCGCGGCACGACTGACCGGGCAGGCCTGCAAGATGCGCTATGACCGCGACGACGATATGATGATCACCGGCAAGCGCCATGATTTTCGCATCCGTTACCGCGCTGGCGTCGATAAGGCTGGCCGCCTTTTGGGCGTTGATTTTACGCACTGGGCGCGATGCGGCTGGGCGCAGGATCTGTCGCTGCCGGTGGCCGATCGCGCCATGTTGCATGCCGACAACGCCTATCATCTGCCTGCCGCGCGCATCACCTCGCACCGTCTAAAGACCCACACCCAATCGGCTACCGCCTTTCGCGGCTTTGGCGGACCACAGGGCATGCTGGGGATTGAGCGGCTGATGGATCACATCGCCCATGATCTGAGCCTGGATCCTCTGGAGGTGCGGCGCATCAACTATTACCGCGCGCCCGCGACAACGCGCGCCGATGCCGACCAGCCTCAACTGACCCCATACCACATGCCGGTCGAGGATTTCATTCTGCACGAAATGACCGAGGCTCTTGCCCAAAGCTCGAACTATGAGGTGCGCCGCCGCGCTGTTGCCGACTGGAACGCCAGGAACCCGATCCTGAAGAAGGGCATCGCACTGACCCCGGTCAAGTTCGGGATCTCGTTCACGTTGACCCACCTCAATCAGGCGGGTGCATTGGTGCATGTCTATCAGGACGGATCGGTACATCTAAACCACGGCGGCACGGAAATGGGTCAGGGCCTATTTCAGAAAGTGGCGCAGGTTGCTGCGGCCCGTTTTGCAATCTCTGCCGATCTGATCAAGATCACCGCAACCGACACCGCCAAAGTGCCCAACACATCCGCAACGGCCGCCTCGTCGGGGACCGACCTGAATGGCATGGCCGTCCAAGCCGCCTGTGACACGATCCGCGACCGGATTGCCGATTTTCTGGCCGCCGAGCATCAGATCAAAGCCTCAGAGGTTCGGTTTCTTGACGGTCAGGTCCACGTTGGCGCCGAAGTTCTAAGCTTTGCCCAAGCCGTCCGGCGCGCCTACGAAGGCCGCGTCAGCCTGTCGGCCACAGGGTTTTACAAAACCCCCAAAGTCGCATGGGACCGGATCAAGGGCCGGGGGCGGCCGTTCTTCTACTTTGCTTACGGCGCCTCGGTGAGCGAAGTGGTGATCGACCGGCTGACCGGCGAGAACCGGATCCTGCGCACCGATATCCTGCATGATGCCGGCGCCACGCTGAACCCCCCCATCGACATCGGCCAAATCGAGGGCGGCTATGTGCAGGGCGCAGGTTGGCTGACGACAGAAGAGCTGATCTGGGACGATCAGGGGCGGCTGCGCACGCATGCGCCTTCGACTTACAAAATCCCGACCTCATCTGACCGACCTGAGGTTTTCAATGTCACCCTGTGGGACGCGCAGAACCGGGAAGAGACGATTTACCGGTCAAAAGCTGTTGGTGAACCGCCGCTGATGCACGGCATTTCCGCCTTTCTGGCCCTGTCGGATGCGGTGGCCGCCTGTGGCCCAGGCTACCCAGATCTGAACGCGCCTGCGACGGCTGAATGCATCCTGTCGGCCATCCGCCGCATCGAGGTGCCGGACTGATGCTTGATCTCAGCGCCCTTGCCCAAGCCATCGACGCCAACGGCCCTGTCGTGCGCATCGTCGTGGCCGATCACAAGGGTTCGACACCGCGCGAAACCGGCACATCGATGATCGTCAGTAAAACCGACACCATCGGTACGATCGGTGGTGGCAACCTGGAATTTGAAGCGACCAGGCGCGCCCGCGCGATGCTGGCCCAAGGGCCAGAAGTCGCCGTTCTGCGTCAGGCTTTGGGCCCGATGCTAAAGCAATGCTGCGGCGGCGCGGTCACCTTGGTCAGCGAGGTTTTTGACCCCGCACGGCTGAACCTGGCAACAAAGGCCGCGGCGACGTCCGGGCATTGGGCCCGCCCGGTCGAGGACCAGCGCGCCACCCTGCCCGCCGCGATGGTGCGCAAGCTGACCCGTGCGGCCGCCACCGGCGACCATATTCAAACACAGCTTTCAGGCGGCTGGCTGCTGGAACCTTTGTGGCAGGCACGCCAGCCTGTGTTCATCTACGGCGCCGGTCACGTTGGGCGTGCATTGGCCTGTGTTCTGGCACCAATGCCGGGCTTCGAGGTCACACTTGTGGATCTGCGCACCCAGCAATTTGCCGACCTTCCCAAGACCATCATCCAAAGCTGGCAGACCCAGCCCGTCGAGGTGATGGCAGGTGCCAGCGCAAATGCGACCCACATCATCATGACGCCCGAGCATGATTTTGATCTGGAACTTTGCCATCAGGCCCTGAAACAGGACTGTGCCATGATCGGGCTGATCGGATCGAAAACCAAATGGGCGCGCTTTCGGGCGCGTCTTTCGGCACTGGGCCACGAGGCTGCTCAAATTGGTCGCATAACCTGTCCGATCGGCGATCCCGCCTTGGGTAAAAACCCTCAGGCGATTGCAATTGGAATTGCAGCCTGCCTTCTGACGGGGAAAATGGCCCTGTCTCAGACAAGGAATGTTGACGCATGACAAAACCCGCGCCGCTTTTGACGATCGAGGGGCTGACCAAGGCCTATCCGGGCGTGGTTGCCAACAATCATGTCTCTTTTGAAATTGAGCCCGGCGAGGTGCACGCGCTTTTGGGTGAAAATGGCGCGGGCAAGTCCACGCTGGTCAAGATGATCTATGGTCTTGTGCGTCCCGATGCGGGTCAGATGACGCTGAAGGGCCAGCCCTTTGAGCCGCATGAGCCTCGCGCGGCCCGCGCTGCGGGTGTGGCGATGGTGTTTCAGCACTTCTCGCTTTTTGAGGCGCTGAATGTGGCCGAAAACATCGCCCTTGGCATGGAAAACGCACCGCCCCAGCGCGAACTGTCTGCCCGCATCACCGAGGTCAGCGAAACTTATGGCCTGCCGCTGGACCCCGAACGCCTGGTTGGTGACCTGTCCGCGGGCGAACGTCAGCGGGTCGAGATCATTCGCTGTCTATTGCAGGATCCAAAGCTCTTGATCATGGATGAACCGACCAGCGTTCTGACACCTCAAGAGGTCGAAATCCTGTTCCAGACGCTGCGCAAACTTTCGGCCGAAGGTACCTCGATCCTTTACATCTCGCACAAGCTGGAAGAGATCCGCGCGCTTTGCGAAACCGCAACGATTTTGCGGTTGGGCAAGGTGGTTGCCACGTGCGATCCGCGTGACGTTTCGGCCCGGTCGCTGGCGGAAATGATGGTCGGTCAGACGTTGCATCAACCTTCGCGCGCACGCCGTGAACTGGGCCCGGTGCGGATGCAGATCAAGGATCTGACGCTGGCGCCGGCGACGCCCTTTGGCACGCGCCTGAAAGGCGTCAACCTGTCGGTTCAGGCGGGCGAGATTTTAGGCATCGGCGGCGTGGCGGGCAACGGTCAGGACGAATTGCTGTCGGTCCTTTCGGGCGAAGTGCATGCCCCAAAGGACGCGGTCCTTTTGAACGGCAACGCCATCGGCAACCTTGGCCCCAACGCGCGGCGCGCCCTTGGCCTTTTGGCCGCCCCCGAAGAGCGTTTGGGCCACGCCGCGGCCCCGGATATGAGCCTGACCGAGAACGCCCTTTTGACCGGCTGGGTCCGTCAGGGGCTTAGCCGTCGCGGTTTTCTGAACTGGGGCAAGACGCGCGCCTTTGCTGAAAAGGTGATCGCGGAATTTGATGTACGCACGCCGGGGCCAAACAATGCCGCGCGGTCGTTATCGGGTGGCAACCTGCAAAAATTCGTCATTGGCCGCGAGATTTTGCAAGCGCCCGATGTTCTGGTCGTCAATCAGCCGACTTGGGGTGTTGACGCGTCGGCCGCCGCCGCAATCCGCCAGGCGCTTTTGGATCTGGCCGCCTCGGGCGCGGCTGTCATCTGTATCAGTCAGGACCTCGACGAGTTGATGGAAATCTCGGACAATTTCGCGGCCCTCAACGGCGGAAACCTGACCCCGCCGCGCCCCGCAAAGGGGCTGAGCGTTGATGAAATTGGCCTGATGATGGGCGGCGCACATGATATGGAGGTGGCCCATGTCGATGCCTGATCACAAGCCTCTGACCCATGGCATTTGCCTGCCGCAGCACTTTCCCCGAAAGGACATTGCCGCATGATCCGGCTTGAAAAACGCCCCTCGCCGTCGCGGCTCTGGACGATGCTGACACCGGTTCTGGCCGTTGTTCTGACAATGATCGCGGGCGGGCTGATGTTCGCCATATTGGGAAAGCCGCCGCTTGAGGCGATCCGCACCATTTTCTGGGACCCGCTTTTTGGCGAGTTTGCCTATTACTTCCGCCCCCAGCTTTTGGTCAAGGCGGGCCCGCTGATCCTGATTGCGATTGGCCTGTCGCTGGGTTTTCGCGCCGGGATCTGGAACATCGGCGCCGAAGGCCAGTACATTATCGGCGCTCTGGTGGGCGGCGGTGTGGGCCTGGCCATGTATCCCAGCGACAGCCCCTATCTTTTCCCGCTGATGGTCATTGCGGGCGGTTTGGGTGGATTCGTCTGGGCGATGATCCCGGCCGTTCTGCGTCTGGCCTTTCGAACCAACGAAATTCTGGTGTCGCTGCTTTTGGTTTATGTGGCCGAAAACCTGATGGCCTCGATGGCACTGGGGCTTTTGCGAAACCCTGATGGCGCGGGCTTTCCCGGAAGCCGCAACTTCAAAGATTACCCCGCCGCTTTCAATGACGAGTTGATCTCAGGTGTCGGAATGCACTGGGGCGTTTTGGCGGCGTTTATCGCGGTGATCTTTGCCTACATCCTGCTGCAACGGCACATGCTGGGCTTTCAGATCAAACTGACCGGTCAATCGCCACGCGCCGCCGTCTTTGGTGGTGTCAGCCCCAGCCGCCTGATCATCTTTTGCCTTGGCACCTCGGGCATGCTGGCCGGTCTGGCCGGGCTATTCGAAGTGACCGGCCCCGCGGGTCAGATCACTACGGATTTCAATCAGGGCTATGGCTTTACCGCCATCATCGTGGCCTTTCTGGGCCGCCTTCACCCTGTTGGCATCCTTTTGGCCGGTCTCTTGATGGCCCTGACTTATATCGGCGGAGACGCGGCCCAGTTGAACTTGGGCTTGCCTTCGTCGGCTATTCAGGCCTTTCAGGGCATGCTGTTATTTTTCCTTCTGGGGGTCGACATTTTGTCGAACTTCCGCATCCGGTTCCGCAAAAGAGAGGTCGTCTGATGGATCTGTCAGCAATTAACTGGCTCTTGCTTCTGGCCTCACTGATGGTGGCCTCGACACCTATCTTACTTGCCGCTCTGGGTGAGCTTGTCGTCGAAAAGGCGGGCGTTCTGAACCTCGGGGTTGAGGGGATGATGATCACCGGTGCGATCTGTGGCTTTGCCATAGCAGTCGAAACCCAGAACCCGGTCCTGGGCTTTGTCGCCGCCGCTATTGGTGGCGCCGTCCTGGCCCTGCTTTTTGGGTTCCTGACGCAGGTTTTGTTGTCCAATCAGGTTGCAACAGGCCTTGCGCTGACGCTTTTTGGTCTCGGGCTTTCGGCACTTTTGGGCCAAAGCTATATTGGCATCAAACCACCGCTGACGGCCAAGCTTCACCTGCCGTATCTGTCGGATATTCCCTATCTGGGTCAGATCCTCTTTCGCCATGACCCGATGGTGTATTTCTCGCTCGTGCTGGTGCTGATCGTCTGGCTTGTGCTGAAATACACGCGCGCTGGTCTGGTCCTGCGGGCCGTGGGCGAAAACCATGACGCAGCCCATGCGCTGGGCTTTAAGGTGGTGCGCATCCGTCTGGCTGCGATCGCCTTTGGCGGGGCCTGCGCGGGACTTGGCGGGGCCTATCTTTCGCTGATCCGCGTGCCGCAATGGACCGAAGGCATGACCGCGGGTGCCGGCTGGATTGCACTGGCAATCGTGGTCTTTGCCTCGTGGAAACCCGGCCGCGTTATTCTGGGCGCCTATCTTTTTGGCGGCGTGACCGTATTACAGCTAAACCTGCAGGCAGCGGGGCTTGCCATCCCGGTCGAGTACTTGTCCATGTCCCCATATCTGATAACCATCCTTGTGCTGGTTATCATGTCCGCTGACAGATCGCGCGCTGCACTTAACGCGCCGGCCTGTCTGGGACGTTCGTTCCACGCCTCAAGCTGAGGCTTAACCAATCCAGACGGGGCACCAAAGCCCCGATGCAACAGGGAGACTACCTATGAAACTTAAAACCATCCTGACAGGGGCGGCTCTGGCCATTGGCCTTGCCGGAGCTGCATTTGCCGGAAGCCATGGCAAAACCAAAGTCGGCTTTGTCTATGTTGGCCCCGTGGGCGACGGCGGCTGGACCTTTGAACACGATCAGGGACGCAAAGCCGTCGAGGCAGCCTTTGGTGACAAGGTCGAGACGTCCTTTATCGAAAACGTCCCCGAGGGACCGGACGCCGAGCGCGTGATGACGCAGATGGCCCTGAAAGGCGCCAACCTGATCTTTACGACCTCGTTTGGTTACATGGACGCCACGATCAACGTTGCCAAAAAGTTCCCGGACGTAAAATTTGAGCACGCAACCGGCTACAAACGCGCCGACAACGTTGGCACGTATTCGGCACGCTTTTACGAAGGCCGCGCCGTTCAGGGCCTGATCGCCGGTCGCATGACCAAGACGAACACGGTCGGCTATATTGCCTCCTTCCCGATCCCCGAGGTTATCCGCGGCATTAACTCGGCCTATCTGCATGCCAAGAAAGTGAACCCCGACGTCGACTTCAAAGTGGTCTGGGTCTTCACCTGGTTTGACCCCGCAAAAGAAGCTGACGCGGCCAAGGTTCTGATCGAACAAGGCGCGGACGTCATCCTTCAGCACACGGATTCGACCGCCCCCCTTGCCGCGGCCGCCGAAGCTGGCAACGTCATCGGCTTTGGTCAGGCATCTGACATGGCCGAATACGCGGATGGCCCGCGTGTATCGTCGATCATCGACAACTGGGGGCCATACTACGTGGCACGCACCAAAGCCGTCATGGACGGTACATGGTCCAGTGATGACACATGGGACGGCATCGGTGCCGGCATGGTCAAAATCGGCGAGATGACTGCAAAGGTTCCCGCTGATGTTCAGGCCGAAGCCATGGCACTTCAGGCATCGATCGCCTCGGGTGAATACAAACCCTTCACCGGCCCGATCAAAAAGCAGGACGGCTCTGACTGGCTGGCCGCAGGCGAAACCGCTGATGATGGCACCCTTGCTGGCATGAATTTCTACGTTGAAGGCGTCAAAGGCGACATCCCCAACTAAGGGTCCGCCCCCGCCAAAGGGCACCCGCGCCGCGCAAGCGGCACCAGAAATCGTGCAAAGGCCCCGGAGGACACTCCGGGGCCTTTTCCTTTGGATCAACCCATGTCACGCTGCTCTAATGGCACAAGATATCACAACACCCGACAATTCACCTGTCTCTCATTTTGCCTTTGGCACAATGCAATGGGGCGACGGCGCTGACGAAGACGCCGCACGCCAGATGTATGACGCCTGTCACGCATCCGGCATCAACCATTTCGACACCGCATTCGTCTACACAGACGGCGCGTCTGAAACCCTTTTGGGTAAGATCGCTGCGGCAGATCGCGATCAGCTCTACATCGCCTCCAAAGTTGGCTATCTCGGCGGTGCATCGCGCCGGATCATCACTGCCCAGTTTGACGAAAGCCGCAAGCGTCTTGGCTTTGACACGGTCGATCTTCTCTACCTGCACCGCTGGGACGACGAAGTTCCGCTGGAAGAAACGTTTGAGACAATGGCCCAGCTGCAATCCACCGGCGCGATCCGGCACATCGGCGTTTCAAACTATGCCGCATGGCAAGTGATGAAAGCCCAAGGCGTCGCCGCAGATCTTGGCACACGCATCGATTTCATTCAGCCGATGCTGAACCTGGTCAAGCGTCAGGCCGAGGTTGAAATCATGCCGATGGCAGAAAGCGAAGGCATCAAGGTTGCGACCTATTCGCCGCTGGGCGGCGGACTTTTGACCGGCAAATACAGCCGTGATGCCGACGCGGGGCGTCTGGCAACCGACGCGCGTTACAAGGCGCGCTATGGCCGCAACTGGATGCATCGGGCGGCTGCGGGCCTTCAGGAGATAGGCGCCGAAATTGGGGTCGAAACCGCAACATTGGCTGTTGCCTGGCTGGCCCATCACGCACCGCGCGTCCGGCCCATTCTGTCAGCGCGAACGCCCCGGCAATTGACGCCCTCTCTGGATGCCATTGGCTTTCAGATGCCACAGGACCTTTTTGACCGGATCAGCGCCCTTTCGCAAACCCCGGCCAATGCAACCGACCGGTTGGAGGAAGCTTGAACGACGTCATCGTGATCGGCGGTGGAATTGCGGGCATTTCCCTTGCTGCCCATCTATCCGCGCACGCCGATGTTCTGGTGCTCGAAGCCGAAGCCGCCCTTGGCTATCATGCCTCAGGCCGCTCTGCTGCGATGTTCGAAGAAACCTATGGCAGCCCCTCGACGATCGAGCTGAACCGCGCATCACGGCCCGCACATGAAGCAAGCGGTTTTCTTAGCCCGCGCGGTTTGATGCTGATCGGAACCGCCGCAAACGCGGATGCATTTGACGCCGATATGGTCACCATGGCCATGACGCCGCTATCAGTCAGCGAAGCTCGGAGAATGATCCCGGTACTGAACCCAAAGGTGGTGACGCGGGCAGGCCATCACAGCGCCGCCTGGGACATCGACACCGACGCCCTTATCCAAAGCTTTGCCCGCACCCTGCGTGCCAATGGTGGTCGCCTTCAGCTTAACGCCCAAGTCACCGCGATTTCCCGCGCCGGAACTCACTGGCAGGTTACAACCGCATCCGAGGTTTTCACGGCGCCGGTTCTGGTCAATGCCGCCGGGGCCTGGGCCGATCACATTGCCGCGCTGGCAGATGTCCAACCCATAGGCCTGACGCCCTTTCGCCGCTCAATGGCGCGGATCCCGGCGCCGGGTGGGTTGGATTTGTCACGCTGGCCGATGATGTTTGGCCCCGGCGAGACATGGTATGCCAAGCCTGACGCCGGCGCGCTTTTGGTGTCGCCCGCAGACGAGGAGCCAGCCCAGCCCTGTGACGCCTGGCCTGACGACATGGTTTTGGCCGAGGGTCTGGCGCGTTATTCAGAACATGTGACCGAGCCAGTGACGCGGCTTTTATCAAGCTGGGCAGGCCTGCGGAGTTTTTCGCCTGACCGTAACCTGACGATCGGACCTGCACCAGATGCACCGGGTTTTTTCTGGCAGGCAGGTCAGGGTGGATATGGGTTTCAGACCTGCCACGCGGCGGCGCAACTGGGGGCCGATCTGATCGTCGGGCGCGCGCCCCTGATCGGCGAAAAAACCGCCCAGGCACTGGCACCGGCGCGGTTTTTCTGACCGTCACACCAAGGGGGCGCTGCCCCCGGCGCCTTTGGCACCTCCCCCGGGATTTTTTTAGAGAAATGAAGTTCAGCCGTCGATGCGGATCGCGGCGTTTGTGGGGTCATAGGGGCTGTCTTGGGTCACGGTGGCGGTCCAGCGCTTGTTCTGCATCTTGACCTCCAACCGGGTTCCCGGCTCTGCCAGTTCGGGGGGCACATATCCCATTGCGATCGATTTCTCAAAATGAACCGAATAGCCGCCGGATGTCAGGCGGCCGACGCGCGTATCGCCATTATAGAGCGCTTCGCGACCCCAGGGATCGGCGTCGGCAGGGCCATCGATGAGAAGCGTCACGCATTTGCTGCGGATGCCTTTGTCCTGCATCGCCTGTTTGCCGTGGAAGTCTTTGGTGAGGTCCACAAAGCGCGGCAGATCCGCCTCAAGCGGTGTTGCGTCGCGGCCAAGTTCGGTCCCAAATGCCCGATAGGATTTTTCCTGGCGCAGCCAGTTTTGCGCCCTTGCGCCAACCAGTTTCATACCCTGCGGCTCACCTGCCTTTTCAAGCAGGTCAAAGAGGTAGTTCTGCATCTCGATCGGGTGATGAAGCTCCCACCCCAGCTCGCCGGTATAGGCAACACGAATAGCGTTGACCGGGCACATGCCCAGTTCGATCTGGCGCGCCGAAAGCCACGGGAAACGTTTGTTTGAAAGAGCGGTCGTAGGGTCGGCGTCTTTGATGACCGCCCCCAAAACCTCGCGCGATTTTGGCCCGGCGATTGCAAAGACACCCCATTGCGATGTGACATCCTGGATCTCGATGTAGCCAAATTCAGCCATCCGGTCTTGGGCCGCCTTGCGCAGAAAGTCCGCGTCATAGGCTGTCCAAGCACCAGCGGAGACCAGATAATAGCTATCCGGGCCGATGCGCACGATGGTGTATTCGGTGCGCGTCGTGCCCGCCTCGGTCAATGCATAGGTCAGGTTGATCCGGCCAACCTTTGGCAGCTTGTTGCAGGTAAACCAGTCAAGGAGCTGCGTCGCACCGGGGCCTTTGACAACGTGCTTGGTAAAGGCGGTCGCATCGACCAGCCCCGCGCCCGTGCGAATAGCGCGCGCTTCGTCGACGGCATATTGCCACCAGCCACCGCGCCGAAACGACCGCGACGCGTGATCGTCGAAACCCGCAGGTGCAAAGTAATTCGGACGCTCCCAACCATTGACGAAACCGAACTGGGCGCCGCGTTCTTTCTGGCGATCATAAGCCGGAGAGGTGCGCAGCGGCCGCGCCGCAGGACGCTCTTCGTCGGGGTGGTGCAGGATATAGACGTGATCGTAGCATTCTTCGTTTTTGCGCGCTGCAAATTCGGTGGTCATCCACGCGCCATAACGCTTGGGATCAAGGCTTGCCATGTCGATCTCGGCCTCGCCCTGGGTCATCATCTGAGCCAGATAGTGACCTGTGCCACCCGCCGCTGTGATCCCAAACGAGAACCCTTCAGCCAGCCACATGTTGCGCAGGCCCGGCGCGGGGCCGACCAGCGGGTTGCCGTCGGGCGTATAGCAGATCGGTCCGTTGAAATCATCCTTCAGACCGCTCGCCTCGCAAGACGGGATGCGGTGGATCATCGCCATATACTGTTCTTCGATCCGCTCTAGATCGAGCTGAAAGAGGTCTGCGCGAAAACTGTCGGGCACGCCGTGCTCGAACCGCGCGGGCGCGTGTTTTTCGTAGACACCCAAAATCCAGCCGCCGCGTTCTTCGCGCACATAAGATTGCGCGTCGGCATCGCGGATCACAGGGTGTTCAGGGTTGGATTTACGAAACTCAACAAGGGCCGGATCCTGATCCATGACGATAAACTGATGCTCAACGGGGATCGCCGGGATCTTGATCCCCAAAAGCTGGGCAGTGCGCTGGGCATGGTTGCCCGTGGCCGTCACGACATGTTCTGCGGTAATGACGATTTGCTCGTCCGAAGCCACCAGATTGCCGCCCTTTTCAACCATTTTGGTACAGCTGACGCGCCACTCAGAGCCGGTCCATTCATAACCATCAACCTGCCATTTGCGTTCAATCAGCGCACCGTGCTGGCGGGCGCCTTTGGCCATCGCCATCGTGACATCCGCGGGGTTAATGTAGCCATCCGTCGGGTGATAGATCGCACCTTGCAAGTCGTCGGTCCGGATCAGCGGCCAGCGGTCCTTGATCTGTGCCGGCGTCATCCATTCATAAGGAACGCCGCAGGTTTCGGCCGTTGACGCATAAAGTTGATACTCGTCCATCCGCGCCTGACTTTGCGCCATCCGCAAGTTACCGACCACCGAAAACCCGGCATTCAGCCCGGTTTCCTCTTCCAGCTTCTTGTAGAAGTTGATCGAATAATCGTGGATATGCGTGGTCGCGTAAGACATGTTGAAATAGGGCAAAAGCCCTGCTGCATGCCATGTCGACCCCGATGTCAGTTCGTCACGCTCCAGCAGCATCGTCTCCCATCCGGCCTTGGCAAGGTGATAGGCAATCGACGTGCCGACGGCACCACCGCCGACGACCAGGGCTTTGACATGGGTTTTCATGAGCTCTCTCTTGCTTGCAGGTCTTGGCGACACTTAAGCTCAATCCGCAGACCCGCGCCAAGTCAAGCCGACGCATGAATGCGCGAAACCGACGCCAAGTTGCAGTTGTGGGCAAAGGCGCGGCCAAGTATCAGGGGGCAGTCAAGTGAAAGAGGGCGCCGATGCAGGTCTGCCGCACGATCAGTGATCTACGCGCCCAGGTTGGCGCGTTCAAAGCCAAGGGCGACAGCGTGGCTCTGGTCCCGACAATGGGGTTTCTGCACGCAGGTCACATTGCGCTGATCGCGAAGGCGCAGAGCGAATGCAAACGCTGTGTTGTGACGATTTTCGTGAACCCGACCCAGTTTGGCGACGCCCGCGATCTGGACGCTTACCCACGGGACGAAGCACGCGATCTGGATATGCTGCGGCAGGCTGGTGTCGACGCCGTTCTGATCCCATCCGTCGATGAAATTTACCCCCCCGGTGACGAGACCATCGTCGAGACGACCCGCCTTGCAAGCATCCTGCACGGCAAGGTCCGACCCGGTCATTTTCGCGGGGTCACAACCGTTGTGGCACGCCTTTTCAACATCGCCCAACCCGATCGCGCGTATTTCGGTGAAAAGGACTGGCAGCAACTTCAGGTGATTAAGCGCATGGTGCGCGACCTGCACATGCCGCTCGCCGTCGTCGGCGTCCCTACTGTCCGCGAAAGCGACGGTTTGGCAATGTCATCGCGCAACGCCCGTCTTACGGCCGAGGACCGCAAAGCGGCTTGTGTGCTCGGCCAAAGTCTTGAGGCCGCCGCAACCGCTGCGGCACGGGGCGCGGATATCTCTGAAATCGGTAACATCATCCGCGCCGCAATAAATCTTGAACCCCGCGCCACGCTTCGCGCCGTCGACATCGTCTGGCGCGAAACGCTTGAACCTGCCGGCGGCCCCCTCACCAAACCCATAGCCATCATGCTGTCGGCCGAATTTGGCGGCATCCTTCTGATCGACCAGAGAGAGATTACCCCATGAGCACCCAGAAAGTTATCCGCCGCACCACTGTCCCACAGATCGCTTCACGCAAAGGTGGCGAGCCTATCGTCTCGCTGACCAGTTATCATGCCCACACCGCCGCGATCGTCGACAAATATGCCGATTTCATCCTTGTGGGTGACAGCCTTGGCATGGTGATGCACGGCATGGAAAGCACTGTGGGCGTACCGCTGGACTTGATGATCATGCACGGCCGCGCGGTGGTCAAGGGCACGCAAAAGGCACTGATCGTGGTCGACATGCCGTTTGGCAGCTATGAAGAAAGCCCAAAAATCGCCTTCAGAAACGCCGCACGCATCATGAAAGAAACCGGCTGTGGCGCGGTCAAACTTGAGGGCGGCGCACGCATGGCCGAAACGATCCGCTTTCTGACAGAGCGCGGCATCCCGGTGATGGCCCACATCGGCCTCACACCACAATCAAGCCACGTCATGGGCGGCTTCAAGACCCAAGGCCGCAACGAAGACAGCTGGCCCCTGCACGAGGCCGACGCCAAGGCCGTCACCCAAGCCGGTGCTTTCGCGATTGTCCTCGAAGGGATGATCGAACCACTGGCCGCGCGGATCACAAAACAGGTGGAAATCCCCACCATAGGCATCGGCGCCTCTGCTGACTGCGACGGCCAGATCCTTGTCCTCGAAGACATGCTTGGCCTCAGCCCATGGACACCGAAATTTGTCAAAGTCTATGGCGATCTGGGCGCCCAGATCGAAAAGGCTGTCGCCAGTTACTCCAAAGAAGTCAAAGACAGAACATTCCCCGGCGAAGACCAGATCTATCGCTAGGCGCGCCCTTAGCCCTTCTTCTTTGCAAAAATACTCCCGCCGGAGGCGGCGCGGCCCTGGCCGCGCCCTTACATCACTCCGGGAACCACCAGGTCGGGCGGCCTGTGCCCATCGGCAAAGGTTTTGATGTTGATGATGACCTTCTCGCCCTGCTCAACGCGCCCCTCAACGGTCGCCGATCCCATATGCGGCAACAAGACCACGTTTTTCAGCTCACGCAGGCGCGGATTGATCTCTTTGCCACGCTCGAACACATCCAGCCCCGCCCCCGCGATTTCGTCCGCGCGCAGCATTCGCGTCAGCGCGTTCTCGTCGATCACCTCGCCGCGTGAGGTATTCACAATCACAGCCGAAGGTTTCATCAGTTTCAGGCGCCGTGCGTTCATCAGGTGAAATGTCGAAGGCGTATGCGGACAGTTGATCGACAATACATCCACGCGCGCCACCATCTGGTCCAGACTTTCCCACCATGTGGCGGCCAGCTCAGTTTCGACCTCTGTGCGCAAACGTTTTCGGTTGTGATAATGCACCTGCATTCCAAAGGCCTGCGCGCGGCGTGCCACGGCCTGACCAATCCGGCCCATGCCCAATATGCCAAGCCTGCGACCACTGATCCGCCCACCCATCATCGCGGTCGGCGCCCAGCCCTTCCAGTCGCCACTTTGCATCAGTGCCAGCCCTTCGGGGATACGCCGCGTCACCGCAAGAATAAGCGCCAAAGTCATGTCGGCAGTATCATCCGTGACAACCCCCGGCGTGTTCGTAACCAGAATGCCACGCTGACGGGCGGTCTGGACGTCAACATGGTCCACGCCCGCGCCGTAACTTGCGATCAGTTTCAACTTGTCACCGGCCTGCGCGATCATGCGCGCATCAATCCTATCGGTAATGGTCGGCACCAGAACATCCGCACCCTTCATTGCCTCGACTATCTCGTCGCGCGACATTGGAACGTCATCGTCGCACAGGGTGACGTCAAAAAGTTCTTTCAACCGGGTCTCAACAACCTCCGGCAACCGTCGCGTGACGACAACACTTAGACGTTCTTTCGCCAAAGGACTGCTCCCCCTCTTCTCATTTATACTTTCGTTTGCCAAAGTGCCGCCAGACGGGGCGAGGCACAAGACCCCGGATGAGCAAACAGGCAAAGAGACCCTGATGGTGCAAACCCGACACTGGCTTGCGATGCTTTGCGTCGCATTTTTAACCCAAACTGCAATCGCTGCCGAGCGCGGGTCTGTGACCAACCTGCCCGTCCCGCGGTATGTTTCAATGAAAGCCGCCGAAGGCAACGTCCGGCGTGGGCCCAGCCTGACCCACAAGATCGACTGGGTCTTTAAGCATCGCAACATGCCACTTGAACTGACGGCTGAGTTCGGCAATTGGCGCCGTGTCCAGGACATGGATGGGGCGGGTGGCTGGATGCATTATTCGCTTTTATCAGGCATGCGGACCGTGGTTGTCCAACAGGACCTGCTGGAGATCCTGGCCCAACCTGATCCAAAGGCCCAAGCCGTGGCCAAGTTGGAAGTCGGGGTGATCGCGCGTCTGGGAAAATGCTTGGCTGATTGGTGCCGTTTGAACGTGGATGGGCGCAAAGGCTGGGCCCTTAAGAGTGCGCTTTGGGGTGTCGAGGCCGATGAGATCCGCGAATAACCCCGCCCAAAGGCCCTGAACGGGAAAGCACTGCGTGCTTGCCTCCGGCGGGGATATTTGAGCCACAAAGAAATGGAAGTCTCAAACCTTGGCCGCCAAAAGACCGCGCCCCTTCAACAGCGCATCGACGCCGGGCAGGCGGCCGCGAAATCGCAAATAAAGCTCTTCTGCATCCACAGACCCGCCGCGCGAGAGGATGTTCTGTTCCAGCTTGCGGGCTGTCTCCGGATCAAAGGGGCTGCCTGCCTCGTTGAAGGCCTCAAAAGCGTCGGCATCCATAACCTCGGACCACATGTAGCTGTAATAGGAGCTTGAATAGCCGTCGCCGGCAAAGACATGCGCAAACTGGGGTGTTGCGTGGCGCATACCGATAGCGTGAGGCATATTCAGTTTGTCAAGAATTTCAGCTTGGCGCGCCATTGGGTCGCCCGGCGCCGCGGCTTGATGAAACTCCAGATCCACAAGCGCCGAGGCGACGTATTCAACCGTGGCAAAACCCTGATCATAGGTCGCCGCATCCCTAAGCCGCTTTGCCAGAGCCTTTGGCATGGGTTGACCTGTTGCGGCGTGCAGCGCGTGTTTTTCCAAAACTTCAGGTACATCGAGCCAATGTTCAAACAACTGGCTGGGCAATTCGACAAAGTCCCGCGCAACCGAAGTGCCTGAAATACTGTCATAAGTGACATCAGACAGCATCTGATGCAGGGCATGCCCAAACTCGTGAAACAGGGTGCGCGCGTCGTCATGGGACAAGAGCGCTGCATTGCCTTTGGCGGGCTTTGCAAAGTTGCAGACGTTCACCACAATCGGGCGAATGTCGCCGGCCAGTTTCTGTTGCGAGCGCATCGCCGAACACCAAGCCCCCGAACGCTTGGAACTGCGGGCAAAGAAATCACCGACGAAAACGGCCAGATGCTGTCCGTCGCGCATCACTTCCCACGCGCGCGCATCGGCGTGGTAGAGCGTCACATCGAGAGGTCGAAAGCTAAGCCCAAAGAGCCGGGTCGCACAGTCAAATGCCGCATCGATCATCCGGTCCAGCTGAAAATAGGGTTTCAGTTCTGCTTCGTCCAGATCATGGTCCGCCTTGCGGCGCTTTTCCGAATAATATCGCCAGTCCCATGGTTCCAAAGGCCCGTTGACACCATCGGCCTGCATCATCTCTGACAGGACCGCTGCGTCAGCTTCAGCCGACTTTCGCGCCGGTTCCCAGACCTGCATCAGCAGGTCCTTCACGGCCTCGGGCCGCTTTGCCATTTCGGTTTCCAGCTTGAATTCGGCGAAGCTTTCGTAACCCAGAAGACGCGCCTTTTCGGCCCGAAGGCTGAGTGTTTCGGCGGCAATCTGGCGGTTGTCAGTGTCGCCCCCATTCGCGCCCCGGGCCGCCCAGGCCGCCCAGGCCTTGCGGCGCAAATCGCGCAACGTTGAGAACTGAAGAAACGGCACGATCAGGGAGCGCGACAGGGTTACAACATGACCTTCCACGCCTTTTTCCTGCGCTGCCGAAGACGCCGCCTGAAGCAGAAAATCGGGCAGGCCGTCCAGTTGATCAGACGTCAGATGCAAGGACCACTCACGCTCGTCCGCCAAAAGGTTCTGGCCAAATTGCGTTCCCAGAACAGCCAACCGCGCCGAGATCTCTTTGAGACGCGCGCGGTCGCCGCCCTGCAATTGTGCGCCCGTGCGGACAAAAGACCGGTGGGTCAACATCAAAACGCGCTGTTGTTCGTCATTCAGATCAAGTTCGTCACGCTTTTGCCAAAGGTCTGCAACGCGCCCAAATAGCTCAGCATTCATCGACACTTCTGATGAGAACGCAGCCAGCTTGGGGGCAAAGGCGCGTTGAAGCTCTTCGCGCTTGGGTGTGCTGTCGGCACCCGCCACATTGTAAAACACTGACAATACGCGGCCCAGCGCCCGATCCGCCAGTTCCAGTGCCTCGATCGTATTGGCGAAATCAGGCTCTTTTGGGTTGCCCGCAATTGCCGAAATATTGGCGCGCGCCTCGCTCAGCGCCTGATCCAGAGCAGGCTCAAAATGATCATCAGTGATCTCGGCAAAGGGCGGGATTTCGAAACGCGTAGTCCAGTTCGACAGAAGGGGGTTGGTCATATGGGAAACTCCTATGCCCGTAATATAAGTGCGATATCAATGAGTTCCAGAGCCACAAACGGAACAATTCGCCCGTGGCTGAACCCCAAGGGTTCGGTTTTCACCATAAAGCGCGTCGTAGATCGAAAGCCGCCCGCGCAGGGTCTCACCCGCACCGGTCAAGACTTTTACCGCCTCGACCGCCATCATTGACCCGACAACGCCCGGCAGTGGGCCCAAGACGCCCGCCTCAGCGCAACTGGGCGCAAGCGACGGATCAGGCGCCTTCGGAAAAACGCAGGCATAACAAGGCGCACCATGCGCTGGATCATATGTGCTGATCTGCCCTTCCCACTGCGTCAATGCCGCCGCAATCAAGGGCTTTTTCAGAGCGACCGCCACCTCGTTGACGAGATACCGGGTCTCAAAGTTGTCACTGCCATCCAGGATCAGGTCAAACTCGGCAAAAAGTTCGGCACAAATCTCGCGCGTCAGCCGCCGGTTAAAGGGGCGAAACTCGATGTAGGGGTTCTGTGCCAGAACCGCCTTTTGAGCGGCAAACACCTTGGGCAACCCGATGTCTGCGTTCCGAAAAATCACTTGGCGCTGCAAGTTAGAGTTATCGACCGTGTCGTCATCAATGGCACCCAAAGTGCCAACGCCCGCCGCCCCAAGGTACATCAGAACCGGCGCGCCCAAGCCCCCCGCACCGATCACCAGCACCTTAGCCTGTGACAACTTTTTTTGCCCCGGACCGCCAATTTCGCGCAGGATCATATGCCGGGCGTAGCGTTCAAGCTCTGCTTCGGAAAAACTTGCCGAACCAGCCTTTGGCGCGGGGGGTTCATGCGCCGTCACCGGACCGCGGGCCCGCGCCTTTAACCAGGCGAACCCTTTAATATAGATCCCCGCTAAAACCAAAGTCCCAAAAAGCGCGGCCCAGGGACGGACAGCCCCACCTGTCGCGGTGCGCACCACATGACCCTCTGGAAGAAACAGCTGCGCCGCCAGAACCAGCACGAACAAAACCCCGATCATCCGCCAACGAATATAGACCGGAACCTTGGCATATGCGCCAAACGCATAAAGGGCCGCGGCAAACCCAAGCACCAAAAGCATCAGTTGCGCCCCGTCGAACCAAAACCGCCCGAACCACGCTCGGTCGCGTCCAGGGTATCCACAAGGTCAAATCCGGCTTGAACGACGGGCGCCACAACCATCTGCGCAATTCTGTCACCGTGAGCGATGACAACGGTCTCGACCCCAAGGTTCACCATCAAAACCCCCAACGGCCCACGATAGTCGCTGTCAATTGTCCCCGGCGTGTTGATCAGCGTCAGCCCGTGCTTCAACGCCAACCCCGACCGCGGCCTTAACTGAACTTCAAACCCCGATGGAATTGCCAGCCGCAGCCCCGTGGGCACGATGCCCCGTTCCATCGATTGCAAAACCAACCCCTGCGCGCGCATTCCTTCTGGCAAATTCGCTCGCACATCGGCCCCCGCCGCACCCGACGTCGCGTATTGCGGCAACCCCACGCCCGCATCTGCGCCTTCTTCGCGGACAATCTGCACCTTGGGTCCTGCCATCAACTCAACTTTCATTTCTCTGGAAATATCCCCGCCGGAGGCTCCGTCGCCTCAGCCCAGCGTTTCTGAAATTTTTGCAGCCAACCGGCTGGCCACCTGGTCTTTCGCCATTCTGGGCCAGGTTTCGGCGCCATCGCCGGTGATCAGGACAACTTCATTCTCGCCCCCGCCCATGATCCCGGTTGCCGGGGACACGTCATTTGCAAGGATCCAGTCACAGCCTTTGCGCTTCCGCTTTGCCGTCGCATGCGCCACCACGTCATCGGTCTCGGCGGCGAACCCGACAACCAACCGCGGCCGGCCCTTTTTCATCGCAGAGACCTTGGCCAGAATGTCGGGATTTTCAGCAAAGCTCAGCTCAGGCAACGCCGATCCGGCGGTCTTTTTCATCTTCGAGCCGCTGGGTTTTGTGACGCGCCAGTCGGCCACAGCCGCAGCGGCCACCATCGCATCCGCAGGCAGCGCCGCCTGGACCGCATCCAGCATCTCGCAAGCCGTTTCAACCTTGATCACCTTCACTCCGGGCGGTGGCGCCACACTGGCCGGACCGGTGACAAAACTGACATCCGCGCCCAGCGCCGACAGGGCGCGCGCGATGGCCGCACCTTGCGCGCCGGACGATCGGTTTGCGATATAGCGCACCGGGTCAATCGGCTCATGCGTGGGGCCAGAGGTGACAATGATGTGCCGTCCCGCCAACGGGCCATCCGTCAGGGCGGCATCGATTGCGGCTATAATCTCGGGCGTCTCAGCCAGTCGGCCGGGCCCGAATTCGCCGCACGCCATCTCGCCGTTGCCGGGGCCAACAAACAAGATACCGTCGCTTGCAAGTGTTGCGATGTTGCGCTGCGTCGCACCATGTTCCCACATCCGGACGTTCATCGACGGTGCAATCAGAACACGCTTGTCAGTGGCCAAAAGCAGGGTCGAGGCCAGATCATTGGCCATCCCTGCAGCCATTTTGGCCATCAGATCAGCCGTCGCGGGTGCCACGACGACAAGGTCTGCCGCGCGGCTAAGCTCGATATGGCCCATCTCTGCTTCGTCGGTTAGATCAAAAAGATCGCGGTAAACCTTTGCCCCGGCCAGGGCGGAAACGGATAGGGGCGTTACAAATTCTTCGCCTGCTCGTGTCAGCACAGGTGTTACCACCGCGCCCTGCTCGCGCAGGCGCCGGATCAGATCAAGCGATTTAAAGGCCGCAATTCCGCCGCCGATAATCAATAAAATGCGTTTGCCAGAAAGCATGCTTAGGTCCCCGCTGAACGAAGCGAACCTATGACCTGTGCGTCAGACTGGCAAGCGATTGCAGTTCCATCGGCGGCCGCAAAGTCAGTGCAAGAGCCCGCGAATTTCGCGCGACTGGCCGTCCAGCGCCTTACCCATCTTTGCCAAAGCTGCCGCTTCGATCTGACGAACGCGCTCTTTTGACAGCTTCAGCTCGGCGCCGACGCTTTCCAATGTGCGGGGATCCTCGCGCAATCTGCGCTCTCTCAGAACAAAGCGCTCGCGGTCACTGAGCACCTGCATCGCGCCCAAAAGTGACGCGCGCAACAATTTGGTGTCATGAGCGGTTTCCACGTGGTCAGCCGCCTGCGCGCCCTCATCCTCAAGAGCGTCGATCCATTCGCGCCCCTCTTGGTCCACGCTCTGCGTGGCGTTCAGGGAATAGTCGCTTCCTGACAGGCGGCCTTCCATCAGCTCGACATCGCAGATGCGCACGCCGATTTCTTCGGCCACACGTTGGCGCAGCTGGCGGCCTTCAAGAACCTCACCGCGCTGACGCGCTTCGCGTTCCAGCCGGGCTTGGACCCGCTTCATATTGAAAAACAACGACTTTTGTGACGTGGTTAAACCGGTGCGCACCAACGACCAGTTGCGCATCACATAGTCCTGAACCGAAGCTTTGATCCACCACATCGCATAGGTTGAAAAACGCACGCCACGGTCGGGGTCGAACTTTTCGGCCGCTTTCATCAGGCCAAGGCTGGCTTCCTGGATCAGCTCATTCATCGGCGCTCCATAGCGCTTGAACTTGGCGGCCATCGAAACGGCCAGACGCATGTAGGCCGTGATCAGACGGTGCAAAGCCCGCTCATCCTTGTCGTCGCGCCATGCATAAGCCAGCTGCAACTCTGTATCGGCATCCAATAGCTCTGCCCGCATCGCCGTGCGCGGCAGGGAAGCTTGCGTAAATCCGTCAAAAGCCATGTTATTTCCCCTTTTATTCACCTTTGTCGTCAGTTGCCGGCCACGGGCCCTTAACTGTTGCGGCTATCCTTGGTACGCAGCGGTCTACCCACCGGATCAAAGAAAGCCATTTTATGACCTTTCCTTCGCTCACGCTTGTGCTTGGCGGCGCAAATTCTGGTAAGACCGCCTTTGCTGAGGCGCTTGTGCTGGCCCAGCCCGGTCGTCCCGTTTATCTCGCGACCGCCCAGGCGCACGACAGTGAGATGCGCGCCAAGATCGATCGTCACCGCACGTTGCGCGGCCCCCATTGGGATACCGTCGAGGCACCTATGGATATCGATGGTGCGATCCGCGATCTTGACCCTTCGGTTTCGATCCTTGTCGATTGCGCCACGCTTTGGCTTACAAACCACATTGTCGCGGATGGCGACGCCGGTCAGGTTTCTCGTGCGCTTGTCCAAACTCTTTCTCAGGCTCCTCAACCTATCACTGTGGTATCCAACGAAATTGGACAGGGAATAGTTCCCGAAAATCTGATGTCGCGGCAATTTCGTGAGGCGCATGGTCTGTTGAACCAGATGTTGGCGGCGCGTGCTAATCTGGTCATTCAGATCGTTGCGGGCCTGCCAATTGTTCTTAAGGGCCGGATGCCGTGACACGGCTCTGGTGGGTCAGGCATGGACCGACGCACCTAAAGTCGATGGTCGGATGGAGCGACCCTCCGGCCGATCTGACGGACCAGGACGCCGTGCAACGGCTGGCGCAGTTTCTACCCGCCGCAGCAAGCGTGGTATCGTCCGACCTGTTGCGCGCGCGGGCCACCGCCGATGCAATTGCCGGGCCGCGCCAACGTCTGCCGGACACGCCCGACCTGCGCGAGATTAATTTCGGCGACTGGGAGCTAAAGACCTTTGCCGATGTGGATGAGGTCCAGCCCGATCTGATCCGCGACTTTCTGGAAAACCCCGGCGACGTGCGCGCGCCGGACGGCGAAAGCTGGAACCAGGTCCGCACCCGCGTCGACCGTTCTGTCGACACCCTGATCAATCTACACCGAGGTCACGATCTGATCCTTGTGGCACATTTCGGTGTGATCCTGTCCCAGCTTCAGCGCGCCCGCGACATCAGCGCCAATGCCGCCTTTGCCCATAAGATCGACAACCTGTCAGTGACCCGCATGGAATTTGACGGCGCTTGGGTGGTTGATCTGATCAATCACGTTCCGTGATGGCCGCGCGCAATAATCGCGATTTTCCAAGGCTTTGATTTGTCGCTAGGCTCGCCCATCATGGATTACACACTTTATATCGGCGATTACGCCTATTCCAGCTGGTCAATGCGCGGTTGGCTGTTGTTTGATGCTTTTGGCATCGACACAGGCATTCGGGTTGTGGACTTTCACGCAGGCGAGGTTCGCGACCATCTGGCAGCCCTGGCGCCCGCCCGGACGGTGCCGACCCTGATCACGCCCGAAGGCGCCATTGTCAGCGAAAGTCTGGCCATCGCAGAAGAGCTTGCCACCCGGCACCCCAAAGCCGGGCACTGGCCCAGCGACGCCAAGGCACGCGCGATCGCCCGGACCATAACATCCGAAATGCACGCCGGGTTCGGAGCCTTGCGCACGGCCTGTCCGATGGCGTTGCGCATAGCTTATCAGGGGGTCCGGCCGGACGCCGATGTCGTAGCCGATCTTCGCCGGCTCGAGGTTATCTGGGGTAACGCGCGCTCAGAAACGGGCGCAAAAGGCCCGTGGCTTTGCGGAGATTACAGCGCGGCGGATGCATTTTATGCCCCCATTGCCGCCCGGATCGCGGGCTATGGCCTGAAAGTCAGCGCCTCGGCCCAGATCTATGTCGACGCCCACCTCAACAACCCGTCTTTTCGGCGCTGGCGTGCCATGGGGCTGGTCAAAGGTGCCACGCTAAAACGCTATGACCGCAACCACGACACCACTGAATGGCCGGGGCCCCAACCTTTGGCCGCGAAAGCTGTCAAAGCCGGTCCGGCGGAAAATCAGACCTGCCCCTACTCGGGCCGCCCTGTCACCGATTTTCTGGAAATTGACGACCGCCGCTTTGGGTTCTGCAATGCCTTTTGCCGTGACAAAACCGTGGCCGACCCCCAAGCTTGGCCCGCTTTCATGAAACTCTACGCCCCAATCTGACGCCCGCATCAAGGGTGCGCGCAGAAAAACGTGGTGCGAACCCGTTTTCTTAACTCGCGCCACCAGCATTTTTACCTTTCGTAAACCTTCGCCCGGCAATGGTTAACGCAACTATTAACCATACTGACACGCGGAGGTTGGGCCATGGTCGCCCGCGCCTATACAGTTGCCTTCGAAGGCGTCGAGGCCCGCACGGTCGAGGTGCAATGCGCTGTCACGGCTGGCATGCCCGCCTTTGCCATCGTCGGTCTTCCGGATAAATCCGTCAGCGAAGCGCGCGACCGCGTCCGTGCGGCCTTGTCGGCGATGTCCATTGCCCTGCCCTCCAAACGCATCACCGTCAACCTCTCTCCTGCCGACCTCCCAAAGGAAGGCTCGCATTTTGACCTGCCGATTGCCCTGGCGCTTTTGGCCGCCATCGACATCATCCCGCGTGAGGATGTTGAGGCCACCGTCGCCTTGGGCGAGTTGTCACTGGACGGCACGCTGATCCCGGTGATCGGCGCCCTTCCCGCCGCCATGGCCGCCGCAACGAGCGAGCGAAGTCTTATCTGTCCCAAGGCCTGCGGCGCCGAAGCCGCATGGGTCGGCGCCACCCGGGTCATCGCCCCCCACTCGCTAAGCGAAGCTCTGAGCCATTTCACCGGTCAGGCCCTGATTGAACCATCGCAACCGGGCGAAGTTGGCAAGCCCGATTTTCTGCGTGACTTGCGCGATGTTAAAGGCCAAGAGCGCGCCAAACGTGCGCTTGAGATTGCGGCATCCGGACGCCACCATCTGCTGATGGTGGGCGCTCCGGGGTCAGGAAAATCGATGCTGGCCGCGCGCCTTCCGGGTATCCTTCCGCCCCTCAGCGCGGCCGAGGCTTTGGAGACATCGATGATCCATTCACTGTCAGGCCTGTTGAACGAAGGCGGCATTTCGCGACAGCGCCCGTTCCGCGAACCGCACCACACAGCTTCGATGGCGGCCATTGTCGGCGGTGGGCGCGCGGCCAAACCCGGCGAGATTTCTCTGGCCCACAACGGCGTTCTGTTCATGGATGAATTCCCCGAGTTTTCTCGCTCGGTTCTGGAAACCCTGCGCCAGCCGATCGAAACCGGCGAGATTGTTGTCGCCCGGGCCAATGCACATGTCCGCTATCCCTGTCGATTTATGCTGGTCGCCGCAGCGAACCCTTGCAAATGCGGATATATGGCCGACCCGGCGCGTGCCTGTGCCCGCGTCCCTCAATGTGGCGAAGACTATCTTGGCCGCATATCCGGCCCCCTGATGGATCGCTTTGACCTGCGGGTCGAAGTGCCACCTGTCGCCTATAGTGACCTCGATTTACCCAGCGCGGGCGAATGCTCGGCCGATGTCGCCGCCCGCGTCGACGCCGCACGACAGATCCAGGCCGACCGCTATGCCGACCACCCCGGAATGCGCGTGAACGCCGATGCCGAAGGCGAGGTTTTGGAAAACGTTGCGCGCCCAGATATCGAAGGCCGCGATTTTCTGACCCGCGTGGCCGAACGCTTTGGCCTGTCCGCCCGCGGCTATCACCGCGTCCTGCGTGTGGCCCGAACCATCGCCGATCTTGATGGCGACGCCGACGTCCGCAAACCTCATGTTGCCGAAGCAGTCAGCTATCGGTTGAATACATCAGGCGCGGATTGAAACCGGTTAGGGAAGCTGCTTAAGGAACGCCGCTATCTCTTTTAGCGTGGCGCGTGCCTCGGGGATGTAACCGTCAAGAATTGGCCAGACGTGCGGCGCATCTTCTTGGGCCGTCAGCACCACGCGCCCACCACAATCGCGCAACCGCTCCGCCATGCGGCGGCTGTCGTCCCACAAAATTTCGGACTTGGACGCGTGGATCAGGATGGGTGGAGGCTTGTCAAACTGGGCATAAAGCGGCGACAGCCGAGGGTCCACAGGATCACAGTCGCCGCACACCACACCAACAAGTTCCTGAATGCGAGACACCGGCAAAAGCACATCCCGCGATGCGTTTTTGGTCAGCGACGCGCCGGTCAGCCCCAGGTCGGTCCAGGGTGACAGAAAAAATCCAGCCGCCGGCGCCTGTTCGATCTGCGTCAAATGCGCCATCAGCGCCAGCGCCAATCCACCACCGGCGCTGTCACCCCCCAAAATTATATCGCCCGGATGAAAACCCCGTGCAAGCAAACGCTTATGCGCCGCACAAGCATCTTCAAATGCCGCTGGGGCGGGATGCTCGGGCGCAAGCCGGTAGCTGGGCAATACGACCGGCAAACCACTGAGCTTTGAGAGCCGCGCCAACATTGCGCAATGCGTCGCGGGCGACCCCGCGATATAGCCACCACCATGAAAATAAAGGATAGTTTTACGCCCAACGGAATTTCCAACGCTGACACGCTCTTCGTGCTCGTTTTCCAGAACCAGCATGAAAGGCGGCCTGCGACAAAAAAGGCGCGCCGCCAGTTCCATGTCAAAACGCGCCTTGGCTGGGCGGCGGGTCAGCTTTAGCTGAGGCTTAAGGCACCAACGGGCGAACTTGTTAACAAGAGCAAGCCGAACACTGGCCATAACCTAGGCCCGCCGCGCCTCAATCGCGTCCCAGATCATCGCAGCCACGTTTGTCCCGTCAAAGCGTTCAAGCTCCTGAATGCCCGTGGGCGAGGTGACATTGATCTCGGTCAGATAGTCGCCGATCACGTCAATCCCCACGAAAATCTGGCCCTTCTCTTTCAAAAGCGGGCCAATTGCGTTGCAGATTTCAATATCTCGTGCGCTCATCCCGATCTTTTCGGGACGTCCGCCGACATGCATGTTTGAGCGCGTCTCACCAGCTGCTGGAACGCGGTTGATTGCACCCACAGGCTTGCCATCAACCAAGATGATGCGCTTGTCGCCCTTGGACACAGCCGGCAGGAACTTCTGAGCGATCAGCGGTTCGCGATTTATTCCCGCAAAAAGCTCGTGCAGAGAGGCCAGGTTTCGGTCATTGGCATCCAGGCGAAAGACCCCGGCCCCGCCATTTCCATAAAGCGGCTTGAGAATGATATCGCCGTGCTTTTGCTTGAATTCGCGCAATGTTGCCAGATCCCGCGCGATCATCGTCGGCGGCGTCAGGCCGGGAAAGTCCAGAACCAACAGCTTTTCTGGATAGTTCCTGACCCAGAACGGATCATTCACCACCAACGTATCCGGATGGATCCGGTCCAGCATATGCGTGGTGGTGATATAGCCCATGTCAAACGGCGGGTCCTGGCGCAGCCAGACAACATCGAAATCCGAAAGCCGAACGTCGCGCAGCGTGCCAAGCGTAAAATGGTCGCCCATTTTGCGGCGCAAAGTCAGGTCATAGCCACGGGCATAAATCGCCCCTTCGCGGTATGACAGGTTTTCGGGCGTGTAATAGAACAGGCTGTGCCCGCGTTCCTGAGCCTCGATCCCAATCCTGAACGTGCTGTCTGCATCGATGTTGACCGCATCGATCGGATCCATCTGGAACGCAACTTTCATCTAACCGTTACCCTTGCTTTTGTTCGAGATCCTTCATGTATCAGCAAGCGCGCAGGTTCAATGCCATTGCGTTAGGGGTACAGCCACCAATTCAGGGTCGGTTGGCGTGAAATTCGTACCTTTGGATCAAATCCATTAGTGACCGAACGCGTTTTCGATCACGTCAAGGGTCCCACTGGCATCCATTAAAACCGCATCGAAACGGACGTTGGTGTCCTGCCCGGTCGGCGAGCGCGCGATGAACTCTGATGCCGCGCGGTAGATGCGTTGCATCTGCGCCGGGCGCAGCTGTGCCGCGGCCGCCGAATGCGCCCGGCTTTTCTTTACTTCAATAAAGACATAGCCGTCGTCCAGCCGGGCGATCAAATCAATCTCGCCACCACTACCGCGCCAGCGCCGCGCTACAATCGGCAATCCACGCCGTTCATAGTCACTTGCGACAATGTCTTCTGCCGCTTGTCCGGCAAGGTATGAAACAATTCCGCTCAATCGTTTTTTCCCAGCGCCAGTGCCGCCTGATAGACGTCACGGCGCGCAAGCCCCATCACCTTGGCGACATCCGCCGCTGCATCCTTGACTGACATTGTCTTAAGTCGTTCCACCAAAGCCTCTTCAATCTCTTGCGGGGTTGCAGCGCGGGCTTCGGCACGATCCACCAGCACGACAATTTCGCCTTTCAGGGTCCGACCCGCGATTTCCTGGGTCAGTTCAGACAAGGTCCCGCGCATAATTTCTTCGAATTTCTTCGTCAACTCGCGACAGATTACGCCCTGCCTTTCGCCACCAAAGCTTTGCACCATTGCGTCTAATAATTTGTGAACGCGTTTGGGCGACTCGTATAAAATTACCGTGCCCGGGATTTTCGCCAGCTCATCCAGGGCCGTCCGGCGCGCGCCTCCACCGGTTGGCGTAAAGCCCGCAAAAAAGAATCTATCGCTGGGCAGCGCCGAAACCGTTAGCGCCGCAATCGCCGCCGACGGCCCCGGTGCCGCAATGATCTTGTGACCTGCCGCGACAGTTTCACGCGCCAGAACAAAGCCCGGATCCGCCACCAAAGGCGTGCCCGCCTCAGAAGCGTAAGCAACAGACCGCCCGTCTTTCAGAGCGGCCAGAATGCGCGGACGCTGGGCTGGTCCGTTGTGATCGTGATACGCGATCAGTGGCCTGTCTTTCAGGGCAACCCCATGAATATCCATCAGTTTTCGCAACGTTCGCGTGTCTTCGGCGGCCAAAACATCCGCCGAGGCCAGCACATCCAGCGCCCTCAATGTAATGTCACGCGCCGCCCCGATCGGCGTGGACACAAAGTACAGACCGGCAGGAAGCGGCTTGATCTCAATTTGCATGGCGCTGACCCTTCCATCGGCGTTTACTATTTCGGCTGAAGGCCGTAGGTTTCGCCCATACCGACTGTTATGCGGCTGCGAGTGAGGAGTTGTCTATGTTACCTGTTTTGTCAAATACCCGTAGGGGCTTGCGTCTTGGCCTAGTTCTGCTTTTGGGTCTCATCCTGACGGCTTGTCAGGATCTGACGACCACCTCTGGCCCATCGATCAACACAAGCGCGCCGGTCAACGTCGCCCTTTTGGTGCCCGGCGGTTCGTCTAAACCCGGTGACGCCCTTTTGGCCAAGAACCTTGAGAACGCCGCGCGTCTGGCAATTGCCGATCTGGATGGCGTGCGCGTCAACCTCACGGTTTACAACACCGCAGGTCAGCCCACCGTCGCCGCAAACGCAGCTATCCAGGCCGTCAATGATGGCGCCAAGATCATTCTGGGCCCGCTTTATGCTGAGGCCGCAAATGCCGCCGGATTGGCCGTACGCAACCGCAACGTCAATGTTCTGGCCTTTTCCAACAATGCCGACATCGCCGGTGGCAACGTCTTTATCCTTGGATCGACCTTTCAGAATACCGCTAATCGTCTGGTCGGTTTTTCTAAATCGCGTGGCCGTGACCGTGTGATGATCGTGCATGCACGTTCTACCGTCGGCGAGATTGGCCGCGATGCCATCAGCCGCGCGGTCAGCCGCAATGGCGCAACCCTGGCCGCCGTCGAAAGCTATGAGTTTTCGCAAAACGGCGTAATCGCCGCGGTGCGCTCGATCTCAAGCAGCGCCAAATCCAGCGGCGCAAACGCGATGTTCTTTACTTCGGACACCTCAGGCGCCCTTCCGCTTTTGGCGCAGCTTCTGCCAGAGAACGGCGTGAACACCTCGTCGACCCAGTTCATCGGCCTGACGCGCTGGGACATTCCCACTAACACACTTGCTCTGCCGGGCGTTCAGGGCGGCTGGTTTGCACTGCCTGACCCTGCGCTTTCGGCCCGTTTCGAAGGGCGCTATCAGGCCGCTTACGGGCAGGCTCCGCATCCGCTGGCGGGTTTGTCATATGACGGGATCGCGGCAATCGGGGCATTGGTCAAGGCAGGCAAGTCAAACGCGCTGACCAGCGCGGCCCTGACCCAAGGCGCAGGCTTTGTCGGCACCAACGGCATCTTCCGCCTACGGTCCGATGGCACGAACGAGCGCGGTCTGGCCGTGGCGCAAATCACCAACGCCCAGACGACGATCATCGATCCTGCACCCAGAAGCTTTGGCGGTGCCGGTTTCTGATCCCGCACTTTCAGCCGATACGGCACTAACGCAGCTTCAGGCGGCAACGCTGCCTGAAGCGCGAGAGGCTATTTTCAAAGCCCTGCCCGAACAGGAGAACGAACGCGACAAGCGTGCGCTGGTCGTCGATATCCTGAACCAGGCGCGAACCGCGCGGATTGCCGAAATGACCGACGACTTCATGGCAAACCCGCGCAGTTCAAACCAGATGGTGCGCGACTATGCCGAGCTGACCGATGAGGTCATCAAGATCGTCTTTGACGTCGCCTCGACCCACCTGCACCCGTTGGGCAGCCCCACCGAGGGCGAAAAGATCGCGCTGGTCGCCGTTGGCGGATATGGGCGTGCTGAAATGGCGCCTTACTCGGACGTCGATCTGTTGTTTCTGACGCCCTACAAAATCACTCCCTGGGCCGAAAGCGTCATTGAATCGATGCTTTATATCCTTTGGGACCTGCACCTGAAGGTCGGCCATTCCAGCCGCACAGTGCGCGATTGCCTGCGTCTGGGGCGCGAAGATTTCACCATCCGCACCGCTCTCTTGGAACAACGCTATATTGCCGGTGACGAACCGCTGGCGCGCGAACTGACCGCGCGGCTGTGGACGGATCTCTTTCAGTCAACTGGCCCCGATTTTGTCGAAGCCAAGCTGAACGAGCGCGCCGAGCGGCATAAAAAGCAGGGCGGCCAGCGCTATATGGTCGAACCGAACGTAAAGGAAGGCAAAGGCGGGCTGCGCGATCTTCAGTCGCTTTACTGGATCGCCAAATACCTGCACCACGCTCAGGACGGAGCCGAGTTGGTGGCGCTCAAGGTGTTTCGTCAGGACGAACAGGATGCCTTTCAGGACGCCTCGAACTTTCTTTGGGCAGTGCGCTGTCACCTGCATCTGATCGCGGGGCGGGCGATGGATCAGCTGACCTTTGACATGCAGGTCGAGGTGGCCGAGCGCATGGGATATACCGACAAGGCCGGGCGCCGGGCGGTTGAATATTTCATGCAAGCCTATTTCCGCCACGCCACTCGCGTCGGCGAGTTGACCCGGATTTTTCTAACCGCGCTTGAGGCGCGCCATGTCAAAAGTGAACCCCGGCTGATGGGGTTCTTTCGGCGCAAGAAAAAGGTCAAACCCGGCTATAAGGTCGTCCACAACCGGATGATGTTTACCAGCGAAAAGACCTTCCTGTCCGACCCTCTGAACATCCTGCGTATCTTTGAAGAGGCGCTTCGGACCGGTCTTTTGATCCACCCCGACGCGATGCGCGCAATTCAGGCCAACCTGAACCTGATCGACGATGATCTGCGCAACAATACCGAAGCGCGGCGCATCTTCCTTGATCTGATGCTGAAACACGGCAACCCCGAACGCGCGCTGCGCCGGATGAACGAACTGGGCGTTCTGGCCGCCTTTATCCCCGAGTTTGAGCCGATCGTGGCGATGATGCAGTTCAACATGTACCACTCGTACACCGTGGACGAGCACACCATTCAATGCATTTCGACGCTGGCCCAGATCGAACGCAAAGAGCTGGTCGAAGAATTGCCGGTGGCCTCTGAGATCCTCAGGCAGGGCGTCAACCGCAAGGTCCTTTATGCGGCGTTGTTGATCCATGATCTGGGCAAGGGCCGGTCCGAAGACCACTCGATCCTGGGGGCCAAACTGGCGCGCAAGATAGCACCACGGTTGGGCCTGAAACCTGAGGAATGCGAGACGGTCGAATGGCTGGTACGGTACCATTTGCTGATGTCCGACATGGCGCAAAAGCGTGACATTGCCGATCCACGCACGGTTCGCGATTTCGCCAAGGCCGTCAAAACGGTCAAGCGGCTGGACCTGCTGACAGTGCTGACAGTCTGCGACATTCGCGGCGTTGGCCCCGATACTTGGAACAACTGGAAAGCCGCGCTTTTGCGCGCCCTTTATCGCCAGACCCGCCGCGGACTGGAAGACGGGATGGAGGCGCTTAACCGCGAAGAACGCGGTGCATCGGCCAAAAAGAACCTGCGCGCGGCCTTATCTGACTGGGACAAGAAAGAGGTGCGGGCCGAAACCATACGCCATTACCCCCCTTACTGGCAGGGCCTGCACGTGACGGCCCACGTCGTCTTTGCCCACCTCTTGCGTGATCTGCCCGACGACGAGATCCGCGTTGACCTGACGATGGACGAGGATCGCGACGCCACGCGCGCCTGCTTTGCGCTTGTCGATCACCCCGGCATATTCTCGCGGCTTGCCGGTGCGCTGGCCCTGGTCGGCGCCAACGTGGTCGATGCGCGCACCTATACTTCAAAGGACGGCTATGCGACGGCGGCATTCTGGATCCAGGACGCCGAGGGCCACCCATACGAAGAAACCCGCCTGCCGCGTCTTCGCACGATGATCGAGCGCACGCTCAAAGGCGAGGTTTTGCCACGCGACGCAATGAAGTCGCGCGACAAGATGAAAAAGCGCGAGCGCAGTTTCAAAGTGCCCACCCATATCACCTTCGACAATGACGGGTCCGAGATCTACACGATCATCGAAGTAGATACCCGCGACCGCCCCGGCCTCTTGTTCGATCTGACACGCACATTGGCCGATGCCAATATCCAGATCGGATCGGCGGTGATCGCCACTTACGGCGAACAGGTCGTCGATGCCTTTTACGTCAAGGATATGTTCGGACTGAAACTGCACGCCGATGCCAAACGCGCCGCCATCGAAAAACGACTGCGCGAGGCGATCCGGCTCGGCTCGAAACGTGCGCGGCAAGAATGAGCATTGCAGGCAGCTCAGGACAGACGCTGATCTCGCTTCAGGTGCTACGCGCCATCGCCGCACTACTGGTCGTGGTTTATCACGCGGGTAAGGCAACCGCCGATACGATTAGCGGTCTGCCGCTGTCCGCCGGACGCTACGGGGTCGATATTTTCTTTGTTATCTCGGCCTTTGTAATGATTGCAACGACACAAGATCGCCCAGGCATGACCGACTTTTTCCGCCGCCGGCTGCTGCGCGTGGCGCCGCTTTACTGGCTTTTCACCATTTTGGCGGCGGTGTTTTTGCTGATCGACCCCTCGGCCCTCTTGTACACTGCTTTCAGCGTCAAGAGCCTGGTGTTGTCTCTGCTCTTTATCCCCCATGAAAATCTCGGCAACCCGGGCGTTGCGACACCCCTATTCCTGATCGGCTGGACGCTGAATTTTGAGATGTATTTTTACCTGCTTCTTGGCATCGCCATGACCGTCTCGCAAAAGTACCGCGCATATCTGACAGGCGCTGTTGTCGTGCTGGTGGTTCTGCTGCGCAACGCCGGGCTTGCGCCGGGCGTCGTTCTGGATTTCTACGGCTCGGATATCGTGCTGGAGTTTGTCTTTGGCATGGTCATAGCCCACCTGTGGCTGGCGGGGCGGTTGCCATCGCTGCCGGCCCCGATTGCCTGGGCTGGGCTGGGCCTTGGGATCGCCGTCCCCTTTGTTGCCGAAGCTTTTGGCCTGAAGGGCCTCGATCTGGTTATCTTCGGCGGCTCGGCTGTGCTGAGCGTCGTGAGCGCGCTGTCGCTTGAGCCTTGGTTCCGCACCTCCGTCCCGCAAGTGCTGCGACGGCTGGGGGATGCGTCCTATAGCCTTTATCTGATCCACATCTTCGTTATCGTTCTGTTTGCTCAAGCGCTCGCGGCCCTTGGCGTGTTCCCGCAGAGTATCACAGGCGGGCTTGTCTTTGTCGTGACCGCAACCTTTTTGTCGTCTCTGGCCGCGCTGTATTGCTATCGACTGATCGAGCGGCCCCTGATCCGCGCCTTTCGCAAACCTCCCCAAGCGCGGGCGACCTGAGCCGTGGTGCGCGGGTTTTTCACCGTCGGCGTCTGGACGCTTGCAAGCCGCGTTCTGGGGTTTCTGCGTGATGCGATGATCGTCGCTTTTCTAGGCACGGGCCCTGCGTATCAGGCGTTCATCGTGGCCTTTTCGCTGCCGAACCTTTTTCGCCGCTTCTTTGCCGAAGGTGCGTTCAACATGGCCTTTGTGCCGATGTTCTCCAAAAAGCTTGAAGGAGACGAAGGCGCGGATGAATTTGCCCGCGACGCGATGAGCGCGCTTGCGGGTATCCTGATCGTTCTGACGCTACTGGCGCAGGTTTTCATGCCCTTTCTGGTCCTCGCAATGGCGTCAGGCTTTCAGGGCGAAGAGCAATTTGGCCTATCTGTCACCTTTGGGCGCATCGCGTTTCCCTACATCCTTTTCATTTCGCTTGCGGCCCTTTTGTCGGGCGTTTTGAACGCAACAGGGCGCTTTGCCGCCGCTGCCGCAGCACCGGTATTGCTGAACGTCCTTTTTATTGGCGCGATGCTAGCAGCACTGTCGGCCGGTCTGGACATCGCTCTTGCGCTGGTCTGGGTGATCCCGCTTGCCGGTGTCGCCCAGATGGTTCTGGTCTGGATAGCGGCCAAACGCGCGGGCTTTACTCTGATCCCGCGGTTGCCGCGATTTACACCTGAACTCAGGCGCCTTGCGATCATCGCCGCACCCGCAGCACTTGCCGGCGGTGTGGTGCAGGTCAACCTGTTGGTGGGCCGTCAGGTCGCCAGCTATTTTGACAGCGCCGTCGGCTGGCTTTACGCCGCTGATCGCCTGTACCAACTGCCGCTGGGTGTCGTCGGCATTGCCGTCGGAATTGTTCTTTTGCCCGAACTTTCGCGCCGCCTGAAAGCGGATGATGGCGACGGTGCCAAAGCCGCCCTTTCGCGCGCGGGCGAGATGTCATTGATCCTGACCCTGCCCGCCGCCGTTGCCCTTTTTGTCGTGCCTGCACCGCTGGTTTCGGTACTTTTTGAACGCGGTCTTTTCAACGCGGCGGACACCGCAGCAACAGCGCAAGCTGTCGCGATTTATGGTTTGGGGCTGCCTGCCTTCGTCATCCAGAAAATCCTGCAGCCACTGTATTTTGCGCGCGAAGACACGCGCCGACCGTTCTACTTTGCCCTTGTGGCAATGATCATCAACGCAGCGCTTGCTTTGGGGCTTGCGCCGGTCATCGGCTGGACCGCAGCCGCCATCGGGACGACCGTCGCCGGATGGGCCATGGTTGTGCTTTTGGCTTATGGCGCTCGCAACATGGGTGACGCGGCCAGTTTTGACGACCGGTTCCGCCGACGGATCCCTAGGATCATCATCGCCTCCGGCCTGATGGGGATTGTCCTTTGGGCAGCTATGATTGTCGGCGCCGGGGCTTTTGCCCTGCCCGGCTGGCGCTATCTGGCTCTATTGATCTTGGTTCTGCTGGGCGCGGTCAGCTATGCCATTTCGGGTCAGATCACGGGCGCATTCCGCCTCTCAGAGATACGCCGCGCCGTGCGCCGTTAGGTGCCGCAACAGGCCTTAATCGTTGCGCTGTCGGATACGCTCTAAAAAGGCGGCCCAGCCACCCGGGCTAACCAGAAATGACAAACCAAACCCTGTGGCAAAACCCGCAAGATCCGGCACCCAGTCATTGCTGCCATAAATCCAGCCAAAGATAAGCTGAATTCCCATAAGAAGCGCAATCAGCGAAAATGCGCTGTATTGCCTTGAACCGGTCCCCGCGAGGTTAACCCAAAGCAGGAAGGTATAGGCCCCGATCAGCCCATAGACCGACGGATACCCCCCAACCAAGGGCCGTGGGTCGTTCAGGATCAGACCATAGGCCAAGGCACCGATGATTGCCGACATCACCCAGACACTGAGCAGGGCAAAGGTGCCAAAAACCTCACCCACCATCTTGCCCAGCGCCAGCGTCAGCACGACGACAAAAATCATATGCGTGAAGGTCAGATGCACAAAGGAGTAGGTCAGAAACCGCAGCATATGCTGGGCTGGATATGTATTATTGGCGATCATCCAATCCAGAATATCGCCCGAGAACGCATAAGTCCGGATCGCCGACAGGCGCCATCCAACCGCCTCGGGCCCACCGACGTACCCCTTCTCGCCCAACATAAAGATCAACTCGACCCCGACGATCAGAATGACCAGCGCCACAACCAGCGGCGGCAGTGGATTGACGGGGGAAATTGGTCGGTGGTCGTCTGACACGCGCGTCTCCTGTAATTGTCGCCCCGCAAAGCGCATTGCCCCGAGGCTCTTGTTGCGGCGCGCAGTTGACGGGCCACGGGCCGAGGGTTAAGCGAGCGCGACGGATAAATCCAGCACGGAGAAGACATCATGGCGCAGGACGATCAGGCACCAGCCCAAGCAAACGCCGGTTTCACAAAGCGCGTCTTCTCTGGCATCAAGCCATCAGGCGGGCTGACCCTGGGCAATTATCTGGGTGCGATTAAACGGTTTGTCGAGATGCAACAGGACGACTGTGAGACGATCTATTGCATGGTCGACCTGCACGCGATCACCGTCTGGCAGAACCCCGCCCAACTGATCCATGCGACCCGCGAAGTGGCCGCGGGCTTTATTGCCTCGGGCATCGACCCGGCGAAATCAATTCTCTTCAACCAAAGTCAGGTGCCCGAGCACGCGCAACTGGGCTGGATTTTCAACTGTGTAGCGCGCATGGGCTGGATGAACCGGATGACCCAGTTCAAGGACAAGGCCGGCAAGAACCGCGAAAATGCTAGTGTCGGTCTCTTCTCTTACCCGACCCTGATGGCCGCTGATATTCTGCTTTATCACGCGACGCACGTCCCGGTGGGCGAGGACCAGAAACAGCACCTTGAACTGACGCGTGACATCGCCGCCAAGTTCAACAATGACTTTAAGACAGATTTCTTTCCGATCACCGAACCTGTGATCGAAGGCGCCGCAACCCGCGTGATGAGCCTGCGCGACGGTTCCAACAAGATGTCGAAATCGGATGCCTCAGATGCCAGCCGCATCAATATGACCGACGACGCCGACGCAATCGCCAGGAAAATCCGCAAAGCCAAAACCGACCCTGACGCCTTGCCCTCCGAAGCCAAAGGTTTGGATGGCCGGCCCGAGGCGCGCAATCTGGTCAACATCTATGCCGCCCTCTCGGATATGAGCGTGGACGAAGTTCTGGCCGAAATTGGCGGGCGCCAGTTTTCCGAGTTCAAGCCGATGTTGTCGGATCTGGCCGTCGCCAAGCTTGCCCCGATCTCGGGCGAGATGGAGCGCCTGATGCGCGACCCCAGCGAGATTGACCGCATTCTCGGCACCGGTGCAAAAGCGGCCCGCGAGATTGCCGCGCCGATCCTGGACAAGACGTATGACATCGTCGGAATGCTGCGATCTGTTTGAGTTTCGCAAAGACCTTTTGGACCCAAACGAACCATAAACTTGCACCGCTGTTCTGGCCCCAGCTTTGAAACGAGGTTTCTACCAGATCTGGTGGGGTCAGTCCTAATCTCTGCTCGCGGTGTTTGCGGCATGCGGTTACCCAATAAGGTGCTTCTGACCAATTATTTGGACGGAGCCCGCAGAAACCTTTCAGTGAACTGGAAGAACGGTTCAAACGGATGACCGCGCCGATTTTTTCCGCCGATAGCCAAATACCGCGTTGTCTTAACGGGTGTTTCGACGGGGGTCTGGAAAGGTCTCGCGCAGGCTTAGCTAGATTTCCGCTTGCGTTTTTTTTCGGGGCTCTTGCGGTTGCTCCATTCCCAGTCGGCCAAGAGCTCTCCTATGGATTCAGACGGCAGGGGCTTGCTGTAAAAGAACCCCTGAACTTCGTTGCAGCCCTGCTTTCGCAGCAAATCGGCCTGTTCTTCGGTTTCGACGCCCTCGGCGTTTGATGTCATGCCCATTGACGCACCCAACCCGATAACCGCTTCGATGATGCTGTCGGCATCCGCGCATGTGCCCAGATCGGAAATAAAGGACTTGTCGATCTTGATCTTGTCAAAGGGGAAACGGCGCAGGTAGCTGAGGCTGGAATAACCCGTTCCAAAGTCATCCATCGCGATCCGCACGCCCATTTTCTGGAGCGCCTGAAGCGTTTCAATCGTCTCATCGGTATGGCTGAGCAGGACGCCTTCGGTGATTTCCAGTTCCAGCCGATGCGGATCCGCGCCTTCGTCGCGCAAGGCGTTTCGGACCGTTTCAATCAGGTTGCCCTGTCGAAACTGGACGGGTGAGACGTTGACAGCGAAGGAGAGTTCAGGCCAGTCCTTGGCTTGCCGGCACGCTTCGCGGATCACCCATTCACCGATCGAGACGATCAATCCGGTTTCTTCGGCAAGCTGAATGAACTCGTCGGGGCAGATCAGGCCGCGTTCGCCGTGGTACCACCTGATCAGCGCCTCGACACCTTTGATCTTGTTGTGTTGAAGGTCGACCTGAGGCTGATAGTGCAGGCGCAGCTCGTTTCGGAAAATCGCCTGTCGCAGGTTAGCTTCCATCTTTTTGCGAGAGATCAGTTTCTCGTTCATCCGCTCTTCGAAGAACCTGAACGTGCCACGCCCGTCAATCTTTGCCCTGTAGAGTGCCAAATCGGCCTGACGCAACAGCGTCTGACCGTCGCGGTCTGCTGTGGGGTCGTCATTGCGCAGGGCTATACCGATGCTGACGCCAATAATGATCTCGTTGCCGTCCAGATCGAAGGGACGGGACATTTCCTGGATCAATCGTTCGGACAGTTTGGAGGCGCCTTCGGGTTGGTCAAAGTGCTTTTGGATGATCGCAAACTCGTCGCCGCCGAGGCGGGCGAGGATGTCATTTCGGCGCAATGCCTTTGTCATCCGTTCCGTCACCTGACGCAGCAGCTCGTCGCCTGAGGCGTGGCCCAGAATGTCATTCACCTCTTTGAAGTGGTCAAGATCGAGGCAAAGGACGGCCATGGCCCCGCCTGCGCGTTCAACGTCGCCCACGGAATGCAGCAGCCATTCATTGAACAGCGAACGGTTCGGCAGCCCGGTCAACGGATCGTGGCTGGCCAGAAAGGATGCGCGGTCGGTCGCTTTTTTCAGCAACCTGAGCGGCAGGGTTCTGAGGACCAGAAACGCACCGGCCCCCAGGGTCGCTGACAACAGAAAGATCAACAGTGACATGAACATGGTTTCGCGCAGGCTTCGGGTGATTGTGACCTCGCCGACGGCGACGCCGGAATCGTAAAACATCTCTGTCGTACTAACGACCGGAGGGGAAACGACCGACTTACGTGAGGCCAAAACCAAATCACCATTTGCGTTTTTGATCGTAGTTCGTTTGCCTTCGTCATCTTCGACACCGATGAGCGCCTCAATCCGAAGCGTCTCAAACTCCCACATGAAGGGGTTTTGGCCGACAAGTTGAGACACCATCCGGGCATGCGACCTGGCTTCGGCAGTTTCTTGACCCTGTAGGTAAAGGCGTGAAAAATTGAAGTGTAATGCGGGTGGAACAACTGCAACCACGACAGCCACCGCCAGCGCCATAAGCGTTGTATAGCGTGCGGCCGATGGCGTCCCGATCGGGGCGGTGTGGGAGTGCGCAGTTGTCATGAAATCAACCCGGTACAGAGTGGTCGTAGAATTGCAGGATTGCCCGCCCTTGCGGCGAAAACACGAAGTCTAAAAAACTTTCAGCTGTGCCCGAAGTACCTGAAAGCCGGACCAGATAGAGGCTCTTGGCTAACTTCATGCTGCGTTGGATGGCCTCTCTGTTTTCTTGCGTGGAACCGACCGAGGGATCGGTGGGTCCAGCCGCCTTTGGCACGATACCATCCAGCGCCAGAACCTTGAGCCTGCGCCCTTCGGTTGCGATTTGGCCCAAAGCGACGGCGCCGATCGAACCTTCGAGGCTTTCAAGCACTTCGGCGTTGTTCTGGTCATTGGTCGCCATGACCAGAACCGGTCGGTGCTGGGCCATTTCCACAGCCTGGGCCATGTCCAGTGACAGGCTACTCAGAATATGAACATCAATTTCCGACATTGGCCGCAAGATGACGCGGACACGTTCGCCCGAGGGCCAGTTCGTCATGGTTCCGGCGTACATTTCGGCAAGTTGTTCCGTTGTGATCATATCCGTTTGCGTACCCGTGGATGTGACCATGGCCAGCGGCGTTTTGGCGTAGACCCGAGCCTGAGCGCCCTGTTCTTTTTCCTTGTCCTTCAGAGCGCGCGAACTGACCGACAGATCGATGGCACCGGCGATCAGCGCCTTGACGCCCCCGCTACTGCCGAGGCTTGGAAGAACCTCGACCGTGACGCCGGGGTTTTGTTTTTCAAAGGCATCGGCCAAAATCCTGATCCCGCCCAGCGCCACGCCGGTGCCGCCGATGCGCAGCTCTTCTGCGGATGCGGGGCTACTAACAGTGAGGAACAAAAGTGCAAGGCAGGTCGCGATAGTGTTTCTGGCTGATCTGAAAATCATAATAGCTCCGAAGAAATCTGTAACTTTCGTTCAGAGTTGCAGAAAGCGGTTACCAGCCTCCTTATTACGCCGGCATGTAATCGCTAGAATTAGGAATAAAATTGATCGAGCCGGCATCTTTTGTGGGCGCTGAAGTCGTCCATCGATAGTTGAACGTGATAGCCGCACCGCGCAATGCGACGTCTTGGGCTGGCGCCTAAGGATGCCCGCGCATCAATATGCGTCAAAGAGGTTCGACGCGCAGCTGACGTGCGAAGTTGCAAAACCGCTGGATAAATCATCCACCGCGTTCCAAGACGCGAAAATCAATCACTTTGGTGGCAGGAGCCTCGGTAAAGGCATCGCGCCGGGCAAAAAACTTGCTCATTGGTTTTAGAAGGTTAGCTGGCATAGCCAAGCAACGGGCCGAACACTCAAACCCCGCCTTCCTTGGAAAGATATCCGCGATAATTATTGGAAACGGTCCAGGCCCGAACTGAAGTCATTGTTCGTGAGGTGAACTCATCTGACGTTTTCGGTGAGCACCGTGATGTTCATCGCCGGCCCTGATCGGGGGTGTCGAATTCCAAGGCGGGGCGTTAGGCCAGCGAGGCCTTGGCGGATGCTGCCTTTGGAGGGCGTGTTCCCCCGGCGCGCGATCTGCAACATTTACCGACGGCAACGGGTGCAGATCGCGGGTCTAAGTCATCAGGCCAAGCGCCTTTGGTTCAGATCAGACGAACCTGCGTGCCCACTTTGGCCCAGGCAAACAGCTCTTCGATCTTTTCGTTGTAAAGGCCGATGCAACCATCCGAAGACTGCCGCCCAATCTTACGCGTGTCCTGCGTTCCGTGGATCCGGTAGTATTGCCACGACAGGTACAGAGCATGCGTGCCCAAAGGGTTGGCCGGACCGGCAGGGATCATCGCAGGCAGGCTGGGGTCGCGTTCGCGCATCGACGGGGTCGGCGTCCAAGTCGGCCCCTTAACCTTACGCACAACCCGCGTATAGCCCAGCTTTGTCAGCTCTTCGCTGATTGGAACCGACGACGGGTAGATCTTGTAGATGCTTTCGTCCTCGGACCAGTAATGCACCGCGCGCGAGGTCGTATCGGCAAGAATCACGCCGTTCTTGAGATTGTCGAAATGATCGCGCCAATCGACCATGGTAAAGCTTGATACGTTGTTGCGCACGCCGGGCGTTGCGGCTTTTGCCTGAGCTGCGACCAGTGACATTGCACCGGCGGCCAGAAATGAGCGCCTGTTGATCGGCTGTTTCATATCGGAATCCTTCGCCTCAAAATTACTCTGTTAGTGCAAGGGCTATTCCACTGGCGGGGCCTGACACAACTGTTCATATTCAAAAATCACAATGTTTTGAATCGCCGGCGGTCGGGCGCCTAAAATTCGAGCAGAACCGGCGGATTTTCGGGATGTCACAAATCTGAAACCAAAGCACGGCAGAGTGTGCAGGCCTCTGAACCTTTCAGATGCTCGCCGCGGGACAGTTCCCAACGTGTTCCAAGGTCAGCCATCGCACGGCCCTTGGCACGCCCCGCGCCACACCGGCGGGATCTCGTTCCCCCTTGAAGCCGCCGCGCACCCTCGGGGTTAAACTGCCCCGGGGGTCTGCGTGGGCGCACATCAAACCTGACATTCCAGCAGTTGCGTTTTGGGCCCGAAGCGCCATGTTCCAATGGTCAATAGGAGCATCGATATGTCTGAGACCGTCCCCCCACAAACCCATGTCGGCCACGTCCACCTTAAAGTTTCGGATCTGGAAAAGGCCGTTGCCTTTTACAGTGGCGTTCTTGGGTTTACCCTCAAACAGCGATACGGCGACCGCGCGGCCTTTTTGGCGGCAGGTGACTATCACCATCACATTGGATTGAACACCTGGGAAAGTGCCGGCGGGATGCAGCCGCCGCGCGGATCGACCGGTCTTTATCACACCGCGTTCGTCTTTCCCGACCGCGCCAGCCTTGGCGCCGCGATCAAACGCGTTCGGGCGGCAGGCGTGGAAATTGACGGCGCCGCCGATCATGGTGTCAGCGAAGCGGTCTATCTGCGCGATCCCGACGGCAACGGGATCGAACTTTACCGCGACCGCCCGACAGAAGACTGGCCGCGTGACACCACGGGGTGCCTTGAGATGATGAATGCGCCCCTTGATGTCGAAGCCCTGATTGCCGAAGCCAATTAAAGGTCTGGACGTATGACCTATCCCTGCCTAGGGTCTGGGCGATCAGAGGGAGGTCAAAATGGCATCTGGTACAAACATCCGCACCTATTTCAACGAAAGCTGGCACAACGGCGATGTGCCCATCATGCGCGCCGCCGATCATGGCAGCTGGCTGGGCACGACGGTTTTTGATGGCGCAAGGTACTTTGAGGATATTACCCCGGATCTTGATCAGCACTGCGCGCGCATCAACCGATCTGCCGAAGCGCTGATGATCACCCCGACCGTAAGCACCGATGACATGGTCGCCTTGGTGAAAGAAGGGCTGGAGGGCTATTCCAACGACACCGCCGTCTACATCCGGCCAATGTATTGGGCCCTGGATGGGGGCGATATGGTTGTCGCAGCAAAACCCGGCGCGACAGGATTTGCCATTTGCCTGGAAGAAATCCCCATGCCCGCCGCTACGAAATCAACAACCCTGACCACGTCGCGGTTTCGCCGACCCGTTCTGGAAGACGCCGTGGTAAACGCAAAGGCCGGGTGCCTATACCCCAATAACGCCCGGATGCTGATGGAGGCGCGCGCCAAAGGTTATGGCAATGCGCTGGTCACAGACGCCAACGGAAATGTGGCCGAAACCGCCACGGCGAACGTATTTATGGTGCGCGACGGCGAAGTTTTCACGCCGATCCCCAATGGCACATTTCTGGCCGGGATCACCCGCGCCCGCCACATCGCGAACCTGCGCGCCGATGGCTATAAAGTGCACGAAGCAGTTTTGGGCTTTGACGATTTTCGGCAGGCAGATGAAGTGTTTCTGTCAGGCAATGCCACCAAGATCACGCCGGTCAGTGAATTTGACGGCACGGACTATCAGGCAGGCCCCGTCACAAAGCGCGTGCGCCAGCTTTACTGGGACTGGGCCCACTCAGAGCACTGAAGGCCCTGCAATCTGTGTAGATTTCGAGACCAGACGATCACCTGCGGGCCTCTGGGCAAGCTGACGCACCAATGTGACAGGCCATTGCCAGCGACGCGATCTGGCTTCATGATCCCGCCGAGATTGAAGGCCGAGTTGGAGGGCCAGTTGGAGGATCGCCATGCGTAAATTTCTTGTTGTTCTCGACGATAGCCGCGAATGCCTGAACGCAATGCGTTTTGCCGCCATGCGCGCCGCCCACACCGGTGGCGGCGTCGAGATACTGTCGGTGATCCCGCCGGACGAATTCAACCACTGGATTGGCGTCGGAGATATCATGCGCGAAGAAGCGCGCGAGCGTATTCAGGCCCATTTCGAGGTCTATGCAAAATGGATGCGCGACAAGCAGGGCGTGAACCCCGAACTGATCATTCGCGAGGGCGAAGCAGTACCCGAAATCTTGGCACAAGTGCGTGCCGATCCCGAAATTGGCGTTTTGGTTCTGGGCGCAGGATCTGACAAAAAGGGGCCCGGCCCACTGGTCTCGCAGATGTCGCGCGCCTCGGGCGAGCTTCCAATTCCGTTGACGATCGTGCCGGGCGACCTGTCCAAAGAACAGCTTGAAGCGATTACATAAAGGGCAAACCGGGCTTCGCCCTGCGACCGCCACTGCCGCTGCCAAACCAGTTTAGAATTCTTCTAATACGTTGACACAAGCGCGCCTAGTGCGCATATCAAAGGCTATGAGAGAGAGGGCTGAGCGATGTTCATCCAAACCGAATCGACACCAAACCCCGCAACGCTAAAGTTTCTGCCCGGACAAACCGTCCTTGGCGCAGGCACCGCAGATTTCCCGACCGCCGATACGGCCGGCCCGTCGCCGCTTGCGACGCGCATTTTCGGCGTCGAGGGTGTAACAGGTGTGTTCTTCGGCACTGATTTCATCACTGTGACCAAACAGGAAGCCGTCCATTGGGACCATATCAAACCTGCCATTCTGGGTGCGATCATGGAACATTACCAATCCGGCAAACCCGTCATGGAAGGCGATCAGGAAAGCGGCGGCCATGCCGATCACGACGGCCCGGACGCAGCCATCGTCGGCCAGATCAAAGAGCTTTTGGACACTCGCGTGCGCCCCGCGGTCGCCCAAGACGGCGGCGATATCACATTCCACGGCTTTGACCGCGGGATTGTCTATCTGCACATGCAAGGCGCCTGCGCCGGTTGCCCTTCGTCAACTCTGACGCTGAAGATGGGCATTGAGAACCTGTTGCGCCACTACATCCCCGAAGTGGTCGAGGTGCGCCCCGTCGCGGCCTGATCAATGGCCACAACAGACGCCCCAACCATAACCGCGCGTTGTCACTGCGGGGCCAGTAAGCTGGCCCTTGGCGCCGCTCCGCTAACCGTTGCCTATTGCCACTGTACCGATTGCCGCCGCTGGACAGGCGCCCCTGTCGCAGCCTTTGGCGCGTTTGACGCAACCGCGCTGATGGCGACCTTCGGCTATCGTCCGGGTCAAATGCATGTCCCCCTTGGCATCATCGATCAGGCCGATCATCTGCCCCCACAGAACCATTGCCATGCTGACACAGGCCTTCCCTGGCTGCATATTTCCGATGACCACAAGAAAATTGATGGCAGCGGGCGGGCGCTCTTTAGCACTGTAAAGGCGAACTGATGAGCGCCCCCATCATTCTGGCCTTTGACACCAGCGCGGCCTATTGCGGCGCGGCGCTCTTGTCTGGCGATCAAATTATCGCCGCGCGCCATGACGAGATGGCCAAAGGTCAGGCCGAGCATCTTTTCGCCTTGCTCGAGGATGTCTTGAATTCCGCCGGCGCAGGGTGGAGGGAGCTGACCGCCCTTGCGGTTGGCATTGGCCCCGGCAACTTTACCGGCATCCGCATTTCCGTGTCCTCCGCCCGAGGGCTGGCCCTGTCACTGGGCGTGCCTGCACATGGCGTCTCAAACCTAGAGGCTTTGTCCCAAGGCACTGCGGGGCCCGTACTGGCCTGTCTCGATGCCCGGCGCGAAAGCGTCTTTGTTCAGGGTTTCGGCGGCGCTGAACCTCTGCACGCTGCACATATGGACGTCGGCGCCTTGCCCGCGGCCCTGTCTTGCGCCAACCTTAAATGCGTCGGCAGCGGCGCCGATATGGTGGCACAGGCCATTGGTGCAAAGGTGTACCCGGCGGCCTTGGCACCTGCCGCCGCGATCGCCCGGATCGCCGCGCGCCGCAACTCCGGCGATGTGCCGCGTCCCGCACCGCTCTATCTGCGCGCCGCAGATGCCAAGCCGTCATCAACACCACCGCCCGCCATTTTGCCATGAAAGCCGCGGAAATGGCCCGCATCTATGCCCGCGCCTTTGCAGAAGAACGCGCATGGACGACCGATGAGATCGGCAGCCTTGTCACCGCAAATGGCGCGATCATAGTCACGCTTGATCAGGGCTTTGCCATCGGGCGCGTGACGCTGGACGAGGCCGAGGTGATCACCATCGCCGTAGACCCCGACGCCCAGAGGCGCGGTCACGGGAACAGACTTTTGCAAAAGGTCGAAGAGCGCGCTGCCGCAAAAGGCGCGCGTGTCCTATTTCTGGAGGTGGCGGCCGACAACACTGCCGCCCTGCGACTATACGGGTCGCGAAGTTTTGAACAGGTGGGGATTCGTCCCCACTATTACCCGCGTCAAAACGGTATTTCTGCCGATGCACTGGTAATGCAAAAGCTCTTGGACAGGACCTGACGCGCCGTCAGCCAAGTTTTCCACAGGCAAACTCCAAAGCAATGAAACGATAGCGCAAAAACCTATTGACCCTCCCCGACTGAACCGTCCTTAATTGCGGATGATCCTTGGCGATCTGCCTGTAGAAACGGGGCGCGGCACAAAGCATGACGCCCCGATAACCTAAGAACCGGGAGAAACTATATGACCCTGATGACCAAATTCCTTGGCGCAGCGGCAGCTATGGCGCTAAGCGTCGGCGCCGCATTTGCAGAGCCGGGCCTTATCATCGACCTTGGCGGTAAATTCGACAAATCCTTTAACGAGGCGGCCTATAACGGCGCCAAGCGTTGGATCGACGAAACCGGCGGCAAGTACAAAGAGACCGAGCTTCAGTCCGAAGCGCAGCGCGAACAATCCATGCGCCGTATGGCGGAATCGGGCGCCAACCCGGTTGTTGTTCTGGGCTTTGCAAACGCATCCACACTGGAAAAGGTTGCGCCCGACTATCCGGACACGAAATTCGCAATCGTCGACATGGTTGTGATGCAGCCGAACGTCGAAAGCATCGTCTTCACCGAGCAGGAAGGCTCGTATCTGGTTGGTATGCTGGCTGGCATGGCATCCAAGACCGGCAAAGTGTCGTTCGTTGGCGGCATGGACATCCCGCTGATCCGCCGTTTCGCCTGTGGCTATGCCCAGGGCGTCAAAGCGGTGAACCCCGATGCGACAATCATCGAGAACATGACCGGCACGACTCCCGCGGCCTGGAACGACCCGGTTAAAGGTGGCGAGATCACGCGCACCCAGATCAGCCAGGGTTCGGACGTTGTTTATGCCGCCGCGGGTGGTACAGGCGTTGGTGTTCTGCAGACCGCTGCTGACGAAGGCATCCTGTCGATCGGCGTGGACAGCAACCAGAACTACCTGCACCCCGGTCAGGTTCTGACTTCAATGATGAAGCGCGTCGACAACGCGGTTTACAACGTTTTCTCAAACGGCGTGGACGGCTTTGAAGGCGGCATCAAGGTCATGGACCTGCAAGCCAACGGCGTTGGTTATGCTCTGGACGAGAATAACGAAAAGCTGATCACACCTGAAATGAAGGCCGCCGTTGAGGCTGCCAAGGCCGGCATCATCGCTGGCGAAATCAAGGTGCATGACTACATGTCCGACGACAGCTGCCCAATCGAGACGATGTAAGCCACATGGCAACGCAAAAGACAGAAGGGCGGCCCGACACGGCCGCCCTTTCCACTGAACCCGCGATCGAACTTGTCGGTATCTCCAAGGCCTTTGGCGCCGTGCAGGCGAACAAGGATATCTCGATTCGCGTTATGCCCGGAACCATCCACGGCATAATCGGCGAAAACGGCGCCGGAAAATCGACACTTATGTCGATCCTTTACGGCTTTTACAAAGCCGACGCGGGCGAAGTTTTTATCCGCGGCAAGAAAACAGAAATTCCTGACAGCCAGGCCGCGATCAGCGCCGGTATCGGTATGGTCTTCCAGCACTTCAAGCTGGTTGAAAATTTCACAGTTCTCGAAAATGTCGTTCTGGGCGCTGAAAGCGGTGCGCGGCTGATGCCGTCACTGACCAAAGCGCGCAAACTATTGGTGGAACTGGCCCGCGAGTACGAGTTGAACGTCGACCCCGACGCGCTGATTGAAGACATCGGCGTCGGCATGCAACAGCGGGTCGAGATCCTCAAAGCGCTTTACCGTCAGGCCGACATCCTGATCCTGGACGAACCGACCGGCGTTCTGACCCCGGCCGAAGCCGACCACCTGTTCCGCATTCTCGAGGGGCTGAAAGCGCAGGGCAAGACGATCATCCTGATCACCCATAAGCTGCGCGAGATAATGGAGGTGACCGACACCGTCAGCGTCATGCGCCGTGGACAGATGACCGCGACTGTCAAGACCTCGGAAACCAGCCCCGAACAGCTGGCTGAACTGATGGTCGGGCGCAAAGTTCTTTTGCGCGTCGACAAAAAACCGGCGCAACCCGGCGCAACGGTCCTGAAAGTCGACAACCTGTCGGTCACCGATGAAGACGGCGTTCTGCGCCTGAAAGATATCTCGCTAAGCGTCCGCGCTGGTGAAATTCTGGGCATCGCGGGCGTTGCCGGAAATGGTCAGTCTGAATTGCTGAACGTCTTGGGCGGGATCATGGCAGGCACCGGCCAGATACAGCTGAACGGCGAAGACTGTGACCTGACGGGCAAGCATTCGGACGGTCAGTCGCGCCGGGCGCGCGGCATCGCCCATGTTCCCGAGGATCGCCAACGGCTGGGCCTGATCATGGATTTCACCGCCTGGGAAAACACGATCTTTGGCTACCACCACGATCCGGCCTACCAGAAATCCAGCCTGTTTATGGACAACAACGCAATCCGCGCCGAAACCGCGCTTAAGATGCAGCGTTTTGACGTGCGCCCGCCCGATCCACACCTCAAAGCCAAAAGCTTTTCCGGAGGCAACCAGCAAAAGATCGTTCTGGCCCGCGAGATAGAGCGGAACCCCGACCTTTTGCTGATCGGCCAACCGACGCGGGGCGTCGACATCGGGGCCATTGAATTCATTCACCAACAGATTGTCGCGCTGCGCGATCAGGGTAAGGCGATCCTTTTGGTGTCGGTTGAACTGGACGAAATCATGTCGCTGTCGGACCGGATTGCGGTAATGTTTGACGGGCACATCATGGGCGAGCGTCTGCCATCGGAAACCGACGTAAAAGAACTGGGCCTGATGATGGCCGGCATGGGCGAAGGGGCCTGACGATGGACACTACCCCAAAATGGGCCGACGTTATCCTGATCCCTCTGATCAACCTGATCCTGGCATTGCTGGTCTCGGGGCTTGTGGTTCTCTACATCGGTGAGAACCCGATCGAGGCGATCAAGATCCTTTTGAACGGCGCGATCGGGTCGACGCGCGGCTGGGGCTATACGCTCTATTTTGCGACCAACTTTATCTTTACAGGCCTTGCCGTTTCCATTGCTTTTCACGCACGCCTGTTCAACATCGGCGGCGAAGGTCAGGCCGCCATTGGCGGGCTGGGCGTGGCATTGGTTTGCCTGTCCATAGACTGGCCACATTGGGCCATAGCCCTGCCCTTTGCGGTTATCGGCGGCGCAGTTTTTGGGGCTGCATGGGCGGCGATCCCGGCCTACCTGCAGGCGCGGCGCGGCAGCCACATCGTGATCACCACGATCATGTTCAACTTTATCGCCTCGGCTTTGCTGGTCTATCTTTTGGTCAACGTTATGAAAGTGCCGGGATCGATGGCGCCTGAAACCGGCGCCTTCCCCAAAGGCACCAATTTGCCCAACGCCTATCAGGTACTGGGTTGGTTCGGCATCCCTTTCAACAAATTCGCCCCGCTGAACGTCGCGTTCCTTTTGGCGCTGATCTGTTGTGTCGGGGTCTGGGCCCTGATCTGGCGCACGCGCCTTGGCTATCAGCTGCGCGCTTATGGCCATTCCGAAAGCGCCGCAGTTTACGCCGGTATCTCGCCCTTTCGGATCACGATGATCGCGATGCTGATCTCGGGCGGGCTGGCTGGATTGATGGGCGTAAACGCCGTTATGGGCGAGGCTGAGCGCCTTGTCATCGACAGCGTGCAAGGCGCCGGATTTGTCGGCATTGCCGTGGCACTTATGGGCCGCTCGCATCCTTTGGGCGTGCTTCTGGCGGCGATCCTTTTCGGTATTCTTACCCAAGGCGGGATCGAACTGGAATTTGAAATTCCCGCCGTCAGCCGCGAGATGATCCTGGTCATTCAGGCGCTGGTGATCCTGTTTACTGGCGCGCTTGAAAACATGGTTCGCATACCTGTTGAGCGCATGTTCCTGCGCCGCAAGAAAAGGGCATCGTAATGGATTATCTGACACTTCTTCAGATCCTCGATAGTACCCTCCGTTTGGCAACGCCCCTGCTTTTGGCCTGCCTTGCCGGGCTTTTCAGCGAACGTTCGGGCATTTTCGACATCGGGCTCGAAGGCAAAATGCTGATCGCGGCTTTCTTTTCCGCGGCCATTGCCGCGACCACGGGTTCAGTCTGGATCGGCCTTTTTGCAGGCATATCCGCCTCGGTCGCATTGGCCCTGTTGCACGGGTTAGCTTCGATCACCTTTCGGGGTGATCAGCTGATTTCGGGCGTGGCGATCAACTTTCTGGCAGCCGGCCTGACAGTCCTGATCTCAGAGGATTGGTTTCAACAGGGTGGCCGCACGCCGCAACTGGCAGGCACGGCGCGGTTCAATCCGATCAACCTGCCCTTTGCCGACACACTAAACTCTGTCCCCATCCTCGGGCCCTTCTACAAAGAGGTTCTGTCTGGCCACACGATCTTGGTCTATGCCGCCCTTTTGGCGGTGCCGCTGACCTGGTACATCCTGTTTCGCACCCGCTTTGGCCTGCGCCTGCGTGCAGTGGGTGAAAACCCCGCAGCGGTCGACACAGCCGGCGTTTCAGTGACGCGCCTGCGCTATAGCGCCGTGATCATCTGCGGCATCCTTTGCGGTCTGGCTGGCGCATATCTGGCAACCGGATTTGCCGCAGGTTTCGTCAAGGAAATGTCAGCCGGTCGCGGCTTTATCGCCCTTGCCGCCCTGATTTTTGCCAAGTGGCGGCCATGGCAAGCGCTTGGGGCCACATTGCTTTTCGGCCTGCTGGACGCCCTTGGGACACGCTATCAGAACATCGAGATCGTGGGCTTTAACGTGCCGGTACAGTTCATGCAGGCCCTGCCCTACATCCTGACCGTGGTCATCCTGGCAGGGTTTGTGGGCAAGGCCATCCCGCCGCGTGCGGGTGGCCAGCCATACGTCAAGGAACGCTGAACCAAGCTGGGAGCCAAGCTAGAGCATTTCGCGTTAACCTGAAAAACCTAACGCTTCCTGAAATCACAGATTTCAACGCGTTAGGTGATGTTGCATGTCACAAGTTAAACGCCAAACGCTTTAGGCCTGAAAGATCACCTTAAACCCGCCAAAGATCATCCTTTCGCCATCAAAGGGCATGTTCTTTGGGTCCATGTATTCGGTCAGACGCGGCTCCTGCATTGCCGCCTCCATACCCTTGTCGCGCACCTCGCGCGATGGCCACATGATCCATGAAAAAACGACCACTTCGTCGTCTTTTTTCTGCACCGCCATCTGGAACGAGGTCACCTTGCCCTCGGCGACGTCCTCTCCCCAGCATTCAGTCATCGACAGTGCACCATGCTCCTTGAATATCGGCGCGCAATCCTTTGCCATCTTCAAATAGGCATCGCGGTTCTTTTCAGGCACCGCCACCAAAAATCCATCAATAAATGACATCTCACCTCTCCAATGTTGCCCGACCATCGGGCCAGATCCATCATCCGCCACTGGCGCTGGTCGATCAAGCCGATTGACAAGCGCGCAGCCAGCAGAGAGTTCATGAGCATCCATTCTTAAGAGGTTCACCATGTCCAACGCCGCCCGAAAGCTTGCCGATCAGATCCGCACCCTGGCCGGAGAACAGCCACCCGCCTATGGGCTGATACTGGGGTCGGGGCTTGGGCATCTGGCTGATACGGTCGATGGCGTGGCGATCGACTATGCAGACCTACCGGGTTTCCCCCACGCAGGTGTCTCGGGCCACAATCCCAAGCTGGTCATTGGCGATCTGGAAGGGCAACGCGTCGCGATCTTTGGTGGTCGCTCCCACTATTACGAAAGTGGTCGAGGCGACGCGATGCGCCTGCCGCTTGAGGTTCTCAAGGAACTCGGCGCGCAACAATTGATCCTGACCAATGCTGCGGGATCCATGCACCCCAATATCGACCCCGGTGATCTGATGCTCTTGTCCGATCACATCAATTTCTCGGGTCTCAACCCGCTTATTGGCGAGCCGACCGACGCCCGGTTTGTGTCGATGACCCAGGCCCACGACCCCGATATGCGCGCCGCACTCAAGGCTGCCGCGAAAGCCCTGGGCATCCCCCTGCCCGAAGGTGTCTATGCCTGGTACTCGGGCCCATCGTTTGAAACCCCCGCCGAGATCCGTGCAATCCGGACGCTGGGCGCTGACGCTGTTGGCATGTCGACCGTGCCCGAAGTCATTTTGGCCCGGTTTCTGGGGTTACGTGTTGTTGCGATCTCGACCATCACCAACAAAGCCGCTGGAATGAGTGATGAAAATATCAGCCACGAGCACACGAAAGCTATGGCACCCATCGGTGCACAAAAACTTGAACAGATTTTGCGCCGATTCCTTTCAGATCAGCAATAAATCCAGACAAAGCCGGATGATTGGTCCAATCTGTTCTCGATGGCGGTAAAAACCCCGTCATTCGATCCGATTTGTCGCAGGTTCCCCCCTACCGGTTGGCTGCGACATTTTGTAATGCACTGACACGCCTCTGGAAATTGACGCATGCAAATTTACCTTCCCATCGCCGAAGTATCGGTGAACGCATTCCTTCTTTTGGGCCTTGGTGGCCTGGTTGGTGTGCTAAGTGGAATGTTTGGTGTGGGCGGCGGATTTCTGATCACGCCGCTTTTGTTCTTCATCGGCATCCCCCCCGCCGTCGCCGTCGCAACCGGCGCAAATCAGATCGTTGCTTCGTCTTTCTCGGGCGTTCTGGCACATTTCAGGCGACGCACGGTGGATCTGCGAATGGGGATGGTCCTGTTGGTCGGAGGTCTGATCGGCGCCGCGTTTGGCGTGCAGGTCTTTAACCAACTCAAAGCGATGGGTCAGGTCGATCTGCTGGTCCAGCTCAGCTATGTTCTGTTTCTGGGCGTGATCGGCACGCTGATGCTGATCGAAAGCCTCAACGCGTTACGCAAGGCCGGCCGCCCGCCCGCGCCACGCGTCAAACGCGGCAGCAGACCCTGGATCCAAAAGCTGCCGTTCAAGATGCGCTTTCGCACTTCGGGCCTCTATATCTCGGCGATCCCGCCACTGATCGTGGGCCTGATGGTCGGCGTTCTCGCCGCGATCATGGGCGTGGGTGGCGGGTTCATCATGGTGCCTGCAATGATCTATATCCTTGGAATGCCGACAAAGGTTGTGATCGGCACATCGCTGTTTCAAATCATTTTTGTCACCGCATTTACGACGATCCTGCACGCCACGACGAACTACACCGTCGATATGCCTCTGGCGGTCTTACTGTTGATCGGCGGCGTTGTCGGGGCCCAGTTTGGAACCCAACTTGGTCTGCGCCTGAAGGCTGAACAACTGCGTATTCTTCTGGCGCTTCTGGTCGTCGGAGTTTGCGCCAAACTTGCCGCTGATCTCTTGATAAAACCGGCCGAGCTTTATTCGATCGCAGTTGTCGGGGGCTTGGGTTGATGCGCCTTTTACGGTTCATTCTGGCGATACTCACCCTCACCGGACCCGCCGCCGCCGAAGAAGTCGTCGCCGCCCTTTCGCAAAACCGCGTGTCCATCACGGCCAGCTTTGACGGCACGGAAATCCTGGTCTTTGGCGCGATCAAATACGAACGCCCGGTGTCCGAAGTCGCACCGCTGGACGTCATCATCACCTTGTCTGGCCCGCAGGAAAAGGTGGTTGTTCGGCGCAAGCAAAGGGTTGCGGGCATCTGGGTCAACACCAATGCAGTCGAGGTTGATCGCGCGCCCAGTTACTATGCGGTTTCAACCACCGGTCCGCTGAACAACATTCTGGCCGCAACCGAGGATCTGCGGCACAAGATCTCGATCCCACGTGCGATCCGTTCGGTCGGTGCCCCCTCGGACGTCTTGGATGCCGAAGAGTTCACCAAGGCTCTGATCCGCATCCGCGAGGGCGACAAACTGTATAAGATGCAGGAATTTGAGACGGTCGTGTTTGACGGAACTCTGTTTCGTACCGACTTTACCTTGCCCTCAAATCTGGTCGAAGGGGTCTATACGACCACCATCTTTCTGACCCGAGACAAGAAAGTCGTGGGCACGTTCAAAACCTTTATCAACGTCCGCAAGGTCGGGTTGGAACGCTGGATCTACAACTTGGCGCACGAGCAGCCACTGATATACGCGCTGATGTCGATCTTTATCGCCATCGCTGCTGGCTGGGGCGCTTCGGCCTTCTTTCGCTACGTGAAAGGCTAACGCCGCTACCCGCGCCCGATATAAGGCATCTTGCTCGCCAGAACTGTCATGAACTGAACATTTGCCGAGGCGGGCAACTGCGCCATGTGCAACACTGATCGCGCCGCATCCTCGACATCCATGGTGGGCGCCGGTTCAGCGCCCGGATTTTCCGCCCGCGCTTTGGCCTGCAATTCTTCTACAAGTTCTGAACGCGCGTTGCCGATATCGATCTGACCACAGGCAATATCAAACGCGCGACCATCCAGCGACAAACTGCGCGTCAGCCCGGTTATCGCGTGTTTGGTTGTCGTATAGCAGACCGACCCGGGCCGCGGATTATGCGCCGAAAGCGAGCCGTTGTTGATGATCCGCCCACCTTGAGGCGTCTGCCGCCGCATCTGTCCAAACGCCAGTCGTGCAGCGATAAACATGCCGCGCAAATTGACGTTCATCACCTCTTCGAACTGCGCAAGCGGCACTTCGTCAATCGGCGCCATTGGACCAAACATCCCGGCGTTGTTAAACAGAACATCCAGCCGTCCGGCCTGCTGGGCGAACTTTGAAAACGCAGCCTCCATCGCGATTTCGTCCGTTACATCCGCAGGAAGCGCAATTGCGCCCTCATATTCCTCTGCCATGGCCAGCAATGGCGCTGCGCGACGGGCAACAAGACCCACGCGCCAACCGGCCTGCAGAAAGGCCAAGGCGGTTGCCTTGCCAATTCCTGAACTGGCGCCAGTGATCAAAATGCTGTTCATTCCGTTTCCTCTTCCAGCGCCAAAGGCGGCGGTGCGACCCTCAGATCATCGGTACGAAGCGGGCCAGACGGCAAGGCCAGACGGTTGCGCGTCACCCAATAAAGCCGCTCTTGCGCGCGCGTGATGGCCACGTAAGTCAGCCGCTTCCACAAAGGCAGCCCCGCCTCAACCCGTCCTGCGCGCGCCGCAGCCCAGATGTCGGGCGCAAAGACCTGAACATTTTCCCACTGGCTGCCTTGCGCCTTGTGGATCGTCACCGCGGCCCCGTGCAGAAATGCGGCCCCCATGCGCGCGGCATAGGGGATGAACGGCTCCTCCTCGTCGGGCATTTCGATCTTTACGATCGACGCGGCACTGACCTGAGGGTCCTCGGCGCCCATCACGTGCAAGCGTGAAAACCCCGGTTTTCGCCCCGGCCCCAAGTAGATTACCTGCGCGCCTTTGATCAATCCGCGCGCTTCCAGATCGATCCGTTTCTTGCGGTGCTTCAGGGGCAATTCGATCCCGTCACAGATCAATGGCTCACCCGACAAAAGCGCATCATCCGGCGCACCATGTGCTGCTCGAAACGCGTGGATCAGGCGAATGCGCGTGGCATTGCGCCAGACCAGAACCGGCGAGCGGGCCATCAGGTCAGCCTCAACCCGCTGACCAAGAATAACTCGATCATCGCGGCCTGCGGCCTCTTCGACCAGCCTTTCGAAGGCCTCGAAACCGATACTGTCATCGGCAAGCGCATGGGCAAGATCAAGGATCGGGCTATCGCCTGCCTGTCGATGAATTCGGTTCAGGATCAACTTGCGCGGCTCTGGGAGACCTTCAAAAACCATCGACCCTGACTGGTTGACCGGCGCCAGCTGAGCCGAGTCTCCGAATAGGATCAGCGTTGAGAAAATCTCTTTGAGGTCTTCAAACTGGCGATCGTCCAACATCGAGCTTTCGTCGACAAACCCGATATCCAAAGGGTCTTCGCGCCGCTTCCACCCGGTTATGAAATCGGACCCCCTCAGGCCCGCCGTGGCCAGCGCACCGGGGATCGATTTATTCAACTCATAAAATGCAGCCGCGCGGTCAAGCGCTTCGTCTGTCAGCCCCTCAATTTCGGGCCGCTCGCCATTTCCGGCCAACCATTCCGCAATGCGTTCATATTCGGGATCATAGACCGGCGTATAAATGATACGGTGGATGGTGGTTGCGGGCACGCCCTGATTTCGCAGGACCGAAGCGGCCTTGTTCGTAGGCGCCAGAATGGCCAGCGTGCGGCGATCTTTGCGCGCACGCCCCTCATAGTCGCCCGACACCGTATCGACGCCAAGATCGTCCAGCGCCTCGGCCAGCCGGGCCAGCAGCATTGTCTTGCCCGAACCGGCCTTACCAATCACGGCCATGACCGAACGTCGCTCTTCGATATGAGGCAGCATCTGACCCGCCTCCAGGTCAACGCCGGCCGCGCGCAAGGCTTCGCTTACGCGGTCAAAAGCCTCGGCCTGATCTTCGGAAAACTGAACGGTGGGAAGCGCCATGCGCGCGACCATAATGTGCCGCCCCGTGAAGGGCCAGAGCGATCAGGCAACGGCAGGCAAAGGCTGGCTTCCGAAACTGCGCTGGAACCAATGCGTTGAAACTTCATCACCAATTCCGGCGCGCCACAGAAGATGGGTGCGCACCGCCTTTGAGTAGGCCCAAAGTCCGACAGCTGTCGCCATACGCCCCGAGCCGCCGCGCCCCAGAACCGTGGGTTGCCAACCCAGCTTGCGGTAGATCCGTTCCATCCGTGGATCAAAAACCCCGACCGCATCAGTCAGGTGAAACCCAAGCCCCACTTCGACACCACCCAACATCAGGGCGGCCGAAACATGTGGGCCCGCTGTTGCAGACAGGCAAAACCGCGTGCATTCCCAAATGAATGGCGAGCGGATTTCAACGCCCGACGTCAGGGTCGTGAAATGATCGTTCAGCATTGTCCGGCCGGTGGTTGGCAAGAACCGCATTGATCCGCCGTGGCGCCCATCGGGTTGCTGCCAGAGCACGTAAAGCGGGTTCAGATCATCGTAACTGTCACGCTCGTGCCCGGACGGGTCGACATCGACGTCCCATTCCAGCCGCTTTTTGAATTGATCGGCGCGGTCCTGAAACATCGTCTCTTTCAGTTTCGGAAACCCGTCCAACGCGTCGCCATAGAGATATCGGATCATGTGGTCTTGCCCCCAGATGCATGTACGATGGGAGCTAAGAGCTAATCAGCGAGGGTTAATTGCGTCTTAGCGGTCGCAATCAAAAGGTTTTGGCAACGGCCCTGATCACACCACCAAAAGTCCGCGCGACATGGCCCGCGCGACTGCATGTGTGGTGTTCATCGCACCCAGCTTAAAGCGCGCCGCTTCGATATAGACCCTGAGCGTGTGTTCCGAAATGGAAAGGCTGTCCGCGGCCTGAGCCCGGCTATAGCCCATCGCCAAAAGCGTCAGCGCGTCGGTTTCGCGCGGCGATAGTTGTTGTTCGGGCAGGATATCGGTGCCGCGCTCGATCTCCAAAGCTTTCTGGTTGATAAAATGGGCAACCAGTATCAGGTCGGTCACGTTGTTGGTTGTGAATTGGGACCAATTTTCATCCGTGCTGTCATCACTGACCGTGAACAGGGCAAACTGGCCACTGGGGCCGCGAATGGGAATAGAGAAGCCTTGGTTTCCAATCCCGTATTCGATGGCTTCGGCCAAGAAGCCGCGGGCGGCTTTTGACGACCAGTCCAGCCTTTTCCAGTCAACCGGATGAAAACGCTGGTAGCACCCTAAAACAACAGGATCGACGCGCGCATAATCTTTGGCCAGATACCTTTCGACCCACTTGGGATCGTAAGTCAGGGCGGCGTATTGTTCACCCGTCGAATTTACAGAGTGATAGACAATATGTTTGACGCCAAAAGCGTCACGTAGGGCAAAGATAGCCTCTTGCAGCCCGTCAAGCGTTGTCACCCGCCCGATGTCGTCCAATATAGCTTCCAGCCGTTTCACCATCGCCTACCAACCCGAGTGGCATTTTCCCACTTTGAGACGTCAGTTCGGTTGCAGCGACCAGTGCTGTGTCGTCCAGCTGTTCAGCAAGGTCCGCAAGACCGTTCTTTCTGGCAAATTGCTTTAGGTCCGCCAGTACGTCCAGTATCCACTCATTCTTCATAGGCCACTCTCTTTAAGATAGGTTAACGAACACTTAACACAACCATAGCATGTAGCATATTTCTGGCAAATTCGCGAAATAACACTCCCCAAAAACAGTGAGGATGCCGCTTTGAAGTGCATGGATTCATTTGAATAATGGGCACTCGCGACAAAAGGCCCCACTGATCAGACGAATCAGTAGGGCCAGTTATCCAAGCTTTTAGCCGGTTAGCGGCTTGCGGCGTCCAGCGTGTCTTCGAACGTGCGAAGCCCCGTGCGCGGCGCCTGAACAAGCACGGCCATATTGCCCGGCTTATGCTCATTCTTGCGCATCTTGGTGTGGGCCGCGGGAATGTCGGCCCAGGCAAAAACCTCGGACATGCATGGATCAAGCCGTCGCTCCAGCATCAGCTGGTTGGCTTGGCTTGCTTGCTTGAGGTTGGCAAAGTGGCTGCCCTGAACCCGCTTTTGGTGCATCCACAAATAGCGCACGTCCAACGTCAGGTTATAGCCTGTCGTACCGGCGCAGATCACGATCATCCCGCCGCGCTTGCACACAAACGTTGATACCGGAAAGGTCGCCTCGCCGGGGTGTTCAAAGACCATGTCGACGTTATTGCCCTTGCCGGTAATTTCCCAGATGGCCTTGCCGAACTTTCGGGTCTCGTTGAACCACTCTTTATATTCCGCCGTGTTCACCGTGGGCATCTGGCCCCAACAACTAAAGTCTTTGCGGTTGATCACGCCCTTAGCGCCCAGCGACATGACAAACTCGCGCTTATCCTCGTCACTGATCACACCGATCGCATTTGCACCCGCTGTATTAATCAGCTGGATCGCATAAGAGCCCAGACCACCCGATGCACCCCAGACCAGAACGTTCTGACCGGGCTTAAGCGTATGAGGGCGGTGCCCGAACAGCATCCGGTAAGCGGTGGCCAGCGTCAGCGTGTAACAGGCGCTTTCTTCCCATGTCAGATGCTGTGGGCGGCGCATCAGTTGCTGCGCCTGAACGCAAGTGAACTGAGCGAACGACCCGTCAGGCGTCTCATATCCCCAGATCCGCTGACTTTCCGAAAACATCGGATCGCCGCCATTGCATTCCTCGTCGTCGCCGTCGTCCTGATTACAATGGATTATGACCTCGTCGCCGACTTTCCAGCGCTTGACCTTATCCCCAACGGCCCAGACGATGCCCGAAGCATCCGAACCTGCGATGTGAAACTCGGCCTTGTGAACATCAAAGGGGCTGATCGGAATGCCAAGACCTGCCCAGACGCCATTATAGTTAACGCCTGCGGCCATAACCAAAACCAGAACTTCGTGGCTGTCGGGGTGTGGTGTGGCGACGGTTTCGATCTGAAACGCCTTGTCAGGCTCGCCATGACGCTCGCGCCGGATGGTCCAGGCGTACATCTGCTCTGGCACATGACCCAAAGGAGGCATCTCGCCCACCTCATAGAGGTCCTTTTCGGGGGCTTCATAGCTGACAATTGCAGGTTCAGTATCCAGCGCCATCACGACCAAATCCTTTCGCACATGCAGAATCATTTCTGCTCCGCCCAGAGAGATAAAATCCATAAAGTAACTTTGCAACCCAAATTTGGCTATTTTTGTAACTTTATGTCTCTCATTGCTAGTTTTTGTGCTGCAGCTGCATCGTTGCTGAAGTGCTGATCGATCGAATTGGCGTAAAAGCGCAGCGTCGCGCGTTCGTCCTCGGCAATCGAAATGCCGTGACGGTTATCCGACACCAACCGGCGTTTGGTCACATGCGCAAGGGCCGCGTCAAAGACCCCCGGTTGGCCCTGCACCACGATGGTCACCTTTTCCGCGGGAAGCCGTGCAAGCGCATCCTCAAACGCGGCCCTCAGCGCGGTTTTGCTGATCGGCCCATCGGCCAGCAAAAGCACCCGCGCCAAAAGGGGCACCGGCAGAACCGGCACAACCTCGCCAATGCGGCGCATCAACTCCTGCGCCAGTTCTTCAACCGGGCGGTCCTTGCCAAAGGCGGCCAGCGACAGCGGCGCACCGTAGTGAACCGCCGCATACCCAAAGCGCAGAAATTTCCCGCGCAACCGTTGCCACAGCTTGCGCAGTGTAAACTGGGCCACCACACCCATACGCGCCGGAAAACGCCTTTGGCCTGAGCGGTCAGCCGCAATCAAAAGGCGATCTTCAAGAACCCGGTCGTAATTCAGGCCGACGGGCACAAAGACCACATCGCGCGTCTGATCCTTTGCGCCCGATGCAATATAGTTCAAAAGGCCCATTTTTGGCGGCTGCAGCTTGCCATCCAGGCTTAGACCGCCTTCGGGGAACACGGCCTGCGCCACTCCGCCCGCGGTCGCCAGCTGGACATAGCGCGCCAGAACCTTGCGGTAGAGGGCGTTGCGCGATTTGCGGCGGATAAAATAGGCGCCCATCGAACGGATAAGCTGGCTGAGCGGCCAGACCCGCGCCCATTCGCCAACCGCATAAGACAGGGCCTGAGACTGTGCGGCGAGGTAAGTCACCAGCATATAGTCCATGTTACTACGGTGGTTCATCACATAGATGACGGTGCTGTCAGGGTTCACCTGGCTTAGCTTTTCGGCCCGGTCCTGACCATCATCGACGTTATACATCGCCCGCGCGAACCAGCGCGAAATCCGCGTTCCAAAGCCGAAATAGGCCGAGGCGCTAAAGCTTGGCACGATCTCGCGCGCGTAACGCCGCGCCATTTCAAAGGCGACATTCTCGGGCACGCCTTCGGTGTCTGAATGCAGCGCAATCGCCTGAGCCACTTGTGGATCATAGATCAGCCGCTGGATCATGTCGTGACGGCGCGCCAGCTTGAAAGGCTCTATCGGCCGCTCCAGCCTTTCGTTAAGCCGCGCGACCAGCCTTTCGGCCCGTTTTCGGAAAAACCAACGAACCGAAGGGAAAAGGAAATGCGATGCCAGGGTCACAATCGCAAAGAGAACGATCAGGGCCAGTAACCAGATGGGAATTTCTACTGTGGCAAACATTTCCCACACAGTTTCACCAAATCGCGGATGCGTAAACGCAATTCAGGCCCGCATCGCCGGTGGGGGCGGTGCGGGCCTGAACTTATTGGTGAGGGGCTGACCCGCGTATCCGGATCATCCAAGCCTTAGACGAACCTTTTTCAGCTGCCGGATTTGGCAGGCTGCGGCATGCCGGTGATATAGCCGGTCGGGGCCTGCTGACGGTCAAGCCAGTTGGCGGTAACCTCGTCCATCACCGCTTGCAGGCGCGCATTATCGCCGGGTTTGAAATCACCAACGTGCTGGGCATTGGTCAGGGCGTAGGGATGGCCGCCGATGTTTTCCTGAACCCGCAAACCTGTCAGCTCGGCCCCTGCAGCCGCATAAAGCAGCGGCACCGGCGTCGTCATACCGTCCTGCCAGGCCCAAAGCGTGTTGTTCAGGTGCATGCCCGAATCCTCGCCAACAAAGAGCGTCTTGTACTCAGCCGACCAATATAGGTTGTCGGGGTTGGCGATATGGGTCAGGTCCGCCTTGTTGCCCATCGCATCAGCCTCGGCCAGGTCCAGCCCCATCAGGCCCTGAGGAACCGACATCGACACGGCCACATATGCGCTGTCGATTGCGTTTCCTGCATTGTCCAACTGGCTGCCCTTGACCGGCAGGGAATAGACAGCGCCCGCTTTGACCCCCGTCAGCCGGATATGATCGCCCGCCTCACCCGAACCGGTACCGGCTTTCATGCCTTTGCCAATGTCCGAGATTGCAAGGAACATCCGGCCACCTTCGGGATCAAAGGCCATGCCTTCGGCCTTGCGAAATTCGGTCGTCGCGCCCTTGATGCCCGCGTACCGCATCGTTTCAAGAAACGCGGCAGCTTTTTCGTTTTTGACCGTCAGATATTCTGGTGTCTTGTCGGACCCGACCAGAATTTCCTTGTGGTCTGGCGCGGGCTGACCGGCATCGTGGAACATATCCGACCATGCAATACCGCCATCAACCAACGCCCCAAGCTCGGCGTCTGTTGCATGGCCCAGCTTGATCCAGGTGATACCAAACGCTCCGCCATCCTTGTCCGACGTCTGATCCAGCTTTGCCGCATAAAGCGTGCCTGATGACAGATCCCCGGCCCGGTCGGCGATGAACATCGTAAAGGCCTGATTGGTGCCGTCATGGGGGCCATAGACGGTCCGCTGGTCGGGCATGACCTGAGCCATCTCATATGTGCCGCGACCAACCGCGTAATGTTTGACAACCTTGGTTTCACCGCCGGGCAGGACGGTGATTTCTGGCAAAACACCCTGTTCATAGGCCGAAGCCTGACGGCGGCCGCCAAAGTAAAGCTTTGACATCGCCGCCAGAACATCCGGCGCGCCCGCCTTGCGGTCCGCCTCGACGCGGCGTCCATCGGCGCTGTAGTTTTCCGAACTTGTCAGGAAAGTGCCCCAGGGGGTCACGGTCGCGTTGCACGCCACGGTCAACCCGCCAACCGGCCCAAAATCAACCGGCTGCTGCGCCACTGGCGTCAACGCGCCGGTTGCGGGATCTTGGGACAATTCAGTCAGAACCACCGACGACGGCAGGATATCACCCAGCGTTTTGCGGCTGGACGACCCATCGGCCAAGAGCCAGCTATATTCGTAGTTTGACACATGATAGAGCCGCCCGGCCACTTCCATCAGAGCAGACCCATCAGGCGTTTGGTTCACAACATAGGCGCCGTCGACCGAAGGATCGGGAATGGGCCGCATATACTCGTCATACAATGTCCCCGCAGGCGCGGTGTTGTCACCGATCTTGGTCTGACTGCCGAACAAGAGGTCATAACCCAGCGCTGTCTCGCGCGTGCTACCATCTTGGTAGGTTGTGCGCGCTTTGGCGGATGTAAACATCCGCGCCATTTCCTGCGCGTTTTGAGGCGCCGCCGACGGCACCCATTCAACTTTGGCAATCTCGCCGGCAAGGGCGGAACTGCCCAGTGCGGCAACGGCAACACCGCTCATCAACGTGGATTTGAATAGACCTGTAGCTTTCATCATTTGTCCTTTCGGGGCTTTGATCCGTTTAGACAAAATATTTCACCGCTCTGTGACGCCCCGGCGAACTTATCGTAAAGGTTTGATGACGCCTCTCAGTTCTGCGCTTGCCGCAGTGCAGAAACTATGCTTAAACACTTCTTGCGAAAACAACCCACTTATCGCAACTAAATTACCCAAAGCGCGGAAACCGTTATGACAGAGAGCCCCCGGAAAGATCGCCCCTGGCTATTTCGAACCTACGCCGGTCACTCGACCGCCAAGGCGTCGAACCAGTTATACAAGGGCAACCTGGCCAAGGGACAAACCGGGCTTTCCGTCGCCTTCGATCTACCGACCCAGACTGGCTATGACAGCGACCATGAACTGGCCGCGGGCGAAGTTGGAAAGGTCGGCGTTCCGGTCAGCCACCTGGGCGACATGCGCGCGCTTTTTGACCAGATCCCGCTGGACCAGATGAACACTTCGATGACGATCAATGCCACGGCTCCCTGGCTGTTGGCGCTTTATATCGCCGTGGCCGAGGAACAGGGCGCTGATGTTTCGGCCCTGCAAGGCACGGTCCAGAACGATATCATCAAGGAATATCTCAGCCGCGGCACATACATTTGCCCCCCCGCGCCCAGCCTTCGGATGATCACGGATGTGGCCGCCTACACGCGCGAGCATCTGCCAAAATGGAACCCGATGAACGTCTGTTCGTACCACCTGCAAGAGGCGGGTGCGACGCCGGAACAGGAACTGGCCTTTGCTCTGGCCACGGCCACAGCGGTATTGGACGACCTCAGGGATAAGGTCCCGGCCCAGCATTTTCCGGCCATGGTCGGGCGCATTTCCTTTTTTGTGAACGCCGGTATCCGGTTCGTGACCGAGATGTGCAAGATGCGCGCATTTGTCGAGTTATGGGACGAGATCACTCAAGAGCGCTATGGCGTGAGCGACCCCAAGTTCCGGCGCTTTCGCTATGGGGTTCAGGTCAACTCGCTGGGGTTGACCGAACAGCAACCCGAAAACAACGTCTACCGCATCCTGCTGGAAATGCTGGCGGTCACCCTGTCCAAAAATGCACGCGCCCGCGCGGTGCAACTGCCCGCCTGGAACGAAGCCCTGGGCCTGCCGCGCCCCTGGGATCAGCAATGGTCACTGAGGATGCAACAGATCCTTGCCTTTGAAACGGACCTTCTGGAGTACGAAGACCTGTTCGAGGGCAACCCAGCCGTAACGCGTAAAGTTGAGACGCTAAAGACCGGCGCGCGCGCCGAGCTGGCCCAGATAGACGGAATGGGCGGCGCCGTTGCCGCCATCGAATACATGAAGTCCCGCTTGGTCGAGGCCAACGCCGACCGCATAGGAAACATCGAAACCGGAGAAACCACAGTCGTCGGCGTCAACCGCTGGACCGAGGCCGAAGACAGCCCTCTGACAGCAGGCGAAGACTCGATAATGGTCGCAGACGCAGATGCCGAAGCTGACCAAATCGCCCGTTTGGTCGCGTGGAGGGAGGCCCGCGACCAACGGGCGGTACAAAAGGCGCTGGATGATCTGCGCGATGCTGCCGCAAGCGGGGCCAACATCATGGGCCCCTCGATCGCCGCGGCCCGCGTTGGCGTGACAACCGGCGAATGGGGCGACATGGTCCGCGCGGCGTTCGGGCAATACCGCGCCCCGACCGGGGTTTCGCAGAACCCGTCGAACCGTACCGAAGGCCTGGACGAAATTCGTGCCGCCGTAAACGCGGCCTCTGACCACCTTGGTCGACGGCTGAAACTGCTGGTCGGCAAACCGGGGCTGGACGGCCATTCCAACGGCGCTGAACAGATCGCTGCGCGCGCGCGCGATTGCGGCATGGACATCGCCTACGAAGGCATCCGTCTGACCCCGGACGAAATCGTCGCCGCCGCCCAAAGGGAAGACGCACATGTCGTCGGCCTGTCGATCCTTTCAGGTAGCCACATCCCCCTTGTCCGCGAGCTGATGGTCAAAATGGCCGATGCCGGACTGGGCCACATCCCCGTCGTGGTCGGTGGCATCATCCCGCAGGAAGACGCAGACCAGCTATGCCAGATGGGCGTCGCGCGGGTCTACACGCCCAAGGATTTTGAGCTCAATCGCATCATGTTTGACATCGTGGGCCTGGTAGACGGCAAGGCCGTCGCCGCCGAATAGGCGCGCCGGCAGACTTTCCAACACAAGCCGCATCGCTATAGTCGCACCTTCAATCAAGAGGTGAACCACATGACTGTCCACATCGGCGCCGAACCCGGCCAAATCGCTGAAACCGTGTTGATGCCCGGCGACCCCTACCGTGCCAAATGGGCGGCCGAGACCTTTTTGGACGACCCCCAACTGGTCAATGAGGTGCGCGGAATGCTGGGCTATACCGGCACCTGGAACGGCAACCGCGTGACCATACAAGGCAGCGGGATGGGTATGCCCTCGCTCTCAATCTACGCCAACGAGCTGATCCGCGATTTCGGTGCCAAGACGCTGGTTCGCATCGGGTCATGCGGCGCGATGCAGCCCCATATAAAGGTGCGCGACCTTGTTCTGGCAATGACCTCGACAACGCTTTCGACCCCTTCCCGCGGGATTTTCAAAGAGCTTAACTTTGCCCCCTGCGCCGATTGGAAACTATTGGCGGCAGCCGCCACAGAGGCCCAAAAGCACAACGTCGCAACCCATATCGGCGGGATCTACTCGTCGGATGTCTTTTACGACGAACGGCCCGATCTGAACGTCGAGATGACGCGTCACGGCATTTTGGCGGTCGAGATGGAAGCGGCAGAGCTTTATATTCTTGCCGCCCGCCACAAGGTTCGCGCCTTGGCGGTTCTGACCGTGTCGGACCATCTGTTGACGGGTGACGCCCTGCCATCGGACGAGCGCGAGAAAAGCTTTGGCCAGATGGTCGAGATCGCCTTGGCCGCCGCCTTTGCCAACTAGTTCCGGGGCCAGGTTACGCGGCTGATCGCGTTCCAGTCGTCGTCCCCCCAACCCTGCTCCTGCGCCTTTGAAAAACGCTCCCACAGGATATCGGCAAACCGCGCATCGGCACCCGCCTGGGCGGCCAGATCGCGGGCCAGCCCGATATCCTTGCCGCCCAGCGCAAGCCGAAATCCCGGCGGTTGAAACGCGCGGTCCAAAATGATGCGACCATAATTTTGATGAATGACAGAGCCAAAGATCGAAGCGCTCATCATCTCGTGAAACTCGCGCGGGTCCGCGCCCGTACCGGCCAGCATGGCAAACGCTTCGGACATCGCCTCGATCGCGCTGGCAATGACAAAGTTTCCGGCGATTTTAACCTTCAGTGCGGTTTCCGGTTCGTCGCCGAAGACGTTGATCGACTGGGATACAGCCTCAAGCAAGGGCCGCGCCGCGCGGCACCCCGCCTCACCGCCCGAAAGCGCGATCCAAAGCTTGCCTGCGGCGGCCGCCTCGGGTCGGCCAAATACCGGGGCCGATACCAGTTCAGCCTGGGGCCAGTGTTTAGCGGCAAGCGCGGTGATAATATCGGGGCTGACAGAGGACATCGAGATATGCGTACCGCCCTCAGGCAGGCCCGCCAAAATCCCCTCAGCGCCCGTCGTCACACTTTCAAGCGCCGCGTCATTGGCAACAAAGGATACGACCAACCCCGCTTGCGCCGCCTCGGCCGGATGTGCCGCGATCTGCGCATTCTGGACGCCCTCAAACCGCGCCAGCGCCTTGGGCGAACGGTTCCACAAGGTAACCTGCCACCCTTGTTCCAGCAGACGATCAGCCATTCCGCCGCCCATCCCGCCAATCCCGACAATTCCAGCCTTCATCATTGTGACGCGTCCTTTTTTGCAAAGCCTAAAGAAACTCTCTTCAACCCACAGGGGATTTGCAATCACCCAAAGCCACATCAGCAAAGATACTAAAGGCCATGCCCGCCGCCATAAGCGTTAACACTTGAAGCTTTCCAACCGGGCAATGCATCCGCCCGCGGCGCCAGTATGCTGACACGCAGCGGATGACAACGCGCGGCATCGCTGGAATGCTCAGCGCTGCAATCGCCGCCGGGGCAGGCACTAAGGACGCCCGTCAGGTCAATTTCGGCCAGAAACTCGATGAAATCACCAGGCCTTACCGGGCTGGCCTTCATGAAATATTGGTGCGTGTCGGCGGTAAAACCGGTGCACATAAACACGTTCAAAACGTCATGCATCAACGCCTCGGCCACATCGGTTTTCAGGCCCTCGCCAACCATCGCGCGGGTCAGGTTAGAGTGGCAACAATGGTGATAGTCCTCACCAGACAAAAGCCGGTGCGTGTAAGGGTCACAGCGCGTTCCAATGACATCGTGAACTGATCCGCCAAACGCGTCAAAGCCATACCAGTCAAGGGTGTCATGCGTAATTGTCGCCATCGGGCGCAGATAGGGAAATGACGACCACATGCGGTCGCTCGTGCTAAGGTGAGTGCCGTGCAATGCGCGGGTTTTGCCTGAATAGAACTTTTCGCCGGGGTTTCCCGTGGCAAAAAGGTTCAGATCGCCAACCTGGGGGCCTTCGATGCTTTCAATGCGGAAAAAATGGCCTGCGGGCACCTTGAACGCGCGCGCCTCTCGCGGTGGGATGATTACATGGTCCACCTCGCGCAAACCCACCCTTGCGGCGCGGTAAAGTGCCATATCCGGTTGCGGCAACGTCCGTGTCGGATAGCAAATGACCGGCGCGACCAAACGGCGTTGGTCAGCATCCTTGGGGCGTTCATTTTCGGGAATTTTAAGTTTCAATCGCCACTCCATCGGCCAGTTTACCGAAGGATAGCGTCAGATCCGCAGGCAAGCCAACGAATTGGGTCACAGCGCCCGACCCATTTGGATCAGGCGCCGGTAGAAGTCTTTAGGCTGCGCTGCGCTGACGCTGACCACCGCTCTTTGAGCGGCGTGGCCGGAAGCTTTTGGGTTTGCCAAAGCTGCCAGGTTTACCTGACTTATTGCCGCCACCGCCGCCGCCCGGACCGCGCCGGCGACCGCCCTTGGGCGAAGCGGCTTCTTGTGCGCCTTCCCAGGCAACGCCACCTGCAACAGAGATTTTTTGGCCAGTGACTTTTTCGATGGAGCGCAACTCGCCCATTTCGCCTTCGCTACAGAATGCGATTGCAGCACCCGCCTTGCCCGCACGCGCCGTCCGTCCAATGCGGTGAACATAGTTCTCGGCCACATTCGGCAGATCAAAGTTATAGACGTGGCGCACGTCAGGAATGTCGATCCCGCGGGCGGCAACATCCGTGGCAACCAGAACCTTAAGGCGCCCTTCTTTGAAGGCCGCCAGTGCACGATCGCGCTGACCCTGACTTTTGTTGCCATGGATCGAGCCTGCGGCAAAACCGGCCGCATCAAGGTTCTTCATCATCTTTTCCGCACCATGTTTGGTGCGAACAAAGACCAGCGCCAGATCGCTGCGATGCTCGTCAATCAGCCGTTTCAGCAGCGGCAGCTTGGCGCCCTGAGCGACGAAATGAACCGATTGAGTGACCTTATCCGCAGTCTTGCCCGGAGGCGACACTTCGACCCGCACAGGTGATTTCAGGTAGGTTGCGGAAATTTCGGCCATCAATTTCGGCATAGTGGCCGAGAACAAAAGCGTCTGGCGTTCTGCAGGCAGGAAGGTCGCGATTTTGCGCAGGGCGTGGACAAATCCAAGGTCCAGCATCTGATCCGCTTCGTCCAGAACCAGATAGGCCGTCTGAGACAGATCAATCGAACGGCGATCAAGCAGGTCCAAAAGCCGCCCAGGCGTCGCTACAACAATATCAGTGCCGTTTTGCAGGCGCTTGATCTGGGCGTTGATCGAAACGCCGCCAACAACCAGACCAATTTTCAAGTGCGTCTTTTCAGTAAAGACCTTCAGGTTGTCCGAGATTTGTTTTGCCAACTCGCGCGTCGGCGCAAGGATCAAACCGCGTACTGTTTTCGGGGCAGGTTTGGAACCTACGCCCATCAGAATATCAATCAGGGGCAGGCCAAAGGCTGCAGTTTTACCCGTGCCGGTCTGTGCCAGACCCATCAGGTCACGCCCGTTAAGCACATGCGGGATCGCCTGATCCTGAATGGGAGTTGGTGTTGTAAGACCTGCGGCGGTGACTTTAGCCACAAGTTTCTCGGACAGGCCGAGTTCAGAAAAGTTCATATTATATCCTTTAAGCGAATACCAAAAAGGCACCCGCATGGGTGTTTGCCGCGCCAAAACGGGCGGCATCGCGTCAGAGTGCGGTCCAAAACTGACCATGGGACGGGATTGCCCCAGAGCCGTCGAACCGGCGGACCCCTCGCGTGATGATGGGAACCAATTTTTGGCCATGTGTGGCCATGTATCCCGCGCCGAAACCGTTCTCCGGTCAACCATGCTCACGCGGCATGGGGCCATCGGGATGCGCGTCAAATGGGGGTATCTGCGGCGAAAGTCAACAATTTTGGCAAGATAGGCATGTGATTAAACGCCGCGCATCGCTACGCGGCGCCGGCCATCTGACAATGTCCTTGGGTCAGTTGCGGGTCAAACGACCCGCTCAACCATCATCTGCTTGATCTCTGAAATTGCCTTGGCCGGGTTCAGACCCTTGGGGCAGGTCTTGGCGCAATTCATGATCGTGTGACAACGATAAAGCTTGAACGGATCTTCAAGCTCGTCCAGACGCTCGCCTGTAGCCTCGTCACGCGTGTCGATAATCCAGCGGTAGGCATGCAATAGGGCCGCAGGGCCCAGATAGCGATCGCCATTCCACCAGTATGACGGGCAAGACGTCGAACAGCAGGCGCACATCACGCATTCATAAAGACCATCCAGCTTTGCACGGTCCTCGATCGATTGCTTCCACTCGGTCGCCGGGCGGTTCGTCTTCGTCTCAAGCCATGGCATGATCGACGCATGCTGCGCGTAAAAATGGGTAAGGTCGGGGATCAGGTCTTTGACGACCGGCATGTGTGGCAGCGGGTAAATTTTGATCGCGCCCTTAACTTCGTCAACGCCATAGATACAGGCCAGCGTGTTGATCCCGTCGATGTTCATGGCACAAGACCCACAAATCCCTTCGCGGCACGAACGCCGGAAAGTCAGCGTTGGATCAATTTCGTTCTTGATCTTGATCAGCACATCCAGAACCATCGGACCACAAGTGTCCATATCGACAAAATAGGTATCGACGGATGGGTTTTTGCCGTCATCAGGGTTCCAGCGATAGACCTGAACCTTTCGCACGTTCTTTGCCCCATCAGGCGCCGGCCAAGTCTTGCCCGTCGTCATCCGCGAGTTTTTCGGCAGTGTCAGCTGAACCATTCTTCTCTCCTACTTCAGAAGAACCGGCAGACCTTTGGTCGCCAGGCATGTGAGTGTCGCGGGTTGCGAAAGGATGTTTGTGACGATCTGAACGGTCGAGGCCGTGGGCCCGGTCACCGCGTCAGCCGTAAGCGACAAAAGCTGTTTTGAGTTTGCATTGTCGATAATGCAATCCGTGGCCGGTTCAACCGGAACGCCGGGCAGCTTTTGGGCCAGAACGGGGCGCACCGCGTTCTTGGCCGCGCGCCGCGTCAGGTCGTCCTGCTGGTCAACGGTACACCCCGTCAGGGCAATCGTACCGGCCGCGGTTAACAAAAGAGATCGGATCATTTTCGGTACTCCTTGCGGATAACAAGTTTCAGGCCCGACCACGTCTGATCAACGGCGCAGACTTTGACATCAACCAGAACGCCTTTGACGGCGCGCGCGCGGATCAGGTCTTCGTTAAGATCGGTTTCGACCTTCGAGGCTTTCGTGGGCCACGAAACCCAGATCATGCCGTTCTGGTGCAACTTTTCAGGGAGTTTTGGCAAAGCCGCATCCACGGTCGCGGCCCTGTCCGTGAAAAGGTGAAGATAATCGTGGCCCATATTCGCAATTTCAGCCCAGTCTTTTAGGTCCTCGACCCAAGAATAGGCCCGCGCCGTCAATAGGTGCTTTAGGCTGTCTGGCAGGCCGACAAAACCCACGCTTTGCCCGTCCTTCAGCCCTAGCTTTTGCGCAAGTGGCGTTCCTGAGTACCCAGATGTGTTCATCGGCCAACTCTCAGTGGGCGTGTCGGCAGTTGGCCAGACTTCTGGACGACACAGTCGCTATAGAATTCTTCGGGTGTCTTTGGGTTGAAGATATCGTTTGTGATCACAATACTGGCACCCGTCCGGGTGCCGCCCGTTCCGACACCAACCGAAACATTCCCGCCAATGCCATCGGCAAGCCCGACCTGACTTTCACAATCGCTCATCGCCCGCTCGACCGAAACCGGTGCGCAGGCCATGACCGCAAGCGGCAATGCGTATGTGAGATGTCTTATCAATAGACCCGCGCCTTGGGCGCGATCTTGGCCATATCGATGCCACCTTTTTCCTCGGTCGTCAGGGGATCAAGGTGCACACCACGATAGCTGAGCTTGACCTTGGTGTCCTTGACCGTTGCCAGCGAATGCTTGCGCCAGTTTTTGTCGTCGCGATCAGGATAGTCCTCATGCGCATGTGCACCGCGACTTTCCTTGCGCGCCTCGGCGGCTGTGATCGTGGCCAGCGCGTTGGGCATCAGGTTCGTCAGTTCAAGCGTTTCCATAAGATCGCTGTTCCAGATCAGCGATCGGTCCGTGACTTTGAGGTCTGCAACCTTCGCAGCGACCTGCCCCATGCGTTTGACACCATCAGCCAGCGTCTTGTCGGTTCGAAAAACCGCCGCATCAGCCTGCATTGTCTTTTGCATTTCAAGGCGCAGATCCGCCGTTGGGGTCCCGCCATCCGCATGGCGCAACCCGTCAAACCGCCCAAGCGCCTGATCGATAGACTTTTGGTTCGGCTCGGCGTTCGCTGCTTCAGGGTCAACAACTTGACCGGCACGAATTGCAGAGGCACGGCCAAAAACGACAAGGTCTATCAGCGAGTTTGACCCAAGACGGTTGGCGCCATGCACACTGGCACAGCCCGCTTCGCCCACAGCCATAAGGCCCGGAACAACGCGGTCAGGGTTCTTGGCAGTCGGGTTCAGCACCTCGCCCCAATAGTTCGTGGGAATGCCGCCCATGTTGTAATGCACCGTCGGCAGAACCGGGATTGGTTCGCGCGTCAGGTCGACACCGGCAAAAATCTTGGCACTTTCCGTAATGCCCGGCAGGCGCAGCGCCAGCGTTTCGGGCGGAAGGTGGTTAAGGTGCAGGTGAATGTGATCACCTTCGGCGCCAACGCCCCTGCCCTCACGTATTTCCATCGTCATGCAACGGCTGACAACATCGCGGCTGGCCAGATCCTTGTAAGTCGGCGCATAGCGTTCCATGAAACGCTCGCCCTCAGAGTTGGTCAGATAACCGCCCTCGCCGCGCGCGCCTTCGGTGATCAGAACGCCCGCTCCATAGATGCCGGTTGGGTGGAACTGCACAAATTCCATATCCTGAAGCGGCAACCCCTGTCGCGCCACCATTCCACCGCCGTCGCCGGTGCAGGTATGCGCCGAAGTCGCGCTGAAATAGGCGCGCCCATAGCCACCCGTGGCCAGAACGACCATTTTGGCGCTGAAAAGATGCATCGTGCCATCGTCCAGCTTCCAGGCCAGAACGCCTTCGCATTTGCCATCCTCGGACATCACCAGATCAACAGCGAAATACTCGATATAGAACTCTGCGTTATGCTTCAACGACTGACCATAAAGCGTGTGCAAGATGGCGTGGCCTGTACGGTCGGCCGCCGCGCATGTTCGCTGAACCGGCGGGCCTTCACCAAACTCGGTCGTGTGGCCGCCAAAGGGGCGCTGATAAATCTTGCCCTCTTCGGTGCGCGAGAAAGGGACGCCATAATGTTCCAGTTCGTAAACCGCCTTGGGGGCCTCACGCGCCAGATATTCCATCGCGTCGGTATCACCCAGCCAGTCACTGCCTTTCACGGTGTCGTACATGTGCCACTGCCAGTGGTCGGGGCCCATGTTGGACAGGCTGGCCGCGATACCACCCTGGGCGGCCACCGTGTGGCTGCGCGTCGGGAAAACCTTGGTTACACAAGCGGTGCGAAGGCCCTGTTCGGCCATGCCCAGTGTAGCCCTCAGGCCCGCGCCACCGGCGCCGACAACAACAACGTCATACTTATGTTCGATCAGTTCATAGGCGGCCAATGTCCTGGCTCCTTCTTCTTAAAGTGCCAGTTTTACAGAGCCAGCCGCACCAGGGCGAAAATCCCTGTCGCGGCGGCGCCGTAACTTACGCAGATCATAGCAATGATCAGAAATCTCCGGGCTAGCCCGTGAACATAGTCTTCGATCAGAACCTGAACGCCCTGCCGGAAATGGTGAAACCCGACCAATAGCGTCAGGGCCGCAACGAGCGCCGGAAACGGACGCGCAAAATAGGCCACGACGGTTGCATGATCCTCACCCAGCATTGGCCCGAAGGTGAACACGAAAAACGGCACTAGGATCAAAAGCGCGATCGAGCTGATTTGCATTTGCCAGTGATGTTGGGTGCCGGCCCGTGCCGACCCCATGCCAACTGCGCGTTTGCGGTCAGTCAAAAAAGCCATGTTAGCCCCCTCAGACCAGATAGACGGTCAGAGCCGTCAAAACAAAAGATCCCGCGATCATCGCGATCCCCATCTTTTCGGCGGTCGGAATATCCAAACCCCGCCCACTGTCCCAGATCAGGTGCCTCAGGCCCCCAAGCGTGTGGTACCAAAGCGCCCAGAGCGACCCCAGAAATACCAGATCGCCAAACCACGATGTCACAACCGAATTGGCGAAATTGAAATATTCAGCAGAGGTCGACGCCGCCAACAGCCACCAGACAACCAACAGGGCCGCCAGCAACAGCGCGTTGCCGGTCAGTCGCACGAATATCGAGGTCATCGATGTCAGCTGTGGGCGATAGATTGTCAGATGCGGCGAAAGCGGGCGATTGCCCCGGTTTACATCAGCCATGACTGTCACCTTCCCTTGGGGTAGAAAAACTAATGCTCATCCTTAGTACATTCTGACGCCAAGTCACGCCTTTGACGGGCAAAAATCCAGAACTTTATACGGAAATCGGACCTGACGCCGCTTTTGTGATCACAGAGCGGAAAACAGTGATCACAAACGCGATAACATTTGTTCACCGACATTGCAACTGACCTGCCGCAGGCCGGTTTTCGTTAACAAAACAACAAATCAGCGACTGAGTCGCCCGTCCTGCCCGCGCCCGGTCGGGACTGGCCGGGCTTGGTCGGGCAGCAATTGCATCTGTTACTCAGATCGGGACAAGCGCCCAGTAATCAAGGTCCAGCAAAACTTGTGGCAAATACTTGCCATCCTCACCCTTCAGGACAAAAGGATCACCCGTTGTGGCCACCAGTCGCAGCCTAAGCGCTGCAACACCGGGCGCACCGGTTTCTGCCTTGTCCAGAACCTCGCTCCACGCGCGAAGGGTGTCGCCCGAAAAACAGGGGTTTGCATGTGCGCCCGCATTGATCGCCACAATCATCTGAGCGTTCGCCAACCCATTGAAACTAAGCGCGCGTGCCATCGATATGACATGCCCGCCGTAAATCAGCCTCCGGCCATCGGGTCGCGCCGTGGCGTCAAAGTGAACTTTGGAAGTATTCTGCCAAAGGCGCGTGGCCAGCATATGTTCGGCCTCTTCGATGGTGACGCCATCAACGTGGTCGATCTTTTCGCCGATCTCATAGTCGCCCCAGCGATGCGGCTCGCCTGCAAGGACCGAATTGTAATCGGCAAAGTTCAGCCCTTCGGGGACCACAAGGTCGGCCGCTGAAACAACCGGCGCCAGATCTGGCACAAACGTTTCAGGCGCTGCGCTGGCCGCATCGCGTTTGCGGACCATGACCCAGCGCACATAGGACAGGACCGCCCTGTCATGCTGATTGTGTCCGGTCGTTCGCACCCAGACCACACCGGATTTGCCAGAGGAGTTTTCCTTGATGCCAATCACCTCAGACGACGACCTGATCGTGTCACCCTCATAGACAGGCGACAAAAACCGCCCCTCGGCATAGCCCAGATTAGCCACCGCATTCAGCGAGATATCGGGGACCGTTTTGCCAAAAACCACGTGAAAGGCGATAAGGTCATCCACCGGCGACCGTGGCAGGCCGCAGGTGCGCGCAAATTCATCCGACGAATAGATCGCATGACGCGCGGGATAAAGGGCATGGTAAAGTGCCCGTTCACCCCCCGAAATCGTCCGGGGCACGGCGTGATCTATCACGTCGCCGACGTGATAGTCCTCAAAAAACCGGCCCGTATTGGTCTTGGACATTACTGTTCGCCCAGCTTGATGCCCGGCTGATATTCGCCCTCAACCTCTTTGGTCACGGCTTGCCCACAACGCATCACGCCATTGGCCGTGTCAAAGGCATAAGTCGGATCGCCATAAAGCTCCCAGCCTTTGTTAAGGGCGGCCGTGACTTTGTGACAAAAGGCTGATGTGTCGTCTTCGGCCAGAAACCGATAGAGCTTCATGCGTAAGTTCCCAGGAAGGGGTTGTGACCCAGAAGGATGTGGACGCCGGCAAAAACCGCAAAAAGAACGACAGAGATCACCGCAACGCGGATGTCTTTCTTGATCGGTCCGGGCGCCGGGCGCTGCCATGGCCCTTCAGCGCGACTGATGACAACCATTTCAACGATGGCCCAAAGGCCTGTGCCGCCAAAGAGGATGATCGAGGCCAGATCGCCATTCACTAAAAGATGCGCACCAGCCCAGACAATCACGGCCAAAAGCATCGGGTGACGCAGTTTTGACGCGGTGACACCCTTGGCGCTGCCGGCGCCGATCAAAAAGACGGCGATCAGCATAAGAAGGTTGTTCAGGTGACCCGCCCCTGCCAGCGGCTGGTAAACTGGTTCTATGGGGGCCGCGCGGTACCCCATCACCATCAAAACGATCGAGCCGAGCAAAAGCAGTGCAATGCCACCGCGGGCCTTTTTGCCAAACCTGACGTCCAGTGACGCGCGGGCCGACGGGCTGACCCGTTTGAAAAGATGCACAGCGACCCACAAAAGCAGGCCCAGAATTAGAAGTGTCATTGCTCAGACTCCATTGCGGCAATTGCGGATGCTTTTGCCAGTGTCACTTCGGCCGTGGCAACATGCAAGTTCTCAACGATCTTTCCGTCCACAACGGCCACACCCTTGCCTTCGGCTTTTGCCGCGGCATAGGCTTTGATCTGACGGCGTGCAAGTTCGACTTCGTCCTGACCGGGGGCAAAGACCGCGTTCGCGATCGCAACCTGTGCCGGGTGGATCAGGGATTTCCCGTCAAACCCCATATCACGCCCATCCTCGCATTCGCGCGACAGCCCCTCTTGGTCCTTGAAGGCATTATAGACGCCATCAACAGCCACGATCCCCGCCGCCCGCGCCGCCAACAGTGCCATCTGCAAACTGCTTTGCATCGGCATCCTGTCAGGGCGGTTGCGAATGCCTAGCTCCTTGGCCAGATCATTGGTGCCCATGACAAATCCCTGCATACGTGGGCCAAAGGCGATCTGAGCCGCATTTAGAATGCCCAGCGGCGTTTCCATCATCGCCCAAATGGCCATATCCGTCTCGCCCAATGCTGTGTCCAGCCGCGCCACGTCTTCCGGGCCGTTGACCTTAGGCAGAAGAACCGCATCGACCTTCATGCGTTGAACGGCGTCCAGATCCGCCTCGGCAAGACCCGTGTCAAACCCGTTGATCCGCAACAGTTTCACCCGTGCGCCATAGTCATGCCGCTCAAGCGCCTCGGCCAAAAGCACGCGCGCCTGCGCCTTGGCATCGGGTGTGACCGCGTCCTCAAGATCAAAGATAATCGCGTCCACCGGAAGACTTGCCGCCTTTTCCATGGCGCGCGCATTTGCGGCGGGGATGTAGAGAACCGAACGAAATGGCTTTGCAACCGAACCCATGATTCTGTTCCTTTCCTCATTCGGCGGCCAGACAACACATGTTAAATCGGTTGCGCAAGAAAATTATTCTGCAGCGCAGAATTTCGGCATATTAATTCGGGCACAGTCAAAGCAGGCACACCCCGACCTGCAAGGCGTTCGGCCGGTTAACCATTATTTTCACTCTGATGCTCAATTATTGCGGTGTGTCGAAACGCTCTGGCCACTTGTGGCAACTATGGCCCAGATCCACTGCTTTCGACGAAACGCAACACCGAAGGCGCGGATGATCGCGGCAAAAAACCGCCGCGACCCAACCCAAGACCCTGCGCCTTCACAGGAAAGGGAAGGACATGAATAAGAACCTGATGGTCCTCTCTTTGGGGATAGGCGCCTTCCTTCTGGCCGCACAGCAGGCATTCGCCCAAAGCGCCAATTGCGGGCCGCGGCAGGACGTCATCAAGCAACTTACAGAGAAATACGGCGAGGCCAGGCAGGCGATGGGCCTTGCTGCCAACAACGCACTTGTCGAAGTTTTCTCGTCCGAAGCGACCGGATCCTGGACCATAACAATGACCACGGCCAGCGGCGCAATGTGCCTTGTTGCTTCGGGTCAGTCCTTTGAAATGGGCGTCGAAGACCTGATACCGGCGTCAGGCAAAGACACCTAAGACCGCTGTTTGCGCCTTGCCGCACGGCTGGGCGCAGCCGTTTTTGGCCCGCCAACATCCCTCCGGGCAGGACATTAGGAATGTCACGATTTCCATTGCCGCACTGCAGCAGGGTTGCGTCAGCGCCTGCAAGGGATTAACCCGAGCGCGACCAAAACGGATTTGGAGAGACATTCCATGGCCAGACCCAAGATCGCGCTTATCGGCGCCGGACAGATCGGTGGCACACTTGCTCACCTCGCAGTTCTTAAAGAGTTGGGCGATGTCGTCCTGTTTGATATCGCCGACGGCGTGCCTCAGGGAAAATCGCTGGATATCGCGGAATCAGGCCCGGTTGAGGGTTTTGACGCCTCGCTGAAGGGCACGACCGATTACGCCGACATCGCTGGCGCTGACGTTTGTATCGTCACCGCAGGCGTCCCGCGCAAGCCCGGGATGAGCCGCGACGACCTGTTGGGGATCAACCTGAAGGTCATGAAGTCGGTCGGTGAGGGCATCGGTGCTCACGCGCCTGATGCGTTCGTCATCTGCATCACCAACCCGCTTGATGCGATGGTCTGGGCGCTTCAACAGTATTCTGGCCTGCCTGCAAACAAGGTCGTCGGCATGGCCGGTGTTCTGGACAGCGCCCGTTTCCGTCATTTCCTGAGCGTTGAATTTGACGTCTCGATGCGCGACGTGACAGCCTTCGTTTTGGGCGGCCACGGCGATACGATGGTTCCACTGGCGCGCTACTCGGCCATTGGCGGCATTCCTCTGCCTGATCTCGTCAAGATGGGCTGGACCACCAATGAAAAGCTGGAGGCAATCATCCAGCGCACGCGTGACGGCGGCGCCGAGATCGTTGGCCTTCTGAAGACTGGATCGGCGTTTTATGCGCCTGCGTCCTCGGCGATCGAGATGGCCGAAGCTTACCTGAAAGACCAGCGTCGGATCCTGCCATGTGCAGCATGGGTTGACGGGGCGCTTGGCCTGAAGGGCATGTATGTTGGCGTTCCGACCATCATCGGCGCTGGCGGCATTGAAAAGGTCATCGACATCAAACTGAACAAGGAAGAACAGGCGATGTTCGACAAATCAGTCGAAGCCGTAAGCGGCCTTGTCAAAGCCTGCAAAGCCATCGACGACACGCTCGTCTGACGTTTTTGAACTTAATGACCAAGGGCCTGCCGTCTGGCGGGCCCTTTTTCGTTCCTCCCCCGGCACCACTCACCGCCCGGTTGGCAGAGCAAACTGCTGAACCTTTTACCCATAAACATTGGCCAAAAACCTCTGGAAACGCTCAGGTTATTGACCCATTTGATTCTTTCTGCGCCCCGATTTCATTCATTTCTGATTAATTTGTGATCACAGGCAATTTTCGTGTGATCACAAATCCGCGTTTTTTCGCCTCAATCCGCTAAATACGGTTCCCGTAAAGGATTTCCCATGCCAATGCTTGGGAAATTGCAGCAAGACGGGACAGGTTCTTTGAACATTCATGAATATCAGGCCAAGGCTCTTCTTCGTTCATATGGGGCGCCGGTCAGTGACGGGCGCGTTGTCACCCGCGCCGAGGACGCCAAAACTGCCGCCGGTGAAATGGACGGGCCGCTCTGGGTCGTAAAGGCTCAGATCCACGCAGGGGGCCGTGGCAAGGGTCATTTCAAAGAGGCCGATGCAGGCGAAAAAGGCGGCGTGCGCCTTGCCAAATCTGTCGAGGAAGCCGCCGAAGAAGCCAAGCGCATGTTGGGCCGCACCCTTGTCACCCACCAGACCGGCCCGGCTGGCAAACAGGTCAACCGCATCTACATCGAAGACGGCTCTGGCATCGAAACCGAGCTTTACCTCGCCCTGTTGGTTGATCGTCAATCCAGCCGCATCTCATTTGTCTGCTCAACCGAAGGCGGGATGGACATCGAAGAGGTCGCCGCCTCGACCCCCGAAAAGATCCTTAGCTTCGCAGTTGATCCCGCAACCGGCTATCAGCCGTTTCACGGTCGCCGCATCGCCTTTATGCTGGGCCTGCAAGGCAAGCAGATCAAACAATGCGTCACCCTGATGGACACGCTCTATCGCGTCTTCATCGAAAAAGACGCCGAGATGCTAGAGATTAATCCGCTGATCGTCACCGACAAGGGCGACCTGAAATGCCTCGACGCAAAAATGGGTTTTGATGGCAACGCCGTTTATCGTCACCCCGACATCGCCGAGCTTCGCGATACATCCGAAGAGGATCCCAAGGAACTTGAGGCCTCCAAATACGATCTGAACTACATCGCGCTGGACGGGGAAATCGGCTGTATGGTCAATGGCGCGGGTCTTGCCATGGCGACAATGGACATCATCAAGCTATACGGCGCCGAGCCTGCCAACTTTCTGGATGTGGGCGGTGGCGCGACCAAGGAAAAGGTGACCGAGGCCTTCAAGATCATCACCAGTGACCCTCAGGTCAAAGGTATTCTGGTCAACATCTTTGGCGGGATCATGCGCTGTGATGTCATCGCCGAGGGCGTCGTGGCCGCCGTCAAAGAGGTCGGCCTGACCGTCCCGCTGGTCGTGCGCCTCGAAGGCACCAACGTCGAAAAAGGCAAAGAAATCATCCGCACATCTGGCCTGAACGTCATCGCCGCCGACGATCTGAAAGACGGCGCCGAAAAGATCGTGAAGGCGGTGAAGGGGTGAGTGGCGGTCCGGCACAGCCGGTGAGGCGTCCAATAGGCATCTCAAGCCGAAAAGGGGCGGAGCCCCGGCGATGAAGTATGTTGAGGCATTCAATAAACTTGGATACGAAGTCTCCGCTCCGCGTACAGATTGGACATCCGAAAAGGATGACGGTGTATGCCTGACCCTCTGGACAAGAGAAGTGGAATGGACGCCTCAGCCGCCGAGCTTGAATCTTTTTGAGATGTCCACCCCAGGATCAAATGCATGGGAAAAGCTTCCAGGGCACGCCAAACGAACGATGCATCTGTCGCGCGCCATGAATGAGTTCGGCGGCAGAGTTGACGTTGTCTTGGTCAAAGGCATTCCCGGCGAAGGAATTGACAGCGCTGATCCTTGGCTAACGGACCAAAGGAATGGGTTCGGTTGGCGGCTAACGAAATTTGACAGTGAAACCGGATTTTTTTCGGTTGTTGCAGAAAAACTGAACTAGGAGCCTAACATGGCCGTACTCATCGACGAAAACACCAAGGTTATCTGTCAGGGCCTCACAGGCAGCCAGGGCACGTTCCACACCGAACAGGCCATCGCATACGGCACCAAGATGGTGGGCGGCGTCACACCCGGCAAGGGTGGTCAGACCCACATCGACCTGCCGGTCTTTAACTCGGTTCACGAAGCCAAAGCCAAGACCGAAGCGAACGCCTCGGTAATTTATGTCCCCCCGCCCTTTGCCGCAGACAGTATCCTTGAGGCGATCGACGCCCGGATGGAGCTGATTGTCTGCATCACCGAAGGCATTCCCGTTCTGGATATGATGCGCGTCAAACGTGCGCTTGAAGGGTCAGCCTCAACGCTGATCGGCCCCAACTGTCCGGGCGTCATCACGCCGGACGCCTGCAAGATCGGCATCATGCCGGGCCATATTCACAAGCGCGGCTCGGTCGGGGTTGTCAGCCGCTCAGGCACGCTTACCTATGAGGCCGTAAAACAGACAACGGATGTGGGCCTTGGCCAATCAACCTGTGTGGGTATCGGTGGCGATCCGATCAAGGGAACCGAGCATATCGATGTGCTGGAATGGTTTCTGGCCGATGACGAAACACAAAGCATCATCATGATCGGCGAAATTGGCGGCAGCGCCGAAGAAGAAGCCGCTCAGTTCCTGGCCGACGAGAAAAAGCGCGGCCGCTGGAAACCGACCGCAGGCTTTATCGCCGGGCGCACAGCCCCTCCGGGCCGCCGCATGGGCCACGCAGGCGCAATCGTCGCCGGTGGCAAGGGCGGTGCTGAAGACAAGATCGAAGCAATGAAATCCGCCGGCATCACGGTCGCCGAAAGCCCAGCAGGCCTGGGCGAGGCTGTGCTGAAGGCAATTGGATAATGCTCCCACAACTACACATATATTGTTTTGTTAGTGCCCTCTCAGGTGGGTACGCAGAAACAGGACCGTATCAGCAATACGCAGGTGGTATGTGATGGGCATTCTAATTCTGCACTTGATGATATGTACAACCACAGTAGCTTTTTTCGCCCGATCTCCGCGTTTCGAACAGTTTCAGCCACCGGTTCTGCTACTATTTAGTCCAATCGTCCTCGGCTTGTTCTTTTTCGCCATTTTGCCAATGTACTGGCAAGTGACGCTCGGTCCCACGATCGGCCCTAGTGACGACGGTAGAGGCTTCGGATCGGCTCTTTTGCTACTGGTTGCTTTTCCCACGACGCTCGTCTTGAACCTTGTCGTTTACGCCACCCGCTATTCAAGTCCGACCGCTCATACGGAGACGTCAGAATGACCAACCAATCCCATAGCGATCAATCCGACGCACGAGCCCGTCTGCAGGGCCACAACGCTGAATACATCGAACACGTCTATACCAAATACACCGGCTATCCGGCTTGGGTGGGTGCCTTCTGGACCACTATGAAACCGGCCGCAATCAACCTACACTATGGCATCGGGGCGATTTGATGGGTTTTCAAGAAGCTATAAAAACATGTCTGACAAAGTATGTGGACTTTTCTGGACGGGCTGCGCGCTCAGAGATTTGGTTTTTCGTTCTTTTCCTTGCACTCGGTAGTATCGTAGCGACAGTGATAAACAGTATCCTGTTCGGCCCCGAAATCACGCAACAATTAAGGCTATCCATCGATGGCCAGGGCACACAAACACAAAGTTTAGTCCAGAGGCAATCGTACAATGGTGGCTGGATTGGGACCGCATTTTCACTTTTTATACTACTCCCACTTCTTTCTGCGTCCGTGCGCAGGTTGCATGACAGAGCGCGAAGTGGATGGTGGCTACTGATCCCAGTGGCAGTATCGGCAATATCCATGGCAATAGTCTACTTCACCTTGGTTGAGGCCCCTGTGGACATGACAGGATTGCCTAGAAGCGCTGCGATCCCCGCAACGATCTCAGTGCCCGGCAACGTTTCGGTCTTTGTGACGGCGTGGCTTATAAGTTTCGTGTCCTTTGTGGTTTTAATCGTTTGGCTTGCAAGAAGCAGCCACCCCGGCCCCAACAAATACGGTCCCAACCCCAATGAGGCGCCACAATGACCGATCAAAGCGCGAATGACCAATTCAAGGCCTCGTCTTTCCTGCAAGGCCACAACGCTGAATACATCGAACAGGTCTATGCAAAATACGCGGGCGATCCGGCCTCGGTTGATGCCGCGTGGGCCGAGTTTTTTCGTCAACTTGGCGATGCCGAACTGGACGTAAAGGCCGAAGCCAGAGGCCCCTCATGGGCGCGCGCCGACTGGCCGCCGCAGCCTGACGATGACCTGACCCATGCGCTGGATGGCCAATGGGCCGAGGCGCCTGCGGTTGCGCAAAAAGTTCAGGCCAAGGCCGCCGAAAAAGGCGTGGCGGTGTCCGACGACCAGATAAAGCGCGCTGTTCTGGACAGCATCCGCGCGCTGATGATCATCCGCGCCTACCGGATCCGGGGTCACCTTGCCGCCGATCTTGACCCTTTGGGCATGCGCGAAGACACCGGCCACCCCGAACTGGACGCCAAGTCTTATGGCTTTTCGGACGCCGACATGGATCGCCCGATCTTTATCGACAACGTTCTGGGGCTACAAATGGCCTCGCTCCGCGAGATCCTGGCTATCGTCAAACGCACCTATTGCGGCACCTTTGCGCTGCAGTACATGCACATTTCGGACCCCGAGCAATCGTCATGGCTGAAAGAGCGCATCGAAGGCTATGGCAAGGAAATCCAGTTCACCCGCGAAGGCCGCAAGGCGATCCTGAACAAGATGGTCGAGGCCGAGGGTTTTGAAAAATTCCTGCACGTCAAATACATGGGCACCAAGCGTTTCGGCCTTGATGGCGGTGAAAGTCTGATCCCCGCGATGGAGCAGATCATCAAGCGCGGCGGTGCTTTGGGGGTCCGCGATATCTCGATCGGGATGCCGCACCGCGGGCGCCTGTCGGTTCTGGCCAACGTGATGCAGAAACCCTTTCGTGCGATCTTTAACGAGTTTCAGGGAGGCAGCTTTAAGCCCGAAGACGTCGACGGATCGGGCGACGTGAAATACCACCTTGGCGCCTCGTCTGACCGCGAATTTGATGGCAACACCGTTCACCTGTCCCTGACCGCCAACCCCAGCCACCTTGAGGCTGTGAACCCCGTAGTTCTGGGCAAGGTCCGCGCCAAGCAGGATCAACTGTCAGATACCGAGCGAACTGCCGTCCTGCCGATCCTTTTGCACGGCGATGCAGCCTTTGCCGGTCAGGGTGTCGTTGCCGAATGCTTTGGCCTGTCGGGCCTCAAAGGCCACCGCACGGGCGGCACGATGCATATCGTCGTCAACAACCAGATCGGTTTCACCACCGCCCCGCATTTCAGCCGCTCATCACCCTACCCCACCGACATCGCACTTATGGTCGAGGCACCGATCTTTCACGTCAACGGTGACGACCCCGAAGCGGTCGTTCACGCAGCCCGCGTCGCGACCGAGTTCCGTCAGAAGTTCCATAAGGACGTTGTGATCGACATCTTCTGTTATCGCCGCTTTGGCCATAACGAAGGCGACGAGCCGATGTTCACCAATCCGATCATGTACAAGAAGATCAAAAAGCAAAAGACGACGCTTTCGCTGTACACAGAACGACTGGTCAAGGACGGGCTGATCCCTGAGGGCGAAATCGAGGATATGAAGGCCGCCTTTCAGGCCCATCTCAACGAAGAGTTCGAGGCCGGCAAGGACTATAAGCCCAACAAGGCCGACTGGCTGGATGGCCGCTGGCGCCACATCAACAAGCGTGGCGAAGAGTATCAGCGCGGTGCCACGGCAATCGCGGATGAGACATTTGACCAGATCGGCAGCGCCCTGTCGCGTGCCCCCGACAACTATCCGTTGCACAAAACAGTGGGCCGGTTGCTGGAAGCCAAATCCGCGATGTTTGAAACCGGCAAGGGCTTTGACTGGGCCACCGGCGAGGCACTTGCATTCGGATCACTCCTGACCGAAGGCTTCCCGGTGCGCCTGTCAGGTCAGGACAGCACGCGCGGCACATTCAGCCAACGCCATTCGGCCCTGATCAATCAGGAAACCGAAGAACGGTATTACCCCCTGAACCATGTCCGCGAAGGTCAGGCGCACTACGAAGTCATCGATTCGATGCTGTCGGAGTATGCGGTTCTGGGCTTTGAATACGGCTATACGCTGGCTGAACCGAACGCCCTTACCCTTTGGGAGGCACAGTTTGGTGACTTCGCCAACGGCGCCCAGATCATGTTCGATCAGTTCATCTCATCGGGCGAGGCCAAGTGGCTCAGGATGTCAGGCCTTGTCTGTCTTCTGCCACATGGTTTCGAAGGTCAGGGACCCGAACACTCCTCGGCCCGGCTTGAACGTTTCCTGCAACTTTCCGGCGGTGATAACTGGATCGTGGCCAACTGCACGACACCGGCCAACTACTTTCACATCCTGCGCCGCCAGATCCACCGCAGTTTCCGCAAACCGCTGATCCTGATGACGCCGAAATCGCTCTTGCGTCACAAGATGGCGATCTCGGACCGCGAAGAGTTTACGACCGGATCCTCCTACCACCGCGTTCTGTGGGACGACGCCCAAAAAGGCATGTCCGACACAAAACTCAAGCCCGACAACAAGATCAAGCGTGTCGTCATGTGTTCCGGCAAGGTCTATTTCGACCTTTTGGAAGAACGGGACGCACGCGGGATCGACGACATCTATCTGATGCGCTTTGAACAGTTCTATCCCTTCCCCGCGATATCCGCGGTGCAGGAGCTTGAGCGCTTCAAATCAGCCGAAGTTGTCTGGTGTCAGGAAGAACCAAAAAATCAGGGCGCATGGACATTCATGGAGCCCAATATCGAATGGGTTCTGACGCGCATCGGCGCCAAACATCAGCGTCCGCGTTACGTCGGGCGCACGGCATCAGCTTCGCCCGCAACGGGTCTGGCAAGCCAACACAAGGCACAGCAAGCAGCGCTGGTTGACGAAGCGCTGACACTTGAAGGGAAGAAATGAAATGAGCACCCAGGTCCGCGTTCCCACATTGGGCGAAAGTGTTACCGAAGCAACGGTTGCCACATGGTTCAAAAAGCCCGGCGATGCCGTTGCTGTGGATGAAATGCTTTGTGAGCTGGAAACAGACAAGGTGACGGTCGAAGTGCCCTCTCCGGTTGCTGGCACATTAGGCGAGATTGTCGCAAGCGAAGGCGAAACCGTAGGCGTCGACGCGCTATTGGCCACGATCAGCGAAGGCGCCGCCGCAACGCCCGCCGCCGCAACACCCGCTGCTGCCAAACCTCAGGACCCGGCCCCCAAAGCAGAAGCCAGTGGCAAACAGTCGGCCAAACCCGCGGCAAAATCGACATCGATCGACGTCATGGTCCCCACTTTGGGCGAAAGCGTAACCGAAGCCACAGTATCAACCTGGTTCAAATCGGTTGGCGACAGCGTCCAGCAGGATGAAATGCTGTGCGAGCTGGAAACCGACAAGGTCTCGGTCGAAGTACCTGCACCTGCCTCCGGCGTTCTGGCCGAAATCCTAGCCCCTGAGGGCAGCACCGTTGACGCAACTGCCAAACTGGCCATCCTCTCCTCTGGTGGCGCGGCCAAAACCGCTCCTGCCGCGTCCCAACCGGCCACAGCGCCTGCGCCCGCGACATCCACCCGTGACGTCGAAAACGCGCCAAGCGCCAACAAACTGATGGCTGAAAAAGGCCTCTCGCCGGATCAGGTGACCGGCACAGGAAAGGACGGGCGCATCATGAAAGAGGATGTCCTCAAACCACAAGCCGCGCCCGCCCCAGCACCGGCTGCAACACCGGCCCCAACACCGGCCGCAGCACCTGCCGCCGCCGTACCGCGCGCGCCCGTGGCCGCCCAGGATGCGGCCCGCGAAGAACGCGTGAAAATGACCCGCCTGCGCCAGACGATCGCACGCCGCCTTAAGGACGCGCAAAACAACGCTGCCATGCTGACCACTTATAACGAGGTCGACATGTCCGGCGTCATGGGCCTGCGCCGCGAATACAAAGACCTCTTTGAGAAAAAGCACGGCACGAAACTGGGCTTTATGTCCTTCTTTACCAAGGCCTGCTGCCACGCGCTGAAAGAAGTGCCGGAAGTTAACGCCGAAATCGACGGCACCGATGTCGTCTATAAGAACTTTGTTCACATGGGCGTAGCTGTCGGCACGCCGAACGGTCTGGTGGTTCCTGTCGTGCGCGACGCTGACAAGATGGGCTTTGCCGAGATCGAGAAACGGATTGCTGAACTGGGCCTGCGCGCCCGCGACGGCAAACTATCGATGGCTGAAATGCAGGGCGGAACCTTCACCATCTCAAACGGAGGCGTCTACGGCTCGCTTATGTCCTCTCCCATCCTGAACCCGCCGCAGTCTGGCATCCTTGGCATGCATAAGATCCAGGACCGTCCAGTCGTTGTGGCTGGTGAAATAGTAATCCGCCCGATGATGTATCTGGCGCTAAGCTACGACCACCGTATCGTCGACGGCAAAGGGGCCGTCACCTTCTTAGTACGCGTCAAAGAAGCGCTGGAAGACCCGCGTCGATTGCTGATGGATCTGTAAGTTCAGCCCGGCGGGCAACCCGCGACTGCCCGCCGCCTTCCAGGCTCGCCGCTCCTTTCCCGTAAAACGTAATTGTGGGCGATAATCGCAAGTTCTTGTGCTACCTTAGCGCCACGAAACCAAGATAGAGGGATAGGAACTATGTCCAGCGAACTTTCAATTCTCGCCATTTACGGCCTCCTCGTCGTCGTAATTCTACTCGTTCAGGTGCTTCTTGCCTTGCCACAAGTCGGGCTGGCGTATCTCGCCTCACCCCGTGACAAAGACGCACATCTTACCGGCACAGCGGCTCGCGCGCTGCGCAGCCTCAACAACTCGGTCACCGCAATGGCGCTCTTTGCGCCGGCTATCCTGATCCTTCAGGCCCAATCGACGATGACCTCAACAACGCTTCTGATGGCGCAAATTTTCCTGATCGCTCGCCTAGCCTACTGGCTGCTTTATCTGGCCGGTGTCCCTTGGCTCAGAACCGCTGCCTGGCTTTGCGGATTCCTGGCGACTGCCTATCTCTACATTCTGGCTCTCTGAGCAATAACAAAGGACCGGCGAGATCTCATGACACCTGAACTTAAGGTTCTTGCCCTCGCCGGTTTGCTGCAGGTCATTCAATATGCCCTGATGTCGATCCCGGCCAACCTTCAGTTGGGCATCGCCAAAACCCTGTCCCCGCGCGACCCCCAGCGATTGGGCAAGCCATTGATGGAACAGGTCACACCGGCCGTTGGCCGCCTCTTTCGCGCGATGAACAACCATTTCGAGGCACTGATCCTCTTCACCATCGCCGTCATCGTGATTACCTTGTCGGGAAAGTCGACATCCTTCACCCAAACCGCCGCATGGATCTTCCTTGCTGCCCGCGTCCTTTACGTCCCGGCCTATGCTTTAGGCCTGACACCCTGGCGAACGCTGGTCTGGGGTCTGGGCTTTCTGGCCACCACATCCATGCTAATCGCGGCCCTGCTATGACCTTCTTTGTGGCGCAAATATCCCGGGGGAGGCCCCGCCCGGGGCCGGGGGCAGAGCCCCCTCAAATTTGCACCCGTGCCAGCCGACCTTTACAAGTTCTCAAACCATACCAAATGCGCCTTCACGCAGGAGTTTCAAATGGCCAACTATGACGTCATCATCATCGGCAGCGGCCCCGGCGGCTATGTCTCGGCAATCCGCTGCGCTCAGCTGGGCCTGAAAACCGCTTGCGTCGAAGGGCGCGAAACTCTGGGCGGGACCTGCCTCAACGTCGGCTGCATCCCCTCTAAGGCGCTCTTGCATGCCAGCCACATGCTGCACGAGGCCGAAACAAACTTCGCCACCATGGGTCTCAAAGGAAAATCACCTTCGGTCGACTGGAAACAAATGCAGTCCTACAAAGACGGCGTCATTGACCAAAACACCAAAGGCATCGAATTTCTGTTTAAAAAGAACAAGGTCGACTGGCTCAAAGGGTGGGCCTCGATCCCCGAGGCCGGCAAGGTCAAGGTCGGCGATCAGGTTCACGAAGCCAAAAACATTGTCATTGCCACAGGCTCGGTGTCATCATCGCTCCCCGGCGTTGAGGTCGACGAAAAAATCGTCGTGACCTCGACCGGCGCGCTTGCGCTCAACAAGATCCCGAAAACCATGGTTGTGATCGGTGCGGGCGTCATCGGGCTTGAGATGGGCTCGGTTTACGCCCGCCTTGGCACGCAGGTTGAGGTCATCGAGTTTCTCGACGCCGTCACCCCCGGTATGGACGCCGAAATTGCCAAGACCTTTCAGCGCACGCTTAAAAAGCAGGGACTGAAATTCACAATGGGCGCGGCCGTGCAAAAGGTCGAAGCGACCAAAACCAAGGCCAAGGTTACCTATAAGCTGCGCAAGAACGACGCCGAAGCAACTGTTGACGCCGATGTCGTTCTGGTCGCCACCGGGCGCAAACCATTCACCGACGGTCTGGGCCTTGATGCTTTGGGCGTTGAACTGACCGAACGTGGCCAGGTCAAAGTTGGCGATCACTGGAACACCAACGTCCCCGGCATCTATGCCATTGGGGACGCCATCGAAGGCCCAATGCTGGCCCATAAAGCCGAAGACGAAGGCATCGGCGTTGCTGAAACAATCGCCGGGCAAAAGGGTCACGTGAACTATGGCGTCATCCCCGGCGTCATCTACACCTCGCCCGAAGTTGCAAGCGTCGGACAGACCGAAGAGCAACTGAAAGAAGCCGGCCGCGCCTATAAAGTCGGCAAGTTTTCCTTTATGGGCAACGGCCGCGCCAAGGCCAACTTTGCCGGGGAGGGGTTCGTCAAAATTCTGGCTGACGCTGAAACCGACCGCATTCTGGGCGCTCATATGATCGGGCCCATGGTGGGCGATCTGATCCACGAGATTTGCGTCGGCATGGAATTTGGCGCCGCCGCCGAAGATATCGCGCGCACTTGCCATGCGCATCCCACCTATTCCGAAGCCGTCCGTGAGGCCGCACTGGCCTGCGGCGAAGGTGCAATACATTCCTAAGATGGCTTAGGAAATGACCGGCAAAGTTTGACTTTGCCGGTCTGGACCCGTCCCGCACGAACACATGGGCGTCAGGTCAGCCGGCATGAGCATCAATTCAATGTTCAGCCGCCTAAGACTGATACGCAAAGCCAAGCTCTTTCCGTCGCCAAAAAATCAGCCAACCAACAGTTTCAGCCCCTGCGTGACATCCGTACGCACCGCCAGGCGAAGACCCGGTTCGTCCCCGGCCTTGAGCGCGGCCAGCATCAGGCGGTGGTTATGGGGCGGCTCGGTCCGCCTCAGACGGCCATAGAGCTTGCGCATGGTGGGGCCCAGTTGCAACCACACGGTTTCCACCATGGCCAGCATTGCAGGCGCCTGCGCGCGCAAATAAAGCGTGCGGTGGAATTCCAAATTGGCACGAATGTAACCCACTGCATCCTGCTTATGGATAACCTCGGCTATTGTGGTGTTGATCGTCTGCAGTCGCTCGATCAGCGCGAAATGCGCGCGCGGCATAGCACGCGAAGCCAGTTCGGTCTCTAACAGCGCGCGAATCGCTGCCAGCTCTTCGATCCGGTCGTTGGAAAGTTCGGGCGTTGAAACCCGCCCCGACGACGACAGCGTCAGCGCGCCTTCGGCTGTTAGGCGGCGCAGAGCCTCGCGCGCAGGCGTCATGGAGACGCCGAACTCATTGCCCAGCCCGCGCAACGTCAGGCTTTCGCCGGGCCCGATCTCGCCATGCATGATCCGGCTGCGCAGGGAGCGATAGATCATGTCATGGGCGGCCGTGCCACCGTCACCGGGTCTGGTCTGGATCAACATAGGCCATCATCATCAGACCGCACCGCGCCCGTCAATCTCAGAAGCGGTAGCGATGCAGCTCGGCGCCATTATGGCGCAACCAAGCGCGCGGCGTCTGATACTGAGGAAATATCTCGCCGACCAGTTGCCAAAACCCGGCGCCATGGTTCATCTCGACCAGATGCGCGACCTCATGGGCAGCCACGTAATCCAGAACCTCGCGCGGGGCCATTATCAGGCGCCATGAATACATCAGGTTGCCCTCGGACGAACACGACCCCCAACGCGACCGCGTATCGCGCAGCGACAGCCGCCCGTATTTCACACCGATCCGTTCAGCATAGTGATCAGAGGCCGCCGAAAGATGCTCACGCGCGCGCACCTTCAGATAGCCCGCCACTTTCGGACCCACGCGATCCGCGCGGCCCGGCACCAAAAGCGTGCCGTCTTGCAGATGGGGTACACGCCCCTGCCCGGCCAGAACCTCGACCTGATGCCCCTCAACCGGCAGCAACGCCCCCAGGCCGACAACCTGCGGCGCCGTTTGATTGGCAAGGTGCTTTCGGATCCAGTCAGCCTTTTCGCCGACAAAACCCTGAACCGTCCGCTCGCGCACGCCGCGCGGAACCGTCAGGGTTACTTTGCCGTCCATTTGCGACACACGCAGAGACATCCGTCGCGCCTGACTGGACTGCCGAAGCGTGATCTCGATCGGTGGATTTCCCGGCAAGACTAGGTTTTCCAAAGGCGCCCTCCATGGCATGTCAAAATCTTAACAGCCGTCGCGCCGGGCAACACCTGAAAAATCTTGATCGCCCTGCGTCTCAAAAGCCTTTGACACCCCATTGTGGATGTGGCAGTTGCGGGCGACTTTCGAACATCGCCTTTATGGAAGGGAAATCTGATGCCCAAGGAAGAATGGGGCGTAAAACGTCTTTGCCCAACGACCGGCAAACGGTTTTACGACCTGAACAAGGACCCGATTGTAAGCCCCTACACGGGCGAAGTCGTGACGTTGGACACCGGCAACAAGTCGCGCGTCACAGTGACGTCAGCTAAAGAAAAAGCGCCGAAGAAAAAAGTTGTCGAAGAAGAAGAAGATCTGCTGGTCGATGACGACGATTCAGACGTGGATCTGGGTGACGACGTTCTGGACGATGACGACGACAGCGATGAAGTGTCGCTGGACGAAATCGCCGACGTTCCCGCCGACGACGACGAAAGCTGACCAATCTGGGTGCCGGATTTTTCGCTTGATCTGACACCCAGCCTTGACTAGAGACACGGGCGCAGGCCGCATGGGCCCGCACCCAGATTACCGGGGCCTTAGCTCAGTTGGGAGAGCGCTTGCATGGCATGCAAGAGGTCAGGGGTTCGACTCCCCTAGGCTCCACCAATCCCCTGTTTCTTGCCCCTCATTTCCGAATGCTTACTGACTGGCAGCACTGTCTTTGCCGTCTTTCCACTGGAATTGTCAGTCTACGCATTGGCGCCGCGGGGTTAATTTCGCTTCATCAACACAAGCGCGCGCCTTTGGTGAACTTTGGGCAAAACCTGACAGGGTCGACATGACAGAGGTCAGAAATGGGAGAAAGGGCAAAGCCCCGCTTGGGCGGCCCAGCCTCAGGCGCTGGTTGTCACCTCAGGCGTAGCCGTTGCCGGGCCGATCGGAAACTGCGCGGTCAGCCGGGTGTGGTGTTTGTCAGGGGTCGCATATTCCAGCGCTCCACCGACCTGCCCCACGCGGTAACTGAGTGCGGCCAACCCCAACCCCCCTTTGGGCGCCTCTGGCGCCTGGCGCAGCTTGGGCTGGGCGCCGTGGTTTTCGATCACCACGGTCAACGTGCTGCCCGCGATCGCGACGATCACAAGCCGCTGATTGTTCGGCGCATGCTTATAGGCGTTCATCAGCCCCTCACGGATCACCTGAAGCGCGGTTTGTGCAATCGGCTTTGGAAGAGCGTCCGCGCCAACCGCACTTTGACAATCGACGGTGGAGTTGGTCAGGTCCTGATGGGCGCGGATGGTATTGGCAAGGTCGACCGGAAAATCCAGACCCTCATCGGGATAGGCCAGAAACAACCCACGCGACAAAGCCCGGATGTCGCCCAGCGCGCCGCTGGCCGCGCGGCGAAGATCGGCAATCAGGCGGTGTTCGCGGCTCTCGGGATCGGGGTTGATCGTCGCGGGGTCACGGATTTCATCAAGGTGCATCAGGATAAAGGTCAAAAGCTGTGCCGGGCCGTCGTGCAACTCCATCCCGATCCGCCGCTGCGTCTCGACCTCCAGTTGTGACAACTGCTCCTTTGCCGTGTCGATGTCCTGTCGCAGATCGGCGTTTTTCTGTTTTAACGAGCGATACTCGTGCTCGCTATGTTCAAGCGCGGACTGCTGTTGGCGAATTTTGCTATCGCCACGCCGTACGATCAGGATCAGCGAAAGGAGGATAAAGACAACCGTGCCGCCGACCGTGAACCAACTGCGCAAAAATGCCGCCCATAGCTGTTTTTTCAGTGCGGTGCCGTCTTCGTAGAATTCGCCAACGGCGATCACCGTGCGGCTGTCACCTGCGAAAAGCGGGATATAGACCTCATATAGCGGGATCCCGATTTCCTTTTCATGGACGTTTTCGTCCTGATCAAGATCATCAAAAAACGCGGTAACCTTACCTGCCAGTGCAGGGCTGATTTCTTCTACACCAAAGTTCCGGCCCACCAGTTCCTTGTTGGTGGCATAAACCACGGTACCGTCGCGCCGCCAGATCTTTACCGACCGCACATGTTTGCTCAGCGCGGGGTCATTGGCCATCTCGTCCAGCCGCTGGGTCTGTTCGGCTGACAGCATGTCCTGAGTTTCCAGCTCGTGCACCGCCGGACCCAGAATGCTCTGCATGAAGAGCGCCGTGGTGTCTGCGTTTCGCAGCAGCACCGAGGCCGAGATTTGATTCGTAACCCAAGTCCCGACGAACCACGCCGCCAGGATCACAACCAATGCCATCGCGGAAACAAACTTCTGCGTAAGTGACAGTGTTTCCCATATCGAATTTATCTTCGACCAAAGTCTGATCTTCATTAGCCTAAAGTCCTACAATAGCCGGACGTTTCGGTAAAACATTCATAGACTTAAAGACATTTCAAAGCACGTGGATTCTGGCAAGGTAAAGAAAGGGTAAATGCTGGGTAGGGTGAAAAACAGCGGTAAATGCTTGGGGAAGCAACGCTGTCTTTACAAGTGACATCAAATTGGCCGCCGATATTCATACGGTCCAATTGGGCCGTTTTTTTCGGCGCTTCAACTGCGACTAAAGTCTGCTGGGTCGACAGCTTGAAAGATCACCTTCCGGTCATTCTTTAACGCCGTTCTCGCGGCCGGATTCTAAAAAGGTGACATATTATGACTGCACATTTGAAGCCATTCGTTCTGAACATTGGCGACATCAATTTCCTTCTCGATCAGGTAAATCTGCGCCCGCTGTTTGACGCATCGGGTGCTCTGGTCTTTGGCTGGACCGGTGACACCACCGTCTTTGCCACGCGCGCGGACGCGCTTGCAGGCACCGCGCTTTATACCCCCGGCGATCTTGGGCTAACCGGCGCAGACGAGATTGACGCCGCCATTCAGACATATGGTCAATCCTACTTTTCCGTCGCCGATGCGGCCGGCGTTCGCGATGTGTCGGGCGTGGCCAACAACCTTGATCCCGCCAACGCGCCCTGGGGTGCAGCCGATGTGCCATTTCTGAGCATCAGCGCGGATCCCAATGATCTGGGCTACGGCAAGTACCTGGCTTCTGCTCAGGCCAATGCCGACTATACGATCACCGGCGCCAACACAGGTTCCGGCGTCAGCACGGGCGCGGACATTGAGATCAACAGCGTCGTTGACGCCGCGCCTCGCATGATCACCCAGACCATCACCACCGGTGGCATCAAGCTTTTGAAAGACACCAACGGAAATCTGGTTCATTGGAGCCAGGATCTTTATGACACCGACGCCGCGTATAAAACGCTGATCGACAGCCATAACATCGTGCTGTCGCATCAGGTTGACGGCAAGGTTATCGTCGATACGCAAACAAGCTATCTGAATGTTCTGTGGGATCCGGGCCTTTATGCCATCGGTCAGCTTATGGACGCCCTTGGCGTTACTCAGGCGGGGCAAACCGCCGCGCTGACGTTCAACGGAACAACCGGATCGGGCGCCCTGATAGGTTTTCATCAGGATGCCTTTGACTACTATCAGTTGCTGACAACCCATGGCGTAGATGTTGCCCCTTTGACGGCTGGCGACATGATCCTTGACCCGATATCGGATTCGCCCTTTGGGATGCTTTTTGATCTGGGCGTGCAAGACACTCAAAACCCCAACAACGCCGAATATTATGTTCAGGCGCAAAACCCCGGCGTTGCCGCCACCAACGGCTTTTTCGCGATCTTCGGCCAGTTCTTTGACCATGGTCTGGACTTTGTCGGTAAAGGTGGCAACACCGATGCTGCCGGTAAAACCGTCAAGATTACGATCCCACTGGACGTAAATGACCCGCTTTATGGTGTGATCGGCCAGGATGGGCGTCCGACGACCTCGATCACGATCAGCCGGGCAACCGTTGATCACGTCGACGAGGCCGGCGTCGCAAAATACGTCAACCACACATCGCCCTTTATCGACCAAAGTCAGACCTATGGCTCACATAATCAGGTCACACAGATCTTGCGTGAATGGGTTGAGGACCCGAACAATCCCGGCACCTTTATCGCTGGTGCCCGCCTGTTGGATGGCAACAAGAACGTCACATGGACGGATGGTTTCGGCAATGAAACCACCGCGACCCTGCCAACGCTGAACGAGATGCGCGCGCATCTGGGCGCTACAAATCGCGCCGACCTGACATGGGATGACGTGCTGAACCTGCGCTTGCGCGATGAAGACGGCCAGCTTTTGGATACCGACGCCAACACCGCCGGCGTGCAAACCGGAACGTCGGGCCACGCGCTACTTTTGGACCTCAACCCCAAGGTCGACGGTGCCCATCTGGATGCAGCCCTGGGTGCGCAAGGCACCACCGACGTCATCAGCACTTTGTCGGCCTCAGCCACAGCCATGGGGATGACCTTTGGAATTGATGGCCAGGGCGTTATTTCCCTGATCATCCCGGCCGGCACGATGGGCCCAGGCAGCCCTGAGACGACCGTCACCGGTGTCGCAGCACTTTACCCTTGGATCAACTTCGCGAACTTCTCGATCCAGGACACAGCCTTTGGCATGCCCGGACCCGCGCTTGCGCCCGAAGTTCACGACGCTGTCAGTCAGATCATGATGGCATCGGTCGGAGATCACTATCTGGCCGGCGACGGCCGTGTGAACGAAAACGTGGCGCTGACATCCATGCACCACATCTTTCATATGGAGCACACATATCAGGCCCAAAACCTAGAGATTGCCCTCTTTCAGCAAGACGCCGTCAACAGCCCGATGGACCACAGCGTCCTGCAGGAATGGCAGGTTCAGGTTATCGCAACCGGCCCGTCAACCAATGCCAACCTGTCCGATGCGAACGGATACTGGCAGGCGACCTCGGGCCTGATCGCTCGTGATGGCGACAATAATTTCTACGTCGTTGACGACGCGACCACAAACGCGACCCTGCCGCAGGGGCATACTCTGGTTGTAGGGCGCGGCGGCACATTCATTTCCGCCGCTGGTGCGCTGACCGATGCCGCTGGCGTGGTTTCGTGGAACAATGACAAGCTTTTTGAGGGCGTCAAACTGGTTGTCGAGATGGAGTATCAGCACACCGCCGTGGACCAATACGCGCGCGCCGTGTCGCCCGACATTCCGGAGTTTTCGGCCTATTCCACCGACATCGACGCAACCATCTCGATGGCCTACTCACAGGGCGCATTCCGCTTTGGCCACTCAACCTTGCGCGAAACCATCGACACGATGGACCCCACGGGCGACATGACTGGTCAGATCATGAGCTACGCGTTGCAAAAGGCCTTCCTCAACCCCGCGCTTTATGCCGAGTTAGGGTCAGCCTCGATCATCATGGGCATGACGCGCCAGTCGATGAACGACATCGACGAGTTCATTACGCCAGCGCTGCAGCAGGGATTGTTGAACCTGCCAATGGACCTGGCCGCGATCAACCTTGCGCGGGGCCGCGACGTGGGTTTGCCTACTCTGAACGAGGCGCGCGGGCTTTTGGGGCTTAGCGAATATACCAGCTGGAATGACTTTTCGCAGAACCTCTATCACCGTGAATCCTTTGTGAACTTTGTCGCCGCCTATTCGTTCGACGGCGATGTGGCCCATGCACAGGCAGTTCTGGACGCAGCCGATGGCGCGCTAAACGCAGCCTTTGCCGAAAGCGCCTCGGTCAGCGCCGCATCAGCGTTTTTGAACGGCGGCAACAGCGACTACAACAAGATCGACCTCTGGATGGGCGGCATTGCCGAGATGCACATTTCGGGCGGCATTCTGGGCGAGACGTTCAACACCGTCTTTGTCGACCAGATCCAACGCCTTATGGATGGTGACCGGTTCTACTATCTCTATCGTCTGGCTGGCACACAGTTCGGCGACGAGATCATTAACGAGCAGTTCAAGGATATGGTCGAGCGTACCACCGGCGCCGAGCACCTGAACGGCAACATCTTTGGGTACTCTGATGCCTATTACGAGCTGGGCAACAATGCGCTGGACGCAAATGGCAATCCGATTGCCTTTACTGATCCAAACCTTGCAGCACAGATGTCGCAGCAGCATAAATACGGCCAGCTTCTTGCCGCAAATCCCGGCTTGGGCATTTACACCAACGCCGGCAATTCCACGGCTGCGAACGGTACAATCCTGACGATCAATGGCCGTGACTATGTGGCGGACTTCCGCCCCGACCTACAGCCAGACACATTGAACATCGATGGCACGCCGACCTCGGGCGCGGACGCAAACGAGGTGATTGCCGGCACAGATAATGCCGACCTGATCTATCTTGGGATCGGCGACGACACCGGCTATGGCGATGGCGGCGACGACATCATTTACGGCGGCGTCGGCGGCGACCGCATCTATGGCGGTGCGGGCAATGACTTTCTGGACGGCGGAGACTTGCCAGACGTCATTGACGGTGGCGAAGGCGACGACATCATCTTTGGCGGCGATTCAGGGTCCAGCGTCGGTGGCTTTGACCAGCTGATCGGCGGCGCGGGCAACGACACAATCCGCGGCGGTATCGGCATCGACAAGATCTTTGGCAACGGCGGCGATGACGCCATTTATGGCGAGGCCGACACCGACCCCTTCATGTTTGGCGGCGACGGCAACGACATTGTCGATGGCGGTGACGAACAGGACAACCTTTATGGCAACGCAGGCGACGACCTGATCATTGGTGGTGCCGACAAGGACATCCTCTTTGGTCAGGAGGGCGACGACATCCTGCGCCCAGGCGTCCCAACGGGTTCTGCAAACCCCGCAGGTGGAAACACAGGCTCGGCCGTCTTTGGTCCTGACGAAGTGGTCGGCGGCGATGGCAATGCCAACAAGGTCGATACCGGTTTCGACATCATCGACCTGTCTGACAATCAGATGGCCTATAACCTCGAAATCAACCTGAACGCTCAGAACAACCCGCTGGTCGTGCTGGACCAGAACCAGATCCTGCCCACGATGTTCCAGATGGATGGCACCGTTGGCACGCAAAGCGACGACACGCTTTTGGGCAACGCTGATGGCAACTGGATGTTTGGCGGGTCCGGTAGCGATGTCTTTGAGGCTGACATCCCCCAGCGCGGCGTCGATCCCGCAACTGCGGTTACGACTGTGCGCTCTGGCAACGACGTCATCGTCGGCGGATCAATCCGGCTGGACGCCCTGATCGGCAGCTACAAGGACGCCAATGGCGTGGCTGACGATTACACTTCGGTGAACGCTCTGGTCGGTGCCACACACCGGGTTGCCGAAACATCAACCCTGACGGGCGGCATTCTGGACAGCGCGGCCTTGGTCGCAAACGGCGTCAACATCTTCGCCAAACACTTTACGGAGATGCTGAAGTCACTTCAGTTCAAGGACATGATGCTGGGCGATGGCATAGCCGACGCCGGCAGCAGCGACACAGCAGTCTTTTCCGGCAACCTGATGGACTACATCGTGACGGCGCTGGATGTGAATGGAAACATCGTCAGCGCCCCAAGCGACAATCCTTCGCAAGTTCATGCCCTTAAGGTCGAAGACCGCGGCACCGACACGCGCGACGGAAACGATGGTATCGACCTTCTGATCGGGATTGAAACCTTTGTCTTTGATGACGGTGCGCGCACGCTACAAGAGTTCCTGGATCAGACGATGATGTACCCGCTGAGCGACGTCATCATCTCGAACTTTGGGGATACACCTTTCGACGTCCCCGAATGGGCGCTTTTGGCCAACGACGCCAACCCCAACATGGGAACGCTGGACATCACCGGTGTGACATCGCTGACCACTGGTCTGGGCGTTTCACTGACCACAACGCCGGGCAGCGTCACGGTTACGAACCACCCACAGGCCGAGGGCAACTTCAACTACGAAGTAACCGATGGCATTCAGACCACGACGTTGCAGGCTGATGTCACAAATGACATCAACGGCCCGCTGAACGGTGGCGCATCGGCTGAAATTCTGGTGGGCGATAACAACAATGACACCTTCAATGCAGGCGGTGGCAATGACATAATCTTTGCCGGCGCCGGCCGCGACATTGTCGATGCTGGAACGGGCAATGACACGATCGTCTGGAACACCGGCGATGGTTGGGACCGCATTGACGGAGGCGCCGATACCGACACGCTGATCGTCAACGGCAATGCCCAGTCCGAAAAGTTCCGCATCGTCGCGGTTTCGGGCACCCAGAACGCAACCCTGGCCGCCAGCCTTGGCCTGACGCTTCAGGCCCTGACCGAGATCGTGATCACCCGACAGGTGGGCAACGGCGACATAACGGTCGTGGCCGAACTGACCAATGTCGAAGAGATCATTATCAACGGCACTCCGCTGATGGCGGCAACGACGGCAGTGGGCGGCGACACGATCCTGATCGAGGGCGACTTTACCGCGACATCGCTGGCGCTGAACACAATCCACGTCAATGGTGGTTCGGGCGACGATATTGTCGACATCACGGGCCTGCATTCAGATCACCGCATCGTCTTTGACGCCAATGGCGGCAACGACACGGTCGTGGGCGAGGTCCGCGCTCAGGACGTCCTGAACGGGGCAACTTATGCGGCCAACGACAGCAGTGACGACGATGACGACACCGATGACGATGCACAAGGTAGCGACGACAGCAGCGGTCACAGTCACGAAGACTATGCCCAGCAAATGGCGGCCACCGGCGCACCCCTGACCGGTACCAACGCGGGGGAAACACTGGTCGCGGGCGAAGGGCGCGACATGGTCTTTGGCCTTGAAGGTGCCGACAACATCCTTGGCGGCGGCGACACGGACATGTTGTTTGGCGATGCTGGAAATGACCGCGTCTTTGGCGAGGCCGGTGATGACTTTATCGTCGCAGGAGACGGCGACGACATGGTCTTTGGCGGTGACGGCGACGACCTTATGGTTGCATCGGGTGGTGACGGAAACGACGTCTTTTACGGCGGCGCGGGCACCGACACGGTGGACATGGCAACGGTCACGGACGACATCGCGGTCGATCTGGGCACCGGATACATGAACCGTGGCGGCGCAGTCAGCGCCTCGGGCGGGCATGACACGTTCTGGAGCGTCGAGAATTTTGTCTCGGGCAGCGGCAACGACGTGATTACCGCCAGCAACGCCGTCAACGTCATCGACGGTGGCGATGGCGACGACGTCTTTCGTTTCGTTCAAGCGGGCGATGCAGACGGCGATACAATCTCGACCTTCCAGCCGGGCGACAAGATCGACGTCAGCGCGATCGATGCCGATTATACGGCTTCGGGAAATCAGGCGTTCACTTTGGTGAACGGCGGCCTGACCGGAGCGCTGGGGGAGTTGTCGGTGGATTATCAGACCATCGACGGCAGCGAGATGACGATCGTCCAGGGCAATGTGGACGGCGATAGCGACGCCGAGTTTTCGCTCACGATCAATGGCCACCACGAACTGACCTCGACCGACTTCAACCTTTGATCGCAAACCAAGGCAGGGTGGAGTGCATCCGCCCTGCCTGCCTTTAACAATTTCATTTCCCCGGGGTAAATTATGACCACGAATTCCAAAGGATCGACGAGACCCAAACGCCGGGCAGCTGACGCCCTGAGCGGGCTTGGTGGCATCGTCATCTATCTTTTCTCAATTTCCGGGATCATCAATATTCTGGCCCTTACCGGCGCCTTCTACATGCTTCAGATTTATGACCGCGCCCTGACCAGCGGTAGCGTTCAGACACTTGTTGCCCTTTCGGTTCTTGCCATCGGCCTCTACTTCTTTCAGGGCATCTTTGACGTCTTGCGCTCGCAGATACTGATCCGTGTGGGCGCACGGCTGGACAACAAGGTGGCACCTTTGGCCCATAAAGTGGCGATCGACATGCCGCGCTATGGGTTTTCACCAACCGAAGCGCTGGAGCGTGGTCGCGACGTTGACAAGATACGCGGCTTTCTGGGCAGCCAGGGCCCGATGGCGCTTTTTGACCTGCCGTGGATGCCGCTCTTTCTGGGATTTGTCTATATTCTGCACCCTCTTCTGGGCGCGCTGACACTTGCGGGTGCCTTCGTGTTGGCGATGCTGACGATCCTGACAGAGGTGATGACCCGCTCCAAAAGCTCAAGCACCCAGAAGGCGGCAATCGTGCGCAACTCGATCGCGGAATCGAATGCGCGCAACGCCGATGTCCTCAAGGCGATGGGATTTGGCGGGCGCGCCGTAGCTCGGTTTCACCGGGCAAATCAGGAACATCTGGCCCTGCACACCAAAAGCAATGATGCAGGCGGCACGCTTTCGGCCATCTCGCGGGTTCTGCGGATGATCCTTCAATCCGCAGTGCTGGGCCTTGGCGCCTATCTGACGATCACAGGCGAGCTGACGGCAGGTGCAATCATTGCAGCCTCTGTCGCCTCGGCACGGGCGCTGGCGCCGATTGATCTGGCCATCGCCAACTGGAAAAACGTCGTTCAGGCGCGTGCCGCTTATGGCCGGCTGAAAGAAACGTTGATCGCTCTGGATAAAGCGGTCGAACCCATGAAGCTGCCGGCCCCCAGGGAAAGCCTGAAGGTCGAAAGCATCACCGTTGCCGCCCCCCAGTCCGGTCGCGTTTTGTTAAGCGACGTCCAGATGCAACTGAACCCGGGCCAAGCCTTGGGCATAATCGGCCCAAGTGGCGGCGGCAAAACCACTTTGGTCAAGGCACTGACCGGCATCTGGCCGGTTCTGCGCGGTTCAGTCCGCTTGGATGACGCCGAACTGGGCCACTATCAGGAAGAAGACCTTGGCGCCTACATCGGTTACCTGCCACAGGACGTTGCTCTTCTGGATGCAACCATCGGTGAAAACATCGCCCGACTTGACGAAAACGCCGACCCGGCCCGCGTCGTGGCCGCCGCTCGCGCCGCTGGCGTGCACGAAATGATCGTGCGCATGCCCGACGCCTATCAAACGCCCCTTGGGCCGATGGGCGCCTCGTTGTCGGGCGGCCAACGTCAGCGCATCGGCCTTGCCCGCGCGCTCTATGGCGATCCCTTCCTTGTGGTTCTGGACGAGCCCAATTCGAACCTCGACAGCGAAGGCGAAGAGGCGCTGACCGCCGCCATCTTGGGCGTGCGTGCACGTGGCGGGATCGCCATCGTGATTGCCCATCGCCCAAGCGCGCTGGAGGCTGTCGATATGGTCGCCGTCGTTCAAAACGGACGCATGACGGCCTTTGGTTCCAAGGAAGAGATCGTTGGCACCCGGCGCCATCCGTCAGGCGCGGTGGCCGAACTCAAAGCATCAAATGCAAAGCAACCGCAACAGGCGCCTACAGCCACGCGCGCCCTTGGGAAGGCCGCAAAATGATCGGCGTCAAAGGCACACGAAACAGCGGTGGCGCGACAGACGCGCAGAACCCCTATAAATTCACCGAAAGCGCCGCGACAACTCGCTCGCCCGCCTGGGTCGGCTTGGGAATTTCGGCGCTGGTCCTTTATGTGACGCAGTTTTTCAAGACCAAAACTGATGTGCGGCAAGAGGCGGCTGAGGCGGCAGAGGCGGCGGCAGAAAAGGACGGCAAAGGCGAAGGCGCAAGCAAACCGGGAACTACGATCTACCGCCAGCCGCAAAGCGGCGATGACACAAACTTTGACTTTGGGGGCGGAGATGACGCCCCCAAGACCCTGCTGGGCGCCGCAAACGAGCGTATGGGCACCTCGATAACAATTCCGCTTCAGGGTTGGTTTGATCGCCCACTCGCAGGTTTTGCACCGCCCTCCACAACCGGTCTGCGCCCTGGCGGGCCCTCGAACTCGGGCCAGGCACCAACCACCGGTCAACCCCCGGCGCAACCGCCATTTCAGGGTGGTGGCCAATCCGACGGACAAGGTGATGGGCAAAGCGGTGGCGGGGCATCAGACGATGACGACCCGACCGGCGGCGAACCTCAGAAAAACCGCGCGCCACGTGTCAGCGATCAGGTTTTCCTCAATGAGATGACAATCCTGCCCGCGTTTTTCATCGCGATCCAGCAGTTGTTGCAACATGCCCAAGACGATGATGGCGATCCTTTGAACGTTGTTGGCATAAGCGCCTCATCAGGAACGCTGACCACGGTCGAAGGGGGCTGGATGTTTCAGCCTCAGGCCGACATTATCGGCCCCGTTATCCTGCGCTATTTGGTTTCTGACGGTCAAGACAGCGCCGCGCAAAAAGCTCATTTTATCATCCGACCAAACGAAGTTTACGGCGGCCCGGATGACGACACTCTGTTGGGTAGCCAATGGGCCGATCTGATTATAGGCGGCGATGGTGACGACGACATTCATGCCCGTGGCGGGATGGATGCGGTCTATGGCGGCGACGGTGATGACCACATTGATGGCGGCGACGGCAATGACCGGATCTATGCTGGCGGCGGCAATGACACCGTTTACGCAGGCGCGGGTGACGACTTTGTTTCGGGCGGTGCCGGCGACGACAAGATTTACGGCCAGGACGGCGACGACATTCTTTATGGCGACGAGGGCGCAGACCGGATCGAAGGCGGCGCGGGCCGCGATATTATCTGGGGCGGCACCGGCGATGACATCCTGATGGCGGGCCTTGGTGCTGACGTGGTGGATGGCGGCGACGGGGCAGATCGTATCTCGGGAGAAAACGGGAATGACACCATTCTTGACGGTGGGGGGTCCGACAACATCGACGCAGGTCAGGGCGACGACATCGTTATTCTGGTGGATGACGCCGACATCGACACAGTGACCGGCGGGCTGGGGCACGACACGCTCAGCTTTGCACAGCGCACCGACAGTATGGATATCGACATCACGGCCGGGACGGCAAGGAACGAGGCCGGGACAGTCGATGTTTTTACCCAGTTCGAAGCTTATGTCGGCGGCACGGGTGATGACCACTTCAAAGCCGGGCGCGCAAACGCCGAGGTTACTGGCGGCGCGGGCAAGGACACATTCGAGTTCGCAAAATCCGAAACCGCCAGCTCCAAAACCGTCTATGACATAGTGGACTTTGAGGTTGGCGATCATGTCAAAACCGGGCGCTACGATATCTTTCGCGCCGAGGTGGATGACGACGGTCAGGCCTTTCGCCAGTCCATGACCCAAGACGAAGCCCCCGCGCATGAAACCATCCGGTTCGAACATGAATGGGACGACGCCAAAGGTGAGGATGAGACAGTCATCTACATCGACTACGATCACGATGACCAACCCGACTTTGTGGTCTTTTTGCATGGAAAACAGGCCCTGTCCTGGGACCTGATCGACCAATCTTGAATTTTTCTGCATGGAGTAACTTCAATGTCCGCCATTCAAACCAATTCGCCCTTCGCACCGCGCGAATTCAACTTCCCGATCCGTAGCCGCATTGCGATCGGCGCTTTGCTGGCCATGCTTTTGATCGGTGTAATCGGCGGCTGGGCCGCCACGGCCAAACTTTCGGGTGCGGTGATTGCCAGCGGACAGGTGACGGTCGATCAGAACGTCAAAGCGATCCAGCACCGCGACGGCGGCATCGTGTCCGAAATAACCGTGCGCGAAGGTGACCACGTGCAGGCCGGTCAGGTTCTGCTGCGGCTGGACGACGCGCAAACCCGGTCAGAGCGGTCGATCCTCAAATCCCAGCTGATCGAGTTGCGTATCCGCCAAGCCCGCCTTACCGCTGAACGCGACGCATCAGAGGCGGTGACCTATCCCGACGACCTTACCTTGAGCGATGCGCAGGTCCTGCAGACTGTCGATGGCGAAACGCGGCTGTTTACCGGCAATCTGACAAATCGGGAAAGCCAGAAGAAACAACTTCACCTTGGCATAAAACGCATCGAAGAAGAGCTGAATGGCCTGCACTCTCAGCGCGCATCCAAAGCCGACGAGATCAATATGGTGAGCCAGGAGTTTGCACGCATAGACTCGCTCTATCAAAGGAAGCTGGTCGAGTTTCAGCGCGTCTATGCCGTAGACCGCGAACTGGTCCAGATGCGCGGCCAACTGGGCGAGATCGACGCCGCAATCGCACGCACAAAAACCCGCACCAATGAAACGGAACTGCAAATCCTTGCCGTCGACGAAGAAGCGCGCACCAAGGCGCAGCAGGAACTGACGGTCGTCGACACGCGTATCAGCGAGATCCGCGACCGGCTAAGCGCGATCAGTGACCGGTTGTCGCGCACCGACATCCGTGCACCGATCAGCGGGACCATTAATGAGCTGCGTGTGCACACGATCGGCGGCGTAATCTCGCCCGCCGAAGTTCTGGTCACAATCGTACCAGAGGATGCAAAGCTGAACATTCGCGCGTCTCTGCCTCCGGCCAGCATCGACCAGGTCCAGGTCGGTCAGGCCGCGCGCCTGCGGTTTTCGGCCTTCAACCAACGCACGACGCCGGAACTGGACGGCTTTGTCAGCTTTCTGTCACCGGCCACGACGCGCGACAGCGTAACAGGCGAAAGCGCTTACCTGGCCTATATCGAACTGAACGAAGGCCAGCGCGCACAGCTTGGCGGTCAGACGCTCTTGCCGGGGATGCCGGTCGAGATTTTTCTGACGACCCAGGAACGTACCGTTCTGTCGTATTTTACGAAACCCATCACGGATCGCTTCACCAGAACCTTCCGCGAAAGATAAGCAAAAGCCCCGGACGTCAAACTCCGGGGCCGCGATGCTTGTCGTGAAAGCTGGACTTGCTTCTTGCGCCGCTACTTCGACTTTTGAAACTCGACCACTGCGCTTACGCGGTTTCTGACATTATACTTGTGCATGACGCTGGTCATGTAGTGTTTGACCGTCTTCTCACTGATCTTCAAACGTTCGGCCGCCTCTCGGTTCGTCAGACCTTTTGCAATCTCGCCAATTATCTGAAGTTCGCGATGGGTCAGCTGTTCGGTCAGCGCGCGCTGGCGTCTGGCCTCTCCTGCCGCTTCCAGCATCGGTGCGGCAAACTCGGGCGACACATAGGTGCGCCCGCTGGCCACAACGCGGACTGCTGTCAGAATTTCTTCGGCGCTGCTGCCTTTCAGGACATAGGCGCGCGCGCCCAGCTCCATCACTTTGATTGCCTCAACCGGATCGTCGTTCACGGTAAACACGGCGCATTTTGAGGGATGCCCGCGCCGCCTGAGCTCGGCCAGAACATGAGCCCCGCTTCCCGGTATGTTCAGATCCAGCAAAACAACATCGGGCGCACGTGTTCTGAGCTCCTCCAACGCGCCATTCGCGTCAGCAGCTTCAAACATCACACCCATGTCCGGCGTCCGGGATATTATCCCGGCCATCCCCTCGCGAACGACCTGATGATCGTCGACCAGTCCAATTTCCAGCATATTAGAACTTTTTTAACATAATAACCTTACCCTCCCAAGAAAGGTCATATGCAAGCCCTTGAGTCAATTCGAGAATAAGAAACAGCCCATTTGTATGGCCCGCCTCGAATGTTCAAAAATCATCCATTCCGGTGCTTTTGGCAGCAAAACAGCGAAATTTGCGCCGCCTGCGGGCAGAACAGGGATGCGTTGAGATAGCCGTAAACCCCTGCATCCTCGTCCGGATATCCAGTGGCAGTTGGCTTAAAGTCACAACAATCGCTTGAAAGAATGGGTATTTTCGCACCCCACGGACATAATGTTGCCCAATTTCGGGGTGATGCTTGTTTTAACAATACAACCCTACCTTGCAAAGACCCAGTTGAGGGGCCGGCAGGATGGGGTGAAAAACTACAAATGGAAGGAATTAGCTTGATGAAAGTTCTTGCCGTCGATGACGACCCCATCATCCTCGAGCTTCTGGTCGAGGTGCTCAAATCAATTGGGCATGAAGATGTAACGACTGCCATTTCGGCGGCGGCAGCATTCGAAGAGATTGAAAATGCGCGTCGCGCGTTTGATTGCATCCTTCTCGATATTCAGATGCCGGTTATGGACGGAATTGAGCTTTGCCAGCATCTGCGTGCAATGCCGCGGTATGAAAACAGCCCGATCCTGATGATCACCGCGATGTCAGACAAGGGCTATATCGACCGGGCCTTTGCCGCTGGTGCAACGGACTACGTCACCAAGCCTTTCGACGTCATGGAACTCAGCGCGCGTCTGCGCGTCGCCGAAACCCTTGTCGTTGAACGCAAGAAATTTGCCGAAAGCATCTTTGCCGTGCGCACGCTGCGCGAACGCGGCGTCGAGAATGAGCGCCCCGGCATCGATGACCGGATTATGATCTCGGATGTCGACGGCTGTATCGGATACACTGCGCTCACGAACTATGTTTTGCAACTTTCCCGCGGATCGCTCTTTGGGTCGCGCGTGTTCTCATTTGGCGTTTGTGACATTGAACGGCTATACGAAGCGACGACGTCCTTTGAATTTGCCAGTGCGATGACGGACACCGCCGAAGCCATTGCCGACAACCTGCGCTCCAGCCAGTTTCTGGTCGCTTATGCCGGAAGCGGTGTGTTCAGTTGCGCCGTCGATAGCGGCCAACGCCTGGACACGGAAGAGCTTGAAGCAAATGTTCGCGCCTCTCTGGCCGAAATGGAATTGAGCTATGGTGACGGCCGCCCGATGATCTTTCAGGTCGTCGTTGGCTCCCCCTTCCGCCTATCGCTCAGAAGTGGCCGAGGTGCTGTTTCAGCCCTTGCCGCTGCCGAAGCCAGCGTCAATGAATCGCGCAACAGTCCTAGACCATCGCAACGCGATGAGTTTAGCGGAAAACGCGAATACCGGTTCGCCCAAAGGGCCGTCTGATGAACGCGCAAGATGGGATCGCAACGCAGCTGAGTGCAATCCGTACCCGTTTTCTTACCCTTCTCGATGACCGTCTGGACATGCTTGAATACTACCGCGCCAACGTGGGACGGACGGATGACGATCAGGCCCCGTTGATGGGGATCCGCGACATCGCACATAAGATTTCCGGCACGGCCGGCACGCTGGGCTTTATGGACCTTGGCAACGAAGCTGCCACGGTCGAGAATGCAATTATCGATGAGCTAAAGCAGCCGGGACTGGTGTCAGCCTCGGCAAATCTTTGTGCTAGGATCGACAATTTTCTTGAAACAGCTGCTCAGGTCGCAATTTCGCTCGACGGCGAAACAGACGACCAAAGCCTGGCTGTCTAAGCCCGCGACAGTGCCTCTTTGATCTGATCGGCCAGTGTCATCGGATCAAAAGGCTTGACGATAACCTCAATTGCGCCCGACGCTTTCAATGCCTCGACCTCACTGGCCTGCGCACGCGCAGTCATAAAGATTGCCGGAACGTCATCGAACTGGTTGTCCTTTCGCAAGTTGGCCAGCACCTGTTCGCCACTCATCTCTGGCATCATCATATCCAGAAGAAAAACGTCAGGGCCAAAACCGGATGCCTGCTCAAGCGCAGCTGCGCCAGACGAGCATTGCAGGACTTCAAAGCCACCAACAACCTCGAGCGCAAGTTTGGCCACCTCAAGGATGTCGGGATCGTCCTCGACGTGTAAAATCTTTAGGGGGCTGCTCATCTGTTGGTCCTCTTGGTACTTTTAGTTCACCCATTTTCGGGCTTATCGCGCAGCTACTGTACGCTTTTTTACGTCATCAGAGTTTGAACCAACCGACAGCGGCAAGTCAAAGTAGAAATTCGATCCCAGGCCTTCCTGGCTTTCAAAATCGATCTTTCCGCCGTGGCGTTCGACGATGGCTTTAACGATGCTCAGGCCAAGCCCCGTACCGCCTTTCGCCCGTTGATCCGAACTGTCAGCCTGCGTAAAGCGATCGAAAATTGTCGCTTGGGCAGCTGCGGGAATGCCAGCGCCCTGATCTCTGACGTTGATCCGAACGACGCCGTCCAGCTGTTCAACCTCAACTTTCACCACGCCGCCCGGCTTGGAAAACTTTGCCGCATTCGTCATCAAGTTCGTCAGAACCTGAAAGATACGATCCATGTCGCAGTTCACTGAAATCGGCGCATCAAGGCCAGTTGCCTGATACGAGACGCCAAAACGCGCAGCATAAGGTTCATTAGCGGCGATGCTTTCCTGAACCAGTTCGGTCAGCTCGGTCGGTTCAATCACGAACTTCATCTCGCCTGCTGCGATCTTTTCCAGATCCAGAATGTCATTGATGATCAGTACCAGGCGATCCGCGTTGCGGCGCGCAATCTCAAGCATCCCACGCGTACGCTCGGCCAGCTCACCGGTTGTTCCGGCCAGGATCAGCCCCAGCGAGCCCTTGATAGATGTCAGCGGCGAGCGCAGCTCATGCGAAACGGTCGCAATGAATTCATCCTTGGTTTTTTCAAGCGCTTTGCGTTCCGACACATCCCGTGCCACCGACACAAATCGCGGCGAAGCGCCCTCGGGCTGGATCAGTTGAAGACAAATGTCATAGGGCACACCCTCGGATGTGATGCTGTAGTTCAGCTGCTGGACATCGCCATCCATGATTGGCTTGGCACGCGCACGAAAGGCTTCTTCGTTAAAGGTCTTCTGCGCATCCGCGGGGCCCATTTTCAGGTATGTCTTCTCATCCCAGCCGAACCGGTCCATTGCCGATTGGTTTAGGTAAGTAAATTTCAGCGATTTGGGGTCAAACATATAGACCTCGTCCCGCAAGAGATGCAGAGCGGTGCGCATTTCGCGCTCGGCGCCCGCAATCTTGGTCTTGGTGATATCTGTCCGGATCGAAATGCTTTTGATATGGTTGCCCTTTTGATCAAAGAGCGGAACGATCGTCGCCTGGGTCCAGATTGTATTGCCGTCTTTACCCTTCAGGCGCATCTCACCGGTATAGCTTTCGCCGCGTGCAAGCGTCGATTTGATCATCGCATAGACCGGAATTTCCGAGCGCGGGTAAAGAATGCTTGCCCGCTTTCCGATCAGTTCGGCATGCGTATAGCCCGTCAGTTCCAGCAGCCTTTCGTTGACGTCAATAATGCAAGCATCGCTATCAGTAATCGTGACGATCGAATGGCGGTTCAGCGCATCGATCTGAAACCCGGCATCATCGCTTACCAGTTGCGCTTGTCGTGCCGCGCGGCGGGTACTCAAAACAGTCCATGCCAGAAGGCAGGACATGGAAAAGAATACAATGAGCAGCACGGCCCCGACATTTCCGTCGGAAGCATTTGCATTCCCCACATTGGCATAAGCGGGATGCGTAAGCCACATAAGCGCCCACGCAATAGCAACCGTCCTGTTGCTTGCTTTGTTAATGTCCTTCACGACAACCCAACCTCTCGCCACTTAGTGGCAAATCCGCCCTAAACACAAAGTCAGACCATGTTGGACCCAATAATCCAACGCCGACAATGTACCACCCAAGCGAAGGGATAGTCATAACTCTCGGTTTTATTGTGCCCCAATCGTGGCAGGTTTATGAAATTTTTCACTATTGTCTTCACCTATGCACGAGCCTTGAGGCGGTCTCCTGCAAGCTCGGCGACGGATGCCACGATCTCTGGCATCCCGGTTTTGGACTTGGTTATGTTGTACAAAACCCGGTGGTCATGGATCCGTGCGTCATGCGCCGACAGCCCAATAACCGGGGTGCCTTGGTGCAGACGCGAAATGTTTTCCAACAACATCGCGCCATCACCATCCGGCAGTTCCCAGTCGATAATGAACAAGTCAAACGCCTGTTCCTTGATCAGCTCTTGCGCCTCGCGCAATGTGGCTGCCTTGATGACATCCAGTCCGACACCAAGGCTGGTCGTCAGAACTTCGGCAAAATCACTGTCATCCTCGACATGTAGGATGCGCGCCCGAGTTCCTGTCGAACGCTTGATCCGGGGCCCATTGGTCATGTCACCAGTTGGCTCTCTGAATTCCGGCAGCGTAAACCAGAACGTCGTCGGCCCACCGGCTTTACTGTCAAACCCGATCTGACCGCCCAGCTTTTCGACAATCTGTTTCGAAATGTTCAGCCCCAGGCCCGTGCCGCCCTTTTTCCGGGTTGCGGACGAATCTGCTTGCGTGAAAGGTTCAAAGACTTTCGACTTAAATCCTTCTGATATGCCGATGCCATTGTCGGTCACACTGATGCTCAGGCTTTCCTCGTCTCGGCCAACTTTGACCAAAACTTCGCCGCCACTCTCCGAAAACTTTGCGGCATTGGACAGCAGGTTGAACAACACCTGCTCCAAACGGCGTGGATCGGCAAAGACCTGTGGATGGTCTTTGGGCATCTCTGCCCTGATCTTTACGCCATGTTGGTCCGCAAAGGGCTTGATATGGACAAGCGCGGTTTGGATGACGCTCTTGATGTCCAGCCGCGTGGGCGAAAAGCTGATCTGGTCCGAGGACACCTTCTCAAGGTCCAGGATGTCATTAACCAACCGCACCAACCTGTCACAGTTCTCTTCTGCGATCCGCAATAAGCGCTGACCGCTTTTTGGAACGTTTTCGGCCAGCGTTCCTAGGACAAGGCCAAGCGACCCCTTGATCGAGGTCAGGGGCGTGCGCAACTCGTGGCTGACGGTCGCGACAAACTCGCTTTTGATCCGTTCGATCTCTTTCTTCTCGGTGATGTCCTGAATCTGCGCGATATATACGTCACGCTGGCGCCCGGTGTCCTCTGTCCAGCTGACACTCAAAAGACCCCAGACATGGCTTCCATCGGGATGCAGAAACCTATGCTCGCCCTGATAGGTCTTCACGCTACCCTTTTGCAGTTCCTGCACGGATTTCATGATAACCTTAAAGTCGCCCTCTGGCAGGATTTCCCGCAGATCAAGCGTCATCAGCTCATTTTCTGACCGCAGGATAAAGTTGCACAGCGCTTCGTTGACGCCTGTAAACTTACCCTCACCATTCACCAACGCCATGCCGACCGGCGCGTGCTGGAACAAGCTTCGGAATTGCTCTTCGCTTGATTTCAGCGCCTTCTCGGCCTCGCGCAGCGGGGTAATATCTGTTTGCGCACCGACTAGGCGCAAGGCTTTCCCGTTGGCCGCGCGTTCGGCAACAACCGCATCCGAGCGCATCCAGCGCCAGACACCTTTATGGGTCTCAATCCTGTATTCGGCGATCGAGCGTTCGGTTTCACCCTCGATACAAGCGCGGTCCGCCGCGCGCAGACCCGCAACATCGTCTGGATGCATCCGGTCCATGAACTCCTTCTGGGTGTCTATTTTACTGTCGTTGACCGGCATGTTCATCAGGCGCTTCCACGTATCGGACACGACGGATGTGCCTTCAACAAGGTTGACATCAAAAACACCGATCTGTGCACCGGTCAGCGCGCGGTCCCAGCGATCCTCGGCTTCACGCAAAAGCGCCGCGCCCTTTTCGCGCTCTGTCACATCGCGAACCAGAACAGAGTATCGTGTATCACCCCCCTCGGTTGTCCATTCGTTCATTTGAACATCAAGCGCCAGTTTGGCGCCACCCTTGGATGCCCCGTTCAACGGCGCAGACGACGCTTTTGCCTTGGTGCTCAACTCGGGCAGCAACCAATTGATCCGCCGCCCCAAAAGCTCGGCCTCATCATACCCAAAAAGTTTTCGGGTCGTGTGGTTCGCGGAAAGAACCAAATGATCCTTATCCAGCACCAGAATGGCCACCATGACATTCTCGACAACAGACCGATTACGCTCTTCTGATGCGACCAACTCGCGGGTGACCTGACTGACCCGTCGCCGCACAATCGCCTCGCGCCGGTGCAATGTCCGCATTTGCAGAGCAATCAGAGCGGTCAGGAAAAGCCCGGCCAAAAGGACCAGATAGGGCGTGAAAAGCCCCTGGCTGGCATCAAAGGTCCGAGTGCTTAGCCATTCAATCGTCCATTCCTGACCAAAAAGCGCCAGCGTTGACAACCGACGAAATTGAGGGTCGGTCGGCGCCTCGGCGCCCTGTCCATTTGCATAGATCAGGGCGTCCGGATCGATCTTGTTGCCATCAAACACCCGGATGTACCGGTTCTCAGAAAGCGACAGGGGCATGTTCTGAAAAAGCCGCGCGCCCACAAAAGGTGCATAGACCCATCCAACAAATGCGGCGCGTCTTTGCTCAACTGAATTCAGCGCCATCCCCGGTACATAAAACGGGCGCAACAGTAAAAAACCCGGCCGCTTTGAGCGCTCCTGAACCAACAATATCCGAGGTGTAAGCACCGCAATACCTTCGTCCCGCGCTTTCAAAGCCGCGCCGCGCCGTCCTTCTTCAAAAGCGATATCCAGACCGACCGCTTCTTTATTGCCGGTGATTGGCTCAATGTACTTGATAACGAAGTTTTCGGGGAAAGAATGTTCGGGGCGGATGTTAAAATCACCGCCACGATCCTTGCGCGCCTGTTCCGTAAAGGCCTGTTTTTCGCCGTTCAGGACCGGAAAAATCAAACCGATGCCATTGGTACCGATCAGGTTTCGCTCAATTCCAAGCTCGTTAACAAAGCTGCGCCATTCGGACAGGGTGACATGCTCGGATGCTGCCAACAGGCCAGCGCCCGCATCAAGGCTTTCTAAAAAGCGCCCCATGCGTTCCATGAACGCCTGTTTGTTGTCTTCGGTAAGGTTTTCAAAAGCTATTTGGCCACGCTTTTGGTTTGCCTCTTTGGCTATGAGAAAGGCAAAAGTCGTGACAGCGACACAAATCGCCACAACAAGTGTCTGCGTTAGTCCCGCAATCTTCATCCGCTCGAACATGTGTTTCCTTTAATCGGAAATTCTATTGTGATCTGGTTGTGGTCCGGGAATAGTGGCGCGTTCCACATGCACTAAATCATAGGTTGTAGTATCATTTTGGCAAGCACCTTATACGCGTCCACCAACAGGATTGCAATTTGACAACAGGCCGCAGCCGCGCGCGCGACGCTTGATAATGCTAAATTTGATAAGTTGCGCAGGTGGTCCCCCGGGCGCCGATCAGCAGGTTTTTCCGCCACATGTCGCGACCTGATCCCTTGCCCTAGATAACCGCTTCTTCCCGCAGGCCTTGGCCGCTGACAAGCCGCCCGTAACCAAGCGGTGACAGATCCAGGGACCGAAACTCGCCTGCCGCGATCCATTCCGCCACGCCGCGCCCGACAGCGGGCGATTGCTGAAAGCCATGCCCGGAAAACCCGTTCGCAAAGATGAAGTTTGCCACCTCGGGATGCGGGCCGACAATGGCGTTCTGATCGACGCGGTTATAGGCATAATGGCCGACCCAGGTGTTCACCAGCTTCACAGCCTCGAACGCAGGAACGCGGTTGGCCAATGCGGGCCAGACGTGATCCTCCCACTGTGTGTGATCCATGACAAAATCATCAGGCTCAACGCCCGGGTCAGCGCCCTTTGGCGGGCTTCCGGCCAAATATAGACGGCCCTCTGATCGCATATGAACACCACAGGGGTCTATTGTCAGCGGCAAATCCCGGTCCAGGGGCTGGGCCGCGTCAAAGATATATGTGTACCGCTTTCGTGGCTCGACCGGCAGGTCCAGCCCCGCCATCGCAGCCGTTCGCGACGCGCGTGGACCACTTGCATTGACCACAGTCCCCAGCGCCACAATCTCACCGGTCTTCAGCGTCGCACTGGTGATCATGGCGCCCTTACGTTCAAGGGCAACAACCTCGTTGGCGATATATTCAACGCCATTTCGGATCGCCATCCGCCGCCACCAGTCAAAGATCGTGTTCCCGTCAAAATAACCTTCGTCGCGGTCGTTGTGGCTGCCCAGAATAATCCCGTCGAGGTTATAGAACGGATACCTGCTCAAAATCTCGTCCGGCGACAGAATGCGGGTGCCCGCGCCAAGACGGTTCTGGGTCTCACAGTTCTTGCGAAGCTTTTGGGCAAAGTTCTGATTGTCGGCCAGATACATGTACCCGTTGGTCTGAAAGGTGATTAACGGCACGTCCGGGCCATTCCCCATGAACGCCCGAAATTCGCGAATGAACTGGGCGCCGAACTGTGAAATCCGGATATTTATTTCGGTCGAGAACTGCTGTCGGATGCAACTGTTGGTATGGGCTGTCGATGAAAACTGATAACTGGGATCACGCTCAACCACCAAAATGCGACCCTGAAAATCCGCGCTCTGCGAAAGCCACCATGCGATTGATGAGCCAAGCATCGCGCCCCCGACAATCACGACATCATAACTGTCATGACGCGGTGTGGCAGCGTTGGACACAATGCTCATCCTGATCCCCTGTACCGCTCTTTGTGATTGCGGCTCTGGCATCACATCACCGAAAGTCACGCGCAATGTAAATACGAACTCGCTGTGCACTCTGACAGCGCCAGAGATTGACAGGGTGCGATCCAACCGTTTCAACGGTTGCATGAAAATCATCTCCAATCCCTATCGCGGAACTTCGATCGCCAGCCAGACTTTGGCGGATATCCCCTTTCCAAGTGTCAACGCCGATGCGCCGACGGCTCTTTTGGCGCGATGCCCGGCCAGCTTTGTCACCCCCCTGATAGATGCCCGCGATCTGGCGGCCGATCTGGGCATTGCAGCACTTGCAGTAAAGGACGAACGCACACGCATGGGTCTGGGCAGTTTCAAGGCGCTGGGGGCGGCATATGTCATTGCGCATCTGGCCGATCAGGCCGGTGGCCCGCGTGAAACCGCCCTGAAGGGCCAGACATTTATCACCGCAAGTGCAGGCAATCACGGCCTGTCGGTTGCTGCGGGCGCGACGGTTTTTGGCGCGCGATCAGTCGTCTACCTGTCGGAAACGGTGCCCGAAAACTTTGCCGCCCGCCTGGCCGGAAAGGGTGCCGATGTGCGCCGCGCAGGCGCCGATTACGAGGCCAGCATGCAGGCCGCACTTGACGCCGCCGACGCCAATGGCTGGACGCTTTTGTCGGATAGTTCGTGGCCCGGCTACACCGTCCTGCCCCACAGATTGATGGAGGGGTATCTGGCGCTGGCCGACGAGGCCGAAAGGCAAATACTGCAACCACCCACCCATGTTTTCCTTCAGGCCGGTGTTGGCGGATTGGCTGGGGCGGTTGCCGCATTGGCCCGCGCCCGCTGGGGCGATGCGCCCCAGATCATCGTGGTTGAACCCGATTTTGCACCCGCACTGGCCGCCAGCATCACCGCAGGAGAACCCGTCGTCGCCCAAGGCCCTGTGTCATCCATGGGCCGGCTGGACTGTAAAGAACCCAGCCTGATCGCATTGCGCGGACTGTCGCGCGACGCCGATTACTTTATGACCATCACCGAGGACGAAGCAGAGGCGGCGATGCCTGTTCTTTCGCAACATGGGCTTGCAACCACACCATCGGGCGGCGCGGGGCTGGCAGGCTTGATCGCCGCAGTTGCCGAAGGTCATCCGGGGCTGAATTCAGAGGCCCGCGTACTGACCATCCTTTCCGAAGAACCCCAACCATGACCGGCCCGACATTTGCGCCTTCCGAGTTTCAGAGCAGGGTCACCCGCGCCCAGGTGATGATGAACCACGCAGGCCTTGGCGCGCTGCTTTTGACGACCGAGGCTGAGATCAGGTACTTCACCGGCTTTCTGACCCGGTTCTGGGAAAGCCCGACGCGACCTTGGTATCTGGTCGTCCCTCAGTCCGGAAAACCCATTGCGGTGATCCCGTCCATCGGTGCGGCCCTGATGGGCAAAACCTGGATCGACGACATCCGCACATGGTCCGCCCCTGCACCAGCGGATGACGGTGTTTCGCTTTTAATCGACGCATTGCGCCAAACGGGCGGGCCGGTTGGCGTGCCCTCGGGCCATGAAACCCACGTACGCATGCCGCTGGCCGATCTTGACCGAATTCGCACAAGTCTTACCCTGACGGGCGACCATCAGATCATGCAGAACCTGCGCATGATCAAAAGCCCGGCCGAGATTGCGCGCATTGAAAACGCCTGTCAGATCGCAGGTCGCGCGTTTCAGCGTGTCCCCCAGATTGCCAGCGCCGGGACGCCTTTGGCACAGGTATTTCGCGGATTTCAGCAGCTCTGTCTCGATGAGGGTGCCGACTGGGTTCCCTACCTTGCTGGCGGCGCAGGTCCGTCCGGCTATGATGATGTCATTTCTCCCGCCAATGACATGCCCCTGGTCGATGGCGATATCCTGATGTTGGACACCGGGTTAGTGCATGACGGCTACTTTTGCGATTTTGACCGAAACTGGTCAGTGGGCCCGCCCAGTAATACCGCCCGGACAGCGTATGACAAATTGATCCGGGCTACGCAGGCCGGGTTTGACGCAGCCCGCCCCGGCGCAACCGCCAGCGATCTGTTCCGCGCCATGGATGCCGTCGTCGGAAGCGGCGACGCAGGGCGGCTGGGCCATGGGCTGGGCATGCAACTTACCGAATGGCCCTCGCTGATCGCCAGCGACAACACAGAGTTGAAACCGGGCATGGTTCTGACGCTTGAGCCGGGGATCGAAACCATGGACGGGCGCATCATGGTGCATGAAGAGAACATCGTAATTACCGAAACCGGCGCGCGCATGATCTCGCCGCCCGCCCCCAAAGAATTGCCCCGGATATGAGCTTTGCCTACACATTGACCGGCCCGATCGGAGGCCGCGCCACTTTGGGCCTGATAGCACTTCAGGCTGACGAGACAATCGAACATGATTTTCGCCGACTTCTACCCGTTGATGACGTCGCCCTTTATGTCAGCCGCGTGCCAAGCGGGCTGGAGGTGACGGGCGACACACTTGCTGCGATGTCACAGGACCTGCCCAGTGCCGCGGCGCTTTTCCCCCGCTCTGTGGCCTTTGATGTCGTTGGCTATGGCTGCACCTCGGGCACCAGCGTTATTGGGACAGGCCGCGTGGCCGCACTGGTGCATCACGGCTGCAAGACCCGCCAGGTGACCGAACCGCTCAGTGCGCTGGTGGCCGCATGCGGGCACCTTGGTGTATCAAAACTGGCGTTTCTGTCGCCTTACATTGCCAGCGTTTCGTCCAGCCTGAGGGACGCTCTTGCGGATGCGGGTATTGAATGCCCAAAGTTCGGGTCCTTTGACGAAGCCGAAGAGGCCCGCGTGGCGCGAATCGATCCCCAATCAATTGCAGCAGCGGCGATTGAACTGGGCGGCGCGCAAGATGCCGAAGCTGTTTTTCTAAGCTGTACGAACCTGCGGACACTGGACGTCCTGTCGCAAATTGAGGCCGAACTGGGCAAGCCGGTTCTGTCCTCGAACCAGGTTCTGGCCTGGGATATCGCCAGACGCGCGGGCATTGCGCTGAACGCCGGCACGGACATGGGCTGCCTTTTGGCGGGCCGAAACCGACCCTGACGCCAAACGGCTGGACAGTTGGCTCAGCCCGGTGACATGCCGCGCATCCGCTCGGATCTGCGGCGCAACAATTCAACAGTAGTCAAAAGCGCGATCGAGATCACGACAAGGATCGTGGCAACAGCCAGGATCGTCGGGCTGATCTGTTCGCGCAGACCGGTGAACATCTGCCATGGCAGCGTCTTTTGGCCAGCCGAGCCGACGAACAACACGACCACCACCTCATCAAACGAAGTGATAAAGGCGAAAAGACCGCCAGCGATAACGCCCGGCAGGATCAGCGGCATCTGAACCCGAAAGAACGTGGTCACCGGGTTGGCGCCCATATTCGCCGCCGCCCGCGTCAGTGACCGGTCGAACCCGACCAGCGTCGCGGTGACCGTGATGATCACAAACGGAATGCCAAGGGCCGCATGGGCAAGAACCACGCCCAGATAGGTCCCCTGAAGACCGATCCGGCTATAGAAAAAATACATGCCCGCTGCTGAAATGATCAACGGCACGATCATCGGCGAAATCAGGATCGCCATGATCACCTGACGAAACGGCACATGCGGCTGGCTCAGGCCAATGGCTGCAAGCGTCCCGAACCCGACCGACAACAGCGTCGCCACAGGTGCAATCGTGACCGAGTTGCGGACGGCATTCTGCCAATCAGAGTTGGTAAAGAAATCCTGATAGTGTTTCAGCGAATAGCCAGCAGGATCGAAGCGCAGCATCTCGGGCGTGAAGGTAAAGAAATTCTGTGCATTAAAGCTAAGCGGCATAACGACAATGATCGGAGTGATCAAAAATACGAAAATCGCGCCACAGATGACGCGGAACGCATAGTGCCACAAAACCTGCATCGGTGTTGAATAGGGTGGCAAAGTTGCGCGATAGCGCCCTTCGGACAGCCAAAAGATGAACCAGCCAAAGAACCATCCAAAAAGCCCGCCGATCACGGCGCCCGGCAGGCCTGCCAGGAAATATCCAAACAGGATAAAGCCGATTGCCACGGCCCAACGAGCGGGCCTGCGTTCGGTGTAGACCGTCGAAAAGATCGCCGCCAGCGCGGCCAAAAGTGCGGCTCCGACGACAACACCCATAAGCGGGGCTTGATGTGCCGTACCAACGAAAAGGCCTGCAACACCGCCCGCCGCTGCAGCCATTGGGGCCACAAAGGAAAGCGGTTTTCTGGAAACAGGTGTCAAAGCCATGATCTCAGCCCCCCAGCTTTACGTTGTCGATGCCGACGATATGGTCGTAGGCCCAATAGAGTATCAAAACGACCCCCAACAGGATTGACCCCAGCGCAGCCGCCAGACCCCAGTTCAGCGATGACGAGATGTGATAGGCAATCCGGTTCGAGATAAAGGTACCCGAAGTACCACCAACGATCTCCGGCGTGATGTAGTATCCGATCGACAGAATGAAAACCAGGATCGAGCCCGCGCCGATTCCCGGAACGCTCTGCGGAAAATAGACGCGCCAGAACGCGGTCCAGTTGGTCGCGCCCAGCGACTTTGCCGCGCGCAGGTAGGTTGGCGGAATGGTCTGCATGACCGAATAGAGCGGCAGGATCATGAACGGCAACAGGATATGCGTCATCGCAATGATCGTACCGGTTTGGTTGTTGATCATCACTAACCGCGAGCTGTCACCGACTATGCCAAGCCAGACCAGCACATCGTTCACCACGCCCTGTTGTTGCAACATCACCTTCCATGCCGAGGTGCGCACCAAAAGCGATGTCCAGAACGGCAGCAGCACAAGGATCATCAACATGTTGGCCGTGCGCATCGGCAGGTTGGCCAAGATCCAAGCCACCGGATAGCCCAGCAAGATACAGCTTCCGGTGATGACCAGCGACATAAACAGCGTTCGCTTGAAAAGCTTGATATAGATCTGCTGATTTTCCGGCCGCGCCTCAGGCCCATCCAGACCCTTTTGCATATCGACCGCATTCAAAAAGTAGCCATTCGTCAGGTTCGGCGAATAAATCTGCAGCATCCGCCAAAAACCGATGTCACCCCACTTTTTGTCGATCTTGAGGAATTTCTCTTTGAACGGGGCATCCGTGGCCAGATCCCATTTCTTGATAGCACGGCCGGACTTGCGAAAGAGCGAAGACGCGCCCGTCAACTCATAGTTCAGCCGGCTGCCCAGACGCGTATGCGTCTTGGCCTTTACGGCGACTTTCATGTCGCGAGCAAGGGCCGCGTAGACAGGCTCGCCCGGCGCCTGACCCGACATCGGGTCCCAGCTCGCCAACTCTTTCACAGTTTCCGGCAGCGTCTTTTGAACGATCTGGTTCTCGACCGAACGAAACAGCATGTCAGCAATGGGCAGAATAAATGTGATCAGGACGAAAATCAGCAACGGCGCGATCAGCATCAGCGCGCGCATTTTTTGCATTCGCAGCGCCCGAGCCAGGCTTTTCTTTAGCGGCCTTCCGTCGGCTGCAAGAACAGGACCTGTATGTGTCGCGTCGGTCATTTATCACCCATGATCAAGATCTTAGCGAATATATAGTTGAGAGGGGCCCGACATGGGCCCCTCTCGGTGTCGATATTACTTAGCCAGCCACGCCTGGAATTTGGCGTCGATGTCATCACGATAGTCAGCCCAGAACTCGTAGTTGTAGAGGAACGTGTTCTTGGCGTTGTTGGGATCTGTTGGCATATGCGGAGCCATCTCGATGCCCAATGTCGCGTGCTTGCCAACCAGTGGTGCTGACGACTTGCGTGCAGGACCGTACGAGATGTACTTGGCCTGATCTGCAAGGCGCTGCGTGTCGGTCGCGAACTTGACATAGTCCAGTGCACGCGCCTGACGCTCAGGTGTCAGACCAGCAGGAATGATCCAGCCGTCAAGGTCGAACACTTGCGCGTCCCAAAGCATCGCAACAGGCTGCTTCTGCTCTTCGATCACGCTGAACAGACGACCATTATAGGTCGAACCCATTACGATCTCGCCATCAGCCAAAAGCTGTGGCGTGTCAGCACCAGCTGACCACCAGATCACGTCTTTCTTGATGGTGTCGAGCTTGGCAAGAGCCTGTTCCTGACCGGCCGGAGTTGCAAGAACTTCATACACCTTGTCCTTTGGAACACCATCACACAGCAGGGCCCATTCCATGTTGTTGATCGGGCGCTTCTCAAGCGCACGCTTGCCAGGGTATTTCTTTGTATCAAAGACATCGCAAACGCTGGTCGGAGGCGTAGCGCCCACCATGTCTGTGCGGTAACCAAAGGTCGTCGAGTAAACGATCTGTGGAATAAAGCAGTCGCTGACCAGAAGGTCACCAAAGTCCTTGGACGCAGGCGTTCCATCCGGAGCCGCCGCGAGCTGAGTGTCGGCATTGATTTCCAGCGCCAGACCTTCGTCGCAAAGACGGATTGCGTCAGATGCAACAACGTCAACGACGTCCCAGGTCACGTTGCCAGCTTCTTCCATTGCTCGAAGTTTGGCCACAGCTTCAGCCGAGCTTTCGTCGTTGATGATCTTAACGCCGGTCATAGCGGCATAAGGATCGCTATAGGCTTTTTGCTGCGAATTGGAATAAGCGCCGCCCCATGACACGATGGTCATTTCGTTCGCCATATGGCTTCCCGAAATCGCCGCACCGGTCGATACAGCCAAAGCGGCCGTGGCGAAAAGTGTCGTCGTAAGTTTCATACTATTCTCCCATTAATACCCGTGTTTTACAGAAGCTTCGGCTTCGGGTGTTGCCTATCAAGCCTCATCCACTTCCCGGCCCAGCAGACCGGAAATTCCTATGCGTCCAATGCCCGGCAATCCTGCGGCAGCCAGCCGATTTCGATCTGGGCACCGGGCTCAAGCCGGACCTGATCTGGCGCATTGCGCGTTTTGACAATGAACTCTTCGTTGCCTGCAACCTTGAGGCGCGTGCGAAAAATGTCACCCATATAGATGAACTCAAGAACCTCTGCTTTCAGGGTGTGAACCCCTTCCTGCAGCCGCTCTTTGTTGAATTCCACACGCTCGGGCCGGATCGAAACCTTGGTACGCTCGCCCGGCTTGGTCACATTCACCGGACGCGCATCGATGATATCGCCGCTGTCCAGCTTAACCTCACAGGTGTCGCCCATAATCTTTTGGACAACACCTTCCAACGTATTGTTCTCGCCGATGAACTGGGCCACAAAACTGTTTTCGGGCTCTTCATACAGCTTGTCTGGCGGTGCCAGTTGCTGAATGCGGCCATCGTCAAAAACCGCAACCCGGTCCGACATTGTCAGCGCTTCGGTCTGGTCGTGCGTCACATAGACGACCGTAATGCCCAGATTATCCGCGATGCGCTTGATCTCAAATTGCATATGTTCGCGCAGCTGCTTGTCCAGCGCGCCCAGCGGCTCGTCCATCAAAACCAGCTCGGCCTCGAACACCAGAGCGCGCGCAAGTGCTATACGCTGTTGTTGACCACCCGACAATTGTGCCGGACGCCGCCCGCCAAAGGCACCCATCTGAACCATATCCAGTGCGCGTTTGACCTTCTTCTCACGCTCCGACTTGCCCATCCGCCTGACTTCCAAAGGAAACGACAGGTTTTCAGCGACCGTCATATGCGGAAACAGGGCGTAGTTCTGAAACACCATACCGATGCCGCGCTTATGCGGCGGGATGTTGTTGATCGAAACACCGTCCAGGCGGATCTCGCCGTGGGTGGCCGTCTCAAACCCTGCCAACATCATCAGGCACGTCGTCTTGCCCGAACCCGAAGGCCCAAGCATCGTCAGAAATTCGCCCTTTGGCATCTTGAGGTTCAGATCTTTGACGACAAGTATCTCGCCATCATAGCTTTTTTGCACGCGTTCAAATTCGACGAACGCGTCGCCGTTCTGATTGTCAGCCAAAGTTGGCTCCCCATTGTCTTTTGTGCAGCTTTTGCAGCATTCTTCTCACAAGACTAATGGTTCAAGGCAGGATCATGCAACCATTCCACGCCACATTTCGGCGATTTCCGACACCAAGAGGCTGTTGTACGACCAAAACTCTCGTCGTTTGATCAATTATCCTGCCATGTGGCACCAAAACAGGCGGAATCTCTTTTCTGCAAATATCCACGCCACCCGGCTTTTACGCCACAACCAGACAGATGTGACGCCTGCACAACTCCGCGCCATGCAAGAAATGCGTCTCAAAAGGTCGCAACTGGCACTTTTCAGGCCCCAGGTTTTGATGCCTACTCACCCCCAAAGATGGGGGGCCAGATGACCGAAACCAACACAGCTTTCAGCCGCGCCGAATATGATCGCCGCCTTTCCTTGACCCGCGCCGAAATGGCAAAGCGCGGTCTTGATGTCCTGATTGCGACCGATCCCAGCAACCAGGCCTGGCTGACCGGATACGACGGCTGGTCGTTTTACGTGCATCAGGCCGTCGTCCTGCCGCTGGAAGGGGCGCCCATTTGGTGGGGGCGCAACCAGGACGCAAATGGCGCCGTGCGTACCGTTGACACCGACCGAACCGACGTCATCGGTTATCCCGATCACTTCGTTCAATCCACCGAACGCCACCCGATGCAGCACCTTGCAGGTGTTTTGAAAGAGCGCGGTTTTGCAAAAGCGCGCATCGGCGTTGAAATGGACAATTACTATTTCTCGGCCAAGGCCTTTACCACGCTGTCGACCGAACTGACCGGCGCCGACCTCTTTGATGCGACCGCCTTAGTGAACCATCAGCGCGGCATCAAATCGCCGGAAGAGATCGCATTTATGCGCAAAGCCGCGCGCATTTCCGAAAAGATCGTCAATTACGCCATCGAACGCGCCGCGCCGGGCCTGCGCAAAAACATTCTGGCCGCCGAATTGATGGCCGAAGGTATCCGCGGCATCGGTGATGACTGGGGCGACTACCCCGCCATCGTGCCGCTTTTGCCATCAGGATCCGACGCCGCCGCGCCGCATCTGACATGGGATGGCGAGCCAATGAAATCGGGCGAGGCGACTTTTTTCGAGCTTTCAGGCTGCTACCGCCGGTATCACGCCCCGCTTAGCCGCACGGTTTTTCTGGGCGACCCGCCCGACTATATCCTGCGCGCCGAAGCCGCCCTGTTAGAAGGGCTCGAAGCCGGTCTGGACAAGGCGCGCGCCGGAAACCGCGCCTGCGACATCGCAAACGGCTTGGGTGCCGCGATGGACAAGGCCGGCATCGAACGCGGCGCGCGCTGTGGCTATCCCATCGGCCTGTCCTACCCGCCCGACTGGGGCGAGCGCACAATTTCCCTGCGCCCCGATGACCAGAGCATCCTAAAACCTGGCATGACATTCCACTTCATGCCCGGCCTCTGGATGGACAGCTGGGGCCTTGAAATAACCGAGTCGATTCTGATCCTTGATAGCGGTCCTGCCGAAACCTTCTGCAACGTCGAGCGCAAGCTCTTTGTAAAACCCTGATGGATAGCATCCCGATCCTGCGCGAGTTGATCGCCTTTCCGACCGTCTCGACCGACAGCAACATTCAGATGATCGACCATCTGGCCGAGCGCCTTGAACATGTCGGTGCCCGGGTCGAGGTTATGGTCGACCCAACCGGCGCCAAGGCCAACCTTTTCGCAAGCCTCGGGCCAGAGGTGGATGGCGGCATCTTGTTGTCAGGGCATACCGATGTGGTGCCCGTCGCTGATCAAATGTGGAACAGCGACCCCTTTGAGATGACCGAATTCGACGGCCGCCTATACGGGCGCGGTACCTGCGACATGAAGGGCTTTATCGCCGCCTGCATCGCCATGGCCCCGCAATTCGCCCAAGCCATCGGTGACCGCCCGCTGCATTTCGCCTTCACCCATGACGAAGAAACCGGCTGTATCGGCGCCCAGCATCTGGTGTCGGCCCTCAAGGCGCGGGGCCTGACACCCGCGGTGGCGATCATCGGCGAACCCACCGATATGAAAATCATCGAAGGCCACAAGGGCTGTCACGAATACACAACGCATTTCACCGGGCTTGAGGGCCACGGCTCGGCTCCTGACCGGGGCGTCAACGCCGCCGAATACGCCACGCGCTATGTCACGCGCCTGATGGGGCTGCGCCCTGCTTTGCGCGGCCGCGCGCCGACCCCGGCGCGATTTGACCCGCCCGAGACGACAATCAACATCGGCGGCATCCACGGTGGAGTGGCTCATAACGTCATCGTCGGGCGCGCCCATGTCGATTGGGAAATGCGACCGGTTCAGGCCGGCGACGCCGATTTCATCAAATCCGATCTCTACGACTACTGCGAAGACGTGCTCTTGCCACAAATGCGGGCCGTCGCGCCACAAGCCGATATCCGAACCGAAGTTGTCGGCGAGGTTGTCGGGCTTGAACCGATGGACAAGAACGCCGCACGCGATCTGGTCGCCGAATTGACCGGTGGCAACGGCGCCGAAACCGTCCCCTTTGGAACCGAGGCTGGCCTTTTTCAGTCCATGGGAATGGATGTGGTTGTCTGCGGGCCGGGCTCTATTGATCAGGCGCATAAACCCGACGAGTTTCTGGAACTCTCACAGTTAAAGCTATGCGAGGATATGCTGACACGGCTGGTCACCCGGCTTTAGAACCGCGCGCTGGGCCGGCCAGTCAGCCACGTCTCAACTGTCCAACGTATGCGGCAGGTTCATCGGCGTGATGATCGCGACATCCGACAGCTTCTGGGCATCGCCATCAGGCGCAAGCTTGTGATACACCATGATCGCCCGTGCAGCGGCGCGCATGTCCGTCGCCAGATCGTGATGCAAAACCACGCTCAGCCTTTCGGCCTGCAAAAGCACCAGGTTTTCGGCGTCCAGATCATGCGCCACGAAAACCTCGGGCCGAATATTCAGCCGGTCCAGCGTCTCAAGAATTGCAGCATTGCCCCCGCCCATCGAATAGACAGCCCGGATATCCTGCCCCCGGCTCAACGCGGCTGACACCTGTTCGCCCGTCGACCGGCTCAGGCCTGCACCGCCACTTGCATCGATCAGCTTCAGATCGGGGCACCGTCGCGCCAGTTCTTGCACAAACGCCGCCGCCCGCTCCGCCTCGCCATGAAAAAGATCGTTGCTCTTGGTCATCAGAACACCACCCAAAGGCTCCTGACGCATAGCCGCGATCAGATAAGCAGCCGTGCGCCCCGCATTAGTGTTGTCCAAGCCAACATAGGCCAGACGCTGAGACCCCGGAAGGTCGGTAAAGATCGTCACTACCGGTATATTCTTGCCTGCCAGCATCGCAATCGCGTCGCGAATACCCGGCAGATCGCGCGCCTTCAGACACACGCCCTGGGTGCCACGCGTCGCAATCCGGCGCAGGATCGAAACGGTTTGTGCCTCGGACATCTCTTCATGAAATTCGAACCTCGGACGCATAACCGCCGGCGCCAGCCCGGGCAACTCGGCCTCCATTGCGCGGCGGATTTCGGCGGTGAACCTGCGCGGCGCCTCGACCACGACATCCACAAACATGCGACGACCTCGCGCCGACAGCTGAACCTCTTGTCCCTCAAGCTCTTTGATCGCGGCCGCAACTCGCGCCTGAGTTTGCGGGCTGACATTGGCACGCCCATTCAAGGCACGATCCACAGTGGCCGTGCTAATCCCCGCCTGAAGGGCAATCTCTTTGATCGGGAAGCGATGGGTCATTTGACGGATTATTGATGCAAAACGGCGGCATCAGCAACCCTCTCTTCAGCATAAGCTTCCCCAAACAACGGAGAGCGCAAATGAAAGACCTGCATGTTTCAGACCCAGCTTATTTCTCTGAAAACCAATGTGATCTGGATGAACTCAAGGCGTTGACCGCGCAAAGGCTGGACGCCGCTGATGCGCCTCTGGCGGTCGAGATCCAAAAGAACATCCCGATCTATGATGTTCAAAAGTTGAATTCGTTCGTTGACCCGGCCCTTTTGGGCGAATGGGCACATGGCTTGCGATGGGGCGCGGGGATATTGGTGCTTAGAAATGCCTACCCGGACACCACCCCGATCGATGAGGCCACCCTGATTTACAATCAGATCATCGAACGCGAAACACAGGCATCAGGCGGCGGCGCTGACCATTTCGCAAAGGCGGGCAGCAACGCAAGGATCTGGAACTCACTTCAGAAACTGTGCATGGCCGATCCGGGTGTTTTTGCACGGTACTTTGGAAACTGCGCAATTGACGCGGTCTGCCGCGCTTGGCTGGGCCCTAACTATCAGATGACCGCTCAGGTCAACGTTGTCCGTCCCGGCGGACAAGCCCAGCAAGCGCACCGTGACTACCACTTGGGTTTTCAAACGGCAGAGATTTCGGCGACCTACCCCGCCCACGTGCACGACCTTTCCTCCGTCCTGACCCTGCAGGGCGGCATTGCCCACGGCGACACGCCGCTTGAAAGCGGCCCGACAAAATTGCTGCCGTTTTCCCAATCCTACCGCCCAGGATACGCCGCCTGGCGACGCAATGATTTCCGCTCATACTTCGAAGAGGCGCAAGTTCAAATCCCTCTGCAAAAAGGCGACGCGCTCTTTTTCAACCCCGCTACCTTTCACGCAGCAGGCGCCAACGTCAGCACGGGCATTCAACGCATGGTCAACCTGCTTCAGGTGTCCTCTGCCTTTGGGCGGGCAATGGAAACGATCGACCGCCAGGCAATGTGCATCGCCCTTTTCCCTCAACTTCAACGCCTAAGTGCAACCTCAACACTTACGCCTGACCAGATCGACGCGGCCATCGCATCCTGTGCCGAAGGTTACTCTTTCCCCACAAACCTTGATCGCGACCCGCCCGCCGGCGGCCTCGCACCGCTCACTCAAAATGCAGTCCTGCACCGGGCGCTCGCCGATGGCTGGAACCAGACCAAACTCCAGAACGCACTGCAGGATCTCGCCGGGCGCCAACGCCCCTAAGCCCGTTTCACGGCTCTGAAAATATCCCCGCCGGAGGCACCCTTTCAGTCGTCACTCGCGCGCGCGCAAGACCTGCGCGGGGCGTGTCGTCAAAGGGCGCCATGCAAAGGCAAGACCGGCCAGCAGCACGGCAATAATGCCCCCCACGACTATAGCGATGGCCGAAACCCATGCGACCTGAAAATCACTTTCCATCACATAACGCATCACCGCCCAACCCGCCGCGATCCCGGCGGCAATGGCCACGACGCCCGCCGCACCGCCCAATATCACCGACCGCAACGCAAAGCTGGTCAGGATGGTCCGGCGCGACGCCCCAATTGTTTTAAGAACCGCCGCCTCATAGACCCGCGCACCCTCGCCCGCCGCAGCCGCACCGATCAGAACTACAAAGCCGGTCACCAAAGTCGCACCTGCGCCAAACGACACCGCCGATGCAATACCGCCCAGCACCGACGCCACCCTGTCGATCGCGTCGCGCACCCGAATGGCCGTGATATTTGGATAAGCCTGCGCAAGATCCCGCAGGATCGCCGCCTCGGCCTGAGGTTCGGCATAAACCGTCGCAATTGACGTATGTGGCGCCCCGGCCAGGGCCGCTGGGTTCAGCGTTACGACGAAACCAATCCCGGCGGTTGAAAAATTAACCTCGCGAAAGCTGGTGATTTTGGCTTCAATGTCACGGCCAAGAATATTGACGGTGATCATATCACCCAATTTCAAACCCAACTCACCGGCTTCCTCTGCGGCAAAGCTGGCCTGCGCGGGACCCTCGTATCCCGATGGCCACCAACTGCCCGCGACAACCTTTGTGCCGCGCGGCGGCTGATCTGAAAACGTGACACCACGATCGCCACTCAGCACCCAGTGATCGCCGGCGACCTCGCGCGCGGGCCGCCCATTGATCCGCGTAATCACACCGCGCAACATCGGAGCACTATCAACGCGTGACACCGCCAGGTCATTGTCCAGCCGCGCATGGAACCCGGCCAGCTGATCATCCTGAATATCGACAAAGAAATAGGACGGCGCAATTTTCGGAAGATCCTGAGCGATCCCTCCCCTGAGGTTTGTGTCGATCTGACCAACAGCGGCCAGAACCGCCAGACCCAGACCCAATGACAAGATCACCGATCCTGCCGCCTCGCCGGGGCCGCCCACAGCGCCAAATGCAAGACGCGCCGCTGTCTTGCCACGCATCCACTTAAGCGCTGCGATCCGCGCTGAGACCAGACGCACGGCAACCGCCGCAAGCGCAAGCACCAAAAGCGCGCCCAAAACACCGACCGCCGCCCAAACCGTCAGGCTGGCCATTCCACTGAACCAGGCGGCTGTACCCACCAGCGCAGCCAAAAGAGCAATCGTTGCCATTAGAAACGGTAGCCGAGGCAGACCCGAAACCCGGCCTGTCGCATCACGAAACAGGGTTGCCGGGCGCACATCTTCGGTTTTGGCCAAAGGCCAAAGTGTAAACAAAAGCGCAGCCAAAGCGCCATAAATTGCGGCCTCGCCCAACGGGCGGGGAAACACGGCAAACTCTGCCGGAATGGGCAGGGCTGCAGAGATCAGGGGCGCCAAAAGCATCGGCACAGCAGCGCCCAGCACAAGGCCCGCGCCAATCCCCACAAGCGACAGAACACCTACCTGAATAAAATAGGTCATGAATATCACGCGCCGCGTCGCGCCAAGCGTTTTGAGCGTGGCAATCACGCCGGTCTTGGTTGCCAGATAGGCCCGCACCGCCGCTGACACGCCAACACCGCCAACCGCAAGCCCGGCCAGACCAACAAGGATCAGAAAGGCGCCCAGCCGGTCAACAAACCGCTGAACGCCGGGCGCGCCGTTCCTGCTGTCATGCCAACGCGCCCCGGTATCACGAAACAGCGTTTGCGAAGCCAACTCCAGCGCATCCAGATCGCTGCCCGGTGGCAGGGCCATCCGGTACTTGGTTTCAAACAACGTACCCGGCACCAGCAACCCAGAATTGGCAAGCGCCGGTGTGGCCACGATGGTTCTGGGGCCCAGGCTGAAACCGCCTGCGGCATTGTCAGGCTCATTGGTCAGAACCGCCATCAGGCGAAAACTTTGTGAGCCCAGCTTAAAACTATCACCGGGCGCCAAACCAAGGCGATCGACAAGCACCCTTTGCATGACAGCACCAGGTTCGCCATCGATGCCGGCCAGCGCCTCAGCCAGTGGCATGGCTGGCTCAAGGCTGACCTTCCCAACCAGCGGGTAGACGCCATCAACGGCCTTGACTTGCGTCAGCGCACGCTCGGCATCCTGGCCACGATCAACAACTGCCATTGACCTGAAATCCACAACCTCGGACACGGTCGTCGCAGTCTTTTGCATCCACGCCTTTTCTTCGGGCGAGGCAAATCGGTAGGTAAACTCCAACTGGGCATCACCGCCCAAAAGAGCTGCGCCCTCACGCGCCAGACCAGCCTTGATGGCGCTGCTGACCGTACCCACAGCGGCAATCGCGGCGACACCAAGGATCAGACACAAAAGAAAAATCCGAAACCCGGCCAACCCGCCGCGAAGTTCACGCCGCGCGATCCGCGCTGAAATTGCAAAACTCATTCTGCGGCACGCGCGATTTGCTGCAACGATCCATCGGCAATCTCTACCACCCGGTCACAACGTGCCGCCAGATCTGGCGCATGCGTCACCAAAACCAAGGTCGCACCATGGCGATCACGCAGCCCGAACAGCAATTCGATGATCGCAGCGCCGTTGGCCGCGTCAAGGTTTCCGGTCGGCTCATCCGCCAGCAAAATCTGTGGCCGTGGGGCCGCCGCACGCGCCAAAGCAACGCGCTGTTGCTCGCCGCCCGACATCTGGGATGGATAATGATGCATCCGGCTTCCCAGACCGACGGCCTGCAACTCTGCCTCGGCACGCTCAAACGCATCCCCGGCACCCGCCAATTCCAGAGGCGTCGCAACATTTTCCAAGGCCGTCATTGTCGGAATAAGGTGGAAGGATTGAAAGACCACCCCCATATGTGCTTTTCGAAACGCGGCCAGCTGGTCTTCGGTCATCGATGTCAGGTCCTGCCCCAAAGCAGTTACCTTGCCACCAGTGGCCCGTTCCAGCCCGCCCATTAACATCAGGAGCGATGACTTGCCCGACCCAGAAGGACCCGTAAGCCCCAGCGTTTCGCCGGCCGCTACCTCCAGAGTGATGCCGCGCAGGATGTCGACGTCGCCGGCATTGCCTGCAAGAGTAAGCATCGCATTTTCCAGCGATAGGACGGGGTCAGTCATTATGTGGCTCCGTAATGGTTTGGGTCATTTAATCCGTGCCCTTGGATATGGGGTTGCCGCATGGATGCGCAAGGTCGCTTTGGCCATAGTTCTGAGCCTTCTGCCATTCGCAGTCACTGCCCAAACGCTGACCATCGCAGCACTGGGCGACAGCCTGACAGCCGGTTACGGCTTGCCCACCCAAGACGGGCTGGTGCCCCAGCTTCAGGATTGGCTCCAAGAGCGGGGGCATGACGTCAAAATGGTCAATGCGGGCGTCTCTGGCGACACTACGCGCGGCGGTCTCGCGCGCACCGACTGGACGCTGACGCCCGAGGTCGGCGCAATGATCGTGGCCCTTGGTGGCAACGACGTTCTGCGCGGAATTGATCCCAAATCGAGCCGCGCCAACCTGGAAGCCATTTTGCAAAAGGCCAGGGCGCAAGGTGTACCGGTTCTTCTGATCGGCCTTCAGGCCCCTTCGAATTATGGCGCCGACTACAAACAGGCATTTGACAGCATGTACCCCGATCTTGCCAAAAAGTACGGCGCTTTGCTGCACGAAAATTTCTTTGCTGGCCTGCTGGACGGGATGGACCGGGCGCAAGCGCTCAGAAAATACATGCAGCCCGACGGCATTCATCCAAATGCCAAGGGCGTTTCGGTTCTGGTCACCCAGATCGGACCCTCGGTTGAGGAATTGATCCGCACCACGAACTGAGCAGGGACGTTAACATCTTGGCGGCATCAGGCAGTCCGGGCCTGCGCCGCCGCCTCACTGTGTTTTTCCGCGTAGCCCTGGACCGCAGTCGCAGGATCACTCACGGTGGTTCGTGATAATCGGCCCGCCGTCGTCGGATCCACCGAAAAGGCCGCCAAACGTTCCACCAGTGATTGCATCTCACCAGTAAGACCACGCGAGGCGCTTGTGGTGTCTGCGGCAACCGACGCGTTTTGCTGTGTGGTTTCTTCAAGATGATTGATGGCCGCAATCATTTCGGTCAGGCTGTGTGCCTGCTCCTGAGACGTTCTGGCAATCGACGACACCATGGTCGAGATATCCCCGATCGAATGCACAATCCCGTCCAGCGACGTTCCCACATCACCAACCAATCCCACACCGGCCTTGACCTGGGTGCCGCTGTCGGAAATCAGGTCAGAAATCTCTTGCGCGGCATCCGAACTTTTCTTTGCCAGGGCCCGCACCTCCGATGCTACGACAGCAAAGCCGCTTCCCGCTTCGCCCGCACGCGCAGCCTCGACGCCGGCGTTCAGCGCCAAAAGGTTGGTCTGAAACGCGATGTCCTCGATCACCGCCGTAATCCTGGAAATTCCTTTGGATGACGTTTCGATCCGGCCCATCGCCACCATCGCATTGCCAACTAGATCGTGACCGGCACTTGCCTTTTGGCGGCTGTCGTTCACAGACCCCTCAGCCGATGCTGCATCCGTCGCGGCCGTGGTTACTGACGATGACAATTGTGCGATGGCCGCTGCGAACTCTTCCAAAGTTGCCGCAGTACGCTCGGTTCTTTGTGACAGGCTGTCGGCGACATCCGAGATGCTGTTGGCATCGCCATACATCCGCTCGGCGCTTTCCATAACGGCCGAGATCGTTTCGCCCAAAGACGAAACCGCCGCATTAAAATTGTTCCTCAGTGCTTCATTCGCTTCGTCAAATTCCAGGTCGATGCGCACCGTCATGTCACCATCAGCAAGCCTGCCAAGCCCGTCTGCCAAGGATTCGACCACACGGGTTTGCGCCTGCATTCGCTCGCGCCTTTCGGCGTCGGCCTGTTCACGCAGGGCTTCTTTTTCCTGCAACGCCCGAGCCTCGCGTTCGGCCTCCCTTTCTGCCCGCTCTGCATCTTCGCGCAAAATCCGCTCTTTGCGGTCACGTTCTTCGGCCTCGGCCTGCGCCTTGGCTTCCTTGCGCGCCTGCCGGCCTTCGATCTCTTCTTGTTCAAGCCTGCGTTTTTCGTTCAGTTCGTCGCGCAAGACTGAGATCGCGGCAAACATATCCGCCACTTCGTCAGTACGCCTTCCGAACTTTTGGGTCTCTGCAGCCAAATCGCCGGCCCCCATTCGGCGCAGCGTATCAGTCATCAGGCGAACCGGACCCGCGATGTTGCGTGACAAGGCAAACCCAACACCGATTGCAGTCACGGCCGACAAGGCCACGATCACCATCATCGCCCGCGTAGCCCTATCTTCGATAGAAACTGTTTCCGCCAATGCGGTCTCCAGCAGAATTTCCTGACGCACATTGATCTGCTGGCTGATCATTTCTATGCGGGACGCGGCCGCTTCAAATCGCACCGCCAAATTGTCTTCCCTCAATTTCAGGTCCTGAAGTTTGGGCTGAAATTCGTTGATCAGCTTCGCCATTTCGTCCATCGCGGGCTTCACGGACAGATTGTAGCCACGTCTGAACGCAGCCGGGCGCAGTTTGGTTGGTGTCTTCTTGATCTCCAGAACCAGCGCTTTGGCAAGATCATGCAGTTCCGCAACTTCTTGTAGCCGTTTCATGACATCCGGGTCATCGATCGCGACTTTCGAAATCCAGTCGGTAAAGGCATTGCTTGCGGATCCCATCCGCGTCCTGATCGGTAGCCCTTGTTCAATTGCACTCTCTAAGCCGTGCGAAAAATCCGCAATTTCAAAGTCCAGTTTCAACACGAAGGTGGTCAGGTCATAATCTGCACCATCAACCTCAAACGAATACCGCATGCGTTCACGATGTACCTCAATCAGATTAGACATCGCTGTTTCGGCATCGCCAATGGCGCTATGGAGACTGGAAAATAGCGTCGCAACTGCGGGATCCCCCTGAACGTTCATGATCTCGGCGGCCTCAAGCTCGGCACCGACGGCATGCATTTCTGCCAGGCCGTCCCAAACCTTTTTCTCAGACTGTTCAAGGTTCGTTCGACTTTCGTAGGCCCGGCTTGCCGCCAGCGCGGATTTCGACGAACGGGCCAGATCATCGACCAAACCCAACAAAGGGATATGCCCGCGCACGATAACCTCACCCGCAGTTGCCAATGACCGCGTTGCAACATACCCGGCCAGACCTGCGCCAAAGACCGCCAATGTCACGCAGAAAAACGCAAGCGCCAGCTTGCGTGCAATCGTCCACCTTATGCGCTTCATTCAGTCACTCCAAACTGCGGCATTCGCTGATATCTGGCGCCTTGGGCGGCGGCACCGGATTTTCGCCATCGGCCAGCGCTGCATTGATCCCGAAGCCTTGTGTTTCCGACCCAATTGTTTCCGACCCAATCTTCGCCATTGGGATTTCAATTCCCTTAAGCTGAGCGCCACCAAACTGATTGGTTCAAAAGTGATTAGATAAAAGTCTCCGCATCTCGGCCGACCCGCCCTTTTGTCGCCAACCAAGGACCTTGCAGCGCCCAACGCCGCGTGCGAACCTGACGTGTTCCAAAGCAAAGGCGTCTTCACGTGGTTACCGAAACGACCTCAACCCAATCGGCACTGGGCCAGTCCAATTTGCCCCAGGTCGCCGAAATCCGAAATCCGGGCATCGAGCTTGATCTCGACTGGGTGGCGAACGTCCGGGTCAACACATCTGCAGTTGAACGCCGCGCCAGTTCCCTGCCCGGCCGTCGGTCCGTCAAAAAGGATCATCAGGCCGCGTGGATGCTGCGCGCAGTGACCCTGATCGACCTGACCACGCTGTCGGGCGATGACACGGTCGGGCGCGTGCGGCGCCTTTGCGCCAAAGCCCGCCAGCCTGTGCGCGCGGACATGCTGGAAGCGCTGGGAATGGACCCGATTACGACCGGCGCAGTCTGTGTTTACCACGAAATGATCGAGCCTGCCGTCAAGGCTTTGGAAGGCAGCGGTATCCCCGTGGCGGCGGTTTCGACCGGCTTTCCCGCGGGCCTGTCGCCCTTCAACCTCAGGCTTGAGGAAATCCGCCAAAGTGTGGCCGCAGGCGCCAAAGAGATCGACATCGTAATCTCGCGCCGCCACGTTCTGACCGGCAACTGGACCGCGCTTTACGACGAGATGCAGCAGTTCCGCGCCGCCTGTGGCGAGGCGCATGTCAAAGCCATCCTTGCCACCGGCGACCTGGGCACATTGCGCAATGTCGCACGCGCAAGCCTGGTCTGCATGATGGCGGGCGCTGATTTCATCAAGACTTCGACTGGCAAGGAAAGCGTCAATGCAACCCTGCCGGTAACGCTGACCATGATCCGCGCGATCCGCGACTATTTTGACCGAACCGGCGTGCGCGTCGGCTATAAGCCCGCGGGCGGTATCTCCAAGGCCAAGGACGCGGTCACTTACCTGACGCTGATCAAGGACGAACTTGGCGATCGTTGGCTCAGACCCGACCTCTTCCGCTTTGGCGCCTCGTCCCTTTTGGGCGATATCGAGCGTCAGCTGGAACATCATATCACCGGCCGCTATTCGGCCAGCTACCGCCATCCGATAGGATAACCCCATGACCGTAAAAGAGATCTTTGAAACGATGGAATACGGTGATGCGCCAGAAGGTGCCGCCGAAGCATTGGCGTGGATCGTTGATCAGGGCGGCGTGTTTGGGTCCTTTATCGACGGGAAGTTTACCGACCCCGGCGCGACCTTTGAAACCCGCAACCCCGCCACCGGCGATGTTATCGCAGCCGTGACCCAAGCCAGCACCGATGACGTCGATCTGGCCGTGGCCGCCGCCCGAAAAGCCCAGCCGAAATGGGCTCGCCTGTCAGGCCACCAACGCGCGCGCTATCTTTATTCGATCGCCCGCCTTTTGCAAAAACACAGCCGCCTCTTTGCGGTGCTCGAGACGATGGACAACGGCAAGCCGATCCGCGAAAGCCGCGACATTGACATCCCACTGGCCCAACGGCATTTCTATTATCACGCAGGTTTGGCCGACCTTCTGGGCGCCGAGCGTCCCGACTACGAGGCTTTGGGCGTCGCCGGTCAGATCATCCCGTGGAACTTCCCTCTGCTGATGCTGGCGTGGAAAATCGCGCCCGCTCTGGCCGCCGGGAACACCGTTGTTCTCAAGCCCGCCGAATACACATCGCTGACGGCACTTTTGTTTGCCGAAATCACCCAACAGGCCGGTTTGCCAAAGGGTGTGGTCAACATCGTGACCGGTGACGGCGCGGTGGGCGAGGCCATCGTAAACCACGACGATATCAACAAAATCGCCTTTACCGGCTCGACCGCTGTCGGGCGGCGCATCCGTCAGGCAACGGCGGGTTCGGGCAAGTCCCTGACCCTCGAACTGGGTGGTAAATCACCCTACATCGTCTTTGACGACGCCGACATGGATTCCGCCGTCGAAGGCCTGGTTGATGCGATCTGGTTCAATCAGGGTCAGGTTTGTTGTGCAGGTTCGCGCCTGTTGGTCCAGGAAGGCATCGCAGACCGCTTCCTGACCAAACTCAAAGCGCGGATGGACGGCCTGAGACTGGGCAATCCATTGGACAAATGTATCGACGTGGGTGCGGTTGTTGACCCGGTTCAGCTGAAATCTATCATGCAAATGGTCGACGGCAGCACCGAGGGCGAGGTTTACCGCGCCAATGTCACGATGCCGTCGCAGGGGTGCTATTATCCCCCCACCCTGATCACCGGTCTGCACAGCTCTTCGCGGCTGATGCAGGAAGAAATTTTTGGCCCCGTCCTGGTATCCACCACCTTCCGCACACCCGCCGAAGCGGTCGAGCTGGCCAATAACACGCGTTACGGGCTGGCCTCCTCGGTCTGGACCGAGAACATCAACCTTGCCCTCGACATCGCGCCCAAGATCAAGGCAGGCGTCGTCTGGGTAAACGCCACAAACCTCTTCGATGCAGCCGCCGGTTTCGGTGGCTTGCGCGAAAGCGGCTTTGGCCGCGAAGGCGGATGGGAAGGGCTGATGGCCTATCTCAAGCCGAAGTCTTCGGGCAAGCCACTGGCTCAAATCCAGCCCGAACCACCCCGCAAAGAGATCGAGCTTGTCGATCCGATCAACCGCACAGCCAAACTATATATCGGCGGAAAACAGGCGCGACCCGATGGTGGCTATTCGCGCCCAGTCTTTTCGCCACGCGGCAAGCTGATCGGTCATACCTCGCTTGCCAACCGCAAAGATCTGCGCAACGCCGTTGAAGCAGCGAATGCCGCACGAGGCTGGGGATCAACAACCGGACACCTTCGCGCTCAGATCCTCTATTACCTGGGCGAAAACCTGTCGGTACGGGCCGAGGAATTCACCGAGCGTTTGCGCGAAATGACCGGCATGGGTGCCCAAAAAGCCGAGGCCGAGGTTGAAACTTCTATCCACCGCCTCTTTACGGCGGCCGCATGGGCCGACAAATACGATGGCGCCGTGCATAATGTTCCCATTCGCGGCGTCGCCATGGCGATGCACGAACCTGTTGGAACCATTGGCATTTTCGCGCCAGACGATGCGCCACTTTTGGGTCTGGTTTCAACCGTGGCACCCGCGATCGCCATGGGCAACCGCACCATTGCAATCGCAAGTGAGCCCTACCCGCTGGCGGCTTCGGATTTCTACCAGATACTGGAAACATCCGACGTGCCCGCAGGCGTCGTCAACATCCTGACTGGCAGCCATAGCGAACTGGCCGCCCAGCTTGGCGGTCACATGGACGTCGACGCAGTCTGGAGCTTCTCTTCCAGCGATCTGTCTGCCACGATCGAACGTGAGGCGGCCACGAACATCAAGCGCACTTGGGTCAACAACGCACGCAGCCGCAACTGGGACATCGACGCCACGCGCGAAGTTCTTTTACACGCAACCGAGGTCAAAAACATCTGGGTGCCCTACGGCGAATAGGCCTCCGGCACCCAAGCGTTTCATTCGGTTACTTCGAAGGTGGTTTGCCCTTGCCGCGACGGGGCGCGCCTTCACCCCCACGGGCAGGCTTTGCAAAACCCGTCCCGGCCTGCGCCCGCGCTTTGTTCTTTTTGCTAGTGGGCTTGCCCACTGATGGGGCGCCCTTGTTAAAGCGGCTGTCGCCACCCTCGCTCTTGCCGGCCGGACCTGCGCCGGTGCGCTTTTTCTTAAACGGTTTGACCACGCCATCTGGGCGCGCAGCTTCGCTTTCCCAACGCTTCTTGGGTTTGTCACCGCGTGGCCCGGCGGGTTTGGCCGCACCCGGCTTTGGCTTTTTCTTGCGCGGCTCGGGCGCATCGTTCCAGTCGATGGGCTTTGAAGGGTCCATCATGTCGGGATGACGCCGCGCCGGAGTTGGCTTTTCGGCGGGCTTTGGAGCGGCCTTTTCAACCGGCCTGTCAGAAGTGCGCGCGCGTTTGGGCGCCTTGTCGTACTCACGCGGCTCGCCCGCGGCCTTGGATTTGTGACGCGGTGCTTTGTCTTTCGCACGCGGCTCTTTATCGTATTCGCGACGTGGCGCTGGCCTGTCACCGCGCGGCTTGTCCTTGCCACCGCCAAAGCTGGGACGTGGCGATTTCGACAGATCGGGCGCTTTGTCCAGCTGGGACACACGGGCGCCCGGCTCTATCTCGCTGTTGCCGCCCAAAGCCGACAAAAATCCGGCAACACTGGCCTGCCGGATTTCGACGAATGACTCTGTTGCATGAACCCGGATCGCACCGATATCATCTTTCGTCAGGTTACCGGCCTTGCACAGCATCGGCAGCAAGCGGCGCGGCTCGGCGCCAGCCTGGTTGCCGCCTGTCACTGTGAACCAGACGCTTGGGCCAAAGGCCTGCCGCGGCTTGGGTGCCGTGTCGGTACCTGGCGCGCTCAATTCTTCCGGCGCGGATTGACGGCTGTTGTAAAGCCGCGCAAACGCCGCCGCGATCTGAAGCGGCTCAAACCGCTCGACCAAAGTTTCAACCAGCGTGCTTTCTTCTTCGGCCACTGGCGTCGTCCACATCGGATCAGCCAACAGGCGTTCCTGATCCCGCTCACCAACCGCTTCGGCCGAAGGCGCGGCGCCCCATTCAGCCTTTACCTTGGCAAACTGCAGTATGCGTTCCGCCTTCTTGCGGGTCTGCGGCGTCACGATCAGGGCACTGACGCCCTTGCGCCCGGCCCGGCCCGTCCGCCCCGAACGGTGCAACATCGTCTCGTGGTTCGATGGCAATTCCGCATGAATGACCAGATCGAGCCCCGGCAAATCGATGCCTCGCGCTGCCACGTCCGTGGCCACACAGACGCGCGCACGCCCGTCCCGCATTGCCTGCAAAGCATGGGTGCGTTCATTCTGCGACAACTCACCCGACAAGGACACCACCGAAAATCCGCGGTTCGACAGGCGCGATGTCAAACGGTTGACCATCGCGCGCGTATTACAAAACACCAATGCGTTGGGCGCCTCGTAAAAGCGCAACACGTTGATGATCGCGTTCTCGCCATCACGCGCCGACACGTTCATCGCGTGATACTCGATGTCGCTATGTTGCGAAGATTCCGCCTTGGTCGTCACCCGAACGGCATCGCGTTGGTAACTTTTGGCAAGGTTTGCAATTGCGCGCGGTACGGTGGCTGAGAACATCAAAGTCCTACGCTCTTGCGGCGCCTCGCCCAGAATAAATTCCAGGTCTTCGCGAAAGCCCAGATCCAGCATCTCGTCAGCTTCGTCCAGAACCACAGCGCGCAGATCGCTCATATCGATCGAATTGCGCATGATATGGTCGCGCAGACGCCCCGGCGTTGCCACCACGATATGCGCCCCGCGTCCCAGTGCCCGACGCTCGTCGCGCATATCCATGCCGCCAACACAAGACGCCACTTGCGCGCCCGCACCCGCGTAAAGCCACAAAAGCTCTTGCTTGACCTGCAACGCCAATTCGCGCGTGGGGGCAATGATCAGCGCCAAAGGCGCACCGGCCGCCTCAAAACGCTCGCCCTCGCCCAAAAGCGTCGGAGCAATAGCAAGCCCGAACCCCACGGTCTTACCCGACCCGGTCTGAGCCGAGACCAAAAGGTCCGCCCCCTCCAGTTCCGGTTGGGTTACGGCTTCCTGCACCTGGGTTAGGGTTGAATAGCCACGTTGTTCAAGCGCGTCGGCAAGAGCTTTTTTCACGGTCTGCATTTCTGAGTTTTTTGTTTCGGACAAGGGGCTAGGCGCCCCGGCTCTATCCCATCCACCCAAAGCATGCTGCGTTTGGGCCGCCAGAACAGAGCCAATCGGGCGCACCTAAAGCGTTTAAGTGCGAATGTATAGGAACTTCTGACACCCAGATCGGGCCCGGCCCTAACCCAACATCACATCCAACCGGTGATCAGACCTCTTAAAGGCCCCCCCGGATCACTATTAACCGCCGCGCACGGTCTCGATCATCAACGCTACGTTTTCGGGGTCGGCGTCCGGTGTGATCCCATGTCCAAGGTTAAAGATATGCGGCCCCCCTGAGAAGGCTTTGACTATCGCCCGCGTCTCGTCAATCAGCGCCTGACCACCGGTTACCATATGGCCCGGTGCAAGGTTGCCCTGAACACAACCGTCAACCTGAACATTGGCCACAGCCCAGTCCGTGGAAACCGAGTTATCAATCGCCACACAATCGGCCCCGGTTGCCTTGGCAAAACCGATATAGCCATCCCCCGCCTCACGCGGAAAAGCGATAACCGGAACACTTGGGTGACGCGCTTTCAGGGCCGTGATGATCTGTTTCGCGGGCTCCAGCGAATACTTGATGAAATCTTCGTCCTTAAGCGATCCCGCCCAGCTGTCAAAAAGCTTGACCGCTTCTGCGCCCGCTTGGATCTGCATCGACAGATATTCGATCGTGGCCAGCGTCAGCCGCTCCATCAACGCATCAAATGTCACCCGGTCTTCGGCCTTTAGCAAATGCGCAGGCCCCTGATCGGGCGTCCCGCGCCCGGCAATCATATATGTCGCCACAGTCCACGGCGCCCCGGCAAAGCCGATAAGCGCTGTCTCTTGCGGCAACTCACGCGCCAGAATGCGCACTGTTTCATAGATCGGCGACAACGTCTCGTGGATGTCATCGACGCCCTTGAGCTTAGAAAAATCACTGGCCTGCGTAATGGTCGACAACCGCGGGCCTTCGCCGGTGACAAACCACAAATCCGCGCCCAACGCTTGGGGGATCAGCAAAATATCTGCAAACAGAATTGCCGCATCAAACCCGAAACGCCGGATCGGCTGAAGCGTAACCTCGGCGGCCAGATCAGGTGCATAACACAGCGACAGAAAGTCACCCGCCTGCGCGCGCGTCGCACGGTATTCAGGCAAATACCGCCCCGCCTGCCGCATCATCCAAATGGGTGGGATTGCCTGTTTCTCGCCCGCCAGCGACCGCATCAGTTTTTTCATCAACTCCACCCCTTAAAATAATCCAACAGACTCCTTTCCCGCTGCGACCACAAAGTCAAGTCACCAGCGGTTGTCTCGACCCCTCAGGACAATTAGACACAAGGCCATGACATTGATTTTACCATCCCCCGACGCCCCCCTGCGGATCGGCACGCGCGGCTCTCCTTTGGCTCTGGCACAGGCGCATGAAACGCGCGCGCGTCTGGCCGTGGCCTTTGACCTGCCGCTTGCCGCCTTTGAGATCGTCGTCATCAAGACAACCGGTGACAAAGTGCTGGACCGTCCCCTCAAAGAGATCGGCGGCAAGGGCCTCTTTACCCGCGAAATCGAAGAAGACATGACCGCGGGCAAAATCGACATCGCCGTCCACTCGATGAAAGACATGCCAACACTTCAACCCCCCGGCCTGCTTCTCGACACCTACCTCCCCCGCGAAGACCCGCGCGACGCCTTTATCTCACCCACGGCACAATCAATCTCCGACCTGCCTAAAGGCGCAATCGTCGGCTCGTCCAGCCTGCGCAGACGCGCCCAACTGGCCGCACGCCGCCCGGACCTGACGCTCGTCGAATTTCGCGGCAACGTCCAAACCCGCCTTCGAAAACTGGACGACGGCGTAGCCGTAGCAACATTTCTTGCCATGGCGGGCCTCAACCGGATGAATATGGCCGACATCGCCACCGCCCCCATTGATACAACTGAAATGCTTCCCGCCGTGGCACAAGGCGCCATCGGCATTGAACGGCGCGCCGACGACATGAACGCCGTCGCCATGCTCGAAGCGATCCACGATATCGAAACCGGCCATCGTCTCGCCGCCGAACGCGCCTACCTCACCGCCCTAGACGGCAGTTGCGAAACACCAATTGCCGGACTGGCAACGCTCGACGGATCAACTGTGACCCTGCATGCCGAGATCTTGCGCCCCGACGGGTCCGAAGTTCTCATCGACCGCGAAAGCGCGCCCATCGAAGACGCTGCTGAAATGGGCCGCGCGGTTGCCAAACGGCTCCTCTCAAGGGCGCCCAAGGAATTCTTTTCCTGGCGCAACTGACCCTTCTTTGTGGTCAAATATCCCTGCCGGAGGCACAGATCACCTCCCGCGGTCCGCACCGCTATTTGCGCGGCTTTGACTTCCAGCTGTCCAACCACCGGCCAATGCGCCCACGGGTTTCGTCCGCACGCGCATCTACGCGGTCATAAGCCTCGCCAAAATCCTCAAGTAACGGATCAATCCGTGCCGCCCGAAATCTCCGCCACCGCGCCCATATCCCCCAGACCAGAGCAAAAAACAGCGTGAGGATCACGATGTTCAGATAGGGGATCAGCCGCACATCCGGTCCCGCGGCCGGGCGCACCGAAACCGCATTGGGAAAGATCGACAGGAACTCATTGCGCCAGCCATAGTGCTTTAGGACCACCCACTGAGGGTCCGCCTTGGTCGAGATCAGATCGCGCGCCTCGGCCTGCAAATTCGACGAATCCAGCTTGAAGTAAGGCGGCCAGCCCCACCCGGTATCTTCATTGCGAAACACCATCGGGCTTCCGTCGGGATAAAATGCCTCGATGAACCGCACATCACGGTTGCCACCCAGCGCGACCTGCCCGGTATCCGGACTGGCCCAAAAGATCGAGTTCGAGCCGAAATCGATCCGGCGCACTTCGGTATTGACGATCCGCACGACATCTTGCTGCGGCAACGTATAGTGAAAGAAAGCACCGACCAGCACCCAGACGGTGATCCAAAAGATCCATTTGATATAACTCAGCATCGGCCCTCACATAAAATTCGTGGCGTAAATCAGAAATCCGACAACCGCCAATGGCAGGATATAGACCCCCAGGATCAGCTTTTTGCGCAGCGAGCTGTCGTATTGCGCCATTCCCTCGCGGATATAGGCGTCGCGGTCACCTTGCTTGATTTCAGTGTCCCACCGACGCTTCAACTTGCCGTATCTCACCCAGCGCGAATAAAGTGAAATCACGACATAGACGGCCGTCAGGATCAAAAACACGATGACCGTCATGCGTATTGCTGCAAACATCAGCGTCTCCTCTTGACGGCGCCCCAGGGGCCCACGATCTCAATCGTCTCGTCACTGACAGTGCCCCCTGCGCGTGGCTCATCCATACTGGCCTCGCCCCCGAACAACGCCTCGCGCGTGCCGGACTTATCCACCTGATACTCACGTTCCAGAAACTCAGCGACATGCGCCTTCTTGGCCTCGCTCCAACCGCCGTAGCTGCGGTAAAAAAGCTCCTTGTGACAGATAAAGAGCTGACGGAAATCCAAGGGTGAAAGTTCTGCCAAAAGCATGTTGACCAGATCGCGATCGGCAACCGACCGGGCCCGCAGCGCATAAAAATACGCAGGGTGATCGGCCGTGATGCGCGGCCACTTTCCGCCCGAGGTTACCCAACGGTGCAATGCCGCAAGCCCATGGAATTCCATCGGCAATTTATCACCGTGGCGACGGGCCAGATTTCGCAGGTCGCGCCGCGACAGACCTGTCAGATCCATTCCCAAACCCGCGACCACATCGGCCAGAACAAAGTCCATTTTCTGCTGCAGGATGGCCGCCGCATCAGCGCCGCGCGCCTTGACGATCGGCTCCGCCAGATCGTTGACCTCTAAGAACTGAGCGATCTCGTTGCGCTGCGAAAGCTCAAAGCTTGGCAACGGCAGTTCCCCTTTCAGCGGCTTCGAAGAAATGACACCCGGAACAGCCACGCCGCGAAACAGGTAAAGCCCACCAAAATGCGCCGTCCAGAAGTTCTCTTGCTGAAAGACCGATTGTTTCAGTGCCAGCGGGTTGCGCGTCACATCCCCGGTTTTTTTCGCCAAGCCGATCATTTCCGAAATCAGGACATCATCCAGCCAGGCCTCGGGCTCTTTCCTAAAACGTTCAATCTTCTGCGCCAGAACCCCGGCGTTTTCGACGTGCCCCTCAACGGTGTCCGCCTCTACCGTAATCTGGCGGATGTCGAAAAGCCGCTCAGGATCGGACAGGTCGTAGACCGAGTTCACCAACTCACCCGCCACAACATCCCGTCCCGTCATTGCAAAAAGCTGAGCTTCGTTTTCCTCAATGAACTGGCGCAGCACGCCGCGTGCCGTCGAAAACTTTGCGTTCAGCAAGGGCGCGGTCTTTTGCGCCGTCGTCAATAGAATGAACTGCCGGTTCACGCCTGCTGTATTGAGATAGAGGTCGTTTTCCAGCTCATCACCGATCTCGGGCGAAAATCCGGAAATATCGACGTGAAAATCGGTCAGCGATGTCTCCAGCCCTGTCAGTTTCTTCAAGGCCCGATTGTAGCGCGCAATCAGCGCCGGCGCCTCGATATGAACGAGGTTGCCAAACATCAGCCCCTTTTCAATCAACCGCCGCATGCACCCTCCAATCCCTGATCCTTCAAACCGGTTACAATTCTCATGCCGCCCCCGCATCTCTGCGACGCTTTCTCAGCGCAAGGATAACCAAGGTTATCACAAACGCCGGAACCCAGAACATGCCCGTGATGACGGTCCAGTAAAGCGCCCAAAATGCCAGATCCGCAACACCGCCCTCTGACATCATCAGCGCGCCGATCCAAACCATCTGCACCGCAAAGACAAGGACCGCCGCAAAACCGAAACCGACAGCCATGCTCGACAGGAACTGGTGCAAAGTTTCGATCGGCTCACGCGCCCGCCACCATCCGATCAAGATCGCGATAACCACCGGCACGCCCATTGCTATGATCGCAGGCCCGATCATGCCCGTGTCGCAAGATAGCGGCGCTTGGCTTCTTCCATCCGTTCCATCTCGCGCACGGCATTTTCAATCGCAACTTCGTCCGACTTATCGGCGTAACGAAATTCGCTGTCTGCATAACGGTTGATCTCCTGGATCACCATTTCCACGGTAATCGGCTGGCGCAATTCCTCGATCATCGACCGTTTGGTGTCATAGTCACGAAACAGGAAAAGCTCGGGCTCTTCCATCCACTCATCCGGCAACTCAAAATCCATCGCCCGCACTTTGACGGCATCCGTGATGTTCTTGATCGCGCGCCCGGTGAACCGCGGATCCGCCTCTTGGATCGCCTTCAGGTAGGTTCCCATCTTGGCAATCGTGTCCATCGCGCCGATGCGATCATGGATCTGATCATAGACCGCCAAAAGTCCCGCCTCTTTTGGGCGCGAGTGGCTTTCAAAACTCGCAGCAACCGCAGCCTTGATTTCCTGTGCGGCGTAAGCCTTGTGATCGCCCAGCGCGATATCGTGGTTCTTGCCCATCAAAAGATAAAGGATGTCGATATAATCGTCGCGCGTTTGCGGACCATCGACCAGAAACCGCGCACCCGCGCGTTGGCGCAATGCATCATCTACATTCTCAGGATAATTTGAGAACATGCCAAACGTACAATTGCCGCGAACGACTGTGTTGGCGCCTGCAAAACTCTCCATCAGAACGGCCGTAATCTCCAGCTGACCGGCGCTTGACTGACGGTCGCCGCGCTTGCCCGCCAACTGGTCGATATCGTCAATCGTTCCAAACCCGATGACATTGGGATCAATGATCGAGTTGATGAACCCTTTGGCATTTTGACCTGACTTGCCCTGATAGCTGTCAATGTTATCCGTCGACAGGTTCTGATAGCGAAACGTATAGCCCGCCGTCTGACAGTATTCGCTGATCAGCCCGGCCATCATCTGGATCAGGGTCGTCTTACCCGTACCCGGCGCCCCGTCCCCCATAAAGGTAAAGATAAACCCGCCCAGATCGGCAAATGGGTTCAGCTTGCGCTCGAAATCATAGGCCATCAGCATCTTGGACAGCTTCATCGCCTGATACTTCGCGATGTGGTTTCCAACAACTTCATTGGGCTTTTTGAACGTCATCGTCAGGGTGGTGCTTTTGCCCTTCTTGGCCGGCGTAAACCCATTGACGGTAAAGTCATCCGCCTCAACCCGGTAAGACACCCCATGAAATGGCTCAAGCCTTGGGGCCGTTTGCGCCCGCAGTGAAATCTTTTCCATCAGTTGCTCGGCATAGGCCGTCACAGTCGAGATCAGCCGCGCGTCATCAGTGGCGAAAACGGCCAGATCCTGATCCAGTTCCCACAGACAACCATGCAGCGCCAAAAGCCCGTTCTCAGTCAGAACTTCCTCAACCTCACCGATCTCGACCGTCACCTCACTGGCATGGCTCGACAAAAGCGAGGCCGTTGCATTGGCAAATACATGGGCCGAAATCAAAGCTTCGGCCGTCAGAAGCTCGGCAAACGCCGCCTTTTTTCCCGCCGCCAGCGCGCCTTCCAGATTTGTCCGCTTAAGTGCCGCCAACTCAGTCTGCGCGCCGTATTGTCCGGCCACTGCCAGTGCGATCGCCAGTGCCCGCCGCAACGCCTGTAGGACATGCGCCTGAGCGGGTGACATCAAAGGGTCATCGCCCTCGACCCCCTCGATACGCTCGATCAGCCGAACACCTTCGGGGCGTGCCGTAGACCGCGTCACCAACCCAGGCGTCGTCGTCCGAAACCGCCGCCGCGTCCCAATGCCCGAGGATCGCTCGGGCTCATTTTCAGCAACCTTGCCGGTTGCAATCCGCGGCGTATGATCGAACCCCGCCAACATCGCAGTTGCCGCTTCAAAATGCTTCTGGATGTCCTCTTCGCGAAGCTCCATCTGGTCTGCCGAAGTGCTCAAAGCGCAACCCTCACCTTCATTTCTCTATAAATATCCATATCTTAACGATAACTCAGCACCCGCCCCCCGGGGCTGACAACAAACTTTCGTACATCCGCAAACCCCGGAGGCCGCCGCTCTTCCAGCACCTGATAGGGGCGCTGCGGCAAGATGATGGACCGGCGCGTCATCGTGGCCCCGGTATCCGCGCCGCGCCCGCCAAAGGGATCAAGGGCAAATATCTCGCGCTCGACAGTGCCAAACCAGCCCTTTTTCTCTTCCTCAACCCGTTCGCTTTCCAGATCTTCAAACGTCCAGACCAGCGCCCAGTCCTCCCCCACGGGCGAGGCCGCCTCGGCCAGAACTTCGCGCAACGGTCCGCTTTGTTGGGTAAAGGCATGCGAATACATCGGCCCAAGGTGAAGCCGTCGCAACCGCTTTGGGTGCAGATCATCAAAGTCGCGGTCAAACCCGGTCGCCACTGTCAGCAGTTTCAGACCCGCAAGCGATTGCGCAATAAGGTGACGTTGGGCTTCGGGCCAGCGACGCTCGTCCTTGGGCAGACCGACGTCGCCGGTGTCTTCAACCTCCATCAGGTAGATAACCGGCAGGTTGACCTGGCTGTCGTAAACCGCCCAGTGCACCAGAAACCGGCGCCGACCATCCGAAGCATTCCCCAGCCAGATCGCCTCGGGATCATTCTGCGCCCAGAACAAATCCCCGCGCGTCAGTTCCTCGTAATAGCACCGCTGTGCCATCGCGAACTGAAGCTTGGTCGGGATCGACAACTCTCCGACGATCTGGCGGATCATCTGATCCATGAGTTCCTGCGTTGACGGCATACCCCGCAAATGGCGTTCAGCCTGTTGCGCGTCATTGGCCATGGTCAGGATTTCCGAATGCACCGGAAATCCGCTTTCATGGTTGTCAAAGGTCAGCGAGCCAAAGAACGTCCCCGTGTCCCGCCCGGTCAGAACATATTTATTCGACAAGGCGCGAAACGTGAATGCAATGCGCTGGATATAACTGGATATCACGTTCACCTCGGCGCGCGACAGCACGCCTTCGGTTTCCATCGTTGCCGCTACCCGCTGAAGATGCTGGGTGATTGCGCCGAACTTCTTGAAGTACCGGCGCACGGCGAACGTGTCGGTCAGGCCGACATGATCGCGGGTCAACTCTGACTTTGCCACTTAAGCCCCGTACAGGTTCTTGTCGTGCTTTTCCACAATCGCCTGAAAACGACGCGCAAACCTTTCGTCCGCCTTGGCTTTCTGCTCAAGGATCTTGCGCGCAAAAACCATGTGATCTTCGTGGGCTTCCATCATCTCGGCCATCCGGGTGTTGGTCGCACTGCCGATAGCGGCCATCGCGGCCTGCGCTTCTTTATCGGTCTGCACACCGATCTCGTTGATCCTATGCGCCACGTCCTGCTGCTGTGCGGTCTTCAGTGATTTGGTCAGGGCATCGTAAAGCACAACGCGCTGCTTGGTATCGGTCTGTAGTTTATTGATCAGAACCATCTGCGTCGCCGCCTGATTCTGAAGGCTATCAACCCAGGTCTTACCCTTCTCGATGTAGCGCTCCAATGTTTGCGAGTTGGCCAGTTTGACCTGCTCGTCCTGAACCATCGCGTTATATTTGGCATTCAGCCCGGCCAGTTCAGTTTCCAGCTTGGTGCGCGCCGCCGCGTCCTGCTCCACCGAGATCTTGTTCTCAAGCTTAATGATTTTGGGATCCATCGCCGAGATATCGGCCCGCAGCTTTTCAAGCCCGCCAACCGTCACTTCGCGCTCTTCCAGCGTCGACGCCAAATTCGCCTCAACCTTGATTTTCTGCTCATCCAGCAGTTTCAACTGCCCGTCCAGCAACGACACGATTGTGTCGGACTTACTGATCAGATCCTGCAGCTTGTCGTCGATATTGGCGGTACGCATGCGTTCTTGGCGCATAGCTTCGGATTTGCCGCGCGCAAACACACCGACAAAGCTTTCCCAGCCCGTCTTGGTGCGCATCCCCTCAAAGTCCTTCGAGAACTCCGACGTGACATCATCCAGACCCATAATCAGCTCGGCAATATTGGCGTTCATGGCGTCGGTATGGGCTTGCACATCCTCAAGCGAGGCATTTTCGATATCGACCATCGCCACGTCCCCGTCTTTCAACTTGGAACGGGCCGTTTCAATGCGGCTGGTAAGTTCGGAAATCTTGCCTTGAGTTTTCGCAACCTCGGCCTGACTTTCCCGGATCTGCGCATCGAAATCGGACATATCTTCTCCTCATTTTTTGAAATCAATTATTCTTGATATAGGCATTGTTATCGCATTTTACATCACTTCGTCATGCAATTTCGCGTCGCTAAAGGACGCAAATGGCGGGTTAATTCAACTTTCCCGGCTTGAAAATTATACTCGATTGTCGTTGCGCAATCTCGCCCGACCACGTCAGGATAACACAACGCAATCCAAAGTCAGAGGCCGCTATGAAACCGGGACCCAGAAACCTGATTACCGACGTGTCAGGCCTGACTGTGGGCAATGCCCATGACGCCAGTCTGCGCTCGGGCGCAACGGTGCTTCTGGCACAGTCGCCCTTGGCTGCAGCGGTGCACATCATGGGTGGTGCGCCGGGCACGCGTGAAACCGATTTGCTGACACCCGGACGGCTGGTCGCGCAGGTTGACGCCATCACCCTTTCGGGTGGATCAGCCTTTGGTCTGGATGCCGCGTCAGGTGTCGCGGACCGGCTACGCCGCGCGGGGCGCGGGTTTAGGGTTGGCGATCAGCGCGTGCCGATTGTACCGGGTGCTATCCTTTTCGATCTGCTCAATGGTGGCGACAAATCATGGGCGACCAACCCCTACCCCGATCTGGGCGCCGCGGCCTTTGATGCCGCCAATACTCAGTTCCGCCTTGGGACCGCCGGCGCGGGCTACGGCGCAACAACCCATGGCCTGAAAGGTGGACTGGGATCAGCGTCTGTTGTGATGTCATCGGGCATTACCGTGGGCGCGCTTGTAGCGGTGAACTCGGTGGGTTCGGTTCTGATGGGTCACGGGCCCCAGTTTCGCGCCGCTCCAAGCGAAATGGTGGGCGAGTTTGGCGGCCTGGGTGCGGGTATACCCGGTGATCCTTCCACTGAACCCGCAGCTGAAAAAGGTCAGGGAGAGGCGACGACGATTGCGATCGTTGCCACCGACGCGGCCCTTGATCAGGCCCAGCTTTCGCGCATTGCTGTCGCGGCGCATGACGGGATGGCCCGAGCGATCTGGCCGTCGCACACGCTTTTTGACGGCGATCTGGTTTTTGCAGCCGCAACAGGTGCGCGCCCACTGACCGACCCGTTGATCGAACTGTTTCAGCTGGGCCATGCCGCGGCGGTTTGTCTTGAGCGCGCGATTGCGCGCGGCGTCTACGAGGCGACAAGCACCGATGGCGACCTCTTGCCAAGCTGGTCGTCCCGGTTTGCAAAAAAGCCGGGGCTCTGACGCTTAGATCGCCCTGCGCGGCCCAAATAGCTCGGCCATCATCGGGCTGTCACTTTGTCCCAGATCATCGATCACATCAAAGTGGTGCCGCCCCGGCGCCACGATCAGTTTGGTTCCCGACCAGGCATCGCAAATCCATTGTGCCTGATCCAGAAAAGCCGACCGCTCTTCGGCGCCAACCCAAGAGATCACGCGCACATCTCGCCCCTTCTGACGCAGAATCGGGCTTTCGGCGGCGGCCTCGGCTGCGTCCAGCCGCAAATCCTCGTTCATCTTGGTGTCCATAAGCGGCCTCAAATCCGTAACCGGCGAAATTGCAAGCACACTTCTGAGCCGTTCAGAAACCACGCCCGGCAGATCAACGTCGTCGCAGATCATCCGCAAAACCAGATGCCCGCCCGCGGAATGCCCCGTCAACACGACCGGCCCCTTGGGCACCAATTCACAGGCCCGCTGCAATGCAGCCCGAATACAGCGGGTAATGTCACCAACCCGCACCTGTGGCGCCAATGGATAGGACGGCATCGCCACAGCCCAGCCGCGCGATGTCGCACCGGCCGCAAAATGGGACCAATAGCTGCGATCAAACGCGCGCCAATAGCCGCCGTGCACAAACACCATCACCCCCTCAGGCCGCCCCGCCGGCATGAACAGATCCAATGCCTCGCGCGGATCCGGGCCATAGGGCACATTCAGCCGCGCGCGCCCGACAGTATGTTCGATATGGCGAAAGTTAAGCGCCGCGTCTTCCCAGTACGGCAGATATTCATCGGCATCCGGTATGAAATCACGATTGGCATAGGCTATGTCGGGATCCATCTGGCCCTCCTTCGAACTTGAATTGAACTAGACATCCCCCCACCTGTCGTGCAACCCCATTGGCGAATTTGCACCCTCAGGGAGGAATGACCGATGTTGGATAGCAGAACCGATCTTGCCGGACTTTTGAACGATCCTGAACTTCTTGCAACCAAGGGATTTGTAGCCGGCGCATGGAGCGACGCTGAAAGCGGCGCAACCTTTGATGTCATCAACCCCGCACGCGGCGACGTGGTGGCCAAGGTCGCCGACCTCAGCCGCAAAGACGTCGCCCGCGCGATCGAGGCTGCGCGCATCGCGCAAAAAGACTGGGCAGCACGCGCAGCCAAGGAACGCTCGAACATCCTCAGACGCTGGTTTGATCTGATGATCGAACACCAAGACGACCTGGCCACAATCCTGACCGCCGAGATGGGCAAGCCACTGGCCGAAGCCAAAGGCGAGATCGCCTATGGCGCCTCTTTCGTTGAGTTCTTTGCCGAAGAGGCCAAGCGCGTCTATGGCGAGACTATTCCGGGTCACCAGGCGGACAAACGCCTGACGGTTATCAAGCAACCCATTGGCGTCGTCGGCTCAATCACGCCGTGGAACTTTCCCAACGCCATGATCACGCGCAAGGCGGCCCCGGCCCTTGCGGCGGGCTGTGCCTTTGTATCGCGCCCCGCAGAACTGACGCCGCTTTCGGCGCTGGCCCTTGGTGTTCTGGCCGAACGCGCTGGCATTCCTGCGGGCGTCTTTTCGGTTGTGCCATCAACCGATGCTTCGGCGATCGGCAAAGAGTTTTGCGAAAACCCATCCGTGCGCAAGCTGACCTTTACAGGCTCGACACCCGTTGGCCGCATCCTGCTGCGTCAGGCTGCGGATCAGGTCATGAAATGCTCGATGGAACTGGGCGGCAACGCGCCTTTCATCGTCTTTGATGACGCCGATCTGGATCAGGCGGTGATCGGTGCGATCGCCTGTAAGTTCCGCAACAATGGCCAGACATGTGTCTGCGCCAACCGGATCTATGTTCAGGCAGGGGTCTATGACGCGTTCGCCGAGAAGTTTTCAAAGGCTGTGAGCGCACTGAAAGTCGGCGATGGCCTTGATGGATCAGATCTGGGGCCGTTGATCGAAGCGAAAGCCGTTGAGAAAGTGCGCGATCACATCGCCGATGCAACCTCAAAAGGGGCGACAATTGCCTTGGGCGGCAAACCGCATGATCTGGGCCCGCTGTTCTTTGAACCCACGATCCTGACCGGGGTTACACAAGACATGAAGGTCTCTCAGGAAGAGACTTTTGGGCCTATGGCACCGCTCTTTAAGTTCGACACCGTTGAGGAGGTCATCGAGATGGCCAATGACACGATCTTTGGTCTGGCATCGTATTTCTATGCCAAGGATCTGTCGCGGGTGTACCGTGTGGCCGAAGCCTTGGAATACGGGATTGTCGGGATCAACACCGGCATCATCTCGACTGAAGTGGCGCCCTTTGGTGGCGTCAAGCAATCGGGACTGGGCCGCGAAGGCAGCCATCACGGCATCGATGAATACCTTGAACTGAAATACATGTGCATGTCGGTCTGATCCAATTGAGCGCCTTGCGGCGCGCGGTTTCTGGCACTGCGTGCGATGGGCTTGACTGCGAGAGAAAACAGCGATCCCCGCGGGCGGCTTTTGGCACGGCAGGTGCCAGCCTCCGGCGGGGATATTTTCAGAGAAATGAAGCTTAGCGGATCCGCAGTTCGGTTGCCGCATCAAAGACCATGGCGCTTTGAGTTGGGAAAATCAGGGCGACTAAAGAGCCTTCGGGCGCTGGATCGTCTTCGCCAGCTTCGACCACGATGCGTTCGCCATTTTTCGCGCCCAGATAGGTGTAGGACACGCCGCCGAGGGATTCGGTTAAATCCACGCTGTGTTTATCACCCGCAATGACCTGAATGTGCTGCGGTCGAATACCCAAAATGACCGGCGTGCCATTTGCGGGCAGGGCCACGGGGCTTTCGATCAGGATGTCGCCCAGCCCCGGGACGCGAAGTTTGCCTGCCTCGACGGTGGCGTTTAGAAAATTCATTGCAGGCGAGCCGATGAAACCGGCGACAAACCGGTTGTCGGGGTTTCGGTAAAGTTCCATCGGGGCGCCAACCTGTTCGATCCTGCCCCCCCGCAGGACGACGATCTTATCGGCAAGTGTCATTGCTTCGACCTGATCATGGGTGACATAGATCATCGTGGCGCCAATTTCCTTATGCAGGCGCGCAATTTCGACCCGCATTTCGACCCGCAGTTCTGCGTCGAGGTTGGACAGTGGTTCGTCGAAAAGGAAAACTTCGGGACCGCGTACAATGGCGCGCCCGATCGAGACGCGCTGACGCTGGCCACCAGACAGGGCCGCAGGTTTTCGGTTGAGGTAGTCATCAAGCTTCAGGATGCGGCTGGCCTCGGCTACTTTGGCCGCAATCTCGGCCTTGGGGTGGCCGGTCATCCGCAGGCCGAACCCCATGTTGTCGCGCACAGTCATATGCGGGTAGAGCGCATAAGTCTGAAACACCATCGCGACACCGCGGTCCGATGGGTCCATCCTCGTAACATCGCGCGCGCCGATGCTGATCTGGCCTTCGGTCGTTTCTTCAAGCCCTGCGACCATGCGCAGGAGCGTGGACTTGCCGCATCCCGAAGGTCCGACAAAGACGCAAAACTCGCCATTTTCAATCGTAAGATCGATACCGTGGACGACCTGAACATCGCCGTAGCGTTTTTTTACATTCGAGAGACTGACGCCGGACATTGGTCTAGCTCCTTGCTTTGGGCAATTGACGCTGTTCGTCGGGAAAGCGCCATGACTGCGCTTCGCGGGCGATATTTGCAGCGGTGCTCTGGATAAGGGGGACGTGCTTTTCGAGTGCCGCAAGCGACGTGCGATGCGTCGAACTGGTGACAGAAAGCGCACCCAGCACGCGGCCCGCCGCACTGAGGATCGGCAGGGCCACGCAGATAATTCCGGGCTCGTGCTCTTCTCTGTCAAACCCGTACCCAAGCTGGCGGATCTCTGACAGAGTGGCGCGCAGGGCGGCCTCATCCGTCAGCGTGTTGTCGGTGAAGCGGTGAAATGACTGCTGCGACAGGATACCCGAAAGCTGATCATCCTCAAGGAAAGCCAGCATCGCTTTGCCGACGCCTGTGCAATAGGCCGGGCCAACTTTGCCGGCTTGCGAATACATCTCGATCGGGTCCCGTGGGTTTCGTTTATCGACGTAAAGAACCTGCGCATGGTCAAGCTGTGCCAGGTGAACCGTTTCGCCGACAGACTTGGCAAGCGCGTCGATATGTGGTCGCGCCAGCGGAGCAAGCGAGGATTGTTCCCAAGCGGCATGGGCAAGCCGTACAAGGCGCACGCCCAACCCATATGTGTTCCGGTCTGGATCAAAGGCCAGCAGGCCTTGATTGGTCAGGGTTTGGACGAATCGATAAAGCGTCGCCTTGGGAAAGCGTGAACTTTCCAGAAGTTCCGAGAATCGCACAGGACGCCCAAAGCCCGCAATTTGATCCAGGACTTCCAGTGCCTTTCCGACTGTCCCATCACCCGAGATGGTAACACCTTGATTGTCGTTCACAATTTTCCTCCCCGCCGCGCTCGGTAGCAATAATCAGTCATCAGACCCGCGTTTTGGACTGTTGACAACCATAGGCCTGTTAGGATTAGAATTTCAATATGCAAAACTAAGTTTCATATATTGGAACTTTTTTATGGAAGCACCTAGGGAGGAAACCATGCATTCCATGCTCAAGACGTCCATCGCGGCGTTGGCGACAACTGTTGTAATGGCAGGTGGCGCCCTTGCGGCAAGTCACGCAAAACTGACCGGCGATCTGAAGATCTTTCTGGACACCTCGAACCCGGCGCCACGCGCAACCTTTGAGGAAATGATCGCCGAGTTTCAGGCTATGAACCCCGATCTGAAGATCGAAACGACGATCATCGACCGCGAAGCCTATAAGACGCAGATCCGCAACTTTCTGACAGCGAACTCGCCCGATGTCGCAACATGGTACGCGGGCAACCGGATGCTGCCTTATGTCAAGCCGGGCCTCTTTGAGGATGTATCGGATTTGTGGCAAGGTGATCTGGCCAAGGATCTGGCCTCGACCAAGTCGGCCATGACCATCGACGGAAAGCAGTGGGGCGTGCCCTATTCCTACTACCAGTGGGGCGTCTATTACCGCAAAGACATCTACAACGAGCTGGGTCTGTCCGAGCCAAAGACCTTTGCAGAGATGAAGTCGAACTGTCAGGCAATCCTGGACAGTGGCCGCAAGTGTTACACCATCGGCACCAAGTTCCTTTGGACAGCTGCGGGTTGGTTTGACTATCTCAACATGCGCACCAACGGTTACGAGTTCCACATGGACCTGACCGCAGGCAAAGTTGCCTGGACGGATGAGCGTGTCAAAAACACCTTTGCGAACTGGCGCGAGCTGATCGACATGGGTGCCTTCATCGACAATCACACGGCATACAGCTGGCAAGAGGCCATCCCGTTCATGGCCAAGGGCGAGGCGGCGGCCTATCTGATGGGCAACTTTGCAGTTGATCCGATCAAAGATGCCGGCGTGACGGACGACCAGTTGGACTTTTACCAGTTCCCGATGATCACCCAAGGCATCCCCATGGCCGAAGAAGCGCCAACCGATACCCTGCATATCCCGTCCAAGGCGGCAAACAAGGAAAACGCGCGCGCCTTTCTTAAGTTCGTCGCATCGGCACCGATCCAGACAGAGATCAACGCAAAGCTGGGTCAGCTTCCGGTAAACTCAAAGTCTTCGGTGAACGCAGACGACAAGTTCGTGGTCAAAGGCTTTAACATGCTGAACAACGCCTATGCTCTGGCGCAGTTCTTTGACCGGGACGCCCCGGCGGAAATGGCAAAAGCCGGTATGGAAGGGTTTCAGGAGTTCATGGTCAAACCAGACAACTTGGACAAGATCCTTGACCGTCTCGAACGCGCACGTGCACGCATCTACAAGTAAACGAGCCGCTTGGTTCTTTCGTAGTCAGCTTGGTTCTTTCGTAGTCAATTGTCGGGCGGCACACGCCGCCCGGCATTTCCGGGACCCATTTGCAAGCCTGCGGCTTTCAAATGCGCCCCTATTCAGGTGCCCAAACCCAAACGAGGACAAAGAGATGGCAGACACGTCGCTTCCCCTGCCTCAGAACCCCACCCCTCGGCGTTCGTGGTACAAGCGCAATGAAATCGCCGTCACTCCGTGGCTCTTTCTGGCGCCAGGCGTGGTATTCTTTGCCTTCTACGTTGTCTTTCCGATCTTTCAGTCGATCAACATATCCTTTTATCAGTGGGACGGGCTGGGCAAGGCGCAGTTTATCGGGCTTTCAAACTATGAGGAACTATACTGGGACGACGCATTCTACGTCTCTCTCAGAAATAACGTTATCTGGCTGGTGCTTTACTTGCTGGCAATTCCGGCCGGCTTGTTCATAGCGCTTTTCCTCAACCAGACCGTGACCGGTATCCGCCTGTATAAATCGCTCTTTTTCTTTCCCTTCGTGATCTCGCAGGTCGTTGTGGGGCTGGTCTTTACCTGGTTTTACGATCCAACATTCGGGCTATTGAACCAGATTATCGGCGTCTTTGGCCTTGGACCGATCAACGTGCTTGGCGACGAAAGATACGTCACTTACGGGATCATCGCGGCTGGCCTCTGGCCCCAGACCGCTTATTGCATGATCCTTTATCTGACCGGTCTCAACGCCGTCGATCCCGAACAGATCGAGGCGGGGCGGCTGGATGGTGCACGGGGATGGAAAATGCTGTGGTTCATTATCGTACCACAACTCAAGCCCGCGACCTTCATCGCCTTTGTCGTGACCATCATTGGCGCTTTGCGATCGTTCGACCTGATCTCGATCATGACAAACGGCGGGCCGTTCGGTGAAAGCCGGGTTCTGAGCTTTTACATGTTTGAAGTCGCCCTGTCTGAATACGGGCTTCGCATGGGATACGGCGCGGCCATCGCCGTTATCCTCTTTCTGATCATGCTGCTCTTTATCGGCTATTTCTTGTGGTCAATGTACCAAGACGACAAGGCGGCTCGCTGATGTTTCCGACCCCCATCGCCAAAACCTCGCGCAGCTGGCAGGTGACCTATCAAACCCTTCTGCCTATTGCGTTGGTTTTGTGGTTGTTGCCGCTGATCGCAGTCGCGGTTTTTTCGGTCAAACCTGCGGGCGATTTTTCAAACGGAAACTACTGGGGCCTGCCCACGTCCTTTGATTTTGCCGCCAACTATGGCCGCGTCTTTTTCGACAGCGACATGCCGCGCTACCTTTTGAATTCGGTCTTCATCACGGTGCCAACGGTGATCGGCGCGGTCGCCCTCTCGTCGATGACCGGGTTTGCCTTGGGCATTTACCGTTTTCGCATGAACCTCTTGGTGTTTTTCATGTTCGTTGCAGGCAACTTTGTGCCGTTTCAGATCCTGATGGTGCCGGTCCGCGATCTGACGCTGAACCTTGGGCTTTATAACACCAAGACCGGGTTGGTCCTTTTCCACATCGCTTTTCAGACCGGGTTCTGCACGCTGTTCATGCGCAACTTTATCCGCGCCCTGCCCTATGAGTTGATTGAGGCCGCACGCGTCGAGGGCGTTGCTGAATGGCGGATTTACTGGTTCGTCGTTCTGCCCCTGATGAAACCGGCAATCGCCGCGCTGGCGGTGCTGATCTTTACCTTCATCTGGAACGACTATTTCTGGGCCATCGTTCTGACCCAGGGTATCGAAAGCCAACCGGTCACCGCAGGCATCACCAGTTTCAATGCCCAGTACCGCGCCGCCTATAACCTGATGAGCGCAGGCTCAATCGTCGCCGCACTTCCACCTGTTGCGATGTTCTTTGCCATGCAGAAACACTTTATCGCCGGCCTGACACTTGGCGCCGTAAAATAGACACCCGCGAAAGAGATCGGTCGCCAGATGCAAACATGGAGAGTAGATGATGGCCGCCAGACGATAGTTCTGGCCGCGCGTTCCAAAAACCTTCCACAGGTTGTCTATTGGGGTGCAACTCTGCCCGCGGACGAAAATCTGGACACGCTTCTGGCGGCTCACGCAATCGACCTCACCGGCGGAATGCTTGATCAGATCGCTCCGCTTTCAATTCAGCCTGAGGCCTCACAAAGCTTTCCCGGCCTGCCGGGCCTGACGTTGCGCGACCTTGACGGCTCGCCGCTTTTGCCCAAGTTCACCTATGCAAGCACCCAGCAAACCGACGCCAGGCTGGTCCTGAGGTTTCACGATGCGGAAAATCAGCTGAACTATACCGCCCGGATTGACAGTGACCGCGAAACCCATGTGCTGGCCATATGCGCCAAGATCGAAGCGACCAGCGCGATCCATCTGCATTGGCTTGCAGCGCCGGTTCTTCCCGCGCCACAAAACTCGGATCATATGATCGAGTTCTCGGGCCGTTGGTGCGGCGAATTTCAATCGACCCGAACACCGTGGTCAGCCGGGATCAGGCATCGCGAAAACCGAACAGGCCGCACCGGCCACGAACATTTCCCGGGCCTTTTGGTCCCGTGTTTTGGTGCGACCAACACACAAGGCGAAGCTTATGGGTTTCACTATGGCTGGTCTGGTGGGCACACGATGTTGGCCGAAGAACTGCCAGATGGCCGCCGCCAAATTCAGTTTGGCCATGCCGCGGGCACGTACCAGAAACCGGCGCCATTGTTCGAAACAGCACCACTTTATGTGACCTATTCCGCCCAAGGGCTGAACGGCGTCGCAACCAGCTTTCAACGCCACCTGCGCGACCGCGTGGTTCAGCCCGCTCAACCCGACCGCCCGCGCCCCGTGCACTATAACTGCTGGGAGGCGGTCTATTTCGATCACCAGATCGACACGCTTTGCGATATTGCAACACGCGCCGCCGATCTGGGTGCCGAACGGTTCGTGCTGGATGACGGCTGGTTCGGCACGCGCGACGATGACACCCAAAGTCTGGGCGACTGGGATGTCGATAGCCGAAAATTTCCGGACGGCCTTGGGCCGCTCATCAGCCATATCCATGAACTGGGAATGACCTTTGGTCTTTGGTTTGAACCCGAGATGGTCAACCCCGACAGCGATCTTTACCGCGCGCGTCCTCAATGGGCTTTGGGCGGCCCCGACCAACAGCTTGGGCGCAGCCAGATGGTTCTGAACCTGGCCCTGCCAGAGGTGCGCGACTATCTTTTTGACAAGATGAACAACCTCTTGTCACAGCTGCCCATCGACTACGTGAAATGGGACCACAACAGGGTTCTGCCACACCCCAGCCCTGAACAGACCTATGGTCTCTACGCCTTGCTGGACAAGCTGCGCGCCACCTTCCCCAATGTCGAAATTGAAAGCTGCGCCTCGGGCGGCGGGCGCATCGATTTTGGCATTCTCAGTCGCACCCAAAGGGTTTGGCTTTCAGATTCCAATGACGCCCTTGAGCGGCTGAAAATTCAGCACAACGCCGCGTTGTTTTTGCCTGCCTCCGTCACCGGCAGCCACGTCGGCCCACGCCGATGCCACACATCGGGACGCACGTTGGATATTTCGTTGCGCGCATGGGTCGCGGCCCAGCGCCACATGGGGTTCGAGATGGACCCGCGCGAGTTGAACGCACAGGAAGAAACCGTGCTGAAAGACGTCACGACCTGGTGGAAAAGCAATCGCAACTGGATGATGCAGGCAGACATCTTGCGGCTCGACAGCCCCGACAACGCGGTTATCGCAGAACAGCAACTGGCGGCCGACAAATCGCGGTTCGTGGCCTTTATTGCCAAGGCCGAAACCTCGCGCCAAATCTCGCCCCGCCCCATGCGCCTCACCGGGCTGGAACCCGGCGCGCGCTACCGGATCGAACTATTGAACCGGCAAGAGGCGTCAACCCTGTCACGCGGCAACCCGGCCCTTAAGAACGGGCCGATCGACGTATCCGGGGCGTATCTGTTAAACCACGGGCTTACGCTGCCATGGTCATTTCCCGAAACCATGTGGGTTGTCGAAGGCCAAAAACTATGATCCGCGTCAACCCGAATGCCCACTGCGCTGGCACATCGACACGCCACCTGAAAGCGGGCAGCAACGTGCACCCGTACAAAGTTAACCTGCCAACTTCCGAGGCTCTGACATGAACGCAGTCTTTCCGGACCTCAAAGGAACATCCGTCTTTATCACTGGCGGAGGCTCGGGCATAGGCGCAGCCCTCACGCTGGGCTTTCTGCAACAAGGTGCCAAAGTTGCATTTGTTCAGCGCTCAGACGGAACCCAGTTTTGCGACGAAATGGAAAAGGCGACCTCGAACCGCCCGCTCTACATCCCCTGCGACATCACTGACATAACCGCCCTACGCGCCGCGGTTCACGACGCGGCCTCGGCCCACGGCCCGATCCGGACATTGGTCAACAACGCCGCCAACGACCAGCGCCACACAATCGCCGACGTAACCGAAGAATTCTGGGATCAGATGCAGGCAATCAACCTCAAAGCCTACTTCTTTGCCGCTCAGGCTGTCATTGAAGGGATGAAAGCAGCCGGTGGCGGTTCGATCATCAATTTCTCTTCGATCAGCTACATGATGGGCAACGCAGGGTACCCTTTGTACACCGCCGCGAACGCCGCGATCAACGGCATGACCCGGTCTCTCGCCCGCGAGGTTGGTGGCGACCGGATCCGGGTCAACGCTCTGGCGCCCGGCTGGGTCCTGACACAGAAACAAAAGGATCTTTGGGTCACAACAGAAGGCCTTGCCGCCCATGTCGCGCGTCAATGCCTCAAAGACACGCTGGACCCTGATGACATCGTCGGCGGCACCCTCTTTCTGGCCTCCGACATCTCCCGGATGATGACCGGTCAGGCCCTTGTGATCGACGGCGGCGTGGTGGTGACGGGCTGATGGACACACCCCCGATCTCTGCAAGCTGGATTGCCGTTGACTGGGGCACGTCACAACTGCGCGCCTGGGCTATGGATGCAAACGCCCAAGTCCTGGCCTCGTGCATTTCCGATCGCGGCATGGGCCATCTGACGCCGGGCGCATTCGAAGGCGCGCTTTTGGACACGGTCGGCGCATGGCTTAACGGCCCAACCACCGTTTTGGCCTGCGGCATGCTGGGCTCGCGCCAGGGCTGGGTCGAGGCTCCTTACCATACCGTTCCCTGCGCGCCATTGCCCGGCGGTTTCGCCCGTCCCATCGTGAAAGACCCGCGCCTTGACGTCCATGTCATCCCCGGCCTGAAACAAACAAAACCCGCCGATGTCATGCGCGGCGAGGAAACCCAGATTGCGGGGTTCCTGACGCTCAATCCAAAGTTTGACGGCATCATTTGCCTGCCCGGAACCCATACCAAATGGGCCCATGTGTCGGCCGACGAGGTCGTGTCATTTCAGACCTTCATGACGGGCGAGCTGTTTTCGGTTTTGGCCGACGCCACGGTCCTGCGCCACACAGTCGCCTCCGGCGGTTGGGATGACGTGGCCTTTCAGGACGCCCTCTCTGAAACACTTTCGCGCCCCGAACGCCTTGCAGCCCTACTTTTCTCGCTGCGCGCCGAAAGCTTGATCGACAACCTGACTGGCCAGACCGCCCGCGCGCGTTTGTCGGGGCTGTTGGTCGGTGCCGAACTGGCAGCCGCCCGCCCCTATTGGCTGGGTCAGGAAATCGCCGTCCTTGGCGCCCCTGAAATTTCCCGCGCCTATCAGAGCGCATTGATGTCCCAAGGGATCACGCCCATTATCGCCGAAGGTACCCAGATGACACTTGCCGGCCTGACCGCCGCCCATTCACAACTTGTCGAGGCCTGACATGAGCCGCCCCCTAATCGCCATCCTGCGCGGCATCGAACCCGCCGAAGCGGCCCAAATGGCCGCCACGCTGATCGACGCCGGGATTGACCGGATCGAGGTCCCTCTGAACTCGCCCGACCCCCTGCTGAGCATTCAGGCCATGGCCAAATCGCACGGCGCCCACGCACTTATCGGTGCCGGCACTGTCCTGACACCCAAAGACGCCGCCGCCGTCGCCGAAGTTGGCGGCAAACTGATCGTCTCGCCCAACACGGACACAGACGTAATCAAAGCCACGACCGCACTTGGTCTGCAATCCTTTCCCGGCGTTCTCACACCCAGCGAATGCTTTGCCGCCCTCAAAGCAGGCGCAACCGGTCTCAAGGTTTTCCCGTCATTTCAGATGGGCACCGAAGGGCTGAAAGCCCTGCGCGCCGTTCTGCCTTATGAAACTCAAGTCTTCATGGTCGGCGGCGTCGGACCCCAAAACTTTAGCGACTGGCTGACCGCCGGCGCATCGGGCTTTGGCATCGGCACATCTTTGTACAAACCCGACCGCTCTGTCGAAGACGTCGGCGCCCGTGCCCGCGAATTGGTCGCGGCCTTTGACAGTGCCGCAATATGATTTTTGATGATCGCCGTTGCACCCTTGGCGAAGGCCCCCTTTGGCACCCCACCCGCCATCAGCTTTTCTGGTTTGATATCATCGGCAAGCGACTTTTGACGCGTGACGCTTCTGGCCCCCGGGAATGGACCTTTGACAACCACGTATCCGCCGCCGGATGGGTTGATCAAACTACGCTTTTGATCGCCTCTGACAAAGGGTTGCACCGATTTGATATCGACACCGGCCATAGCGATCTGGTCACCGCGCTAGAGGCCGACATCCCCCTGACCCGCTCCAACGATGGCCGCGCCGACCCTTGGGGCGGCTTTTGGATCGGGACGATGGGCTACAACTCTGAACCCGGCGCTGGCGCAATTTACCGCTACTACAAAGGCGAGCTGCGCAAGCTCTTTTCGCAAATTACCGTCCCCAACGCGATCTGCTTTGCACCCGATCAACTGCACGCCTATTTCACCGACACTCCGACCCGCATCATAAATCGCCAACCACTTGACCCCAAATCCGGCTGGCCCTTGGGAACCGCGTCGGTCTTTGTCGATCTCAATGCCGATGGCCTAAACCCCGACGGGGCCGTCATCGACGCCCAAGGCAACCTCTGGAACGCCCAATGGGAAGCCAGCCGCGTCGCCGTCTACTCGCCCAAGGGCCAACTCACCCACGCCATCGAATTGCCCGCGCTCAAAACAACCTGCCCGGCATTTGGAGGCGATGACCTGAAAACGCTCTTTTGCACCTCCGCCGCCGAAGGGCTGGATGGCAAAGACGACGGCCTGACTTTCTCTCTTCAACAAAAAGCAAAAGGCCAGCGCGAACATCAGGTCCAACTCTGATCACATTCTTCTTTGCCTAAATACTCAAAAGACCACCACAGACCACAAAGGGCACACCCCTCAATGAAGCGCACGCTCGGCACCTGCTACTATCCCGAACATTGGCCCGAAGAGATCTGGACCAAAGATGCCCGCCGCATGGTCGAGGCCGGGCTAAGCTGGGTCAGGATCGGCGAATTTGCCTGGTCGCGCCTTGAACCGAACCCCGGCGCAGTTGATCTCGGCTGGCTGGATCGCGCCATCGAAACACTGGGCTCTGCGGGCCTCAAAGTGGTCTTGGGCACGCCCACCGCAACGCCGCCTCGCTGGATGATCGACCGTCACCCCGACATGTTGGCCCATGACGCGGCGGGCCGCCCGCGCAAGTTCGGCTCGCGCCGGCACTACTGCTTTAGCCATCTTGGCTATCGCCGCGAATGCGCGCGCATCGTGCGCATCCTTGCCGAACGCTACGGCCAGAACCCGCATGTCACAGCCTGGCAAACCGACAATGAATATGATTGTCACGACACCGCACTGTCATACTCGCCAGCAGCGCAAGGCCTCTTTCGTGACTGGCTGGCCCAGCGGTATCAGTCGGTCTCGGCGCTCAATCGCGCTTGGGGCAACGTGTTCTGGTCGATGGAGTACGATAGTTTTGACCAGATCGATCTGCCCAACCTGACGGTCACTGAACCCAATCCGTCGCACGTCATGGATTTTCGCCGCTTTTCGTCCGCCCAGGTTGTCGCGTTCAACCGCGTTCAGACCGACGAACTGCGTGCGCATTCGGACGCGCCGATCATTCACAACTACATGGGCCGCATCACCAGTTTCGACCACTTCGAAGTGGGTGCGGACCTCGATATCGCCAGCTGGGACAGCTATCCGATGGGGTTCCTTTTGGATCGCGTCGATGCCTCGGCCGAGGAAAAGCGCCACTATCTGCGGCAGGGAGACCCCGACTTTCAAGCCTTTCACCATGACCTCTACCGCGCGGTCGGGCGCGGGCGATGGTGGGTGATGGAACAGCAACCCGGCCCTGTGAACTGGGCCCCATGGAACCCTGCGCCGCTGCCCGGAATGGCGCGCCTTTGGGCGTGGGAGGCTTTTGCCCATGGTGCTGAAACCGTCTGCTATTTTCGTTGGCGACAGGCGCCATTTGCACAAGAGCAAATGCACGCAGGGCTTTTGCGCCCCGACAATCAGCCCGCCCCGGCGCTGGCCGAAGCCGCACAGGTCGCCGCCGAACTTGCATCGATGCCCGAGACCGAGCCCGCCCCCGCACCCGTGGCCTTGGTTTTTGACTACGCAGCCGCCTGGGCATCCCAAGCCGAACAGCAGGGCGCCGATTATGACTATTTCGGGCTGGTTTTTGATGTCTACCGTGGCCTGCGAAAGCTGGGCGTCTCGGTTGATATCCTGCCACCGGACGGCGATCTGTCGGGCCACTCTCTGGTTATCGTTCCGGGCCTTGTGGTCGCGCCGGACGACCTGACCAAACGGATCACCGGCAAGGCCCTGATCGGTCCGCGCACAGGCGCCAAGACGCCGGATCTGGCGATCCCTGCCGCCTTGCCGCCCAACCTGCCCGGGCTCGACACGAAAGTCGCCTTTGTTGAAACCCTGCCGCCAGATGCCGCGATGCCACTGGAAGGCGGCGGCGCATTTCAGCGCTGGCGCGAAGAACTGGTAGGAACCGCAGATGTCGCCGAGCGGCTAACCGATGGGCGTGCGGCAATTGTCCGGGCCGGCCCGATCACATATCTTGGCGGGTGGCCCGACCCCCAGGCAATGACCCGGATACTTCAGTCCGAACTGTCCAAGGTCGGCGTCGCGACCGACCTCATGCCCCAAGGCCTGCGCAGACGCGACACCGCCCATCATCGCTTTTGGTTCAACTACAGCGCTGAACCGGTTGCCATGGGTAAGCTCAGGCTTGAACCCGGCGGCGTCCACTGGGAAGCGCGGCCTTGAACCGTCTCCCGTTTGGAGTGACCAAGAACGGCGAGATGGTCGAACGGATCACCCTGTCCAATGACCAGCTGACGCTGTCTTTTCTGACTTTGGGCGCGGTCCTGCAGGATGTGCGCCTTGCGGGTGTGCCTTACCCGCTGACGCCGGGCTCTGACCGGGTTGAGGCTTATCTTGGCCCGCTGGCAAGCTACGGCGCTATGATGGGCCCGGTGGTAAACCGCATCCGAAACGCACAGGTCACGATCGGCGCACAGCGTTACAGGTTAGAAAAAAACCTGCCCGGCCAGCACTGCCTGCACTCGGGATCTTCAGGCACACAGTCGCGGGTTTTTGACGTAACCCACTGTGGGCCGGACAGATTGGACCTGACCGTTGAACTACCCGATGGGGCATGTGGCCTGCCCGGAAACCGCAGGATCACCGTCAGCTATCGCCTGTCGCACCGCAGGCTGAGCATAGAAGTGACGGGCGAAACCGATGCGCCCACGCTGATGAACCTTTCCAATCACAGCTACTGGAACCTCGACGGCTCGCCAACTTACGCCGGTCACAAACTGACCATTGCCGCCAAGAGCTACTTGCCCACCGACAAAGACCTGATCCCGACGGGTCAGGTCAGGGATGTGACGGCGACAGAATTCGACTTTCGCGAAAGCCGGGTTCTGACCGCCAGCGCCGACAGTTTCTATGACCATAACTTTTGCCTTGCACGGGCGCGTGGCCCGTTGCGGCCAGTGGCAAAATTGACGGGTCAATCGGGCGTCATGCTTACGGTTGAGACAACCGAACCCGGCCTGCAATTCTATGACGGTGCAAAGATGAACAGCGGCGCCTTCACCGGCCATTCAGGCGCGCCTTACGGTCCCTACCAAGCCCTGGCGCTGGAAACCCAGGCCTGGCCGGACGCCCCGGCAAACCCGACTTTCCCCCCCATCAACCTGAACCCCGGCCAGCAGTACCGCGCGCTGACCCGATATGAGTTCGGTCACAACTAACGACACCGCCCGCCGCTAATCAGGGGCGCCCCAACCGCCGCCACCGGGCGTGTACATCTCAAAGACACCGCCGCTTGGCAGATCAACCTCGTCGTTGCCTTTAAGGCGCCGCCGCTCGCCGTTTGGGAACACGGCCCAGTCCTCGCCCAAAGCGCCATCCTTGCCACCCATAGCGCCAAATGGCGCCCGTACGCGCCGCGAACACAAGGTTGTCACGGTTACAGGTTCGTTGAAATGCATGACCCTGATGACGCCGTCACCGCCGCGCCATTTACCGCCGCCACCTGACCCGCGCCGAATTCCAAAAGCTTCCAGCCGCACGGGAAAGCGTTTCTCCAAAATCTCAGGATCCGTCATCAACGTGTTTGTCATATGGCTTTGCACCGCGTCACAGCCGTCAAACCCAGGTCCCGCGCCGGTACCTCCGGCAATCGTCTCATAGTTCTGAAACGCCTCATTACCCCAGACGAAATTGTTCATCGTTGCCTGCGATCCCGCCATCACACCCAAGGCGCCGTAAAGCGCGTTGCACGCGGCCTGACTGACCTCGGTGTTGCCGGCGATCACCGCCGCCGGATAAACCGGGTTCAGGAATGTCCCCTTGGGCGCAATGATTGTCAGTGGCTTCAGGCACCCTTCGTTCAGCGGAATATCGGCACCGACCATTGTGCGGAACACGTAAAGCACCACTGCGCGGCAAACGGCAAAAGGCGCGTTGTAATTGCCCTCTGCCTGCGGCGACGTGCCTGTGAAATCAACAACTGCCCGGCGCTGGTCACGGTCAACACTGACTTTGACGGCGATGACCTGACCATCATCCTGCACATAGCGAAAGGCGCCATCCCTGAGGTTACCAATCACGCGCCGCACGCTTTCTTCGGCGTTGTCCTGAACATGGCCGGTATAGGCCTGAACCACGTCCAGCCCGTAAACACCCACCACGCGCAAAAGCTCGCGCCGCCCGGTTTCATTGGCCGCAACCTGCGCCTTCAGATCCGCAAGGTTCTGCGCGATGTTGCGACAGGGGTATTTGCCCGACGACAGTATTGCGCGCGCCTCGTCCTCCAGAAACGCGCCAGCGCGCACCAGCTGGACGTCATCGATCAAAACCCCCTCGTCCTCGATGTGCTGGCTGTCAGGCGGGGCCGATCCCGGTGTGCGCCCACCGATATCCGCGTGATGCCCGCGCGACCCCATCCAAAAGACGACCCTGCCGTCCGAAAATACCGGCGTCACAACGGTGACATCCGGCAAATGCGTGCCCCCGTTATAGGGCGAGTTCAACATCCATGCGTCGCCCTCACCAATCTTTCCCGCGTTGTCGCGCATAACGGTTTTGATGCTGTCTGACATGGATCCCAAATGCACCGGAACATGCGGGGCATTGGCCACCAGATCACCGCTTTCGTCAAAGATTGCACAGGAAAAATCCAACCTTTCCTTGATGTTAACCGACCACGAGGTATTGGCCAGCGTCGCACCCATCTGATCGGCAACCGACATGAACAGGTTATTGAACACCTCAAGCAGTACCGGATCAGCCTCAGTGCCCGCAGCAGGCGGGCGCGCCTTGGCCGAAGTGTGCTCAAACACCAGATTGCCCAAGGCGTCGACCCGTGCCCGCCAACCGGGTTCAACCATATTGGTGCCCGTGGGTTCGGTGATGATCGCAGGCCCTTCAACCAAAGTATCCGCGGCAAGCTCGCGCCGGTCATAAAGCGCCACCGGCTCGCCCTTTCCGGCCACATAGACCGGGACCCGGGCCAGCCATTTACCGGACCCATTCAAGACCACCCCAACGGGTTCCTCGCCCGTGGCACCAATGGCCTCAACACTGACCATTTCGAACTGAACCGGGCGCTCTGGCGTGACAAAGCCGAACCGCTGTTTGTGGGCCTGCTCAAAATCTTCCAGCATCTCTTGCGGCAAGCCGAACGGCACTTCCAGTGACTGGTGCGATCCCTCGTAGCGAAGATGCGCGCGCTCAAGACAGGTGATGTCACGGACACCCTGCGCCTCAACCTCGCCGCGCGCCTCGGCCGAAATCAGGGCCAGCGTTTCACCAGCGACACCTGCCTCGGCCAGCGGCAGATCCAGCTGCCGCTCGCGCAGCGTACGTACCTCGGCCAGCCCCATGCCATAGGCCGACAGGACCCCGGCATGCGGATGTACCAGAACTCGGCGCATCCCCAGCGCATCCGCCACCAGACAGGCATGCTGACCACCGGCGCCCCCGAAACATTGCAAAGTGTAACCGGTAACGTCATGGCCCCGCTCGACACTGATCTTTTTGATCGCATTGGCCATATTGTCGACGGCGATACGCAAAAACCCTTCGGCCACCTCTTCGGGTGAGGCGGGCGGCGAACCCGTCGCCGCAGCAATCTCGGCCGACATCGTCGCGAATTTTTGGGCCACAACGCCACTGTCCAGCGGCAGATTACCCTCCAGCCCGAACACCGACGGAAAATGATCGGGGTTCAGTTTTCCCAGCATCACGTTGCAATCGGTAACCGTCAGCGGCCCACCGCGCCGATAACAGGCCGGTCCGGGGTCGGCCCCCGCACTTTCCGGCCCGACCTGATAACGCCCGTCGCGGAACGTGCAGATTGACCCGCCACCGGCGGCAACGGTGTGAATATCCATCATTGGGGCGCGCATCCGAACGCCCGCGACCTCGGTCTCGAACGACCGCTCGTAGTTGCCTGCATAGTGGCTGACGTCGGTAGAGGTACCGCCCATGTCAAAGCCGATCAGCCGGTCAAACCCCGCCGCCTCGCCGGTTTTGACCATGCCGACGATCCCGCCCGCAGGACCCGACAAAATGGCATCCTTGCCCTGAAACAGGCTGGCATCGGTCAGCCCGCCGTTGGACTGCATGAAAAGCAATCGCTCAACCCCGCCACGCCCCAGATCCAGCGCCGATGCGACCTGATCGACATAGCGCCGAAGGATCGGCGACAAATAGGCATCCACCACCGTCGTATCACCGCGCCCGACAAGCTTGGCCAGACGCGAAACCCGGTGACTGATCGACACTTGTGTAAACCCGATGTCCGTAGCGATCCTGGCTGCGCGAACTTCATGTTCAGGGTTCAGATAGCCATGCAGAAAGGCAATCGCCGTCGCCCGGTAGCCCGCTTTGTAGGCACCTTCCAGCGCCTTGCGCACCGCCGCCTCGTCAAGGTCGCGCAGGGTCTGACCGTCGGCATCCATCCGTTGCGGGATTTCCGCAACCTCTTGGTACAACAGATCGGGCCGCTTGATATGCAGGTCAAAAAGACGGGGTCGATTTTGATAGCCGATCCGCAAAAGATCGCCAAACCCTTGGGTTATCAACAAAAAGACACGCTCTCCCTTGCGCTCCAGCAAGGCGTTCGTGGCAACCGTTGTCCCCATTTTCACAGCCCGCACAGCACCCTTAGGCAACGGCTGGTCCGGGCCTAACCCCAGGTGATCGCGAATACCCTGAACGGCGGCATCACGGTACCTTTCGGGGTTTTCCGACAACAGCTTGTGCGTTGTGATCTGACCATCTGGTGCCCGCGCAACAATGTCGGTGAACGTCCCACCCCGGTCGATCCAAAACTCCCACTGTCCACTCATGCCGCCCTCGCCTGATCTGTTCAAAGGGCATCTTCGTGCACCCGGCGCCCGGCAACAAGAGAGATCGCAATGCATCGCCGCCCTAAATCGCCCAGATCATGCACGCCGGAAGGGTGGCATCAGGTAACGGCAACCTGACCAAAAACCTCTCGCAACACGCTGGTGATGCAAGATAATCAGAACTCAACTCAGGCGATTAACTGTTTTACATAACTCGCAGGTTCACCCAAGGTAACCGCAACATAGGAGCACTTATGAGAACCCAAGTTGCAATTATTGGCGGCGGACCCTCGGGATTGCTGCTGTCTCAGTTGCTGCATACCCAAGGCATCGAAAGTGTCGTGATCGAACGCCGCACGCGCGAACATGTCTTGTCGCGGGTGCGCGCCGGTGTTCTGGAACAAGGCTTGGCCGGGCTGATGCGTCAGGCGGGCGTTGGCGCGCGAATGGACGAACAGGCCTTTGTTCACGACGGCACGCTGATTTCATACGACGACCAGATGTTCCGCATCGATTTCACGGAACACACGCAACAACCGGTTCTGATCTACGGCCAGACCGAACTGACCCGCGATCTTTACGAGGCGCGCGAGGCCGCAAATGGCCAGTTTATCTTTAACGCCGAAAAGGTCGTGATCGAGGACGCCAAATCTGACCTCCCCTATGTGACCTGCACCTCCGAAGGCAAAGACTATCGCATCGATTGCGATTTCGTGGCCGGTTGTGACGGGTTTCACGGCATCAGCCGCAAGACCATCCCCGAAACCGTGCGCACCGAATACGAAAAGATCTATCCCTTCGGCTGGCTGGGCATCCTGTCGGAAACCCCCCCGGTTGATGATGAGCTTATCTATTCCAACTCGCCGCGTGGCTTTGCCCTTTGCTCCATGCGCAACGAAAAACTCAGCCGCTATTACATTCAGTGCGCCGCCTCTGATCGACCCGAAGACTGGTCCGACGATCTTTTTTGGGACGAACTGCGCTACCGTGTCCCACAATCGGTCGCTGACCGCATGATTACTGGCCCGTCGATTGAAAAATCCATTGCGCCGCTGCGATCCTTTGTTTGTGAACCGATGCGCTGGGGCCGCCTGTTTTTGTGCGGTGATGCCGCCCACATCGTGCCGCCAACCGGCGCCAAGGGGCTGAATACCGCCGCCTCGGATGTGCATTACCTGTTCAACGGGCTTCGGCAGTTTTATCAGGAAGATGACACCGAAGGCATCGACCGATACTCTGAACATGCGCTCAGCCGTGTCTGGAAGGCAGAACGCTTTAGCTGGTGGTTCACCGCCACAACACACCGCTTTCCCGATCAGCCCGGGTTCGAACAAAAGATGCAGCGCGCTGAACTTGAGTTCCTGCAATCCAACAAATCCGCCCAGGCCGCGTTGGCCATAAACTACGTAGGATTACCGTACTGATGCAGATGGCCCAGTTTGACGATGTCAGCATTCATTGGCGCCAGGATGGCGACCCCTCGGGGCGCCCTGTCGTCTTTGCCAACTCTCTGGGAACGAATCTGCGACTTTGGGACAAGGTCATCCCGCTTTTGCCCCAGAACCTGCGCCTGATCCGTTGGGACAAACGCGGCCACGGCCTGTCGTCCTGTCCAAAACCACCCTACGCGATGGGCACACTGGTGCGCGATGCTGAACGGCTATTGGATCACCTCGACGTGCGCGATTGCGTCTTTGTGGGGCTTTCGATCGGCGGCATGATTGCCCAAGGTTTGGCCGTCAAAAGGCTGGACCAGATCCGCGCGCTGGTCCTGTCGAACACCGGCGCCAAAATCGGCACAACCGAGCTTTGGAAAAGCCGCATTGCCACCCTGCAGAAAAGCGGTATCGAAGCCATCTCTGACCAGATCCTTGAACGCTGGTTTGACCGCAGTTTTCGCGAAACGGCCGAGTTTGAGGCGTGGAAAAACATGCTGATCCGCACGCCTCTGGATGGCTATCTGGGCTGCTGTCACGCAATCGCGGGCACTGATTTCTATACGCCCACCTCCGGGCTTCGCTTGCCAGCCCTTGGCATCGCCGGAAGCGAAGACGGCTCGACCCCGCCCGATCTTGTGCGCGAAACGGTCGGACTGATCCCCGGTTCAAAATTTCAGATCATCCGCCGCGCAGGCCATTTGCCATGCGTCGAAGCGCCAGAGGAATACGCCAAGGTCCTGACAGGTTTTCTGAAAGAAACCGGCCATGTCTGATCGCATTGAAAAAGGCGACCAGATCCGCAGAAAGGTGCTGGGCGACGCCCACGTCGATCGCGCCGAGGCAGCAAAAACCGATCTCGATGAGCCTTTTCAAACGCTTATCACAGAGGGCGCCTGGGGCAATGTCTGGGCGAGTGATCGCATTTCACTGCGTGAACGTTCAATGCTGACGCTGGCCCTTCTTGCTGCAACCGGAAACTTTGACGAGATCGAAATGCACATCCGCGCCACCGCCCGCACAGGCACGTCGAAATCAGACGTGCTGGAGGCATTCCAACATGTCGCGATCTATGCCGGTGTGCCCAAGGCAAACAAGGCCCTGAAGATTGCCAAAAAGACCTTTGCCGACATGGAAAACGACGACTGAACCGCCCCGCGCGCCCGGGGCCTCAGAACACTCTAGTTTCCGACATTTCCGATCCCGCCCAGAACCATATCGGTGACCAGATCACCGTACTCTTCGCGGCTGATCCCGCGATCGGCGCTGAACCACAGATACATCCAGTTCAGGATCCCAAAGACCGACATTGTGACCGCGCGCGCAACCTCGGGCTTTGCAAAGCCGCCGCCCGGAACCACAGCGGCCAGATGCGCCGACATCTCGCTGACCAACCGGCGCTGAAGCTTTGCCAGATGCGCGCGCTGCTCTGCACCTAAAGACCCCATCGCTTCCAGCTGAAGCCGATGCTCGGCGTCCGCACCGTCATAGGCACGCAAGATCGATTGGATCAGCGCCCGCAACTGCTCTTGCGGGGTGTTGGCCGAAATATCAGCAGCCTCAACCGCCTCTACAATCGCGTTCAGATGGGCATCGATGATCGCAAACAGGATCGCTTCTTTGCTGACAAAGTAGTGATAAAGTAACGCCTTTGACACACCGGCCGCCGCCGCCAGATCATTCATCGAAGCGCGGTCAAACCCGTTCCCGGCAAAAAACACCGCCGCCTTTTTCAAAAGCGCGTCACGTTTTGCCTGATGGTCTTTGGCGATGGTTCGGGCCATGCGCTAACCCGCCCGCTTGTCGACAACGCGCACGGCCTTGCCTTGCGAGCGGGCCACACTTTGAGGCTCGCCAACCACGACGTTTGCCGTGACGCCCACAGTGTCCTTGATCCGCCGGGCCAGGTTTTCACCCGCCGCGCGCCCTTGGGCGCCCTGCCCTTCGACCTGCACGGTCATCACATCCATCCGCCCTTCGCGCGTCAGTTCGATCTGAAAATGCGGGGCCAGCGCGCGTTCCTTCAACAACTGCTCTTCAATCTGCGTAGGAAACACATTGACGCCGCGCAGGATGATCATGTCGTCGCTGCGCCCGGTCACCTTTTCCATGCGCCGCATTGATCGCGCGGTTCCCGGCAACAGGCGCGTCAGATCGCGGGTCCGGTACCGGACAACCGGAAAGGCTTCTTTGGTGAGTGAGGTAAAGACCAACTCGCCCATCTCACCCTCGGCCACCAATTCACCCGTTGCCGGATTTATGATCTCCGGATAAAAGTGATCCTCCCAGATGTGCAGACCATCCTTGGTCTCGACACATTCATTGGCAACGCCGGGCCCCATCACTTCGGACAGCCCGTAAATATCGACCGCATGCATATCAAACGCCTGTTCGATCTCTGCGCGCATGGCGTTGGTCCAGGGTTCGGCGCCAAAGATGCCAACCTGCAAAGGGCTGTCGCGCGGATCGCGCCCCTGGGCTTTGTATTCATCCAGAATGGACAGCGCATAGGACGGCGTCACCATGATCGTGCTGGCGCCGAAATCCTCGATCAACGTCACCTGTCGCCCGGTCATCCCCCCCGAAACCGGAACCACGGTACAGCCCAGCTTTTCGGCCCCGTAATGCGCCCCAAGACCCCCGGTGAACAGGCCATACCCATATGCCACATGCACCACATCGCCGGGCCGCGTGCCGCTGGCGCGCAACGACCGCGCCACACAGTCGGCCCATGTGTCGATGTCTTTTGCAGTATAGCCCACGACCGTCGGCTTGCCCGTCGTTCCTGACGAGGCATGGATCCGTGCAACCCGGTCGCGCGGCACGGCAAACATCCCAAAGGGATAGTGATCGCGCAGGTCCTGCTTTTCGGTGAACGGAAATTTCGCAAGATCAGACAGCAAGGTCACATCATCTGGGTGCACACCTGCCTTGTCGAACGAAGTTCTGTAAAACGGGACATTGTCATACGCATGTCTCAGCGACCACTTCAGCCGCGACAGCTGAAGCGCCGATATCTCATCGCGCGAGGCGATCTCTATCGGGTCCAGTTCAGACTTCCGGGGGCTCAGATCCTTCATGGCAAATCCTCAGTCGCGTTCAAGTGTCAGTGCAATTCCCTGTCCAACCCCGATGCACATCGTGCACAAGCCATAGCGCGCGCCGCGCAGCTGCAACTCGGTTGCGGCCGTCAGCGCAAGCCGCGTTCCCGACATCCCCAATGGATGGCCCAGCGCGATGGCACCGCCATTTGGGTTCACATGGGCACTGTCGTCGTCCAGCCCCAGCTGGCGCAGAACCGCCAAAGCCTGCGCGGCAAATGCTTCGTTCAGCTCGATCACATCCATCTGCGCAACTTTCAGCCCCAGGCGCGCCAGTATTTTCTGGCTGGCCGGAACCGGGCCGATGCCCATGATCCGGGGCGCAACACCCGCGACCGCCATACCGGTGATCCGCGCTTTGGGCGTCAACCCAAACCGCCGGACCGCCTCGCCCGACGCGACGATCACGCATGCCGCACCATCATTGACGCCCGAAGCATTGCCAGCCGTCACCGTCCCACCTTGGCGAAAAGGCGTTGGCAGCGCGGCCAGTTTTTCAAGGCTGCCAAGCCGCGGATGTTCATCGCGCTCAACCATCAAAGCCGCACCCTTGCGCTGCGGCACCTTGATCGGCGCGATCTCTTGCGCCAGACGGCCCGACGCAATCGCCGCCTGCGCTCGTTCCTGCGAACGCTGCGCAAACTGGTCCTGATCGGCGCGGCTGATTGCAAATTCCTGTGCCACATTCTCGGCCGTCTCTGGCATGCTGTCGGTGCCATGCGCGGCCTTGATCAACGGGTTCACAAAGCGCCAGCCAATGGTCGTGTCGTAAATCTCGGCGTTGCGCGAAAAGGCGGCATCGGCCTTGGGCATGACCATCGGTGCCCGGCTCATGCTTTCTGTGCCGCCAGCCAGAACAACCTGCGCCTCGCCCGAGCGGATCGCCCTTGCAGCCATCCCGATCGCATCCAACCCCGACCCGCAAAGCCGGTTAACCGTCGTGGCCGGAACCGTGTCAGGCAGCCCCGCCAGCAGGACCCCCATACGCGCCACATTGCGGTTGTCTTCGCCCGCCTGATTGGCACAGCCGATGATACAGTCGTCAATCGCGCCGGGATCCAGCGAAGGCACCAGCGCCATGGTGCCCGCAATCACATGCGCCAGCATATCGTCAGGGCGCAACGTCGCCAGCGCGCCACCATAACGCCCGACAGGCGTGCGCAGCCCCTCACAAAGATATGCCTCGCTCATGTGCGCTCCTCGGGATCAAAGTGAACACCGTGAATGGTTCGTGAATGCCCCCGGAACTGGGCAATCGGGGCGCCCTCCTGATCCGTAACCTCAACGTCGTATAGGCCCGAGCGGCCCTTAAGGCTGACCTCGTGCGCGGTTGCAGTCAGAACCGAACCGGCCTGTCCGGGCGACAGATAGGTGATGCTGTTATTCTGGGCGACAGCGACTTGGTTGTAGCTGTTGCAGGCAAAGGCAAAGGCACTGTCAGCCAGCGTAAAGATGACACCGCCGTGGCAAATCCCGTGACCATTCAAATGATGATCCTGCACTTTCAGCGACAAAATTGCGCGCCCCGGACCGACGCTGACCAACTGGGCGCCCAGCCACTTTGTGGCGTGATCATTGGCCCACATAAGCTGGGCCGAACGTTCCGCAATCTGCTGTGGATCAACCGACATCAGGTCAGTCCGCCATCAGGTCTGTTCGCCAGAATCATTTGGCACATCGCGCGGGTCCTCCTACCCAATCCATTTACATAGACCATCCGGTCGGTCAATAATTCAGACGCACCTTCGCACCCAAGCCGCTGGCGTCAGGACAAACAATGGCCCTTATCGAACTTCCCAGTTTTGTCGCCGGTCACTGGATCGCGCCCGCCGGGGCGAATGTCGAAATTGCAGGCGCGGTTTCGGGCAAGCCGGTTGCCCAGCTGGGTGATGCCCCCCCCGACGCCCAGGCGCTTTTGGACTATGCCAGTGGCATAGGCGGCCCCGCGCTGCGCGATCTGACGTTCCATGACCGCGCCCGCATCCTCAAGGCACTGGCGCTCTACCTTAACGAACGGCGCGACGCGCTTTACCGCTTGTCGTACATGACCGGCGCGACACTGGCCGACAGCAAAATCGACATCGACGGCGGGATCGGCACGATGTTGGTTTTCGCCTCCAAAGGACGGCGCGAGCTGCCCGATGCGCATCTTTGCCCTGACGGCGATATTGAGGTTCTTTCCCGCCAAGGCAGCTTTCTGGGCCAGCATTTTTACACCCCGCTTCAGGGGGCAGCAGTGCACATCAACGCCTTCAATTTCCCGGTCTGGGGCATGCTGGAAAAATTCGCGCCGACCTTTCTGGCAGGCGTTCCATCGATTGTAAAACCGGCGACCTCGACCGCCTATGTCGCCCATGCCTGCTTTTCGATGATGATCGAAAGCGGCCTTTTGCCGCCCGGCGCGATCCAGCTTGTCATCGGTCGCACAGGGGATCTTTTGGACCGGCTGAGCTATCAGGACGCGGTTGGCTTTACCGGCTCCGCAGCAACCGCGCTGGCCTTGCGGTCCAACCCAAACATCCTGAAGAACTCAGTCAGGTTCACAGCCGAACAAGACAGCCTGAACGCAACCCTTCTGGGTCCCGACGCCAAGCCCGGGACGCCCGAATTCGACATTTTCCTGACCGAAGTGACCGCCGAGATGACAACAAAGGCCGGGCAGAAATGCACCGCCATCCGGCGCGTCTTTGTGCCCAAGGACCGCGTCAACGACGTCATTGGCGGCCTGTCCGAACGGCTGGCCAAAGTCGTGGTTGGCGATCCCGCACGCGCCACGACCGGCATGGGGGCCCTGGCCTCGGCTGCACAAAAGGCCGACGTTTTGAATAAGATCGCCCATCTGGCCAGTCAGGCGACCTGCGTCTTTGGCAACCCTGACGACTTTGCGGTCGACGGCGCGGACCCGCATCAAGGCGCTTTCCTGCCACCTATGCTGTTTCACTGCGAGATACCGGATGCAGCCCATAAGGTTCACGAGGTCGAAGCCTTTGGCCCGGTCTGCACGATCCTCGGCTACGATGATCTGGATCAGGCGACAAGCCTTCTCAATCAGGGCAAAGGGTCACTGGTGGCGTCGGTCTTTACGCATGACGCCCAAGTCGCGCGCCGCGTGGTGACCGCATCGGCAGCATCGCATGGCCGGCTTTATTTCAACAATCGTGACAGCATGGCCGAGGCGACCGGGCATGGATCGCCGCTTGCCCATATGACCCACGGCGGCCCCGGGCGCGCAGGCGGCGGAGAAGAGCTGGGCGGCATTCGCGGCGTTAAACACTACATGCAGCGCACCGCGGTTCAGGGCAGCCCCGATATCCTGACCGCGATCGGCGGTACCTGGGTCAAGGGCGCCACGACGACGCCGCCGGCTTCGCATCCCTTCACGCTCAGCTTTCATGAGCTTCAGATCGGTCAGGCCATCACCACCGCGCAAAGACAGATCAACCAAAGCGACATCGACCATTTCGCCGATTTTACCGGCGACAGGTTTTACGCGCATCTGGATGAAAAGGCCGCCGCCGCCAATCCGTTCTTTCCCGGCCGCGTGGCCCATGGGTATCTACTTCTCAGCTTTGCCGCCGGTCTTTTCGTTGATCCCGCCCCGGGGCCTGTTCTGGCCAACACCGGCCTCACCGGTCTTTCCTTTCAGGCCCCCGTGCAACCGGGCGACAGTATCGCCGTCACACTTGTCGTCAAACGCAAGACACCGCGCAGCGATACTTATGGCGAAGTTCGCTGGGACGTCACCCTGCGCAATCAGACGGATGTGATCGTTGCCGAATATGAACTTTTGACCATGGTTGCATATTCGCGCTAGGCGGGGGGTATGACATCCGTTCCGCACCCCACGCTTTGCGCCCTGAAAACGGCACTTCACGCCCAGTCGCGCCCGCGCCTCTGGTCGCTGGTTGTGACAATTCTGGGCGATGTCGCCCACCCGCGCGGCGACTGGCTGGCCATGTCTGCGCTGCACGAAATCATTGCTGATCTGGGTTTCGAAAGCGGCGCCCTGCGCACCGCAATGTCCCGGCTGTCAGGGGACGGCTGGGTTGAGCGCCGCAAGGAAGGGCGCAACAGCTGGTACAGACTGGGACAGTCACATTATGATGAGTTTCTGACCGCCGCCAACACCGTCTATTCCGCCAGCGGCGCAATCTGCGATGGCCCATGGCAGATCACGGTTCTGGCCCCGGGCGACGTGGCCCCGAACGATAATTGCGGCTGGGTGTTGCGCCCCGGCGTCACCTTGTCCCAAACCCACGCAACGTCGGGTGCGGTCACCCTGATCGGCGATATCGCCGCGCTTGCGCATTGGGCGCATCAGGTCATTGCACCCGATGCACATGGCCAAAGGCTGTCGTCTTTCAGCAATTTGCTGGCTGGCGTCTCGCTGGATCAGGCGGCGGCACTGGCGCCGCGTCAGGCAATGGCACTGCGCATCCTTATGATCCACGAATGGCGCCGCCTGATGCTGCGCCACGCGCCAGTTCCCAAAAAACTGGCACCAGACAACTGGCCCGAATTTATGTGCAGACAGCGAGTGGCCGCCCTCTATCGGGTCCTCTTTAATACGACTGAGGGACGCACTTGCACGGATCGGTTCATCCAAATCCGGCCAACTTCCTGAACCATTATGTTACAATATCAAATTGACTTTTGGCATTTCGTAACATAAATTCCCCTTGTCTCAACAAGCGGGCGTCAGCGATGTATTCTCAGGGCCTGATCGGCGCCGATAGCGCAACCAAGGAAACGCCTCAGTTTCTGGCCGCGTTTCAGGCGCGCATCGATGCCGAAGAAAAGATCGAACCCAACGACGCCATGCCTCAGGGGTATCGCCGGACGTTGATCCGCCAGATCAGTCAGCACGCCCATTCGGAAATTGTCGGCATGTTGCCCGAAGGCAATTGGATCACCCGCGCCCCCAGCTTGCGCCGCAAGATCGCACTCTTGGCCAAGGTTCAGGACGAAGGCGGGCATGGCTTGTATCTTTACTCAGCCGCCGAAACCCTTGGCATCAGCCGCGAAGAGATGACCGAGGACCTGCTGGCAGGGCGCGCAAAATATTCGTCGATCTTCAACTACCCGACACCGACATGGGCCGATATCGGCGCCATTGGCTGGTTGGTTGACGGCGCGGCGATCATGAACCAGATCCCGCTGTGCCGCTGTTCATACGGTCCCTACGCCCGTGCGATGATCCGTATCTGCAAGGAGGAAAGTTTCCATCAGCGTCAGGGGTATGAGATCATGATGACGCTAATGCAGGGCTCTGCAGAGCAACAGGCAATGGCGCAGGACGCGCTGGACCGCTGGTGGTGGCCATCGCTGATGATGTTCGGCCCCCCCGACGCCGACAGCGCCCATTCCGACCAATCCATGGCCTGGAAAATCAAGCGATTTACCAACGATCAACTGCGCCAGAAATTCATTGATGCCACCATTCCGCAGGCCGAAAAGATCGGCCTTGGCGTCCCGGATCCCGACCTCACGTGGAACAAAAGCCGCAACGATGGCGCCGGCGGATACGTCCACGGCCCCATCGATTGGGACGAATTCTGGCGCGTGGTCAAAGGTCATGGCCAGATGGCGGTTGACCGAATTGCCGCGCGCCAAAAGGCATGGGACGATGGCGCCTGGGTGCGCGAGGCCGCATTGGCCCATGCCCAAAGGCGCGCCGCCCAATCCAACGCAGCCGCCCAGTAGGAGCGAACCGATGCCCATGACACCACTTTGGGAAGTCTTCGTGCGCCCTCGCAACGGGTTGGCGCATAAACACGTGGGCTCGCTTCATGCCAGCGACGAGGTTATGGCGCTGAACGCCGCGCGCGATGTCTATACCCGCCGCGGCGAGGGTCAATCGATCTGGGTTGTGCTCTCGGCTGCGATCACCGCCTCGGACCCTGCCGAGAAGGCCGAGAACTTTGATCCCGCCGAGACCAAGATCTATCGCCATCCCAGCTTTTACGACATTCCCGACGACGTTGGACATATGTGATGTTAGCCGCCCTTCTGGAACTGGCCGACGACCACCTGATCCTTGGACATCGCTTGTCCGAATGGTGCGGCCATGCCCCAACGCTCGAAGAAGATTTGGCCCTGCCCAACATGGCGCTGGATATTCTGGGTGCGGCGCGTGGCCTTTATGCCCATGCCGCCAATATCCAAGGGCTGGGCCACAGCGAAGACGACCTGGCCTTTCTGCGAACCGACCGCCAGTATCGCAACTGTCTGATGGTTGAACGCCCCAACGGGGATTTCGCCCACACCATCCTGCGCCAGTTTTTTTTCGCCGCAGCGATGGAACCCTATTGGCAGGCCGCCATGCAATCGGGCGACCCGGTGATCACCGGAATTGCGGGTAAATCCGCCAAGGAAATGGCCTATCACATTCGTCACAGCGGCGAATGGGTCGTCCGTCTGGGCGATGGCACTGCCGAAAGCACCAAACGAATGGCGGCGGCCGTTCAGGCACTTGCCCCTTACACGGCCGAGCTTTTTGCGATGTCTTCTGCGGCCCAAACGGCCTGTGATCAGGGCATCCTGCCCGACCGCGCCGCCCTGACCGGTCCCTGGCAAGCAACTGTCGACGCGGTTTTCGCCCAGGCAAACCTGGAGCATTCAACGCCGCCCCATTCACAAACCGGCGGACGCCGGGGTATTCACGGCGAAGAAATGGGCCATCTGCTGTCACAACTGCAGTACATGCAGCGCACATACCCCGGTGCGAAATGGTAGCCACAGCCATTCACCCTGACACCGCCCGTGCGTGGCGCGCCGCCGCGGCCGTCCCCGACCCCGAAATCCCTTGTGTCAACGTTGCCGAGTTGGGCATCCTGCGCCGCGTCGAAGTGAAAGACGGCGTCGCCATCGCTCATGTCTCGCCCACTTACTCTGGCTGCCCTGCGGTTCTGGCGATCGAACTTGCCATTCGCGCGGCTCTAGTCAAAGCGGGCTTTGAGCCCCGGATCGAACGCGTGCTGTCTCCAGCCTGGACGACAGATTGGATCACTCAGGAAGGTCGCGACAAACTGCGCGCATATGGCATCGCGCCGCCGCAGGGCGACACTACGAAAGCCGCGCTTTTCGCCCAGACGACGGTTAACTGTCCACGCTGTGACAGCACCCAAGCCCAGAAGATTTCGCAATTTGGTTCGACCGCCTGCAAGGCGCTTTACCGCTGTGGCGCCTGCCACGAAACCTTTGACTACTTTAAGTGTATCTAGGCCCCAATGACCGCAGAATTTTATCCACTCAAGGTTTGTGACATCTCGGCTCTGGCCGAAGACGCATGCCAGATCACTTTTCACATGGCCCACGATCTTCCCGAGATATTCACCTGTCGGCCCGGTCAGTACCTGACCTTTCGGGTACCTCAGGATGGCGGTGACGTCCTTCGGTCCTTTTCGGTCTGCTCGGCACCGGGCCAGCCCTTGGCAATCGGCGTGCGCCGCGTCGGGGGCGGCGCTTTTTCTGACCTTGCCTTCGGCGCGCTCGCCGTCGGGGACACCCTTTGGGCCCGCCCGCCCGAGGGGCGCTTTTGCTTACCCCAAATCCCTTTGTCATCGGTTCTTCTGATCGCTGGGGGGTCTGGCATCACACCGATGATGGCGATTGCACAGTCGGCACTGGCCAACCTGCCCGACTGCGACGTCACCCTGATTTACGGCAACCGAAACAGCCACACGATCATGTTCCATGAGCAACTTGAAGAACTGAAAGATAGCCACCTCGGGCGGTTTTCCTGCATCAACATTCTTAGCCGCGAAGAACAGGATGTGCCGCTTTTGAACGGCCATATCGACGCCGGCAAACTGGCAACGCTAAACCGCACAGGCGCGATTGCGCCGCTGACATCAGACGCGATTTTTCTTTGTGGGCCGGGCGGGATGATCGCGGCAACGCGTGATGCGCTGACCGATCTGGGCGTGGACCCTCAGGTCATCAAAAGCGAAACCTTTGTCGCCGCCGGGCAAACCACGCCCCCCGCAACCCACACTCGCGAGCAACCTCAGGTCGGCGGCGTCGACATTGACGTCGTTCTGGACGGTCGCCGCCACAGCTTTGTCATGCAGCCCGACGACGCCAGCCTGATCGAAAGCGCCCAGCGCGCAGGGTTCGAGCTTCCGTTTTCGTGCAAGGGCGGAATGTGCTGCACCTGTCGGTGCCGCATCACCAAAGGCGCCGCCGAAATGGCGCTGAATTATTCGCTGGAACCTTGGGAAATTGCCGCAGGTTTCACATTGGCCTGTCAGGCGCGCCCAACGACGGGGCAACTGGCGCTGGACTTTGACGAGACCTGACAAGCCCAGCACCACCACCCAAAACTGCCCGCCTTACTCGGCGGCAATCCTTCTGCCCTGCTCTGCATCAACCCGGCGATGAGCTGCGATAATCGCCGCACATGCCTCGGCCGCTTCCTGTCCCTTGATCACGAAATGCTCGGTGAAAAAGGCGATATGTGCCGGGGTTTCCTGAAAGTTATGCGGCGTCAGAACCGCAGACAAAACCGGCGTCCCGGTTTCAAGCTGAACGGCCATCAGCCCGTCAACCACCGCGGCCGAGACAAATTCGTGGTGATAAATGCCACCATCGACAACAAAGGCCGAGGCCACGATCGCATCGTATTTACCACTTTGCGCCAGCTTCCGCGCAAGAAGCGGAATGTCGTAGGCGCCGGGCATCTCAAATGTATCAACCGCGCCTGCGGACCATCCAAAGTCCATGCCGCGCGCACGAAAGCCTGCCTCGCACTGATCGACGATACCTGCGTGCCAACGTGCCTTGATAAACGCTATTTTCGGGGTGTTTTCTTTCTGATCCATGTCATCTCTCCTTAAGACGCAGATCAGGGCGCAATCCCGCCCCTCGCACGCGGGGTGCGACGGCTTGGACTGTTCTCTCTCATCCGGACTTTAACCGTCGGCTCCGGAATTTAACCGGATCTGCTGACCCCCGGCGGTTGGCCGGGGCGCTCGCGGGCTTGCAAAAAACTGCTTACCGCCGGTGGGGAATTTCACCCCGCCCTGAGAACTTGTGCGAAAGGGACCATCCCCATCACTCAGCGACATCTAATTGGATTGGTTCGGCCATTCAACCTTTTGCGGGCTCAAATGGCGATTTCGGGACTATCCCGCCTTGCGCGCCGCAGCCTCCAGAACCGCGTGCTCGGCCAAAGCGTTCAGTTCCGCATCTTCGGCCCTGGCACAATATAGATCATGCAACACGGCCAGCACCGCTTTTACTTCGGGCGCGGAGATAGAATAGTTGATCGTCTGGCCGTCGCGGCGCGTGGCGACAAAACCCTCCGCCCGCAGCTTGGCCAGATGGTGCGACATCGCTGGCTGCGACAGCTCACAATCGTCCGCCATCTGCTGAACGCTGCGCTCGCCCTCGGCCAATCCACAAAGAAGCCTCAACCGCACCGGCTGAGACAATAGTTCCATCAGCTTGGCTGCCTCCAAAAGCCGTGGCTCCAGATCTTCGATGTTCATTTTCATATCGCGATGCCCTTGCATATTCGAGATCACTTATATATAGAAACCAGAATATGATCAAGAGGACTTCCGGAGGAGCCCTAAATGGAAACTGAATTCACACCTGTCCTGTCTTTGCTAGGCGGCGCACTTATCGGCGCTTCAGCCGTTTTGCTGATGAGCATGAACGGACGCATCGCTGGCATCAGCGGCATTGCCGCCCGCTTGCTGGCATTTGACATCGGCGGCAAAGAAGAACGCCCGGGGCTGTTCTTTATCGCGGGCATTCTGCTGGCCGCACCGATCTATATGCTGGTGACAGGCAACTGGCCGGTCCAGACGATCACCACCAGCGCACCTTTGCTGGCAATCGCAGGTTTCCTGGTCGGCTTTGGCTCTATCATGGGCAACGGCTGTACGTCGGGCCACGGCGTCTGCGGCATTTCGCGGCTGTCGACACGCTCGATGATTGCAACGGTCACTTTCATGGCAACCGCCGCCGTGACCGTCTTTGCAATGCGTCACATTTTTTGAGGGCCTGAGAACATGAAAAACCTCGTAGGACTTTCCGCCGGCCTGATCTTTGGACTGGGCCTTATTATTTCCGGCATGGCCGACCCCGCAAAGGTTCAGAACTTTCTGGACATCTTTGGCACCTGGGATCCCAGCCTTGCTTTCGTAATGGGCGGCGCAATTGCGATCACCATGCCGGGTTTCTGGCTGGTGACACGTCGCGCCACACCTTTCTTTCACCACTCGTTCCACATGCCCACATCGCGTGACCTTGACGCCCGCCTGCTAAGCGGCGCCGCTGTCTTCGGTGTTGGCTGGGGTCTGGGCGGGTTTTGTCCGGGCCCAGCCCTGACAGCGCTTCCCGTTGGCGCATCTGGTACACTGGTCTTTGTACCAATGATGCTGATCGGCATGCTGGTTTCGCGCCGCATGAACGATCGCGCACCAAAAGTAGCCCGGGCGTAAGCGCCCGCACAACTATGCCGTAAACGGTTTGGCCGAGGCCAAAATCAGGAGATGACCATGGCAAATTACCCAGTGACTATGTCTGTTAAACCACAAGTCGAAGCCTTCTTTGACGACGCCACAAATACGATCAGCTATGTCGTGAAAGATCCCGACAGCAACTCTTGCGCTGTGATCGACAGCGTCATGGACATCGATTACGCCGCCGGACGGATCACCTATGATCACGCCGACGCCCTGATCGCCTATATCCAAAAGAACGACCTCAAGCTTGAGTGGATCATCGAAACTCACGTTCACGCCGACCACCTGTCCGCCGCGCCCTACATTCAACAGAAGATGGGCGGCAAAATCGGCATCGGCGATCAGATCATGGTCGTTCAGGATACCTTTGGTAAAGTCTTCAACGAAGGCACCGAATTTCAGCGTGACGGAAGCCAGTTTGACGCCCTCTTCAAGGATGGCGACACCTACAAGATCGGCAACATGGACGCCTTTGCCATGTACACCCCCGGCCACACGCCGGCCTGTATGGTGCACGTGATCGGCGACGCCACTTTCACCGGTGACACACTGTTCATGCCCGATGGCGGCTCTGCGCGAGCAGACTTCCCCGGCGGGGACGCAGGCACGCTTTACGATTCGATCCAGAAAGTCCTTACCCTGCCCGACGACATGCGCCTTTTCATGTGCCACGACTACGGCCCGAACGGTCGCGACATTCAGTGGGAAACGACCGTCGGCGACGAGAAAGAGCACAACATCCACGTCGGTCAGGGCAAGTCGAAAGAAGAATTCGTCAAGTTCCGTACCGAACGCGATGCGCAACTGGGCATGCCCAAGCTGATCATCCCATCGCTTCAGGTCAATATGCGGGCCGGTGAGGTGCCAAAAGACAAAGACGGCAAACCGATGCTGAAGGTTCCGGTTAACGGCCTGTAAGCGCGTAACTAGGTAAGGATCCGATCATGGATATCAGAAAGATTGACGACCAGTTTTCGGTCAGCCCACAAATTGAACCCACTGATATGGGCGCTGTGGCGGCGGCGGGTTTTAAGTCCGTCATCATCAACCGCCCCGATGGCGAAGGTCCCGGTCAGCCCACTTCGGGCGAGGTGACCAAGGCCGCTCAGGCGGCTGGTCTGCAGGTGGCCTATATCCCCGTCATTTCGGGGCAACTCACCCAGACTAACCTGACAGAGTTTGCTCAGGCCACTCAGAACCTGCCAACCCCGATCCTTGGCTATTGCCGGTCGGGCACCCGTTCGGCGACGCTCTGGTCCCTGACCCAAGCCGCCAACGGCAAGCCGATCGACGAAATTCTGACGGCCACAATGGCCGCGGGCTATGACATGAGCTTTCTCGCCAATAAGGCCGCGCCATAATCAAGGGCATCACTCCTTCCTTAATACCCAATTCTATCAACGGAATATTTGGTCAGTGTCTCCTCCCTGAGCTGATCAAATCTCTGGCCGGCGGTTGGGCCCCCCCACCGCCGGCTATTTTTTATTTGAATCGAGACTGACATGATGAAGATCGCAACACGCTATTTGCCAATCCTGACTTGGGGGCGGACCTATGACCGCTCGGCCCTGACCAATGATCTGGTCGCGGCGGTGATTGTGACCATCATGCTGATACCCCAGTCACTGGCCTATGCGCTTCTGGCCGGATTGCCGCCCGAAGCGGGGCTTTACGCCTCGATCGTGCCCATCATGCTCTATGCCGTCTTTGGAACCTCGCGCGCGCTGGCCGTGGGGCCTGTGGCGGTTGTCTCGCTGCTCACGGCGACGGCAATCGGCAATGTCGCGGCCAGCGGAACGGCTGACTATATAAGCGCGGCGCTGACGCTGGCCTTCCTGTCGGGCATATTCCTTACGATCCTTGGCTTCTTTCGGCTGGGCTTTCTGGCCAACTTCTTGTCCCACCCCGTCATCGCGGGCTTTATCACCGCCTCGGGCATCATCATCGCCGCAAGTCAGCTGAAACACATCCTTGGCATCAAAGCCTCGGGTCATAACCTGCTGGAGCTTTTAGGCTCGATCTTTACCCATCTGACCGAAACCAACTGGATCACAGTCGTGATCGGCGTCAGCGCAACGGCCTTCCTGTTCTGGGTACGCAAGGGCCTGAAACCGAAACTGCAACAACTGGGCCTCAGCCCGATGATGGTCGACATACTTGCCAAGGCGGGGCCGGTCTTTGCGGTCGTTGCGACGACTCTTGTGGTCTGGCTATTCGGCCTCGACCGTTTCGGCGTCAAGATCGTAGGCGCCGTCCCGCAAAGCCTGCCACCGCTGACAATGCCGAACCTTTCACTGGATCTGGTCAGCGCGCTGATCGGCCCCGCGATCCTGATCTCTGTCATCGGCTTTGTTGAATCAATCTCTGTGGCCCAGACACTTGCCGCCAAAAAGCGCCAGCGCATTGACCCCGATCAGGAACTCATCGGCCTTGGCGCCGCCAACATCGGCGCTGCACTGACCGGAGGGTTTCCGGTAACGGGGGGCTTTTCACGCTCTGTCGTCAACTATGACGCCGGCGCTGAAACCCCTGCCGCAGGCGCCTATACCGCCATCGGCCTTGCCGTTGCGGCCCTGCTTTTGACGCCGCTGATCCACTATCTGCCGATTGCCACGCTGGCCGCGACGATCATCGTCGCCGTCCTGTCGCTGGTCGATCTTTCGATCCTCAAAAAGACATGGGCCTATTCGCATGCCGACTTTGCCGCCGTTCTGGCAACCATTCTGGTGACCCTGTCGGTCGGTGTCGAATTGGGCGTCAGCGTCGGGGTGGCGGTATCGGTTCTGGTGCATCTCTACAAATCCTCGCGCCCGCATATGGCCATCGTTGGCCGCGTTCCGGGAACCGAGCATTACCGCAACGTCGATCGCCATAAGGTCGACACGCACGACACGATCCTGACCCTGCGCGTGGACGAAAGCCTCTACTTTGCTAACGCGCGCTTCCTTGAGGATCGCATCTATGACGATGTCGCCCGGATGCCGAAACTCAAACACGTCATCCTGATGTGCCCCGCCATAAACGAGATCGACATGAGCGCGCTGGAATCGCTGGAGGCTATAAACGAGCGGCTCCTCGCCAGCGGCGTCAAGTTCCACTTGTCCGAGGTCAAAGGACCCGTCATGGACAAACTGTCGACCAGCCATTTTCTGGAGCAACTCAGCGGCCAGGTCTTTCTAAGCCAGCATCAGGCGATCACACGGCTCACCGGCCCGGATCAGAACAAGACGACCAAGGAACCAATTACCGCCTGAGACGTTAACTTTATCAGTGAGAGGCGCCATGAACATGAACAGACGTAGTTTTCTTGGAACATCCGTAGCCATGCTTGCAGCCCCAGCCGCAGTTGGCCGGGCACATGCCGCCGAAGGCGGGCGACCCTTGCCATTGCCTCAGGTCATCGACCTTGATGGCAGCGACGCAAGTGAACTGGTCGCAGGTCGGGCAAGCCACGACTTCCTGTCAGGCGCCTCGACACAAGTTCTGGGTTTCGATGGCGGCTACATGGGCCCGATCCTGCGGGCCAAACGCGGCCAGACTGCGCGCCCCAAAGTGCGCAACACCCTAAGCTTTCCGATCTCATCGCATTGGCACGGGCTGCACGTCCCCGGTTCTGTCGATGGCGGACCACAGCTGTTTATTCCCCCCGGCGAAACATGGGCGCCCGAACTGGAAATCGATCAGCCGGCCGCGACCTACTGGTATCACTCGCACATCCACCGGCAGACAGGCCCACAGGTTTATTATGGCCTGGCCGGCATGATGCTGATCGATGATCCGGATGCGCCGGGCGCAGGCCTTCCGTCGTCTTATGGCACCGACGATTTTCCTCTGGCGGTTCAGGACCGGGGTTTTGACCAAAACGGCGCGCTGAACTATTCCAGCAGCGGGCCTGACGGAATGACCGGCTTTCGGACCGATCAGATCGTCGTCAACGGCGCTATTCGCCCGCTTGCCGAAGTGCCCAAAGGCATGGTTCGCTTGCGCATTCTGAACGCATCCAACGCGCGCATCTACGACTTCAAATTCGAGGATGGCCGCACCTTCCATCAGGTTGCCAGCGACGCAGGTCTGCTGCCCGCCCCTGCCCCGCGCCAAACGCTTCAACTGGCACCGGGCGAGCGCGCCGAGGTTGTCGTTGATTTCTCAGACGCCAAACCTGTGCGCCTTTTGTCCGCCCCCGACACCAACAGCCCGATGGGCGGTATAATGTCGTTCATGATGGGTGGCTCGGGCAATCAACCCGCCGCGGTCAACCGTCGCGACGAGTTTGAGGTTATGTCATTTGAAGTGTCGGCCACCAAAACCGGCGCGGTGCAAAGCCTGCCGGCAACGCTGGCCGGTGCGCCCAGGCTTTTGACAGGCGAGCCGGTGCGCAAGCGCCGCTTGGATCTAAGCGTTCATGGCGGAATGATGGGCGGAATGATGGGCGGCGGTGGCGGCGGTGGCATGACCATCAGCGGCCAGTCCATGGATCTGAACGTGATCAATCAAGAGGCACAAATTGGTCAGACGGAACTGTGGGAAATCACATCCGCCAGCATGGCACACCCGTTCCACATCCACGGCACCTCCTTTCAGGTTGTGAATGTCGGCGGCAAGGCGGTCGACCCCGCCACCTTCGGCCTTAAGGATGTCGTTTTGGTGCGCGAACCCACGCAGGTTCTCATTCAGTTCAACAAGAAGGCCGACAAGCGCACGCCTTACATGTATCACTGCCACATCCTTGAGCATGAAGACGCCGGAATGATGGGTCAGTTTACCGTCGCCTAATCCGGCAAGCCGCCAGAATTTACCGCTGATTGCCGCAGCATTTGAAGACTGCGGCAAAACGCACTAGTTTGCGAATTGAACTCTGTCGGCAGGGATGCGAATGGTCCCTCAAACCCCAACAAAACGGAGCCCGGCAAAATGCTTGATGGGATCACCGCCGAGACGCTGGCGCGCGCGCAGTTCGCGTTCACCATTTCCTTTCACATCATCTTTCCCGCGTTCTCGATCGGGCTGGCCAGTTTTCTGGCCGTTCTGAACGCCCTCTACCTCTGGACCAAGGATGAAACCTATCTCATCCTCTTTACCCATTGGAAAAAGATCTTTGCCGTGGCCTTTGGCATGGGCGTCGTATCGGGCATCGTGATGTCCTATCAATTCGGCACGAACTGGAGCGTTTTTTCCGACAAGACCGGACCGGTCCTTGGTCCCTTAATGGCCTACGAAGTGCTGTCCGCCTTCTTCCTTGAGGCGGGCTTTTTAGGGATAATGCTGTTTGGCCGACGCCGGGTTGGCCCGGGCTTGCACATGTTTGCCACCACCATGGTCGCCATCGGCACGCTGATGTCAGCCACTTGGATCCTGTCGGTAAACTCGTGGATGCAGACGCCCGCAGGCTTTGCGATGAACGCACAAGGTCAGTTCATTCCGGTCGACTGGTGGAAGATCGTCTTCAACCCCTCCTTCCCCTATCGCCTCGTCCATATGGTGCTTGCCGCCTACCTGACCGTGGCCTTTGTGGTTGGTGGCGTCGCCGGTTGGCACCTTTTGAAGGACCGCACAAACCCTGCCACCCGGCGCATGTTCTCCATGGCGATGTGGATGGCAGTGATCGTCACCCCGATCCAGATCCTTGCCGGCGACCAGCACGGGCTGAACACGCTGAAATACCAGCCCGCAAAAGTCGCCGCGATGGAGGGGCATTATTCCATCAAGGGCGACAACCAGCCGCTGGCACTCTTCGGCATCCCCGACAGCGCCGCGGGCGAGCTTAAATACCCGATTGAAATCCCCTATCTCGGCTCGCTCATCCTGACCCACACATGGAACGAACAGATCAAACCGCTGGACGCCTTCCCGCGTGAGGACTGGCCGCCCGTGCCGATCGTCTTTTTCAGCTTCCGGATTATGGTCGCAATCGGCTTTGCCATGCTCGGCGTCGGATTATGGAGCCTCTGGGGACGCATCCGCGGCCGTCTGTTTAAGGACCGTTGGCTGCACCGCGCCACGATCCTGATGGGCCCATCGGGCTTTGTTGCCGTTCTTGCCGGTTGGATCACGACCGAGGTCGGCCGTCAGCCCTATACCGTCTACGGACTTTTGCGCACATCAGATTCGCTGGCCCCCGTTGCCGCCCCGGCGGTTGCGGCCTCCCTTCTGGCCTTTATCGTCGTCTACTTCTTTGTCTTCGGCGTGGGCACATTCTACATCCTTCGCATGATGGGCAAAGCGCCCGGCACGCCCAAGCTGGGCCTGCGCGACGGGCCGGTGCGTGCTGCGGGCATTTCTTCGGTGCCGCCACGCAACGCCAACCTCCCTCAGACAGACCAATAGGAGCGATCAGAGATGGAAATCGAACTTTCATTCATCTGGGCCGGGATCATCGCATTCGCGGTTCTGACTTACGTGATCCTTGACGGGTTTGACCTAGGGATCGGCATTTTGTTCCCAACAGGCCACTCCGAACAGGAACGCGACGTGATGATGAACTCAGTCGCCCCGGTCTGGGACGGCAATGAAACCTGGCTGGTACTGGGCGGCGGCGGGCTTTTTGCGGTTTTCCCTCTGGCCTATGCGGTGGTCATGCCTGCGCTTTACATGCCCATCATCCTGATGCTTCTGGCGCTGGTCTTTCGCGGCGTCGCTTTTGAATATCGCTGGCGCACAAAGCGCTGGAAACCGGTCTGGGACTTTGCCTTTACCGGCGGGTCAATCATGGCGGCCTTTATGCAAGGCATCGCACTTGGCGCACTTGTGCAGGGCATCAAGATCGCTGACCGGGCATACGCAGGCGGCTGGTGGGACTGGCTGACACCATTTTCGGTTCTGACCGGCATCGCCGTGGTTGTTGGCTATTCGCTTTTGGGCGCGACATGGCTGATCCTCAAGACCGAAGGCGCCCTTCAGGAACGGATGCAGCGCTACGCCTGGCACCTGGCCATCCTGACGCTGGTCTTTATCGGCATTATCAGCCTTTTGACCCCGTTCAAGGATCCGGTCTATTTCCAGCGCTGGTTCAACCTGCCCGGCAGCCTTTACAGCTCGTTCGTACCCCTTCTGCTGATCCTCACCACATGGCAGCTTTTTGCCGGCCTCAGGGCGCGCAACGATTTCCGCCCTTTCTTCGCATCTCTCAGCCTCTTCGTGGTCAGCTTTATTGGCATCGGGATCAGCTTTTATCCCCACATCGTACCGCCCTCGCTGACCATCCGGGACGCCGCCGCGCCGGACGCCAGCCTTGCGTTTGCGCTTGTGGGCACGGTCATTTTGGTCCCGCTGATCCTGGCTTATACGGCCTATGCCTATTGGGTCTTTCGCGGCAAGGTCGACGCATCCGAAGGCTATCACTGATGAACAAAGCGCGGCTGGCGCAGCGCGTCGCCTGGTTCATAGCCATCTGGCTGGCCAGCGTCGCCGCGCTGGCCGCCGTCGCCTTCTTGATCCGCCTGATGATCGCCTAAAGCGGCTTGCGCGCGATAAAGTCGATCAGCGCCGAAGTGCCGCTGTGTCCCGGCCCCTCGTCCAGCTCCGCCAGATAGGTTTCAAGCGTGATGATCTCAAGCTGCGGGAAAGCGGCACGCAACAGATCGGGGGTATACATCATCTCGGCCCGGGGTGGCCCGCCTGTCCCATAGGAAATCTGTTCCGGCGTATACCCGTGCAACAGCAGAAAACCGCCCGGTTTCACTGCATCTGCGATCTTTGAGAACACCTGCGTGCGCTGATCGGGTTCAAGAAACTGGATGAAAATCCCGAAGACCGCATCGAACTGTTCCTTGGCCCAGTCCCATTCGCCGATGTCCGACAGGCGGAAATCCACCGTCACACCCTTCTCTTCGGCCAGCCGCTGCGCCTTGGCAATGCCAGCGGGCGCATAGTCAAACGCGGTGACCGCCATCCCCGCCTCCGCCATATGGACCGAGTTGCGACCCTCCCCGTCCGCCACGGCCAGCGCGCGCTGCCCGGCTTTCAGATACGCGGCATGCTTGGTCAGAAACTGCGACGGCTCGCGACCAAAGAAATAACCGTCCGTTGAATAACGTTCTTCCCACATGGGCCCGTCCTTATGCGTTCAATGATGGCAGGAACGACCCCTTTAAATCCGCGATCAGCCGGTGAACGCGCGTTAGTGTCGGGGTCAGTTCCAGATCCTCGCGATGCAGAAGATACCACACCCGATCGATAGGCAACCCCGACCCGGCAAGCGTCACAAGCCGCCCCGAGTTCAACTCGTCCGTCACGGTATGCTGCGAGATCAGGGCGATCCCAAGCTTGGCAATGACCGCCTGTTTGATCGTCTCGTTCGTGCCTATCTCAATGAATTTGAAAGGCGCGCCATCGCCGATCCGGTCAAGATATCGGATCATCAGAATTCGTGTGCCCGACCCCTCTTCGCGCGCGATAAAGGTCTGCGATAGTAGCTCTTTGGCACTTATGTCGGCCTTTCCGGCCAAAGGATGATCGGCGGCGGCCACAATAACATGAGGGTGTGATCCCACGGGTAACGCATTGACCGCCGGCGTGCGCGGCGGCCGTCCCATGATCGCCAGATCAATCGCGCCTTGCTGCAAGGCAGTGATGATCTTGTCGCGGTTTCCGACCCTCAGGATCACTTCTATCTGCGGATAAGCCTCGGCCAGACGCGCCACCAGCCCGGGCGCAAAGTACTTGCCTGTACTGACGACCCCCAGAATGACGACCCCTGTTTTGCCCTCGCGCAGCGCACGCACCTTTTCAATGCACACCGACATCGCCGTATCCATCGAGGTTTCTGCATCCAGTACAGCCATCCCCGCGGGCGTCGGTGTGGCCCCCCCGGACCCCGATCGATTGATCAACTTGCACTGAAAATTTGATTCGAGTGTGCGCAATTGCGTGTGCACAGCAGGCGGTGTCAGCCGCAAAGCCTCCGCAGCAGCGGTAATTGACCCAAATGTCGCAACCGCCCGCAAAGCGCGCAATTGCTTGAAAGTAATAGCTTCGGCCCTTGGCATTAAATTTCTCCTAACTCGTCTTTCACCTTTTTAAATTTATTAAACATTCAGATTAAGGAATAGCAAGATTATTGCGCAAACACGCTCGAACTTGGGGGGTTATTATGCAGCCGCAGAAAAAGGTGATCGATGGGAAGCTTATTCCCGGTGATCTGTTCGCGATCGTAAACGCCCTTTGCAATGAAGCTATCGCGCTTTCGCGCACCATCGCACGTGGTCCATTGGGCGGATCTCTGGGCCACGAGGTTGGTGAGAACAGTGACGGCGACGGCCAAAAGGCCCTGGACGTCATGGCAGACGAAGCATTCGCAGCAGCGCTGACGCCTCATGGCGTGCGCTGGTATGCTTCTGAAGAGCAGGAAGAAGTGGTCGAGCTGAACCCGCAAGGCACCTTTGCCCTGGCCATCGACCCACTGGACGGCTCGTCCAACATCGACGTCAACGTGTCGATCGGTACGATCTTCTCAATCTTCCCGGCCAAGGACAATGCCAACGCCAGCTTCCTGCGCCCTGCGCGCGAACAACTCTGCGGCGGCTATGTCATCTATGGTCCGCAAACCTGTCTGGTCATCACCTTTGGCTCGGGCACACAGCAATACACACTGGACCCCGACACACAGCTTTTTGTGCTGACGGACGAGGCGGTGATCCTGCCCTCAGGGTCCAAGGAATTTGCAATCAATGCATCGAACTACCGCCACTGGTCCAAGCCCGTGCGCGCCTATATCGACGACTGCCTTGCAGGCACCGAAGGCCCGCGCGACAAGGATTTCAACATGCGCTGGGTCGCATCGCTGGTTGCTGAAACGCACCGTATCCTGACGCGCGGCGGCATCTTTCTTTACCCTTCCGACAATCGCCCCGGATATGAAAAAGGCCGGCTGCGCATGGTCTACGAATGCGCGCCCATCGCTTTCATCATCGAACAGGCCAAAGGCAAGGCAACTGACGGCTGTGACAGAATTCTGTCCGCCCAGGCGTCTTCGCTGCATGAACGCACGCCCCTGATTTTCGGCTCAGTCGCCAAAGTCGAACGTGTGGCGGCCTATCACGATCTTCCAGAACAGGAAGTATCCGCACTTTTTGGAACCCGCGGCCTGTTCCGCGCCTGAGGATTTTAAAATGAGCAAGAAGCATCCGATCATCTCTGTCACTGGCTCATCCGGCGCGGGCACGACAACCGTCAAGTCGACCTTTGACCAAATTTTCCGCCGCGAAGGCTTTAAGGCCATGGCGATCGAAGGCGACGCCTTTCACCGCTATGACCGCAAGGAAATGAAGGCCGAACTGGAAAAGCGTCTGGCCGATGGCGACGAAACTTTCAGTCACTTCAGCTATGACGCCAACGTTCTGGACCGCCTCGAAGGCGTTTTCCGCGAGTTTGGCGAAACCGGCGGCGGCAAGACGCGCCACTACGTCCACGATGATGTCGAAGCTGCGAAATGGGGCTCTGAGCCCGGCACTTTCACCGACTGGGCCGCCTTTGAGGATGACGCCGACCTTCTGTTCTACGAAGGTCTGCACGGCGCTGTTGTAAACGACGAGGTCAACCTGGCCGCGCTTGCCGATCTCAAGATCGGCGTGGTTCCGGTTATCAACCTTGAATGGATCCAGAAGATCCACCGCGACAAGAACATGCGCGGCTATACGACCGAAGCTGTGACCGACACGATCCTGCGCCGGATGCACGCCTATGTGCACTGCATCTGCCCGCAGTTTGTCGAAACAGACGTGAACTTTCAGCGCGTGCCGGTGGTCGACACCTCTGACCCCTTCATCGCCCGCTGGATCCCCACACCCGACGAAAGCCTGGTTGTGATCCGCTTCAAGAACCCGCGCGGCATCGATTTCCCCTACCTGACGTCAATGATCGACGGCAGCTGGATGAGCCGCGCCAATTCGATCGTGATCCCCGGCGGCAAGATGGATCTGGCAATGCAGCTGATCTTTACCCCGATGGTCAATCGCCTCGTCCACGAATCCAAGCGCGCCTGAGGACTTTGATATGAACCAGCACACCGCCGTTTCGACGACATCCGAAGACATGATGGCCAATGCCATCCGCGCCCTGACCATGGATGCGGTTCAGGCGGCCAACTCGGGCCACCCCGGCGCGCCGATGGGCATGGCCGATGTGGCAACCGTCCTCTTCAACCGCTTCATAAAGATCGACCCAAAAGACCACACATGGGCCGACCGCGATCGCTTTGTTATGTCTGCGGGCCACGGCTCGATGCTGGTCTACGCGATCAACCATCTGCTGGGCTTTGACGACATGGACATGGACCAGCTGCGCAACTTCCGCCAGATGGGCGCGCGCACGGCCGGCCACCCCGAATACGGTCACGCCAAGGGGATCGAGACAACAACTGGCCCTCTGGGTCAGGGTATTTCAACCGCCGTGGGCATGGCTCTGGCTGAACGGATGCACAACGCCCGCTTTGGCAACGATCTGGTCGATCACTATACCTATGTCATCGCGGGCGACGGTTGCCTGATGGAAGGTATCAGCCAGGAAGCCATTGATTTCGCTGGTCATCTGGGCCTGGGCCGGATGGTCGTCTTTTGGGACGACAACAAGATCACGATCGACGGCGCCACGGACCTGTCGACCTCAACCGACCAAAAAGCGCGCTTTGCCGCCTCGGGCTGGCACGTGCAGTCGGTCGATGGCCACGACAAAGACGCCATCGCCGCCGCAATCGAAGCTGCCCGCGCAGATGGTCGCCCATCAATGATCGCCTGTAAAACCATCATCGGTTTTGGCGCCCCGAACAAACAAGGCACCGCCTCAACCCATGGCGCTCCTTTGGGCGACGAAGAGATCGCCCTCACCCGCAAGGCACTCAACTGGCCCCACCCCGCCTTCGAAATTCCCGAAGACGTCTATGCCGCATGGCAGGCCGTTGCCGAGCGTGGCGCCGACGCCAATACAGACTGGCGCGCGGCCCTGAACACCTCTGCTGCTGGCATGGACTTTCTCAAGACCATGGCGCGCCCGCATGCGGCCACGCTAAAGACCGCCATCAACGCCTATAAGAAACGCCTTTCCGAAGACGCCCCCAAGGTCGCGACCCGCAAGGCTTCGGAAATGGCACTGGAAGTGGTCAACACCACCCTGCCCAACAGTGTCGGCGGCTCGGCCGACCTGACCGGTTCAAACCTGACACGCACCAAGGCAATGACCCCTGTCAGCCGCGATAACTATGGCGGTCAATACATCCACTATGGCATCCGCGAACACGGTATGGCCGCGATCATGAACGGCATTGCCCTGCACGGTGGTTTCATCACTTACGGCGGCACCTTTCTGGCCTTTGCCGACTACTGCCGCCCGGCGATCCGCCTCTCGGCTTTGATGAACGTGCCCGTGACTTACGTCATGACGCACGACAGCATCGGTCTGGGCGAAGACGGCCCAACGCATCAACCGGTTGAAACCATTGCCAGCCTGCGCGCCATGCCCAACCTCAACGTGTTTCGCCCCGCTGACGTCGTTGAAACGGCCGAAGCCTGGGAACTGGCCGCAACATCGGCCGGAACGCCGCATGTTCTGTGCCTGTCGCGTCAGGGTCTTCCGACTTTGCGGACCAACCACACCGACACCAACATGTCGGCCCGTGGTGCCTATGTCCTGAACGGCGTGCCCGGCGACCGCGATGTCACGCTTGTGGCCACCGGATCAGAAGTTGAAATCGCGATGGACGCCGCCGAGCTTTTGAAAGCGGATGGCATCAAGGCCGCCGTCGTATCCGCACCCTGCTTTGAGCTCTTTGAACAGCAGAATGATGACTACAAACTTTCCGTTCTTGGCACCGGCCCGCGCGTCGGCGTCGAAGCCGCGATCCGTCAGGGTTGGAACGGAATTCTGGGCCACAACAGCGCCTTCGTCGGAATGACCGGCTTTGGGGCCTCCGCCCCGGCGCCTGAACTCTACAAGCACTTTGGCATCACCGCTCAGGCCGTGGCCAAGGCAGCCAAAGACCTCATGAACTAAGGGACTGACATGACTGTAAAAGTAGCAATCAACGGCTTTGGCCGTATCGGACGTAACGTTCTGCGCGCCATCGTTGAATCTGGCCGCACTGACATTCAGGTTGTTGCCATCAACGATCTGGGCCCGGTTGAAACCAACGCCCATCTGGTACGCTACGACAGCGTTCATGGCCGTTTTCCCGGCGAAGTTAAGGTTTCGGGCAACACCATCGACGTAGGCCAGGGCCCGATCCAGGTGACGGCCGTCCGCGACCCCAAGGACCTGCCCTGGGACGGTGTCGACATCGCGATGGAATGCACCGGTATCTTTACTGCCCGTGACAAAGCCGCCTTCCACCTTGAAAACGGCTCCAAGCGGGTGCTGATTTCGGCGCCGGGCGCTGGCGCGGACAAAACCATCGTTTACGGCGTCAACCACGACACGCTGACCTCGGCTGACACGGTTGTCTCGAACGCATCCTGCACGACGAACTGTTTGTCGCCCGTGGCCAAAGCCCTGAACGATGCCATCGGCATCACGCGCGGCTTTATGACCACAATCCACAGCTATACCGGCGACCAGCCGACACTGGACACGATGCACAGCGATCTTTACCGCGCCCGCGCCGCCGCCCAGTCGATGATCCCCACATCCACCGGCGCCGCCAAAGCCGTCGGTCTGGTTCTGCCCGAACTGAACGGCAAGCTGGACGGTGTCGCGATCCGCGTGCCCACACCCAACGTCTCTGTCGTCGATCTGGTGTTCGAAGCCAGCCGCGCGACATCGATCCAAGAGGTCAACGCCGCGATCCGTGCGGCCGCCGATGGCCCGCTCAAAGGCGTTCTTGGCTACACCGACGAAGCCAATGTTTCGATCGATTTCAACCACGATCCGCATTCGTCGATCTTCCACATGGATCAGACCAAGGTGATGGACGGCGACATGGTCCGCATCCTGACCTGGTATGACAATGAATGGGGCTTCTCAAACCGCATGGCCGACACAGCCGTCGCAATGGGAAAGCTGATCTGATGCAGATCACTCCGATCATGGATATGGACGTCACAGGCAAGCGGCTGCTTGTCCGTGCCGACCTGAACGTCCCGATCCGGGACGGAAAGGTCAGCGACACCAGCCGCATTGACCGCTTTGCCGCTGGTATGCGCCCGCTTTTGGAAAAAGGCGCGCGTCTGGTCATCCTCACCCACGTGGGTCGCCCCAATGGGGTCATGGATCCGGTCTATTCGGTCGACAAACTGCGCCCGGCTCTGGCCCGTGCGCTTGGCGTGCCGGTCCGGTTCTCGGATGTCTCGACCGGTGTCTCAGCAGAGATCCTGTCGCGCGAACTGACCGATGGCGAAGTGCTCTTGTGCGAAAACACGCGCTATAACCCGGGCGAGGAAAAGAACGATCTGGCCCTGGCGATGGAGTTTGCCAAACTGGGCGACATCTATGTCAACGACGCGTTTTCCTGTGCCCACCGCGCGCATTCATCGACCGCTGCTTTGGCCGCCCTTCTGCCATCTGCGGCGGGCCCGCTTATGATCGAAGAGATCAAGGCGCTGACCGATGCGCTGGATGCGCCCAAAAAGCCTGCCGTCGCCATCGTTGGCGGGGCCAAGGTTTCGTCGAAAATCTCGGTTCTCAAGAACCTTGTCGGCAAGCTGGACGCGGTGATCATCGGCGGCGGGATGGCTAACACCTTCCTCTTTGCCGAAGGCATCCCGATGGGCAAATCGCTGCACGAAGCCGATCAGGTCGACACGGTGAACGAGATCAAGGCGCTTGCCGCCAAATCCGGTTGCCGCATTCTTTTGCCAACCGACATCGTCTATGCGCGCGAGTTTCGCGCCAAGGCACCGCGCCGCATCGCGGCAGTCGACAAATGCCCCGAGGACGCAATGATCCTGGACGCCGGCCCCGAAAGTGCCGCGCGTTTCGAGGGTGAGTTGGCCGGCGCCAACACGATCCTCTGGAACGGCCCCTTGGGTGCGTTCGAAATCGAACCTTTCGACCGCTCGACAGTGACCGTGGCACGCACCGCCGCCGAACTGACCCGTTCAGGCCTTGCCGTCACCATCGCGGGCGGAGGCGACACAGTTGCCGCCCTGAACGCCGCCGAAGTCGCCGATGACTTCACTTATGTGTCCACTGCCGGTGGCGCATTTCTGGAATGGCTGGAGGGCAAGACGCTTCCCGGCATCGCCGCTCTCATGAACTCAGCAAAAGCAGCATAAAGAGGCACTTAATATGGCGCTTATCACGCTTCGACAACTTTTGGACCACGCAGCCGAGAACGACTATGGCGTTCCGGCCTTCAACATCAACAACATGGAACAGGGTCTGGCGATCATGAAGGCCGCCCGCGCCTGTGACGCCCCTGTCATCATGCAGGCAAGCCGCGGCGCGCGCACCTATGCCGGCGACATTATGCTGCGCCACATGGTTCAGGCCCTGTCGGAAATGTACCCCGAGATCCCGATCTGCATGCATCAGGACCACGGCAACAACGAAGCTACCTGCCTTTCGGCAATTCGCCACGGCTTTACCAGCGTCATGATGGACGGCTCCCTTGAGGCGGACATGAAGACACCGGCGTCATACGAATACAACGTCGACATCACCCGCCGCGTCACCGAAGCGGCGCATGCAGTTGGTGCCAGCGTCGAGGGCGAACTGGGCGTTCTGGGTTCACTGGAAACAGGCGAAGCCGCAGCCGAAGACGGATCAGGTGCCGAAGGCAAGCTGGACCAGGATCAGCTTTTGACCGATCCCGAGCAGGCCGTTGATTTTGTCCGTCAGACCAAATGCGACGCTCTGGCGATCGCCTGTGGCACCAGCCACGGCGCTTACAAATTCACACGCAAGCCCGACGGCGAGATCCTGGCCATGTCCACGATCGCCGCGATCCACAAGAACCTGCCCAACACGCACCTTGTCATGCACGGCTCGTCCTCGGTTCCGCAGTACCTGCAGGACCTCATCAACGAGTTCGCAGGCGAAATGCCACAGACATACGGTGTGCCGGTCGAAGAGATCGAAAAGGGCATCAAAATGGGTGTTCGCAAGGTCAACATCGACACGGACTGCCGCATGGCAATGACAGGTCAGTTCCGCAAGATCGCTGTCGAAAAGCCTAGCGAATTCGACCCCCGAAAATTCCTTGTCCCGGCAATGGAAGAAATGGAGCGTCTCTGCTTTGACCGCTTCGACCGCTTTGGGACTGCTGGCAATGCATCAAAGATCAAAGTGATCCCGATGGATGACATGGCGACACGCTATGCCAGCGGCGCATTAGACCCCCAAGCCTCAACCGCTCAGGCTGCTTGAAACCAAACTGGAGATTGAACAATGAATGAACAGAGCAACCCCAAGGAACTGCAAGGCAAGGCGAGATACTCCGCCGGTGTTCTCAAGTACGCCCAAATGGGATACTGGGAGCCGGACTACGAGCCAAAGGACACCGACGTCATCGCGCTGTTCCGCCTCACGCCGCAGGACGGTGTAGACGCGGTCGAAGCGGCAGCTGCCGTTGCCGGTGAAAGCTCGACAGCGACATGGACAGTTGTCTGGACTGACCGCCTGACCGCTTGTGACAAGTACCGTGCCAAGGGTTACCGCGTTGACCCCGTACCCAACAGCCCCGGCGAATACTTCGCCTACATCGCCTATGATCTGGACCTCTTCGAAGGCGGTTCAATCGCCAACCTGACGGCCTCGATCATTGGTAACGTCTTTGGCTTTAAGCCGCTCAAGGCGCTTCGCCTTGAAGACATGCGCATGCCGGTTGCCTACGTAAAGACCTTCCAGGGTCCGGCAACAGGTATCGTTGTTGAGCGCGAGCGTCTGAACGTATACGGTCGCCCGCTACTGGGTGCGACGGTCAAGCCTAAGCTTGGTCTTTCGGGCCGGAACTATGGCCGCGTTGTCTATGAAGCCCTTAAAGGCGGACTGGACTTCACCAAGGACGACGAGAACATCAACTCGCAGCCGTTCATGCACTGGCGTGACCGCTTCCTGTACTGCATGGAAGCTGTGAACAAGGCCACCGCCGCAACCGGCGAGGTCAAAGGTACCTACCTGAACGTCACCGCCGGCACGATGGAAGAAATGTACGAGCGTGCTGAATTCGCCAAGTCGCTTGGCTCGGTCATCATCATGATCGACCTCGTCATCGGCTACACAGCGATCCAGTCCATGGCCAAATGGGCCCGCGCCAACGACATGATCCTGCACCTGCACCGCGCTGGTCACTCGACCTACACGCGTCAGCGCTCGCATGGTGTTTCGTTCCGCGTTATCGCAAAGTGGATGCGCCTTGCAGGCGTCGACCACCTGCACGCCGGTACGGTTGTGGGCAAGCTCGAAGGCGACCCGGCAACGACAAAGGGTTTCTACGACATCTTCCGCGAAGAGTATAACCCGATGGCCCTGGAAAACGGCATCTTCTTCGATCAGGACTGGGCATCGCTCAACAAGATGATGCCCGTTGCATCGGGCGGCATCCACGCCGGCCAAATGCACCAGCTTCTCACTTATCTGGGCGAAGACGTTGTTCTTCAGTTCGGCGGCGGCACAATCGGCCACCCGCAGGGCATCCAGGCAGGCGCCACAGCCAACCGCGTTGCACTCGAAGCGATGGTATTCGCACGCAACGCCGGTCGCGACATCTGGAACGAAGGCGAAGACATCCTGCGTGACGCAGCACGGACCTGTACACCGCTCAAGGCCGCGCTGGAAACATGGAAAGACGTGACCTTCGACTATGCATCAACCGACGCGCCGGACTTTGCACCGACGCCGGAAGTCTCTTCGTAAACAACCGAGATCAAAGGAGTAAATATAATGCAACTTAGACAAGGCCAATTCAGTTACCTGCCGGATCTCACAGATGATGACATCCGCGTTCAGGCACAGTACGCCATCGACAATGGCTGGGCCGTTTCGGTCGAGTACACGGACGACCCACATCCCCGTAACAGCTACTGGGAAATGTGGGGGCACCCGATGTTCGACAACCCTGACGCAGCCGCCGCCGTTTTCGAAGTGAACGAATGCCGCAAGGAACACGGTAGCAAGTACATCCGCGTTCTGGCGTTCGACGCAACGGCTGGATGGGAATCGATCCGGATGAGCTTTATCGTCAACCGGCCCAAAGAAGAGCCCGGTTTCCGGATTGTGCGCCAGGAAGTTAACGGCCGTAACGTCCGCTACACTGTCGAAAGCTACGCCGTACGCGAGCCAGAGGGTTCGCGCTACTAGTCGGACCAAACAAACCGATTGCTCCGGGCCGGATACCTCCCACCGGCCCGGGCATTTACTGAATGTTCACGGAGAGAACCCCAATGACCACCGAAACCACTGATCAAAGTTCGCGCCCAGAAACCGTCGATCTTGCCGCAGCCTTTGAAGAAAGCGGTGTCCGCGATGTTCTGCGTGAGCTTGACGAAACGATGATCGGTCTGGAGCCGGTCAAACTGCGTATTAAGGAAACGGCCGCGCTTCTCCTTGTCGACAAGGCGCGCCGCCAGATGGGTCTGGCCACCGAAACCCCCACTTTGCACATGAGTTTCACCGGAAACCCCGGCACCGGCAAGACGACCGTTGCCCTGAAAATGGCCGATCTGCTGCACCGCCTGGGCTATGTCCGCAAAGGCCACCTTGTCACGGTTACGCGTGATGACCTGGTCGGCCAGTACATTGGCCACACCGCACCCAAGACCAAGGAAGTTCTGAAAAAGGCGATGGGAGGAGTGTTGTTCATTGACGAGGCTTATTACCTCTACCGCCCCGAGAACGAGCGTGACTATGGTCAGGAAGCCATCGAAATTCTGCTTCAGGTCATGGAAAACAATCGCGACGATCTGGTTGTTATTCTCGCTGGCTACGCGGACCGCATGGACCGCTTCTTTGAATCCAACCCCGGTTTCCGGTCCCGCATCGCGCACCACATCGAATTTCCCGACTACTCCGATAGCGAGCTTATGGAAATTTCGCTGATCATGCTTGGCCAACAAAACTACGAGTTTGACGACGAAGCTCACGACATAATGAGCAGCTACATCACCGCGCGGCGAACTCAGCCGCACTTTGCGAACGCCCGTTCGATCCGCAACGCTTTGGACCGTGCACGCCTGCGCCAGGCGAACCGCCTGTTCAAAAGCAATTCCGGACCGCTGGACGCCAAGGCACTCAGCACGATCACCGCAGATGACATCCGCACAAGCCGCGTCTTTAAGGGCGGGTTGGACGTTGATCGCGGTGCGGTGAAAGCATCATGAGCTTTGACCGCTCCATCAAGATCGCACCATCGATCCTATCGGCCGACTTTGCCAATCTCGGCGCCGAAATTCGCGCCGTCGAAGAGCAGGGCGCCGACTGGATCCACGTCGACCCGATGGACGGACACTTTGTGCCCAATCTGACCATCGGCCCCAATGTCGTCGCCGCGATCCGCCCGCATGTCAAAACCTTCATGGACGTGCACCTGATGATCGCCCCCGCCGACCCTTATATCGAGGCTTTTGCCAAGGCCGGATCGGACATGATCACCGTTCATGCCGAAGCAGGACCACACCTGCACCGCTCGCTGCAATCGATCCGCGATCAGGGGGCAAAGGCCGGTGTCGCGCTGAACATGACAACGCCGATCTCGACCATTGAGCATGTGCTCGACGCCGTCGACATGGTGCTGGTGATGACAATCAACCCCGGTTTCGGCGGTCAGAAATTCACCCACTCGATGGTCGAAAAGGTTGCTCAGATGCGCAAGATGATCGGCGATCGCCCGATCCACATTCAGGTGGATGGTGGCATTGACCCGACAACCGCACCACTGGTTGCCAAAGCAGGCGCCGACGTTCTGGTGGCCGGATCGGCCGTGTTCCGCGGCGGCTCGCCCGAGAATGCCGGCGTCTATGGCGACAACATGCGCGCCATTCGCACCGCCGCCGAGGGCGCCTTGGGATAAGCCCGGCGTCGCGAAATCCTTGCCATGGCACTGAATCCCTCATATTCAAAAGACAGAATTCTTTTGGGAGGAAGAACAATGGCCCTGAACAGACGAAACTTCATGCACGGCGCAGGCGCGCTCGCAACCGGCGCGGCCCTGTCGCCGCTGATGCCAAAGGCCGGTTTCGCGGCCTCGACCCTAGAAATAGGAGAGTTCCGGTTAGACACCGTCAGTGACGGCCTCTTGAACCTTCCCGGTGACTTTTCCTTTGCGCCAATGCCGCAGGACGAACTGAAACCGATTCTCGCGCAATACGGCATCAGCCGCGATCGCGTCTCGCGCCCCTGCAATGTAACGCTGTTGCGTGATGGCGAGCGGACGATCCTTTTTGACGTCGGCTCGGGGCCCGATTTCGTACCGACCGCCGGCGAGCTGGTCGATACGCTGGACGCACTTGGCGTCGCCCCCGAAGATGTCACTCACGTCGTTTTCACCCATGCGCACCCCGATCACCTCTGGGGCCTTCTGGATGACTTTGACGAACCGCTTTTTTATGAGGCCGAGCATATGATCGGTCAGGCAGAGTGGGACTACTGGACCAACCCCAACACCGTCGACGACATCGGCGAAGCGCGCGCCGCTTTCGCCGTTGGTGCAAAAAGACGCCTCGATGTGATCGCCGAAACGGTCACCCTGTTCAACGACGGTCAGGAAATTCTGCCCGGCGTTGCAGCCCGCGCCACATATGGCCACACCCCCGGCCACATGGCGTTTGAACTGCGCAGCGGCTCAAATTCTGCAATGATTGTCGGCGACAGCATCAGCAATCACCATGTCTCTTTTGTCAAACCACAGTGGCCCACAGGTTCGGACGAAGACCCCGAGACGGCGATCAAAACCCGCCTGCTTTTGCTTGATCAACTCGCCAGCGAACAGATGCCATTGATCGGTTTTCACCTGCCCGAAGGCGGTGTTGGCCGGGCCGAGCGCAAAGATGGCGCCTTTGTATTCACATCCGAGGTTTAGACATGAAGTTCTTTCTCACCCTGGCCTTTCTGGCCGTCGCATCCGTCTCCCATTCCGCCGAAAGCGTCCCCGATCAGTATCCCGGTTCGCCGCTCTACTCCAAACCCGTGGAATTCATTCCCGGCGTCTTTACATCAACCGGCGCCACGGCCCCGCCCACCTATGAAAATGCCGGTCACAACAACAACCTAAGCTTTATCGTGACCGGCGATGGCGTGGTCGTGATCAACGGCGGCGCCTCATCCCAGCTGGCCAAAGCGCTGCATGACGAGATCAAGCAGATCACCGATCAGCCGGTCAAAATGGTGTTCAACGAAAACGGCCAGGGCCATGCCATGCTGGGCAATTCCTATTGGTCTGAAATTGGTGTGCCAACCATCGCCCACACCGCGGCGGCGGCGGCTTTTGCCGACCGTGGACCACAATCTCTGGCCGCTCAGGAACGTGTCGCCAAGGAACAGTCCGAAGGCACCACAATCGTCGAGCCGACCGAGACTTTTGACGACGAATACATCGTCGAAATGGGTGATTTCCGGATCGAAGCACTGTACCTCGGCCCCGCGCACAGCCCCGGCGACATCACGATCTGGCTGCCCAAGCAAAAGCTGGCTATCGCTGGCGACATCGCCTTTCACGAACGTCTTTTGCCGATCTTTGAAGACACGATCGCGCTGGACTGGCTGGAAACATGGGACGCCGCTTTCGAACCTCTGGGCGCGCTCTATGTCATCCCCGGCCACGGCCATCCCACGAACATGGATCAGGTCCGCCGCTACACCAAGGACTACCTTGTCTATTTGCGTGGCAAAGTCGGCGAGGTGATCGAAGCGGGTGGCACTTTGGCCGATTCCTATTATGTCGACCAATCCCCCTACGCCAAGCTTCATACCTTTGACGAACTGGCAACCAAGAACGCCGGGCGCATCTACGAACAGATGGAATTCGAATAGTGGCCGTATCGCCGCCTGTATGTGACTTTGACCAAAAGGCCCCGGCATTCTCTTTGCCGGGGACCGACGGCAAAACCTATGATCTGAGCACTATTTCAGGGCCCCGTGGCACGCTGGTGATGTTCATCTGCAACCACTGCCCCTACGTGCGCTCGGTCCTTGACCGGATCATCCGCGACACCCGCGAGCTGCAGGCCTTGGGTGTCGGCGTTGTCGCCATAAGCTCGAACGACGCCCAAGCCTACCCTCAGGACGGCCCCCAAGCGATGGCCGAACTGGCCCGCGAAAAGGACTTTCCCTTTCCCTATCTCTATGACGCTGATCAATCCGTTGCACGCGCCTATGGCGCCGTCTGCACGCCCGATTTCTTTGGCTACAACGGCGACTTTGGCCTTCAGTATCGCGGCCGTCTTGATGCCTCGCGCAAAGAAGCAGGCGATCCCGATCTGCGCCGCGAACTCTTTGAGGGAATGCGTCAGGTTGCCCAAACGGGTCAGGGCCCCCAGGACCAGATCCCATCAATGGGATGCTCGATCAAATGGAAAGAACCTGCATGAAATCTATAGTTTTTGACCTCGACGGCACGCTGATCGACAGCGCGCCGGACATCCACGCAGCCGTTAACAAGATGCTGGTTCAAGAAGGCAAACCCGCCCTCAGCCTGCCCAAGGTTACATCCTTCATCGGCAACGGCCTGCCGCGTCTGGTCGAACTTTCTATGGCTGCCAGCGGCATCGATGCCGCCCGCCACGCCGAATTGTCAGAGGTCGTTCTGGGGCATTACAATGCGGCCAGCGCCGTTCTGACCTGCCTCTACCCCGGCGTGAAGGACGTTCTTTTGGCCTTCAAATCCGAAGGGTATCGGCTAGGCGTTTGCACCAACAAACCACAGGCACCGACGCTGGACATCCTTGCCATCTATAGCATCGCTGATCTTTTCGACACGGTTCTGGGCGGTGACGCGCTGCCCGTGCGCAAACCTGATCCCGCCCCGCTGATCAAGGCGTTTGAGGATCTTGATGCCACCGGCATGCTATATGTCGGCGACAGCGAAGTTGACGCTGAAACCGCCGAACGCGCCGCCGTCCCTTTCGCGCTTTTCACCCAAGGCTATCGCAAAACGCCGGTCGAACAGTTGACCCATTCTGCCCGCTTTGACGCCTTTTCCGAACTTCCCGGCATTGTCGCCGCGCATTTCGCCAAGGCCGCCTGATCCATGACCGACCTCAAAGCACTGATTTTTGACGTCGATGGCACATTGGCCGAAACCGAAGAGGCGCATCGCACGGCCTTTAACGCCACATTCGCCGAATGGGGACTTACCTGGAGCTGGAGCGTCCAGGACTATCGCCGGTTGCTGAAAACGACCGGCGGCAAAGAGCGTATGACCGCTTTTCAGGCCGAGCTGCCACCCAGCGCCGCGCACCTGACCCCCGATCAGATCGCCCAGCTTCACGTTCAGAAAACCGCCGCCTACTCTGCCATTCTGGGCGCCAAGGAACTGGCCCTGCGCCCCGGGGTTGCCGATCTGATTGCGCGCGCGCGCGACAAGGGTCTGGCCGTTGCGGTTGCCACGACAACCAACGCCCCCAACGTCGAAGCGCTGTGCCAATGCTGCTGGGATCTTCCGGCGCTCAAAGTGTTCGACGTCGTCGCCGCCGGTGATCAGGTAGAGCATAAAAAAACCCGCGCCGGACGTCTTCGAACTGGCTCTGAGCCGCCTCAATATCCCGCCCGCCGCCGCGATCGCATTTGAAGACAGCCGCAATGGGGTTCTCTCTGCAAAAGGCGCGGGCCTGCGTGTTCTGGTCACGCCCTCAGCCTATACCGACACAGATGATTTCAGCGATGCCGATTGGGTCGTGCCCTCACTTGTGGTCCGCGACCTGCCAGCGCCGCTCTCTCATCTCTGAACCGGCTCCCACGAACACTCACAACCGCGTTAGCAACCGCATTGCCACATCGCCCCCCGCGCGGCGCTATGCCATTATGCACCAAACATCGCAGGCCGCCCTGGCCGCAGACCAGATAACCCCGTTAGGCATGACATGAAAAACAACCTAAGTGCATTCGCCACTCAACCCTCGCGCCGTCAATTTCTGGCCGCTTCCGTCGCCCTTTCAGGCGCGATGCTTGTGCCAAACATACTGCGCGCCGAAACGCCGATCATGTCCGCACCCGAGGCACAGGCCGCCATCAATTCCGGTGAAATGATCCTGCTCGACATCCGGTCCCGCGAAGAGTGGCTTGAAACCGGCGTTGCCGAAGGCGCATGGCCCGTCAGCCTTCACACCGCTCAGTTTGGCGCCGAGCTTAGCGCGATTCTAAAGAAGTTTTCGGATCGCAAGGTCGGCCTGATCTGCGCGACCGGCGGGCGTACCAGCTATGTCACGGAGATTTTGGCAAAGAACGGCATCACGGATGTGGTCGACGTCTCCGAAGGGATGCTTGGCAATCCGCGTGGTCCGGGATGGATCGCGCGCAAACTGCCTGTTGTCGATCTGGACGCCGCGATGACCGTCTATACTCAGGAAATCAGCCAGTAAGCCCTTACTGCGCTGCCATCGGAATGCGCGCTAACTGGCACTGCTCCCACAGCGCTTCAAGCGCGCCGATCAGGTGATCAATATCCTCAGCCGAATGAACCGGTGATGGCGTGATCCTCAGCCGCTCCGTGCCCTTGGGAACCGTCGGGTAATTGATCGGTTGGATGTAGATGCCATAGTCGCGCATCAGTATGTCACTGATATACTTACACTTAACCGCATCGCCAACCATCACCGGAATGATGTGGCTGGGATTGGGCACATGCTCGATCCCGATATCATCCAGACGTTTGCGAACCTCGGCCACGCGCGCGGCCTGCATCTCACGCTCTACGTCAGAGACCTTCAGATGCCGGATCGACGCCGCAGCACCCGCTGCAACTGCAGGCGGCAAGGCTGTCGTAAAGATGAACCCACTGGCAAAAGAGCGGACAAAATCACAAAGCTCGGCCGTGGCGGCGATATACCCGCCAACCACACCAAACGCCTTGCCCAAAGTACCCTCGATAACCGTGATCCGGTCCATCAGCCCTTCGCGTTCGGCAATGCCGCCGCCGCGCGGACCATAAAGCCCAACCGCGTGCACCTCATCCAGATAGGTCATCGCGCCATAGCGGTCGGCAAGATCACAAATCTCGGCGATCGGAGCGATGTCGCCATCCATTGAATAGACGCTTTCAAAGGCGATCAGTTTTGGCTGATCGGCCGGAAGCGAGGCAAGCTTGGCCTCCAGATCCTCAAGGTCATTGTGCTTCCAGATCATTTTCTGGGCGCGCGACTGGCGAATGCCCTCGATCATCGACGCGTGGTTCAACGCATCCGACAAGACAACGCAATTGGGAATGCGCGACGCCAAAGTCCCCAGAGCCGCCCAGTTGGATACATAGCCCGAGGTGAACAAAAGCGCGGCCTCTTTGCCGTGCAGATCGGCCAGCTCGGCCTCTAGAATAACGTGATCATGGGTCGTGCCAGATATATTGCGAGTGCCACCGGCACCCGCCCCACAGCGATCCAGCGCGTCATGCATCGCGCTCAGAACATCCGGGTTTTGACCCATGCCCAAATAGTCGTTCGAGCACCAGATCGTTACATCCTGCGGGTCCTTGGCATTGCGACAGGTGGCGGCCGGAAAGGCCCCGCGATGCCGCTCAAGATTGGCAAAGACCCGGTAATCGCCCTCGTTGCGCAAAGCATCGAGGGAGGATTTAAAGAACGACTGATAGTCCATGCGCTTACCTTAGTTGCTGACGGCCTCTTGGACGATATCGTCCAACAAAGCCTGCACTTCCTGCATGATCCCCTCGGGATAATTCCGGTACCCAACCACCACTTTGCCGCCGCGATCGGCAACAAAGATGCCATAGGGGCAATAGGCGATGTTCATCGGATCGGCTTCCATCATCTTGCGTGAGAGGACCGCCGAGCAGAAAACAAAAATATCCGCCGCCTCGAACAGCTTGACGTCACTACCGACATCTTCGCCCGTCCGGTTCAGCATTTCGCCGGTGTGACTGACATAGTCGATCACCAGGCCGCGATTGACGATGGCGCTTTCGACGCTGAATGTCGCGTCGGCAAAACTGCCGTCAAATGGATAGGTCGTGGCACCCTCTTGGGCAAAGGCCAGACCGGGTAGTGAAAGAACAAAGGCCAGGGCAAGTTTCAGATTTTTCATCGTCATATCCTCCATATGTACCATTGATTCTCACGTAAAAGCCGGGCGGCGCCTTGATCTATATCAGGCGCCGCCCATTTTTAATTACGGACGTACGATTGTCCAGCCAGCTTCGCTGAGACGGATCAAGTCCACAACACCAGCTGGGACATGCTCTGCAACTGTGACCAGAGGCGGCTCTTTGCCTTCCTTCTTGGTCATAGCGGCCAGTGTATTGTCGCAAGCGGCAAAAGTTACGTTTGGCATCGACTGCTCAAACGACTTCAGACGGTCAACAACTGGCGAGGTATCGGCGCGCAGCATGTGCAGGCCGGCATTGAAAGCCACAACGCGAATTTCAACTTCTTCACCCTTGTCAGAATAATAGCGTGCCACATTGGCAGCCACGTTCAGAACGGTGTTCATCTTCTGGGGGTTGTTGTCGCTGATTTGCAGCGCCAGTTGATGAACATGTCCTTCAGCAAAACTTGCTGTAACCAGACCAACGACCAACGACATGGCCGCCAAAAACGTCTTAACAATTCTCATTTGTTCTCTCCTCCTAGGACTATTTTGCCCCTGCACCATCTCGTTATTTGGACGGTTGTCAGAAGCGCTCGTATTCGGCCGTCAGTGAAATGGCAGCCTCTTCGTTAACCAACCAACCGGACCGGGATTTCTCCCGGCCCGGCGGCGGTATCTCAGCGCACTGCAGATGCGCCGAACTTTGGAAGGTTTCCCCTCCTATGTATCAAACCTTCTCGGTTCAATTGAAGGATTTCAGGTATTCCAGCACCGCCGCAATATCCTTTTCCTTCTTGAAGCCTTTGAACGACATCTTTGTGCCCTTCATGTACTTCTTCGGCGCGGTAAGGAATTCAGCCAGCGATGCTGCATCCCAAACCCGGCCCTCGCCTTGCGCCGTTTTGAACGAGCTCGAGTAGTTAAACCCATCCACGCCACCGATGGTCCGACCAAACAGAGCGTTCAGCTCAGGGCCGGACTTGTTCTTGGCGCCTTCGCCGACTTGGTGACATGCCTTGCACTTCTTAAAGGTCTTCTCGCCTTTAGAAACGAGCTTCATATCCAAAGCACCACCCGCCGCTGGCGCAGCCGCTGCGGGCTCTGCCATGGTTTCGGTCGTTGGCGCCTCTGCAACCACAACTTCGGCATCCGGCTTGGCAGCAGCAGCGTCGCGCGCAGCACGTGCCGCAGCATCGTCCGGTGTCACGTCCACAACCGCCGCGCGGCCTGTGATCTCAACCGTGTCCTTACAGTTTTCCATGCACACATCGCCGGTAAACTTTGTGTACTCGACCGTTGCACGGTCATCAGGAAAGAAGTTCGGCTCGTTCGGCATTTTGACGTCGTTGAAGTTTTCATTGCTCAGAACGAAATCATCCGCGACCAGATCGTTGGAATAAAGCAGATAAGCGGTGATCGCATAGACATCGTCATGCGACAGCGACTGTGCGTTTCCGAAAGGCATCGCACGATAGATATAGTCATAGACGGTCGACAGATATGGCCAGTAAGAACCAATGGTTTTCACAGGACGGTCGCTTTTCAGCGATCCGCGACCACCGGCCAGAACTGGCCAACGGCCAACACCTTCGCCAAAGTCACCGTGGCAAACTGCACAGTTCTCGGCAAAGATCTCTTCGCCCGTCGTCACATCGCCGCTACCAACCGGCAGGCCCTGCCCGTCGGGACGCACATCGATGTTCCATGCTGCAACTTCTTCCGGCAGCGCCGCGCGCCCCAGATCCATCGAAACGGTCATCGGCATCGGGTCGCCCGACGCCGCGCCAACGGCGGCGCTTGTCGCCATGGCGGTGTCTGTCGTTGTCGCTGTCGGCGTCGTTGTCGGCGTCGTTGATTGCGCTTCAGCTGCCGTAACAATCTGACCACGCATAGGCGCGGGCAAGTCGGCAACAAACTGATCCGCAGTGACATAGGCCAAACCCAGTACCGCCGCGGTACCCGTCATCGACGGGATTAATAGCTTAAGATATTTCGACATTTTCGGCGATCCCCTTGGCGTTCACAGCCCACGTCTGGATGGAGTTGTTGTGATAGATCGAGTTCACGCCTCGAATTTCACGAAGTTGGTTCTTTGTTGGCTGGACGTAGCCGGTCGAGTCATGTGCCCGGCTCTGCAGCAACAAAGGTGATCCATCCCAATCAAACTCAAAGTAGAAACGGTGCATCGACTTATCAAAGCTCGGGCCCGACATGCGCGCCTTGTGCCAGTTCTTGCCGCCGTCCAGTGTCACGTCCACACGCGGGATCGTACCGCGGCCGGACCATGCGATCCCGGTCAGAACCGTTGGACCCTTTGAGTGCAGGATAGGCGCCTGCGGGCTGGGGTTCGTGATAACCGATTTGGCATCCATCGCCCATGTAAAGTGGCGGGCTTTTCCATCGGCCAGAAGGTCGGTGTACTTGGATGTTTCTTCACGCTGTTCCCAAGGCTGATCACCAACCTCAAGGCGGCGCAGCCACTTGACCCACATGTTGCCTTCCCAACCCGGAACAACCAGGCGAACAGGATAACCCTGCTCAGGACGCAGCGCTTCGCCGTTCATCTTGAACGCGACCAGACAGTCGTCCAGCGCCTTTTCCATCGGGATCGAACGGGTCATGCCCGACGCATCGGCGCCTTCGGCCAAAAGCCACTTGCCCGTTGGCTTAACACCAGCGGTTTCAAGCAGATAGCGCAGCGGAACGCCGGTATACATTACGTTGTGGATCATGCCGTGCGTGAACTGACAGCCGTTCAGCTGCGCGCCGCGCCACTCCATGCCCGAGTTCGCCGCACACTCAAGAAAATACACGCGGTTCTCACGCGGGAAACGCTTGAGATCTTCCATCGTGAAGACAAGTTCTTTGTCGACCAGACCGTTGATCATGATCCGGTGCTTGGCTGGATCCACCTCGGCGATGCCGGCGTGGTGACGCTCAAAGCACAGACCGTTCGGCGTGATGATACCGTCGAGCTCGTGGATCGGCGTAAAGTTCACAGACGAAACCGGGTCAGCGGTCAGCCATTCAACGTTGCGACGTTTGACGTCGGCTTCGAACGGGCTGGGCGTGCCATAGGGGCGGGCATCGACGCCCTCACCAAGCTCCTGCATCCACGGCTGGATTTCCGTTATCGCCGGATCGCCACCGGCTGCTTTTGCGACGCCTGCTGCAGCAACCGCTCCGCCCGCTGCCATCGCCGAGGTCAGAAACCCCCTGCGCGATGTCTTGGGGCCCTTGAAAGTCTCGCTCATCGAGAATTGCCTCCGTTTAGAAAATTACAACTAAGCGCCAACGACTTTGACGCTGTTATTCGGGTCGACACTAACAGTGCCTTCTTTCTTGATATGGTCTTCCACCACGTCCCAGATCGCAGGGCCCTCGGTGCCCTCATTCACGCTGGCCCAACCTGCGACGACATAGGTCTGGTTGGGGTCCACCAGTTCGCCGGTCTTAAGCATCGTCATTTCCGTGATGCGTTCACCCTGCGGCTTGTTGATATCGATCCGGTAGCCCATGCCACCGACGCGAACCATATCGCCGCCCTGCTGATAGTAAGGATCAGGGTTGAACAAATTGTCGGCCACATCTTCCAGAATGATGTGCAAAGTCTCGCCCGTCATCTCGCTGCGATAAGCGTTGGGATAGCTCATCGAAGTGGCATTAAAGATGTCTTCGCGCGTGATGTGCTGACCCGGCAGCATCGATGCACCCCAGCGGAAACCGGGCGACAGGGCGATGTCTGCTTCGCGCTCTGAAATCAGAGCGTTACAGATCAGATCGTCCCACGTGCCGTTAAAGTTGCCGCGGCGATACAACAGGCTGTCGGTCTTGCCGATAACCTCGGACATTTCCGCCTCGTAAGGTGCCCGCTCATTGTCGATCAGCGCCTTGATCGTAGGATCAGGCGTAATCACATCCGAGAAGATCGGGATCAGCTTGTGATTGACCGATTTCAACTCGCCATTCTGAACGTCCAGGTCAACACGGCTCAGGAATTTGCCGTGGCTGCCGCTGGCAATCAGATGGGTCTTGTTGATCAACAACGGCTCTGGCAGCGCGTCATGCGTGTGACCGGTCAGGATGATGTCGATCCCATCGACGTTTGCGGCCAGCTTGCGGTCCACGTCAAAGCCATTGTGGCTGAGCAGAACAACAAGTTCAGCACCGGCGTCACGCGCCTCTTGCACAACCTCTGCCATGTTGTCCTGACGCACACCGAACGACAGTCCGGGGAACATCCACTTGGGGTTGGCAATCGGCATATACGGAAAGGCCTGACCGATGACCGCGATCTGCACGCCGCCACGCTCAAACATCTTGAACGGCTCATAGGCACGCTCGTTCCATTCGTTGTCGAAAATATTCGCGCCAAGGAACGGGAAGTTCAGCTCGTTCTCGACGATCTCGTTGACCCGGTCGATACCCAGCGTGAATTCCCAGTGGCTGGTCATCGCGTCAGTTCCCAGCGCGTTCATCACGTTGACCATGTCCTGGCCATCGGTTTTCAGCGCGGTATAGCTGCCCTGCCATGTGTCACCACCGTCCAGCAACAAGGCGTCAGGCCGGTCGGCCCGGATCGAGTTGATGACGGTCGCGGCACGATCAAGACCGCCCATCCGGCCATATTCGCGGGCAAGAGCGACGAAATCGGGATAGGCCAGCGCATAGGCTGCGGGCGAACCCTCGGTGATGCCGAATGTCTTCAGGAAATCATGACCCGTGATGTGTGGCGGCTGACCTTTAGCTGCACCAACACCCAGGTTGATCTCGGGCTCACGGAAATAGACGGGCTTTAGCTGCGCGTGCAAGTCGGTGATATGCATCAGCGTAACGTTGCCGGACGTCTCGAAGTTCAGCAAATCGTCCTGTGTCAGTGCCTGCTGAGCCGCCAGTCGTGACCAGTTACCAAAACCGGACGCGCCATAAAGCGCGGATGTGGCCAAGGCGGCCTGTAGAAAGTCACGACGTGAAATCATGTCTGGCTCTTTCAGGTTGACGCATCACATGCGCATATTTGAATTTATTAGGTTGGAAAAGCCCCGTGCGATCAAACGCACGGGGCTTTGTAGTTCAGTTCCGTACGGAAGGAGATTCGACCGAAAGTCCGTTTCCGCGGGATGCAACATAAAGCTCAAGCGCCTTGAACTCGTCCGAACCTTCCTTGAAAGGCTTTGCACGTACGTTTTTCATGCAACCCTTAAAGCGGGCCTGGATAGAGTTCAGCTTGGCGTTCTTCAGACGATAAGTCGGAAAGCCGTTGATCTGACCCTGTGACAGGTGATCCGCGCGGATCATCGTGTCATAGTTGTCTTCGTGGCAGTTCGAGCATGACAGATCCAGTTGCCCGTAACGGGTGTAATAGATCTCTTTGCCCTTCTCCCAAATCGGAGCAGCAGCGCCATCAACGGCGACGTTGACCGGCATACCGCGCGACTGAAGGCCGATAAGCGCTGTAACAGCAGTCATCTGGCCGCCCGAGTACTTCCAAGGCTCGGCACCCATGCGGGTTGTCCGGCACTCGTTGACTTGCTCTTCCATAGTCTGGAGCTTGCCATCCTTCATACGCGGCATAGTCGCGCGCAATCCGGCAAAGTCTTCAACGTTCTCGTGGCAGGCCGCACAGGACTTACCCTCGGTACCGTCGACGGCATTGAAAAGGTCGATGCCCTGGTCAAGAAAGACAAAACCAGGGTTTTCAAAATCGTCCATTTCAAGCGCTTGCGTCTCGTCAGCGCGGTAAATCCAACCCGAATAGATGTCGTCCAGGTTTTCCACAAAAGCAGGCGCCTTCGTCTGCGTGATCATGGTTTGCCCATCGATCACCAGCTTAGCGTCTTGGTCTGCGTGTGCCGCAAAGGCCAGGCTTGCAATCGCCGCCGCTGTCGTCAGAATTGGTTTGAAACCCATTCCACATTCCTCCCTATTTAACAGATGTTTATCCGATCGAAATCTCTTTGGATTCCTCATAGACCGAACCGTCATCGTCATACCATTTGAAGTCAAACTTACCTGCTTCAGGAACAGTTGCTTCAAACTGAAGGTACGGGTTGGTCGAAATCGCCGGCTCAAGCGTTACATCAATTACGTTCTGACCGTTAAAGTCAGCCGTAAAGCGGTTGATGATCGAACGCGGGATGATCTTGCCATCCGAGTCCTTACGCTGCCCGGATTCCATCTTGTGGCTGATCAGGGTCTTGATCGTGATGGTCTCGCCAGCCTCGGCTTTTTTCGGGACCTTGACGCGGGGTTTTACACCTTTAGCCATACTTTAATTCTCCTAGAATTCTTTAGCCGCCGCAGCCGCCAATTGTGACTTTAACCGTGGAAGATGTCTTGCGGAATGTACCGTCAGCCATCTTGGCAATTGCCACCACGTCTTGTGTTTTCGCCAGACGCATACGCGTGGACGCGCTTTGTGTCGGGTTCAGCGGGCCGAACTTGAAAGTAGCAACTTTCGGAGTTGGGTTACCCGTAGCGAATACAGCGATCTCAACAGCGCCAGCTGCCTCGACACCGACCGGAACAGTGTTACCGTTCTCAGCAATTTCAGGCGCTGTCAGCTCAAGACCACCGTCCTGAACGGCGGCACCGCCTGTGAATTCTGCCATGGCGTCATCGGCGACAGATGCGAAAGTAGGCATGGCCGCAAAGCTGGCGAATGCCGCTGTGCCTGCACCAACTGCCAGAAGTTTCCGACGTGTAAGGTTCATTTTATCTCCTCCAAAACTCTTTCTGGTCACTCGGACTTGAGTGTCATCAGGTATGCAACAATGTCCTCGACCTGCTGTGCGGTCAGGACTGATTTTCCTTCGAACTTCTCCAACGGGCGATTGTACCCTTCGGTGATATAGAATGCCGGCATGATCGTGTCCTCGAAGGTCTTCTTCGAGTTTGCAACGATGCCCCGAAGCTCGGCTTCGGTCCAACGTGTAGCAACACCATCAAGTGACGGGCCAACTTCGCCGTGGAACGGCTGATCAGCCATGTCCGAGTTGACGTGGCACGCCAGACAGTTGCCTTGCTTGCGGTTCAGAAACGCCTTGCGGCCCGCAGCTGCGTCGCCGGGAGCACCCGTAAGGGATGCGGCGACAGCGCCATCTTCGAACATGACATTTGTAGGTGCGACAACCTCGGCATAGGCCGACGTCGTCCCCAGAAACAGCGCCGTTATGGCGACGATTGATCTTTTCATGAGTCCTCCCAAAGACTTTTGAAGGCCAAGCTAGCCTAGGTTTCACGCAACAAGCAACATTAAATTCGCTTACTTGAATTTTTACCTTTATTGCGCATTGCTACGTCAGAAAGGTTTACCCTTTCTCTTTCTGAAGCATACGTGCGTGATATTTCTGGAAACTTTCATCACCCTCGTAGCCCTTTTCGACGATCCAGCGAAGCATGTTCAACGTCGTGTAGCGACCGAATGCTCCGGGCACCACGGCAACCGCCGCCTGCGCCGCCGTCAGGTCATCGGCGACCTCCTGCGGAAAGTAGAGAATCGTTGGCGTGAACAGCATGCCCCACTTTTTCACCGCCTCGCGCTCGGACATCACGGTCCCGTCAAAGTCGGTCACCTCGGTGTCGCCGAACATGTTCAGCTGCACCACAAAGTAGTGGTCTTCGATGTAATTCTCGATCTCGGGGATCGGATAGACCTCTTCATGCATTTTCTTGCAGTAGATACAGCCGCGCTGTTCGATCATCACCATCAGGCGCTTGCCTTCTGAGTTCGCATCACCCAGATCCTCACGCAGATCCTTGAAGGTATTGCGCATCCAGGGCGACTTATACAGTCCGTCATCCCCCAGTTCAGCGGCATGCGCCGTGGCGACAAAGCCAAGCAGCGCCAAAAGTGTCACCAGAAACCTCATTCGAAATCCTCCCAGATCCGTATCAGAGTTTACCGCAGGATGCCGATATCGGGCGCGATCTGCAGCATCCATTGAGCAATGTAATTCATCGAGTTGGTCGCGATCAACAAGCCAAAGATGATCAAAAGAACACCCATCACCTTTTCGATCGTCCCCAGATGTTTCCGGAATTTTGCCATCCACCGCATGAAGGGGCCGACAAAAACGGCCGCCAGTATGAACGGCAGTGTCATACCCAACCCGTAGACAAAGAGTAACAGCGCGCCAGAGCCGGCCGTTTCCGTGCCCGCCGCGGTGAAAAGGATCGCCGCCAGTACCGGGCCAACACAAGGCGTCCAGCCAAAGGCAAAGGCCATGCCGATCACAAATGCGCCAACAAAGCTCATATTCGTCGTGTCACCCGCTTCTGCGCGGAACTGCCGGTAAAGGAACCCGATGCGGATCACGCCCAGAAAATGCAGACCCATCGCGATGATGATCGCCGCAGCAACCCAGCGCAGAATGTCAAAATATTCGCGCACGACCTGGCCAAACAGCGATGCCGTGGCCCCCAATCCCATAAAGATCGTGATGACACCGGCTGCGAAAAAGACCGCCGAGATCACGGCCCGGCGGCGAACCGCACCGCTGATCGGTTGATCAGCAGAAATCTGGTTCATGCCGACGCCAGCCAGATAACTCAAATAAAACGGTACGATAGGCAGAATACAGGGCGACAGAAAAGACAGCAAACCGGCGAAAGCAGCGCCGACGAGAGAAACATCAAACATGCTGGAATTGCCCAAACCTTGATTAATTCATATATTCTAATTATCGTAATTGTTGCACGCTAGTCAATCGAGCCCGAAATGAAAGCACTTACATCCCTCGCCGCTGCCCTGGTCCTTGGACTTACGGTTCTCGTCGGCGCCGCATCTGCAGAAACCAAGCTGGTCATGGTCGAAGAACAAGGCTGTGTCTGGTGCGAACGCTGGCTCGCTGAAATCGGCCCGATTTATCCCAAAACGGCCGAAGGCAAGGTTGCGCCGCTTCAGATGGTTGATCTGGCCGACCCGCTTCCCAAAGACATCACTTTCACCCGCTCGCTTCGGTTCACGCCGACCTTTGTTCTGGTCATCGATGGCCAGGAAGTGAACCGGATCGAAGGCTACCCTGGCGAAGACTTCTTTTGGGGCCTTCTTGGAATGATGCTCAAGTCCGCAAACGTCCAGGTGGACGTAGCGGGTTAACCTGCCTAGCTTGCCGCATCGTGTTTTGAGCGGTAGAGAAGAGATTAATGCCAGTAAAAATCCCGTTTTTGGGCCATAGTATTCTTATTTTCGCCAGCCAGGGTGATCGATGTGGGACTAAATTTGATGGAGCTTCCCGTGTTTGACCAGAACATCCGCGCCGACGACATGGAAAAGATGATGCTGAACGCCACGCGTGCATCAAACTTCCTCAAGGCGATCAGCCACGAAGGCCGCCTGATGATCCTGTGTCATCTTGCGACCGGCGAAAAATCCGTGACCGAACTCGAAGTGCTCCTTTCCGCGCGTCAGGCCGCTGTCTCCCAGCAACTCTCCCGGTTGCGCCTCGAAGGCCTGGTCACACCGCGCCGTGATGGCAAAGCCATATACTACAGCTTGACCGATGACCGCCCGCGGCAAATAATGGAACTCGTCTACGAGATGTTCTGCAAAGAAGATTGACCGCATCACTTTTCAAAACAAGTCCGCAACCACGGGAGGTACCGGACGATGTTTACCGCATTCAGTGACATGACATTGGTCGCCCTTATCGGGCTTTTCGGCGGTGTCCTTTTGGGTCTTGCCGCACGGCTGGGCCGCTTTTGCACATTAGGCGCCATCGAGGACGCGCTTTACGGCGGCAACGACACGCGCATGCGCATGTGGGGCGTCGCAATCGGAACCGCAATCATCGGCAGCTATTCCCTTATGGGTCTGGGCCTTCTGGATGCGTCCCAAACCCTCTACCTCGGGCTGGCATGGAACCCGCTTGCCAGCGTGATCGGCGGGCTTCTGTTCGGCTATGGAATGGCCTTGTCGGGCAACTGCGGCTTTGGCGCCCTTGCCCGCCTTGGTGGCGGCGACATGCGCTCTTTCGTGATCGTTCTGGTGATGGGCCTTGCCGCCTATATCACCATCTCGGGCCCTCTGGCCTATCTCAGGGTCTGGGCCTTTCCGGTCGATCAGAACCCCGAACATATCCCCGGCATCGCCCATGCCATTGAACGCGCAACCGGCATCTCGGCCATCGTCGCTGGTCTTGTGATCGGCGCGGGCATCCTTGCGCTGTCCTTCTTTCGCGGCGCGCTCTTGACCCATCCCAAAGCGCTCTTCTGGGCCGCCGTCGTTGGCCTTGCCATCGTTTCCGGCTGGGCCGGCACCCATTGGGTCGCCTCCCAAAGTTTTGAGCCTGTTCGCATCGTGTCACACACATTCTCAGCCCCCATTGGCGAGACGATGCTTTATGCGATGACCGCCTCGGGCAACTCGCTCAGCTTTGGCGTAGGCTCGGTTGTTGGCGTTCTGGTCGGGGCCTTTATCGGCAGCCTGATCAAGGGCCATTTTCGCTGGGAAGCCTGCGAAGACCCGCGCGAGCTTCAGCGCCAGATCGGCGGCGCCTTCCTGATGGGCGTGGGCGCGGTGCTGGCCATCGGATGCAGCATCGGTCAGGGTCTGTCGGCCTTTTCACTGCTGGCCTTCAGCGCGCCAATCACCTTTGCCGCAATCTTTGCCGGGGCGGCCTTTGGCCTGCGCCAGCTGATCGCAGGGTTTTCGCCCGCCACCTGAAGCCGCCTCAACCTGAAGCCGCCTCAGTCGCCGCGAAACGCCCATAACCGGCTCAGGACAAATGTCGCAGCCGCGGCCACTGACGTTGACACCAAAAGCGCCGGTGTCGCGTTCATTACGCCGCCGATTGTCAGCGTCGCCAAAATGGTTTCGTTCACCATGAACCCCAGTAGGGCCACCACCATAAACCGCCTAAGCGCGCCGGTGATCGTGGCCGAATGCCCGGCGAACGAAAACACGTAATGGCCGCTGAAACTGACCACAAACGCCACGCCAAACGCCACGACATTGGCCACCAAAGCCGCCCAACCGAAATGGATCAGCCCCGCGCCGACGACCATGTGAACCAACGTCGCCAAGACGCCGATCAGACCGAACCGCAGGACCTGTGCCAGGATCATTTCGGCGCTTCCGCCTCGTTCACCTCTTCTGCTACGATGAAACCAGGGCGCCCCTTTACCTCGGTAAAGACCCGCGCCAGATACTCACCCAGAACCCCGATAGAGATCAGTTGCACGCCCCCCAAAAGCAGCACCGCCACCGCCAGCGTCGACCAGCCCGGCACGTCGATCCCAAAGATCAGCGTTTTGACCAAAATCCAGATGCCATAAAGGATCGACAGCACCGCAATCCCCATGCCCAACCCGGTCCAGACCCTCAGCGGCCAATCGGTAAAAGACGTCAGCCCGGTGATCCCCAGCCTCAGCAATCCGCGAAAACCGAACTTGGACGCGCCCGCCTGACGCTGTTCCAACTCGATCGGGATCGCGATCGACCGAAAACCAACCCAGCCGTAAAGGCCCTTCATAAAGCGGTTGCGTTCAGGCAGCGCGATCAAAGCATCGACAACCCGCCTGTCCATCAGACGAAAATCGCGCGCGTCGGGCGGGATCACAACCTCGGCCCCGATGCTCAGCATCTTGTAAAACCACCGCGTCAGAATGCGTTTCAGCGCAGGCTCGTCCGCCCGGTGCGCGCGCACCGCATAGATCATCTCATACCCGTCGCGGCGATGCTCAAGCATGGTTTCAAGATGGCTCAGCGGTTCCTGCAGATCCGCGTCCAGAATAACCACAGCCGACCCGCGCGCACGTTCCAGCCCGGCCATGATCGCCTGTTCCTTGCCGAAATTGCGCGACAACCGGATCACCCGAACCGGCGCCTCGCGACACAAGGCGCGCGCCTCTTCAAAGGTCTGATCGTGGCTGCCATCATCGATGATCAGGATCTCGTGGCTGGGCACAAGACGCCCCGCCTCGGTCGTCACGCGGCGTATGGTTTCGCCGATGTTTCCTTCTTCATTGAACGCAGGGATTACAAAGGACAGATCGGGCTCTTGAGCGATCTCAACCTTGGTCGCAACCTTTGCCTTGGTCTTGGGTTTCATCCGCTCTCTCCGCCCGCTGGCTGTTCAATGAATAGCGTATTGTGGCCAAACTTTCCGATACGATCAAACCCCGGCCCCAAAATCGCCGCCGCCCTATCCGCCAATGCGTTCGGAACCGCCACCGCATCGCGCACGCCATTGACCCCAAGTGCGCCCAGCGCCGCATCACCGGCGATGTTCTGCGCCCTGCCTTGGGTGTAGAACTCGGCCGAATAACTGCGCTCGGCCCAGACGGTAAGCTGTGCATCGTCCGCCGCGTGTCGCGCGGCCTCCACAAGGCGCTTGTCACTGCGCAGGTTCAAAGTTTCCGGCGCCCAAAAGGCCAGCACCGAAAGGGTAAGATAGATCGCCATCATCGCCACCAGAACAGCGCTGAACAATCCACGCACACGCGCGCCGGGGCTGCCGAAAACCGCTCCCCAAAGCGTGACCAGCAAAAGCGCGGCAGCAGGCAGCCCCGGCAATGTATAAGCCGCCAGAATATTGGCCGCAGGCGTAAACAGCAAAAGCGGCGACAAAACCCAAAGCGTCAGATAGCTCAGCCAACCCGCACCATCACTTTGCACCGCCGCGATCAAACGCTTTGGCCGCGCCAGCAATGCCACCAGAAACAATGTCCACGGCAGGAAAGTCCCCAGCCAGAATATCCAGATCGTTCCCTTGGCGCGCGCATGGCCCGCCCCATAAAGGTCACCCTGCCAGCCCGAGACGACGAACCGCTCGTAATGCTCGCCGATGATGAAATAGCGCAAGAACCCCGGCGTCTTCAGCTCCGCCGCGATGTACCAGGGCAGCGCCAGCACAAGCATCAGCGCAAGCCCCGAAACCCAGGGCAACCGCCCCAAAAGCCGCCAGCGATTTCCGATCAGAACCCAAAGGCCAATCGGCAGCCCGGTCAGAACAACCGCCACCGGACCTTTCGCCAAAAGCCCGATCGCAAGCCCCACAAAGAACACATAGCCCCAGCCGCGACCGCCACTTTTGCAGGTGACCGAACGGTGAAACCCCACCATCGCCGCCGTCGTGCCCAGAACCATCGTCATGTCGGTCATCACAAAAGCTGAGGCCACAAAAAACAAAGCCCCCGACGTCGTCACCGCAACCGCAATCAGCGCCGCATCGCGCCCGCGCTCTTTTCGCGCCCAGCCATAAAGCAGTGCCAGAACACCCAAAGCGGTCATCAGAATGAAAATGCGCGCGCCAAACGGCCCGACGCCGAAAACCACCATCCCGATGGCCGAAAGCCATGTGTGGAGCGGCGGTTTGGCCCAGAACGGCAGGCCATACTCGAACTGAGGCGTGATCCAGTCGCCGGTTTCCACCATCTTGCGGGCAATCTCGGCATAACGCGCCTCGGTCGTGTCCGTGAACGGCAGCCAAAAGATCATCAGAACCCGCAGCGCCAAAAGCACTCCCAAACCGATCCACAGCCATTTCCGCTGGCTCGGGCTAAGGGTAAATCCGGTCAAAGGGCGCGCTTTGGGCTGGCGGTCGGCTTGGTCGTCATTGGCGGCCATGAAAGCTCCGGTTTTGTCGCGTCCTGCAAGGACTTGCCGAAGGATGGTCGCAACGGCGTGTTTTGGCAATCGCCGCACGAAAGATGCGGCCCCCCCGCGCGCCTTGTTGCGCGCGGCGCTGCGAAACGCAAGTGCGGCCCCGGGCATGGACAAAAACACGCCGATCAACCACCTTGACCCGCAACAGTTTCGGGGGGGCCCTGATGAAGGCAATTATCGCAGGCGGCGGGATCGGCGGCACGACCGCCGCCATCTGTCTTGCGCGCATCGGCTGGCAGGTTGAGATCCTGGAACAGGCCGCAAAGATCGAAGAGATCGGCGCCGGCCTTCAGATCAGCCCCAATGGCGCGCGCATCCTGCAAGACATCGGCGTGATGCCACATCTTGCGGGCACTCTGTTCGAACCCGAAACGATTGAAATGCGCATCGGCGCCAGCGGCCGACAGGTCTTTAGCATTCCGATGCGCAGGATTGCGCGCGAACGCTGGGGCGCACCCTATTTTCAGATCCACCGCGCCGATCTGCTGGATGGTCTGCACAAGGCGCTTGCCGAAACCGGCAACGCCAAGCTGCGCGTCAACGCGCGCGTGACCGGCTATCAGGCAAACGGCCCCAAAACTGACGTCATCCTGGAGGATGGTACGCGCCTTCAATGTGACCTTCTGGTCGGTGCCGACGGGCTGCATTCGAAGGTCCGGACCCAGATGCTTGGCCCCGATCAACCCCGTTTCACCGGAAATGTCGCCTGGCGCGCAGTTCTGCCGGCAAAGGATCTGGGCGATCTGGTACCGCCGCCCTCTGGGTGCATCTGGGCAGGCCCCGGCAAACACGCTGTCACCACCCGTATTCGGGCCGGAACGATGGTCAACTTTGTCGGCATCGTCGAAAACCCCGGCTGGACCCACGAAGGCTGGAAAATCGAAGGCACCAAGGCCGAGGCGCTTGCCGATTTTGGTGGCTGGAATGAGATGTTTCATCAGATCATTGCAAAAGCGCCGCGGCTTTACCGCTGGGCCTTGTACGACCGCGCTCCGCTGCCGCGCTGGTCCGATGGGTCGGCCGTTTTGCTGGGCGATGCCGCCCACCCGATGTTGCCGATGATGGCCCAGGGCGCCGTTCAGGCAATCGAAGACGCGTTCGTTCTGGCCCGCGAGCTGGCCCGGGAACTTGCCCTGCACGGTGAAAATGGTCAAGCCGTCCCCGCCGCTTGCAAGGCCTACTTTCAGGCCCGCATCGCGCGCGTCACGCGGGTGCAGGCGGTATCAACCGGCAATGCCCGGCTGTTTCATCGCCAGAGCCGCCTGTCGCAACTGGCAAGCTATGGTCCGATCTGGATCGCAGACAAAATCGCACCAAATGCCCTGCTGGCGCGCAACGACTGGCTTTATGGCGCGCGCCTGGATGGTGAAATCACGCGCTGACGTGCACAATCGGATGCGCCTTCAGCGCCTCGGCCTGATCGCGCGTCAGGCTTTCGTGCGCCACAACGCTTGTGTGGATCGAAAAGATGACCGCATCGCTTTCAGGAAGGCGCGTGATGCACTGACGCTCGTTTCCGGTGGCTTCCGTATCGGTGCTGGAAAATGTGCTCGTGTTGCGCGCGCTCAAGCGACGTTATTGATCAGGATGTGCACTTCGTTTGCACTGACCTTGTTCCAACGATCCTCGCCATTGCCGTTATCTCATGATTTGGACATTATCTTATCCCTCGATGGTGACTAAAAGGTCCCAACATGCGTCGCTTTCAGGGCGGGCTGATAGAAGTTCATCGCCTGTACGGGTGGGGTTTGGGAAACATGCAAAAGGCGAGCGAAAGCCGATTTCGGCAGCTGGCCTATCCCAATGGGTAAGGCATGCCATTCGCGTGAAGTACTCTTGAGACCATTCTCAAAGGATTTCGGATAGTCACCATGCAGAATTTCTCGTCACCGATACGAAAAAGCGGCCCCGTAGGGCGGCCTCTGTGCGGATGGTTCCGGGGGTCGGGCGTCAGAAAAAGCCGGTCTCTTTGGCGATCATCGCCGCATGGGTGCGGTTGCGTGCGTCCAGCTTGCGGCACAGCGTTTTGACATGCAGTTTCACGGTGACTTCCTGAACATCAAGATTGCGGGCAATCTCTTTATTGGCCAAACCCCGCGTCAGCCCTTCAAGCACCTGCTTTTCGCGCTCCGACAGCTTGCTGTCCAACTCATGCTCGGCCTTCTCGTCCTTCTGCGCCATGAAATCGGCCGGCGCGAAAACCTCACCGGCGGCCATGAACCTGACGGCGTTTATCAGGGATTTGGCGGGCATCGTCTTGGGCAAAAATCCGGCCGCGCCTTCGTTCAGCGCCGCTTCGGCAACAAATCGATCCGCCGTCCCCGAGATCAGTCCGACGGGCTTGTCCTGATTTGCCTCCCGCGCCTTTTTCATTCCTTCCAGACCGTTCATCCCCGGCATGGTAAAGTCCAAAAGCACGATATCGTAAGGCCCGTTCTGATTGATAAGATCAAGAGCGCCATCCAAATTCGAGGCTGAATCGACCTTCGTGTCACCATCGCTTTGCAGGTATGCCGCGATCATGTCTTTAACCAGATCATGATCATCGGCGATCAGAACATACATGTAATTCAGCCTTTCAAACCCTTAACCAAATATACGCGCGGCACCCCGGTCAGGATACGTCCAAAGCTCCAAGACTCCGAACTGCGGCGTGTTAGCCACCTCCGCAACATCCGGTAGAAGTTCCTACACTCATTCGAGAAGCTTAATTCAAGCTTTAGTTGGACTGGCAATACGTCTGCGCCTTAAAAAATATACTTTTGACTATAGAATGTATTCTGATGCCCGTCTGCTATATTCCGTCGCTATTGCTATGGTTTGCCAGATCCGGTCGACTGGTGCAGAAAGCTGGTGTTGAGTTGTGTAGGCGGGGGAAGTTATGTCGATGAAATCAGCTGGATCCAAAATCCAACGCGCTTTGCTGGCGGTTGGGCTTATAGTTTTCAACGCCATACCGGGGCTGGCACAGGAGCCGGCACAGATACCGACACAGAAACTGCAAGTGCCGACCGATACGGTTGTGCTGACCGTTTCGGGTCAGATCGGACTGACAAATGTGGGCAAAACCGCCCGGTTTGACATGGCCATGCTCAGGGCGCTTCCGGCACGGGAATTTGAAACATCAACGATCTGGACCGAAGGCGTACAGCGGTTTCGCGGCGTGCCCCTGAACGAGTTTGTGGGGTTTCTAAAGATGCAGGGTACGATCATGGTTGCCTCGGCAATCAACGAATACTCCATCGAGTTCCCGATTGCCGAAGCGATCGAAGATGGCCCGCTTCTGGCCTATGAAATGAACGGCAAGGAAATGTCGCGCCGCGGCAAGGGGCCGCTTTGGATCGTCTACCCCTATGACGCCAACTCGGATTTCCGCACAGAAACCACCTACATCCGCAGCATCTGGCAACTTGACCGAATTGACGTTGAATAGGCACCGCTGGGCCATGGCCAAAAATGACTGTCTGAAATGATCGCAACCCAATCTGACCCAATAAAATCTGTCTGGTTCCGCGCTCTGGTAATTGCCGCGGTGGCTGTCGTCCTGGGCATTGTTCTGGCCCTGTCGTTGATCCTTGCGCAACGGATCGCGGCCCTGAAAACCGCGCCCGAAGATAACACGCAGTGGTTTCTTGCCCGTCTCGAAGTTGATTTTCTAAAGCTTCAGAACTCAGTCGACCTTTACATGCTTGGCGTCGCAGACCTTGAGGATCTGCGCCTGCGCTATGACATCTTTTTCAGCCGGATCACCCTGATGCACGAAGGCCGCGCAACCCGCTGGCTTTTGGCCTTTCCCGAAGACAAAGCCAACCTGACCAAGATCTCAGATTTTCTGGAAAAATCGGTGACGATCATAGACGCACCAGACCGCGTTCTGGCCGCCCGGGTCCCTCAGCTAAAGGTTGGACTGGACCAGATCGAACAGGCGGTGGCCAGATTTGCGTTGAGCGCGATCAGCAAGAATGCCGAACGCTCGGACGGGCAACGGGTCGAAATCATCCGCCTTTTGCAATCCATTGCCGGGGCGCTCTTCTTGCTCTTTGTTGCACTCTTGGCGGCGATCCTGGTCCTGATCCGGCAAAAGGGCCGCCTGAACGCCAAAACCGTCGAAGTAGAAACCGGCAACGCGCGGCTTGCCTCGACACTGGGTGCGTCTCTGGATGCAATCGTGGTTGTAAGGCACGACGGCACAATCATCGATTTCAACGGCTCCGCCGAAGAGGTTTTCCAATTTGAACGCATCGACGCCTTGGGCCGCAACTACTTTGAAACGCTTGTCCCCAAGCATCTGCGTGACACCTACCGCAGCCGGTTTCAGTCGGCCGACGCCGAAGTTGAAGCCGAACTTCAAGCCGAACTTGCTGGCACCCAAAACGCGCGTTCCGGCCGCTTTCAGGTTTACGCCCTCCGCGCCGACGGCGCAGAGATACCTGTCGAGGTTTCCGTCGCTTCGGCACAGGGCGACGATGGCCCGATCCACATCGCCTATCTGCGCGACATCACCCAAGACCTCGAAAGAGAAGACCAGCTTTTGATCGCCCGCGACGAAGCTCTGGCCGCCTACAAGGAGAAATCCAAATTCCTGGCCGTCATGAGCCATGAGATGCGAACCCCCCTGAACGGCATAGTCTCGGCGCTTGACCTGATGCATGACACGCCACTGACCAAGGAACAGAGCAGTTTTCTGAAAGCTGCCGAAACCTCGTCGGAAATTCTGATCGGCCATGTGAACGACGTGCTGGACATCGAGCGCATTGAAAGCGGCACAGGAAACGACCGGGCCGAACCGGTCGACATCGACGCAGTTCTTTCCCAAACCCTTGAAGCCGTGCGCGCAGTTGCCGACCGCCAAGAAACGCGCCTGCATCTGGATCGGGTTGGCGACGACCCCGGCATCCTTCGGATCGACAAGCGCGGCCTGCAACAGGTCCTGCTGAACCTTCTGAGCAACGCCATCAAGTTCACGCCAAAAGGCGACGTCACCCTCAGCGCCACGGTAAAAGTTCAGGGGGACAACCTTGCACAGCTGAAATTCCAGGTCAGCGACACAGGCCAGGGGATCGAAGAGCGTGACCAGCTGCGCATTTTCGAAGATTTTGTCACCGTGGATTCCACCTATGAACGCCGCAGTCAGGGCACCGGCCTTGGCCTTGGCATCGCGCGCCGCCTTGTCGAAACGCTTGGCGGCAACCTGACCTGCAAAAGCACCCCGCAGGAAGGGAGCGTTTTTAGCTTCACCGTCATGGTCCCGACCGGCGCCGAAAACCCATCTTCGCCAAAGCGCCGGACCACAGGCGAACATCCCGCCAAACTGGTTTCAAGAAACATCCTGCTGGTTGAGGACAATCTTTTGAACCGCCAGCTTCTGGCGCGCATTCTGACCAACCTCGGCCAGAACGTGGACGAAGCAGCAGACGGTTTCGAAGGCGTTCAGAAGGCCAGCATCAAACACTATGACCTGATCTTTATGGACATCAGTATGCCCAACCTGAACGGCGTGCGCGCAACCGAGATGATCCGCGGCTCGCGCGGGCTGTCCAGAAACACGCCGATCTACGCCGTAACCGCCCACGCGCTGCCCGACGACAAGAAAAGATTTGAACGCGTCGGCATGGCTGGAACCATGACCAAACCCGTTCGAAAAGCAGATGTCGAACGCTTCCTTGCCACCTTCAAGGACCCCGCGGCACCCCGGTCCGACCCCACAGTCAGGGATGAAACCCCGGCCGACCCAAACCTTGCCCCCCTGATCGATCAGGACCATTTCGGCGAACTCAAAGAGATCTTTGATGGCGCCTTCGCGCAAAAGGTTCAGGCGTTCACCACAACGTTTTCGCGCGACCTCGAACTTCTGGCCGAAACCTCGGATCTTACGAAAATTCAGGAAAAAGTGCATCAGATGGCAGGTGCCGCCGCAACATTTGGCGCCAAACGGTTGCACGGAAATCTCTCCAGGATCGAAGCGGCCTGCAAGGCCGGCCAGCTGGAAAAAGCCCAAGGCCTGAACGACGCTCTGAAAACCATCTGGCACGACACCAAGGCCGCTTATCAGGACATCTGAAAAACACCGCCAGCCGCCGCCCCGGGCCCTGCGTCACATCATGTTTGAAAAAAGAACCCCGGCTGTTCGCCCAATCGAACATCCGGGGCTTTTCTTTCTGAAATCAACGGGTTCCGCGACTTCAGTCTTAAGAAGCTCGGCGAGTAAACAAACCGAGGTCGGCGCAATGTCTCAGATCAATTTTCTCGTGAGTGGTGGCGTCCTGACCGTATGATCTGGTTGCACTCTTAGGAAATCACTTTGCTTCTACGTCTTTAATAGCATTGAAATTTCTGGTTACTCCCGAGCATTTGGGAAGGGCTTATGTTCATAAGGATAGGAGACCTATACTTTCGTATAGTTGCCCACGATTTTTACTTCCCCTACGTCACCGATTTGCGCGTCAAATTGTCCCCGTCGCGCGTGGCGAAAACCATATTTCGCGCATCACAGACGCGCCGCAAACGCCGCCAAGCCCGTATTGATTCGACCGCCAACAAACGCCCCAACGGTCAAAACCCGTTGATCCCCGCGCCCGTTGATCCCCGCGATTGCCATCCAAACCGATCCGTTCATCCGGGTCCGACTGTCCCAAAGTATCGCGCCCCCTCTCCGGCGACGCGCGAAATCTACTTCTGGTGGCAGGTAACGCCCGACCGGCTAAAATAGAAAGGGTCAAACGCAGTTCGGATAGGAGACTACGAAATGGAAAACCTGAAACTGCTCATGAAAGCCCGCGCAAACCGGTCGCCGGACCCTCAGGCGCGATTTTGGCCGGGTCATCGGCGCGGCACGACCCATCGTATTGAATTCGGCTCCAGGGGCCCGTTGTACCTTAACGGTCCCAGTCCGAACCGGACTGCGGACCCGCAGCCGTGAAACCATTGGGACCAATCGCACCGCCCGTTCCAATTGCATTCTCCTGAACCGCGTCCCGCTTGTTGTGAACCCGCGCCGCTCCGGTCCCCCGGTCGCCTTGCCGCGCGCCCCATGGACGCGTCAGAATTCGCATAGGCGATCGTTTCTTCGAAAGCCTCGCGATCCGAAATCAACAAGTTCAGGCGTCACGCAAACTACCCCTTTAACACCCCGACCTATCCCCTTGTGAGTTAGCTAAATCGGCTGGTCCGGACTAGGACCGTACCTGTATTCCGGCGCTGGTTGCCGGCGGTGTCATGAGCACTTTCCGTGCTCAGTCAAAGGAAATCCGTGACAAGCTTCGCATAATCCACACAACGCGTAAGGTTCCGCCGCATCCCGTTGTTGCGCATCCCCGCGTACCCAGCAAATTTCAAGAGAAGGTCAGACAAGCCTTCATAGATATCTCTGCAAGCGAAGAAGGCGAAAAACTGCTGGAAAAAATTCCGATGCAACAGGCGGTGCCGGTATGTAAAGAAAGTTTCCACCCTCTGCGGGACATGGACTTGGAAAACTATCTGGTGAAATCGGATGAGTAACGATTGACCCAAGTAGCCAAACGCGAAAAGCAAAAGCTTGGCTTCTCTATCCAGCAGCGCGTCATCGCCGCGATGCTGGTGATCGGCATTGGCGCAAGCCTTGCCTTTACCTACCTCTGACTACCGCGCATCACCAAGATCCTCGTCGATCTGGAACCCCGCGAAGTTCATCGGCAAATGGATATCATTTCCGATGGCCTCGTTCCGTTTCTGTTGCAAAATCAAAACGCTGCACCCTACGAAACTTTGGATAGCGTGAGTGCGCGCCAAGGCAACTGGAAACAGGTCCTTCTGAACCTTGGCGGCAATGCGGTGAAATTCACTAACGCCGGGGCCATCCTGATCAAAGTGGCCCCCGATTCCAACCACGGCCCCGAAGACAAAACGCGCCTTCAGTTCATCATCAACGACACCGGAATTGAAACTACCCGCAGATGCCAAAGCCCTGATGAAGCCTGTGCCCACCGACCTGATGGTTCGCACCATCCGCAAACGGCTGCTGGCGCAGGATGAAAACCCCGGCACCATAACGAAAATCGACGCTGAAACCGACACCAAACCAGATGCCCGAAACGGGGGGAAAACGGTTGGGCACGCCGGGCGCGGTTGCCAGCTTTCGATCCTTGTCGCCGATGACAACACGATCAATCAGGACGTCGCCCGCGCCATCAACGCGCGCTCTAAATGCCGCGGCTCTGTCGCCGCACCCAGGCCCGTCGCCAACTTGTCAGGCGGCGCATAACACCTGCGCAAGATGTTTGATCTGTTTCAGGACTGGCGTCTGCACTGGCCCCCTAAAACTCCGGCACCGCCAGCGAAAATTTGGCGTGCCCTCCACCTGCAAAAACCGCGGGCGGTATAGTTTTACGCGCCCGGTTCGACCAGTTCCCGGCGCATCCGGGGCAGGTCCAGTTTAGTCCCCGCAAAGATCTTCCAGGCATCGACGGCCTGATGAAAAAACAGTTCATAGCCGGAAATCGTCGTAAGGCCCGCTTGCGCGGCCTCTTTCAGGAACTGCGTGTCGACAGGCGTGTAAACCGCGTCAAACGCCCAGCGCGCGCGCCCAAGTACGGCCTGCCCCAGCGGGGTTCCCGCATTGCCAACCATCCCCAGCGGCGTGCAATTGATCACCCCCTCGGCCTCTGCCGCAGCCGAAACCGGATCACCAAAAACCGTCACCCTCAGATGCGGCGCGGACCGCTTCAGATCGCGCGCCAGCCCGTGGGCCTTGTCTTGATCAAGGTCGGCCAGATGCAACGCATCAGCACCCAGCTGAACCAGACCAAAGGCAACCGCACGCCCCACGCCACCGGTGCCGATCAGACAGACCGCACCGGGCGCTTTGTCCTCCATCGCATCGCGGTACGCCGCGATAAAGCCTGAGTAATCCGTGTTGTGCCCCAGCGGCTGCCCGCCGCCAAAGATCACCGTATTGACCGCCCCGATCGCCCGGACCAAAGCATCGTCGACCCTGACCTTGCCCACCGCGCGTTCCTTATAAGGATAGGTTACATTGATCCCACGATACCCGCCGCTCTGGCAGGCCTCGAAAACCTCGTCGAACCCAAGGTTCAGGGCCTTGGGAACCAATCGGTCGTAAATTACCTCCAGACCCGATTGCGCGCCGGCCAGCCGGTGAAACCGCGGCGCCGAGGACGCGGCAATATTATCGCCGATCAGCCCAAGCCGGACCTCACCAAGCGTGCCGGTTGCCGTCACCATTCCGCAATCCCCCTTTGATCCGCAAGGTCACTGGGGTTTTCAAGTGCACGAACGGCCGCCCTGCCTCAAGCATTTTCTCCAACCGCAAACCGCACAACCCCACAACGGCAAACGACCCCCAGGGTTTCCCCCGAGGGCCGCAAACCCGCCCATTAGGCGATCTTTTCCTTTAAGGGCGCGCGGTATGCCAGACGCCTTTAACACCATCACCGGTCATGTCGCCGGGCTTGCTATCTTTGACCCACAGGTAAAGCGGCTGACCCTTATAGGCCACCTGACGCGTGCCATCCTTGCGCGTAACCAGCGAATATCCCGCACCCAGCTCAGCAGTGCTTTCGGCAAGAACCGGCGGCCAGAGCGCCGCGCAATCGCCGTAACAGTTCGACACATCCTTGGCGTCCTTGTCGAACGTGTAAAGCGTCATTTTGTTTGCATCCATCAAGAAGGCCTGCGCGCCCATGGCGCCCGCCTGAACCGGTGGCTTGGCCTGAACAGATGCCGCCGCCAAAGCAATGGTCAGCCCCGAAACTGCCGAGATTGCGATCGTTGAAAGTTTCATCGTCGTCTCCAAAATCAAATCATCCCACCCGCCTTTATTGACGAGCTACTGAATATACAGCCGGGGGGTCGAAATTATTCCGCAAGCGAGCATATTAAATTTTCAGGCGCCCTAAGTTGCCAGCGCGGCCTGTATCAACCGCGCCGCCGGGATCAGCTCGTCCTCGGTGAACCCGCCCACAACCGCCACGCCGCCGCGATCGTTGGCCCATGTCACCACGCCCGACCCCATTTCGCGCCGAAACTTCATGCCCGTGGGCCTGTCCGACGAAAGCTGGCGACTGACATAAACTACGATCCGGCGGCCATCGGCCTTTTGGTACATCAACATCGCCGCAGGCGCATCTGCATCCACCAAAAGACGCCCCCCCACCAGATCGAAACCCAGTCCCGAAAGCTGGGGGATAGACACCTGACGCCCCATCCGGTTGGTCAGCCACTCTGACAGATGCACAGTTTGATCCGCCGAAACTTCGACAGGGTGCAGAACCTCGGGCGAAAAGACGCCGTAGGCGGCGGTCGAACGTGACGCCAGCTGATCCAGAACGCCCGGCCCCGGCGCGCGCATCGCAATGCCCCAGCCCAGCGCCGTTCCGATCACCATCCAACCAAGCGCGGCCGCAACCGGACGCACCCGCCAAACCGTGCGGCGCCGCAACAGCGCGACCTGATCAAATGGCAGCGGCCGGTCCAAAGCATCGTCCAGCTGTGTCCGGATCGCCTCGTTGATCAGCCGGTAATCCGCCTCCTGCGCCGCGGCATCGCCGTTCTCGGCAATATAGGCTTTGACGATGGCGGCCCGCTCTGGGGACAGCTGACCATCGACATAGGCGTGGATGTCATCTGCGGTGACCGACCGGCCCGAATTATTGTCTTTGAGTAACATTATTTTACCTGCCGGATTGCGGGTTGCTTTTGGGTCATGCCGACCACCAGTCTCAGCTTTTCGCGCCCCCGGTGCAATCGCGACATCAGCGTGCCAACCGGTACGCAAAGAACCTGCGCCGCCTCGGCATAGGTCAGCTCGTCAATTCCAACAAGGATCAGCGCATCGCGTTGCTCCTGTGGCAAACCATCCATCGCAGACAGCACCGATTTGACGACCAGATGCTCTTCGGGCCCCGAAGAAAGCGAAGGTTGCGCGGCCACATGGTCAATCGAAACGCGCGTGCCGGCCTTAACCCCATGGCGCACTGTGTCGACGTAAATGTTGTGCATAATCGCAAAAAGCCAGGGCCGAAGCCTGCGGTCAGGCTTCCACAAATGAAACTTGGCGATCGCCCGCTCAAGACAACTCTGGACCAGATCATCCGCAGCATCCGCATCCCGTGTCAACGCACGCGCATAGCGCCGCAGATGCGCCATCTCAGGGATCAAAACGGTATGATCCTGCATGATCACCCCCCAAGCCCCCGCCCATTTGCGCTGCATCTGCCTTCGCTGCATCTGTCTGGCACTTTTGTCACCTCGGTCCCGCCGGCAAATCTGCTGTGTTCAATATACCTACGCTATAGCGCGTGAATTATTCCCGCATCCATGCAAGAAAACTTGACCGTCAACGGCCCGCGCGCGCCTTTGGCAACCCGGTCGCGCCGCACCGCCCGCCGCAGGGGCCAAATAAATGATTGGATTACCGGGCGGGCGAATGCCAACAATGCGCCGACAAGGTGACAGGAAATAACATGGATACTTCCCCGGCCCGACTGGGCGTGGATATTGGCGGAACCTTTACCGACGTGGTGCTGGAAACCGGCGGCGCCAGCTTTTCGGCCAAGGTTCTGACGACGACCAAAGCCCCCGAGAATGCCATCATCGACGGGCTGCATCAGGTCTGCGCCAAGGCCGGGGTTGCGCCCTCTGCGATCACCCAGATCATCCATGGAACGACACTTGCCACCAACGCCCTGATCGAACGGCGCGGCGCGAAAACCGCGCTGATCACCACGCAGGGCTTTCGCGACGTGATCGAGATGCGCACCGAAAGCAGGTTCGAACAATACGATCTCAACCTTGAACTGCCCGCCCCTCTTTTGCCGCGCCACATGCGCTATACGCTGCCCGAACGGGTAGATGCCAAGGGCAATGTCCTGATCCCGCTGGGCCCCGCTCAGATCGACGCTGTCATAGATCAGATCGCCGGGGCCGGGTACCAAAGCGTTGCCATCGGCCTGATGCATTCCTACCTCAACGACCACCACGAACGCATGGTCCGCGATGCACTGGCTACCCGCCTGCCCGGCGTCATGGTGTCCATCTCGTCTCAGGTCAGCCCCCAGATGCGCGAATACGAGCGCTTTAACACAACCGTCGCAAACGCCTATATCAAACCGCTGATCAAATCCTATCTGGACCGGCTGCGCGGGCGTCTTCAGGACCACGGTGTAGGCTGTCAGATTTTCCTGATGCACTCGGGCGGGGGCATCATCTCGCTCGACAGTGCGGCCGATTTCCCGGTGCGGCTGGTCGAATCCGGTCCTGCGGGCGGCGCGGTTTTCGCCGCCAACATTGCGGCGCGCTATGGCCTGAACAAAGTGCTCAGCTTTGACATGGGCGGCACCACGGCCAAGATCTGTCTGATCAAGAACCAGACCCCCAAAACCTCGCGCGTGTTCGAAGTGGCCCGTACTTACCGCTTCAAGAAAGGCTCGGGCATGCCCATTTCGATCCCGGTGATCGATATGGTCGAGATCGGCGCAGGCGGCGGATCACTGGCGCATGTCGACGCGCTGGCCCAGATCCGCGTCGGCCCGCAAAGCGCCGGCTCTGAACCCGGCCCGGCCTGCTACGGGCGCGGCGGCGACAAGCCCGCCGTCACCGACGCCGATCTTGTGATGGGCAAACTGGACCCCGACAATTTCGCCGGCGGCTCGATCACCCTGGACGCCCAGGCTTCGGTCGCAGCACTGGCACAGGTTCTGGGCCAGCCGCTGGACATGGATGTGGCAACCGCCGCCTTTGGCCTGTCCGAAGTTGTCGATGAAAACATGGCAAATGCCGCCCGCGTCCACGCCGTCGAAAATGGCGAGGATCTGTCGGAATACACCATGATCGCCTTTGGCGGCGCGGCCCCGCTGCACGCCGGGCGCCTTTGCGAAAAGCTGGGCGTTGACCGGCTGTTGGTGCCCCCCGGCGCCGGTGTCGGATCGGCCATCGGTTTCCTGCGTGCGCCCTTCAGTTTCGAGGCCAACCGGTCGGTCTATATGAAACTGTCGGATTTCGACCCGCCCCGCGTGCGCCGCCTTTTGGCGGACCTGCGGACCGAGGCGACCAGCTTTGTGCGCACCTGCGATGCAACCAGCGATATCCTGTCTGAATATCGCGTCTACATGCGCTACACCGGTCAGGGCTGGGAGATCCCGATCACCCTGACCCCTGATCAGGCCACAACCCCCAAGGCCGACACCTACCTGCAGCTGTTCGAGGCGGAATACGCCAAGCTTTTTGGCCGCTCGGTCGCGGGTCTGGACGTTGAAATCACCGTCTGGTCAGTCAATGCAACCACGCCGCCCCAGCCGGTCCAGCGGATCCGCGAATGCGCGGCACAAACCGAACCCAAAATCACCGCAACACGCCCGCTTTTCGACGCCGCCCTGGCCAAAACGGTCGCGGCCCGCGTCATTCAGCGCCGCGCGATGCCGCCGGGCGCCACGATCACCGGCCCCGCCGTGATCACCGAAGACGAAACCACGATAATCGTACCATCCAGCCGCCGGGCGATCTGTCAAAGCGATGGCTGCATCGACATCCGCACCCCACCCTCAAAGGAGGGATCATCATGACCACCCAACCGTCCAACGTCGCCTATCAGGTGATGTGGAACCGCCTGATCTCGGTCGTCGAGGAACAGGCACAGGCGCTTGTGCGAACCGCCTTTTCCACCTCGGTGCGCGAGGCGGGCGATCTGTCGGCGGGGGTCTACGATCTTCAGGGTCAGATGCTGGCCCAGGCCGTCACCGGCACGCCCGGCCACGTCAACGCCATGGCCGATGCGGTCGCGCATTTCATCCGCCGTATCGGGCGCCAGAACATCTTTGACGGCGATATCTACATCACCAATGACCCGTGGGAGGGCACAGGCCACCTGCATGACATCACCATGGTCACCCCGACGTTCTACCAGGGCGCCCTTGTCGGCTTTTTCGCCTGCACCGCCCATGTCGTCGACATCGGCGGGCGCGGCTTTGGCGCCGACGCAGGAAGCGTTTACGAAGAAGGCCTCTACATCCCGATCATGAAATTTGCCGAACGCGGTCAGGTTGATCAGACACTGATGCGCATCGTGCGCGGCAACGTCCGCGAGCCGGATCAGCTGATCGGCGACATCTACGCCCTGGCCACCTGCAACGAGATCGGCCAGCGCCGCCTGACAGAAATGATGGATGAATTCTCCCTCACCGACCTTGATAGCATCTCGGCCTTCATCCTCGAAAACTCGCGCCGCGCCACAATTGAGTGCATTGCCGCCCTGCCACAAATGACCGCAACCGGCGAAATGACGGTCGATGGTTTTGACAAACCGATCACCCTCAAGGTGCGCCTGACGATCAAACCCGACCGCATCATCTCTGACTTTGCGGGCTCTTCTGCGGTCGACAAAAAGGGCATCAACTGTCCCAAGGTCTATGCCAAGGCCTATGCCTGCTACGCGCTGAAATGCGCCATAGCACCCGACATTCCCAACAACGCCGCCTCGCTTGCACCTTTCGAGTTCGAAGCGCCCACAGGCACCATCGTCAACGCCACCCACCCCGCGCCCGTCGCCCTGCGCCATATCATCGGCCATTTCGTACCCGACACGGTCTATGACGCTTTGGACAAGATCATCCCCGGTGTCGTTCCGGCCGAAGGCGCCGGTTGCCTGTGCAACTTTCAGGTCTCGCTGCGGCCCCGCACCGACGCCCCGGCGCCCAAGGGCACTGTCCGATCCGAAGTACTGACCTTCAACTCAGGTGGCGCCGGTGCACGGCCCCTGCATGACGGGCTGAACGCCACGGCCTTTCCCTCGGGCGTCATGACCATGCCGATCGAGGCGACCGAACACGCAGGCCCGGTGATCATCTGGCGAAAGGAACTGCGCCCCAACTCAGGCGGTGCCGGCAGGCAACGGGGCGGTCTGGGCCAGTTCATGGAGGTTGGCGCGCGCGAAGGGCACGAGTTTGACTTTCAGGCGATGTTCGACCGTGTGCACCACCCCGCGCGCGGGCGGCGCGGCGGCCACTCCGGCGCCCCCACCACCATCGCCCGCGATGATGACGCGCAAATGCAGGGCAAGGGCAAACAGTTCGTCCCACACGGCCGCAAAGTGATGCTGGCCCTGCCCGGGGGCGCAGGCTATGGCCCGCCCGGCGAACGCCCCATGGCTCAGGTCAAACGCGACCTTGCCCTTGGCTATATCTCGCCCCAAGCCGCAGCGCGCGACTATGGTCTGAGCGCCGCAGACATTGCTCAGGTCGCCGCCATCATCGCAAATGGCGACGAGATCTGACCGGACCTAGGCCGCCACGGATGCGCGCAGACCGGCCAGATGCTTGTCCCACCCATCGTCCAGCGCCATCGCCAGCGGCAGCGCCGCGTCGCCCGCCGCCTCGGCAATCCCCTCATGGGTCAGCGTCAGGCGCGTGCCCCCCGCCATCTCTTCCAGCTCCCAAGTGACGGTCGTTTCCTTGTCCCCAAAGGGCGGGATGCAAAACGTCGTCACCAGCCGCCTCGGCGCGTCCCATTCCAGAACCCGACCCCAGATCGTCGGCCCGCGCGATCCGTCTTCCGTAGGGCGCCCCAGCGCATAGGCCTGCCCCTCGGCCAGATCCGCCTCGCCCGGATGGTACCACTGACCCAGCTTGTCCTTATCGGTCAGAAACGACCAGACCAGCGCAGGGGCCGCGTCAAAAACCACGGTTTTTACAAGTTTCGATTTCGCTGACATATCATTTATCCTTTTGAAATTTGGTTTCGTTTTCAACAGCCTTGCGCAATGCTTCCAGACGGCCATCCCAGAACTGCTCGAACCTGTGCAGCCAGTCGGATGCGTCTTTCAACGCCACCGGGTTCAGCCGGTTCAGACGCTCGCGCCCATGTTGCCGGGTGACAATGATCCGGCCCTCTTCCAGCACGATCAGGTGTTTTTTCACCGCCGCCCGCGTCATGTCGAAATGACCGGCCACCTCTGCAACCGTCCTTTCCTGATCCCCAAGCAGGTCGATAATCGACCGGCGCGTGGGGTCTGCCAGCGCCCGAAATACCGCCTGCAGCGGCTGGGCCTCGCCAATCTCCACAGTCGGGGTCATAGCCGCCCCGCCGGAACGCGCGCCCGCTGTACGGGGCGCAATTGAAGAACACGCATTTGGTTTCCTTTGCAATACCATTCGGTATCACTTCTATAAGATACCAAAAGGTATCATGTCAACCCCCTCCCCGCACAGCCCGTCCCTTCCCAAGCAGGCTTGAATTGGCACCAAGGCGCTCTACAATGGCCGCAACCAAGATGGAGCGTTCATGTCCTGCTAAAGTGGGGAGGCAAAAGGCCCTCCCGATACAAGCCCAAGCCCCCAAAGGCCGTGCAACCTATCTCGGCGCGGCGGTTTGACTTGTTTGCATCGTCGACGAATGACACGCGCGCCCAACCTTCACTCAGCGCAGAACATGAAAGATCTCATCAATGACACGGGACTATTCCCAGTTCTTGAACTCACCCTCGAAAAACGGCGACGAGTTGCCCAAACTGTCGCCACTGAAAACCTTGGGCTGGCAGCCCTATTTCGCCCAGCAAACCGACGTTGACGAACTCTCCAGAACACCGCCCCTGCGCATCACCGAAGTGCACCGCAACGGCCTGCGCGCCATTGGCGATGGCATCGACACGCTGGTCCCGCCCACCGTTCAGGCAACCGTCGGCGACTGGCTTTTGTTCAACAGCGAAAGCCCAGGCGACAGCATCGTTCTGGAACGCAAAAGCCTGATCAAGCGCCGCGCGCCGGGCTCGGACCGTCAGGTGCAACTGATCGCCGCCAACATCGACACGGCCTTCATCGTCACCTCCTGCAATCAGGATTTCAACATCGCCCGGCTGGAACGCTATATCGCGCTGACCTTCGAAGCAGACGCCACCCCGGTAATCCTGCTGACCAAATCCGACCTGTGCGAAACGCCTCAGACGTTTGTCGATCAGGCGCAATCAATCTCGAAAATGGTGCCCGTGGTCGTTTTGGATGCCCGCGGCGACGAGCCCCTTGAAAAACTGGCCGACTGGTGCGCGCCAGGCAAAACGATTGCCTTTCTAGGCTCCTCTGGCGTGGGCAAATCGACGCTTGCCAACGCCCTGTGCCAAACTCAGGACATTGCAACCAAAGAGGTCCGGCTGGACGATGCCAAAGGCCGCCACACCACAACGCGCAGACAACTGCACTTTGCCCCCGGCGGCTGTGCCGTTCTGGACACCCCCGGCATGCGCGAACTGCAACTGACAGACGCCGCCGCCGGCGTCGGAGAGCTTTTCTTCGACCTTCAGGACCTGTCGGCCAAATGCAAATTCAACGACTGCCGGCACATGTCCGAACCCGGCTGCGCCGTCACGGCCGCCCTAAAAGCCGGCACAATCGAACCGGCACGCGTCGAACGATGGAAAAAGCTGGTCGCCGAAGAAGAGTTCAACTCTGCCAGCCTGTCCCAGCGCCGCGCCAAGGACAAAGCCTTTGGCAAAATGGTCCGCAATATCACCCAACACAAAAAGGGCTACGGCGACATAGACTAAACCACTAGCGCGGTCTTTGGTCTAAGGGATATTTGGTAGCGGAGGAGGGACTTGAACCCCCGACACGCGGATTATGATTCCGCTGCTCTAACCACCTGAGCTACTCCGCCACTGCGGCGGTTGATTAGGTGAGGGGCAGTGGGGCGTCAAGAGGGAATGTCGCGCCAGCGCCCGCTGTTGATGCCATGGGCAACTTTTGCCGCAGCCGCATTGGGTGCCCCGCACCTTTGACCGCACCTTTAACCGCACCCTTGCCCAGCACACTTAACCGCCCCATTTCAACGGGTCCTACCCCCCCGAAAGCCCGATCTCATCATATAGCCCAAATCCCTTAAGCGTCGCCGCCGCAATCGTCCACAGATCGGCCTCGTTGCGAGTAACTTTGGCCATCACATTCAACCCCACAATCATATTCTGAATCGCCAGCGCCGTGGCGCGCGTATCAGTGTCCGGGTCAAGCTCTCCTGCCTCGACGGCACCTTTCAAAAGCGTCTCCAGATGGGCGACACTGTTCATGACCGCCCCGCACAAAAGCTGCGAAAGCGCCACGTCCTGCGGGCAACGCTGGGCAACAGTATTGATGATCAGACAACCGCGCGCCTGTGGGTCCGTGCCACGCACATGACAAATCTCGCGCGTGATCCGCGTCAACAGCGGCCGCAACCGGTCACCCGGAATGGCCTCGCTCAGGGACCGGTCCGGCGAAATCCGGGCGTAGGCCTCAAAGGCCTCCTCAAACAGCTCTTCGCGCGATCCAAAGGCATTGTAGAAACTCGACCTCGTTATCCCCAGACGCTCAGACAGCGCCTTGACCGAGCTTGCCTCGTACCCGTCGCTCCAGATCGCGTTCATCGCGGTCTCAATCGCCTTGCTGCGATCAAACTTGCTGGGCCGCGCCATCGGACCTTCCTTTCACCGTTTCAGAAACAGTTTTATACAGGAGTGGACATAACTAAATCCGCATTCTATACATACATGGACAAAACACCTGACTTCAAGGGAGAACAAGGAATGACTGGATTTTTGATCGCCACGGTCCGCGTTAAGGACGAAGAGAAATTTGGCGAATATGCCGCCAAAGCGGGACCGCTTGTGGCCCAGTTCGGCGGTCAGGTCACCCTGCGCGGTGGCCTTGCCAAAACCCTGGCCGGTGACGCGTCCCCCCATAAGGTTGCCATCATGCAGTTCCCCGACCTCGACGCCATCGACAACTGGTTTGCCTCGGACGGCTATCAGGCGATTATCCCGCTGCGCGATCAGGCCTGTGACATGGATCTCTTTGCCTATGCCGGCCCGCCCGCCTGACGACAAACTGGCGCGCGGCAAATGACTGCCCGTGCGCGCCTCAAGCGGGGTCAGACCGCTTTGACAACCTGCGAAAAATTGTCCTTGGCCGTATGCAGGCGAATGTGCTGAATGAAATGCCGCGCCACCCGTGAAAGCGGCCGGTTATCGGGCACCGCAAAATAGACCTGAAACGATATCGCCGAGGCGAAGGGCCGAAAAACCAGATCATCGCGGTTTTCGGGCTCCATCGGAAAGGGGTTCACAACCGCCACACCAAGGCCCGCGCGCACCAGCTCAATCGCCGCACCCGAGGTTGAAACCTCGGCCACAACCCGCGCCCTTGTTCCGCTTTCATGCAGCAATCGGTCCAGCTGCGCGCGCCGCGCATGGCGGTAGATAAAGGCGATCAGATCCTGACCCGCCAGATCACCGGGCCCCACCTGATCAAGCTTGGCCAAAGGATGCTCAGGGCGCATGACACAGGCCCCCTGCGCCCGCAAAAACGGGATCAGCTTGGCACCACTGCGCGTCAACTCGACCCCCACCAGCCCCAGATCAAAATCGTTTCCCTGCACGCCCGCGATCACATCTTCCGAGGTCCCGATCTCAAGGCTCAGAAAATATCCCGGGCTGGAGCGCAGAAAACTGGCCATATGCCCGGTCAGGAACCGGTTGGCAAAACTTGGCGGCGCGATAATCCTCAGCCGTTCCTCACCCGGCTCGGTCGGCCCATCGATCGTGTCCAGCGCCTCGAACAAGGCATCCAGCCGCGCGTTCAGTGCCACGGCTGCAACCGTAGGCTTTAACCGCCCGCCCACCCGCTCAAAAAGCGAGGTCCCGATCCGCCCCTCCAGACTGGAAACTGACCGGCTGACAGCCGACTGCGACAGACCCAGCCTGCGCGCCGCCGAAGCCGTTGTATTGCCCTCCATCATCGCGCGCAGCGCCTGATACTCGGGCAAGGAATGCCAGTTTTTCCGGGGCATGACGAATTACATAAAAACTCATTGCTAGATGATCTTTTAGCATCATCAAGGCACTGGCGCCTGTCAACAATAGATTGCTAGGCTCGCCCATGGATGAGGGTCCGGGCGTATTTGGTTTTGCTGTAATCCCCCCTCGTTCCCAACACGGAGCAAAATGTGCGAAATAACGCCAAGCCGTTGATATTTGACGGTCATAACGACGTCCTTTTAAAGCTGATGCTGAACGGTGGCCGCAAGGCAGTCGCCAGTTTCACCAGCGGCCGCGACGGCCACATTGATCTTGCGCGCGCGAAAACCGGCGGCTTTGGTGGCGGCTTTTTCGCGATCTTCGTACCCTCGCCCGACGATCGGGATGTCAGGGTCGAAGAGATGACAAAACCCACGTATGACCTCCCACTCCCAGACCCCTTAGATCAGCCTCAGGCGCTGACCACGGCCCTGCAACAGGCAGCACTGCTTTTGCAACTGCAGGAAGAAGGCGCGCTTTCCATCTGTCGTACAACCCGCGACATCCGCGCCGCCATGGATCAGGGCCGCATCGCCGCGATCATGCATATCGAAGGCGCCGAAGCCATCGATGCCGACCTGACCGCGCTTGATGTCTTTCACGCCGCGGGCCTGCGCTCGCTCGGCCCCGTCTGGAGCCGCCCGAACATCTTTGCCCATGGCGTGCCCTTTCGCTATCCCAGCACCGGCGACATAGGCGCTGGCCTGACACCGGACGGCGAAAACCTGATCCGGCGCTGTAACCAGCTTGGGATCATGATCGATCTGTCCCACCTGAACGAGGCCGGCTTCTGGGATGTCGCCCGCCTCAGCGACGCGCCACTGGTCGCCACCCATTCAAACGCCCATGCCGTTTGCCCACATGCCCGCAACCTGACCGACAAACAACTTGCAGCAATTGCCGAAAACGATGGTATGGTCGGGCTGAACTTTGCCGCGGCATTCCTGCGCGAAGACGGCCAGATGCGACCCCAAGTGCCGCTGGACACCATGCTGCGCCACCTCGACCACCTGATCAGCATCCTGGGCGAAGACCGGGTCGGCATGGGATCGGATTTTGACGGGGCAATCATCCCCCAGGACATCTCTGATGTTGCGGGGCTGCCCAATTTACGAGCAGCTATGCTTGCGCACGGCTACTCTGACGACCTGATGGCAAAACTTTGCCACGAAAACTGGCTTCGTGTCTTGGATAAGACCTGGAACCAGCCCAAGAAACCTTAAGAGTTTCAAACATTCACAAAGGAGAGGACTAAGAGATGAAACCATTTAATAATCTATTGGCCAGCGTTGTACTGGGCCTTGCCGTCGGAGTGACGGGCATGCCCGCCGCGGCCGAAACGCCTGCGAACATGCTGGTGATCGCCAACCGGATTGACGACATCACAACCCTCGATCCCGCCGAAAGCTTTGAATTTGCAGGCGCCGATGTCAGCCGCAACATCTATGGCAAGCTGGTCAATTTCGATCCGCTGAACCTCGACAGTGGCTATGCCCCCGATCTGGCTGCCAGCTGGACCGTGTCCGAAGATGGCAAGACGATCACTTTCACAATGCGTGAAGGCGTCAAGTTTCACTCGGGCAACCCGGTCACCGCCAAGGACGCCGAATATTCGCTGCGCCGCGCGGTTATCCTCAACAAGACGCCCAGCTTCATCCTGACCCAGTTCGGCTTTACCGCCGACAACGTCGAACAGACGATCGTGGCAAACGGCAACACCCTGTCGATCACCACCGACAAGAAATACGCCACCTCCTTTGTCCTCAACTGCCTGACCGCAACCATCGGCGGCATTGTCGACATGAAAGAGGTCATGGCCCACGAAGCAGATGGCGACATGGGCAACACATGGCTAAAGACCAACACAGCCGGTTCCGGCGCCTATAAACTGGCCAGCTGGAAACCGAACGAAAGCGTCACACTGGTCGCCAACCCCGATTTCTATCTGGGCGCACCAGCAATGGAGCGCGTGATCGTCCGCCACGTTCAGGAAAGCGCCAGCCAGCGTCTTTTGCTTGAAAACGGCGACATCGACGTGGCCCGCAACCTTAACCCCGAAGACGTCAAAGGCATCACTGGCAAGGACGGAATTGCCGTCGACAGCGAACTGCGTGGTCGCCTGATGTATATCTCGCTGAACCAGAAACACCCGGTCCTGTCCAAGCCCGAAGTCATCACGGCGATCAAATATCTGATCGACTACAAAGGCATGCAGGACAGCTTTCTGAACGGTCAGTACACGATCCACCAGAACTTCTTGCCTGCAACCTACCTTGGTGCCATTGACGATGCGCCCTATTCGCTGAACGTCGCCAAGGCCAAGGAATTGCTCGCATCCGTGGGTGTCACCAACCTTGAAATCAACGTCGGCGTCCGCGAAGCCCAAGAGCGTGTCGAGATCGCCCAGTCGCTTCAGAACACCTTTGCTCAGGCTGGTATCAAACTGAACCTGACAATCGGAACCGGCAAACAGATCCTGTCCAAATATCGCGCCCGCGAACTTGAAATGTACGTCGGTGCCTGGGGCCCGGACTATCCCGATCCTCAGACCAACGCAGGTACATTTGCCTATAACCCCGACAACTCGGACGAAGCCAAGGCAACCGGCCTTCTGGCATGGCGCAACGCTTGGGATACAGGCGGGCTGACCGCAGAAGTTGAGGCCGCCGTCGTCGAAGGCGACCGCGATGCTCGCAAGGCGATGTACGAAAAGATCCAGCGCGAGTTCCTGAAAACCTCGCCCTTTGGCATCATGTTCCAGAAGATCGAACAGACAGGCCGCAACGCCATGGTCAAGAACCTCAACCTTGGCGGCGCGATCACGGCTGTATCCTACTGGCCGGTGACAAAGTAAATGGCGCTGACTGAAACCAACGGAAAGGGGCGGCTTATGTCGGCCCTTTCTTCTCGTACACTGGTTCGAATTCTCAAAACGCTCGTCTCGATTGCGGTGACGATGCTGGGCCTCTTGCTGATCACCTTCGTGATCGGCCGGGTCATGCCCATCGACCCGGTCCTGTCCGTGGTCGGCGAAGCCGCGACCCGCGAAACCTACGAAGCCGCCAGCGCCGCCATGGGGCTGGACAAGCCCATAGCGGTGCAGTTCCTGATCTACCTCTGGGACGTCATGCACGGTGACTTCGGAAATTCCCTGCTGACCGCCCGCCCCGTCGCCCAGGACATCGCCCGCGTCTTTCCCGCAACGCTGGAACTGGCAACGCTGGGCACGATCTTTGGCGTCCTTCTGGGCGTGCCCTTGGGCGTGATTGCCGCCGTAAAGCGCGGCACATGGATCGATCAGGTTGCCCGCATCGTGGCGCTGGTCGGCTATTCGATGCCGATCTTCTGGCTGGGGCTTATGGGCCTTCTGGTCTTCTACGGCGTTCTGGGCTGGGTCGGCGGACCGGGCCGCGTCGGCATCTTCTACGTCGACATCGTACCCCCTGTGACCGGCATGATCCTGATCGACAGCATCCTTGATCAGAACTGGACCGTCCTGCGCAACGCCATCGGCCACATCATCCTGCCCGCCTCGATCCTGGGCTACTACAGCCTTGCCTATATCAGCCGCATGACCCGCTCGTTCATGCTTGAACAACTCAGCGCCGAATACATCACCACAGCCCGCGTCAAAGGCCTGCCCGAACGCACCGTCATCTGGCGCCACGCCTTTCGCAACATCAAGGTTCAGCTGATCACCGTCATCGCGCTGAGCTATGCCAACCTGCTGGAAGGCTCTGTCCTGACCGAGATCATTTTCTCATGGCCCGGCATCGGATCCTACATCACCAATGCGCTCTTATCGGCTGACATGAATGCGGTTCTGGGTGGAACCGTGGTTGTCGGTCTGGTCTTTGTGCTGCTCAACATCTTCTCGGAACTGCTCTACAAGTTCTTCGACCCAAGGGCGGCGGAATGACCGACAATACAACGAACCTGACATGGCGACAGTGGTTGAACTCTGATGCGCCAACCTCGCGCAGACATGCGCGCATTGCCGCCATCTATCACGGCTGGCAGACTTTCAGCTCGAACACCCTTGCCATGGTCGGGCTCGGCATCTTGCTCCTGCTCTTCTTTGTGGCGGCACTTGCGCCGCTTCTGGCACCGCATGATCCGCTGACCCAGAACCTGGCCGGGCGGCTCTTGCCGCTCTGGACCGACGGGCACCCCTTGGGCACCGACAGCCTTGGGCGCGACATCCTCAGCCGCCTGATCTATGGCTCGCGCATCACGCTTTACATCGTCACATTGGTGGCGCTGATCGCGCCCATCGCGGGCCTGCTTGTGGGTACGATCGCAGGCTATACCGGCGGCATCGTCGACGCGGCCCTGATGCGCATTACCGACATTTTTCTGGCCTTCCCGCGGCTGGTCCTGGCGCTGGCCTTCGTCGCAGCACTGGGTGCCGGGATCGAAAACGCCGTCCTTGCGATATCGCTGACCGCATGGCCGCCCTACGCCCGCATCGCGCGGGCCGAAACGCTGACCATCCGCCGCTCTGACTTTATCAGCGCCGTCCAGCTTCAGGGTGCTGGCCCCCTGCGCATCATCACGCGCCACATCTGGCCTTTGTGCATTTCCTCGCTGATCGTGCGCGTCACGCTGGATATGGCCGGTGTCATTCTTGCCGCTGCGGGCCTTGGCTTTCTGGGTCTGGGCGCCCAGCCACCCTCACCCGAATGGGGCGCGATGATTTCCGAAGGGCGCAAATTCATCCTTGATTACTGGTGGGTCGCGGCCATGCCCGGCCTTGCCATCTTTACCGTCTCGCTGGCCTTCAACCTCCTGGGTGACGGGCTGCGCGATGTGCTTGACCCCAAAAGTGGGTCCTCCTGATGACGACACTTCTGGATATCGAAAACCTGCGCGTCACCTTCCCCACGCGTCAGGGCGAATTTGAGGCCGTGCGCGGCGTCTCCTTCAACCTTGGTCAGGAACGGCTGGGCATCGTCGGCGAAAGCGGCTCGGGCAAATCCATGACCGGCCGCGCCATCCTGCGCCTGATCCGCCCACCCGGACGCATCGAGGCCGACCGCCTTGAATTGGGCGGGCGCGATATGATGTCGATGACCGAACGCGAAATGCAAAGCGTGCGCGGCGAACAGATATCGATGGTCATGCAAGACCCCAAGTTCTCGCTCAACCCGGTGATGCGCGTCGGTGAACAGATCATCGAGATTTACCGCTTTCACACCGGCGCCTCCAAACGCGCCGCCTACGCCAAGGCAATCGAGATGCTTCAGGCCGTGTCGATCAATGACCCCGAACGCGTCATGCGCGCCTACCCGCACGAGATGTCGGGCGGCATGGGCCAGCGTATCATGATCGCGATGATGCTGGTCACCGAGCCAAAGATTCTGATCGCCGATGAACCGACCTCGGCGCTGGACGTTTCGGTCCAGACCCAGGTACTGTCGATCATCGACCGGCTGGTGCGCCAACGCGGCATGGGCCTGATTTTCATCAGCCACGACCTGAACCTTGTCGCCTCTTTCTGTGACCGCGTGCTGATCATGTATGCCGGGCGCATTGTAGAAACCTGTGCCGCCGACAAGCTGCACGAGGCCAAGCATCCCTATACCCGCGGCCTTCTCAATTCACTGCCGCGTCTGGACCACCCCCAAGACCGGCTTCAGGCGCTTCACCGCGACCCGAACTGGACCTTGGCCCCAAGTGTAAGTGGACGCGTATGAGCAACCTTGAAATCCACGACCTGAACGTTTGGTTCGGTCGCGACGACGACCGCGTCGATGCCGTAAAACACGCCAGCTTTTCGGTGCCGTCGGGCGCCAGCTTTGGCCTTGTCGGTGAAAGCGGCTCGGGCAAATCCACGATCCTGCGCGCCCTTGTCGGGCTGGTCCCCACCTGGTCGGGCGACATGAAAGTCGCGGACCAGTCGCTGACCCGCAAACGCCCCCGCGCCTTCTTCAAAGACGTCCAGATGGTGTTTCAGGACCCCTACGCCTCGCTGCACCCGCGCCACACCGTCGATCAGGTTCTGGGCGAAACGCTGAACCTGCACGGGTTTGACGATATCAACAACCGGATCGAAAAACTGCTGGAGGATGTGGGCCTCGGTCCCGCCTTCCGGTTTCGCTATCCCCATCAGCTTTCCGGTGGTCAGCGTCAGCGCGTCGCCATCGCCCGCGCTCTGGCCCCCCAGCCGTCGGTCCTGCTCTTGGATGAACCAACCTCGGCGCTGGATGTGTCGGTTCAGGCCGAAGTCTTGAACCTTCTGTCCGACCTGCGCCAGGAACGCGCTTTGACCTACCTGATGGTGTCGCACAACCTTGCCGTCGTGGCCCATATGTGTAGCAACATTGCCGTCATGCAGGCCGGCAAAATTGTCGAGGTTATGGGCGTCGACGATATGCGCGCAATGACGCCGACCCACCCCTATACGCGTCACCTACTCAACAGTTCGCAAGGCTACAAACCCTCGCAGGAACAATCTGCCTGACGATTTAGCCCTTCGATCACGTAAACTTGTAACACTGCAATTTCTGATACTTAGACCATAAAACCTGCCGCTTTTTGGCTCTCCAAGGGCATGTTTAACGATCAAATTAAAAATGTAAGTGACTCGGCAAAAATTCGCCGTTACGGTTTTGTCATGGGGAAGTGGGTTTTTGCAAAAGTGGTTTGCGTGCTGTTGAGCCTGACAATCTTGTCCGGGCCCGTCACCGCATTTGCCGTCGGTTCTATGACCGGCATGGGCGCTGTCAGCGCCCCCATAGTGCACGCCGACTTTGAACTTCAGGACAAGGATATGTCCCGGGTCAGCCGCGCATCCCACAAACATGCCGCCATTCTCAAACAGGTCTTTGCAAATAGCAGAAGCGCTGCCGCCAAGGTGCGCAATTGCTGCTGTACCTGCGACCGGATCGTCGAAAACACCGATCCACGCTCTGAACCCGAGTTCTTCGGACAGAGCTTTGGCGCGCATGCCAGCGCAGTCGCCTCCGCGCCGATATTCTCGCTTTTAAGACCACCGCGCGCCTGACCTGATTGCGGCGGGCGGTGCGCCCGGTTGCCGAAAACGCGTGGACCTGTCCTATTGACAAAACCACGCATCCGGCCCCCCTCACACCCCAGCCCTCGATGTTAGATCAGCCAGCTTTCAGGCACCCGTTCGCCAACCCGATCTACATCGCCGCAATCTGAAAAATCGTCAGAGGCTCTGCCTTGCCAGCCAACCATCAGGGCGCCTTCGCACCCTGAAAGAGCCGGCAAAGCAGATCCAGATTTTAGCTCGATCAGGGCTTTGGACCGCGACAACAAAACCGCGCATCAGATCCAAAGCCCCCATGGGAGGGAAACATGGAAAATGCACTGGGCCTGAGCGGATATCAGGCCATCATGATGACAGTGGTTTTTGCTTTGGGATTACTTGGCATCGCCGGGTTGTTTCTGGCGATCTTCTGGCCAAAACGCTGGCGGCTAAAGTACCGCCTCGAAGTGGGCTTTGTCGTGCTGCTATTGGCTCTGGCATGGTACGCCGACAACCGCAGCACCGCGATCTTTACCCAATATCAGTCGGCAATCCGCGAATCCGGAACGCTCTCGGCTGAAACCACGGCCCCCTCGGGTCAGTTTGATCGCGAATTGCGCGTGATAGCCTTTCAATGGGGATTTGCCTTTCTCACCGACAAGAACGAAATCAGCCGCAACGCAGCCATCGTCAAACCCGGTGAAAAAGTGCTGTTTCGCATCTACAGCAACGATGTGATCCACGGCTTCAACATCCCCGCTGTCGGCATCACCGCCGAAATTGAGCCCAGCCAAGAAGGCTCGGCCGTCTGGATCCGCGCGCCCAAAGAGCCGGGCAGATACCTCATTCAATGCCTGAATTACTGCGGCATAGGACATGCCCAGATGAAGGCCTGGCTGGTCGTCGAAGGCGCCGAGGAAACACCCGAAGAAGAGCCCCAAGCATGACCACCCGACAAAATTCAAGGACACCAAGATAATGGCAAATCCACTAGACGCCGAACGCATGGGCGGTCTGCCTCACTGGGAACCTCAGGACGTGATCGGACAGATGACGCTGAAGGACCTGCTTTTTTCACATGACTACCGCCACATCGCGATCAAGGGAATGCTGACATCGATTGTCATGCTGGCCCTTGGTGGCCTCATGGCAATGCTCTTTCGAACCGAACTGGCCCTGCCCGATATCCAGTTCATTCAGGCCCGCTCCTATATGTCCCTGATGACCCTGCACGGGATGCTGATGGTCTTTGGCTTCGCCATCCCGCTGGTCATTTCGATCATGTACTACATGATGCCAAAAGTACTGGGCACCGAACGGCTTTTATGGGCCCGCGGCGCACAGTGGAGCTGGTGGATGCTGATTGCCGCCGCAGTTCTTCTGGTGCTCTCGCGGCCTGACTTTACCTGGACTTTCTATCCACCAATGTCGCTCCGCGTTGTGGGCGATCTGGCATGGATGGGCTATGTCGCGATCATCCTTGTTGCCCTGTCCGAAATGGTCGCAGGCGCGGTTCTTTTCCGCAACGGATGGGCGGCAAAGGGGCGTTTCCGCATGATGCCGCTGATGGGCTGGGCGGCCCTGTCCGAAGGCATCCTGCTGATGGTCTCGACCCCGGTTCTGGGCCTTGTCGGGGTCTTTATGCTGACCGACTGGCTTCAGCTGACGGCGATGTTCGACACCGCCCGTGGCGGCGACGTGATGACCTTCATGTTCCTCTTCTGGTTCTATGGTCACCCCGCCGTCTACCTGCCGCTGGTGCCCGCCATTGCAATCCTCTACACGCTGATGCCCCGGATCCTCGGCAAACCAATGTGGAGCTATTGGTCCGCGGTTCTGGCCTTTGGCCTTTTGACCATGTTGTCATTCGTGGTCTACCCGCACCACTTTCAGCCCGCCGAAACCGTGGCTGGCCCTCTTCAGCGCGCAACCCAGATCCTGACCTTGTTGATCTTTATCCCCTCAACGATGCACGTCTTCAACTGGATCGCCACGCTCTGGGGTGACCCGATCCCGATCTCGGCCAAACGCTCGGTTCCGTTCAAGTTCATCATCGCCTCGATCGTCTTTCTAATCCTGGGTGGCGTGACCGGCTACGTGAACGCCCAGATCGCTGTGGACAGTGACTTTATCCACAACACCTACTGGGTGCCCGCCCACTTCCACGCGATGTTCGTGGGCTTTGTCGCCAATATGGCGATGGCGGGGGTCTACTACCTCTACCCCTATTTCACCGGCCGGATGTTCAACCAGAGACTTGGCAGCATGCACTTCTGGATGTGGCAGATCGGGATCTTCACCAAAGTGATGATGATGTACGTGCTGGGCTATGCCTATTTCCCACGCTGGGTCGTTGATTACCTGCCCCTGCCAGAATGGAGCATGCCACAAATGATGCTGACCGGAGGCGCCTATCTGATCGGCCTTGGGTTCATCGTCTTTGTCATCAACATCATGCTCAGCGCCAAGCGCGGTCAGGCTGTCTCGGGCGACCCTTGGGTGGTCGAACATGGCCTCACCGGCGACGCCGCCGCAACTCCAGCCGAATGAAAGGAACGCGACAATGATTATGCGAATGTTTCTGATCTTCGGTCTCGTCCTCCTGGGCGTCACCGGATATTTCACCGTCGTCGTAACCCCGCCGAACTATCAGGCCAGCCCAAAGGTAAGCGAAGTCGCTCTGCTTCAGGAAAAGGGCCTCTTGCCGACCGGCCTGACGGCCGAAAACGAAGAGCTTGAGCACGGTATTTTTGACGTCCCGCCAATGGACGAAATGATGCTTGAGGCCGCCAAAGCCTCGGCCGGAATGAATATGGGCGGCATGAATATGGGCGGCATGGATATGAGCGCCGGTAGCTCCAATGCGACCATGACCATGGCCGATGGCTCAACCATGAAGGCGAGCGATATGGGAACGGCCGCAACAACACCCCCGGCCAATGCCGACATGACTATGTCCGACGGCTCCACCATGAAAATGAGCGATATGGGAACCGCTGCAACAACACCCCCGGCCAATGCAGACATGACCTTGGCCGACGGCTCAAAGATGCCGATGGACACGCTGCCCCCCGCACCGGACGGTTTGCGTTTTTCCGATGCGGGCACGTTCGACCGCGAGGTGACGCTTGCAATGTCCGAATGGACCTTCTCTGACCTTCAGCTTGACGTCAAAAAGGGCGAACGCATCCGCTTTACGGTCCGCAATGACGGCAACATCCTGCACGAGTTCATGTTCATGACGATGCCCGCAATGGCCGCCGTAAGCTATCGCGCCAAAAGGGCCGACTGGAACCTTCTCGAACACGAAGCCCTCTTTGAACAATCCCTTCTTCTGCCCGGTGCACAGGTGTCCTTCATCGTCGAAGTGCAACAGGACGGAAACTGGATGTTCATGTGCATGCTGCCCTACCACATGCAGATGGGCATGATGGGTCAGATGGCGACGCCGGGCATGGCGATGAAGATGTAGCGCGTTATCCCTTCGCGCTGCACCTTGGCGGGCCGGGACATCCCCGGCCCGCACCTGACCTTCAACCAAAGGCCATTCTGATGTCCGATGCCATTTCCTACAAACGAGCTTTCCTTCACCGGCCACGGCTGGCGATCCAAACCTATGTCGTTCTGCTGAAACCTCGGGTGATGTCGCTCGTCGTCTTTACCGCCGCGGTCGGTCTTCTGGTGGCGCCGGGCACGGCTGATCCCGCAACCGCCGTTCTGTCGATCCTTCTGATCGCACTCGGCGGCGGCGCCTCGGGCGCGCTGAACATGTGGTGGGACGCCGATATCGACGCGATCATGGCCCGCACCCAAAACCGCCCGATCCCGGCCGGTCAGGTCACACCGCGCGCCACCCTGATCTTCGGGCTGACCCTTGCGGTCGCCTCGGTTGTGGCGCTTGGCTTTGTCGCCAACCTTTTGGCCGCCGCCCTTCTTGCCTTCACAATCTTCTTTTACGTCGTCATCTATTCGATGTGGCTGAAACGCCGAACACCGCAGAACATCGTCATCGGCGGCGCTGCCGGCGCCCTGCCCCCGATGATCGGCTGGGCCGCGGCCACCGGCAACATCTCGGCGGCCAGCGTTTTTATGTTCCTTCTGATCTTCATGTGGACCCCGCCGCATTTCTGGTCGCTGGCGCTTTTCATGAAACACGATTACAGCCGCGCCGGCGTGCCCATGCTGACCGTCACCCACGGCCATGCCGCCACACGCCGCCACATCCTTGTCTACGCCGTGATCCTGGCTGCCACCGCCCTTTTACCCGCCGCACTGGGGCTCTTTGGCCCGGTCTATCTGGTCACGGCAATCGTGCTGAACGCGCGCTTCGTCTATGGTGCCTGGCGGATTTACCAGCGCAACGAGGCCGAGGCGCAAAGCGACGGATTTAGCCTTGAGAAACGCTATTTCCGCCTGTCACTGGTCTACCTCTTTGTGCATTTCTCAGCCCTGATCGCCGATGCGGCACTGGGGCTGACCTGAGGGGGCACAAACCCCCCAAAACTGCGGGGACTTTTACCAAGCCTCCCAAAGCCCGGCAAAGGTCCCCGCAACCCGCACGCACACACCATTTCCAAGGCTCTGGCGCCCTCCGAAACTTTGCGCTAGCACTCTAGGTATGAGCACCCTTCTCCAAGATATCGCCGCCCAGATCGGCGCGGCAAACGTTCTGACCGGCGCCGATATGGCCGCCTATTGCCCGGACGCAACCGGCGTCTACACCTCGACCCCCATCGCCGTTTTGCGCCCCGCCAGCACCGATGAAGTCTCCTTCATCATGCGCGCGGCATCCGCCACCGCAACACCGGTCGTACCGATCTCCGGCAACACCGGACTGGCCGGCGGCGCCGTTGCCCGCAACGCCCTGATGATCTCGCTTGCGCGCATGAACAAACTGCGCGATCTGCGCCCCGCCGCCCGCGTCGCCGTCACCGAAGCCGGTGTCATCCTCTCCAGCTTGCATCAGGCCGCCGACCAGCATGATCTGGTCTTTCCGCTCATGTTCGGCGCACGCGGCTCGGCGATGATCGGCGGCGCGCTTGCCACAAATGCCGGCGGCTCGAACGTTCTGCGCTATGGCAACACCCGCGCGCTTTGCCTCGGGCTCGAAGTTGTCCTGCCCTCGGGCGAGGTGCTCAACCTGATGTCCCAACTGCACAAGGACAACTCAGGCTACGACCTCAAAGACCTCTTCATCGGCGCCGAAGGCACGCTTGGCCTGATCACCGCCGCCACGCTCAAACTCTTCCCCAAACCGCGCGCCTACGCCACCGCCATGGTCGCACTGTCCAACCTCGATGACGCCCTCACCCTGCTCAACGATCTTCAGTCAGCCACCGGCGGCGCGGTCGAAGCCTTTGAATACATGCCCGCCATCTACATCACCCGACACCTGCAACACGTCCCAAAGGCACAAGCCCCCTTCGACAAAAGCTACGACATCAACATTCTGGTCGAAATCGGCGCAACCGCCCCCCAAGACGCCCAGCCCACCGCCGATGGCTCGATCCCCGTCGTCAACCTGCTCGAAGAAACGCTGAACACCCACCTGCAATCGGGCCGCATCCTTGACGCGGTCGTCGCCCGCTCAGGCACCCAACGCACCCAGATGTGGGCCAGACGCGAAGCCGCCGCAGAAATCACCCTTGGCAGGATCCCCCTGATCAACGCCGACATCGCCGTGCCACTTGATAAGGTCGCGCCCTTCCTCACCCAGATCACAAAAGACCTCAAACCCATCGATCCAGACGCCGACACCATGACCGTCGCCCACCTTGGCGATGGCAATATCCACTACACCGTCTACCCCACGCGCAACGACCCGGCCCTGTCCTCTGCAATCACAGAAACCATCGAAGCGGTCGCCCTTTCCTTCGGCGGAAGCTTTTCCGCCGAACACGGTATCGGCCTGACAAAACGCCCCTCGATGGCGCGCCGCAAAGACCCCGCCGCCCTGTCAGTGATGCGCGCAATCAAATCCGCCCTCGACCCCCAGGGCATCATGAACCCCGGCAAGGTATTGCCCGACTGACCCTTCTTTGTGGTGCAAATATCCTCGCCGAAGGCACCTGCCCCTTGGGGCAGCCCCGCCTCCCAACCGCGCAAACCGCGATCACGTCAAAACGTCAGACCCCCGGTCAGACCCGCAGGCAAACCCACAGGCAAACCCATTGTCAAACCCATTTGGCCAGCGGCGGCAAAGACATTAAAACCGCATTGGCGTCATGCCCGGTCTCAAGCCCGAATTTCGTGCCCCGGTCATAGACAAGGTTATATTCGGCATAAAGCCCGCGATGGATCAGCTGCGCATCCTTGTCGGCCTCGGTCCACGCGCTGTTCCGGCGCTTTTCGGTGACCGGTAAAAACGCCTTGAGAAACGCACGTCCGACATCCTGAGTGAAGGCGAAATCCGCCTCCCAGTCGCCGCTGTTGTGGTCGTCATAAAATATGCCGCCCACACCACGCGCCCGTCCCCGGTGTGGCACATAGAAATACTCGTCCGCCCATTCCTTGTAGCGCGGGTAATACGCCGCATCATGCAGGTCACATTGCGCCTTTTGAACCGTGTGAAACGCTGCCGTGTCCTCGTCGTACTCGATACAAGGGTTCAGGTCCGATCCGCCCCCGAACCACCAGGCATGCGGCGTCCAGAACATGCGCGTGTTCATATGAACCGCCGGGGCATGCGGGTTCTGCATATGCGCCACAAGGCTGATGCCCGACGCCCAGAACCGGGGATCCTCGGCCATGCCCTTCAGGTCCTTGCGCGCCGCCATTGCCGCCTGCGCCCGCGCACCCAGCTGGCCGTAAACCGTTGAGACATTGACACCGACCTTCTCAAAAACCCGCCCGCCCCGCATCACGCTCATCAGGCCGCCACCTGCATCGCTGCCATCCTCTGACGCGCGCTTTGTCTCGCTGACGTCAAACCGCCCGGCCGGCTGATCTGCCAGGGGGCCCTCGACCTGACTGTCTTCCAGCCCCTCAAAGGCCGCCACGATCTGATCCCTCAACGCGCGGAACCATGCCGCGGCCCGTGCCTTTTCACTCTCCATCTCGTCCGTCCTTACTTGTCTGATTTGCCGTTGCGCCGACCCTCTGCGGCGCGTGCGCGCATCACATTGATCTGCCTCAATTTCAGCGCGTGATTTCGCCGTCTGATCCCCGGTCCTAATGCGCCGGCGCGGCAACCGGATCAAGCAACGTGCGCCCGCCATCGACGGTCACGATCTGCCCGGTCACGAAACTGGCCGCATCCGAGGCCAGATACTGAACCGCATCCGCCACTTCACGCGGGTTCGCGATCCGCGCCAGAGGCGTGTGATCGGTGATGTCCCCCCGAAACTCGGTGTTTTCCTTCAAAGCACCCTTCAGACTAGCGCTCATCACACTGCCAAAGGCCACGCCATTCACCCGGATCCGGTGCGCCGCAAGCGCCACCGCTAATGAGCGTGTCATCTGATCCAGCGCCGCGGTCGACACCGAATAGGCCAAAAGCTGCGGGTGCGTGCGCCGCGCCGCAATCGACGAGATATTCACGATGCTGCCCGCCATTCCCTCTTCGCGGCCGTCCTTCTCGGACTGGTGGATCATCCGCTTTGCCACCAACTGGCTCAGCCGCAAACTGGTCATCAGGTTTTGCTGCAACAACATCTCGACTGCGTCATCCTCAACGCTCAGCGGATCGGACGCGATGATCTGGCGGCTGGCATTCACCAGAATATCCACCCGCTCAAACGCATCGATCGTTGCCGACAAAAGGTTCGCCGTCGTCAGCCGCTCGCGCAGATCGCCCGCGAAAATGCGGGCCTGCTTGTCGTCACCGGCCAGATCGCCAACCCCTTCAGCCAGCCCCCCCTCGTCCATATCGGCGAAAACAACATTCGCCCCTTCTTCCAGAAAATGCAGCCCGATCGCCAATCCGACGCCATTGGCGCCGCCCGTGACGATGGCCGTTTTGCCCTGAATGGAAAATGACATTGTTTATCCTCGTGATTCTTCGCCGCCGAGGCTAGGCGATTTCAGCGCCGGGTTCGAGCGCGCCCTTGCGGCCGGCCCCCAAACAGCACCTTAAAGGCTGGCGTTCCGGCAACTTCGCGCACATCGCGAAACTCTTCGGCCATTGCCGCCTCGTATGGCAAATGCCGGTTCGCCACCAGCCACAACTCGCCGCGCGGCCCCAAAAGCCGCGCCGCCGAGGCAATGAACGCCTGTCCCAAAGACGGCTCAGCGCGGCGCCCGGTATGAAACGGCGGGTTGGTCACAACGGCATCGAATTGACCCAACTCTGCACTGGTCGCATCGGCCCAGTGAAAATGGGCACGCTCATCGGTGATGTTGCGCCGCGCACAATCCAGCGCGGCATGCTCAGCCTCAACCAGATGCAATTCCTTGACCCCCGAACGGCTCAGAACAGCCCGCGACAGATACCCCCAACCCGCGCCCAGATCGCAAACCCGTGCAGGCAGGCGCGCGGGCAAATTCTGGGCAAGCAACGCGCTTCCTGCATCAACGCCCTCGGCCGAAAACACCCCCGGCGCGGTCTCAAAACCGCCCTCAACCTGACCCGGCACCCCCGCCCAGTCGTCAAAAACCGCGCTGGCCTGAAACCAGAAAATGCGCCCATGCGCCTTGGGAATGGATCCAATCAGCGTCAGCCGCTTGCGGATATCCTTGGCCAGACTGTCAACGCCGTCGGTCTTTTGCCCGTCCACGATGATCACACCGCCATCCACCCGCGCCACGGCATCCGCCACCAGCGCGCGCGCCTGAACCTTGGACCTTGGCACAACAATCAGCGCCGCGTCATAGCGGCCCGAGGGCGCGACATCCACGTCGTACCCCATCGCTTTGAACGCCGCATGTTCAGGAAAAAACCCTTGGAATATCCTGACCTGTCCGGGCGCAATACCGCCCAAGTCATAGCCCGCGCGCGGCAGATAAACGGCCAGCCTTGCCTCCTCAGGCAGGATCAGCCCTTCTTCAAGGGCAAGTGAAAATCGGGAAACCTGCATAAAAGCGGCGGGCGGCGACGCCCTATTCCTTTTCCATAGTACATTGCAGCGGATGCTGATTTCGCTGCGCAAAATCCATCACCTGCGCAACCTTGGTCTCGGCAATCTCATGGCTGAAAACGCCCACAACCGCCAACCCCTTTTTATGCACCGTCAGCATCAGTTCGAACGCCTGTGCGTGGCTCATACCAAAGAACCGCTCCAGCACGTGAACCACAAACTCCATTGGCGTGTAATCATCGTTCAAAATCATGACTTTATAGAGCGGTGGCCGCTCTGTCCTGGTCTTGGTTTTCGTCAGAAGACCGGCGTCGTTATCGTCGCCGTTATCATCGTCTGACATCCTGATGGGCCGATCTGTCACGCCGCACTTCCCGTGGAACTTTACTGCAATGGTCTGCCGGCAACTATATAAGGCCTTGTAACCCCGTGAAAAGGGGCAAGCTGAGAGAGCGATGCAAAGTGACTGCAAAACTTACGACAATTGCATTTGATGCCGACGACACGCTTTGGCACAACGAACAGTTTTTTCGCCTGACCCAGGACCGGTTTACCGACCTGCTGGCCGATTACACCGATGGCGACCACCTGGCCGAACGGCTGTTGGCCGCTGAGCGGTGCAACCTTGGCCACTATGGCTACGGCGTGAAGGGCTTTGTTCTGTCGATGATCGAAACCGCAATCGAAGTGACCGATCGCGCCGTTCCCGCCGCCGTTATCCAAGAGATCATCGAAGAAGGCCGCGCCATGCTGCAACACCCGATCCAGCTTCTTGCCCATGCCGAACATACCGTCACCGAACTGGCCGACCGTTTTCGGGTCCTTTTGATCACCAAGGGCGACCTGATGGATCAGGAACGCAAACTTGCCCAGTCAGGGCTGGGCGATCTCTTTGACGGGGTCGAGATCGTTTCAGAGAAAGACGCCCAAACCTACGCCCGCATCTTTGCCCGCCACGGCACAGATCCCGATCGCGCCATGATGGTCGGCAACTCGCTGAAATCAGACGTGAACCCCGCCATCGCCACAGGCGCCTGGGGCGTGCACGTCCCGCATGACCTGACATGGGCACTGGAACATGCCACCGCGCCCGCAAATCACCCCAGATTTCGCCAGATGGAAACCCTGGCACCACTTTCCAGTCTGGTCGAGCAGATCACCCAACCCTAACAGGCACAGAAGCCCCCCGGGCTTATCTGGTATGTCGCCCTGCGCGATACGCAACATCTGGCAGGTGTAGCGCAATCGCATAGGTGAAAAGAAACTTTGAGAAAGGTATTTTCTGAAATATTTCTTTGTGTTAGCGTGATTTCAGACATCCTATTCGCCCAAAGAGGCGAGAGGACCGAGGCAGAAAATAGGCAGGCGACGTGATAACGCGTCTTGGACAGTGCGCCACTTTGTGGCTATTTCGGACAATTGTATTTTGTCTTCTGGCGTTGGCGCCGACCATCGCGATATCTGCACCCTATGCGGCCTTTGTGATCGACGCCCGAACCGGCAAGGTCCTGCATGCCAGCAACGCAGACACCCGCCTGCACCCCGCCTCTCTGACCAAAATGATGACGCTCTACATCACCTTCGAGGCGATCAAAAAGGGCGAGATCTCGCTTGATACCATGGTGCGCATCTCCAAGAATGCCGCCGCTGAACCGCCTTCGAAACTGGGCCTGCGCGCGGGCCAGCGCATCAAGCTGCGCTACCTGATCCGCGCCGCCGCCGTGAAATCGGCCAATGACGCGGCCACCGCCATCGGCGAGGCTGTCGGCGGTAGTGAAACCGAATTTGTGAACCGGATGAACCGCACCGCCAAAGCGCTTGGCATGACGCGAACCACCTTCAAGAACGCCAACGGCCTGACCCGGTCGGGCCACCTGTCGACCGCGCGCGATATGACGACGCTGGGGCGGCACCTGTTTTATGACTACCCCGACTATTACAACCTCTTCTCGCGCAAAACCGCGGATGCTGGCATGCGCGATGTGCGCAACACCAACCGCCGCCTCCTGTCGAACTACACCGGCGCCGATGGCATCAAAACCGGCTACACCCGTGCTGCTGGTTTCAACCTTGTCGCCTCGGCTCAGCGCGGCAACGAACGCATCATTGCGACGGTCTTTGGTGGCCGCTCCGGCTCCAGCCGCAATGCCCGCGTCGCCGAGCTTTTGGATATGGGATTTGCCCGCGCGCCCTCAAAAGCAACCGTGCGCAAACCCGCACTGCCCGTCTACAAGGGCGGCCCGGCCAATCAGGGCAAAACCCTGCGCATCGTTCGCGCCGTCAAGAAAAGCCCGCGACCAAACCACCGCCCCGGCGCAACGCCAGCCCCCTCTCAGGATCTTCTTCTGGCAATCGAGGACAGCGTAAGCAAAGCCGTGGCAGAAGCCGCCAAAACCGCCAAGGCCGAAGTGCCTGCCGCCGCGCCGGACAAGGCCGGGGATACTCAACTGGCCGCCGCTACTGTCCCCGAAACCACGGCAACAGCACCGACCAGGCTTTCAACCACCCCGCCGCCACGCCCCGCCGAACTACAACTGGCCAGCGTCACGCCCGACTTAATCGCCGACACCGATCCCGTCGTGCGCCGTGTCGTGACGCGCATGTCAACGTCGGGTGGTCGCCTCTGGGGCATCAACGTCGGGCGCTACAACACCCGAAATCAGGCCGAGCGCGTGCTGCTGAAAACCGCCCTGACCGAGATGACAACCCTTGATGGCGCCCTGCGAAAGGTCAGCAATCAACCCCGCGGCTGGGAGGCGAACTTTGTCGGCATGACCAAAGAAATGTCGGCCCTTGCCTGTCGCCGCCTCGAAGCGCGCGGCGTCGGCTGCACAACGCTGGGTCCCGGTTAACCTTGCGTCGCCCCACCGCTCTGCTAGACCTGCAGGCATGACCGAATACGCCGTCGCACCCCCCGCTCAACCCACCGTCGAAATCCAGGGCACAAACGCCCGTTTTCCGGTGCGCCGCATCTTTTGCGTGGGCCGCAACTATGCCGACCACGCGCGCGAGATGGGCAATGACCCCGACCGCGACCCGCCGTTCTTTTTCACAAAACCCGCCGACAGCATCGTGCCGCACGGCGCCAGCATCCCCTTTCCGGTGGCCACCACAAACCTGCACCACGAGGCGGAACTGACCATCGCCATCTCGACCGCAGGTGCCGCCATCGCTGCTGCCGACGCCCTGACCCATGTCTTTGGCTATGCCGCCAGTAACGACCTGACCCGCCGCGATTTACAAAATGAGGCCAAGGCCGCCCGCCGCCCGTGGGATATGTCCAAAGGCTTCGACAACTCGGCCGTCATCGGGGCAATCGCGCCGGTGTCAGTCATTGGCCACCCCGCCCATGCCGCGCTGACGGCCCATGTCGGCGATGACCTGCGCCAATCCAGCGACATCGATCAGATGATCTGGCCCGTGGCCGACATCATCGCCTATCTCTCGAACCTTGTGACACTTCAACCCGGTGACCTGATCATGACCGGAACACCGGCGGGTGTCGGGCAAATCCTGCCGGGTCAAACCTGCACCGTTGCAATTGCCGGGATCGGTACAGCCTCGGTTACGGTCGGCTAAAAACCCGCACGCGGGCTCAGACCGCCGCCTGCGCCTTGCCGCCAAAGGCCGCCGCCAACAAGGTGCGGGTGTATTCAGACTGCGGATTTGTAAACACCGCATCCCCATCCCCCGCCTCAACGACGTCCCCGTTGCGCATCACCATGATCTTGTGGCTCAGCGCACGCACGACCTTCAGGTCATGGCTGATAAAGATATAGGCCAGCTTGTACTTGCGCTGCAGCTCGCGCAGCAGATCGACGATCTGCACCTGAACCGTCATGTCCAAAGCACTTGTCGGCTCGTCCAGAACCACCAGTTTCGGCCGCAGGATCATCGCCCGTGCAATCGCAATCCTCTGCCGCTGGCCGCCCGAAAACTCATGCGGATAGCGATCCATCAAAGCAGGATCAAGACCAACCTCGGCCATGATCTCGGCCACCATCTCGCGCGGTTTGCGGCCCGGCTCAACCCCGTGCACCGTCAAACCCTCGGCAATTATCTCATAGGCTGACATGCGTGGCGACAATGACCCAAAAGGGTCCTGAAACACGATCTGCATATCGCGCCTCAGCTTGCGCATCTCGGCGTTGCGCCACCCCTGAATATCCTGACCCTTGTACCAGATCGGCCCTTCGGACCGGATCAGCCGCATGATCGCCAGCGCCAGCGTCGTCTTGCCCGACCCGCTTTCGCCCACAACGCCCAGCGTCTCGCCCTGCCGCACGCTGATCGTGGCCGCGTTCACCGCTTTGACATGACCCACCGTCTTGCGCAAAAGCCCGCGCTGGACCGGAAACCAGATGCGCAGATCCTCGGTTCTGACGACAACCTCGGCCCCCTGCGGCACCGGCCCCGGCGCGCCCGCCGCTTCGGCCGCCAATAGCATCTGCGTATAGGGGTGCTGAGGGCTGGCAAAGATCGCCTCGGTCGGGCCCTGCTCCACGATCTCGCCGCCCTGCATTACGCAAACCCGGTCGGCGATCTTGCGCACCACGCCCAGATCATGAGTGATGAACAACAGGCTCATCCCCTCGGCGGCCTTAAGCTCGGCCAGCAATTCCAGTATCTGCGCCTGAATGGTCACATCCAGCGCCGTCGTCGGCTCATCCGCGATCAACAACTCTGGCCCGTTGGCCAGCGCCATGGCGATCATCACGCGCTGGCGCTGCCCGCCCGACAACTGATGCGGATAATCCCTAAGCCGGCTTTCGGGATCACGAATTCCAACCTTGTTCAAAAGCTCGACAACCCGGATCTGAGCCTCGTCTCCCTGAACGCCCTGATGCAACGCAAGGCTTTCGGCCAACTGCCGCTCTAACGTGTGCAGCGGGTTGAGCGAGGTCATCGGCTCCTGAAAGATGAAACTGATGTCATTGCCGCGCACGGCCCTCAGGTCGGCCTCGGACGCCCCGATCATCTCGCGGCCCAGATAGGTGACGCTTCCGCCAACCTCCGCGCTATCGGGCAATAGCGCGACCGTGCTCAGCGCCGTCACCGACTTGCCCGACCCGCTTTCACCGACCAGCGCCACGGTTTCACCCTTGTCCACGTGAAACGACACACCTTTGACCGCCTCGATCACCGCGCCATCCTGCCGGAAACCCACCGTCAGATCCCTGACGTCCAGAACGCGGCTCATGCGCGACCCCCGGTGCAGCACCGGCGCCCGTCACGCGCGGGGTGGGCAAGAAACGATCGGGCCATCATTGAAAGGTCTTTCTGGGATCAAAGGCGTCGCGGATACCTTCAAAGATGAAGACCAAAAGCGAAAGCATGATTGCAAAGGTGAAAAACGCCGTGAACCCCAGCCACGGCGCCTGAAGGTTCTGTTTGGCCTGCAGCGTCAGCTCGCCCAGTGACGGCGCCGACGAGGGCAACCCAAACCCCAGAAAATCCAGCGAGGCCAGCGTCCCGATCCCGCCGGTGATCAAAAACGGCAACAGCGTCAGCGTGGCGACCATCGCATTGGGCAGCATGTGGCGGAACATGATCACCCGGTTGGACACCCCCAGGGCACGCGCCGCCCGGACATACTCAAAGTTGCGCGCGCGCAGAAACTCGGCGCGCACAACACCAACCAGCGCGGGCCAGGCGAAAAGCGTGGTGATAAACACCAACAGCCAGAAACTTCGCCCCAGAATCGCGAACAGAATGATGATGATGTAAAGGCTGGGCGTGGCACCCCAGATCTCGATGAACCGCTGAAACAACAGGTCCGTCCAGCCGCCGAAAAACCCCTGAACCGCACCGGCCACGATCCCGATCAGGGATGCGATTGTCGTCACGATCAGCGTGAACACAATCGACAACCGGAACCCATAGATGACCCGCGCCAGCACATCACGCTTGGTATCATCCGTACCCAGCCAGTTATGCGCATCCGGCGGCGAAGGCGCCACGCCGCGAATATCCACGATGGTCTTGTAGGAATAGGGGATCAGCGGCCAGATCGTCCAACCCTTCTGAATTTTCTGCCCGTCCACCACGCCGTCCTTCGCATCCGCCATTACCCCTTCGGGATCGTCAAAACAACTTTGCAACCCGCCCGAAACGATCAGGCACTGAACCTCGGCATCGCGATAGATCGCTTCGGTCTTGAAATCACCGCCAAAGGTGGTTTCGGGGTAAAACTTCAGGATCGGCGAATAAAGCTCGCCGTGATAGCTGACCAGTATCGGTTTGTCGTTCGCGATCAGCTCGGCAAACAGCGAGGTGCCGAAAAGAATGCAAAACAGGATCAGCGCCCAGAACGCCCGCCTGTTCTTGCGAAAATTCCGCCAGCGGCGCTGGTTCAGCGGGGACAGGCGCATCACGTCTCCCTCTTTTCAAAATCGATCCGCGGGTCGACAAAGACATACATCAGATCCGACAGGATCCCGACGACCAGACCAATCAGGCCAAAGAAAAAGAGCGTGCCAAAGATCACCGGATAATCGCGCGCAACCGCCGCCTCGAACCCAAGCCGACCCAGTCCATCCAGCGAAAAGATCGTCTCGATAATGATCGACCCACCAAAAAAGACCGAGATGAAAAGCCCCGGAAAACCCGCGATCACGATCAGCATCGCGTTGCGGAAAACATGGCCATAAAGCACCGCGCTCTCGCTCAGCCCCTTGGCCTTTGCGGTGATCACATACTGCTTTTTGATCTCGTCAAGAAAGCTGTTCTTGGTCAGCAGGGTCAGCGTCGCGAAACTGGATATGGTCGAGGCGATGACCGGCAAGGTGATATGCCACAGGTAATCCAGAACCTTGCCGCCCCACGACAGCGTATCAAAGTTGTCCGAGGTCAGCCCCCGCAGCGGGAATATCTTGTAAAAAGAGCCTCCCGCGAAAACCACCAAAAGCAGGATCGCGAACAAAAAGCCCGGGATCGCATAGGCCACAATGATCGCCCCTGACGTCCATGTGTCGAATTTGGATCCATCCCTGACCGCCTTGCGAATGCCCAGCGGGATCGAGATCAGATAGGCGATCAGCGTCGACCAAAGGCCCAGCGTGATCGAAACCGGCATCTTTTCAAGAACCAGATCGCGCACGCTGATCGACCGGAAATAGCTCTCGCCAAAGTCGAAATGCATGTAGTCCCACATCATGTTCAGGAACCGCTCAAGCGGCGGCTTGTCGAACCCGAACTGCTTTTCGAGATCCTTGATAAACTCGGGCGGCAACCCGCGCGAGCCCAAGTATCCCTGATCGGCAGTGCTGGAACCCAGCGTCTCTGACCCGGTCCCCGAGATCGTCTCAAACACATTCCCGCCGCCTTCCAGCTGGGCCAGTATCTGTTCGATCGGTCCGCCCGGCACAAACTGTGTGAGCGCAAAGTTGATGATCATGACGCCCAAAAGCGTGGGGATCACCAGCAACAGCCGTCTGAGGATATACGCACCCACCTCAGATAGCGCCGCTTGCTTTCAGGGCTGCTTCTTTTTCGGGATTGGACCACCAGAAATCAAGATAGCCCAGACCATAAGGCGGAAGCTGCGCCGGATGTTCGAACATATTGTAATAGGCCACCGTGTGCTTGTCCTTGAACCACTGCGGGATCCAGAACCGATTGACCCTCAGAACGCGGTCCAGCGCCTGAACCCCGGTGATCATCTCGACCTTGGTACTGGCGCCCGCGATCACATCGATCAGCTTATCAACCGCCGGATCCTTCAGACCCATCGAGTTGAAAACGCTCTCATCCGCAGTCTCTGACCCGAAATACTGTTTCAGGCCCGAACCCGGCTCGTACCCCATCGGGAACTGGTCAGTGATGATGTCAAAATCAAAGCTGCGGGTGCGGTCGGTGTATTGGGCCGGGTCGATCCGGTTATAAACCGCATCCACGCCCAGACGGCGCAGGTTCTCGATGAACGGGTTGATCACCCGGTCAAAGGTCGGGCTGTCTTCGATCAGCTCGATCTTCAGGGGCTTGCCATCCTTGCGGCGCATCCCGTCATCGCCCACGATCCAACCCGCCTCTTCCAGCAGTTTGGATGCAAGGCGCAGGTTCTTGCGGTCAAGCTGACGATCGCTGGACGGCGGCCCCATAACGGCCTGATCGGTCAGGATCGTCTTGTCCAGAAGCCCCTGATCGACAAGCGGCTGCAACAGCTTCAGCTCGGCATCGCCCGGCACCCCTTGCGCTGCCAGATCCGAGTTCTCCCAGAAAGAATTGATCCGCTCGTAAAGTCCGAAAAACAGCGTCTCGTTCGACCATTCAAAGTTGAACATCAGGCCAATGGCCTCGCGCACCCGAACGTCCTGAAACTTGGCCCGCCGCAGGTTCATGACAAAGCTCTGGCCCGTCGCGATCGTCCCGTCATCCAGTTCGGCCTTGATGATCGTGCCATCCTTGATCCCCGGAAAATCATAGCCCGTGGCCCATGTTTTCGACGAATTCTCGATCCGGAACGTATAGGCCCCCGATTTGAACCCCTCAAAAGCCGCGTTGCTATCGCCGAAATACTCAACCCGAATGCTGTCGAAATTGTTGCGCCCGACGTTGATCGGCAAATCCTTGCCCCAATAGTCCGGGTTGCGCTTATAGACGATGCGCTGATTGATATCGAACCGGTCCAGAACATAAGGCCCCGATCCCAAAGCAGGCTCCAGCCTGCTTTCATCCAGGCCCGCGTTATTGTCCACAAACCACTTTTTCGAAAACACCGGCAACCCGCCCACGCTTTCGATCGCATCGCGCCTGGGCGCATCCGCCTTGAAGGTGAACTTGATCTGCAAAGGGCTCAGAACCTCGGCCTTTTCAACCAGCTTTCCCAGAACCGCGCGGAACGACGGCAAGCCCTCTTTGAGGAAAAGGTCGTAAGTAAAAAGCGCGTCTTCGGCCATTATCGGTGTGCCATCGGCGAACCTGGCCGCCGGGTTTATGTCAAATATGACCCAGTCTTTCGACGCCGGATATTCAATCGACGCGCAGATCAGACAGTAGGACGCACCGATCTCATCGGCGGTTGACGTCAGCATCGCCTCGAACATCATTGACGACAGCGCGCCCGAACGCCCCTTTCGCGTATAGGGGTTCATCGAATCAAACGTGCCCGGCGCCCAAAGCGACATCTCGCCGCCCTTGGGCGCATCCACATTGACGTAATCAAGGTTCTTGAAATCTGCGGGGTATTTCAGCTCGCCAAAAGTCGAGATGCCATAAGACTTGATGACATGGCTGCCGGCCCATGCCCCCCATGCCCCAAGTATCACCGCCGCCCCGACGACACCCGCGGTAAGCATCCGCATCGCAGGGCTGACTTTAGCTGTTCGGGAATTGGCAGTGGCGCGCGCGCGGGCCGCGGGTCTGGTCATCGGGTTCGTCCTCCATCCGGCAATGCGGGCCTGACTTGGCTGATCTCAAGCTAAAGGTGCGGGCAGGGTTTGTTCAAGCCGAGAATGCCTGAACTTTCGGTGATGCGAAATCCGAATAAAAAAACCACCCGATTGAAAGCCGGGTGGTTTCAATGCTTTTGTTCCGGCGATTTAGCCGCCGATGGACTTCAGATAGCCGATGACATCAATTCTGTCCTGTTCCTTCTTCAGACCCGCAAAACCCATCTTGGTTCCGGGGGCGAACCCACGAGGGTTCTCAAGGAACTTGTTCAGGTTGTCAGGCGTCCAAACCTTGGCGACAGCCTCCAACTTGCCCGAATAGCGGTAGCCGGCTTCGGTATCGACAGCGCGGCCAACAACGCCGTGCAGCGACGGGCCAACCTTGTTTTTACCAGCTTCGATGCTGTGACAGGCCTTGCACTTGTTAAAGACTTTCTTGCCCTTTGCAATGTCTGCCGAAGCAAGCTGAGCTTCAATTCCGGCAGGCGCCGCAGCCGGAGCCGCTGCCGCAGCCGGAGCCGCTGCTGCTGCTGGAGCCGCTGCCGGCGCTGCTGCTGCTGCCGGCGCTGCTGCTGGAGCCGCTGCCGGTGCCGGCGCTGCTGCCGGAGCCGCTGCCGGCGCTGCTGCTGGAGCCGCTGCCGGTGCCGGCGCTGCTGCTGGTGCTGGTGCTGGTGCTGGTGCTGTAGAACGGGTTCCGGCAACGGTTTCAAGATAAGCAACCACCTCCGCGCGGTCGGTTTCTTTCTTCAGGCCCGCAAAACCCATCTTGGTTCCGGGTGCAAATCCCTTTGGATTCTCAAGGAACTTGTTCAGGTTATCCGGGGTCCAGACCTTGGCAACCGCTTCCAGTTTGCCCGAATAGCTGTAACCGGCCTCGGTATCGACTTTGCGGCCGACCACGCCATAAAGCGACGGGCCAACCTTGTTTTTGCCAGCTTCGATGCTGTGACAGGCCTTGCACTTGCCAAAGACCTTCTCGCCCTTCGCGGCATCCGCCGAAGCGACAAGCGTCACGAAATCGGGACCGGCAGGTGCATTCGCCGCCGGAGCAGCCGCAGCGCCCGTATCAACGATATAGGCCTGAGTGCCCGCGTCGCCATGCCCTTCGGCACCAACATGGTAAATGGACTCAACCGCCCAGGAACCCAAAAGATAGACCAAAAGCGGCGCACAGATCGCCGCGATGATTTTAGTGATCGTCATTGTGTCGAACATGTCGCAATCCGTATGGCTAATTCTTGCAGGTATCTATCCGCTTCCACCCCCATTACACAAGGTGTAGAAACCGCGACCAAACGACCTGACCCAAGTTTTTTTCAAAGTAGGCCCCATGACTGGAACGATCGCATTTCAAGGTGAACCCGGCGCTTACTCGCATCAGGCCTGCCGCGATGCCCGTCCCGAAATGACCCCGATGCCCTGCCGCACCTTCGAAGATGTCATCGAGGCGACGCGCTCAGGCACCGCCGATCTGGCCATGCTGCCGGTTGAAAATTCGACCTATGGCCGCGTCGCCGACATCCACAGATTGCTCCCTGCAAGCGGGCTCCACATCATCGAAGAGGCCTTTGTGCGGGTCCACATCAACCTTCTGGTTGTCCCCGGCACCAAAATCGAAACCGTCAAAACCGCGATGAGCCACACGGTTCTTCTGGGTCAGTGTCGCGGCTTTTTGCAGGAACACGCCATCCACGCCGTCGTCGGCGCCGACACCGCCGGATCGGCCGAACAGGTTGCCCGTGACGGCAACCCCGAACAGGCCGCACTTGCCTCGGAACTGGCCGGCGAAATCTATGGCCTCGACGTTCTGGCCCGCCACATCGAAGATCAGGCCAATAACACCACCCGCTTTTTGCTCATGTCCACCAAAGAAGACACCTCGCGTCGCGGCTCTGACGGGATGATGACCTCTTTCGTCTTTCGCGTGCGCAACATCCCCGCCGCCCTTTACAAGGCGATGGGCGGCTTTGCCACAAACGGCATCAACATGACAAAACTGGAAAGCTATATGGTCGGCGGCGCCTTCACCGCGACCCAGTTTTACGCCGACATCGAAGGCCACCCCGAAGATGAAAACGTCAAGCTGGCGATGGAAGAGCTGGGGTATTTCACCGACTATCTGAAAGTCCTGGGCACCTACCCCGCCGATCCCCGCCGCCACTAGGCCCCGGCTCGCACAGGCGCGCCACCAGCCGCCCGCCGGTTCAACCCTGCCTGAAATACCGCTCTTCGATATCGTCGGCAAAGAACCCGACCCGCTTTTTGAAACGCCGCGTCAGGTTGGTCTTGGCCAGCCGCAGTGACTGCAGCAACAGCCGCGCCGACAATGAGTTGGGCGCAAGGTCCAACTCGACACTGATGCGCGTGCGCCTTGGCGACAGCTCGACCAGATCAACCTTGATATTCCCGTGCAGCCCACCTGTTTCCGACACAAAACCCACGCCATGCGGGATGTCATAAGCGACCAGCTTGGCCTCCGCCTTGCGGTCCTTGCCGCGAAACGGAAAACTGGCGCGCCACGCCATGCCGGTGCCCGTTGTCTTAAGCTTGTCCGTGCGTTGAATATCCGCGCCACGCCGCAGCGCCTGCCGCTCGAGCGCATCAAAATCGGTGATGGCTTCAAAGACAAAGGCAATCGGCGCCTCGATGTCTTCTTTCGACGAGAATTTCATACGCTTTTTACCTCACACCAACTTGGGCGTTTATGCTCTTTATTCCAATTGATCCGCAAGCCAGTTGGTCAAAAGAAATCGCGCAATTGAACCGTTTCTTGCGGGCTTTATGACCGGATGTTGCCCGGCAACCGCCTGCATCATCTCTTCGCGCGTCACCCAGATCGCATCGTCGATCTCTGTCTCGTCAATGGTGATTTCCCGGCTCAGCGCATGGCCCCGGCACCCAAACATCAACGAGCTTGGAAAGGGCCACGGCTGACTGGACAGATAGCTGACCGGCCCCACCCTGATCCCCGCCTCTTCGAATGTCTCACGCCGCACCGCCGCCTCGATCGTCTCGCCGGGTTCGACAAATCCCGCAAGCAGTGAATACATCCCCTCGGGCCAGCCATGCGAACGGCCGATAAGAACACTGTTGCCATGCGTGATCAGCATGATCACCACCGGGTCCGTGCGCGGAAAATGATGCGCGCTGCAAGCGCTGCAATCACGCTGCCATCCGGCCATCGAAATTTCCGACTTCGCACCGCAACGCGCGCAAAAGCGATGCGTGCGGTGCCATTCCAGCATTGCCCGCCCTGTCGCCAAAAGCTCGGCATCGCGCGGCCCGATCCGCGTCATGCGGCCGCGCAATTCGGCAAAGACATACCCATCCGGCATCCCCGGATAAACCTGTTCACTGGGGTCAAAGAACGCACCCAGCGTGTCCGGCTTCTCCTCCGGCTCCCAGGCCCTGACATCTGCCGCAAACCGTGGCCCCGCCTCATCCAGCCCCAGAAAGATCGCCGCCTCCGTCTTATGTGCGAAAATCGGGTGATCCACTTCCAGCCAGGCCGCCGCCTCGCCGGCAAACATCGGCTTGCCGCGCCAAAACGGAACAACCCGCGCCCCCGGATCCGCCCAGCGCGCCGCGATCGCATCAGCACTGCCGCGCAATTCCGCCGCGCGGTCCAAACCCGACCCGCCAAAGGTTACTGTCTCGGCCAGTTTCATGGCAGCCTCCTGTTTTGTGAAGTGGTGCCACGTCTGCGCCCTTGGGGCAATCAGGCGAGCCCCTTATGGACTACTCGCGTTAAACGTGTTTAACGATATGGCGAACTGAGACGTTGCAGATCTGCCGTTTCACAACTGGACGGACCGCAACAAACTCATGCTAGGCTCAAGGCAATCCACAACATGATTCTGAACCGGAGGTCCTTCCCATGTCACGTTCCCTGTTGCCATTTTCCCGACGCCAGTTTCTTGCAAGCACCGCGGCAGGTGCCGCTTTGACGCTGCTCCATCCCTATTCCGCGCGCGCCGCAGCGGGTCAGGCGCACCTGCGGCTGATGGAAACCACCGACCTGCATGTACACGTCTACCCCTATGACTATTATTCGGACAAGCCGCGCGACACCATCGGCCTTGCCCGCACCGCCTCGCATATCGCCGATATCCGGGCCGAGGCCACGAACTCGATGCTGGTCGACAATGGCGACTTCCTTCAGGGCAACCCGATGGGTGATTACATCGCCTATGAACGCGGCATGAAAGAAGGCGACATGCACCCGGTCATCATGGCGATGAACGCCGTCGGTTTTGATGCCTCGACGCTGGGCAACCATGAATTCAACTATGGCCTCGATTTCCTGATGAAATCGCTGGCGGGTGCCAAATTCCCCGTCGTCTCGGCCAATATCGCGACAGAAAAGGGCGCCACCCCCACCGCCGATAAAACCCTGATCAAACCCTATACGATCCTTGATCGCACCGTCACCGATGGCGCAGGTCAGGAACATCAGATCAAGGTCGGCCTCATCGGCTTTGTCCCGCCCCAGATCATGAACTGGGACCGCCGGCACCTCGAAGGCAAAGTAACCACCCGCGACATCGTCGAAACTGCCAAAGCCTACGTGCCCGAAATGAAAGAGGCCGGCGCCGATATCATCATCGCCCTGTCCCACTCTGGCATCGGAAGCGCCAATCACAGCGACCTGATGGAAAACGCCTCGGTTCCGCTGGCCATGGTCGACGGCATCGATGCCATCATGACCGGCCACAGCCACCTTGTGTTCCCCGGATCGCGCTACGACGGCTTTGCCGGCGTCGACGCCAAACGCGGCACCCTGCACGGCAAACCCGCAGCCATGGGCGGCTTCTGGGGCAGCCACCTTGGCGTCATCGACCTGATGCTTGAAACCTCGGGCGGGCAATGGAAAGTCGTGAACTTCGAAACCCAAGCCCGGCCCATTTCCAAACGTAACGAAGACCGCTCGATCACGCCTTTGGTCGAAAGTCAGCAATACGTGCTGGATTCCATCAAGAAAGAGCATGAGGCGACGCTGGAATATATCCGCCGCCCGGTCGGCAAAACCTCGGCCCCGCTGCAAAGCTACTTTGCGCTGGTGGCTGACGACCCATCGGTTCAGATCGTGTCAATCGCGCAGGAATGGTACATCGCCCAGATGATGAAAGGCACCGCCTACGAAGGCCTGCCGATCCTCTCTGCCGCGGCCCCCTTCAAGGCCGGTGGCCGCGGTGGCCCGGACTATTACACCGACGTGCCCAAGGGTTCGGTCGCCATCAAAAACGTGGCGGACCTCTATCTTTACCCCAACACCGTGCGCGCGGTGAAAGTGAACGGCGCGCAGGTCAAAGGCTGGCTGGAACGCTCGGCGGGCATGTTCAATCAGGTCACACCCGGCAAGGCTGATCAGGTCCTTCTGAACCCCAGCTTCCCGTCCTACAACTTCGACGTCATCGACGGCGTCACCTATCAGATCGACCTGTCGCAACCCTCGCGGTTCGGCCCCAAGGGCGAGATGGAAAACCCCGATGCCAGCCGCATTACCGACCTGAAATATGAGGGAAGACCAGTGACCGATGATATGCAGTTCATCATTGCCACCAACAACTATCGTGCCTCGGGCGGCGGTGACTTCCCCGGCGCAATGGGCGACACAATCGTGTTCGAAGGCCCCGACACCAACCGCGATGTCATCGTGCGCTATATCGTTGAACAGGGCACGATCAATCCCACCGCCGACGCAAACTGGACCTTCAAATCCCTGCCCGGCACGACTGTTCTTTTCGACACCGGCCCCAAGGCCAAGGACTATATGAAAGACGTCAAAGGCGTTGCAATCGAGGCCGCAGGCGACGGCCCCGACGGCTTCTCGCGCTTCCGCATCGCGCTTTGATCTCGCGCTTTGATCTGGCGCTTTAGTCCGACACAAACACCTGCCGGCGGGTTCCCGATCCGCCGGCACTTCTGCCCCCGCCTCATGACCGCCCCCCTAACCGCGCGCCCCTTGCACCGCGCCGGCTTTCGGACATAAAAGCGCTTATGTTCAGGATCCTGCTTACCCTTGTGGTGATTGCCGCCATTGCCGCCTTTGCGTCCCGCCCGACCCAGCAAGAGGTTCAGGGCCTCTACCGGGCCAAGCTTATGCAAGAGATCGCGCGCAACGACACAAACACATCCCGCGCCCCCGCCGAAAACGCAGCCCTCGCCCTTTGCAAGGTCAGCAGCTCTGCCTGCGCCGACCTGATCGTCTCGGCAACCCAGATCATTTACGTCGATCGCCGGCTTTTTGCGCAGGTAACTCTCAAAGGCCTTGGCAAATCCGCAAGCTGCCTTGCGATGTTCACGCAGCTCACCTGCACCGGCGATATGCCCGGCACCTAGCGCCGTGCCTGAACCTTCATCGTTAAGACATTAAACTTTTCGACGTATCCAACCGAAATTTTCCGTAAAAACCCCAAGGCAAGCCCCCCGGCTTTCAGACCTCGTTCAGAGTTTTCCCCCAGATTGAATGCCGCCATACGCCTCTGGCCGCAACGAAAAGGGCTCGCTCCATGTCAAATTTTACCGCCAACAGTAGCGGCACCTACCTCATTCACGACTACGATACGGTGCTGATCGATCTTGCAACACCCGGCCCCGTTACCCTTGTCGGCGGCGGCGCCGAACTGCACGAAATCACGATCGATTACAGCGGCAAAGACACCCAGCCCGACTATGTCGAAATTGATCTGGCAACCTTCAAGGGCGATATCCACATCGACGTTTCGCACTACGATACCGGTGACGAGATCAAGCTGCTTGGCGCAACGCTCACCGGTCCCGAACCCGGCTACCCCGACAAGATGGGCTTTACCTACGTAGGCGCCGATGGGGCGACCTATACCGGCAAGGTCCACCTCGACGAACATGCCCCCAGACGGGGCTTCTCCTCCGACCCCTCGCCGATCATCATCTGCTTTGCCAAAGGCACCGCGCTGGCAACCCCGACCGGCGAAACCAAGGTCGAGGACCTGCGCATCGGTGACAAACTTCTGACCCATTCGGGCAAGACCGTCACCGCCCGTTGGATCGGACACCGCAAGGTCAGCTGTCTGGACCTGATGCGCCACCCCGCCCTGCGCCCGATCCGGGTCGAGGCCGGCGCACTGGCCCCCGGCATCCCGCAAGCCGCGCTGACCGTCTCGCCCCTGCATCGCATCGCCGTCCTGGATCACCGCTCGCAAATGCTCTTTGGCCACGATCAGGTGCTGGCCGCCGCCACGCATCTTGTGAACGGCCGGACAATCCGCCGCGACGACACCGCAGCCGCGGTCACCTACTTTCACGTCTTCACCGGCGCCCATGACATCCTGATCGCAAACGGCGCCCCCGCCGAAAGCCTCTATCTCGGCGAAATAGCTACCCGGTCCCTGTCCCCCGCCGCGCTGACCGAACTCTCGGCACTTTGCCCCGATCACTTCCGTGGCGCCGCCGCAAGGCCCACGCGCACCTGCGCACCGATCCTGTCGCGCCGCGATTGCCAGCTTTTACTCGCCTGACGGCCCGGCGCGCACCCCCGCCAAAAGAAACCGCCCCGCCTCTTGCGATACGCCCCCGGGCGCTTTACATACCCCCCTGAGAGGTTGGCGCGGGCAGGCACCTCGCCAACCCGGTCAGATCCGGAAGGAAGCAGCCGTAACGAGCCCCGCTTGGGTCGTTGTCCAGCCTCTCACCTTCCCCCTTTTTCACAGATCAGGGCGCGCGCGCCAAAGCCGCCCACCGGTACTGGTCATCCGTTTCAACCGCACAAGGCCGCACCGCCCGCAACCGCGCAAGCGCGACCTCTGCCGGCTCACCCAACTCTGTCATCAGACGCAAAACAACCATTCCCGAACGCCCGCACCCGCCGCGACAGTGCGCCACCACCCGGCCCCCACCGGCCAGAATCGCGCGCGCCTGCGCCGAAACCGCGGGCCATGCCTTCACAACATCGCCCCCCGGCGCGCCAAAATCCCGGATCGCCAACTGGCGCCACAAAATGCCCGCCTGCCCAAGGTCGCGGCCCAGATCGCCGGCCGCAGCAGCCGCCAATTCCGCCGTTTGCGTCATCGACAAAACCAGATCGGGCGACCATGCCGTCAGCACCTCCAGATCGGCGCGATAAGACCCAGACTTTCCCGGCAGCGGGCAAAGTCCAAGACACCCGCCCCCAGCCTCAATTTCGAAAATCACAAAACCGCTCACATCCATCCTCCGCTTCAAAATTGGCCCCGCCACAGAATTGCGCGATCCTTGCCCGGCTTCAACACAGACCCACACCACAGACCCGCAATCGCGCCCATAAAAATTCAGGCGGTGGACGCGCCCTGCCCCGGACAGTAGATTCCCCCGGTGACACGAATCCCCGGGGTAAGCATGACTGAAAGCGGCGAGACGGCCTATCAAGTGTTGGCGCGAAAATATCGCCCGGCCACATTCGCCGATCTCATCGGCCAGGAGGCGATGGTCAGAACGCTGAAAAACGCGTTTCAGGCCGACCGCATCGCCCAGGCCTTCATCATGACCGGCATCCGCGGCACCGGCAAAACCACGACCGCCCGGATTATCGCCAAGGGCCTGAACTGTGTCGGCCCCGATGGCACCGGCGGGCCAACCACCGATCCTTGCGGCAAATGCGAACAATGCATCGGCATCGCTCAGGGCCGCCATGTCGACGTAATCGAAATGGACGCCGCATCGCGCACCGGCGTCGGCGATATCCGCGAGATCATCGAAAGCGTCCACTACCGCGCCGCCTCTGCACGCTACAAAGTCTACATCATCGACGAAGTTCACATGCTCTCGACCAGCGCCTTCAACGCGCTTCTCAAAACGCTCGAAGAACCGCCCGCCCACGTCAAATTCATCTTTGCGACGACCGAAATTCGCAAGGTCCCCGTCACCGTCCTGTCGCGCTGCCAGCGCTTTGATCTGCGCCGCATCGAACCCGAAGTGATGATCGCGCACCTGCAATCGATCGCCGCACTGGAAAGCGCCCAGATTGCCGAAGACGCCCTTGCCCTGATCACCCGCGCCGCCGAAGGCTCGGTCCGCGATGCGATGTCCCTTCTGGATCAGGCCATTGCCCATGGCGCCGGCGAAACGACCGCCGTTCAGGTCCGCTCGATGCTGGGTCTGGCCGACCGGGGCCGCGTCCTTGACCTCTTTGACATGATCCTCAAAGGCGACGCCGCCGGCGCTCTGGCCGAACTTTCGGCCCAATACGCCGATGGCGCCGACCCCATCGCGATCCTGCGCGATCTGGCCGAAATCACCCATTGGACCAGCGTGATAAAAATCACGCCTCAGGCCGCCGACGACCCAACCGTCAGCCCCGATGAACGCGACCGTGGCCGCACCATGGCCAACGCCCTGCCGATGCGCATCCTGTCGCGGATGTGGCAGATGTTGCTCAAAGCCCTCGAAGAAGTGGCCCAGGCCCCCAATTCGATGATGGCCGCCGAAATGGCGATCATTCGCCTGACCCATGTGGCCGACCTGCCCGCACCCGAAGATCTGGTGCGCAAACTGAACGAAGCCGCCCCCCATGAAACCCGCGCGCCACGACACTCGCCGCAACCTCAGGGGCAATTGGGCGCACCCCAACCCGGCGCCTCGCTGACGTCACAACCCGCCTATGCACCACCCCGCGCAGCGGCCACAGGCGCCGCCTCCACCGCACTGGCCCCGCAATCACAAACCGCACTGGCCCATTACGCCCAGTTCGATGACGTGGTTCAGCTGATCCGCCGCCACCGCGACGTTCAGCTTTTGATCGAAGTTGAAACAACCCTGCGCCTTGTCGCCTACAGCCCCGGCCGCATCGAATTTCAACCAACGCCATCGGCCCCCGCCGATCTGGCCGCGCGCCTGTCCAAGCAACTCGGCCGCTGGACCGGCGTCCGCTGGGCTCTCTCGGTTGTGGCCGAAGGTGGCGCTGAAACCATCGCCGAACTGCGCGATGCCGCCGCACTGGCACTTCAGGCCAAGGCCCGCGAACACCCTTTGGTCAGGGCTGTCTTCGACGCCTTTCCCAACGCAAAGATCACAAAGATCACCACCCCGGACGAGATCGCATCAAACGCCGCGGCCCAGGCATTGCCCGAGGTCGAGGATGAATGGGATCCCTTTGAAGAAGATTAAGGAGAACGAGAATGCTTAAAGGTCTAGGCGGACTTGGCGACATGGCCAAGATGATGAAAACCGCACAGGAAATGCAGACAAAGATGGCCGAAATGCAGGACAGCCTGAACGCCATCACCGTCACCGGCGAAAGCGGCGCAGGCCTTGTGCGTGCAACCGCCACCGCCAAGGGCGAACTGACCGCGCTTGAAATTGACCCTTCCATCTTCAACCCCGACGAAAAAGAGGTTGTCGAAGATCTGATCCTCGCCGCGATCAAGGACGCCCAGCAAAAGGCACAGGAAAAATCAGCCTCCGAAATGCAAGAGCTGACCCAGGGACTGGGCCTTCCGCCCGGCATGAAACTGCCGTTCTGACGGGCCGCACCGCGCCGCCTCCGGGCCAAGCCGTTATCTTCGCCAAGCCGCTTTCTTCTTTGTCTAAATACTCCCGCCGGAGGCGGAAACCGACATGACCAAGAAACCCCACAATGTCTGACACGCCCCGCGAAATAGACGCGCTGATCGAACTGATGTCCAAACTCCCCGGTCTGGGCCCCAGATCCGCGCGGCGCGCCGTCCTGCACCTGATCAAGAAACGCGCCCTTCTGCTGACACCACTGGCCGACGCAATGCACGCCGTCGGCGTCACCGCGCGCGAATGCCTGAACTGCGGCAACATTGGCACCACCGAAATCTGCGGCATCTGCACCAGCGAAAGGCGCGCCACCGGCGAAATCTGCGTCGTCGAAGACGTGGCCGACCTCTGGGCGATGGAACGCGCTCAGGTGTTTCGCGGACGCTATCATGTGCTGGGCGGCACCCTCTCGGCGCTGGACGCCATCGGCCCTGATGATCTGGGCATTCCGCGCCTCGTGGACCGCATCACAACCGAAGCCATCACCGAAGTCATCCTTGCCCTCAATGCCACGATCGACGGCCAGACCACGGCCCATTACATCGCCGAACAACTCGAACAGCGCGTCCGCGTCACCTCGCTTGCCCAGGGCGTCCCCGTCGGTGGCGAGCTTGATTACCTCGACGACGGCACCATCAGCGCCGCCCTCAAAGCCCGCAAATCGGTCTAATCCGTCACGTCGCCGCACAGGCCATCCGCCCTCAGCCGGTCCCTCGTCACCCCGCCTGAAAACCACCCGGCCCCCAGAAACTCCAATGACCTGCGCACCGTCACATATTGCCACTCACCGTTCGGCTCATGCTCAAAATAGACGTCATCGCCGTCCTCGATCTCCCCGGTGACGCGGGGCTTTTTGCCATCGACGCCCGCGTAAAGCTTGGTAAACGGCCCCTTCCAGTCCTCACAGGTGTAAGGCGTCAGACTGGCGATCGGCAGCGTATCCAGCTCTGACCTCAGCCAGACCATCTTGACCGGAAGCTGCGTCGCGAAATTGTCGATCTTGCAATCCAGCGCCGTTTCTTTCGTCTCGATCATGTCAACCAGCGCCTGATCGGCGGGCGACAGATCGGGCGCGGATGTACGACAATTGTCATTGTTGAAAATCGCCCGCCCCAGGTTTGTGCCAAAACACATCCCCGCGCGGTCCAGAACCAAATTCTTGGTAAACCAAAAGTCGTGACAGGCATCATCCGCAGCGGCAGGTGCCGCAAATGCCAGCCAGATCAGCACGAAATAGCGCATGGTACGGACCTCTCGTCTCAATCGCGATCAGGGCACGCCGCCGCGCCGCTTTCGTGGCCCAACTTCTCTTGCAGGCACAGAAAGGTAAAGGCCCGGTCACCTAATCTTGGTCGCCTAATCTTGGTCGCTCAATCTTGAACGCAATCGGCCAGGAAACAGCGCCCCGCAAATGCAAAAGCCCAGAGGCATGCTCCGGGCTTTCACAAACACAACCGGCGCGACGATCAATCTTCGTCGTCGTCCTCATCAGCATCATTTGGCAGGTTGAAAAAGCTGTCCGCATCCACCGGCGCTTCGCGCTCAGGCCGATCCTCGCTCAGCGTGAATGTCTCCAGACCCGAGATCGCCGAAGGCATCTTCGGCTCGGCCGGCATGCCCAGCGACTGTTCGGTCGACACCAGCTTGCGACGCTCGTCATCCGACATCACGCCGCCTTCCTTGGCCTTCTTGGCGTTGGCCTTCTGAACCGCGCCATCCAGCTCGGACTGACGACAAAGGCCCAGCGCCACCGGGTCGATCGGCTGAATGTTGGAAATGTTCCAATGGGTCCGCTCGCGGATCGCCTGGATCGTCGGCTTGGTTGTGCCCACCAGCTTCGAGATCTGACCATCTGTCAGTTCGGGGTGAAACTTGACCAGCCACAGGATTGACGCAGGGCGGTCCTGACGCTTGGACAGAGGCGTGTAACGCGGCCCACGGCGCTTTTCTTCGCCAACCGCAGCGGCGTTGAACTTCAGCTTCATCTTGTGCAGAGGATTGGCAATTGCCTTGTCGATCTCTTCCTGCGTCAGCTGGTTATTGGTAACCGGATCAAAGCCTTTGACACCGGCGGCAACATCACCATCAGCGATGCCCTGAACTTCCAGCTCATGCATGCCAACGAAATCCGCGATCTGCTTGAATGTCAGTGTCGTGTTGTCCACCAGCCAAACAGCAGTGGCTCGTGCCATGATCGGTTTGCCGTCCATCAGTTCTCTCCTAAACTCATATCTTCCCCGATGCCCCTCTCAGGACGAACCGCTCTGGCCCAAGTTCGTATTGTCGGGGAACTCAGGCCCTATATAGTCACCCTCGGTTCAGGAGAAAACCCCAAATGCGCTGGCTTGTTGCCCTTGTGATTTCCACCAACTTCGTGATTTCCGTTAACGTCGCCGCCGCCTCTGGCGAAAAGGCGGGTGATTTTGACTATTACGTCCTGTCACTTTCATGGTCGCCCAACTGGTGCGATCTGGAAGGCAGCGCCAGAAACAGCGAACAATGCCAGCCCGGTCGCGGCTTTGGCTGGGTCCTGCACGGGCTCTGGCCCCAGTATAAAACCGGCTGGCCGTCTTATTGCCCCACGGCCACCCCGCCGCCCTCGCGCGCGCAATCGGGCGCAATGGCCGACATCATGGGCACCGGTGGCCTTGCCTGGTATCAGTGGAAAAAGCACGGCACCTGTTCGGGGCTTTCGGCCACCCAATACTACGCAACCGCCCGCCGCGCCTTCGACGCGGTCAACCGCCCGCCGATCTTTCGCAAACTGGACAAGCCCGTGAAACTGCCCGCTTCCGTGATCGAAGAGGCTTTCCTCAGGGCCAATCCCGGCTGGGAAAAAGACATGCTGACGATCACCTGCAAGGCCGGGCGCATCCAAGAGGCGCGGCTCTGTCTGACCAAAGACCTCGACCCCACGATCTGCGGCCGCGACGTGCGCCGCGACTGTTCGTTGCCGGGCGCACTTTTCGCGCCCCTGCAATAATCGGCGTATATGATCAGCGGGCTGGCGGCGCCTTGTCTTCCATTGCGGTCAGCTTGTGATCGGCGCTGACATCCAGCTCGCCCTTGTCGAACCCCGCCGGCTTGTCTTCGGCCAGCCAAAGGCGCGCCTCTGCCCGTTCGGACAAGTGGAAAAGATGCACCTTGGCGGGCATCAGCGGGGCAAACATCCTGACCCCCAGCCGGACCCATTCGGCGTCCGCGACAATCGCAACCCGCGCCAGATCGCCCATATGCACCAGCCCCAGCCGCGCATCGCTCCACGCCGCACCGGCTGAAAACCCGGAAAAATCGGTCGCCATCTCATAGTAGAGGTTGATTCGCCCCTCTTGCGCGATCAGCTTCTCCGCCAGCGGCACCAGCGTCTTTTCATAGTCTTCCCTCTCCAGATGCCCATGCGCCACCACGGCCAGAACATCGGGCGGAAAGTCCTTCAGAATTTCAAAGTGTCCTTCAGAGCTCTTGGTCATATCCAACTCCTCATTTTGCCGAACCTCATTTTGCCGAACACCGGGCGGCACTGTCATCACGCAGTCATCACGCGGTGTTCATACAAAAGAGATGGGGATGTCAGGTGGCGTATTCAACCATCCCTGCCGACCACTCGCGCCGCGTGCAAGCCTGACGTCGCCCGGACGCCAGCGCCAATAGCGCCGCCAGAGGTTGAATGAAACAGGGCGCCGGAACGGTCAAATTCCGGCCCGCCCGAAAATGTACCGCAATGAGGTACAAAATATACATTTAGCAAGGTTGCGCACCCATCAGTCGACCTTCAGAACGATCTTTCCGATATGGGTCGACCCCTCCATCCGGGCATGTGCCGACCCGGCATCGCTCAGCGCAAATTCCTGATCCATGACCGGCGCGATACGACCGGCCTCTAACATCGGCCAAACCTCGGCGCGCAGGGCATCGGCAATCCGCGCCTTGGCCAGATCGCTCTGCGGGCGCAGCGTTGAACCTGTGACCGTCAGCCTCTTGACCATGATCTGCGCAAAGTTCAGCTTGGCCTCGGCACCGCCCAGAAAGGCGATCTGAACCAGCCGTCCGTCTGTCTTTAATGCCTTGATATTACGTGCAATATAGTCGCCGCCGACCATATCCAGTATCAGGTCAGCGCCGCCCGCCTCGCGCATCACAGCCACGAAATCCTCGCTCCGGTAATTGATCGCCCGCTCGGCCCCCAACGCGCTGCAGGCCTGACATTTTTCGTCCGACCCCGCCGTCGTAAATACCCGCGCGCCCAGCGCATTGGCCAGCTGGATCGCCGTCGTCCCGATCCCCGATGACCCGCCATGCACCAAAAACACCTCGCCCGCCTGCAAGCCGCCACGCATCACAACATTGCTGTAAACGGTAAAGAAGGTTTCCGGCAAACAAGCCGCCGATTTCATATCCAACCCACCCGGAACCGGCAAAGCATGCGCCCCAGGCGTGCGAACATATTGCGCATAGCCACCCCCCGGCAAAAGCGCGCAAACCCTGTCACCGATGGCCCGGTTCGAAACGCCCGGCCCCACGGCAACAACCTCGCCCGATGCCTCAAGCCCCGGCAAATCCGATGCCCCCGGCGGCGGCGCATATGCGCCCGCACGCTGCAACGCGTCGGGGCGGTTCACACCCGCATAGGCCACCTTGATCACGATTTCTCCATGGCCCGGGCGCGGCACTGGCCGCGTTGTCATTTTCAAAACTTCTGGCCCGCCGGGTTCAGTAATTTCAATGGCTTGCATCGTATCAGGAAGGTTCATAGCCTGCATTCGCCTCTTTGGTTCACGTGTCCTTATCGGGCCAAAAGCCCGGAAAATCGGGCCTTGGCTGTGGCGCACGGACCCGGCTCAGCAGGGCATTGGGCCCGGCCATCAGTCTTGACAGAACCGGATTGTTGCGCACCGCCGCCTTGGCCTTTTCGATACGCATCACGTCCTCGATCCGCCGATCCAGAAACGACCAGCTTGCCTGATCTGCGGGGCTGTCATCGCCCAGCCAGAACAGCACCGTGGCCGAATAAACCCCCGCCAGCGTCGCCCGTTTGGTGTACCAGTTGATGTCGCGCGAAGGATCACCCAGCGCGTTCCAGATCGCATCCGCCGTGCCCCAGATCAGCCGCGCCCCATCGCCCGCATTTTGCGGCAACGCAAAAAGCGTCGTACCACGCCGCACCAGATCCTTGTCGTCCACAACCTCAAGCCGCGTCCGAACCGCCAGAGCAATCCGTTCCCGGATCCTCAGCGCACCAAGGTCGTGGTCTTGCAAATGCTCGACCATCGCGGCATCACCATGTTTGTGAAAAGCAATGGCCAGATCCAGCCCGCCGCGCGGACAGACGGCGCGCGCACGGGTCCCGTCCGCCCCGCTATCGCGGATCGCGGCGGCAAAGGTCGCATCGCTCCACCCGTCAAAGGGAACATGGGCAAGGGCGGCATCGACAAGGGTTTCTTTAGTCAGATCATAGGGCTGCATGGTGGTCTCCCTTTCATATATCCGAGTACTCGACAACATAAGCCTGCTTTGCTATACGGCCACTTCCTGCAAACTCTTGCAACTCAAACTTAGGAAGGTGGTGAAAACCACATGCAGGTTAGCGTACGCGACAACAACGTCGATCAGGCCCTTCGGGCTCTGAAGAAGAAGCTCCAGCGCGAGGGTGTCTTTCGTGAGATGAAACTCCGTCAGGCATACGAAAAGCCCTCCGAGAAAAAAGCACGCGAGAAGGCCGAGGCCATCCGCCGTGCTCGCAAGCTGGCGCGGAAGAAAGCGCAGCGCGAGGGGATGCTCTAAGCATCTTATTTGCGTCGGTGGGGCAACCCACCACACGACGACCCCCGTGGCCCAGCCCCGGGGGTTTGTTGTTTTTAGGCCCCCCCGGACAGCTTAACCAACCGGCACTGGCAATATCCCGCCACCAAAATCTTCGTGACTATCCCTGACCGCGCCGCTTGCTAAACTTTGGGCAACCAACCGATGGAAATCCCATGCCACTGAACCGACGCCTCTTTTTGATCGCCGCCCCGCTGGCCTTGGTCGGCTGTGGTCGCAGGCAACCCCGCCACGCCCCCCATGTTACCAAAAGCACCAGCAACAACGCCACGATCAACCGGCTGATCACCAAATACGCCAACCGCTATGACGTGCCCGAAGACCTGGTGCATCGCGTTGTCAAACGTGAAAGCACCTATAATCCCAACGCCCGCAACGGCCCCTATATGGGCCTGATGCAGATCCACCCCGACACCGCGCGCGGCATGGGGTACCGGGGCACGCCCGAGGGTTTGCTGGACCCCGAAACCAACCTGAACTTTTCGGTGAAGTACCTGCGCGGTGCATGGCTGGTCTCGGACGGCAGCTATGACAAGGCGGACATGTGGTACCAGCGCGGCTACTACTACGAAGCCAAGCGTCGCGGCATGCTGAAAGAAACCGGTCTGCGCTAGACCCGCAGCGCCGTTGTCTTGAAGACGGTGCGCAGTGCAAAAGACGAATGCATCTGTGCCACCCCCGGCAAACGCGCCAGATACCGCCGGTGGATACGCGCAAAGTCTTCGGTGTCTTCGGCCACGACCTTCAACAGGTAATCCGCGGTGCCCGCCATCAGGTGACATTCCAGTACATCCGGCACTTTGGCCACCTCGCGTTCAAAAGCATCCAACAGCTCATCGGCCTGCCCCGACAGCGTAATCTCGACAAAGATCGTCGATGGCCGCCCCAGTTTCTTGGGATCCAGCAAGGCCACGTAATCACGAATGATGCCTTCTGCCTCAAGCCGCTGAACCCGGCGATGACAGGCCGAGGGCGACAGGTTCACATGCTCGGACAGATCAGCGTTCGACATCCGGCCCTTCTTTTGCAAAATTTCCAATATCCGGGCGTCTGTCCTGTCGATTTCCATATCTGAACACATTCCTTCGAAGAAATTGGCATATTACGCAAAAAGCTACACCAAAAGCCGCCCCAGATCACCCTTCTTTTCAAAGAAATTGCGCAGCGACAGGCCTATGTTCGCTCCAACGCAGGTTGGAGGAAGCGCCATGAAAATCGGATGTCCGAAAGAGATCAAACCACAAGAGTTTCGCGTCGGTCTGACGCCGAACGCCGCACATGAGGCAACCGCCCGTGGCCACAGCGTTCTGGTTGAAACAGGCGCCGGAATGGGCGCCGGGTTCACCGACGCAGACTATGCCGCCGCAGGGGCCGACATTCTTGGCACCGCGGCCGAGATCTTTGCCCAGGCCGAAATGATCGTGAAGGTCAAAGAGCCACAGGCCGGCGAACGCAAGATGCTGCGCGAGGGTCAGCTTTTGTTCACCTACCTGCACCTGGCACCCGACCCCGATCAGACGCACGACCTTCTGGCATCGGGCTGTACCGCGATTGCATATGAGACCGTCACCGATGATCGCGGCGGCCTGCCGCTTTTGGCGCCCATGTCCGAAGTTGCGGGCAAACTGGCGCCTCAGGTCGGTGCCTGGACCCTGCAAAAAGCCAACGGCGGGCGTGGCGTTCTGATGGGCGGCGTGCCCGGTGTCGGCCCTGCCAAGGTCGCCGTTCTTGGCGGCGGCGTTGTCGGAACCCACGCCGCGCGGGTCGCCGCAGGCATGGGCGCGGATGTGACCGTGGTCGATATGTCCCTGGCGCGGATGCGTTATCTTGATGACGTCTTTGGTGGCGTCTTTCGCACCAGCTATGCCTCGCGCGGCAATACCGCCGAACTGGTGGCCCAGGCCGATATGGTGATCGGCGCGGTCCTGATCCCCGGCGCCGCCGCCCCCAAGCTGGTCACCCGCGATCAGCTTTCGACAATGAAACCGGGTGCGGCCATCGTCGATGTTGCCATCGATCAGGGCGGTTGTTTTGAAACCTCGCACGCCACCACGCATCAGGACCCGATCTATGAGGTCGATGGCATCATGCATTATTGCGTGGCCAACATGCCCGGCGCGGTTGCGCGCACCTCGACCATCGCGCTTGGCAACGCCACGATGCCCTTCATGCTGGCGCTGGCCGACAAGGGGTGGCGTCAGGCCTGCGAGGATGATCCGCACCTGATGGCCGGCCTGAATGTCCACGCCGGTCAGCTGACCTATTATGCGGTTGGCAAAGCCTTGGGAATTGACGTGATCTCGCCCGCGCTGGCGTTGAAGAAATAGCGCGCCCGGGATTACGAGGCTGTCGACCAGCCAAACCAGATCGCAATCCCGACCAGAAAAACCGACATCAGGCGGCGCACAAACCGGCGCCGCTTGGTATCTTGCAGGAACTTTTGGGTTCGCGCGGCAAGAAACACGATCGTGACATGGATCGCCGTAGCAATCGCGACATAGGCAACCGACAGCGATACCGTCTGCCCCAGTACCGACCGCGCAGGATCAACAAAACTGGGCAGGACCGCAACATAGAATAGCGCGGCCTTGGGGTTGAGAATATTGGTGATCAATCCGCGCGAGAAATACTTGGCATCCGACATCAGATCAGGCGCAATCCCCGGCGAGGTTTCGCGCGCCTCGTTCCAGCCATCCCAGGCCAGCCACAGGAAATAGGCGATCCCCGCCCAGCGCAGCACCTGATACAAAAGCGGCGATGCCGATATCGCAGCAGCCAGTCCAAACGCCGCCGCTATGCCGACAACCAACAACCCCAATGCAACGCCAAGTGTCGCCGCATAACCGGCGCGCCGCCCCGATGTGGCACTGAGAACGGCAAGGTAACCCATGTTCGGCCCCGGCGTCAGCTCGACCACCAGACAGGTCACGATGAACGAGGCCAGACTTGTAGCCGAGACGTCAATTGCCAGCATTCTAAGTCCTCAACACGCCGCCACCCATGTACTGCAGATAGGCAAAGGGCAAATCGACACTGTGGTCAACCTGCCCTCTGCCCTGATTACGGGTCTGGAATTACTTCTTCAGCGCGTCGCGGATCTCGACCAGAATGTCCAACTCGGACGGCCCCGTCTCGACCTCTGGCGCCACTTCGTCTGGCTTTTCGGCCATGGCTTTGACCTTGTTGACATAGCGCACCAGCATAAAGACCACAAAAGCGATGATCAGAAAGTTGATGACTGCCATGATAAACGCGCCATAGGCAAAGACTGCCGCGCCTGCATCGCGCGCCTCGGTCAGTGATGCAAAAGGCCCACCACCCGAAAGCACGACGAACAGGTTCGAAAAGTCGACGCCGCCCATGAATAGACCGATAATCGGGTTGATCAGATCACCGACCATGGATTTGACGATCGCCGTAAAGGCCGCACCGATGATGATACCAACGGCCATGTCCATGACATTTCCCTTGGCGATAAAGTCTCTGAATTCCTGAAGCATCTTGTCCCTCTTTTTTGCTCTTACGATTTCACGGCGACGCGTTTCTTTGACGCGACTGCACTTTACGCATAGCACAATACGCCGATTATCGCGGCTTCCTTGCATGGCCGCGAAACAGGGGTGAGGGGAAACATACTCTCCAACTCCCCATCACTGGGGTTTGCACAGAAAATACCGTTGGTTTGCGGCCCGGTACCGGGCACACGAAAAGCCGATACCGGCTTAAAGCGGCAAAGTCCCTGTCAGAACATAGCGCAAAATCTCGACGACCTGCGCCGGCTCTTCGGCCACGGCCAGCGCCGCGGCATCAACCTCTTTCAGGGCGTGCTGATGATCAGCCCCGTGCAGAATAATCAGCGATTTGCCCAGCGCCACAGCATAGCCCGCATCAAAGGCCGCGTTCCACTGCTTGTACTTCTCGCCGAACCGCACAACCACAATATCGGCATCCGCCAAACCCTTGCGCGTGCGGATCGCATTGACCATCGCGCCCTTGTGGTCGTGCCAGTACTTCCTGTCCTCATCCCCAAGGATCGCCACGCCGCAATCATCCGATGCCGCATGATCGGTCACCGGGCTATGAAACGAAACGTCCAGATCGGCCGCGCCCGCAATTATCTGCTCGCGCCAGTCGGTGTGAATCTCACCAGAAAGATAAACGTTCAGCCCCATAACCAACTCCCATTTCTTCTTTGCCAAAATACTCCCGCCGCAGGCGGAATCCTGTGTCGCGGCGCCGGTTACCCGCGCAAAACCCCGCCCGTCGCCTTGGCAACCTTTTCAACAATCTTGGCGCCAACGGCCTCGATCTCTTCGTCAGTCAGCGTCTTTTCTACCGGCTGCATCCGCACCGTAATTGCCAAAGATTTCTTACCTTCACCAAGTGACCCGCCAACAAATTCGTCAAAGACCCGTACATCATCGATCAGCGCTTTATCAGCGCCCGCCGCTGCATTCACAAGCGTCAGGGCCTCGACATCACCATCGACAACAAAGGCAAAGTCACGTTCAACCGCCTGTAGCACCCGCAATTCCAACGCACCGCGTGACGCGGTTTTCGTCTTGGGAAAAGGGATCTCTTCCAAATTCAGGCTAAATCCTACGACCGGACCTTTCAGGCCCATGGCCGTAATGACCTTGGGGTGCAACTCACCAAAAGTACCCAGAACCTTCTTGGGACCAAGACACAGATTGCCCGACCGCCCAGGATGCCACCACCCGTCGGCGCCGCGCAATATCTGCATTTTCAGGGGCGCCCCGGCCGCGGCCAGCGCCGCCTCGGCGTCGACCTTGGCGTCATAAAGATCAACCGCCCGACGCGTGCCATGCACGTCCTTGGGCCCGCTGTGACCGATCAGGATACCGCTGGCCACGACCCGCTGCTCGCCCGGTTCACCGCCATGAAACACTGACCCCACTTCAAAGAGCGCCATGTTCTGAACGCCGCGCGCCTGATTGCGCGCTGCCGCCTGCATAAGACCCGGCAAAAGTGCTGGGCGCAGGTGGCTCATCTCGCTTGAGATCGGGTTTTCCAGCTGCGTCGCGGCGTCACCGCCGCCAAAGGCCCCTGCCGAGGCCTGATCGATGAACGAATAGGTTACGCATTCATTGTACCCCAAAGCCGCGATCTGGCGCCGCGCCGCGCGCTCGCGCTGTTGCATGGGCGTCAGGATCGGCTTTGGCACGCCGGCCTGCACCCGCGCCAAAGGCTTGCCGACCAGTTTGGTCAGCGATGCAATGCGCGCCACTTCTTCGACCAGATCCGCCTCGCCCTGAACATCCGGGCGCCATGACGGAACATGTGCCATATCCCCGTCCAGCCGGAAACCCAGCGCCGACAGCGTTTCGCGCTGTGTCTCTGCCGCGATTTCCATCCCGACCAGCGATTGAACGCGGTCCGTGTCCAGCGTGTAGGCGCGCGCATGATCGGGCACCTGCCCGGCCAGAACAAGGCCCGAAGCCTCGCCACCAGCCGTATCGACAATCATCCGAACCGCATGTTCCAGCCCCTCAACCGTGAACTCGGGGTCAACACCCCGCTCAAACCGGTACCGCGCGTCTGAATTGATCTTCAGCGCCCGCCCGGCATAGGCAATCTGAACCGGATCCCAAAACGCGCTTTCGACAAAGACGTTTTTTGTGTTCTCGGTCACACCGGTCGAAAGCCCACCCATGATGCCCGCAATGCTGACCGGACCATTGTCGTCCGAGATCACCATCTGCCCCGGCTCAAGGGTGTATTCCTTGTCATCCAGCGCCATGATCACCTCGCCGCCCTTGGCGCGGTGAACCCGCAGGTTGCCCTGAACCGTATCGGCGTCAAAGACGTGCAGCGGGCGGTTGCGATCGTAGGTGAAAAAGTTGGTCACATCGACCAGAAAGCTGATCGGGCGCAACCCGATTGCGCGCAAAAGATCCGCAAGCCATTCCGGCGACGGTGCGTTTTTCACACCCCGGATCAGGCGTGCCGAAAAGACCGGGCACCCATCCGCCGTATCGGCGTCAATCGTGACTGTCAGATCGCTGTCAAAGCTTTGCGCAACCGGCGTCACATCGCGGGGCTTCATGCGGCCCAGACCGCGCGCGGCCAGATCGCGAGCTATTCCGCGCACACCCAAAGCGTCGGGGCGGTTGGGCGTGATCGCAATCTCGATGACCGGGTCAACCTTGGCCGGATCATGTGCGGCCAGCCAGTCGGTGAACCGATCGCCCACTTCGCCCGAGGCCAGTTCGATAATCCCGTCATGCTCTTCCGACAGCTCCATCTCGCGCTCGGAACACATCATGCCGTGGCTTTCGATGCCGCGGATTTTGCCAACGCCGATGGTGGTATCGATGCCGGGCACGTAAACCCCGGGGCTGGCGATCACCACGGTGATCCCTGCCCGCGCGTTTGGCGCGCCGCAAATGATCTGGGTCGGCCCATTGGCAGTATCCACCTGACAGACCTTCAGCTTGTCCGCATCGGGGTGTTTTTCGGCGCTGATCACCTTGCCGATGGTGAACTCTGACAGCCGTTCGGCCGGGTTGGAAACGCCTTCGACCTCCAGCCCCAGATCGGTCAGGGCATAGGTAATCTCGTCCACCGAGGCGGTGGTATCAAGATGGGCTTTCAGCCAGGAGAGTGTGAATTTCATGTCGTTTCCTCTGTCGGCAAACCTTAGCGGTCCGCCAAATCCTCAACCAATTCGAAATGTTCGAATACCAGCATCATCTCGGGGTCAAACCCGCCGTGCCGGGTAAAATACGCCTGATGATCCGCGCGCCAGCCTGTCAGGTCATCATTCTCGCCCTCGGACAGCGCCATCTCTTCGGTCACATCGCAAAACCGTACCTTGTCAACGCGCAGGGTCCGCACCACCAGCGCAGGCGTGCCATCCCAGTTGGCCACGATGTCACAGCGGCCCGCCACGGGCATCGAGCCGGGATCACCCTCAAATTCAGACAGCGCATCACAGGTCGCACGCTTTTTGCCCGCGCGCACCAACCCGATCAGCCGGTCACTCAGCGCCTGACTGTCGCCAAAGCGAAAAGTTCCCGCGCCGGGATAGGTTTGCTGCAGATCTTCCATGTCATCGGTCATATGCCTGACCCTTTTCCAAAACGTTGTTTCGCCCATTCCAGAGGGCCGCGTTGGGACCTCGGGGAGGGTGCAAAGCGCCCTCCCCATGGGGGAGGTCCGGGCGCTGCCCGGCGTTGCCGGGCGCAATACCTGAATGCGTATCCACTATGGCGAAGTTGAACATCATTGAAGCAAACCCAATGCCAAAAGAAGAGCACGACCGATGATCACGGCCACGACACTTGCGACAATCGTCGGGATGTTATCCGCAATCTGTTTCATCCAGCGCTTTAGGCGCGGCACATTCCTTTCTTCAGGAAATCGCCAGCCCGCAATCGTTAGCCGAACGGTTTCGTCGTCAGCACTTTTATAGGAACAGCCATAGATCTTATCTTCCGAGTAACCGTCGCGATCTACCAGACCATCCCGCCAAGCCAGAATCAGATATTCTTCGAATTCACCAGCCAGAAAAGGTTCAGACTTGCCGACTTGCCATTCAGCTTTCGGAACCTCAATTTTATCCTCACCCAGACTGGCAATGGGGTAGTTGTACTGAATACCCTTAAATCCGCCAGTGGCTACGATCGACAGAGTGTCCGCCAATCTTTGGGTGCGGAAATGGAAACTCACCCGCTCAAGCCCCCATGCAGCGTCGGCACATCCAGCGCCGAGAACCCATAGTGGCGCAGCCAGCGCAGGTCTGAATCAAAAAACGCCCGCAGATCGGGGATGCCGTATTTCAGCATCGCGATCCGGTCGATCCCGACACCAAAGGCAAAGCCCTGATAAACCGCCGGATCAATGCCCCCCGCCTGCAGCACCTTGGGGTGCACCATGCCCGAGCCCAGAATTTCCAGCCAGTCGTCGCCCTCGCCCACTTTCAGCGTGCCGCCTTCCCATGAACAGCGGATATCGACCTCGGCCGAGGGTTCGGTGAATGGAAAATGCGAAGCGCGAAAGCGCAGCTCGACACCCTCGACCTCAAAGAACGCTTTCACGAACTCCTCAAGGCACCATTTGAGGTTGGCCATCGAGATGTCCGTATCCACCGCCAGACCTTCAACCTGATTGAACATCGGCGTATGCGTCTGGTCGTAATCGGCGCGGTAAACGCGGCCCGGCGCGATGATGCGAAGAGGCGCGCCATGCGCCTCCATCGAGCGGATCTGAACCGGAGATGTATGCGTGCGCAACACATGCGGCGGGCGATCATCGCCCTCGGCGCGGGCCACATAAAACGTGTCCATTTCGGCGCGTGCGGGGTGGTGACCGGGGATGTTCAGCGCATCGAAATTGTACCAGTCACTATCGACCTGCGGCCCCTCGGCCACGGCAAATCCCATATCGGCAAAGATCGCGGTGACTTCTTCGGTCGCATGGCTGACCGGATGGATCGTACCCTGGCGCCGCTCGCGCCCGGCCAGCGTCACGTCCAGCCATTCGGTGCGCAGACGCTCGTCCAGAGCTGCATCCCCCAAAGCCGCCTTTTTGCCCGCAAGGGCCGAGTTGATCTCGTCCTTCAGCGCGTTCAGAGCGGGGCCTGCGGTTTGGCGTTCTTCAGGGCTCATCTTGCCCAGCTCACGCATTTTCAGGCTGACCTCGCCCTTTTTGCCCACGGCCTGAACCCGAAGGTCTTCAAGCGTGGCTTCGTCAGCGGCATCTGAAATGGCGGCCAGATACTTGTTTCGCAGATCGTCCATAACGGACCCCTCAGATCATGTTTGCATCCTGCTATCACAGGCATCGTTCAGTTCAAGGCCCCGGGGCATGCGGGCATGACGCAACCCCCGAAACAAAAGAAGCCGCGAGACCCGAAGGTCCGCGGCTTCCCTGTAATCCTAACCCGCCTTGGGGTTTACGCGAGCGCGGCCTTCGCCTTTTCGACGATGGCACCGAATGCCTCGGGCTCGTGCACGGCCAGATCGGCCAGAACCTTGCGGTCTACTTCAACACCGGCCAGCGCCAGACCATTGATGAAGCGGCTGTATGTCAGCGCCTCGTCATGGCCGCGTACGGCTGCGTTGATCCGCTGAATCCACAGAGCGCGGAAGTTGCGCTTGCGCTGCTTGCGGTCACGGGTTGCGTATTGGTTGGCCTTGTCCACCGCCTGCGTGGCAGTGCGGAAGGCGTTCTTGCGGCGGCCGTAATAGCCCTTGGCGGCCTTGATGACCTTCTTGTGGCGGGCGTGCGTAACCTTACCGCTGGTAACTCTCGACATCTTGGGTCTCCTTAACGGTCGTAGGGCATGTAGCTCTTGACGATTTTCGCGTCAGGAGCAGAAAGCGTGGTTGTGCCACGCGCATCACGAATGAATTTCTTCGTCCGTTTGATCATACCGTGCCGTTTACCGGCCTGAGCCGACAGGACCTTACCGGTCGCAGTGACCTTAAAGCGCTTTTTGGCGCTGGATTTGGTCTTCATCTTGGGCATTTCCGTCTCCTCGTTTTTTCGAAGCGGTTATCGCGCGACTCGGCATGCCACTTTGGCCGGACGCACGGGCTGAGGCGCGCCGTATACGCGGCCTTTGCCCACATGACAAGTGCAGATACGTGCTGAATTCAGATCCGGTGCGATTAACGGATGATCTGGGCAACGACGCGCATGAAGGCACTTGGAATTTCTTCAACCGTATAGCCGCCCGGCTTGCGGTCGATCGCAAGCCAGATCAGCCCGCCGGCGATCATGATCACAATCGCCGAAACGCGCGGTGCACGACCGTCAAAGAAAGCGCCAAGCATGGATGGAACAGCAAAAAGAGCCAGTACAAGGCCCGTTACAAGGTAAATATCCGTCTGCATGTCGCCCCTTATTCAGGTTCACTTTTATAAATCAGACGCTCTTCGCAGGGCGCCACCCGTAGAATATTCGTGGTACCGGGCTGATTAAATGGAACCCCGGCTGTGACGACAATCTGATCGCTTGCATCGGCAAAACCGCCTTGGCGCGCTGCACGGACCGCATTCACAACCGCCATCTTAAAGCGTGTCACCTCGCCTGTCATCACACAGTGCAACCCCCACGACAGACACAATCGGCGCGCTGTCTTTTGGATGGCCGTCATGCCGATGATCGGAACGCGCGGACGCTCGCGCGCCACCAAAAGCGCGGTTGTGCCCGATTGGGAGAAACAGCAGATCGCCTTGATGTCGGTGGTTTCAGCAATCTCGCGTGCCGCCGAAACGATACCATCTGCCACGGTGGCCTTTTTACCCGCGCGCGAAGCTTCGATCACTTCGCGGTAGGTTGGGTCACTTTCAACTTCGCGCGCGACCGCATCCATGGTCATCACAGCTTCGACCGGGTAGTTGCCCGCAGCGGATTCAGCCGACAGCATCACCGCATCCGTGCCCTCATAGATCGCCGCCGCAACATCCGAAACCTCGGCGCGCGTGGGCATCGGGCTTTCGATCATGCTTTCCAGCATCTGCGTTGCCACGATGACCGGCTTGGCCGCCGCGCGGCAGGCCCGCACAAGGCGTTTCTGGATCGGCGGTACGTTCTGAACCGGAAGTTCAACCCCCAGATCGCCACGCGCAACCATGATCCCGTCCGAAACCTTGAGGATCTCGTCAAAGGATTTCACCGCAGCGGGCTTTTCGATCTTTGACAGGATCGCGGCACGGCCCTTGGCCAGCTCACGCGCCTCATGCACGTCCTCGGGACGCTGAACAAACGACAGCGCCAGCCAGTCGACACCCAGCTCGCAAACAAACTCAAGATCCGCGCGATCCTTGTCCGAAAGCGCCCGGAGCGGCAGAACCACATCCGGCACGTTCACGCCCTTGCGGTTCGAAATCGTGCCGCCAACAGTCACCGTGCAATTGGCAAAATCCTTGCCGCATTCATCGACGGTCAGCCGGATCTTTCCGTCGTTGACCAGCAGAGACGAGCCAGCTTCGAGTGCTGCGAAAATCTCGGGATGCGGCAATTGAACGCGACCAGAATCGCCCTCTTTTTCATCAAGATCCAGCCGGAACGCCTGACCGGCGGTCAGCTCTTCTTCGTCTTCGGCAAAAACGCCGACGCGCAATTTGGGGCCCTGAAGGTCAGCCAGAATAGCAATCGGGCGCCCGGTGTCAGCCTCGATCTTGCGGATAATGCGGTGGCGTTCACGGATTTCTGAATGGTCCCCGTGGGACATATTCAGGCGAAAAACATCTGCTCCGGCCTCAAACAGGGCGCGGACGGTTTCATAGTCATTTGAAGCGGGCCCAAGCGTTGCCACGATCTTCACATTACGGAGGCGTCTCATACCTCTATCCAATCCAGTTTTACTTATGTTAGCGGTCACGGACCATATGGCGGAAATTGCAGCGCGTGACAACTGGCGCTTGACTGAAAGCTGGTCTAGGCAGGGCCGGTAAACCCGTGCTTACTGGACCCTATGTCAGACCCTGCCTTTGAAATTGTCGGCGCCGATCGCCCCGCTCGATGGCTGATCACTTGCGATCATGCCTCCAACTGGGTCCCAAGCGAAGTGGGCGGCGGATCGCTGGGCCTGAGCGATCAGGACATGGCGCGCCACATCGCCTATGACCTCGGTGCCGCCGCGGTTTCCAGACATCTGGGCGATCACTTGGATGCCCCGGTTATCCTGTCGAAGTTTTCGCGGCTGGTGATTGATCCCAATCGCGGCGAAGACGATCCCACGATCCTGATGAAGCTTTACGACGGCACGATCATCCCGGCCAATCGCCACGCCGATATGGCCGAGCGCGAGCGTCGCCTGAACGCATATTACCGCCCCTATCACGCGGCCTATGCCGATCTGGCCGCCCGCAACCCGGATACGATCATCGTCGCAGTGCACAGCTTTACCCCGCAGCTGAATGGCCGCTCACCGCGCCCTTGGGAAATCGGCATTCTTTCGGCCGCTGACCGGCGTTTTGCCGACCCCTTGCTGGCCCGCCTGCGCGCCGAGGCCGATCTGACAGTTGGTGACAATGAACCCTATCTTGGGCATCTGCCCGGCGACGCCATTGACCGCCACGCCCTGCAACACGGGCGTCACAACGCCCTGATCGAGCTGCGCCACGACCTGATCGACGATGACGCCGCTCAGCGCGCATGGGCCGCGCGGCTGGCGCCGATCCTTGACGCGGTGCGCCGCGATCTCCAACTTTGACACCAAAGGAGCACGATTATGGATGATCAGACCCGCCTGGAACTAGAGGCCGCCGCCTTTCGCCGTTTGCGCGACCATCTGGCCGAACGCACGGATGTGCAAAACATCGACATGATGAACCTGACAGGGTTTTGCCGGAACTGTCTGTCGCGCTGGTACCAAGAGGCCGCAAACGAGCGCGACATCGAGATGTCCAAGGACGAGGGGCGCGAGGCGTTTTACGGCATGCCCTTTGCAGACTGGCGTGCCCAGCATCAGACCGAAGCCAGCGACGCCCAGAAAGAAGCTTTCAAGGCCAGCCACGGCTAGTCGGTCACAGTTAAGTGGCCGCAGTAAGTGACCCCAGCCTGCGACGCGCGCCTTAAACGGCGGTTTTCAGGCTTTCGTCGAGATAGATCTCGCGCAGGCGCATGGCGACCGGGCCGGGTGTGCCTGCGGCCAGTTTGGTGCCATCGATCTCGACCACCGGCATGACAAAAGCTGAGGCCGAGGTTACAAAAGCCTCGTCCGCCTGCTTGGCTTCTTCAATGGTAAAGGCCCGTTCTTCGACAACCATCTGCGCCTCTTTTGCGAACCGCAGAACCGCCGCGCGGGTGATCCCGTGCAGGATGTCATGCGACAGCTCGCGCGTGATGATTTTGCCATCCTTGACGATGTAGGCGTTGTTCGATGTCCCCTCGGTCACCTTGCCGTCTTCGACCAGCCAGGCGTCATCGGCCCCAGCTTTTTTGGCGGCCATCTTGCACATCGACGGGTAGAGCAGCTGTACCGTTTTAATGTCGCGCCGCCCCCAGCGCTGATCCTCGACCGAGATCACCTTGATCCCGACCTTGGCTGCCGGATTATCGGCCAGACCCGGCTTGGACTGGGTGAACAGCACAATCGTCGGCGCCGTATCAGCGGGATAGGCAAAGTCTCGATCCGCCGCACCGCGGGTGATCTGAAGATAGACCAGCCCGTCGTGAATTTCATTGCGTGAAACCAGCTGGCGGTGAATTTCCAAAAGCTCGTCTTCGGTGACGGGCGTATCCATTTCCAGCTCGGACAAGGACCGCGCCAGCCGTTTGGCATGGCCGCCGAAATCGATCAGCTTGCCGCCCAGAACCGAGGTCACTTCGTAGACACCATCGGCAAAGAGAAATCCGCGATCAAAGACCGAAACGGTCGCCTCTTCTTCGGGCAGGTACTCTCCGTTCACGAAAACTATGCGGCTCATCTGGTCTCTCCTATCCCCAGAGTTCCGCTTGTGGCGGATGCACCCCGGCGTCATCAAATTTCAGCGGTGTCGCGCGGTCTTGTGACAGAAGAAGCGGGCCGTCAAGGTCTGTCACCTGTGCGCCCTGCGCCACGATGACCGCCGGTGCCATCGCCAGGGACGAGCCCACCATACAGCCAATCATCACGCCGAAACCCTGATCAATTGCCTGAAACTTAAGCGCCAATGCCTCGGTCAGGCCACCGGTCTTGTCCAGTTTGATGTTCACCATATCGTATTTGCCATGAAGACCCGGCAGGGACGCACGATCATGCGCCGCCTCATCCGCGCAGACCGGCAAGGGGCGCGCAATTTCGGCCAGCATGTCGTCCTGACCCGCAGGCAGCGGTTGTTCAACCAACGCCACACCCAGCCGGATCAGATGCGGCGCAAGGTCCGAATAGACATCCGCGCTCCATCCTTCGTTGGCATCGACGATGATGCTGGCCTTGGGGGCGCCTGCGCGCACCGCCTCAAGCCGGGCCATGTCATCAGCCGTACCCAGCTTGATCTTCAAAAGCGGGCGATGCGCGTTTCTGGCGGCCGCCGCGCGCATATTTTGGGGCGTGTCCAGTGACAGGGTATAGGCCGTGATCTGGGGTTTGGGCGCAGGCAGACCCGCCAGTTGCCAAACCCGCTTGCCATGGGTCTTGGCCTCAAGATCCCAAAGCGCGCAATCAACCGCATTGCGCGCCGCACCAGCGGGCAAGGCGCTGGCCAGCACATCACGGTCCAGCGCCGGCGGCAGTGACCCGATTGCCTTTGTCACCGTCTCGATCGTCTCGCCATAGCGCGCATAAGGCACACATTCGCCCCAGCCCGTCACGCCGTTTTCGGATATCTGAACCGTCAGAACATCAGCTTGGGTCCGCGACCCGCGCGAGATCGTAAAGACCTCGGCCAGTTGAAAGCTTTCGGGTGTGACCGTGATTTTCATGAAGAGTCCTGTGGCTATGGCGATTGCTGAGGGTTGATAGCCTGTGCTTTAGCTGATCGCCACCAATGCATCCACCAGCCGCGCCGCGCCATCGCGGAACGGATCAACCGCAGGCAGGCCCATCCGCGCCTCGACCCCGGCCAGATAGGCGGCGGCTTCTTCGGGTGACAGGTGTTGCGTGTTGACCGAAATCCCAACCACCTGACAGCCGGGGTTGGCAATCTGTGCCAGCGGCAGCGCGGTATCACGCAGCCGTTCAAGCGAGGGGAGGTCATACCCCGGCAACCCGCGCATATGGCTGCGCGTGGGTTCGTGGCTGAGGATCAGCGCATCAGGCTGACCGCCGTGGATCAGCGCCATTGTAACTCCGGAATACGAGACGTGAAAAAGGCTGCCTTGCCCTTCGATCAGATCCCAGTGATCATCGTCATTATCAGGCGAGATATACTCAACCGCGCCCGCCATGAAATCGGCAACCACCGCATCCAGCGGCACGCCACCGCCGGTGATCAGAATACCGGTCTGACCTGTGGCCCGAAAGCTGGACTTAAGCCCGCGCTCGCGCATGTTGGCGTCCATCGCCAGTGCGGTATACATCTTGCCCACTGAACAATCGGTTCCAACTGCCAGACAACGCTTGCCGCGCCGCCGGGCACCATTGGCGATCGGATATTGAACCGACGGGACGCGCACATCATGCAACTGGCGACCCATGCGCGCCGCGGCCTCGACCAGATCGGCCTCATCCCTCAAAAGGTTGTGCAGCCCGCTGGCAATGTCGAAACCCTTTTCTAGCGCCTCGGTCAGAACCGCTTTCCACTTGGCCGAGATGACGCCACCCCGGTTGGCAACGCCGATCACCAGAGTTCTGGCACCAGCGGCCCATGCCGCGTCCAGATCCATCTCGGCAATTCCCAGATCCGCGCCGCAACCCGCAAGACGAAACTGACCGACGGCAAATTCGGGGCGCCAGTCCTTGATGCCTTGTGCCACTTTCGCGGCCAGTTGGTCGGGTGCATCGCCAAGAAACAAAAGGTAGGGTGTGGTAATCACGGGGCAGAACTTTCCAATTGAGAGGGCATTTTCGCCAGCATAGGAAAAAATCCGGAAATGTTTTCGCAATGATCACTGAAACTCTGGCGCATTTCCGAAGGATCATCGGCCATTACGCGATTTCATCGAAGATCCTTCGATCATTGTGCCCACCTTGCGAAGGAACCGTTGCTTTGGGATGCAATGCCAGAGAATCCCTGTGAGGGTATCTGCGCCGCAGCGCGAATTGCTGCAGTTGCGAAATCACCCTTGCAGCGCTTTGCGCAATAATCTAAGTCAGACGCGACCATAAACGAAACATCATTGCGAGAATATGTCATGAGCTTCCGCCTACAGCCCACACCACCCGCCCGTCCCAACCGGTGTCAGCTGTTCGGCCCAGGCTCGCGCCCGGCGATCTTTGAAAAGATGGCGACCAGCGCCGCAGATGTGATCAACCTCGATCTCGAAGATTCGGTCGCCCCCGACGACAAACCTCAGGCCCGCCAGAACGTAATTCAGGCGATCGGCGACATCAACTGGGACACCAAGACGCTGTCGGTGCGGATCAACGGGCTGGACACGCCCTATTGGTATCGCGACATCATCGACCTTTTGGAACAGGCCAGCGACCGTTTGGATCAGATCATGATCCCCAAGGTCGGTTGCGCCGCCGACATCTATGCGGTTGACGCCTTGGTCAGTGCGGTTGAAACCGCAAAAGGGCGCACAAAGCCCATAAATTTCGAGGTCATCATCGAAAGCGCTGCTGGCATTTCGCATGTCGAAGAGATCGCCGCCGCCTCGCCCCGCATGGCCGCCATGTCACTTGGTGCGGCCGATTTTGCCGCCTCGATGGGCATGCAGACCACCGGCATCGGCGGCACACAGGAGAACTATTACATGTTCCACGAGGGCCAGAAACATTGGTCCGATCCGTGGCACTGGGCCCAGACAGCGATCGTTGCGGCCTGTCGCACACACGGCGTTCTGCCGGTGGACGGGCCCTTTGGCGATTTTTCCGACGACGAAGGGTTTCGCGCCCAGGCGCGCCGGTCGGCAACTTTGGGGATGGTCGGGAAATGGGCCATCCACCCCAAGCAGATCGCACTGGCAAACGAGGTTTTCACGCCGTCCGACGAAGCCGTCGCCGAGGCGCGCGAAATCCTTGCCGCAATGGAAAAAGCCAAGGCCGAAGGCGCAGGCGCCACTGTTTACAAGGGCCGCCTGGTGGATATTGCATCGATCAAACAGGCCGAGGTTATTGTGCGCCAGTCACAGATGATCCGCGACGAATGATCACCGTCCCTTGATTTCAGGGTGTGAATGCCAGAGATTGAAAGGGAACAGGATCCCTTGATGTCAGTACCTTCACTTCATTCACTAGATGCCCGCACTGACAGGTGCGGTGACTGCCCCATTCGACATCGCGCTGTTTGCTCGCAATGCGGCACGGACGAACTGGCGGTTCTGGACCAGATTAAATCTTATCGCACCTTCAGTGCCGGAGAGACGATTATCTGGGCCGGTGACCCGATCTCGAAACTGGGTACAGTGGTCAAAGGCTGTGCCACGCTTTTGCGCACCATGGAAGATGGACGCCGCCAGATGGTGGGCCTGCTTTTCCCATCCGATTTTATCGGCCGTCCCGGGCGCGCAACGACGCAGTATGATGTTGTGGCTGCAACAGAAGTTACCCTATGCCAGTTTGAGCGTCAGGCTTTTGAAGGGTTGCTTAAAGAAATTCCGGCGCTGGAACACCGGCTCTTGCAAATGACCCTGGACGAGTTGGACGCCGCCCGCGAATGGATGTTGCTTTTGGGGCGCAAAAGCGCACGTGAAAAGATTGCAAGCTTTTTGACAATCCTCGCGCGACGCGACGCAATTCTTCGAAAATCCGAACCCAGTCCGGGCATGTCGTTTGACATGATCATTTCGCGCGAAGCGCTGGCCGACTATCTGGGCCTGACAATCGAGACAACTTCACGCCAGATATCGGCGCTCAGAAACGACGGCGTCATTCGTCTGGCAACCAAAAGAATGATTGAATTGCCCGATTTCGAAAGACTGGCTGCAGAAGCAGGCGAAGACGCAGCCTAGCGCGCGCCGACCGGCCTCATTGAACGGAACTTGATCCAGATCAATGCGCGCAACTCTCTTGAATGGTTTTTGTGATCCGAACAGGAACCGTCGTCGCATCTATGCCTCGACCTCAATTCAAGAGATAATCTATGGTCGATGTCATTTTACTGACCCTACTGGGCCTTGCGGCGCTGTTTTCCGCGATGGCTATAAACTTTGCTCAGGATCTGGCCTTTCAGGTTCAGGCAATTGTCGTTCTGGGCGCCGCTGCGGTAACCTTCATCTGGTATTTGCGCCGTGTTGAACCGGTACCGGCGGATTCCAGATTTCAACCCGTCTCTGGGTATATGGACGGCGTGGTACGCGCGGGGGTGATCGCAACCGCCTGCTGGGGCATCGTCGGATTTCTGGCGGGCACATTCATTGCCTTCCAACTGGCATTTCCTGCGCTCAACCTTGATCTTCCCTTTACGACTTTCGGGCGACTGCGGCCGCTGCACACCTCGGCGGTGATTTTCGCCTTTGGCGGCAACGCCCTGATCGCAACGTCGTTTTATGTCGTGCAACGCACCAGCGCGGCCCGCCTTTGGGGCGGGAACCTGTCGTGGTTCGTCTTCTGGGGGTATCAGCTGTTCATCGTTCTGGCCGCTTTGGGCTATGTTCTGGGCGCGACCCAAGGCAAGGAATACGCCGAACCGGAATGGCACGTCGACATCTGGCTGACGATCATCTGGCTGGCCTATCTCGCGGTTTTCCTAGGCACGATCATGAAGCGCCGCGAGCCGCATATCTATGTCGCCAACTGGTTCTATCTGGCCTTCATCGTCACCGTGGCCATGCTGCATGTGGTCAACAACCTGTCAGTACCGGTCAGCATCTGGGGTTCGAAATCCGTGCAGGTCTTTGCAGGGGTTCAGGACGCTTTGACTCAGTGGTGGTACGGCCATAATGCCGTCGGCTTTTTCCTGACCGCAGGCTTTCTGGGCATGATGTACTACTTCGTCCCCAAACAGGCCGAACGTCCGATCTATTCCTACAAACTGTCGATCATCCACTTCTGGGCGCTTATCTTTCTCTACATCTGGGCGGGACCGCACCACCTGCATTATACCGCTTTGCCCGACTGGGCCCAGACGTTGGGCATGGTGTTCTCGGTCATCCTGTGGATGCCCAGCTGGGGCGGCATGATCAACGGCCTGATGACCCTTTCAGGTGCTTGGGACAAGCTTAGAACCGATCCGGTGCTGCGCATGATGGTCGTCTCGATCGGCTTTTACGGCATGGCAACCTTTGAGGGTCCGATGATGGCGATCCGGTCAGTCAACAGCCTGTCACACTATACCGACTGGACCATTGGTCACGTCCATTCCGGCGCTTTGGGCTGGAACGGGATGATCACCTTTGGTGCGCTCTACTTCCTCGTCCCACGCCTTTGGAACCGCGAGCGTCTTTACAGCCTGAGCATGGTCAACTGGCACTTCTGGTTGGCAACGATCGGCATCGTTCTTTACGCCGCCTCGATGTGGGTGAGTGGCATCATGGAAGGCCTGATGTGGCGCGAAGTTGATGCCCAGGGCTTCCTGGTCAACTCTTTCGCCGACACTGTCAGCGCAAAGTTCCCGATGTATGTCGCACGCGGATTGGGCGGTATCTTCTTCCTGACAGGCGCGATCATCATGTGCGTCAACCTGTGGAAGACGGCCGTGGGTGCAACGCCCCGCGTCACCGCCGCCACCGTCCCCGCAGAATAAGGAGAGCGCAAAATGGCATTCCTGGACAAACACAAGATCATCGAAAAAAACGCGACCCTGCTCATGGCGCTTTCATTTGTTGTCGTCACGATCGGCGGGATCGTCGAAATCGCCCCGCTCTTTTACATCGAGAATACGATCGAAAAGGTCAGCGGGGTGCGTCCCTACTCGCCCTTGGAACTGACCGGGCGCAGCATCTATATCCGCGAGGGTTGCTATACCTGTCACAGTCAGATGATCCGCCCTCTGCGCGACGAGGTCGAACGTTACGGCCATTACTCGCTGGCGGCGGAATCGATGTATGATCACCCCTTCCAATGGGGCTCAAAACGCACCGGACCCGATCTGGCGCGGGTCGGCGGGCGCTATTCCGATCAGTGGCATGTCGAACATTTGGCCCGACCTCAGGACCTGGTCCCTGAAAGCATCATGCCAAGCTACAAGCACCTTGCCACCACCGAGCTGGACGGCACTGGCGCCCAGGCTCTGATGATCGCCAACAGAACCGTTGGCGTTCCTTACACCGAAGAAATGATCGCTCAGGCCTATGCCGATTTCAACGATCAGACCAAACCCGACGCCGATACCGGCCCGCTGCTTGACCGTTATCCCGGCGCGCAGGTCCGCAGCTTTGACAACGCCCCCGGCGTGTCAGAACTGGATGCCCTGATTGCCTATCTTCAGGTGCTGGGCACGATGGTCGACTTTACCACTTTTGAACCCGTCCAAAGCCGATAAGGGGGCCTTTTCCGATGGATCTATATTCACTGATGCGACAGATCGCGGACAGCTGGGGCCTGCTTTCGCTTTTGCTGATCTTTCTGGGGGTGATCCTCTTTGCGTTTCGCCCCGGAAGCCGCGCCATTCACCGCGACATTTCGATGATCCCACTACGAAACGAGGATCAGCCCCTGCCAGATGACGCCGATAAAGACCGGAAGGATCCCTCATGAAACCCAAAGGCGAACCCAAAGACCCCGGTACGACCGGCCATTCCTGGGATGGCATCGAAGAGTTGAACAACCCGTTGCCGCGCTGGTGGCTCTGGACCTTTTACCTGACGATCATCTGGGGCGTGGGATACACCATCATGTACCCCGCCTGGCCGCTGATCAGCGGTGCAACGCCAGGCCTCTTGGGCTATTCGTCGCGCGCCGAAGTTCGCGCCGACATCAACGCGGTCACAGATGCAAATGCTGCAATCGACACGCGGCTGATGTCAGTGGATCTGGCGGCCGTTTCCACCGATCCCGAACTTCAGCGCTACGCCACCGCCGGTGGCGGCGCGCTATACCGGACCTATTGTTCACAGTGCCACGGCGCCGGCGCAGCCGGCAGCAAGGGCTATCCCAACCTTTTGGACGACGATTGGCTGTGGGGCGGCACGCTGGCCGACATTCGGACAACCCTGACCCATGGTATCCGCTGGGAAAAAGACACCGACACAAGATACTCGCAGATGCCGAACTTTGGCGAAATCCTGACAGGCGAAGAAATCGGTCAGGTCGTCGAACACGTTCTGTCGCTGTCAGGGCAAGAGTTTGATGCGACCGCCGAAAAGCCCGGTGCCACGGTTTATGCCGACAATTGCAGCGGTTGTCATGGCGAGACCGGCAAAGGCGATCAACAGCAAGGAGCGCCCAACCTGACGGATGCGATTTGGCTATATGGGGGTGACCAAAAGAGCATCACCGCCAGTGTGACCAAGGCGAACTTTGGCATCATGCCGGCGTGGTCGCAAAAGCTGTCTGCACTGCAGATCAGACAGCTGGCGGTCTATGTCCACCAGTTGGGTGGTGGACTGTAAAGCGGCCAAGGCGCCGCATGACTTTTCCCGAAGCACCATCATGCGCGGGAAAGGAAGGGTGCTGGAATTCGTCCTGTTCAGATTTGAATTCCGGCACCCTTACCAAACCCCCTAGTTTTCAAACTGCTGCGCATGCCACTCGGCCAGACTTGTGTCGGGATAGGCATCAAACTCGCGATCCGTCCCCCGCACACATGGCTGCGTCCAGCTTGCCGCCGAGCCCAGCATCATATGCCATCGCTGTGTCGGCAGCGGCAGCGGCGTATCAATGACCGACGCATGCGGATGCAAAAGTTCGGGCCAGTCCGGGCTCCACAGCCACAAGGCACTTCCGCAGATCTTGCAAAAACAGCGCTCGGATGTACTGACCTCGATCTGGCCGGTATCGGCATCGGGAATTCTCGCATGATAGGTGCTGATGTTTTCGCGGCCTTCGACTGAAAGCGTTTCGAAAACAGCCGCAAGGTTAACCGCAAAGCCGCCCGCGCCCGCAGTTTTGCGGCAAACCTCGCAGTAGCAGCGGTTGAACGGCACCGGCTCAGATGACTGCACCGTGAATGTAACTGCCCGGCAATGGCAGGCTCCTGATAGCTTCATCGCTCCTTACCTTCCAACTTTTCGCAAAATGCCCGCATTCAGTATCTTTGCAGCAACTTGATCTGGGTCAAGGAACTTCACCCGCCCAGCGCCTAGCTTGCCCTTGAACAGGACACCGAAAGCGCAAGAAATGAGCGTGTTGCAAGACAACAATGGCGGGCTTTATGCACCGCAGGAACCGATTTTTCCCCGCCGGGTAAAAGGCCCGTTCCGCCGTGCCAAATGGTGGATCATGGCCGCGACGCTGGCAATCTACTACCTGACCCCCTGGATCCGCTGGGACCGGGGGCCGAACCTGCCTGATCAGGCGGTTCTGATCGATATGGCGGGTAAGCGGTTTTACTTTTTCATGATCGAAATCTGGCCGCATGAGTTTTATTTCATCGCCGGATTGCTGATCATGGCGGGTATCGGGCTGTTCCTGTTCACTTCGGCACTGGGTCGCGTCTGGTGCGGCTATACCTGCCCACAAACCGTCTGGACTGACCTCTTTATCCTTGTTGAGCGCTGGATCGAGGGCGACCGCAACGCCCGCGTCCGCCTGTGGAAAGCCAAGTGGAACGCCCGCAAATGGCGCCTCAGGATCACCAAATGGATCGTCTGGCTGAGTATCGCCGTCGCCACGGGTGGCGCATGGGTTTTCTACTTTGCCGACGCCCCGACCCTACTGGTCGACCTTGTCACCGGTCAGGCCGCTTTCGTGGCTTATGCCTCGGTCGGGGTTCTGACGGCCACAACTTTCGTGTTCGGCGGCTTCATGCGCGAGCAGGTCTGCATCTACATGTGCCCCTGGCCCCGCATCCAGGCCGCAATGATGGACGAAGAGACGCTGACCGTTACCTACCGCGAACACCGAGGCGAGCCGCGCGGCAAGAAACACGACGCCACTACCGGCGACTGCATCGACTGTATGGCTTGTGTGAACGTCTGCCCGATGGGCATCGACATTCGCGATGGTCAGCAACTGGCCTGCATCACCTGCGCCTTGTGCATCGATGCCTGTGATGACGTCATGGCCCGCACCGGCAAGCCGCGTGGTTTGATCGATTACTGCACCTACTCGGACCAAAAGCGCGAAGAACAGGGCGGCCAGCCCCGCCCGGCGTGGCAGCATGTCTTCCGCTTCAGAACGATGGTCTATACCGTCATCTGGGCCATGATCGGTGTCTTTCTGATCGTCGCGCTGTTCCTGCGCTCGACCATCGAGGTCACCGTTGCACCCGTACGCCAGCCGCTCTTTGTGACCCTGTCCGACGGCACGATCCGCAACGCTTATGAAATGCGCCTTCGCAACAAGAACGGCGAACCGCGCGTCTTTCATATCTCGCTGGTCTCAGATGCCGCATTGCGCATCGCGCTCGAAGGAACCACGGCGCTGACCGTTACCGTGCCCGCCGATCAGACACTGACCCAGCGGGTCTATGTCTCGGCGCGAAAAGCCAGCACCGCGGCCGACACCAGTCAAACCGACTTTCGCTTTTGGGTCGAAGACCTCAGCAGTACCGACCGCGCCTACGCCAACACAGTTTTCCACGGGAGAGTGAAATGAGTGCTTCGCAAACACCACTTACCGGCCGCAAGGTTCTGTTTATCACACTGGCCGCCTTTGGTGTCATTATCGCTGTGAACGTCACGATGATGGTGTCGGCAATTCGCACCTTTCCCGGGCTTGAAGTCGAAAACTCCTACGTCGCAAGTCAGGTTTTTGACGCCGAGATGGCGGCGCAAAAGGCGCTTGGCTGGACCACGACGGTCAAGGCCACCGATCGCGAGGTTCGGGTCACCATAACCGACAAGGCCGGAAAACCGGTGTTCCCATCCCAGATCACCTTGCGCGTTGGTCGGCTGACCCACGCGCGGCAGGACCAGATGCTGACGCTCAGCTACGCCGACGGCGCCTTTGTAGCACCGGCAAACCTGGACCGCGGCGCATGGGAGGCACGTCTGAAAGCCACCGCCAGTAACGGCACGCGCCTGCACCAACGCTTTACCTTTGTGATCGGGGAGGGGTCATGACCTCGGCGGTATCGCTTGACGCCCCGTCAGAGCCGCATCTGGCGGCGGCAGAGCCTGCCGATCGCAAACTCGATCTGTCGGTGCCAGGCATCCATTGTGCTGGATGTATTGCCCGGATCGAAGCTGGCCTGCGCGATGTACCCGGTGTCACAGAGGCGCGCGTGAACCTGTCGCTGAAACGCGTGGCGGTGACCCACAGCGGCGCAGATCAGATCACCGACCACCTGTTGCAACGCCTTGAAAAACTGGGTTTTGAGGCCAGCCCGCTGGACGCCAGAACCCTTGAACTGCGCAAAGGCACCGACAACAAGGGCCTGCTGTTAAGGCTGGGCGTCGCCGGATTTGCCGCGATGAACGTCATGCTTTTGTCGGTTTCGGTCTGGTCCGGGGCCGATGGGGCCACACGCGACTTTTTGCATTGGGTTTCTGCGGCAATCGCCCTGCCCGCCCTGGTCTTTGCCGCCCAACCCTTTTTTGCCAGCGCCTGGACCGCGCTCAGGGTCTGGCGGCTGAACATGGATGTCCCGATCTCGCTGGCCATTTTTCTGGCCTCTGCAACATCGCTTTATGAAACCGCCATGAGCGGCCCACATGCCTATTTTGACGCGGCCCTTTCGCTCACCTTCTTTCTGCTTCTGGGTCGCTATCTTGATCACCTGACCCGCGCCAAGGCCCGGTCTGCGGCCGTTGAACTGGCCGCGCTCGATGTCCCCATGGCTCACGTCCGCACCGCGCAGGGCATCGAGACGCGCCATGTTTCGGACCTAAGCGAAGGCGACATCGTCTTCGTCAAAACCGGGGCGCGCATTCCTGTTGATGGTCAGGTTGTCGAAGGCGCAAGCGAGCTGGACAACGCGCTTTTGACCGGCGAGACCTGTCCGGTGCCCGTGTCCAGAGGCGCCACCGTTTACAGCGGCACTTTGAACCTCAGCGGCCCGCTGGAGATTGCCGTCACCTCAACCGGTTCCGACACTTTGCTGGGACGCATCGGTGCCTTGGTGCAAGCCGCCGAGAATACGCGCACGCGCTATACCTCGCTGGCTGAAAGAGCCGCAGGATTTTACGCACCCGCCGTCCATCTTTTGGCCCTTGCGGCCTTTGCCGGATGGCAGATCGCAACCGGCGACACGCGGCTGGCGATCAACATTGCCACCGCCGTTCTGATCATCACCTGCCCCTGCGCGCTGGGCCTTGCGGTGCCTGCCGTCATGACCGCCGCCAACGGGCGGCTTTTTCGCGCGGGCGTTCTGGTCAAGGACGGCACAGCACTGGAACGTCTGGCCGAGATCGACACCGTCATTCTGGACAAGACCGGCACCCTGACCCAAGGCAACCTGCGCCTTGCCAGCGCCCCTTCGCAAAGTGACCTGAGCCTCGCCGCCGCGCTGGCGCAAGGTTCGGCGCACCCGCTGGCGCGTTCAATTGCCAAACGCGCTCAGGACACCGGCGTCAGGCCTGCGCGCGTTCAGGACATCACCGAAATCCCCGGCAAGGGCATCCAAGGCATGTTCAACGCAAACCGCGTAAGGTTGGGCCACGCCAACTGGTGCGGGGTCACCTCGGAACTGACGGGCGTCCAGTCGTGGCTTGCCCAAGATGGTCACCCCCCCGTCGCCTTTCAGTTTGAGGATCAGCTTAAGCCCGGCGCCGCCGAGATGGTCAAAGAACTCAAGTCCCTTGACCTCAAAGTCATCCTGCTAAGCGGCGATAGTCAGGCGGTCACAGACAAGGTCGCGTCCCAGTTGGACATAGAGACGGCGCTGGGCAATGTTGCCGCCGATCAGAAATACAATTTTGTCATCGGTTGCGCGGGCAAGGCGCTGATGGTTGGCGATGGCCTGAACGACACCGCAGCACTGACAGCTGCCCATGTGTCGGCCGCCCCCGGCAAGGCGATCGACACCGCGCGCACCGCCGCAGACCTAGTGCTTTTGCGCGACGATCTGATGATCCTGCCGGCCAGCATCCGTCTGGCCCGCGCCTCGCGCCATCGCATTCTGGAAAACTTTGCCATTGCCGCGGCCTATAACGCCATCGCAATTCCCGCCGCACTGGCAGGGTTCGCCACACCATTGCTGGCGGCACTTGCGATGTCGGCATCCTCGATCACCGTTTCGCTGAACGCGATGCGTTTGCGCGGGCTGCGCTGATGTGGATCCTGTTCATTCTGATCCCGGTATCGCTGATCCTGGGCGGAATGGGGCTGATGGCATTCTACTGGGCGCTGAAGTCCGATCAGTTTTCCGATCTGGAAGGCAATTCAGTCCGCATTCTGATTGACCGCGAACCTGATGAGGACAAACCCAAGCCCACCGCAGATCCTGCAAAAACCCACATAGACAAAGACGCCTGATACCGCGCCTTCTAGACTTGTGCGCCCGCGCTGGATATGAGGCACCCTGAAAACTCAGGGACGATATCGACATGGATCACTTCCTTTACCGCAACGGCGTTCTTCACGCCGAAGACGTGCCCGTCCCGCAAATCGCAGCCAGCGTCGGCACACCGTTCTACCTCTATTCATCCGCCACGCTGCGCCGTCATTATCAGCTGTTCACCGATGCCCTGTCCTGGGGTCCGCATCTGGTTTGTTACGCGATGAAGGCGAACTCAAATCAGGCGATCCTGAAACTGATCGGCAGCCTTGGCGCCGGAATGGACGTGGTGTCAGGTGGTGAATACCTGCGCGCCCGCGCCGCCGGCGTACCCGGCGAGCGGATCGTATTCTCCGGCGTCGGCAAAACCCGTGACGAGATGCGCCTGGCACTGGAAGGCGGAGTGCGCCAGTTCAACGTCGAAAGCGAGCCCGAACTGCACGCGCTGTCGCAGGTTGCCACCGCGATGAACACGCAGGCCCCGATCACGATCCGGGTAAACCCCGATGTTGACGCCAAGACCCATGCCAAGATCGCCACCGGTAAGTCCGAGAACAAATTCGGCATTCCGATCAGCCGCGCCAGAGAAGTTTACGCCGAAGCCGCCGCCCTGCCGGGCATTCAGGTGATCGGAATTGACGTGCACATCGGCAGCCAGCTGACCGATCTGGCCCCCTTTGAGCAAGCCTATCTGAAAGTGGCCGAGCTGACGCACCGTTTGCGCAGCGAAGGCCACACCATCAGCCGCCTTGATCTGGGCGGCGGTCTGGGCATCCCTTACGCGCGCTCAAATCAGGCGCCGCCGCTGCCAACCGAATACGGCCAGATGGTGCAAAAGACCCTTGGCGATCTGGGCTGCGAGATAGAGATCGAGCCGGGCCGCCTGATCGCCGGAAACGCAGGCATTCTGGTCTCTGACGTCATCTATGTAAAAGACGGCGAAGATCGCCAGTTCCTGATCCTGGATGCTGCGATGAACGACCTGATCCGCCCCGCGATGTACGATGCCTATCACGAGATTGTGACGGTTACCGAACCACGGCCGGGCGTCGAGCAAACGGCCTATGACGTCGTCGGCCCGGTCTGCGAAAGCGGCGACACCTTCGCCCGCGCCCGTGATCTGCCGCCACTGGCCGCAGGCGATCTGGTCGCCTTTCGTTCAGCCGGCGCTTATGGCGCCGTTATGGCCAGCGAATACAACAGCCGCCCGATGATCCCCGAAGTTCTGGTCGACGGCGATCAATTCGCTGTCATTCGCAAGCGCCCAAGCTTTGACGAAATGATAAATCGCGATACCATCCCGGAATGGCTGTAGCGGCGCTATGGTGCGTCTGGCCAACAAGGTCTGGTGAATGACGAATGAGCACGGCGATCTTCAGGCGACTGCACGGCGTTTGCGCTGGCCAGTACGGCTGACCCATCTGGGGCTATTGTCCGAGCGTTTGACCCGCGCCTTCTGGCCGCTCTGGTCGCTTGTTTTTGTTGCCTTTTCCGCCATCATGCTGGGACTTCACGAGGTCCTGACCGTTGAACTGACATGGGTCACGCTTGTGCTCTATCCACTGGCGCTTTTGGTGGCGCTGGTCATGGGGCTCAGGCGTTTTCGCTGGCCCACACTGGCCGAGGCGATGGCGCGTGTTGACCGCACCCTTCCGGGGCGCCCGATTGCGGCACTGGCCGACACTCAGGCTATCGGCGCCGCCGACGCGGCTTCGGTTCAAGTCTGGCAAGCGCATGTTGCGCGTATGGCTCAGCGGGTTTCCGCCGCCCGGCCCGTCGCCCCTGACCTGCGCATTTCCGACCGCGACCCTTATGCGCTGCGCTATCTGGCGGTGCTTGCACTGGCCGTCGGCCTGCTGTTCGGTTCGATCCTGAAAGTGACGACGGTCGAGGCGGCCCTTCCGGGGCGCGGCGTGAACCTTGCGACCGGCCCCAGCTGGGAAGGATGGGCAGAACCGCCCGCCTATACCGGCAAGCCCAGCCTCTATCTCAACGACATCAAGGCAGGCCGCCTGCGCGTTCCCAAAGGCAGCCGCATAACCCTGCGGCTTTATGGCGAAGTCGGCGATCTGACCATAGCGGAAAATGTCTCGGGGCGGATTGCGGACACCACAAGTCCCGCCGAGCCCAGCCAAAGCTTTGACGTGGTTCAGCCCGGCACGATCACCATCGATGGCACCGGCGGCGCCAAGTGGGACGTGGTGATGGAACCTGACAACGCCCCAACGGTGCAGCTTTCTGCCCAGATGGAGCGCACTGTCGCAGGTGAAATGCGCCAGCCCTTTATCGCGCGCGACGACTATGGCGTGGTGTCGGGCAAGGCCCGGATCACGCTGGACCTGGCATCGGCTGATCGCCGCTATGGCCGCGTTCTGGACCCCGAACCGCGCGAACCGATCGTTCTGGACCTGCCGATGCCGATATCCGGCAGCCGCACCTCGTTTGAGGAAACGCTGGTCGAAAACCTGTCGAAACACGCCTGGTCCGGCCTGCCGGTCGATCTGATCCTGTCGGTTCAGGATGACCTTGAACAAACCGGCGACAGCGCTGTGATCAAGATCGATCTGCCGGGCCGGCGGTTTTTTAACCCGCTGGCCAACGCCATTATCGAACAGCGCAGCGATCTTTTGTGGTCGCGCCAGAACACCCAGCGCACGGCAGGGCTGCTGCGGGCAGTGTCTTACAAACCCGAAGGTTTTATCAGCAACAACACCGCTTACCTTAAACTGCGTGTCACCCTGCGCCGGATGGAAACGCTGATGCGGGTCGGCAAGTTCGACGCCGCCGCACGTGACGAAACCGCCGAGGCGCTTTGGGACGTTGCCCTGTCCTTTGAGGACGGTCGCCTGACCGATGCGCTGGAACGGCTGCGCCGCGCCCAAGACCGTTTGGCCGAAGCCATGCGCCAAGGGGCAAGCGATCAGGAGATTGCCGAACTGATGCAGGATCTGCGCGACGCGATGCAGGACTATATGCGCCAGCTTGCCCAAGAGAACGACCAGCAAAATCAGGATCAGCAACTGTCGCAGAACCAGCAGGAAATCACCGGCGATCAACTGGAAGAGATGCTAAAGCGGCTACAGGAACTGATGGAGCAAGGCCGCATGGCCGAGGCACAGGCGCTTTTGGATCAACTGCGTCAGATGATGGAAAACATGCAAGTGACCCAAGGCCAGCAGGGTCAGGGCCAGCAAGGCCCGGGCGAGCAGGCAATGCAGGGTTTGCAGGAAACGCTGCGCAATCAGCAGGGCCTGAGCGACGAAGCCTTCCGTGATCTGCAGGAACAATTCAACCCCGGCGCGCAGGCCGGGCAAAGTGATCAGAACCAGGGCCGCAACGGCAGCCAGGGTCAGGGCCAGCAACACGAGGGCCAAGGCCAGGGACAAGGGCAATCGCAGGGCGAGGGTCAGGGTCAAAACCAAGGACAGCGTCAGGGCCAGAATCAGGGCCAGAACCAAGGACAGGGTGGCGGCCAGCAACCGAATGGGCAAAACGGCGAACCGGGCGGTCTTGCCCAAAGCCTTGCCGACCGCCAACAAGCGCTGCGCGGTGAACTTGGCCGTCAGGCTCAGAACCTGCCCGGTGCCGGAACGCCCGAGGGCGACGCAGCGCGCGATGCATTGGGGCGTGCGGGCCGCGCAATGGATGGTGCCGAAGAGGCGTTGCGTGGCGATGACCTGCCCGGTGCCTTGGACAAACAGGCGCAAGCCATGGAAGCGCTGCGCGAGGGTATGCGCAACCTTGGCGAGGCTATGGCCCAGAACCAGCAAAACGGAGACCGCCCCGGCGAACAGGGTCTGGCCAACGGCCAGGACAGCCCCGGCGCGCGTGACCCGCTGGGTCGCGAAGCAGGCGCCACAGGGCGCGTGGGTTCGGACGAGAACCTGTTGCAGGGCGAAGATGTCTATCGCCGCGCCGAAGAGCTTTTGGATGAAATCCGCCGTCGGTCAGGCGAACAGGGCCGTCCCGAAATTGAGCGCGATTATCTGAAACGACTGTTGGACCGGTTCTGAAAAACGCGTTTTGATCAGCTGCCGTCGGTCCAGGCCGAGATGCTTTCAGCCGCCCGCAGCGCCCAACCATCCAGAACATCGCGCCACCCGTCGATCATCGCGACATAGCTGGCAAGATAGCCCTGAAGCTGTGGGAACCGTTCTGCCAGATCCCCCGAAAACCGGTAGGCCGCAAACATCAACCCGATGACAATCAGCGCCAAACTAAACCCGCGCCGAAAGCCCCGCCGTCGGTTCGACTGATATTCTTCCTCGGTTGTCGGCGGCTCGTTCTCTTCGCCCTTTCTGTCAGAGGTCGAACGCAGGGTCGAATTGATCTCTTCGATATCAGGCAAAAGGTCGCGCCGCTTGCTGTTGTCGGCGGGGTCCTCAGGTTCGGGGTTGGTGCCCCTCAGGCGCGCAACGCGTTCCATCGCGACGGTCGCGGCAACGGCGGTTTCGGGGCCATCGGCGGCCTCAATACCCAGTTCAGGCAGCGTTTCTATCGCAGATGAGGTTTCTGCCGCGCGCGCAGATTTCTCAAGATCCGCCTCTTCGCGCAGAATTGCCGAGACGCCATCATCCAAGGGACGCCGTGGCGGCAAGTCAGTGCGTGGGGCCGCGTGGTCATCGCCGTCTGTGTCCACCTCCGGATCAGCCTCAGCTTCGGCGTCTTGTTCATCGGGGGCTACGCCCGGATCATCCGTATGATCTGTATCATCGGGATCATCCCGATCATCGGGATCGCCTGCATCAGGCTGCGGATCCCATGCCGAGTTGCTTTCGGCTTCGGCTTGCGCTTTTGCGTTGCCATGGGCCTCGAACCACGTGTGCCCACAGTTTGAGCATTGCACATCGCGTCCATTTTCCGGGATCGCATCTTCACCGATTTCATACTGCGCATCGCAATTTGGGCAAACCAGCCGCATTTCGCCTCTATCTGCCGCTATCTGTGCGGCCTTACTCGAATTAATTCACGCCTTTGCGCGGAAGTTAACACCAGATGGGGTATTTACGGAAGCCCCCGACGCAAGGTCAGACCGCAAGTCATTGCAAACATGCCGCGCCTTCGGCAAAAGAGTCACAATCTGGCAGAAAGGCAGGCACTTTGATCGAGCTTCGCGACGTCGCCTATAATTACGGCGGGGGGGATCTTTTGTCCGAGATCACGCTAAAGTTGCCCCCAGCTTCGTTTCACTTTCTGACCGGGCCTTCAGGTGCTGGCAAAAGCACGCTGCTCAAGCTGTGCTACGGTGAACTTTTGGCCTCCGCGGGGTCGGTCCGCATATTTGACCAGGAAGCCAGCGAGATGGACCGCGACGCCGTTGCCCTTGCGCGCAGGCGGATTGGCGTTGTTCATCAGGACTGCCAGTTTCTGGATCACCTGCCATTGGTCGAAAACGTGGGGCTTCCGCTGACGGTATCTGGCCGTGACGCCGCCTCTAAGGCTGAAAACCTTCAGGATCTTCTGTCATGGGTGGGCCTGACCGACCGCGCCCGCGCCCTGCCCCCATCCCTTTCCGGTGGCGAACGTCAGCGCGCGGCACTGGCGCGCGCTATCATCACATCGCCCGACGTCATTCTGGCCGACGAACCAACCGGCAATGTCGACTGGGAGATGTCATTGCGGCTTTTGTCGCTACTGGTGGAACTCAACAAGATGGGCAAAACGATCCTGATTGCCACGCACGACCTGAACCTGATCCGCTCGGCCAAAAGTCAGGTCAACGCAAGGGTGCTTCGGATCAAGAACAGACGCCTGCAACTGGCCGGAGCGGACCTGTGAAGCGCTGGCTGGACATCCTCAAAGCAGGGTTCAGCGGCGATCCTCAGTCTGACCGCGTCGTGCCGCCAACCGGTTATTCGGCATGGCTGATCGTCTTTACCTCTGGCGCGATGGCTTTTCTGGCGGTTTTTGCGCTTGCCCTTTCGCTGGCGGCTGGACGCCTTGCCGATCGCTGGGGCGCCGAACTGGCGCGCACATCGACGGTGCGCATTTCGGCCCCCGAAAGTCAGGTCGCGGCCCAAACCAAGGCTGCGATAAACGTGCTGACCACAACACCCGGCATCGCCAGTGCCCGCGCGCTGACCCAGGACGAGCAGGCCGCATTGCTGGAACCCTGGCTGGGTGCCGACTTGCCAATCGGCAGCTTGCCGATCCCGCAGCTGATCGAGGTCGTCGAAACCGATCGGGGCTATGACGCCGAAGGTTTGCGTCTGCGCCTGTCCGCAGAAGTGCCTGGCGCTTTTCTGGACGATCACACAAGATGGCGGCGACCGCTGATCTCGGCCGCTGACCGGCTGCGAAGCCTTGGCTTGTTCTCGATCCTGCTGATCGGGCTGGCCACCGGCGCGATGGTCACGCTGGCGGCGAACGCAGCCCTCGCCGCCAACGCCCAGATCATCCGCGTCATGCGCCTTGTCGGTGCGCGTGACGTGTACATTGCGCGCGCCTTTGTCCGCCGGTTCACGATGCGAACGCTGGCCGGGGCCGCGATCGGCACGATTGGCGCAATGGTAGCCATTGCCCTACTGCCCACGGCCTCGGCCAACGGCGGGTTCCTGACCGGTCTTGGCTTTGTCGGCGCACATTGGCTCTGGCCGTTGCTGATCCCCATCCTTGCAGCTGTCGCTGCATTCTGGGCCACCCGAACCGCCGCTTTGCGAACCCTCAAAAGGCTGACCTAAATGCGCAACCCTTTCAGGTGGCTCCTTTCGCTGATCTTTATTGTTCAGATGTATTTGATGATGGTCATTCTTGCGGTCATTTTCACGCCCATTGCGCTGTTTCACAAACCAACCGCATGGACCGCGTGCCAGACATATTGTCATTGGGTGCGTTGGACCGCGCGCTGGATGATTGGCCTCAAATCCCAAGTGCGCGGCGTGGTCCCCACTGATGAGGTTCTGATCGCCGCCAAACATCAGTCGTTCTTTGACATCATCATCCTTTCCAGCGTTTTGCCACGCTTCAAGTTCATCATGAAAAAGTCGCTGACCAAGGCGCCCATTCTGGGTTGGTATGCTTTGCGGATCGGCTGTATCCCCGTCGACCGGGGACGCCGCGCCGAGGCGATCAAGAAGATGGTGAGCGATGTGGCAGAAGGGCGCGCCGAGCCCGGACAACTGGTTATTTATGCCCAAGGCACGCGTGTCGCACCGGGCGTCAAACAGCCCTACAAGATCGGCGCAGGTGTGCTTTATGAAGGATCCGGGCAGGATTGCGTGCCGGTTGCCACCAACGTCGGCGTTTTCTGGCCGCGGGCAGGCATATACCGAAAACCCGGCCTGGCCGTGGTCGAATTTCTGCCCCGCATCAAGACCGGCATGGACATCAAAACGTTTATGGAAACGCTTGAGACTTCGGTCGAAGACGCCTCGGACCAATTGATGGCCGAAGCGGGGTTTGATCTGGGCGCGGCCAACAAGGAGTAAGCTGTGGAATTTCTCTGCTCACCGGATCAGTTAGAAGAAATCTATGGCACGCCGGTCAAAGCATCGGTTCAAAAGGTCGCGACACAGCTGACGGATGAATACAGCCGCTGGATCATGGCCTCGAAGTTCTGTGCGCTGGCCACGGTCGGCCCTGAAGGGACCGATTGCACCCCACGCGGCGATGAGGGCCCGGTTGTTCAGATCCTTGATGCCAGGACAGTCCTGATGCCCGACTGGCGCGGCAACAACCGGATCGACAGCCTGCGCAACATTCTGGACGACGGGCGCATCTCGTTGATGTTCATGGTTCCGGGGTCCGGCACTGTGGTGCGTCTGAACGGCACAGCACGGCTGACGGTCGATACAAAAACCTCTGCGCGGTTTGAACTGAACGGCAAACTGCCGCGCACTGTGATCGTGATCCGTGTGGGGCAGGTCTATTTCCAATGCGCCCGCGCGCTGATGCGCTCAGGGCTTTGGGGTGACCTGCCGGCACCGGCTGACCTGCCGACAGCTGGCGATTTTCTGAACGCGATGACCGCCGGTGAAATTGACCCGAAAACCTATGACACAGCCTGGCCCGACCGGGCCAAGTCCAGTTTGTGGTAGGAGGCTCGGCTGACCAGCCCTCAGGCGGCCAGACCTTTGGTGCCCATGTCCAGAAACTTTTGACGCCGCCCCGCAAGCAGCTTGTCAGGCGCGGTCTTGCTAAGCTCGCCCAGCATCTTGGTAATCGTCCCGCGAACCGCTTCGATCGATGCAGATTTATCGCGATGAGCACCGCCCATGGGTTCCTTGATGACCAGATCAATCACTCCCAGCTTTTCCAGATCCTGAGCCGTCAGACGCAGAGCCTCGGCAGCCTCGCGCATTTTGTCGGCGTCTTTCCATAGGATCGACGCACAGCCCTCGGGCGAGATCACCGAATAGATCGAATGCTCTAACATCACCAGCCGGTCCGCAGTTGCAAAGGCAACAGCGCCGCCCGATCCGCCCTCGCCGATGATCACGCTGATGATCGGCACCTTGATCTGCAGCGATTTCTCGGTCGTGCGTGCAATGGCTTCGGACTGGCCGCGCTCTTCGGCGCCTTTGCCGGGGTATGCGCCGGGCGTGTCGACCAACGCGATCACCGGCAGACCAAAGCGGTCAGCCAGTTCCAGAAGGCGGAGCGCCTTGCGATAGCCTTCGGGCCGCGCCATGCCAAAGTTCCGTTCGATCCGGGACTTGGTGTCATTGCCTTTTTCATGGCCGATCACGACCACCGGTTTGTCGTCAAACCGCGCCAGACCGCCCATGACGGCATGGTCGTCGGCAAAGTTGCGGTCGCCTGCCAGCGGTGTGTATTCGGTAAAGAGATCGGCGATGTAATCGCTGGAATGCGGCCGCGAAGGGTGGCGCGCCACCTGACATTTCCGCCAAGGCGAAAGCCCGCCGTAAATCTCGGCCAATAAATCCGACGCCTTCTTGTCCAAAGCCTTGGCTTCGTCCTCGACGTTCATTTCAGCGTTCTGCCGCGCCAATGCGCGCAACTCTTCCGCTTTGCCTTCAATCTCGGCCAGCGGTTTTTCAAACTCAAGATATTGCGTCACTCTGGCGCCTCCGATTTCCTATCCTGATATGACGTCAGGCGGTTTGATTTGCAACTCACCCAAGGGTCGGCCTGTACCCCTGCGACAAAACCCGTCACGTCACCGGCCGTGTGCGCAAAAAGAGATAAAGCGGCAAACCGCAGCTGACACCGATCCCAAAAGTCGCCGGAATGGCGATCAGCGCCATCCAGTTTCGCCGCACATAGGTTTCGGCCAAAATCCAAAAGGTCAGGGCCATGGCGGCGATCATCAGATCCCAGAACAGCGCCGACGTGGCCGCGTTAACATGCCAGGCCGCAATCATCCCCATCAGGCTGAACCCGTTTTCCGACATCCAGCGGAAGATCAGGAAAAGCGGATGCACCGCACCCCAGATCGCCAGCGCAAGGTAGGTCATTCGCAAGATCGACATGGTCTAGCTCTCTTTCCTGGAACGCGGGTCAGTTGGCCGGTGTGGCCGCCACAGCGGTTTCGCCGGGATAGGTCGGCTCGCCATCGGCGCCGCAAGCGGCCAGACCCAGAACCAAAAGAATGGAAAGGACCCGCATCATTTCAGCGCCTCTGTCCAACGTGCAATCTGACGGCGCACCTGATCGGGGGCCGTGCCGCCATAGGATTGCCGGCTTGCGACCGAATTCTGCACCCCAAGCACATCAAAGACCGAAGCCACGATATCACCGTGCACCGATTGCATATCCTCAAGGCTCAGCTCTGGCAGGTCACACCCCTTTGCCTCGGCCATAGCGACCAGAGACCCAGTGATGTGATGAGCGTCACGGAACGGCAGCCCCAGTTCGCGCACCAGCCAGTCGGCCAGATCCGTCGCGGTGGAAAACCCGCTGGCCGCCGCTAGAGCAAGCGCATCCCTATTGGCGGTCATATCGCGCACCATGCCATCCATCGCCGCAAGCGCCAGCATCAGGCTGTCGGCGGCATCAAAAAGCTGTTCCTTATCTTCCTGCATGTCCTTTGAATAGGTCAGCGGCAGACCCTTCATAACCGTGAAAAGCCCGACCATTGCGCCCATGATCCGCCCGATCTTGGCACGGATCAACTCGGCCGCATCAGGGTTCTTCTTTTGCGGCATAATCGACGATCCGGTCGAGAACCGGTCCGACAGGGCGACAAAGCGAAACTGGGCCGATGACCAGATTACCAGTTCTTCGGCAATACGCGACAGATGCATCGCGGTGATCGAGGCACAAGACAGAAACTCCAGCGCGAAATCGCGATCAGCAACCGCATCCAGCGAGTTTGCCGAAGGCCGGTCAAAGCGCAGCGCCTTGGCCGTCATGTCGCGATCAATTGGGAAAGACGTCCCAGCAAGAGCCGCCGCACCCAGCGGGCTTTCATTCATCCGCGCGCGCGCATCGGCAAACCGCGAACGGTCACGCCCGAACATTTCGACATAAGCCATCATGTGATGACCCCAGGTCACCGGCTGAGCCACCTGAAGATGGGTATACCCCGGCATGACCCAGCTCGCCCCGGCGCTGGCCTGCTGCAACAGGGCCTGCAAAAGCGACACCAATGCCGCGTCAACCGCATCAATCTGATCACGAACCCACAGCTTGAAATCGGTGGCCACCTGATCATTGCGTGACCGTGCCGTATGCAGCCGCCCCGCCGGTTCACCCACGATTTCCTTAAGCCGCGCTTCGACATTCATGTGAATATCTTCCAAGGCGGTCGAAAACTGAAATTTTCCCGTCTCGATCTCTGACAATACGGTGAGCAGGCCTTCCCCGATCGCCTCGGCATCCTTATCACTCAGTATGCCTGTGGCCGCCAACATCGCGGCATGGGCACGGGACCCTTCGATGTCCTGGGCGGCCATGCGCTTGTCGAAACCGATCGAGGCATTTATTGCCTCCATGATCGCGTCCGGCCCATCGGCGAACCGTCCACCCCACATCGTGTTCGCGGTCTTGTTGGTCATTCGTTGTCCTTTTTTCCTTCGGAGGGAATATGCGCCTTATACGCACTGCGGTTCTTACTACGCTCATCTATACGGGCCTTGCACTTGGTGCAAATGCTGCGGGGGCCGATATGGCCGCCATCGACGCGCTTCGCGAAGGCAGCATGAAAAAGCTGGTTCTTCATTCTGAACCCAAGGCCGTCGGCACTGCCAGCTTTGTTGACGCCGACAACGCCCCGCACGAGCTGTCCGAGTTCAAGGGCCGCTACATCCTGCTGAACTTCTGGGCCACGTGGTGTGCCCCCTGCCGGGCCGAAATGCCATCACTGGACGCGCTTCAGGGTGACTTTGGCGGCGATAAGTTTCAGGTCGTAACCGTTGCCACCGGGCGCAACCCGCTGCCCGCGGTCCGCAAGTTCTTTGAAGAGGTCGAGATCAAGAACCTGCCGCTCTTCCGCGATCCCAAGCAACAGCTGGCGCGCGAGATGGCCGTTCTGGGCCTGCCCATCACGGTGATCATGGACCCCCAGGGCAATGAGATCGCCCGCCTTCGCGGCGACGCCGAATGGAACTCACCCAGCGCCCGCGCCATCGTCGAAAACCTGATTGCGTCAATGGAGGAATAGAAGGGTCGCTGGTGCCGCTCCCGCTTAGACGGTCCCGCTTTAGACGGGCTGGCCAAGACAGGCTGGCTAAGACTGGCTGGCTAAGACAGGCTGGGCCTTTGCGCCAGATCCCTGACCGGCGCGTGACAGGGACAGCCTGTAACGTGGTCATTGACCATGCCAACCGCCTGCATGAAGGCATAGACAATCGTCGGGCCACAAAACTTGAACCCGGCTTTCTTAAGATCTTTCGAAATCCGTCGCGAAAGCTCGGTCTCTGCGGGAACTTCGGCCATGGTTGCCCACTGATTCTGAAGCGCCCGGCCACCCATATAGTCCCACAAGAACCGGTCAAAACCCTGTTGGCGTTCAATGACCTGCCACGCCTGAGCGTTTGAAATCGTCGCCTCGATCTTGCCGCGATGGCGCACGATACCGGCGTCCTGCAACAGACGCTCAACCTCGTCCGGCCCCCAGTCTGCAATCACATCCGGATCGAACCCCGCAAAAGCGGCGCGAAAATTGTCGCGTTTTTTCAGGATCGTGATCCATGACAATCCGGCCTGAAACCCATCCAGCACCAGCTTTTCCCAAAGCGCGCGACTGTCCCATTCGGGCACGCCCCATTCTTCATCGTGATAGCGCAAATATATCTCTTCTGTTCCAACCCAACCACAGCGATCGCTCATGAAATTCCTCCAACCTAATCTTAGTCAAAATGCCATTATTCCAATTAGAACAAAATGAGAAACTTCACCAATTATTAGCGAACGCATGATGATTGTGGAGCGTCTGCCAGGAATGTCCAAATGTCACCGCCAACGTCCAGATATAAGCTGCCAACGCTTGAGGGGCACGCAAACCCCCTTGCCTACGCCGTCAATGAGCGTGACCGTTCGACGGTGGAAATGGTGCGCGTTGCTCTTAATCACAAACAAGCAATGCTGGCGTTTCAGCCCGTCGTCCTGGCGCGCGACCCGTCAAAGGTGGCCTTCTACGAAGGGCTTATCCGCATACGCGATAGCACCGGGCGCATCATTCCGGCGCAGAGTTTTATTTCCGCGGTTGAACGCACCGATCTTGGCCGCCGCATCGACTGTCTTGCACTTGAATTGGGCATGCGCGAACTTTTGGCGAAACCGGCCATCCGGCTGTCGATCAACCTGTCCGCGCTTTCGATCGGCCATAAGGGATGGATGGACATTCTGGACGAGGGTCTTGCCCGCGATGCCACGATCGCTGACCGGCTTATTCTCGAAATTACCGAATCCTCGGCAATAACCTCGCCCAGTTCGGTGATGGACTTTATGACCGACCTGCAAGCGCGCGGCGTGGGCTTTGCCCTTGATGACTTCGGGGCGGGGTTTACTTCGTTCCGTTACCTGCGGGACTTCTTTTTTGACGTGCTCAAGATCGACGGCCAATTCGTCAAAAATATCCATCAGGATATGGATAACCAGGTTTTGCTGGCCGCGCTTACCTCGATCGGTAAGCATTTTGAGATGATCACGGTGGCCGAAGCTGTCGAAACCGCGCAAGAGGCCGCGTATCTGCAAACGCTCGGCATCGATTGCCTGCAAGGCTTTCATTTTGGTGCCCCGACAATCAACCCTGCATGGCGCGACGAAAACGCCAGGTCCAAAACCGGATAGCCTCCTCTGGTGATCAACATTTGCCTCTGGCAGACGCCTTCGCGCTCGTTTCCCTTGCACCCTCCGCTGCATGTGCATAGGACGGATTGCGATAAGTGAGGGTCGTGGCCGCATCCTGACACACGTGGTCCCTTCCCGTCTGCAATCGGAAAGAGGACTCTCCTATGACAAACATCGTAATTGCATCCGCCGCACGCACCGCCGTCGGCAGCTTTGGCGGCGCCTTTGCCAATACTCCCGCTCACGATCTGGGCTCTGCGGTTCTAAGCGCACTGACCGACCGCGCCGGAATTGATAAGGCCGAAGTTTCGGAAACGATCCTTGGTCAGGTTCTGACCGCCGGTCAGGGCCAAAACCCGGCTCGTCAGGCCCACATCAATGCAGGCTACCCCAAAGAAAGCGCCGCATGGAGCATCAATCAGGTGTGTGGTTCGGGCTTGCGCGCCGTCGCGCTTGCCGCCCAGCACATCCAGTTGGGCGACGCTGACATCATCGCCGCGGGCGGTCAGGAAAACATGACCCTTTCGCCCCATGTCGCCCACCTTCGCGCGGGCCATAAAATGGGCGACGTCACCTATATCGATTCGATGATCCGCGACGGTCTGTGGGACGCCTTTAACGGCTATCACATGGGCCAGACCGCCGAAAACGTCGCCGAGCAATGGCAGATCGGCCGCGAAACGCAGGATGAATTTGCTCTGGGTAGCCAGAACAAGGCCGAGGCCGCGCAAAAAGCCGGTAAGTTCGACGACGAGGTGATCGCCTTTACAATCAAGACCCGCAAGGGCGACATCGTCGTCGACAAAGATGAATACATCCGTCACGGCGCAACCATCGAAGCGATGCAAAAGATGCGCCCGGCCTTTGTGCGTGACGGCGGAACGGTGACCGCAGCCAATGCCTCGGGCCTAAATGACGGCGCCGCTGGTGCGCTTTTGATGACCGCCCAGAACGCTGAAAAGCGCGGTATCGAACCCATGGCGCGGATCGCTTCCTATGCAACCGCTGGCCTTGACCCATCGATCATGGGTGTCGGCCCGATCTACGCAAGCCGCAAAGCGCTGGAGAAAGCCGGTTGGAGCGTTGGCGATCTGGACCTCGTCGAAGCCAACGAAGCCTTTGCCGCTCAGGCCTGCGCGGTCAACAAGGACATGGGATGGGACCCCGCGATCGTTAACGTGAACGGCGGTGCGATTGCCATTGGCCACCCGATCGGCGCGTCAGGTGCTCGTATCCTCAATACACTGCTGTTCGAGATGCAACGCCGCGGCGCCAAAAAGGGCCTCGCCACCCTATGCATCGGCGGCGGAATGGGCGTCGCAATGTGTATCGAACGCCCGTAACTAAATAAAAATCGTTACGGCTACGCAATATCGTTGCGTAGCCGTTTTCATTTTTGTAACAAGATTACGATTTTTATAAAGGAGAAGCATCATGTCCCGTATCGCACTTGTCACCGGAGGTTCCCGTGGGATCGGCGCCGCAATTTCGAAAGCCCTCAAGGAAGCAGGCTGTACCGTCGCCGCGACCTACGCAGGAAATGACGAAAAAGCGGCTGCGTTCACCGCAGAAACCGGGATCAAAACCTACAAATGGGACGTGGCCGACTATGACGCCTGTGCCACAGGTGTCGCCCAGATCGAAGCAGATCTGGGTCCCGTCGATATCCTTGTGAACAACGCGGGCATCACCCGCGACGCGCCGTTCCACAAAATGACCCCACAACAGTGGAAAGAGGTCATGGACACTAACCTGTCCGGCGTTTTCAACATGTCGCACCCGGTCTGGCCCGGCATGCGCAGCCGCAAGTTCGGGCGCATCATCACGATCTCTTCGATCAACGGCCAGAAAGGCCAGTTTGCCCAAGCCAACTATGCCGCCGCCAAAGCCGGTGACATCGGCTTCACCAAGGCTCTGGCCCAGGAAGGCGCGCGCGCTGGTATCACTGTCAACGTTGTGGCGCCCGGCTATATCAACACTGAAATGATGTCGACCATCCCTGAGAAAGTGATGAATGACGTGATCCTGCCGCAGATCCCTGTGGGTCGCCTGGGCGAGGCGGATGAGATCGCGCGCTGCGTTGTCTTTCTGGCCTCCGATGACGCCGGTTTCATCACCGGATCGACCATGTCGGCAAACGGCGGCCAGTATCTGACCTGACCCGTCAGCAGGTTCTCAGATTGGCCGGCTCTCTCCTGGGCGCCGGCCTTTTTTCTGCGTGGTTGGCCGCGGTTCGGCGGCCCGACCGAAATAGCCACCCAAAGATCTGGCGAAGCGCATCTGCGCGTTCCTGATGTGCGGCACGCATGGCTTTGCGCATCTGCGTATCTGTTGGTGCTTCGAACATTGCGGCTCTCCTTAGGGCAAAGAATTTCTGTTCCTTCATTGATATGTGCCCTGCACTTCCTTCTTACAAACGAGACTTTCTTTGCCTTCAGATAAGTTGTACTTAACTGAAATGTCCGACGCTCTTCCCCCACTCACTGCCTTGCGCGCCTTCGAGGCCGCGGCGCGCAACCTGTCTTTTGCAAAAGCTGCGAACGAATTGAACGTCACGCCAGCGGCCCTTTCCTTTCAGATCAAGTCGATCGAGGCCCATCTGGGCCACCCGCTTTTCCGCCGCTTGAACCGCGCAGTTGAGCTGACCGAGGCCGGTCGCGCCCTGCTGCCCGGCACGACACAAGGCTTTTCTGAACTCAAAAGCGCGTGGAGTTCGGCCCGGCGCGTCAATGATCACGCAACGCTGACCGTCACCGCAGGCCCTGCATTCACCGCCAAATGGCTGGCGCCGCGCCTTTACGCCTTTGCTCAGGCTCATCCCGAAATAGAGCTGAGGTTTTCGGCCAGTTTGCGTGTTATGGATTTTGAGCGTGACGAAATCGACGTCGCCCTGCGGTTCGGCTATGGCCCCGACCCCGGCTTGTGGTCGGTCCCGGTGATCGCAGAAAGAATAACCCCGATGATGACCCCCAAACTGGCCGAGACAATCAAAAACCCCGCCGACCTGATAGACGCCCCAATCCTGCACGACGACAGCGTGGCTTTTCTTGATCCGCCTTGCGACTGGAACGCATGGTTCCAGACCGCCGGCCTTTCGACGCAGCCGCCAACAGGCCTTAGGTTTTCACAGGCCGATCACGCGATAGACGCGGCCCTTTCGGGTGCGGGCGTCATTCTTGGCCGAACGTCGCTGGCCGCAAAAGAGTTGCGCAACGGCCTTTTGGTGGCGCCATTTGACTTGTCTTTGGAGACAGAGGCGCACTTTCGGTTTCTCTGCCGCGAAGGCTCAGAAGACCGGCCTCAGATAAAGGCCTTTCGTCAGTGGCTGCTTGCAGAGGTTGAAAACTGTCAGTTTTTGCCCAAAGTCAGCCCAACAATCGTATCCGACGGGGCCGCGAAATGACCAAGACACGTGCGACATCAATTGGGTTTATCGCTGTGCTCTTATGGGCACTCTTGGCGCTTTTGACCGTCGGGTCGGCCCCTGTGCCACCCTTCCTGCTGAACGCGCTTGGCTTTTCAATCGGCGGCACGATCGGGGTGATCTGGGTTGTGGCGACCGGCCAACTGGCCACCCTCAGACAGATCCATTGGGGCGTTTACGCTTTTGGCACCGTCGGGCTTTTCGGCTATCACGCGCTGTACTTTTCCGCGCTCCGGATCGCCCCCGCCGCAGAGGCCGGTCTGATCGCATACCTCTGGCCCTTGTTGATTGTCCTCTTTTCGGGGTTCCTGCCGGGTGAGCGCCTGAAATCCGGCCATATCATCGGCGCGCTGATCGGCTTTGCCGGTGCTGCCCTGATTCTGGCCAAGGACGGGCTGAACCTGCAAACTTCGGCGCTGACAGGTTATGGTCTGGCGATGCTCTGCGCGATCACATGGTCGCTTTATTCGGTCATATCGCGCCAGTTGGGCAAAGTCCCGACCGCTGCGGTTGCGGTCTTTTGCGTCGCCACAGCCGCGCTTTCATTCGCCGCTCATTTGATGTTTGAACAAACCGTTTGGCCAACCGACAACATCGGCTGGGCCGCAGTTATCGGTCTTGGCCTTGGCCCGGTAGGCCTGGCATTTTACGTCTGGGACATAGGCGTCAAACGCGGCGACATTCAGCTTTTGGGGGTCGCATCTTATGCGGCCCCGCTTTTGTCGACACTTGCATTGATCATTGCAGGAATAGCGCCGGCGTCCTGGCCCCTACTTTTGGCGGCTGGACTGGTTGCTGGCGGTGCAGCTCTCGCCGCGCGGGCGAGCGCCGCTAAAGATCAATGACCAGAAGCTCTTTCGATTTCTTCTTTGAGGCGAAGTTTTTGCTTCTTCATCGTTGCCACGGCAAGGGGATCTGTGGCGGGATGGCGCTGAGCCTCTTCCACTCGATCCGAGAGATTTTGGTGTTTTTTCCGGAGCTCCTGAAGATGCGAACTCAAGGTCATGGACGTCCTCCTATCTCTGTGTTGGTTGCAGAGTGATAGCACCACAAATTTGTTGTTCTGTCACGCCTGATCACAACGATTATGTATAACTGGCATATGATCGCCCAGAACTTAAAAACAAGTTAATCGGCGAACAAACCTGCCCCCTGCCGCAAAACCGCGGCGATTTCAGAGGTATAGCTTTCGCGATCGCCCTGATGCTCGTCACCTTCGTGCAGGATCAGCGGCGCCAGCATTTCAAACGGTGTGCGCGCTCCCTTGCGCGCTTGCAAGATCACGCGGTGTGTCGGGCGCCCCACCCGGCCTGAAAACGGCAGAACGACCAGCCGCCCCATACGGGCGTCCAGCGCCTGAAACAGCTCGGGCAGGCGCGCGGCATCCTGAATAACCGTCAGCGTGCCCTTGGGCGCAAGGCGTCGCACCGCAACTTCAATCCAGGTTGCCAGCGGCGTGTCCTCACCCATCGCCGCTTCGCGGCCTGCGTCGGGCGAACGCGTGCCGCCGCGTTGAAAATAAGGGGGGTTGGCGATGACGTGATCAAAGCTCATCGCACGCAGATGGTCAGGCAGAGCACGCAGATCGGCGGTAGACACCTCAAGTGCGATCTGGTTCTCGGCCGCGTTCCTGCGCGCCAGATCGGCGTAAGGTGCTTGCACCTCGACCCCGAACTGCCGCAGGCCCGGCACCCGCGCACCCAGACAAAGGCTGGCGGCGCCCACGCCGCACCCCAGATCCAGCACGCTTTCGCCCGCGCGCGCGCCAACAGCCGCCGCCAGAAGCACCGGATCAATACCGGCGCGGTAACCAACTTTGGGTTGGAAAAGGCGGATCTTGCCGCCCAGAAAATCGTCGGATGTCAGGCCGCTGTCATCCATTAACGTCGATGTCATTGTCGCGCAGGATTGCCACCGCACGGAAATGATCACGATCCACAACCATCAACCGGCGCGGCAAAACGCCTATCGATCCTTCGAGGGCGCTCATATTTACGTCCAGCGGAAACACCTTTATATCCTCGCCCTCAAGCAAGGTGGTTGCAAAAGCGATGATCGTAGGATCATTGGTGCGCAAAAGCTCTTTCATAGAGAGCGAGTTAAGGGCAAGCCTGAGGCATTGTCGAGCCATGAGATGAGTTAACTGACGGGACAGTGATGAGCTTGGACAACGCCACCCAAAAACCTCTTGATCGCCTGAGCGCGGCTTTGTCGGCAGAAATGGCCGAGGTGAACACACTGATCCGTGCGCGAATGGCATCCCGGCATGCGCCACGCATCCCCGAAGTAACGGCGCATCTGGTTGAGGCAGGCGGCAAGCGCCTGCGCCCGATGCTGACTTTGGCGGCGGCCAAACTTTGCGGTTACGACGGACCCTATCATGTGCATCTGGCCGCAACGGTGGAGTTTATTCACACCGCGACCTTGCTGCACGACGACGTCGTTGACGAAAGCGCGCAGCGGCGCGGGCGACCAACGGCGAACCTGCTTTGGGATAACAAGTCCAGCGTTCTGGTGGGCGATTACCTTTTCGCGCGCTCGTTTCAGTTGATGGTTGAAACCGGGTCGGTGCGGGTTCTGGACATCCTTGCCAATGCTTCAGCCACCATTGCCGAGGGCGAAGTTCTGCAACTGACCGCAGCACAAAACCTGGCCACAGACGAAGCGGTTTACCTGCAGGTCGTGCGCGGCAAAACCGCCGCCCTTTTTGCCGCAGCCTGTGAGGTTGGCGGCGAAATCGCCGGGGCGCAGACCGATCAGATTGACGCGCTGCGAACCTATGGCGATGCTTTGGGCGTCAGTTTTCAGATTGTCGACGATTTGCTCGATTACGGCGGCACTTCAGGTGTGATCGGCAAGAACGTGGGCGACGATTTCCGCGAGCGCAAGCTGACGCTGCCGGTGATCAAGGCGGTTGCCGCTGCAAACGCGCAAGAGCGGGCGTTTTGGACGCGCGTCATCGAAAAGGGCGATCAGCGCGACGGCGATCTTGACGAGGCGCTTGAGCTTTTGAACAAGCACGCCACGATGGAAGCGACCCGCGCCGAGGCCCTGCGCTGGGCGGCAAAGGCCAAAGCCGCCCTTGGGGTTTTACCCGAGGATCCGATCCGCGACATGCTGAATGATCTGGCCGATTACGTTGTGTCGCGCCTGCACTAGGTGGACGCATTTCATCCCGAAATACGTGCCTCCGGCGGGGATATTTACCGGAGCAGTGAAGTTGAAACAGTCCACCAGTTTGGCTGGATTCCGCTGATGTTTCTGGCCGCGAGATCGGCAAGTTCCGAGCTTTTAAAAAGGCCAAAGCACGTCGCGCCGGAACCTGACATGCGCGTCACGGCCACGCCCTTTTGTTGCGCGATAAGGGCAAGGCACGCGCCAACCTGCGGGGCCAGTTGAACGGCCGCCTCCTGAAGGTCGTTGCGTTGATCTTTAAGCCAGCTCAGAAATGCGCCGCTTGGTGGAAACTTTATGGGTAGGTTTGACTTGTTGCCAAGCGCGCCGAAAACGGCAGGCGTGGGCAGGGCCGCGCCGGGGTTGCAAAGCACGACCCAGAGTGGCGGAAGGGGCGGCAGGGGTTCCAGCCGTTCGCCGATGCCCTGCATGCGCGCAGACGACATTGCAAGGCACACAGGGACGTCCGCGCCCAGCGTCAAAGGATCTGCATCAAGTTCGATCTGCCAAAGTTCGCAAAGCGCCCGGATCGTGGCGGCTGCATCCGACGACCCGCCGCCGATGCCCGCCTGCGATGGCAGGTGCTTTTCCAGGTGGATCGCCGCACCGCGCCCCGGCGACAAAAGCCGAGCGGCCTTGAGAACCAGGTTCTCAGGGCCTGTCGGCACACCTGCGGCCCGCGGTCCAGAGACGGTCAAGCTTAGGTCCGGCGCGTCAGTAACTTCGATCCGGTCACCGACATCGGCAAAGACCACCAGACTATCCAGCAGATGGTAACCATCCGACCGTTGGCCGGTTACGTGAAGCGCAAGGTTGAGTTTTGCGGGCGCAAAGGCCTTAACCGTCATTGGCCACCGAGATCGGATCGGCGCCCTCTTCTTTCAAAACGGCGTTCAGCCCCACTTCGAGTTTGCGGCGGATGCGTTTGGCCTCTTCTGGTTCCGGTTCAAACGACAGCGCGCGGCGCCACTGAAAGTTCGCCTCGCGCTGGCGGCCCACGGCCCAATAGACATCGCCGACATGATCGTTGACCACCGGGTCCAGCGGCATCAGTTCAACCGCGCGTTCCATCGGGTCAACGGCGTCATTATAGCGCCCCATCCGAAACAGAGCCCAGCCAAGACTGTCGATAATATAACCGCTGTCGGGCGATGCCTTGACCGCCTTTTCAATCATCGCCAGCGCCTCGTCCAGCTTGAGGTTCATCTCAAGCAGCGAGTAGCCAAGGTAGTTTAAAACGCGCGGCTCGTCGGGGCGCAATTCAAGCGCAAAGCGCAGGTCTGCTTCGGCCTTGTCCCATTGATCGGTGCGTTCATAGCTGATGCCGCGCACGTAAAACGCGCGCCAGGATGCATCCTGTGGCTTGTCATAAAGCGAAATCGCCTTTTCATAGGCGACCACAGCGCCGGCATAATCCGACTGCTGGCGCAAAAGATCACCCAGCGACATCTGGATGATCGGAAGGTCGGGGTGGCTTTCGGAGAGCTGCGTCAAAACCTCGACCGCGCGTTCGACTTTGCCGTCGCGGCGCAGCGCTTCGGCGCGGCCCAGCTCGGCCGAGTAGAACTCTGGGTGGTCGCGCGGAACCCGGTCATAGGCCTGTGTTGCAAGCGAAAACTGGTTAAGGCGCTCAAGAAGCCCGGCAGACAGGAGAATGGCATCGACGTGACCCGGGCTCAGCTCTTGGGCGGCACGCGAAAACAAAAGCGTATAGGCCGGTGCGGCATCCGCAGACAGCGCGCTTGCCACCATGTAAAACACTTCGGCCATACCGTCGCGCGCCGAGGCAACTGCCGTAAACGGCAGCGTTTCGCCAGCCGTCAATCTGGCACGCAGACCGGCCATCACCGGATCAAGCTCGGGCCCAAAGGCGCGGTCGATCAGGGCGATACCTTCGGGGTCACGCTCAAGCTGGCTGAGGACCTGAAGCCGCGCTTCGATACCGCGCCGGTCTAGCCGCAATTCATCACCACCCTCGCCCGCAAAAAGCTTTTCGGAGCCTTCAAAATCACCGGCCGAGGCCAGTGCCAGTGCCTTGTGATGCCGTCCGAAACTGTCCAGACCCTGGGTGGCGGAAATGGCGTCAAAGGCTTCGATTGCCGCCGTCATGTTGCCTTGATCAATCTCGGCCCAGGCACGGGCCAGACCGTCAACCAGCGGCATAACTTTCATACCCGCGTCAAGGTCGGCCAAAAGATCCGACGTGCGCCCCTGACCAAAGGCATTGACCGTCATCACCAGATTGGCGACCTGACTGTCGGCCTGAAGCGTCTGAAGCCGCCGCGCAATCAGCAGGGCATGTTCGAAATCACCCAGATCCACATATGAGGATAGGGCGTTTTCAAGCAAAAACTGATTGGATGCGTCCCGCGCCAATGCGCGCGTAAAGTAATCGGCCGCGGCCTTGAAATCGCTTTGAATGCCCGCCTGACGTGCGGCAAGGTAGGACCCTGACAGGCCTTCGGCACTAACAGGCGCGGACATCGTGAGGCCGATAAGCAAGGCGACGAGCGAGGTTTTCAGGGGCTGAAGCGGCACGAGAGACATCCCATCATTGTTTGGACAGACGCCGAGACGGTAGCGCGCGTCTGGCGGGCTGTCCATGTGCCGTTACGCCCCTTAGGGTCTTTGTCACGCGATTGCTACATGTTGGGATAGTTCGGCCCGTCTCCGCCCTGAGGCGTGACCCATGTGATATTCTGGCTGGGGTCCTTGATATCGCAGGTCTTGCAGTGCACGCAGTTCTGAAAGTTAATCTGAAAGCGCGGCTCTTTGCCGGCCTCTTCGATCACTTCGTAAACCCCCGCGGGGCAGTACCGCTGCGCCGGTTCGGCAAACTGCGGCAGGTTCACCGCAATTGGAATAGTCGGATCGGTGAGGCGCAAATGCGCAGGCTGATTTTCGGCGTGGTTCGTCATTGAAAAACTGACGTTGGTCAGCCGGTCAAAGGAAAGCGTGCCATCCGGTTTGGGGTAATCGATCGGCTTGTGCTTTGCAGCAGGTTCCGTCGCCAATGCATCGGATTTGCCGTGGCGCAAGGTGCCCAGAAAGCTGAAACCAAACAGAGAGTTTGTCCACATATCGAACCCGCCAAGCCCAAGCGAAACCATCATACCGAACCGTGACCACAAGGGTTTGACATTGCGCACGCGTTTTAGGTCGCGGCCCACCGGCCCCGATTTCAGCGCCTTGTCGTAATCGGCGAGTGTATCGCCCGAACGCCCGTCTTTCATCGCGGCAACCGCCGCCTCGGCCGCGGCCTTGCCCGACAGCATCGCGTTATGGTTGCCCTTGATGCGCGGCACGTTGACCAACCCCGCCGAACAGCCCAGCAAAGCGCCCCCCGGAAAGGCCGTCTGCGGGATCGACTGATAGCCGCCTTCGCTGATCGCGCGCGCGCCATATGCCACGCGCTTGCCGCCCTTCAAAAGCTCGGCAACAACGGGGTGATGCTTGAAACGCTGAAACTCCATATAGGGCGAAAGATAGGGGTTGGCATAGTTAAGATGCACAACGAAACCTACGTATACCTGATTGTTATCAAGGTGATAGATGAACGACCCACCGCCCGCATTTGAGTTCAGCGGCCAGCCCATCGTGTGCGTCACGCTGCCCGGCTTGTGTTTGGCGGGGTCAATCTCCCAAATCTCTTTCATGCCCAGACCGTATTTCTGAACATCCGAATTTGCCGCCAGATCGTATTTCGCAATCACCTGCTTGGACAGCGACCCGCGCACACCTTCGGACAGGAAAACATAGCGCCCGTGCAACTCCATCCCCGGCTCATAGGCGTCCGACGGGGTGCCGTCAGGGTTCAGACCAAACTCGCCTGCAACAACACCCTTAACCTCACCCTTGTCGCCGTAAACCAGATCTGAACAGGCCATGCCCGGAAAGATCTCAACGCCCAGCGCTTCGGCCTGTTCAGCCATCCAGCGGCAAACATTGCCCATCGACACGATATAGTTGCCGTGATTGCTCATCAGGGGGGGCATCGGAAAGTTCGGGATGCGCACCTGACCAGCCTCGCCAAGATAGAGAAACTTATCTTCGGTCACCGGCACTGTGATCGGCGCGCCCATGTTGCGCCAGTCGGGCAGCAACGCATCCAGACCGCAAGGATCCAGAACCGCGCCCGACAGGATATGCGCGCCCACTTCGGACCCTTTTTCAAGAACAACAACCTGAAGATCCGCGTCCAGCTGTTTCAGACGGATCGCCGCGGACAGACCCGCAGGCCCTGCCCCAACGATCACCACGTCATACTCCATCGCTTCGCGTTCAATCTCGGCCATACTGAAAATCCCTTTGGTTGTTGCTCAAACCGTTAAACGACAGCGGGTCGTCCGGTCAATTGCGACACGACGTTAAGACGCCTTTGCGCGACTTTATAGGGATTTGGCGGGCGGTTCATCCCCCATCAGATACCGCGGCCCCTTGCCGCCAGTGCTGGCAGCGTCACCGTGATTAAAGAGCGCGCAACTTGGCAAAGACAAGCATCCACAGCCGATACAGCCATCCAAGTTGTCACGCAGCCGCACCAATGTTTTGATCCGGTGGTCCAGGGCGCGGCGGAAACCTGTACCGATCAAAGCCCAGTCTTCCTTGGTCGGGGTGCGTTCCGTGGGCAGTTGAGCCAGCGTCTTCTTTATCTCGCCCAGCGTAAAACCAAATTGCTGGGCGATCATCACAAATGACAGCCGCCGGATGTCTGATCGCAAAAACCGCCGCTGACCGCCTGCGTTTCGCCCCGGAAATACCAGACCCTCGGCCTCGTAGAACCGAATGGCCGAAACGCTGAGCCCCGTGCGCTGGGACAATTGACCGATAGAAATCATGAAATTTTACCTTGACCTCAAGTTAGGTTTAGAAATTACAAACCCAGGATGTTCACGTCAACAAGGCACGAAAAGGGGTACCGAAAATGACCGCACAACTTGAACATCTGAACTACACCGTCGCCAACGCCGACAAGACCGCGCAATGGATGACAGAGGTTTTTGACTGGAAAATCCGCTGGAAAGGCGCGGCCAAAGGCGATGGGTATTCAATTCATGTCGGCACCGATGACCGCTATGTCGCGCTTTATACAGCCGCCAAGGTCAATGCTGGCAAGGAAGACAGCTATACAACCGCGGGCGGGCTTAACCATGTGGCCGTTACGGTCGAGGATCTGAAAGCAATCGAGGACCGCGCCCGCGCCCAGGGTTTTCGCGTTGGCGAGCATTATGACTATGAACCGGGGCTCAGGTTTTACTTCTACGACGACGATGGCATCGAATACGAAGTCGTCCAATACGACTAACCCTTACGCACCCCCGCAAAGAAAGGCGCCCGCAATCGGCGCCTTTCAGCGCTTCCGGCTTGCAATTCGGGCCCCTCTCGGGTCTGGTAACTGTTCAATAGTGACGTAGTTAAACCGAAGACCGAAAAGCTAGAACGCCATGGAAAAGATACCGATGACCCGCGCGGGGAACACCGCGCTTGACGCCGAATTAAAGCAACTGAAATCGGTGGAACGCCCCGCCATCATTCGCGCCATTTCCGAGGCCCGCGAACATGGTGACCTGTCCGAAAATGCCGAGTATCATTCCGCCAAGGAAAAACAGAGCTTTATCGAAGGCCGCGTTAAAGAGCTGGAAGGCATCCTTTCGCTGGCCGAGGTTATTGACCCGACCAAACTGTCCGGCACGATCAAATTCGGCGCCACCGTGCGTCTGGTTGACGAAGACACCGACGAAGAAAAGACCTATCAGATTGTTGGCGAGCATGAAGCTGACATCGAAAATGGCAAACTGAACATCAAATCCCCCCTGGCCCGTGCCCTGATTGGCAAGGACGAAGGGGACAGTGTCGAAGTTCGCACTCCCGGCGGCGAACGCAGCTATGAAATTTTGAGTATCGCCTTTACTTGAGGGGCCCATGGCCGACCGAAAGAACGACCTGCCGATAGACCTTGGCATCTATTCCAAGCGCAGCGCCAGCCGGCCATTTTCGCCGGCTGAACTCGTGGCTGTGGCTCTCAGCTTTTTGTGGTTCCTCATTGTGGGGCTGTTTTACTATTTTGCCTCAGGTGATGGCACAGGGCTTGGCTTTGATCCGTTGAACTTTATCATGGTGCTCTTGGCGATCTTCATGCCGGTTGCGCTGATCTGGGTCGGCACAGCCGCCGCCCGCAGCGCCCGCATCATGCGCGAGGAATCCGCGCGCCTTCAGTCGGCAATCGACGCCATGCGCCACACTTATGTAACCCAGGCCCAAAGCGGCAACATGTTCATTCAGCCTGCGATGGAACGCAAACTGGATCAGATCGTCGCGGCACAGAAAAACACCGCCCACTCCATCGCAACATTTGCCAGCCGCCGCGACCATGGCGAGGTTGAAAACAAACCCGCCATCGACCCCGTGGCGCCGACACCCGAAGATCAGACATCGCTTGAACTGGGAACCCGCGCCGAAGATATCTCGCCGCCGGTATCGGTTGCCGATTTCATCCGCGCGCTGCATTTTCCGGAAACCGCCGAAGATGACGAAGGTTTTCGCGCCCTGCGCCGCGCCCTGCGCGACCGCAAGACCGCCCGCCTGGTACAGGCCAGCCAGGACGTGCTGACTTTGCTGGCCTCCGACGGCATCTACATGGATGACCTCAGCCCCGACCGCGCCCGACCCGAGGTTTGGCGCAAGTTTGCCAAAGGCGAACGTGGACGCGCCGTTGCCGCCCTGGGCGGTATTCGCGACCGGTCGAGCCTTGCACTGGCCGCGGGCCGTATGCGTCAGGACCCGATTTTTCGCGATGCCGTGCACCATTTCCTGCGCCAGTTCGACAAGACATTTGTCGAGTTTGAACAAACGGCCACCGACGCCGATGTCTCGAAACTGGGCGACACGCGCACCGCGCGCGCCTTTATGCTTTTGGGGCGGGTGACAGGGACATTTGACTGATGCCTGTGACTGATGCCTGTGACGGACGCCTGTCACTGACACGTGCGGCGTCAGACGCTCAAAGTCCGAAATTTCCAAACGGGTAATAGGTGACCGGATCGCCCGGTTCGATGTCGCGCGCCTCATCGCCGATCTCAACCAACCCATCCGCCCAGGTCAGCCCCGAAATGCGACCCGACCCTTCGGATTGAAAGACCTCTGCGTGACCATCCCCGTCGATCCGGGCGCGCAGATACTCGCGCCGCCCCGGTTTCTTGCGCTTGGAAAACGCCGCCGGAACGGTAAAGCCCCGCGGCACGCTCCACCCTGCGCCAGAAAGAACCCCCAACGCCGGGCGCGCAAAAATCAGCGCGCAGACAAAAGCCGCCACCGGATTGCCCGGAAGCCCGAAAACCGGGACCCCGCGCCAGAGCCCCAGCGCCAAAGGACGCCCCGGCTTTATCGCAATGCGCCAGGTCTGAACCGCCCCCTCTTCGGCCAAAAGCGCCGACATATGATCTTCGTCACCCGCTGACGCACCGCCCGTTGTCAGGATGACATCGACCTCTTGCGACGCACGATCAAGCCGCTTGCGCAGCGCCGCACGCTGGTCACTCACATGGCCAAGATCAACGGCGGTATAGCCCCAGCGTTGAGCCATGGACAAAAGCATCGGGCGGTTTGCGTCATAAGTCTGGGCGTCCGCCGCGGGCGTGCCCGCTGGCACAACCTCGTCTCCGGTGGACAGGACCCCAACGCGCAGCGGCGTGTATACTTCCAGCTCGGCAATCCCCAAGGCCGCCGCCAGCGCCAGATCCTGAGCCCGCAAAACCCGCGCGCACTTTAGCGCAGGCGTACCGGCCAGAACGTCTTCGCCGGCCTTGCGCGTGTTCGCACCGGCACGCACCCCGCCTTCAAAGGCAACACTTTGATCGTTGTGATCGGTGTCTTCCTCAAGCACCACGGTATCAACACCCTGGGGCAAAAGCGCGCCGGTCAGAACCCTGATCGCGTGGCCCGGGAGGACGACACCGGCAAAAGGCGCACCCGCCGCCGCCCGCCCTTGTGCCAACGGCAGGACCTGAGGGCCATCCGTGATCGAGGCATGGCTGAAGCCATAACCATCGACCGCAGAATTTGCCGCCGGCGGGTTCGACCTTTGCGCGGCGTGGTCGCGCGCAAGAACCCGACCAGCCGCCCGCGCGACCGGTAAAAATTCCGTCCCCACAACCGGCGAAAGCCCCGACCGCAGGCGTTCCAGCGCCACATCAACCGGGGTCCAGTCGACACCCGGTGGCAGCGCAAAACAGTCGTTCTTAAGGCGCGGCGGGCGCAGCATGCGCGCCGCTTCGGTCAGGGTCGGCACATGCCCCACGCCCAGTATCCAACCTTCTTCGGGTGCCTCGACCGCCATGATATCAGCCAATGCCTGAGGCTCAATCCGGGCCAGGGCCCGCGCCAGAACCTCGACCTGATGCGCGTCCTTTATGCCGCCTTGCGCCAACCTTTCGGCCACAACATCGGACAAAAGCGATGGCCATACTTCGGCCAGAACGACCGGCGCCTGTGCCTTTTCAAATGGCCAGACCGAAACCTTTGATCCAAACTGCCGACGCAATCGCGCCAGCACCGGCAACCCCATCAGAACCTGTGATCCGACCGCCCCCTGACCTGCCAGTTGCCAGACTGTAAAGGTGCCCGGCGCTTCAACCTCGACGGCCCGCTTTTCGGGCAACCCCGCAAAGCTGCGATCCTTGCCTTTGCGCGCAAGCCCGTCGATATCGCGCTTTAGCGCGTTGCCCCAGAACGGCCCCAAACCGCGAAAGATCGCATTGATGTCGGCGGCCACGTCAAACCGGTTATTGCCATCCGCGCCGTCCTCGATCCGGTCTTCCAACCAGTCCCACAAGGTCAAGGGATCGGCGCTGCCGGTGACGGCCTTGGCAAAACCCTTGGGGTAACCGAACGGAAAATCGAACCCCAGAAACAGGCGCCGCCCGGCGGCCGTTTCGGTTTCGATCAGATCGGTCAGCCAGCGTGCACAAACCTGCCGGTTGCGGTGATAAACCGGCGCGCTGGCGCGGCCCTGACGCACAAGCGCCGACCAGATCGCATCGGCCCGCGGTGCCGCCCCGGTGTCCTTGCCACCCGACCAATCGACAATGGCAAAGGTGTCAAAGCTCACAAGCCCACCTTTTCAAGGATGAAGTCAGCGATTGATTTGGTGTCATCCAGATCAAAAACCGGCAGGTCGGTTTCAACGTCGGTATCCGCGGCAATGGCCAACACGGTCGGGTCATCGGGCGAAATCAGCGGGTTGCCCGGCGCCGCGCGATGCGCCTCGATCTTGGGATGACGATCACGCTTGAAGCCCTCGATCAACACCAGATCAACGGGCGAAACCCGCACCAAAAGCTCCTCAAGAACGGGCTCGGGCGCGCCGCGCAATTCAGCCATGATCGCCCATCGATTGGCCGAAGCCAGAACGACCTCGCGCGCGCCCGCATCCCGATGGCGATAGCTGTCACGCCCCGGATGATCGACATCGAAACTGTGATGGGCATGTTTGACGGTCGACACCGAAAACCCGCGCCCTGTGATTTCTGTGATCAGACGCTCCATCAGGCCGGTCTTGCCCGCGTTCTTCCAACCGATCACCCCAAATATCTTCATAGCATTGCCTCTGCTTGCGCCAGATCCTCGGGCGTATTGACGTTGAAAAAAGGATCCGCCCCGGTCGAGGCTTCAAAAATCGCATTCACCGCGCCATGCGCGTCGGTCCACAAAACCACCTTGCGCAGACCACCGTTCAGTGCCGCGCGCAGATCATCGCGCAACGCCACAGGCCACAAACCAAACGTCGGATGCCGCGACAGCCCGCGTTTTGGATCGGGCGTTGCCGCCAGGGCAATCGGTGCGTTGGCCTGTTCGGCCGCCATCATCAGGCGCGGCACCAGATCGCAGGGAAAGAACGGCGTGTCGGCGGCGGCGGTCACGATATGGCTACCACCCTGCTCTGCCGCCCAGTCCAGCCCGGCCAAAACCCCGGCCAGTGGCCCCGCCAGACCTTCGACGCTGTCACCGATCACCGGCAGGCCCAGCCTATGGAAACGCGCAGGATCACCATTGGCGTTCAGGGCCAGTTGCGCGACCTGCGGGTCCAGCCGCGCGATCACCCGGTCCAGAATGCTTTGCCCGCCCAGCGCCAAAAGCCCCTTGTCACCGCCACCCATGCGGGTCGCCGCGCCCCCGGCCAGAATGACCCCCAATGGCGCCTTCACGCCCGGCCCTTTCGGGTGTGGCGGGCGTTTTCGTCACGAACCGACGAAGGGTCGGCGTCACGGATAAGACGGTCTTCACCGGCAAGACAGATGAACCGCCGCCCCCGCATCCGCCCGATCAGGGTCAGCCCAACCTCGCGCGCGATCTCGACGCCCCATGCGGTGAACCCCGAACGCGAGGCCAGAACCGGAATGCCCATCATCGCCGTCTTTATCACCATCTCGGATGTTAGCCGACCGGTGGTGTAAAGGATCTTGTCGCCCGCATCGGCACCTTCGGACATCATCCAACCGGCGATTTTATCGACTGCATTATGGCGCCCGACATCTTCCATATAGACCAGCGGCCGATCTTCGTGGCACAGGATCGTGCCGTGGATTGCCCCTGCTTCCAGATAGAGGCTGGGCGTGCGGTTGATCTGATCGGCCAGCGAATAAAGCCAGGACGTGCGCACCTCAGTTTGCGGCAGTTCCAGACCCTCAAGCCCTTCCATCATATCGCCAAAAACCGTGCCCACAGCGCAGCCGCTGGTGCGTGTCTTTTTCTTCAGCTTCTCTTCGTGATCGGTCTGGTGCTCGGTCCGAACAACAACCGTTTCAAGCTCTTCGTCAAAATCGACACCTGTCACGATGTCGTCGACCGACAGCATCCCCTGATTTCGCAGGAACCCCAGCGCCAGATACTGCGGATAATCCCCAATGGTCATCGCTGTGACAATTTCCTGAGAGTTCAGGAAAATCGTAAGCGGGCGCTCTTCGACCACGGAAATCTCCGAGGCTTCGCCATTCTGGTCCAATCCGGTCACGCGCCGGGTCAGCCCCGGACGTTCCAGATCGGGAGCGATCAGAAAATGATGACCCTTATCAAGGGTTGCCATTTGCATCTGCCTTTCAGGTTGCCTAACCGTTACGCGAACAGTCTAAAGGCCTTCCATGTCCTTCTCCACCACGAAATCCGTCTTTTGGAAAGGCGTGCGCGAAGGCGCGCCCTTTATCGTCGTCGCCATTCCGTTTTCGATGCTCTTTGGTGTCGTCGCAACCGAGGCCGGCCTGAACGTCGCCGAAGTTATGGGCTTTTCTGTCCTTGTGATCGCCGGCGCGGCCCAGTTTGCCGCCCTGCACCTGATGCAGGAAAATGCGCCCACGATCGTGGTTCTGGCCACAGCGCTGGCCGTGAACCTCAGAATGGCGATGTATTCGGCCTCGCTGACACCGCATCTGGGCGGCGCCGGCTTTTGGCAACGCGCGCTTGTGGCCTATTTTAACGTCGATCAAAGCTATGCGATGGCGATGATCGAATATGAAAAGAACCCGCAAAGATCTGTTACCGATAAGGTCGCCTATTTTCTGGGCGTGGTCACCCCGGTCGCAATCGCCTGGTACAGCTTCAGCCTTGTCGGCGCTTTGGTCGGCTCCAGCATTCCGGGTGACATCGGACTGGATTTCGCCCTGCCGATCACCTTTCTGGCGCTGATCGGCCCGATGCTGAAAACCCTGCCGCATGTCTTTGCCGCAGCGACCTCGATCATCGTCGCGCTGGTGCTTTCGGGGCTGCCTTATGGCACGGGTCTACTGATGGCCGGGCTTGCCGCAATGATTGTCGGAGCCGAGGCGGAAAGGCGTCTGTCATGAATCTTAGCACTGCAAATATCTGGCTGATCATCGCGCTTCTGGGCCTTGGAACCTTCCTGATCCGGTTTTCGTTCCTTGGCCTGATCGGCAATCGCAAGATGCCCGCATGGGTCTTGCGCCACTTGCGCTATACGCCCGTGGCCCTGATCCCCGGGCTTGTCGCGCCTCTGGTCCTGTGGCCCGCCGCGACCCAAGGCAACCCCGACCCTTCCAGACTGGCGGCGGCTGCCGTAACAATTCTGGTTGGTTGGTACACCAAGAACATCATCGCCGCTGTCCTGGCCGGTGCGGCGACGCTGGCACTGGCATTCTGGATCACCTAAACCCGCCGCGCTGAAAAAGAAAAAGCCCCCGAAACTCGGAGGCTTTTTGATTTCAAACGGCGCTTAACCGTTAGATCGGCTGAAGCAGCAGATACTTGTTATCGTCGCTGTCATCGTCAACGAAATGCTGTTCGGTCACACCCGGCAACTTGGCAAAATTCTTGCGCGTCGCATTCGGGAACCAGCTTTGTGGAAACCCCTCAAAGCCCGGCAGTCCGGCAAGGATCGATGTCAGTGACCGCGAACATTGCGCCTTTGGCACCGCACCATAAGCCTGCACCGCACGCAGAGCTCTCTCGGCCACCTCAGGAGACACCTTGATCGTCTGCACATAAGTGTCGAAACTCTTGCGCGTATGGTAGTTGATGTAGGTGCTGTAAACGTTCCGGTTGACGCCAAAGATCACATCATTGCGTTCCGGGATCGAGGCGTGTTTGAACGTGCCTGCGGGATCAAAGATCACCCGCTGGCTGCCACTGACCATCAGACCAGAATGCGCACCCGACCCTGTCTTGTTGTTCACAACCGTAATCAGGCTCAGCGTGGGCGGGCCTTCATGACGATATTTTGCCGCCTGAACCTGGGCCTCGGGTGCCCAAACAGGCTCAGCCGCACATGCGGCGAGACCCAGCAACATGACCAGGCCCAAAAAAGTACGCTTTAGCATCACGTCGTTCAGCCGTTGATGAGATAGAGCAAAACCAGCGAGACGAGGATCACGATGACCGTCTTGGTCACAAATCCAACGAAACCTGCAAATGTCTGTTCTTGAGTCGAGATATCCATCTCACCATGCTTATGGGCGGCCATTTTGTAGTCCTTTCAAACCAAAGTTACCCCCGGTTACGCGATTCAAGCGGCGCTGTCACGGGGGACAAATGGCACAAATCGGCGCAGGTCGGGACTGTTGCCTATTTATTCTCAAGATCCTGCGCCAGACGAAAGCCGATCCTGTTGGGTTCGGCGCCGGGCGCAGCTTTGGGCAAGGCCCTCAGAAGCACATTCAACTGGGTTACATGCTGGATCAGCTGGGTTTTTGTTCCGGTCTGATCTGAGCCATAGAATGTCACCATGTCAGGATCGAAAAACCCCATGCCTTCAATCCTCAGGACGCCCGCATCGCCACCGGTAAAACCCATGGCAACCTCTTGTTCGCCATCCAGCTGCTCTTCGAAGTTCTTGATGTAAAGGATCATCCGCTCGTAAGCCCATTCCGCCGGGCTTTTGGAGGTGACTGATTTTTCGGCCACAACCTTTGGCAAGGGTTTGCCCTCGGCCGGGGTTGCGGGATCATTGTGAACGGCGTGGCACTTGGGCAGAACCGCGTTTTCAACCACCTCGGCGGTTGTCATGATCTCGCGCCCCATCATTTCATGTTCCCTACGCTCGCGTTCCATGCCTCAGCCTTTCGCTTGATAGACCCAAGCGCCATCGTCGCGCCGGGTCCGTGTGACATCTCCTCTGAGGTATAAGTGGTTCAGATGCGCGATCGCTTCAACCAGGGCCAGTCCATAAGTGCCCGCATCGATCTGGCGCTTGAAAAGCGGCGCAAAGCACTCATGCGCCGTGCGCGGCTGTTCCAGCCATGCCAAAAGCCGCACCAGAGCCCCGCTATGGTTATCGATCATCTGCTTCATCCGAAGCGGCAAACCGGTAAAGGCCAGCTTGTGACCCGGTAAAACAAGGTGATCCTCGCGCGCATGTTCGGCCAGCCGTTCACAGGCTTCGATCCAGTCGCCCAAAGGATCTTCGTTTGGCTGCTGCGGATACACCCCGACATTCGGCGAGATCGAGGCGATGATCTGATCGCCTGCAATCACCAGATTGTCATCGCGGCTCCAGAATGTTGCATGCTCGGGCGCATGGCCATTTCCCATGCGCACGTCCCAGTCGCGCCCGCCCATCGAAATCACATCGCCCTCGCCAATCCGGGTGAACCCCACCGGGATCGGCGCCACGATATCGCCAAAATTGAAAGGCCGCTCGGTCGCATATTTCTCTAACAGATCCGCAGGCATGCCCGCAGACCGTCGAAACTCGATCGCCTCCTGGGTCGGCGAGGTTTCGACATCCAATGTCAGCATCCGCGCCATCAGCCAGGCCACCCGTGGCGCGGTCAGCGTCGCACCATGTTCGCGCATGAACCAACCAATCAGACCCACATGGTCGGGATGGTGATGGGTCATGACAACGCGCGCCACCGGCTTGGCCCCAAGCGGGCCGGCCATAAGGCCCTGCCAAACTTCGCGCGTCGCTTTTGTGTTTAGTCCGGTGTCGATAATGGTCCAACTGTCACCATCGTCCAGCGCATAGACGTTGACATGATCCAGCGCCATTTTCAGCGGTATTCTGATCCACAGAACGCCCGGCGCCACCTCGATGGCCTCGCCCGTTGCGGGTGGTTCGGACCAGGGCGTGCGAATGCCCCCAAGCGGCAGGTTCATCCGTTCACCAGATCATCAAGAGCAATATCATAAAGCCCTTTTGAACCCGCGCGCGCATGCACCAAAAGCGCGGCATATTCAGGCATCAGCCGTTCGATATAGAACGCCGCCAGCGCCTTTTGCGCCGCGCCACCGGCCTGCGCGGCCCTCAGGTGATAATGCCCGCCAAGGACCCGCGCAAAGGCGCGAAGATAAGGCACAGCACCCGCAAAACGGTCCTGAACATCGGTCTGCGCCACCAGCCATTCGGTGGTCTCGCGCAGTGTTTCGGCCGCGTCCCAAACCTTCCCGGCCAGGTCCGGCAACATCTCGCGCGCGCCCTCGGCCGTGGTTTCGATCTCTTCCAACAGCCCATAGGCGGCCTCTCCGCCATCTTTCAGCTTGCGACCGACAAGGTCCATCGCCTGAATGCCGTTTGTACCTTCGTAGATCGCCGTGACCCGGACATCGCGCGAATATTGCGCGGCGCCAGTTTCTTCGATAAAGCCCATCCCGCCATGCACCTGCACCCCGATCGAGGCGACATCCACACCGGTATCTGTGCCGAACGCCTTGCAGATCGGGGTCAGAAAAGCCGCCCGCGCCTGCCAGTCCGCATCACCCGTAGCGCGCGCCATATCGGTCGATACGGCATTGGCCAGAGCAATCGCCCGCGCGGCAAAGATATCGGCCTTCATCGTAGCCAGCATCCGGCGCACATCGGCATGTTCGGCGATCACACCGCTGCCGCCAGCCGCGCCTTGCTTGCGCTCCATCGCATAAGCCACCGCGTGTTGATAGGCGCCTTCGGCCACGCCGATGCCCTGAACCCCCACACCCAGACGCGCATTGTTCATCATGGTGAACATCGCCTTCATGCCCTGATGCGGCTCGCCGATCATCCAGCCCTTGGCGCCATCAAACTGCATGACCGCCGTGGGCGAGCCATGCAGACCCATCTTATGCTCAAGGCTGACAACCTTCAGTGAATTGGCAATGCCCGGCTGACCCTTGGCGTCCGGGATCCGCTTGGGCACCATGAACAGGCTGATGCCCTTGGTGCCGGGCGCCCCATCGGGCAGCCGCGCCAGCACCAGATGGCACACGTTTTCAGTGAAATCATTGTCGCCCCAGCTGATGAAAATCTTCTGGCCCGTGACCGCATAACTGCCATCGCTGTTAGGCTCGGCCTTGCTGCGCAGCGCGCCCACATCCGAACCCGCCTGCGGTTCTGTCAGGTTCATCGTGCCCGACCATTCGCCCGAAATCAGCTTGGGCAGATAGATCGCCTTGATCTCGTCGCTTGCATGATGTTCCAGCGCTTCGATCTGGCCTTGGGTCATCAACGGGTTCAGTTGCAAAGACAAACAGGCCGAGGCCATCATTTCATTCACCGCCGTCGTCACCGTCTGCGGCAACCCCATGCCGCCATGCTCGGCCGATGCCGACATTCCAACCCAGCCGCCTTCGGCAATCGCGCGATAACCCTCTGCAAACCCTTTGGAACACCGCACCACACCGTTTTCCAGAACGGCCGGATCCATATCGCCATTGCGCTGCAAAGGTGCCAAGGCGCCTTCGGACAACTTGCCCGCTTCCTGCAGGATTGCTTCGACCACATCGCTTGTCGCATCGGCAAAAAGCTCGGTCCGGGTGACCTGCCCGAAACCCACGACGTGATCGAACAAGAACTGGAACTCATTTACAGGGGCGCGGTAGGTCATTCACAGGTGTCCTTGGGAAATATCTTGGAAAATCGAAGTTGCAGGCCTATCAGACAACCCTAGACGATGGTCCATGACCATCAATAAGGACGCAGCGTCATTCACCATGAACCTGACCACTGAAACATTGTCGCCCGACGCAAAGGGCCTGCGCCGCGCCGAACGGATCCTGTCTTCCGGCGGGCTTGTCGCCTTTCCAACTGAAACCGTCTACGGTCTGGGCGGGGACGCGCGGCAGGGCAAGGCCGTCGCCGCAATTTTCGAAGCCAAAGGCAGGCCCAGCTTTAACCCGTTGATCATCCATGTGGCCAACCTCAGCGCGGCGCGCGCCTATGCGCATTTCAACGATGCCGCGCTGCGCCTTGCCGTCACCTTCTGGCCCGGGCCGCTGACGCTGGTTCTGCCGATGCGCAAGGATGCCGGCCTGTCGCCGCTAGTCAGCGCGGGCAACCCCACGGTCGCGATCCGCGTACCGGCGCACCCCATGGCTCAGGCGCTTTTAACCAGTTTCGCAGGGCCCATCGCGGCCCCATCGGCCAACCCCTCGGGCCGCATCAGCCCGACACGCGCGCAACATGTGCTGAACAATTTGTCGGGCCGGATCGATGCGGTTCTGGACGGCGGTCCAACCGCGGTCGGACTGGAATCGACGATTATCGGCCTTTCGGGCACGCCGACACTGCTGCGCCCCGGTGGCCTGCCTGAAGAAGAGATCGCGCGGTGTCTGGGTCAGGATCTGGCGGGGCCGAACCCGGATCAGATAACCGCACCCGGCCAACTGGCCTCGCATTACGCGCCGCAAGCGGCCCTGCGCCTGAACGCGGCAAACGCCGAACCCGGCGAGCGTCTTTTGGGGTTTGGCAATTCGCCCGGCGCCACGCTGAACCTGTCGCCCTCGGGCGATCTGCGCGAAGCAGCGGCGAACCTCTTTCGGCACCTGCACCGGCTGGATCGTGACCCCGGCCCGATCGCGGTTGCGCCAATTCCCGACAAAGGACTGGGCCGCGCGATCAACGACCGGCTTGAACGCGCCGCCGCGCCGCGCCCCTAACCGCGCCCAAAGGCCGCTCAGGCGTGCCCCGCGCTGGCCGACAAAGTCACCGGATCAACCCCCAAAGTGCGCAAAGATGCCTCCCATTTGGCGGCACTTGGCACATCAAAGACAATTTCGGGCGTTGCATCGCACAAAAGCCAGCCGTTTTGCTGGATCTCGCCCTCTAACTGGTTCGGCCCCCAGCCAGCATATCCAAGCGCCATGATCGATGATTTCGGCCCACCACCCAGCGCAATATCCTTAAGAATATCCAACGTCGCGGTCATCCCAAAGCCGCCTTTGACCACCATCGTCGTGTCTTGGGTTGAGTAATCCGACGTATGCAGGACAAATCCGCGCCCATGATCCACAGGCCCGCCAAAATGTATCGGCGCCGCTACCTCTGTCTCGCCCGTCTTGATTGACAGCTGTTCGACCAGATCCCGGAACGACAAATCCTGCGAGGGCTTGTTGATGATCAGCCCCATCGCGCCATCAGAGGAATGCGCACAAAGGAAAATCACGGCACGATCAAACCGCATATCGCCCATACCGGGCATTGCGATCAAAAGTTTACCACTGAAATCAATAATCTCGCTTGGCGTGTCCATCTTTTGATCATGTGGCGGTCCGGGGTCAGGTTGCAAGGGGGCTAAAAGCCACAATCACGTGGAATTCGAGCATTTGTGATTTTTAACATCGCTACCAATGCTTATTACTGGCGCCATGATAAAACACATCCTTCTGGGCGCTTTGACCGCCACCACTTTGTTTGCGGTCCGCCCTTCGGATGGCCAGGCGCAGACACCGATGCAGAATTCGGCGCAGGATCTTGCGCCAAACTTTGACCAGTTCGTCAAGGCCACGGTCCTGCCCGGTTGGCGCACGGCTGATGGAACACATATGGCGGGGCTTGAACTGCAACTGGCGCCGGGCTGGAAAACATACTGGCGCAGCCCCGGCGACGCAGGCATCCCGCCCAGCTTTGACTGGCAGGGCTCGGCCAACATCGGGGCGGTCAAAATCCACTGGCCCGCGCCCAAGGTCTTTGTTCTGAACGGTCTTTTGACGATTGCCTACAAAGACCGCGTCGTTTTTCCGATCGAGATCACACCGGCCACGGACGGCCAGCCGATCGAAATTGAGGCGCGCGTTGATCTGGGCGTATGCGAAGATGTCTGTGTACCGGTCAGTCTAGATATCCAAGGCCTTTTGTCGCCCGACCAAACCATGGCTGACACCGAAATTTCGACCGCTCTGAACGCTCAGCCAACGCCGGGACAAGGCGCCGTCACCTGCAACGTCGAAGACTTGAAAGACGGTCTGAAGGTTACCGCGCGGATACCGCTGCCCCCCGCGGGCGATACCGACGTCGCTGTGATCGAGTTCTCGGACCCCGCCGTTTGGGTATCCGAAGCTGAAACAAAGCGCGTGGGCGACAACCTGATTGCCACCTCAGAACTGATCCCAGAACCCGCAGCGCCCTTTGCGCTGGATGCAAGCGCGCTGCGCTTTACCGTCTTTCAAAAAGACGGCGCCTTTGACTTTCAGGGATGTCAGACGCCAAGCTGACCCCGCCTAACGGGAGCCCGCGCGCCGACCCAGAATTGCCGCCGTGGCCAGAAATACCACCAAGGTGATCGCGGCCACAGCCATCAGGTATAGGCCCAGCGCAAGCGGCAAGGCCGGCAGTTTGGCCAATCCAGGCACCACAGTGATCAGCATTTGCGGCAAAGCTCCGTTCCAGATCACTGCGCCCAAAGTCACTGCAAAGCTGCCAATTGCCCCCAAACCAACAAGGGCCGTCGCCGCAAAAGCACCGCGCCCCGCCTTATGCCCCCGCACGATCAGCGCCCGGCGCGTCGATTTCATCGTGCTGGCAAAATCCCGCTGCATCGCGATCAGCGCAGGCACGATCAGCAAGACCAGAAACATACCGAACCCAAGACCATAGACCAGCGTGATCACTGTCGGTTTCAGGAACTGCGCCTGTTGCGAGCTTTCCGTCAACAGCGGAGCCAGCCCCAGAACCGTGGTCAGTGTCGTCAAAAGCACAGGACGCAAACGGTCCGCCACCCCATCCACAATTGCCGGGATCAGACCGCGTTCCTTGGCGTATTCATCGATGGTTGTGACCAGAACAATGCTGTCGTTGATGATAATCCCGGTCATCCCGATCAGGCCAACGACCGAAAACATCGACATCGGAACACTGTGTAAATAATGCCCGAAAATCGCCCCGACCAATCCAAAGGGGATGATCGCCATGACAACGATCGGCCGCGTCCAGCTGGAAAAGACCCACGCCAGAACCAGATAGATACCAAGCAAACACAGCATGAACCCAAGCAGCGCATCACTGAGAAATGCGCGCTCTTGTTCGGCCAGACCGCCCAGTTCGTAAGATACCCCGTATCTGCTTTCGATCTCGGGCAGGATCGTGTCCTGCAACTCGGTCATGACCGCCTGGGCGCGAACCGGGTCATCCTCGGACACATCGCCCGAAACCGTCACGACCCGAATACCGTTCTCGCGCCGCACAGTCGAAAAACCGCTGCGCTGACTGACCGAAACGATATCGGCCAGCGGCACGTAATTGCCCATGGCCGTGCGCATTTGCGTGCGTTCCAGAAAATCCGCCGTCAACTCACCCACAGGCAGTTCGACCCGGATTTTTGCCGAACGCGGCCCGTCTGGATAACTGGCCGCCTCGATGCCGTTCAGGCGGTTGCGCAGCACCGTCCCCAGACCATCGATGGTAAAGCCCAGCGCCTGACCCTGCGGCGTCAGATCAAGGATCAGCTCTTCTTTGTCATAGGCCAGCGTATCCTCTACGGCTGACACCTCGGGAAACTTCGCCACCGCAGTTTTCAGCGCCTCTGACGCCGCCTTTAGGGTGTCTGCGCCTGCACCATAAAATTTTACATCCAGCGCATCGCCACCCGGCCCTGATCGCCACCCCCTGAAACTGACAGTCTCTGCCAGAGGCAGCATCCGCACCTCATCCTGCAAGTCAGCCACGAAACTGAAGGACGAATATTCGGGCCGCAGATCGGCCTCGACCAGTTCAATCGCAATCGACCCCAACAGATCCTTGTCTTTGTTGCCCACGCCCGACAGCCCGCGCCCGGTGTTCCCACCAACCTCGGCCAGCACGTAATCGATTACGTTGACGCCGGTCTTTTCTTCGTACCGCGCGGCCACGGCGGTGGTTGCGCGCTGCATCTCGCGCATCATTTTCATGGCGTCTTCGCGCGTCGCACCGGGCAACATCGCAAAGTTCCCCGAAACCGAAGACCGCTCGGGCGCGTTAAAGAACCGCCATTGAACATCGCCCTCAAGAAATAGCGCGACCTGCGAAGCCAACACCACAATCGCGCCGGCAAACACCGGATAGCGCGCGCTGATCACCCAACCCATCAAGGGCCTGAACAAACGCTCGCGCACCCAGGTAAAGCCGCGGTTCACGACCCGGCTGGGCATGTCGTACCAATGCTGCTTTGCCGAATGCGCCAACGCGTGGCTCATATGGTTCGGCAGGATCAGGAAGCATTCCACCAGCGACGCAACCAGCACCACGATCACGGTGAACGGAATGTCCGAAATCAGTTGCCCAAACCGCCCCCCCACTGCCACCAGACCAAAGAACGCAATCACGGTCGTGATGGTTGCCGAAAAGACGGGCAAGGCCATCCGGCGCGCGGCATTCTCGGCCGCTTCAACCGGTCCTTCGCCCAGCCTTCGGGCGCGAAAATCGGCATGTTCGCCCACGACAATCGCATCATCAACCACGATGCCCAGCGTGATGATCAGCGCAAAGATCGAAATGACATTCAGCGTCAACCCGGCGGCATACATCAGGGCAATCGCACTTAGCATCGCCACCGGAATTCCCGCCGCAACCCAAAACGCCGTGCGCGCATTCAAAAAGAGAAACAGCAACCCAACGACCAGCCCCAGCCCCAAAAGACCGTTATCCAGCAAGATCTTCAGACGCCCCGAGATTGCCTCGGCCCGGGTGCGGATCAGGTCGACCGACACCCCTTGCGGCAGCGTGGCCTCCATTTCCTTGGCGACCGCTTCGACCTGCGCCTGAATATCGATGGCATCACCACGGTCCGACCGGTCAACCCGCACCGACATCGCCGGGTTATCGCCCACGAAATACGCCCGTTCCCGGCCGATCATACCCACCTGAACGCGCGCCACATCCGCCACGGTCAACTTGGACCCATCGGGGTTTGACCGCAGAACAATCGCGCCAATCTGATCCGCCGACCGTTTGGCCACGCCCGTGCGCACGCGCGCATTGCCGCTGGCCACATCCCCCGCCGGGTCCGAGCGGGCCTCTTCCCCAATCGCGGCGGCTATTTCGCGCATCGTTATGCGGTTCTTGATCAGCGAGGATGACGGCACCTCGACCACCGTCTCGGGGGCCGCAACACCGCGGATCGTGGTTCGCGTAACCCCGGCTGCAAAAAGCCTGATGACAAATTCGTCGGCAAAACGGCCCAACTGCTCGGGGGCGACCGGCCCGGTGATCACAACATCGGTGACCCGGTCGCGCCACGCCCCGCGACGCACCACCGGCGTATCGGCCTCGCTCGGCAACGACGTGACGCTATCAACTGCGACCTGAACGTCATCCGCAGCGCGCGCCATATCCCAGCCCGGCTCAAACTCAAGTGATATCTGGCCACGCCCCTCGGACGAGTTCGAGGTCGAACTTTCGACCCCTTCGACCTGCAACAACGCAGGCTCGAGCACCTGAACAATCGCTGAATCCACGTCTTCGGCACCCGCGCCCGACCAGCTGACGTTGACCGAAACATTGTCGATGATGACATCGGGAAAAAACTGTGCACGCATTCTGGGAAAGGCCGTCAGGCCCAGCACGATAAGGATCACCAAAAGCAGGTTCGCCGCAGTACCGTGGCGCGTGAAATAAGACAGGGTACCGCTTGCAGTTGACGTAAGACGGCTTGCCATTTCCTAGCCCCCCATGCGGCCTTCGATCCGCTTGACGACCTGCGCGGAAACCTTGTCTTTTGCCAGCTGGCCCAGAATTCGTTCCTTCACATCCTTGGGCATGCGGTTGTTTGCCTCGACAAAAGCAATGATTGCCGCGCGCCGATCCGGTGTCAGTTCTACCATCTCTGGCTCGGGCGGCGCAGCCGCTGGCGCACCCGTAGGCGTCTCATCGCCGGGCGTCAAAACCCGCACCTTGATCCCTGCACCCAAAAGCGGTGAGCGTTCCGTTACGATCTGACGGCCGTTCAGGCCGCGCGCCCGGATGATCACGTCATCACCCTGACGGCGCAGAACTTCGACAACGGCCGTTTCCAGCCGCTCATCCTGCCCGACGATCAGCACCGTTTGAGCCGCATCAACAGCCGTCGCAGGCAACAGCGCCACGCGTTCCAGCGCCGGTTCAGTCATTTTGACGGTCACAAAGTCACCGGGGCGAAACCCTTTGGGGTCGTCCAGCGATGCAAAGATCAACCGCCCGGTCTGGCCCTCGCCCACGGCAGCACTTTCACGCGACACACGGCCCTGCGCCTGAATATCCACGCCAAACACATCCAGCGTCACGACAACCGGCAGCCCCAAAAGCCGCCCCTGTTCGTCCAAGATGCGCGCGTATTGCGCCGCCGACAGTCGAAAGGTCACCTCCAGCGCCAGAGGGTCAATCAGTTGCGCCAGCCGTTCGTTGGCCGTCACCAGACCGCCTTCAACCAGCGTCACACCGCTCAGCGTGCCATCAAATCCCGCGTAGATCTTTGTGTCCGCCAAACTGCGTTCGGCCTCGGTCAGGTTGATCTTTTGCCGGCTCAACCGGGTGCCCGCCTGATCGATGCGCGCCTCGGCGGATGCCAACGACCCTTTGCGCGAAACCACGGCCTGATTGGCGGATGCCGCGGCAAGTTCCGCCGTTTCAACCGCCGCCTCGGTTCCAACGCCGCGCGTCTGCAAATCGCGCTGACGCCCAAGGGCGCGCGTGCGCAGGTTCCATTGCGCCTCGGCCGCCTTGACCTCTTCGCGTGCCAAGGCAAGCGACCGTTCGGCGTCGCGCTGTTCGGTCTGGGCCTCGGCCAGATCAATCTGGGCCTGCTGCACGCGCACCTGTGCATCCGCCGGATCAACCTGCAGCATCAGCGCGCCCTTGCGCACATGCCCGCCCTCTTCGAAATTTTCGGCCAGTTGAACGATCGTGCCTGACGCCGGCGCGCGGACTTCCAGCTGACGGCGCGAGCGCAATTCCCCAAAGGTGGTCAACTGCGGCTCGACCGATCCCGGCTGAAATTCTTGCACATTGACCGCAAAGACCCGTTCGCGCGCAGGGCGCTGACGCCCCTCCTGGTTCATCCGCGCCTGCAAAGAGGAATAAAGGATATCGCCGGCCCAAACCAACAGGCCCGCCGTCACAGCCAACAGGAACACCCCCATCAGGCTTCTTCTCAAAAATCGCATTGCGATGTCCTTTTGGCCCGCAAGGGGCGTGAATTAGCTCGACCGATCATAATGCAGCGCGCGCATCGCTCCAAGCCACAGAGCATCATACGCACGGATGCGTTACTTCCGTCGCATATGTTCACTCAATCGCGGTAAAATTTCGACGAAATTGCAGGGCCGGTGCCGAAAATCCAGCTGAAACGCCAAAATTTCGTCCCAGGCGTCCTTGCAGGCGCCCGGACTGCCGGGCAAGGCAAACAAATACGTGCCACCCGCCACGCCGCCGGTTGCCCGGCTTTGCACCGCCGAGGTGCCGATTTTCTTCATTGAAACAATAGTAAAGACGGTCCCAAAGGCCTCGATCTCTTTCTCATAAACGTCGCGATGCGCCTCGACCGTTACATCACGCCCCGTCAGGCCCGTGCCCCCCGTTGAAATCACCACATCGATCTCTGGATCAGCGATCCAGCGGCGCAATTGGTCAGCAATCTCGGGTCGCTCGTCACGAATGATCTGACGCGCGGCCAGACGGTGCCCCGCCGCCTCCAGCCGGTCGACCAGAACCTGCCCTGAGCGGTCTTCGTCAATCGAACGGGTATCGGACACCGTCAGAACGGCAATCCGCACCGGAATAAACTCTTTGCTCTCATCGATCCGCGACATAACTGGCGCTCCTTCAAACCATAAGCCAAAAACCGGCGCCCGGCGGCGCTTTACTGGACGCCCTTCAGCCTTGCCTGCAGGTCCAGAAGATCGGCCCAGGCTTCGCGTTTCATAACCGGGTTCCGCAAAAGATACGCAGGGTGGAACATCGGCAGAACCGGCCGTTCCATCGCCTGATCCCAAGTGCCGCGCATCCGTGAAATCCCTTTGCGACCCAGAACCGCAAGGCAAGAAATATTGCCCATACAGACCAGAATTTCAGGCGCAGCCAATTGAACGTGACGTTCGACAAAGGGCATCAACATGGCAATCTCGGCCGGTGACGGGTCGCGGTTTTGTGGCGGCCGCCACGGCAGGACATTGGTGATGTAGACCGATGTGTCGACCTCTGTGCTTTGCCGGCTCAGACCGATCGCTTCCAGCATCCGGTCCAGCAACTGGCCCGCGCGCCCGACAAACGGCTTGCCCTGCAAATCCTCGTCACGCCCGGGCGCCTCGCCGATGATCATCACTTTTGCACCGGCGTGCCCGTCGCAAAAGACCAGGTTGCGCGCACCAAGGCGCAGATCGCAATGCGAAAACGCCTCCATCGCGGCGCGCAGATCCTCCAGCGTCGCCGCCCCTGCCGCCGCGGCCCCAGCCGCCGCCACCGCAATTTCCAGTGTTTGAGCCGCGTCAGCCACCGCCACTGGCGGCGCGACCGGCACAGGCGCACCGGCATCGCCGACCGACGGCGCAATCGCCTGAGCCGCTTTGGGTTTGGCCAGAGTTGCAGGCGCCTCATAGCGATCAAGGGGCGCATCACCGATCGCATCGGTGGCCCCCAACTCGACTTGCCATTCCAAAAGCGCGCGCGCCCCGGCGAGACTCAGTTCCTCTGTCATCGCTCCAAGCTATCCGGCTTCGTGGCAAAGCAAAACCTCTGGATCGATCCGGCGTCGCTCCAGACAATATGTCGCCATTATTTCCGTGACCGCAAAAGGGCAATCTGGCCGAACCACCCGCATCACCCTTTGACCCAGCGCCATGCCCCAACTATAAGCCCAGAAAATCGGGGACCGTTGCCAATGACCTTTCGCCAAAAGCATCTTCTGGGGATCGAACAGCTTGCCCCGGATGAAATCACCACGCTTCTGGATCTGGCTGACAAATACGTCACCCTGAACCGCCGCGATCACAAGCATTCCGATGTGCTGGCCGGTCGCACTCAGATCAACATGTTCTTCGAAAACTCGACCCGCACGCAGGCCTCGTTCGAGATCGCGGGCAAGCGCCTTGGCGCGGACGTCATGTCGATGGCGATGCAGGCCTCGTCGATCAAGAAAGGCGAGACGCTGATCGACACGGCGCTGACGCTGAACGCGATGCACCCCGATCTTCTGGTGGTGCGCCACCCGCATTCCGGCGCCGTCGATCTTTTGGCGCAAAAGGTCAATTGCGCGGTGCTGAACGCAGGCGACGGGCGCCACGAACACCCCACTCAGGCGCTTTTGGATGCGCTGACGATCCGCCGTGCCAAGGGGCGGCTGCACCGCCTGACCATCGCGATTTGCGGCGACATCGCCCATTCGCGCGTCGCCCGCTCAAACCTGATCCTCTTGGGTAAGATGGAAAACCGAGTGCGCCTTATCGGCCCCCCGACCCTGATGCCCAGCCAGATCTCTGAATTCGGCGTCGAGGTTTACGACGACATGCGCGAGGGCCTCAAAGACGCCGACGTCGTGATGATGTTGCGGCTTCAGCGTGAACGCATGGACGGCGGTTTCATCCCCTCGGAACGCGAATATTACCACCGCTACGGATTGGACGAAGAAAAGCTGAGCTTTGCCAAACCCGATGCCATCGTCATGCACCCCGGCCCGATGAACCGCGGCGTCGAAATCGATGGCACATTGGCCGACGACATCAACCGTTCGGTCATTCAGGAACAGGTCGAAATGGGCGTCGCCGTGCGCATGGCCGCGATGGAGCTTTTGGTTCAGAACGCCCGCAAGCCGCGCAATCAGGTCATGGCCTGATGAAGAAGAAAACCCAGCAGGAACACCCATGACCACGCTTTTCACCAACGCCCGATTGATCGACCCCGAAGCGGGTACCGACGCTTTGGGCTGGTTAACCCTGTCCGACGGCAAGATCACCAGGATCGGATATGATGCCCCCCCCGAGGCAGAGACCGTGATCGATTGCCACGGCAAATGCCTGGCCCCCGGCATCGTCGACATCGGCGTAAAGATTTGTGAACCCGGCGAGCGACATAAGGAAAGCTTTCGCACCGCCGGACTTGCCGCAGCCGCGGGCGGCGTCACCACGATGGTCACCCGCCCCGACACGATCCCGGTGATCGACAGCCCAGAAACGCTTGAATTTGCGACCCGCCGAGCGGCGGCTGTAGCACCTGTGCGCATCGCTCCGATGGCCGCCCTGACCAAGGGACGCAAAGGCCGCGAAATGGTCGAGATCGGATTTCTCAAAGACGCGGGCGCGGTGGCGTTCTCAGACTGTGATCACGTTGTGACCGACAATAAGATCTTTGCCCGCTGCCTGACCTATGCCCGGTCGCTGGACGCGCTTGTGATGTGTCACCCGCAGGATCCGGGCCTGTCAGCCGGTGCGGCCGCAACCTCGGGCAAATTCTCTACGCTGCGCGGCCTGCCTGCTGTCTCTCCGATGGCCGAACGGCTGGGCCTTGAACGCGACCTTGCTCTGGTTGAGATGACCAGCGCCCGCTACCACGCCGATAACCTGTCCAGCGCGAGCTCGATTGCCGCCCTGGCGCGCGCCAAGGACGCGGGTCTTGATGTGACGGCGGGCGTGAACATCCACCACCTGACCCTGAACGAGCTGGACGTCGGCGACTATAAAACCTTCTTCAAACTCAAACCGCCGCTTCGATCCGAAGATGACCGCAACGCGATGGTTCAGGCCGTCGCCTCGGGGCTGATCGATATCATCTCGTCGATGCACACGCCGCAAGATGAGGAATCCAAGCGCCTGCCTTTCGAAGAGGCGGCATCGGGCGCCGTAGCCCTCGAAACTTTGCTGCCCGCCGCGATGCGTCTTTACCACGCAGGCGATCTTGATCTACCGACGCTTTTCCGCGCCATGGCCCTGAACCCCGCCAACCGGCTGGGCCTGCCGCAGGGCCGATTGGCCAAGGGTGCACCCGCTGATCTGGTCCTCTTTGACCCCGACGCGCCTTTCGTGCTGGACCGCGCCAAACTGCGGTCGAAATCCAAGAACACCCCCTTTGATGGCACCCGGATGGAGGGGCGCGTTCTGGCCACATATGTGGCCGGCCACGAGGTCTTTACCCATCAGGCTTGACTGCCCGTGCGCGCCTGCCGCACCCTGACCACGAAACCGAAAGGCACCTATGCCCGAGTTTATGACATCTCTGCCACTTCTCGGCCTGACGGCTGTGGCCGCATACCTCTTGGGCTCGGTCCCCTTTGGCATCGTATTTGCGCGCATTTTCGGGCTGGGCGACCTGCGCCAGATCGGATCGGGCAATATCGGTGCCACCAATGTCCTGCGCACCGGCAACAAACCAGCCGCATTTCTGACGCTGATAATGGACGCAGGCAAAGGCGGTATTGCCGTCCTGATTGCGCGGGCACTATTGGCCGATGACGCCGCCCAGATCGCCGGCCTCTTTGCCTTTCTGGGCCATCTCTTTCCGGTCTACCTGAAATTTAAAGGCGGCAAGGGCGTGGCCACGTTCCTTGGCACGGTTCTGGCACTGTCCTTTCCGCTGGGTCTTGCCGCCTGTGCCGCATGGGCCCTGACCGCCGCGATCTTTCGCTATTCATCGCTGGCCGCGCTGGTGGCCTCGGCCGCGACCCCGGTCATTAGCCTTTTCACCGGCGACAGTTCTGCCTTCATCCTGACGATCATTCTGGCGCAACTGATTTTCCTGCGCCACCGGCCCAATATCAAACGCCTGCTTGACCGGCAGGAACCCAAGATCGGCAAAACACCAAAAGCTTGATTTTTTCTCAGCGCAAGGCACAGTCGGCGCATCAATTTTGGACACGAGGCAATAATATGACGATGATGCAGGCCGTAAACATTTGTTTTTCCAAGTACTTCACCTTCTCAGGCCGTGCACGGCGCGCTGAATACTGGTGGTTCGCACTTTTCCTGATCATCGTCTCAATCGCTTTGGGCGTTCTGGACGGGCTGTTGTTTGGAATGTCGATGGAAAGTGGCGGCCCATTGGGTGCCTTGTTCAGCCTTGCAACGATCATCCCTTCGATCGCCGCAGGCGCGCGACGCCTGCATGACATCGACCGCACCGGTTGGTGGCTGCTGATGTTTTTCGTGCCAATGATCGGCTGGATCGTTTTGCTGGTATTTTTCGTGACCAGGGGCACATCCGGGGCTAACCGCTTTGGTCCCGACCCGCTGAGCGGCAAAGACGACGGTCCCGCCGAAGGGTTTGCCTCCAGTTCGATCCCACCGGTTAATCGCGACTAGGTCAGATCGGCGTCAGATCGGCGGCGCAGATCGCGCCGCCGCACCCCTGTTCACAGCAAAAATCGCATGGCCCGGGGCAATTGGGTCAAGGCCCTGTGCCGCTAGTAGCTGAACTCTTTGTAAATACGAGACAAATCGCCGCTCCAATCACCATGATAACGGTCCAGCAACTCGTCCGCCGGGGTCTTGCCGCTTTCAATGGTGTCTTTCAGCGCGTTCAGAAAATGCGTCTCATCCGGGATCAACCCGCCGGCGCCGGGGCGCGCACGCGCCTTCAGACCGGCCTCGGCGATCGCGACGACCTCACGGGCGAGGTCATGCATCTTGATGCCCGCAACCTCGGCCTGCAGCCCATCCACGGATGCCGCCACCCGTAGCTCTTCGCGCGTCTCGGCGTCCCACCCTTTGAACAGATCACTGGCCGCATCCAGCGCGCCCTGATCATAGCAAAGCCCGACCCACAAAGCCGGAAGCGCGCAGAGCCGCCGCCAAGGACCACCATCCGCACCGCGCATTTCGATGAACTTCTTCATCCGCGCTTCGGGGAAGACCGTGGTCAGGTGATCGGCCCAGTCGCTAAGCGTGGGGATCTCGCCGGGCATCGCTGGCAACTTGCCCTTCAGGAAGTCGCGAAACGACTGGCCCAGCGCATTGATGTACTTGCCGTCGCGATAGACAAAATACATCGGCACATCCAGAACGTAATCGACCCAGGCCTGAAACCCGAAACCGTCTTCGAATACGAAGGGCAGCATACCGGTGCGCGCATTGTCCAGCCCGCGCCAGACGCGGCTGCGCCAGCTTTTGTGACCATTCACCTTGCCCTCAAAGAAAGGCGAGTTCGCAAAAAGCGCCGTGGCAACAGGTTGCAGCGCCAGCGCCACGCGCATTTTCTGGACCATGTCCGCCTCGGATGCGAAATCCAGATTGACCTGAACGGTGCAGGTGCGGCGCATCATCTGCGTGCCATGCGTGCCGACGCTCTGCATGTAGCTGTCCATCAGCTTGTACCGCCCCTTGGGCATCAGCGGCATTTGTTCGTGCGTCCATTCAGGTGCTGCACCCAGCCCGATAAACCCCGCTCCAATCCGGTCCGCCACGGATTTTACCTCAGCCAGATGGTGGTTCACCTCGTCACAGGTCTCGTGGATCGTCTCCAGCGGTGCGCCCGAAAGTTCCAGCTGTCCACCCGGCTCCAGCGAAACATTGGCGCCGTCCTTGACCAGACCAATGATGTTGCCTTCTTCGAGGATCGGGGCCCAGCCGAATTCGTCGCGCAACCCTTCAAGGATCGCCTTGATCGAACGCGCGCCATCATAGGGCAGCGGCAAAAGAGTATCTTTGCAATAGCCGAACTTTTCGTGCTCGGTACCGATGCGCCAGTCTTCCTTCGGCTTGCATCCGTCTTCCAGATAGCCTGCCAGTTGCGACATATCTTCGATCGGCCCGCCGCCGCTCTGGGGAATAGACATCTTTGGGGCTCCGATCGCTTCGTGCAAAAAACGTGTTCGCCTTGGTGAAGCGGGACGCGACCGAAGTCAATGGAGCCGGCGAAGCTCTTTGCCCCAGATCGCATAAACCCCCGGTTCGCTGGCCGAAGCCGCCGCCGTGGCCGCGTGATAGTCAACGCCCGGCAGCGCGGTCAAAGCATCAAAAAGCCCGCCCACGCCTTCGGCATTTCCCGGCACCCGCATCGCCGGCGCGCCGTCGGTGTAAAACACCCAGTACAGATCCGGCCCCACCAGAGATTGCGCCATCGTCTCAACCTCGACCCTGACCAGCGCATCAATCGACACCGCCATCCCGCCGCGTGGTCCGAAATAGGTGATCTGGCGCTCGTCCACCTCAACCAGACCCGCGCCGCCACCCCGCGAGGGGAACCGCGCACGGCGAAACCCACCCCAAATGATCGCCAGCCCCGCAATGATCACCAGAAACGCGAAATACAAAAGAAACCCAAAGACCGTGAAGGCCCAGTAGATCCCCAATGCGACAAGGGCCAAACCAACGCCAACTTCGCGCCAGCGGATCAGGAAATCGCGCACATCGGGCCGGATCATTGCCAATCTCCGTGGCTGGCTTGCCAAAGCGTCAACGCAGCCACGGCCGCAGTATCGGCGCGCAGGATCCGCGGACCCAGCGACAAGGTTACAACACCCGGCTGGGCGCGCAGGCGCGCACGTTCGCGCGGGCTGAACCCACCTTCGGGCCCGATCAGGATTGCCGCAGGCGCGCCCGCCTCGACGCCGCGCAGATCATGTGTCTTGCCCGCCGCCTCTTCGTCGCAAAATATCAGCCTGCGCTGGGGTGGCCAGCTATCCAGCAGCTTGTCCAGCGTGCTTAAATCGTCGACTTCTGGCACGAAAGTCCCGCCGCATTGTTCCGCCGCCTCAACGGCATGAGCCTGCAACCGATCCTGCCGAATACGTTCGGAATTGGTGAAATCAGTACGCAAAGGCATGATCCGTGCCGCCCCCATCTCGGTCGCCTTTTCAACGATGAAATCGGTGCGCGCCTTTTTAATCGGTGCAAACATCAGCCACAGATCGGGCGGCATCTGCAATGGGCGGGTCTGATCGCGCGGCACCAGCAGGCCGCGCTTTTTGCCGGCCTCTGCCACCTCTGCACGCCACTCGCCATCGCGACCGTTGAACAGCAAGACCAAAGCACCCTCGGTCAGCCTCATCACGGAAAAAAGATAATGCGCCTGCTCCCGCGACAGCGGAACCGGTTGTCCCGCCTCCAGCGGGTGGTCTAAATAAAGTCGAACCTCTGCCATAGGAGCGGACAATATGCCCGACACAGCCAAGACACCAGACACCAAAGGTCAGGTCGCCGATGCAGTTTCCGGCAACTGGGTTGATCGACTGGCCCCAGCCGCGATGCGACCATACCTGCGGCTGTCACGCGCTGACCGGCCGATTGGAACCTGGTTGCTTTTGTTGCCCTGCTGGTGGGCGGTTTTGCTGGCCGCCGCTGCAACGCAGGCGGCCCCCTTGGATATCTGGATCATCCTTGCCACAGCGATGGGCGCGTTCCTGATGCGCGGCGCGGGCTGTACGTGGAATGACATCGCCGACCGCGATATCGACGCACGCGTGGCCCGAACCCGGTCACGCCCGATCCCATCGGGACAGGTCACCGCGCGTCAGGCCGCCCTTTGGATGATCTTTCAGGCGCTTATATCCTTTGCGATCCTTCTGACCTTCAAACCTCTGGCGATAGCACTGGGCATCGCCTCGCTTTTGCTGGTCGGGATCTATCCCTTTGCCAAACGCTTTACCTGGTGGCCGCAGATCTTTCTGGGGCTGGCCTTTAACTGGGGCGCATTGCTGGCCTGGGCGGCCCATACCGGCACCCTTTCGGCGGCGCCGCTGGTCCTTTATCTGGCCGGCATCACATGGACGCTGTTCTATGACACGATCTATGCCCATCAGGACACCGAAGATGACGCCCTGATCGGCGTAAAATCCACCGCCCGCCTGTTTGGCAATGCCTCGCGCCGCTGGCTGATGGGGTTCATGGTGGTCACGGTAATTCTGATGGCGACCGCGATCATTCTGGCGCTGACGCCGGGGGGCAACGTCCTGAAAATGACCGTGGCACTGGGCGGTCCTTGGGCGATGGGATGGCACATGACATGGCAAATGCGGCGGTTGGACACTGAAAATCCCCAGAGTTGTCTGGCAATCTTCCGTTCAAACCGCGATGCTGGCCTTCTGGCCGGGCTATTTCTTGCCGTTGCCGTTTTCCTGTGATTGAACCTCGGCCAAGCAGGGCATAGACCATGACCACCGAAAACCACCCCGGACATTCCTGATGCGCTTTTCCTCAGCTTTGATCATTGCCACGCCTTTTGTCCTTGCCGCCATCGGTGCGGGACTGGGTGCCGCAGCGACCGTGCAATTGATCGAAGACCGAAGCCAGGCAGCCGTCAGCCTTGCCTTGCGCACAGCGGGGCTTGACTGGGCCGAGGTATCGACCGACGGCCTGCAGGTCCTGTTGACCGGAACCGCGCCGAACGAAGCGATGCGCCTGCGCGCCGGAACCGTGTCACGCGGGATTGTGGAATCCACCCGCGTGATCAACAAGCTGGATGTTCAGGACACTGCCGGCATCGCCGCGCCTGAGTTTTCGATCGAGGTTCTGCGCAATGACGATGGCGTCTCGCTGATCGGCCTTGTCCCCGAAGCAACAGACCGTCAGGCGCTGGTTGCCTCACTGACCGCCCTGACCGGCGGCGCCCGCGTGACCGACCTTTTGGAAGAGGCCGACTATCCAACCCCTCCGGGCTGGGACGCGGCACTGGCCTTTGGCCTCGAAGCGATCGGCAGCTTGCCACGCTCAAAGATATCCGTAAGCCCTCGCGCGGTCGAAGTGACGGCCACATCCAACAGCCGAGAAGCGAAGGCCAAGGTTGAACGCACGCTGGTCAAAAGCACGCCCAAGGGCCTGAAACTGACGATGGACATCTCGGCCCCGCGCCCGGTGATCACGCCGTTCACCCTGCGCTTTACCATCGAAGAGGGTGCCGCGCGTTTTGATGCCTGTTCGGCAGATACCGCTGAAACCGCAAACAGCATTCTGGACGCCGCCAAAAAGGCAGGTGTGCCGCCGCAAACCACCTGCACCCTTGGACTGGGCGCACCATCACCATCCTGGGGCGACGCGGTTGTGGTCAGCATCGGCGCGATATCTCAACTGGGTGGCGGATCGGTGACATTCTCTGACGCCGACGTCTCGCTGGTGGCCCCCGACACCACGGACGCTGGCGATTTCGACCGCGTTGTGGGGGCCTTGGAATCCAACTTGCCGGATGTTTTCACCCTGCACGCGGTGCTGACTGAAAAGGTCAAGATCGACGGCACGGATCACAACACCGGCCCACCAGAATTTCTGGCCACGCTCAGCCCCGAAGGCCTGGTCCAGTTGCGCGGCCGCGTAACCGGCGATGCAACCAGAACCGCAATCCAAAGCTTTGCGCGCGCGCGTTTTGGCGCCGAAAACGTCAGTTTCGGAACCCGTTCGGACGAAAAGTTGCCCGACGGCTGGCCGCTTCGCGTGCTTGCGGGTCTTACGGCACTGGCCGAGCTTAACAACGGTTCGGTCGTTGTTCAGTCCGAGTTCATCGAGGTGCGCGGCGTGTCCGGCAACCCCGAAGCCAGCGCCGAGATCTCTCGGCTTCTGTCGCAAAAGCTGGGCGATGGTGCACACCTCAAGATCGACGTTTCCTACAAGAAAGAGCTGGACCCGATTGCAGCGCTGCCCACGCCGCTGGAATGCGTGGTCAAGCTGAACGGCATCCTTCAGTCCGGCAAGATCAACTTTGATCCCGGCGCCGCAACCTTTGGCACCGAAGGGCGCAAAACCATTGGCCTGATGGCCGAGGCGCTGAAAGACTGTTCGACATACCAGATGGAACTCGGCGGCCATACCGACAGCCAGGGCCGCGAAACCATGAACCAAAGCCTGTCACAGGCACGCGCCGATGCGGTGCTCAGCGCTTTGGCGGCCCGCCGGGTGCTGACCTCGAACCTGACCGCAAAAGGCTATGGCGAAAGCCAGCCGATTGCGGATAATGGGACCGAGACAGGCCGCGAAGCCAATCGCCGGATCGAGATCAAGCTGATCACGCCTGAAACAACGGCAACCAACGGGGAAGCGACGTCAAACAATGAACAGAACTGAGTTCATCTTTGCCACGGCAATCATTCTATTTGTAGCATTCACCATTGGCTGGTTTGCCTCATGGCTGATCCACCGGTTTACCCGCGTCACCAAGGCCGACATGGGCGAGTTGGACAAGATGGCCCAACAGCTGCACGATGCAGAAGAAACCCGCGATCAGGCGATCACATACGCCCAGCAACGCGAAGCGGAAATGACCAACCAACTGCAACAGACCGAGGCCGAGCTTAGAGCGGCGATGGATGGTCTGCGCGAGGCGCGTCACGAAGCCGAAGAGCTAAGATCGTATATCGAGCGTGTGAATACCGCGAACTAAAGTGTTTCGCACTTAACTTGTGACATTCAGCAGCCCCTGACGCGTTGAAATACGTGATTTCAGGCAGCGTCAGGTGGATCAGGTTTGACGCGAAGTGCTCTGGATCAGGACCAGCGTGCCAGCGCGTCTTCGTCCTCGTCCTTGGCATCAACCCACGACGTCCCACTTGTGGTGACTTCCTTTTTCCAGAAAGGCGCGCGGGACTTCAGGTAATCCATCAGGAAATCGGCCGCCTCGAACGCGTCCTTGCGGTGCCGGGCAGCAGTGGCAACCATCATGATGACCTCGCCCACCGCCAGCGGCCCGTGCCGGTGAATGACCAGCGCATCCTCCAGCTTCCAGCGCACCGTAGCTTCGGCAACCATTGCCTCGATCGCAGATGCCGTCATCGCGGGGTAATGCTCGATCTCCAGCCGCTCCAGATCGCCGCTGTCATCGCGCACGATACCGGTAAAGCTGACCACGGCACCGACATCCCGGCGGTTGGCGGCAAACCCGGTCAGTTCAGCGCCCGTGTCAAAAACCTCGCCCTGAACCCGAACCGTCACATCAGCCCCCGGTCATCGGCGGAAAAAAAGCAACCTCGCGCACGCCTTTCAACGGCGCCGAAAACTCGGACAGTTCCTGATCTACGGCCACCCGCAGCGCAGAGGTATCGCTGAACGCCAGGGCATAACGCTCTTCTCGTGCCGACAACTCGGCGATCAGATCGGCAACCGTGGCGGCCGACGTCTCTACCTGTTCTTTCGGCAGCCCGATGCGCTCGCGCACCCAGGCGAAATACAAGACATCAATCATGCGTCATCCCTCAGATACGGCAGCGCCTTGCGAAAATAGTCGATGCCCGTGATCAGCGTCAGCATCGCCGCGATCCACAAAAGCGTCAGCCCCGCATACCAGCTAAAGAGATAGCCGTCATAGATCAGCCTTAGCCCCAGAGGATCGGATTGCTGGCCATTAAGAATGGCATCCACCGTATCGGCATCCATCCCATTGGTCCACATTCCCAGATAATGCTCGAACACACCCTGAGCAAAAAGAACGGCAATTGCGATCATCTGTGCAGTCGTCTTCCATTTGGCCATCTTGGTGACCTTCAGCGTCCCCGCCGTGTCGCCCAGAAATTCCCGCAACCCCGAGACAAAAACCTCGCGAAAAAGGATCACCGTGGCCGGCAGCAAAATCCAGGGGTTCATCCCCGACAGCGCCGTTAGAACCGCGATTGCAATGATCACCATCGCCTTGTCGGCAATCGGGTCCAGCATGGCGCCAAACTTGGATTCCTGCTTCCACGCGCGGGCCAGATAGCCGTCAAAGAAATCGGTCGCAGCCGCGGTAACAAAAAGCGCCAGCGCATACCAATCGGCCCATGGGCGGGCAAAATACAGAAACATGACAGCAACTCCGGGCGCCGCAAAAAGGCGCAGGACCGTCAGCGTATTTGGAATGTTCCAAGTCATGTATTCGGTCTAGCGATCTTCGCCAGCGGTTGCCAGCCCGACTAACATCACCGCGCGCTTTCCACCCAGGATTGCGCCTCGGCGGTTTTGGCGCGAAGCCACAAAAGATCAAACCCGGCGATCACGCGATACCCGCGATCGGTCAGCCCCTTGGCCTGCTCGGCGCTCATGGCAACATTGCCCAATGGGATGCCGGCTGCATGCGCGGCCTTCTCGACCTTGCTGACTGCCGCCTGAAAATCCGGGTGATCGAACTGACCCGATATTCCCAGATCCGTTGACAGGTCAAACTGCGCCGGAACGATCAGGTCGATACCCGGCACCGCCAATATCTGATCAATGTTTTCAACACCCTCGCGCGTTTCGATCAACAGACAACAGGTCAGCGTTCCATCCACATGGGCCAGGTATTCAGGCAGCGCAACCTGGGCATGGCTATGGGCGATAAAGGGTCCAAATCCGCGCGTTCCATGCGGCGGATAGCGCAAGGAAGCAACCGCGCGCGCCGCGTCTTGGGCCGTGCGAACCATGGGAAAAACGATGCCCTGAGCGCCCAGATCCAAGGCGCGTTTGACATCAACCTCATTGTTCTGTGCCACCCGAACAAAGGGCGCGCAATGCGTGCCCGAGGTCGCCGCAATCATCGCATGAGCCGACCCATAGTCGATGGCCCCATGCTCCATATCGACGATAACCGCATCCGCCCCGGCGGCGGCCATTGCCTGAGTTACGGTCGCAGACGGGATCGTACAGACATGCATCGTCAGGCAATCAGTCGTCTGGGAAAGTCGTTCCTTAAAATTCGGCATTAAATCAGCCTTTCTCGTGGAAATAGTCATAAATTGATTCGGCCAGCCTATCAGAAATCCCATCCACCGCCTTGAGGTCCGACAACCCCGCACGGCTGACCGCCTTGGCGCTGCCAAAATGGCCTAAAAGCGCCCGCTTGCGCCCCGCACCAACCCCTGGCAAATCGTCCAGCGGCGTGACCCCCACTGCCTTGGATCTCTTGGCGCGATGCGTGCCAATGGCAAAGCGGTGCGCCTCGTCGCGCAGACGTTGGATGAAATAGAGCACCGGATCGTTGTGCCTGAGCGCCTTGACCGGCTTGCCTGTGCGGTAAAACTCTTCCTTACCCGCGTCGCGGTCGACGCCTTTGGCCACACCGACCATCGCAATGTCTTCGACCCCAAGTTCGGTCAATATCTGTTGCACCGCACTGACCTGACCGGCACCACCGTCGATCAGCAACAAATCCGGCCATGCGCCCGAGGTCCGGTCCGGATCCTCTTTCAACAGCCGTTTCAGACGCCGCGTCAGGACCTCTTTCATCATACCAAAGTCATCGCCGGGCGTCAGGTCGTCGCCCTTGATGTTATACTTGCGATACTGGCTTTTTATGAACCCCTCTGGCCCCGCCACGATCATGCCGCCCACGGCATCGGTACCTTGGATATGCGAGTTGTCGTAAACCTCGATCCGGCTGGGTGGCCCGTCCAGATCAAAGGCATCTGCCAGACCGCTCAAAAGCTTGGACTGCGTCGCTGTCTCGGCCATCTTGCGGGCAAGGCTTTCGCGCGCGTTGCGCATCGCATTGGCAATCAGCTCGGCCTTTTCACCGCGCTGCGGCACCGTGATCTCAACCCGCCGGCCTGCCTTGCCACTTAGCGCCTCTTCCATCAGGTCCTTGTCTTCGATGTCATCGGACAACAAGATCGTGCGCGGCGGCTGCTTGTTGTCGTAAAACTGACCGACGAACGCCTCCAGCACCTCGGCCGCGCCCGCGCCCGAACCGGTGCGCGGATAATAGTCGTGGTTGCCCCAGTTCTGATTGGCCCGGATGAAAAACACCTGAACACAGGCCTGCCCCCCATCCATATAAAGCGCAATCACATCCGCCTCGGACACGCTGCGCGGATTGATACCTTGCGCCTGCTGAACCTGCGTCAGCGCCTTGATCCGGTCGCGCAGCGCCGCTGCCCGCTCAAACTCCAACGCCTCGCTGGCCTTTTGCATCTCTTCGGCCAGCGTGGACTGAACCTTGGTCGATTTACCCTGCAGGAACCTTTCGGCGTCGCTGACCAGCCGCGCATAGCCCGGCCCGTCAATATACCCCACACAAGGCGCCGAACACCGCTTGATCTGATACAAAAGACAGGGCCGCGTCCGGCTGTCGAACGTGGCATCTGAACAGTTCCGCAAAAGGAAAACCTTTTGCAGCTGGTTCAGCGTCCTGTTGACCGCCCCGGCACTTGCAAAGGGGCCATAATAGTTGCCCTCTTCCGATTTGCGGCCGCGATGTTTTTTGATCTGCGGATAGTCATGCGCATGGCTGACCAGAATATTGGGAAAGCTTTTGTCGTCACGCAACAAGACGTTGTAGCGCGGCTTGAGCTGCTTGATCAGGTTCTGTTCAAGCAACAGCGCTTCGGTCTCTGTCTTGGTTGTCAAAAACATCATCGAGGCGGTTTCGCGGATCATCCGCGCGATCCGCCCCGAATGCCCGGTGGGCCGTGCATAAGACGACACCCGCGCCTTAAGGTTGCGCGCCTTGCCCACATAAAGAACACGGCTTTCATCATCCAGCATCCGGTAGACACCCGGCGAGGCATCTATCGTGTTGAGATAGGACTGAATAATTTCAAAGCCATTTCTGGCCGGTTTGTCATTCATGCTCTGGGCTGCTCTGATTCCCCACGGTGCTGCAACCTTAACCGACCCAGAACAAGAGAAAACATATCAACGGTTTCTGTGGATAACTCTGGTGACAACTTACGGGCCGAAGGAAATTTTCCTTGTATTCAGGTGGCTTCGCGGAACTGCCTAATTTTTAGGCGCTTACATAACACATTGAAAACACGGTGTATTTTTTCCAACGCCGCAAATCACTGAAAACACTAAAAGAATCGTAACACTTTCGTGACAAGTCTTTTGCCAGTGCACAAGTCAAGACAGGTAGGTGACTTTTCTTTGATTGCGGCTTTACTCGACGCCCTGAATGTCCGGCGTCTGCCAACCCAGATGCTGACCGCCATCCGCACATAGAAGCTGCCCGGTTACTGCGGGCGCATCCAGAAAATACCCAAGCGCGCCGGTTATGTCCCCGGGGTTGGCCCCACGTCCCAAAACCGTGCCTGCGCGCTGGCCTTCAAAGTGCTTTTTCGACTGGCGCGCACCGATCATCGTGGGCCCCGGCCCGATCGCATTCACCCGCACATGCGGTGCCAACGCCTGAGCGGAGGTCTGCGTCAGCGCCCAAAGCCCCATCTTGGCCAGCGTGTAAGTCATAAACTCTGGCGTCAGTTTTCGAACCCGCTGATCGACCATATTCACAATCAGCGCCTGTGCCAGCGGCTCGCCGTTTTCATCTTCAACCGCGGCCGGCGCCTGTGCCGCAAAACTCTGCGTCAAAACGAACGGCGCCCGCAAATTCGACCCCATATGCCGATCCCAGCTTTTGCGCGTTGCCGTCTCGACCGTGTCATACTCAAAAATCGAGGCGTTATTCACCAACAGGGTCAAAGGACCGCCCAGCGCCTTGGACGCACGGCCAACCAGTGCCTGTGCTTCGGCCTCTTCCAAAAGATCCGCCTGCAGGGCAACCGCACGCGGGCCCTTGGCCTCTATTGCCTGCACAACTTCATGGGCCTCGTCCTGCGCCGCCGCATAATGCACCGCCACGTCATACCCGCGGTCGGCAAGATACAGCGCCATCGCGCGACCCAGCCGCTTGCCCGCTCCGGTAACCAATGCTTTTTGCATTCCGCCCCCTAGTCCAGAACGGCTACGACATAGACCACGTATAGTGCCGTCAGCATGACACCCCAGATCCGCGTGATATGCCAACCTTTCAGGACGAAAGGCGCCAAAAGCAACGACGAACCCAACATGACCCAAAGGTCAAACTCAAGGATCTGACCGCCAACCGGCAAAGTCCCGACAAAGCTTGAAATGCCGATAATGGCCAAAAGGTTGAACATGTTCGACCCGATGACATTGCCCAACGCCACATCCGCCTGACGCCGGATCGCGGCCATGACGGTTGTCGCCAACTCAGGCAAGGACGTGCCCACAGCCACCAGCGTCAGACCGATCGCCGTCTCTGAGATGCCAAAATCGCGCGCAATGTTGATCGAACTGTCCACCAACAGCTTTGCACCAAACGGCAAACCAATCAGGCCCAGCGCCAAATACATCGCAATGTTCCAACGCGGCATGTCGGGGTCCGCGCCCTCGACATCGCCCAGATCGTCGCCTTGCACATCCGCAACCTCGGCCGCCTCTTTGATCGCCATGCGGTGCCGGTTTGCATCACGAAATGCGTCACCAAGGATCAACGTCAAAGCGGCCATCAGGATGATCCCATGCACCCAGGTGATTGGCCCCAAAAAGGCAACCGCAATGAACAAAATCGTCGACAGGATCATAAAGATATAGGTTTTGCGCGTATCGCAATTGCCCGTCTCCAGCGTCGTGATGATCGCCGGTATCCCCAGAACCAACAGGATATTAGCAGTGTTCGAGCCGATGACATTGCCCAGCGCCAGCCCCGGCACACCTTCATGGATCGCACTGACCGAAATCAAAAGCTCGGGCGCCGAAGTTCCAAATGCAACGATCGTCAAACTGACGATCAGCGCAGGCACGCCCAGTCTCAGCGATAAGTTCACCGCGCCCTTGACCAGAGCATCCCCCGCCAAAAGAAGGATGACCAACCCAAGCCCGACGAACACCCAATCCATCAAGAGCGGTCCTTTTTACAGCTGCAAGGGCCCTTCCCGATCAGATACCGACTGCAATCGGGACATTTCGCAATCCGCCGTCCTCCCGGCAGCCGAAGCCGCCCGAACATCGCCAGAACCAGAATGCCGATCAGAAACAGGCTGACGATCTTTACCATCACATCAAAGCCCAAAACGCGAGAATTCCGCGCGCTCTTGTAGCCCGTCAAAGGCGTCGTTCACCATGCGTGCACCAAACCTCGACAAAAGCCCCTTGCGCGGACCGTAGTTCTGGAACCGCACCTTCTTTCCGAAAACTTCTTTCATCTTCGGAACCATATGTCCAATTCCGTCCGCCAGACCCAGATCGACCCCCCTTTTACCGATCCAGAATTCGCCGGTAAAAAGGTCCTTGTCAGTGGTCAGCTTTGAGCCGCGCCGCGTGGTGATCTGATCCTTGAAAACCTCGTGCATATCGCCAAGCAATTCTTTGAGACGCTTTACATCCGACGCCTTTTCCGCCTGAAACGGATCCAGCATCGATTTGGACTTGCCCGCGGTATAGACCCGCCGCTCAATCCCGTGGCGACCGATAAACTCGTTCAACCCAAACTGCGAAGAGATAACCCCGATCGACCCCACAATCGACGTCGGATCAACCCAAATCTCATCCGCCGCCGATGCAATCCAGTATCCGCCCGAAGCGGCAACATCCTCGACAAAGGCATAGACGGGTACCTTCTTCTCTTCGCTCAGCCTGCGAATGCGCGCCCCGATCAGTGACGATTGCACGGGCGAACCCCCGGGCGAGTTGATGACCAAAGCCACCGCACTGGGTTTACGGCGCGCAAACGCCTTCTCCAGCACCGGGCCAATGGCCGCGTCGTTCATACCGCGCCCTGTTGCAGCAATGACGCCTGAAAGGCGCACGACCGACACAAGGGGTTCAGATTTCAGGAAAGGGACCCAGCGTTTCATGCTTACGCATGTAAAGCCGCCGGGCGCAGGTAACAAGGCGATGCCACTTCTTTTAAAGGCCCGCCTGTGGCCTTGCCGCCACGTCGCCTATAGCCGCGCGGTCAAGCGCCCTGCAAAACCGCCCAATTCTTCTTTGCAAAAATACTCAATCCACCACGGGGGGGCCACTGCGCAAACCTCAAAAGGCAAGCGTGCCTTCGATGGCCCGCTTCCACGCGGCATATCTCTCGGATCGCCATTGATCGTCGCGCTCTGGCTCGAACCGCTGCTCCAGCGCCCAGGTTTTGGCAAAACCCTCCTGATCGGGGTAAACATCGGCCTTCCAGCCGGCAATCCAAGCCACGCCCAGCGCCGTCGTCTCAAGGATCGTAGGCCGATCCACCTGCGACCCCAGAATGTCCGCCAGAAACTGCATCGTCCAGTCGCTGCCAGTCATCCCGCCATCAACGCGCAACACCGCGCCCAGATCGTCCGCGTCCCAGTCCGCGCGCATCGCCTCAACCAGATCGCGGGTCTGAAACCCCACCGATTGCAGCGCCGCGCGGGCCAGTTCCGCAGGCCCGGTGTTGCGCGACAATCCAAAAACGGCCCCCCGCGCATTGGCGTTCCAATAGGGTGCACCAAGCCCGGTAAAGGCGGGCACAAGGATCACATCCTGCCCCGGATCGGCGCTATCGGCCAAACCTTGCGTCTCGGATGCTTCCTCGATGATCTTCAAACCATCGCGCAACCATTGAACCGCAGCGCCTGCAATAAAGATCGACCCTTCCAGCGCATAAGTCACCCGCCCCCCGAACTGATAGGCAATCGTGCCCAGCAAACGGTTGCGGCTTTCGACCAGCGTATCGCCCGTGTTCAGCAGCGCAAAACACCCCGTGCCATAGGTCGACTTCATCATCCCCGGCTGAAAACAAGCCTGCCCGACGGTCGCGGCCTGTTGGTCGCCCGCCACCCCGCGAATTGGAATGGACCCGCCAAACAGCGTCGTCTCACCAAAGTCGCCGTCACTGTCGCGCACATCCGGCAGCATCGCCATCGGCACACCCAAAAGCTCGCAAATCTCTGCGTCCCAGCACCCCTCGCGGATGTTGTACAATAACGTCCGCGCAGCGTTGGTGGCGTCGGTTGCATGAACCCGCCCCTCGGTCAGCTTCCAGATCAGGTAACTGTCGACCGTCCCAAACAAAAGCTCTCCGGCAACCGCCCGCGCCCGCGCGCCTTCGACATTGTCCAGGATCCACTTCACCTTGGTTCCTGAAAAATAGGGGTCCAGCAAAAGCCCGGTTTTATGCGTGATCATCGCCGCATGGCCGGCACCCTTCAGCGCCTCGCAAATTTCGGCCGTGCGCCGGTCCTGCCAGACGATTGCCCGGTGGATCGCCTTGCCGGTATCCGCCTCCCAGATCACCGTGGTTTCACGCTGGTTGGTGATGCCGATTGCCGCGACATCGCTGGCCGTAACCGCACCATTTTCCATCGCCCCGGCAAAGGTGGCAACGGTCGTATCCCATAAATCCGAAACCTCATGTTCAACCCAACCTGAGCGCGGATAATGCTGGGCAAATTCCTTTTGCGCCTTGGCCGCGATCTTAAGCTTGCCATCAAAAAGGATCGCCCGGCTTGACGTGGTGCCCTGATCTATCGCCATCACATAGCTCATTGCGCAGGCTCCTTTTGCATCCATTTCTCCAACGCCGAAACCTCGGCCTTTGTCATTCGCAGGCCCAACTTGGTGCGCCGCCAGATCACGTCATCAGCGGTCTGGGCATACTCACGCGCCATCATCCAGCGCACTTCGGCCGCGCTCAGGTCAGCGCCAAAATCCTTCCCCAGGTCCTTGCGGCTTTTGGCATCGCCCAGAACCTCGGGCGCCTCGGTGCCATAAGCGCGCACCAGCCGCTTGGCCCAGCGCGCATCCAGAAAGTCATACCGTTGCATCAGATCGTCAATCAGCGCCTGAACACCGCTAACCGGAAAATCGCCCCCTGGCATCGCAACCCCGGCAGTCCAATGGCCCGGCATCTCTGGAAAGACACCCTTCAGCTTGTCCATCGCCGCCTCGGACAAATGCCGGTGCGTGGTGATCTTGCCGCCAAAGACATTCAAAAGCGTGCCGCCCGCATCCAGTGACAGAACATAGTCGCGCGTGGCCTCTGTCGCCGAAGACGCCCCGTCATCATAAAGCGGGCGCACCCCCGAATAGGTCCAGACGATGTCATCCACCGTCACCGGCTCTTTGAAATACTGCGACACGAAGTTGCAAAGGTATTGCTGTTCCGCAGGCGTACAAACCGGCTTTTCATCTGCATCTGCATGGTCCTGATCGGTCGTCCCGATCAGTGTGAAATCGCCCTCGTAAGGGATCGCAAATACGATCCGGTTGTCCGCGCCCTGAAAGAAATAGGGCTTGTCGTGATCAAAAAGCTTGCGCGTCACGATGTGCGAACCTCGCACCAGACGAACCCCTTCACGGCTGTTGCGGTGCAAGGCACCGTTCAGAACATCCGCAACCCAGGGGCCCGCTGCATTGACCACGGCCCTGGCGGTGATCTGGTCCGTCTCACCCTCTAGCCGCGCGACCCACAGCCCATCCTTTTGCTCAGCCGAAGTAACCTTTGTGCGGGTCAGGATCGTGGCGCCCCGCGCCTCGGCATCGCGCGCGTTCAGGATCACAAGCCGCGCATCCTCGACCCAGCAATCTGAATACTCAAACGCCTTCTTCAGGTGGTCCTTCAGCGGCGCGCCAACCGGATCACGCGTCAGATCCAGGGTCCGGGTTCCGGGCAGGTTTTTGCGCCCCCCCAGATGATCGTAAAGAAACAGCCCCAACCGGATCAGCCACCCCGGACGGCGGCCTTTCATCCAAGGCATCACCACGCTTAATATCCGCGAGGTCGGCGTGCCGCCCTCAAACCGCATATCCTTGTGATAGGGCAGAACAAAGCGCATCGGCCAACTGATATGCGGCATCGCAGACCACAACCGTTCCCGTTCGATCAGGCCCTCCCGGACCAGCCCGATCTCTAGATACTCAAGGTACCTCAGCCCGCCGTGAAACAATTTGGTCGATGCCGAAGACGTCGCCGACCCCAGATCGTTCATCTCTACCAGCGCAACCTTCAGGCCACGCCCAGCCGCATCGCGCGCAATCCCGGTGCCATTGACGCCGCCGCCAATCACCAGAAGATCAAAAACCTCATTGCTCACCACGGCCCTCCCTTGCGAACCTGTTGGCGCTAACATAATTCGCCCCGCATGCGAAGCCGCCGCTTAAGATTTAAGCCGGTACCCTGTGCGAAAGATCCAGTTGATGACCGCAAGACAGACCACCAGAAAGACCACGATCATCGCCAGGCTGACGCCGACCCCAACATCCGCCCGCCCAAAAAAGCTCCAGCGAAAACCGGACACCAGATAGACGACCGGGTTGAACAGCGTCACCTTCTGCCAGAACTCGGGCAGCATCGAAATGGAATAAAAACTGCCGCCAAGAAACACCAGGGGCGTCACCACCAGCATCGGGATCAGGTTCAGCTGTTCAAAGCTTTTGGCCCAGATGCCGATGATGAACCCAAACAGAGCAAACGACAGGCAGGTCAGAACCAGAAACGAGAACATCCAGAAAGGATGCTCGATCTTGAGATCAACAAATAGAAACGCCGTGGCCAGAATGATCAGACCGATGATCATGCTTTTCGTCGCCGCCGCCCCGACATAGCCGATGACAACCTCGATATAGCTGACCGGCGCTGACATCACCTCGTAGATTGTTCCGATGAATTTCGGGAAGTATATGCCAAAGGCCGCGTTGGTCAGCGACTGGGTCAGAACCGACAGCATGACCAGACCCGGTACGATAAACGCGCCGTAAGATACGCCGTCGATCTCTTGAATGCGGCTGCCGATCGCGGCGCCGAACACGATAAAGTAAAGCGATGTCGACAAGACCGGAGAGATCACTGACTGCGCAATCGTGCGAAAGAACCGGTTCATCTCGAACCGGTAGATCGCGTATATCGCCTGGAAATTCATGCGTCGCTCCTCACTAGGTCAACGAATATTTCTTCCAGCGTGCTCTGGCTGGTCTGAATATCCTTCAGCATCAGGCCCGACTTGGACATGTCATTCAAAAGTGCGGTGATGCCGGTGCGCTCGCCCTTGGTGTCATAGGTATACGTCAGCCACGTGCCATCGGCATTGCGTTCAAGATCATAGGCCTTCAGCGCTTTGGGCACCGCCTTGCAGGGTTCCTGCAACTCGATCCTCAGCTCTTTCTTACCCATCCGCGCCATCAATGCATCTTTGTCTTCAACCAACAGCAATTCGCCCTTGGCGATCACACCAACGCGGTCGGCAATCTCTTCGGCCTCTTCGATGTAATGCGTGGTCAGGATGATCGTCACACCATCCTCTTTAAGTCCGCGAACGACATCCCACATCTCTTTGCGCAGCTCGACATCCACGCCGGCCGTTGGTTCATCCAGAAACAAGACGCGCGGCTCGTGCGACAAAGCCTTGGCAATCAGAACCCGGCGTTTCATGCCGCCTGAAAGCTCTTTGATCCGGCTGTCCTTCTTGTCCCAAAGCGACAACTGGCGCAGCACCTTTTCAAGGTAGGCCTCGTCGGGCGACTTGCCAAATAATCCACGGGTAAAGCGCACCGCGTTCAGCACGTTCTCAAACGGCTCAAGCGTAATCTCTTGTGGCACAAGACCGATCAGCCGCCGTGCTGCGCGAAAATCCTTCACAACGTCATGGCCACCAACCAATATTTGGCCCGAGGTCAGATAGGTCAGCCCGCAAATCGCTGAAATCAAAGTCGTTTTTCCGGCACCATTCGGCCCCAGCAGGGCCAGAACCTCGCCCTCGCGGATGTTCAGAGAGACGCCTTTCAGCGCCTCAAACCCACCAGCAAATGTTTTTCGAAGGTCTGTTACCGTCACAATATCGGGCATCACGCACTCCTTTTACGCAGCGCATCATGGCCCGACCTATCAGCAAGTTAAAGCGCTTTTGCCCCACATGCGGCGCTTCCCTGACATCCCCTGTCAGCGGCCAGCGACATAGAAGGGCAATTTGCCCACCGCATCGCGATACCAACTGATGATCTTTTGGCGCTCTTGGGGCTCCATGTAGGACACGTTGGCCGGCGGCATCGCCGTCGTCACACCCGACTGAAGATAAATCATCCGCGCCGCGGCGGTGATATCCTTGGTCGTCTCCAGGTGAATTCCCCGCGGCGCCCGCCAGATCCCATCATACCCCGGCTCGCGCGCGTGGCACATCGAACAGCGGCCCAGAACGATATCGCGCACCTCGTCATACCCGGCGGCCTGGGCAAAAACCTCTTCGACTTTATTGAGCGGCCGCGCCTGTGATTGCTCGACCGTGTCCTGCGCCCTGGGCACACTTGAAAGCCACATCACGCCAATGAACAGGATCGCAGTAACGCCCCATGTCCATGTCGGGTTACCTTTGCGCGCATGCCGCGTGTTGAAATAATGCCGGATCGTGACACCCATCAGAAACACCAGACCCGCGATCAGCCAGTTGTACTGGCTGGCAAATGCCAGAGGGTAATGGTTCGACAGCATCAAAAAGATCACTGGCAACGTCAGATAGTTGTTATGCGTCGACCGCAGCTTGGCGATCCGCCCGTATTTGGCATCCGGCACCCGGCCCGCTTTCAGATCGCTCACGACGATCCGCTGGTTCGGCATGATAACCAAAAAGACATTGGCGGTCATGATCGTGGCGGTAAAAGCACCTAAATGCAAAAGCGCCGCGCGCCCGGTGAAAACCTGATCATAGCTCCAGGCCATCGCCACCAGCAGAATAAACAATAACACCATCAGAACCGTTGGCCGCTGGCCCAGCGGTGACTTGCACAAAGCGTCATAGACCAGCCAGCCAAGCGCCAAAGACCCCGCTGAAATCGCAATCGCCTGCCAGATGGCCAGATCCACCTTGGCCGGGTCGATCAGAAACAACTCGGCCCCGGCCCAATAGACAACCATCAGCAAAGCCGCCCCCGACAACCACGTCGAATAGCTTTCCCATTTGAACCATGTCAGATGCTCGGGCATCGCCGAAGGGGCCACCAGATACTTGCGCACATGATAAAAACCGCCGCCGTGAACCTGCCATTCCTCGCCATGCGCCCCTTTGGGCAGATCCGGTGCATCGCGCAGCCCCAGATCCAGCGCCACGAAATAGAACGACGAACCGATCCAAGCGATGGCCGTAATGACGTGCAGCCACCGCACGGCAAATGCCATCCAATCCCACATGATCGCCAGGTCTTGCATCCTAAGGCCTCCTCTTTGCGACCACCCTAGCCGCAACGCCTATTTCCCTGTAACAGGAAAATAATCTCATCTGCTTCAAAAAAAGCCGAATAATAGCATTATGGCCTATCTCGACAATATCCGCACCTTCGTTCGTGTCTACGAACTGGGCAATATGTCTGCCGCTGCGCGCGATCTGCGGATTTCGGCGGCCGTGGCTTCGGCCCGCATCTCGCAACTCGAAGAGCACCTGAACGTCCGCCTGTTTCAACGCACCACGCGGGTTCTGAACGCCACCGAACAGGGCGGCCTCTTTTACCCCGGTGCCTGCAAGATCCTCGAAGCGGTCGACGCAGCCGAGGCTGAGGTCAACGAGGTAACCCAAGTGCCGCGCGGCTCGCTTTTCGTGGCCGCACCTTTGGGCGTCGGCCGCCGCCTGATCGCCCCCAACATCCCCGCATTCAAAGATCAGTACCCCCTGATCAACATCCGCCTGCGCCTGTCGGACCGCAACGTCGATCTTGCCAAAGAGGGGTTGGATGCGGCGTTCTTTCTGGGCTCGCCCGAGGATTCCAACCTGCGCATCCGCAAGATCGCCGATTGCCCGCGCATCCTCTGCGCCGCGCCCGCCTATATCGCGAAGAAGGGTCAGCCCGGATCACTGGACGATCTGCGCAAGAACCACGATTGCCTGATCCTGCGCTACCCCGGCGCCCCCGAATTTCAGTGGCCGCTTGAGACCGGCGCGGGCATCAAACGCATCGATGTCACCGGCCCGTTCGAAAGCGATGATGGCGATGTCCTGACCGGTTGGGCCCTGTCAGGCCATGGCATCATCCTCAAACCCCTGTTCGAAGTGGCAGGCGCCATCGGGCGCGGCGACCTGGTCCCGGTTCTGCCGGGCAACCCGCCCGCACCGATCCAGATGGCATGCCTATATACCCACCGCCGCAAACAGGACCCCAAGGTCAGGTTCTTTATCGACTTCATGGTCGATAAGATCACCGCGGCCCTGACAGCCGCCAAAGATCAGCTGCCGCGATAGGTGGAATAGCCATAGGGCGACAACAAAAGCGGCACATGGTAGTGCACCTTCTCTGACATCCCGAACCGCAACGGGATCAGGTTCAGGAACTTGGGTTCCCGCGTCTCGACGCCACAAGCATCCAGATAATCGCCGGCATGAAAGACCAACTCGTAACTGCCCGGCGCGAACTCTTCTGCTGGCAGAATTTGCTGGTCCGTGCGGCCATCGGCATTGGTCACCAGCGTCTTTATCAGCGCCCGCGCCTCGCCCTCAATTCGGTAAAGATCAATTCTCAGCCCCGCCGCAGGCAACCCGCGCGCCGTATCAAGAACATGTGTCGTCAGATAACCCGGCATTTTTTTCTCCACCACTTTTGTTGCTAACCTGCCATTTTTTGCGCCAGAAAGGCACTGCCAACCGTCAGAATACTCCTTCAAAAATTTATTGAAGGTAGTTTTGATTTGATTGCCCTACAAATGAAAAAAAGATGGAGCTTCATTGTGAACCGTTATCCTCGCGATATGCGTGGCCACGGCCCAAACCCGGCCAGCGCCAATTGGCCGAACAAGGCCCGCATCGCCCTTCAGTTCGTGATTAACTACGAAGAGGGTGGCGAAAACAACATCCTGCATGGTGATGCCGCATCCGAAGCCTTCCTGAGCGAGATTGTCGGCGCCGCCGCATGGCCCGGTCAGCGTCACTGGAACATGGAATCCATTTACGAATACGGCGCGCGCGCCGGGTTCTGGCGCCTGCACCGGCTGTTCACAGAGCTTTCGATCCCCGCCACGGTCTACGGCGTAGCAACGGCCCTTGCCCGCAGCCCCGAACAGGTTCACGCCATGCAAGAGGCGGGCTGGGAAATCGCCAGTCACGGCCTGAAATGGATCGAATACAAAGACTACGACGAGGCCGATGAACGCGCCGATATGCTCGCCGCCATCGATCTGCACACCCAAGTGACCGGCCAGCGCCCGCGCGGGTGGTACACAGGCCGCTGTTCGGAAAATACCCTGCGTCTTGCCGCCGAAGTGGGCGACCTTGATTATGTCGCCGACAGCTATGCCGATGACCTGCCCTATTGGACCCGCTTTGGTAAGCACGATCAGCTGGTCGTGCCCTACACGCTGGATTGCAATGACATGCGCTTTGCCACGCCTCAGGGCTTCAACTCGGGCGATCAGTTCTACAGCTATCTCAAGGACAGCTTTGATGCGCTTTACGCCGAAGGGGTCGCAGGCGCGCCCAAGATGATGTCGGTCGGCCTGCACTGTCGCCTGATCGGACGGCCGGGGCGAATCATGGCCCTGCGCCGCTTTATGGAATACGCCAAATCTCATGACGATGTCTGGTTCGCCCGCCGGATCGACATCGCCCACCACTGGCAGGAAAACCACCCCGCCCCGACCACGCCGCGCCCCAGCGAGATGTCAAAGCAGGACTTTGTTCAGGCCTATGGCGGCATCTACGAACACTCGCCCTGGATCGCCGAACGCGCATGGGATCTGGAACTGGGCGCCGCACATGACTGCGCGACAGGTTTGCACAATGCCCTTGCCCGCGTCTTTCGCATGGCCAGCAAAGATGAACGTCTGGGCGTTCTGAACGCCCACCCCGATCTGGCCGGAAAACTGGCCGCAGCAAAACAGCTGACTGCCCAGTCGACCGCCGAACAGGCCGGTGCCGGGCTGGACGCGCTGACCGACACCGAACGCGCCGATTTCACCCGCATGAACGACGAATACACCGCAAAACACGGCTTTCCCTTTATCATCGCAGTGCGCGACAACACCAAGGCCACGATCCACAGCGCGTTCCAGCGCCGCATCGGCAATGACCGCCAGACCGAGATGGCCGAGGCCTGCCGACAGGTTGAACGCATCGCCCAGCTCAGGCTTTTGGATGTCGTGCCGCAATGACCCGCCCGCTGATCACCCGGCCACTAACCGCCACAGGTTTTGCCCCATGGGGCGATGTGATCGAGGTGTCAGGCCCCCCCGACAAGATCATCAACCAAGGCATGTGCGGGCGTCACCATGATCTGGCCGGGCTTGATTTCACCGATGGCCGCGCGGGAATAAGCCTGTTCAATGCCAAGGCCCGGCACCTGCCCGTGACCCTTGAAATGGTCGAACGCCACCCTGACGGGACGCAGGCATTCATCCCCATGACCCGGACCCCATTTCTTGTGGTCGTCGCCGATGACAACGCAGGCACGCCTACGAACCTGCAGGCCTTTGTCGCGACCGGCGGTCAGTCTGTGAACCTGCGCCGCGGCGTCTGGCACGGCGTTCTGACGCCACTGGAGCAGGACGGAATTTACGCCGTCGTCGACCGGATCGGCAATGGCCCAAACCTTGAAGAATTCTGGTTTGACGAGGCTTACCTCGTCGACCGGCAATAATAGCGACGCCGCAACAAATCGGCGCTTGAATGGAACAGTAGCAATGGGAGAAAATCCAGATGGCCGACACGACGCTGGGGACAGCTGAACAACTTCGCGATCCGAATTACACGCCACCGCTGGCCAAGGCCGTACCCCTGGGCATCCAGCATGTGCTGGCAATGTTTGTGTCCAACGTGACACCTGCGATTATCGTCGCAGGTGCGGCGGGTTTCGGGTTCGGCTCAAACTCGCCCGACTTTCCACAGATGATCTAAATGATCCAGATGTCGATGGTCTTTGCAGGCATCGCGACCCTGATCCAGACGATCGGTGTCGGCCCCATCGGCGCCCGCCTGCCGATTGTTCAGGGCACGTCATTTGCGTTTCTGCCCATCATGATCCCGCTGGTTGCGGGCAAGGGCGTTGACGCAATGGCAGGCCTTATGGGCGGCATCCTGATCGGCGGCCTGTTTCAGGCCAGCCTCGGCCTTGTCATCAATAAGATCCGCTTTGCCCTGCCACCACTGGTCACCGGCCTGATCGTCACGATGATCGGTCTGGCGCTGGTGCGCGTCGGCATTCAGTACGCCGCGGGCGGCGTTCCGGCCATTGGCACGCCTGACTATGGCACGCTGCAAAACTGGTTCGTGGCCTCGGTCGTGATCTTTGTCACCTTGGGGTTCAAGTTCTTCACCCGCGGCATGGCGTCAATTTCGGCGGTTCTGATCGGCCTGATCGTCGGCTATATCGTGGCCTACATCATGGGCATGGTCAGCTTTGCAAATGTCGGCAACGCCAAATCCTTTTCCCTGCCCAACCCGCTTCACTTCGGGCTTGAATTTCATTCCGCCGCGATCATCGGCTTTTGTTTCATGGCGCTGGTATCAGCGATCGAAACGGTCGGCGACGTATCGGGCATCACCAAAGGTGGCGCAGGGCGTGAGGCGACCTCGGAGGAGCTGGCCGGCGCGACCTATGCCGACGGTCTGGGCTCGGCTGTGGCGGGCCTGTTCGGCGCGCTTCCCAACACCTCGTTCAGTCAGAATGTCGGCCTGATCGCCATCACCGGCGTGATGAGCCGCCATGTCGTCACCATTGGTGCGATCTTTCTGATCATCGCAGGCTTTGTGCCAAAGGTTGGGGCAATCATCTCAACCGTTCCTATCGAAGTGCTGGGCGGCGGCGTGATCGTGATGTTCGGAATGGTTGTCGCATCAGGTATCTCGATGCTGTCCGACGTCGACTGGAACCGCCGCAACATGGTGATCTTTGCCATCGCGCTGTCGGTCGGCCTGGGCCTTCAGCTAGAGCCGGCCGCGGTTCAGCATCTGCCCGGAACGATCAAGGTTCTGATGACCTCGGGCCTCTTGCCAGCGGCGGTCATCGCCATCGTCCTCAACCTGATCCTGCCTCAGGAACTGACGGGCGAATCCACTGACGAAGTGGCCGGGGGAATGTCGGGCCACGGCGAGGGACACCTGCCGCACGATTGACCCAAGAAGGCAAACCACCGCCCGTCAGTGATGGGCGGTGGCTCACTGCATTTCCGCGACATGGCCGCCGGAGCAGAACCTCCGGGCGGCCAGGTTTCGTTTCGATGAACAGTTTGATTGATGCGTTCACAAGCGCGCGCCGCAGCGGACGTAACCAGCCCAAACCTTTGCCGTGCCGAACCTACTGTTTCGACGTTACAAGTTCCGGCTTTTCAGAAAACAAAAGCGATAGCATCAAAGCGGTCGCCGACAGAAATAGAACGACCAACAGGGAATGAGACGCGCTGAGTAGCGAAAGCAACCCAACAGTTGCGACACCGCCCAGCCGGGCAAAGGTTATATCCAGGCTGGTCGAAAATGCTTTCAATCCATCGGGTGCGAACTTCAAAACAAGGAGCGTGGAAGGCGCGTTCCCACTGGCGAACCCGGCTCCCAATAAGACCGCCGACAGAATGGTTACGCTCCATCCGCTGGACAGCCATCCCACCGCAAACCCAGCCGCGATCAGAAGCGGGGCGGCGTAGACGATTTTTTGAAGATGCGGTCCGTCCACCCAATTTCGCAAGAGCGTTCCAACGATCGAGAAACTTAACCAAAGTACAGCCAGAACAACGCCAATATCCGCCGGTCCCAGACCTAAATCCGTCAACCTTAAAGGCAGCTGAAACAGATAGAGAATTATGGCGCCATAGGTGCAGAAAATATAACCGAAAACCATCCAAAGCTTGGTCGCTGCGAAAATCGACATCAAACTGGGCAAAGGCTCTTTGCGAGCTTTGCGCCTACCGGTTCCTTTCTTGCCTGACAGAACAAGTGCCACGCCTGAGAGCGCCGCGAAAAGCACGAAGATTGATTGCCACCCGAAGATTGAAACGGTCGGCCCAACAGCCAAAGGCGCAAACGCCGCAAAGTAGCCCGTGATACTGCCCCAGATCACAAGTATTCGCCCCGGTTGAACCGGAAGGGCCCTGGTCAAAAGCACTGGAATAAGAGGCGAGAAAATGCCGCCGCCAAGGCCCTGAAGAATACGGCCGCCAAGCATAGTCCCAAGGCTCTGCGAAGACGCGACGATCAAGGCACCAATTGTGAACATTAAGACGCCGGCCGAGAATACACGTTTGGCGCCAAATACGTCCCCGATCCAACCTCCGGCAAGCACACCAACAGCGACCGCAAATGAGTATGAGTTGAAAAACCAGGCCAGCTGACGGATCGTAAGGCTATGGTCGTCTTGAATTACCGGAAGAAGCAATGGCACCAAAGCCAGTTCCATAACGAACGCGGTGCTGGCAATGATCGGGCCTGCAATCACTCTTTTCGTCGACCAAGTCATCCTATGTCCTTTTGAAACTTCCGGCGGCGATGTTCTTATGGCAAAGCCCGGAGGGACGTACCCCCCGGGCTTTCATTTTGAGCTTAGGCAACTGCTGAGATCTTCGGCAACGACTCATTCCGGTCAGGTACTCTGCGATTTTGTGAAAGGGCCTTCGGCGAAGTATCAAGAAAGTGCACAATATCTGACTTGTTCATCCAGACCAGCGCCTCTTCCGAAGTTACCTCGTTCTCGGGGCCATACCAGACACCGGGCTCGCAATGCGTATAGCCATACCGCACCGGGATCCCTTTGAACGCCAATGGCATTGGCACAAAACCAAAGACATAGTCAGGCGACCATATCTGAAGAGCCAACTCAAAAACGACGCGCGACAAAAGAGCGGTAAAGCCCTGGTTCCTGTGCCCGCCCTCACCGCCTTTCAGCCAGAACTCGCCGTGGTAACACACACAGCCGGTTATGTGGTCAAGTGCCGGAGGCTGGGTGAAAGTGGTTCTATCCGGGTCTGGTGTCGAATTCGGAGTGATGTACTTGTGCCGGTGATCGTCGATGTGTTTCCTAAGTAAAACGCCTTCCAGATCAAGCCGGCGGATCGCCTGTGTGTGTACCAACTCGCCGCTCTGGTTATAGCCGCAAACCCAGAAGGCGTTGGATGCATCGACATAAGAGCAGGCCGCATCGAACATCGGATACAAGGCCGACCTGTCGGCCTGAGTGTTTCTTAGGCGTCTGTAGGCAACAAAGTCGCCGCCGATTTCCAGCCGCATTCCGGCGGCCTCAAGTTCCTTGGTGATATTTCCGACGTTCACGATCATCGAGTAAAGGTTAACTACTGACATTGTTCTTCCTTCCTTTTGTATAAGCACAACCACAGAAAGAAAATATCAGCAAAATGCCACTTTTGCGCGCAACTTCTTACGCTGCCGGAAATCAGAGTTCAAAGTCCATCACGCAATCGTCCGGAACGCAGTTCGAGAATCCGTCCGGAAGCGCGTCAATCGCGATCTTGTTCGTCATCAACACCAACACGGCAAGACCCGGCGTCCCGTCCGGAAAGACACACCCCAACAACAGACGTTGAAAGCTAATGGGAACCGGTTCGGCCATAGTTTCGCGTGGCAGATGCGCATGCAAATGATCTAACCGCACGCCACCCGCACCATAGATCCGTGCGTAAGTGCCTGCAATAAAGTCATTAAATTCGTTGCCTGCATTGTCTTCATGCGACAATCTACCGATCGCGCTTTTGGACCATGCCCACCCAAACCACTTGGCATAGGCAGAACGCTCGCCAATTTCGACGCATATCCAACCCTTGACGCTACGCCGGTAGACCACCAGAAACGGCCTGACATCTGCCATTGCGGGATCTTCAATTTGCGCAAGAGACAGTCCCCAGGCGGTGAGCGCGCGCTGCATGATAGGAAGGCCATTTTTCGAGATTTGGATGACCGGATGTTGCTGCGAATAAAACTTTCGGCCGGCGCCATCCGAAAACTGAGCGCTCTCCAGACCAAGTATGATGCGCCGATTCACACCCTTTCGACCGGCCCATGTGTCCATCTGCACTAGAATGCTTTCGGCCTCGGCCACCGATTCCTTACCAAATTCTGTAAGTGCATACTCGTGCCTTTCAAGCGCAAAAAGTGGGTGGCCGACTATCTGCTCAAGCTCACTCAGATGCCGCCGCGCGGTCTGTCGCGTTACGCCCAAGGATTCAGAGGTTGCTGTCAAGTTTAGAGTTTTACTCAAAGTCACAAAGGCTCGCAGCATAGCTACGGTGATATTTGATGTTTCTTCGAATTCGGGCAAGTCGCTCTCCAGATATCAGGAAATTAGGCGTTGGATGATAAATCATCCACTCAATTGATAAAATTTTTACATTACCGGCAAAAATATTTGCAATTTTCAACCCTTGTTACTCCCGCGTAAAACAACTACGGCGCGATTTTTAATTTGTCGACTCCAGTAGCGCAATAGAAACGCGAACGTCGAACACGAGGGTAGTGGATGAAACCGACGACCGAAGAAATCGACCACCTCGTCGGATCAAGGCTCCGTTATCTGCGCGAAGAGAGAGGCATTACCCAAGCTCAGCTTGCCAGCGAAGTTGGGATTACATTTCAACAAATCCAAAAGTATGAGCGCGGAAACAACCGCATCTCGGCAAGCAAACTCTGGCTGTTTTGCAATATATTCAATGTACTTCCGAACGATTTCTTTGAAGGGCTGGACGGAATTGCCAGACGCAACAATGCGTAGCTTGTAGACTAGGCTCTTACAACAACCGTGCACATAAAATGGCCAATAGCCCAATTGAAAAGAATACCGCGGCGGTGACGCCAACCTGGGGCTTGTCCAACTAAGCCCGAACTGGTTGAAACCACTGAAGCCGCTAAATGATGATCTGCGACGTGGCCTCTTCGGCCGCCTCAAGAGTTCCACCCTCGCCCGGCTCTTTCCCCCTCTCGAATTAAGATCCTTCGATAGTGCGTTTTCGAGCGTCAAACTTCGACAGTGCTTTTCCGCACGGCAAACAATGTGTGCCACCAAGTCTTTGGCTAACTCGTCTTCCCTTGTCGAATTGGCCCGCGTGGAACACATGCGCGATACTACAAAGGAGCTTTGGCCATTCCGGACCCCGCTGCGTAATCGCCATGCAAACAGCACAAAAATTTTGACGTCAAATACACGTCAAATCCATCAATCGCTTTCCACTTGTGATCGCCGGGGCATTAAAGCAACCTGCACGTGTGGGTTGTGGAGGCTAAGGATGGCAAAGAACATCTGCATTTTTTCGGATGGCACCGGCCAGATGGGCGGCAAACGCCCCGACCAGCGGTTGTCAAACGTATACAAAATGTATCGCGCCATGCGGCCGGGCCCAGACTCGCCAATCAACCCAAAGGATCAAGTCGCATTCTATGACGCCGGCCTTGGAACAGATGAAATTCGTAGCCTAGTTGGTCGCTTCAAGCCGATCCTGTCTGCTGCTGTCGGGACAGGCCTCGACCACAACATGATCGATTGTTACGAGAAGATTATTGCACATTATGAACCGGGCGACCGCGTCCTCCTATTTGGCTTTTCACGTGGCGCCTACACCGTCAGGGCGCTGGCAAATGTGATGAACCTATGTGGCATCCCGACGCTGATGCCGGATGGAACACCTATCCCTCGCCATGGATCGGGCCTCCGAAAAATCGCGACCGATGCGGTCAAGTATGTGTACAGCCATGGGGCAGGAAAACCTCGGGGGAAAGTGCCCTACTTTCGGAACCGAGAAACGCTTGGGCGCCGCTTTCGCAAAAAATATTTCAGCTCTCCGCTGAAAGGCAAAGATGTTCAGGGCAATGTGCAGCCGACTTTTATCGGGGTTTTTGATACCGTCGCATCCCTGCGAACCGCGGTTGTACGCTCGATTGTATGGGGGATCACTTTAGCAGTTGCCGCCACCTTTGCGCTGGCACTGATCAAGGGCTTGGCATTTTGGATACTCGTTCCTCTCGGGCTCATCCTTGCCACTTTGCTCTTTCAACTTGGAACGCTTTTCTTAGAGAACCTAAAGTACTTCTCGGATGATCCAGATCGCAAGCTGCGGCTGCGGCGGCCCGGGGACTGGCGTCAGATCTGGAAGACCGGGCATTTCGCGTCGTGGAACAAAATGAACTACGACAGATGGCTGGATCAGGATGTAGGGCACGCTCGCCACGCAATGGCAATTGACGAAGACAGAGTTGACTTCCCGCGCGTAGGTTGGGCGACTAAAAAGGCCGCAATCGAGACCGCAAAGCGTAGACCCAAGTGGCTAAAACAGGTGTGGTTTGCGGGGTGCCATAGCGACATCGGCGGAAGCTATCCCGAAGCTGAGTCGCGCCTCAGCGACATTGCATTGGACTGGATGGTGGAAGAGTTGCGCGATTGCGTCCCCACCATCCAAATCAACGAAAACATGCTCCATCGCTCTCCCGATCCACTCGGCCTGCAGCACCGTGAAGATGCAATGATGCGCATCGGGCGCTTTGCGATCCCATGGAAGAAGGGCATTCGCGAAGTCGGGGCCGACTTTGAACTTCACCCCTCTGTTACTGAACGCCTCAAAGCAGTTGCAGTCCCGCAACATGATAAAGTGAAACCTTACCGGCCGGAGCAACTTAAGGAACGGCGTGATCTGCAGCGCTTTTATGGAACCGATGCAACGGCGTCCTATACCATCCAAGGATCTCGCAATCAGAGCGAGCCCAGTTGATGCCCGGCCATCTATAGTGAATTCTGGATTGAGCCAGAATGCGGTTCTTTGCTCTGACGGCGCGAACGCTAATGCGAAGGTTGCCGCTTTGCCTGGAGCCGAGCGTTTCGCCGTCAGCAGCAATCCAGGGACTCGCGTCGCAACCGGGCGCCACTGCGGCAACTTTGTCACAAATCCGATCGAGGGCATTCTAGTCTTGTGGAATTGACCGCTGGGAAAGTGCATCAATAGCGCCTTGGGCGCAATCATACCGCAGTATGATATGTGCCAGTAGATGTGTGCCAGTAGATATCACAAATTCAGGCGCCGTCAGGTCGCATCCTGAGAGTGCCTGCCAGAGCATGAGTTCCCGGTTTTGGGAAATAGTTTGGATCTTCACCAACAAACTTTTTGTACAGTCGTTAGCCGAATCAACGACTTTCTATGGATGCGAAAAGTTCAACAGCCCGTTTAAAAGTGAGAAACCGATGCCGCCCAACTTCATCATGGGGTTATAGGTCAACGGATTTGCTTAGCGCCTATTTTCAGTACAGGCTGACTCATGTGTTTTTTTGACATGGTACGTATTAAATACCGTCGCCATCGGGTTGGTCTGCTCAGCGGACCAACACAAATTTCGGGCACCCCGAAAGTATCCCTTCAACGCAATTCCGAAAGTGTAGGTTTGAATTCACAACCCGGCGCATCAACGGCCCAAAAACGTGACCGCATCAATTGCTATAGCTTCCGGGTATGGCGCGGGCAGCCTGGGCCAAGCATAAGAAAAAACCGCGGGCCCCAAAAAGGTCCCGCGGCATATTGTTGTCGCCAATTTGGCCGTCGGGATGGACCCCCCGCGGGCGGCTAGCTGACTTAAAAATCAACCTCGGTCGCGACGCCCTTGGCAATCGCCAGATCGACAACCGCAGATGCCACCGCCAGATCCTGAAGACCAACGCCCGTGCCATCAAACAGCGTCACCTCATCCGCACTGGTACGACCCGGATGGTCACCGTTGATCACCGCACCCAGCTCGACAATGTCGCCATCCCCGATCAGACCCGCCGCAACCGCATGCTGGCACTCGCCGATGCTGATCGACTGGGCGATCTCATCGGTAAAGGTCGTCGCACGCGCCACCAGCGCTGCCTCGACTTCCTGCTTGCCCTTGGTGTCCGTTCCCATACAGGCAATATGCGTCCCCGCCGTGACCTGAGCGTCCATCAGGATGGGATCAAACGACGAGGTGATAGAAATGATCACATCCGCTTCGCTGCCCATCCGGTCCAGATCAACCGCCTCAAACGGCAGGCCCAGTTCCGTTGCGCATTCCTCTAGCCGTGACAGCATCTCTGGGTGATAGTTCCAGCCGATGACCTTGTCGAACGACCGCTGCTCGACCGCCGCGCGCATCTGAAAGACCGATTGGTGGCCCGCACCGATCATCCCCAGAACCTTTGCATCCTTGCGCGCCAGATGCTTGATTGACACCGCCGAAGCCGCAGCCGTACGCAGCGCCGTCAAAAGGTTGCCGCCAACAACGGCGCGGCACTTGCCGGTATCGGCATCAAACAGAAAAACCGTGGATTGGTGGTTGGTCAGCCCGCGCGCCTCGTTGCCGGGCCAATAGCCACCCGATTTCAGACCAAGGTTCAGCGCCTGGCGGTCAAAGCCCGACTTGAAACCATAAAGCGCATCGGCATAACCGATCGCCTCGCGGATGACGGGAAAGTTGTATGCGTCCTTCTTTGCCATCGAGGCAAAGACCTTTTCGACCGCATCAAAGCTGGCCTCACGCGTGATCAGCGGGGCAATGTCTTTTTCCGGAACGATATACATTGGGGCGTCTCCAGTTTGCTTATCTGTAAGAAAAAGGGGCGCGTTTCATCGCGCCCCCGAATTGGAAATGGTCAGGCCGCTCAGCTGCGCCTTAATAGGCTTTGCCGCGTGCCGACACTGGCCAGACGGTTTCAACCTTGCCGCCGCGCACGCCGACATACCAGTCGTGCACGTTACAGGTCGGGTCACAGTGGCCCGGCACCAGCTTTAGCTTGTCGTTGACCTTCAGAACACCGCCCGGGTCGCCCACAACGCCATGCTCATCCGAACACTTAAGGTACTCGACATCATCGCGGCCATAGACAGTTGGCAAACCGCTATCCACTGACTGAGCTTTCAGGCCCGCGTCAACAATCGCCTTGTCGGCTTTGGCATGGCTCATGACGGTGGTCAGGATAAACAGCGCGTTCTCCCATTCGCCGTCATCAATGCGCTTGCCGTCCTTGTCCAGAATGCGGCCATAGTCGGCATCCATAAAGGCATAAGAACCACACTGCAGCTCGTTATAGACGCCCGAGGCACTTTCAAAGTAATACGACCCGGTGCCGCCGCCTCCAACGATATCGCATTCCAGCCCTTGGGATTTCAACGCCTGAACCGCATCGGCAACCTGCGCGATCGCCGCGTCCAGCTTGACCTTGCGATCGGCATATAGATCCATGTGCTGCATCGCGCCCTGATAGGCCTGGATACCGGCAAATTTCAGACCCGGTGCTGCATCGATCAGCTTGGCAATGTTCACCACATCCTGCGATGTGCTGACGCCGCAACGCCCAGCGCCACAGTCGATCTCAACCAGCGCTTCCAACTGCGTGCCATGCTTGACGGCCGCATCTGACAACGCCTTGACGTTCTGGGGGTCATCAACACAGACCAGAACCCGCGCGCCCAGCTTGGGCATACGTGCAAGCCGGTCGATCTTGGCAGGCTCGGTGACCTGATTTGACACCATCACATCCTTGATGCCACCCCGAGCGAACACCTCGGCCTCGGAAACCTTCTGACAGCAGACACCGCAAGCGGCACCCATATCCTGCTGCAGCTTCAGTACATCGACCGATTTGTGCATCTTGCCATGCGCGCGGTGACGCATCCCATGCGCTTTGGCATAGTCGCCCATCTTCTTGACGTTGCGCTCAAGCGCATCCAGATCAAGGATCAGACAGGGCGTCTGAATATCGGCCTCATCCATGCCCGGCAGCGCGGGGATGTCATAGCCAACTTCAAGACCTTTAAGGTTCACAGGTGCATTCATAATATCTCTCCCGTTCAGTTCGTTTGCCAGGGCAGTTTGTCCAGATCGACATTCCCGCCCGTGATGATGACACCGACACGGCGGCCGGCAAAGACTTCTTTATTCCTGAGGATCGCGGCCAGCGGCACTGCCGAGGACGGCTCCATCACGATCTTCATGCGCTTCCAGATCAGCTTCATCGCGTCGACAATCTCGTCTTCGGATGTTGTCAGAATATCCGTCACGTGGTTCTGCACGAAATGCCAGGTCAGCTCCTTCAGCGGAACTTTCAGCCCGTCCGCGACCGTCTCGGGCGCATCATCGGCAATGATGTGACCTGCGCGAAAACTGCGCGCGGCATCGTCTGCCTGATCGGGCTCGGCTGCATAAATCTGAACCTGTGGCGCCAGATTGGACAACGTCAGGCACGTGCCCGACACCATGCCACCACCGCCAATAGGGGCGATCACAGCATCCAGCCCCGGCACCTGTTCAATCAGCTCTTTTGAACAGGTCCCCTGACCCGCAATCACGCGCGGATCATTATAAGGGTGCACAAATTCGGCCCCCGTTTCGGCCACAACCTCGGCAAAGACCGCCTCGCGCGATGTGGTCGACGGCTCGCATTCAACGACGCGCCCGCCATAGCCTTTGACGGCGTCTTTCTTGGCCTGCGGGGCCGTGCGCGGCATGACAACCGTGCAAGGGATCCCGCGCCGACCGGCAGCATAGGAAAGACAGGTGCCATGGTTGCCCGACGAATGCGTGGCAACACCTTTGGCCGCCTCTTCGTCGCTCAGCCCAAAGACCGCATTCGACGCCCCGCGCGCCTTAAAGGCGCCCGCTTTTTGCAGGTTCTCGCACTTAAAGAACAGCTCGGCACCGACCAACTCATTGATAAACCGCGACGTCAGAACCGGCGTTCTGTGGATGTAAGGCTTGATGCGCTCATGCGCCACCAGCATGTCCGCAAACGTAGGTATATACATGGACCCCCCTTGTTCCTTACGCAGCCGCTTTGGCCGAGCTTTGCAGCGTGGCGCGGTACACTTCCTGCGCCGCTGCAACCCCCGAACCCAGCTTGATTTTCAGACCAAGGTCAACCATCACCATTTCCGCCGTCGCAATACCCGACAATGTCATGACATCCGTAAGACTGCCCAGATGCCCGATGCGGAAAACCTTGCCTGCAACTTCGCCCAGACCCACACCAAAGGCAACGCCATATGCGTCCGCCGCATGGGTTACGATGTCAGTCGCATTGAACCCCTCGGGCGTCAGAATGGCGCTGACCGTGTCGCTATAGACATCCGGGCTTTGCGCACAAAGCGACAGACCCCAGGCATCAACCGCCGCACGTACACCGCTGGCAATCCGGCTGTGGCGGGCAAAGACATTGTCCAGCCCCTCGCCCAGCAACATCTCTGTCGACATCTTGAGACCATTCAAAAGGCCAACCGCAGGCGTGTAAGGATAGGCATTGGCCGCGTATCCCTTGCCCATGTCGCGCACATCAAAAAACGTGCGCGGCAGTTTGGCCGTCTCCAGCGCCGCCATCGCCTTGGGCGAGAACCCGACGATGGCGAGACCCGCAGGCAACATGAACCCCTTCTGGCTGCCGGTCACGGCGACATCAACGCCCCATTCCTGCATCCGGAAATCCATCGACCCGATCGAGCTTACGCCGTCAACAAACAGCATCGCCGGATGGCCCGCCGCATCCATCGCCCGGCGCACCGCCGCGATGTCAGATTTCACGCCCGTGGCCGTCTCGTTATGCGTGGCCAGAACGACCTTGATCTGATGGCCCTTGTCGGCGGTCAGTATCTCTTCGTAGCGGTCGGCGGGAATGCCCGCACCCCAAGGCGTCTCGACAACCTCAACGTCCAGCCCGTGGCGCTGACACATGTCGATCCAGCGATGGCTGAACATACCGTTGCGCGCCGCCAGAACCTTGTCGCCCGCGCTCAGCGTATTGGTCAGCGCGGTTTCCCAACCACCGGTCCCGGTCGACGGGAAAACAAACACCTCAGCCGTTTCGGACTTGAGGATCTTCTTAACACCGGCAAGTGCCGGGTGCAGGATCTGACCGAAAAGCGGTGAACGGTGGTCCAGCGTCGGCATATCGATGGCCTTGCGCAGAACCTCGGGCATATTGGTCGGGCCCGGAATGAATACTGGATTCTGAAAGCTCATTGCATCCTCCTACTTTCATGCGTTGCGCCCTTCCTAGACCTCTGCCCCGGATCTGACAATTTTTTTGAAATCGTTTTCCAAAATAGACATATCCTCAATAAAGCAACCAACTTCAAAGCATTACCTTTTTTCACTGGTAAAAATAGATTTTCATAATTACAAATTCAGGTAAGAAATCACGACTGGAATCAGCCCATGAACACCGGATCACGCCTGCGCGGGCGACCCAAAGGCTTTAACAACGACGCCTCAAAGAACGTGATTCAGTCGCTGGATCGCGCCATTGACGTGCTGGACACGCTGGCCGCGGGCGGCGCAATGACCCTGTCGGAAATCGCCACCGCGATGGATCAGTCGCCCGCCACGATCTACCGGGTTCTGACCACTTTTCAGCTGCGCTCGATCGCCGAGGTTGATCCGGCCAGTCAGGAATGGGCGATCGGCCCGGCGGCCTTTCGGTTGGGATCGGCGTTTCTCAGGCGCAGCAACGTCACCGAACGCGCCCGCCCCGCGATGCGCCGCCTGATGGAGATGACCAACGAAACCTCGAACCTCGGGATCGAAAAATCCGATCTGGTGATGTTCATCTCTCAGGTCGAAACTCACGAATCCATTCGTGCGTTTTTTCCGCCCGGAACCCAGTCACCCATGCACGCCTCGGGCATCGGCAAGGCGCTTCTCAGCTGCTATGCGCCCGAACGCCTCAAGCGATTGCTGGCCGCCTCGGTCCTTGAACCTTTCACGCCCCGCACGATCACCGATCCGCAAGGCCTGCGCGATGAGCTGACCGCGATCCGCCAGACCGGCTATGCCTTTGATAACGAGGAAAAGGCCGAAGGCATGCGCTGTATCGCGGCGCCGATCCTTGATTTCCATGGCGAAGCTGTGGCCGGCATTTCAATTTCCGGGCCCTCGAACCGGATCACGCTGGACCGGATCGAACCCATTGGAAAACTGGTGCAAGAGGCCGCGCATGAGGTTTCCGTCAGTCTGGGCGCGGCAGACCGTTAATCGCAGATGCGGTGCCCCCGGGCTAGATCCCAGGCAACGGCATGTGGCGGTTGACGTCCTTATATAGCAGATACCGAAACTCGCCCGGCCCGCCTGCATAACAGGCCTGCGGGCAAAAGGCGCGCAGCCACATATAGTCGCCCGCCTCAACCTCGACCCAGTCCTGATTAAGCCGGTAAACCGCCTTGCCTTCCAGAACATAAAGCCCGTGTTCCATCACATGGGTTTCTGCAAAGGGAATAACCGCGCCCGGCTGAAAAGTAACAATCGTCACATGCATATCGTGGCGCATATCGGCCAGATCGACGAACCGCGTCGTCGCCCATTTGCCATCCGTCCCCGGCATCGGCGTCGGCGCCACATCGTTTTCGTTGGTCACAAACGCCTGCGGCGCTTCCAGCCCCTCAACCGCCTGATAGGCCTTTCGGATCCAGTGAAACTTGGCCGCCCCGCTGGCGCGATTCCACAGCGTCCACTTCGCCCCCGGCGGGACATAGGCGTAACCGCCAACCTCAAGATTATGCACCTTACCATCGATCGTCAGCTCGGCCGCACCTTCAACAACGAAAATCACCGCCTCGGCATTTGGCTCAACCTCGGGCCGGTCGCTGCCACCGCCGGGCTGCACCTCGGCGATATACTGTGAAAACGTCTCGGCAAATCCCGACAGCGGGCGCGAGAGAACCCAGAATCGCGCCTCACTCCAAAACGGCAGAAAACTGGTGACAATATCGCTCAGCGTACCCTTGGGGATCACGGCATAAGCCTGCGTGAACATCGCGCGATCGGTCAGGATCTGGGTCTGCGGCGGCAATCCACCTTGCGGGGTGTAATAAGATCTGGGCGACATGGGCTTGGGTTTCCAATCTGCGGGGCCAGGCCCCATCAAAGCGCGCATGACCCGTTTTTCCAACCAGTTTCGCACGCGTATCAGGCTTAAGCTCTATCTTGCAAAAGTTGAAAGTGCCAAACAGCTCCAGGGACCCGCCGCACATAAACCGCCAATGTTTTCCGCAGATATCTCCATTTTTCGCATAAGCTTGTGGCGTCGGGGCTTGAAATTCTGACCGGTAAAGAAAATTCTGGTAATCATCGGCAAATAATTTACCAATTGGTAAAACAATTTTCGTTGCAACAGTGGGGAACCAAAATGAACGCTGCAGACAAAAACCGCCGCCTTTCCATTTCAAGGCGCACATTCATGGCAACAACGGCAAGCGCCGCTGTTCTGGCTGGCGCCGCAATCACGCCAACCCGCCTTTTGGCCGCAAGCCCTGTGAAAGTGGCCGGCATCTATACCGTGCCCGTCGAACAACAATGGGTCAGCCGCATTCACAAGGCTGCCGTCACCGCACAAGAACGCGGCGACATCGAATACACTTTCTCTGAAAATGTCAGCAACACCGACTATCCCCGCGTCATGCGCGAATACGCCGAACAAGGGTATCAGATGATCGTGGGCGAGGTTTTCGGCGCCGAACAGGAAGCGCGCGAAGTCGCCGCCGATTACCCCAACATCGCCTTCCTTATGGGCTCCAGCTTTAAAGAGGACGCCGCCCTTTCCAACTTTGCCGTCTTCGACAACTACATTCAGGACGCATCCTACCTGTCGGGCATCATCGCCGGTGCGATGACCAAATCGGCCAATATCGGCATGGTCGGCGGCTTCCCGATCCCCGAAGTGAACCGCCTGATGCATGCCTTCATGGCCGGCGCGCAGGAAATGAACCCCGACATCAAGTTCCAGGTCAGCTTTATCGGAAGCTGGTTCGATCCCCCCAAGGCCAAAGAGACCGCCTTTGCGATGATCGAACAAGGCGCCGACGTCCTTTACGCCGAACGCTTTGGTGTGTCGGATGCGGCCAAGGAACGCGGCATTCTGGCCATCGGCAACGTCATCGACACCCAGGCCGAATACCCCGACACGGTTGTCGCCTCGGCGATCTGGCACTTTGAACCGACGTTAGACAAGGCCATCGCCAATGTTCAGGCGGGCACGTTCACGGCTGCCGATTACGGCGTCTATTCCTTCATGAAAGAGGGCGGAAGCTCGCTGGCGCCGCTTGGCACATTCCAAGGCAAGGTTCCGGCCAAGGCAATGGAACTGGTCGCCAAACGTCAGGCCGAAATCAAGTCGGGCGCATACAGCGTGGCAATCAACGACGAAGACCCAAAGTCCTCGTAAATGCCAACGACTGATACGGCGCCGGTTGTCCTGCGCCTGAACGCCATAACGAAAACCTTTGGAAAGCTGACCGCAAATGACGCGGTCAGCTTTTCCCTGCATAAGGGCGAGGTGATCGCGCTTTTGGGTGAGAACGGCGCGGGCAAGACCACGCTGATGAACATCCTCTTTGGTCAGTATACCGCCGACAGCGGCACGGTTGAGGTCTTTGGCCGGAACCTGCCCGCCGGCAACCCGCGTGCAGCGCTCAGTGCCGGCGTCGGCATGGTGCACCAGCATTTCACGCTGGCCGACAACATGACCGTTCTGGAAAACATCGTTCTGGGCACCCGGCCGCTTTGGCGCCCCGGCTTTGACCGCGCAGGCGCCCGCGCCCGCATTGAAAAACTTTCCGCCGATTTCCGGCTGCGCGTCGATCCCGATGCCAAGGTCGGCACATTGGCCGTGGGCGAGCGTCAGCGCGTTGAGATCCTCAAAGCGCTCTACCGGGACGCCCGCATCCTGATCCTTGACGAACCGACCGCCGTTCTGACCCCTCAGGAAACCGACGATCTGTTCGAGACGCTGCGCAAGGCCGTCGCCCTTGGCCTGTCGGTCGTCTTTATCTCGCATAAGCTGCACGAGGTCATGGCGATCTCGGACCGGGTTCTGATCCTGCGCCACGGCAAGCTGATATCGCAGGTTCGCACCGATCAGACCGACCGCAAATCGCTGGCCGCCCTCATGGTCGGCGCCGAAGTCCAGGCCCCCGAGGTTCAGGATATTTCCCCCGGATCCGCCCTTTTGAAACTGACAAACGTCAGCACCCCGGATCGGGGCAATGCCCCCGGCCTCAAATCGGTATCGCTTGCCCTGCGCGCGGGTCAGATCATCGGCCTTGCCGGTGTATCGGGCAACGGTCAGGCCGCACTGGCCGCCATGGTCGGCGGCCTGATCCGTCCTGCCAGCGGCCAGCTGGACCTGGACGGTCACCCGCCCCAAAGCTGGAGCCCTAAACACGCCGTCCACAGCGGCATCGCCCGCATCCCCGAAGACCGCCACAAGATCGGAACCATTGCTGATCTGGACCTCACCGAAAACGCAATTCTCGAATGTTACCGGGACGCGCCCTTTAGTCGCCGGGGCTGGATGAACTGGGCCAAGGCCCGCACCTTCACCCGTCAGATCATCGACACCTACGATGTCCGTTGTCCCGGCCCTTCGACGCGCATTCGCCTGCTGTCCGGCGGCAATATGCAAAAGCTTATCCTTGGCCGCGTCCTGCAACCGGGCCCCCGCATCATCCTTGCCAATCAGCCGGTGCGTGGCCTCGATATCGGTGCTGTAACTTACGTTCAGAACCAGCTGTTGCAGGCCCGCGCGCGCGCCGCCGCCATTTTGCTGATCTCCGAGGATCTCGACGAGATTATGGCCCTCTCGGACGTCATTCACGTCATATCCGAAGGCCGCCTGTCGCCCGCTTTCAAACGCGGCACCATGACGCCCGCCGAACTGGGCGTCTGGATGGCCGGAGACGGTTTCGAAAGGGGCGCGGCCATTGCGCCTTGAACCCATCTCAAACCCGTCGCTGACCCGCACGATTGTGCCGCCCCTGATCGCTCTGGGCTCGACCGTGGTGATCGCATCGCTTTTGGCAATGATCGCCGGGGCCAACCCGTTTTCGGTTCTGGGATTGATCCTGAAAGGCGCATTCGGGTCGAAATTCGCAGCCCTTGAAACCCTGAACCGCGCCACACCGCTGATCTTCACCGGCCTGTCCGTCGCCGTCGCCTTTCGGGCAAAGCTGTGGAACATCGGTGCCGAGGCGCAGCTTTACGCAGGCGCCGTGGTCACCGTGGTTCTGGGCACCGGTGCGCTGACCCTGCCCCCGGTCGCACTGATCCCCATTATTGCCCTCATGGCGATGATCGCCGGTGCAATCGTCCTGTTGATCCCGGCGATCCTGAAAACGCGCTTTGGCGTTGACGAGGTGGTCACAACCCTCCTCTTCAACTTCATATTCCTGCTCTTTGTCTCGATGCTGCTCGAAGGTCCGCTCAAGGATCCTATGGGCATGGGCTGGCCCAAATCCGCGCGCCTGATCCCCGAGGCCCGCCTGCCGCGCATCTTTCCGGGGCTGCGCCTGCACTGGGGGTTTGCCCTTGCTATCATCGCGGCCATTGTCGTCTGGATCATCCAGAAACGCACCACGCTGGGATACGAAATGCAGGCCGTCGGCCTGAACACCGAGGCCGCCCGCTTTGCCGGCATCCCGGTGCGCACCGTCCTGATCAAAACAGCACTTTTGTCCGGCGGGCTGGCAGCACTGGCAGGCTTTTCCGAGGTCGCGGGCCTCAAAGGCAGCCTGACCCTCGATCTGTCGCCCGGCTTTGGCTACACCGGCATTATCGTGGCAATGCTGGCCCTTCTGAACCCGCTGGCAGTGATCGCCGCAGCATTTTTCGTGGCCGGCATCTTTGTCGGCGCCGATAGTATGAGCCGGGCCGCGGGCGTGCCGACCTATCTGGCCGACATCATGCTTGCCACCGCACTTTTGCTGATGGTGCTGGCGATCCTTTTAACCCGTTTCCGCATCGTTCGGGAGTAACCGATGGACCTTGTCGATATCCTGCTCTCTGCCAGCTTCTGGACCGCGACAATCCGCATCGCCAGTCCGCTGATCTTTGCCACAATGGGAGAATTGATCTGTGAACGCGCAGGCGTTCTGAACCTTGGCATCGAAGGCATCATGGTCGCAGGCGCCTTTGCCGGCTGGATGGCCGTTTATTCGGGCACCGGGCTGTGGACGGGCGTGGCAATCGCGATGCTTGTCGGCATGGCCTTTGGCTTTTTGCACAGCCTTTTGACCGTGCCCTTTGGCCTGTCACAGCATGTCGTCGGCCTAGGCCTGACGCTTCTTGCAACCTCGCTGACCTACTTTAGCTACCGCCTTGCCCTGCCTCAGGTCACATCACCACCCAAAATCCAGGCTTTCGAGGTGCTGCCAATTCCGGTCCTGTCGGATATCCCCATCATCGGACCGGCCCTCTTTGCCCAGACGCCCCTGACCTATCTGGCCTTTGCACTGGTGCTGGTCGTCTCGATCACGCTTTACCGCACGCCGCTTGGGCTGGCGCTTAGGGCTGCAGGCGAAAACCCCGCCGCCGTCGCCGCCCAGGGCCTGTCTGTCACCGCAATCCGCATGGGCGCGGTGATCGTCGGAAGCGGCCTTATGGCCGTCGGAGGCGCCTTCCTGACCATGTCGGCCTTTGACTCGTTCTTTTTCGAAATGGTGAACGGGCGCGGCTGGATCTGTATCGCACTTGTCGTCTTTGGCGCATGGAAGCCGGGCAAAGCCCTGATGGGCGCGGTCCTTTTCGCCGCCTTCGACGCGGCCCAGATCCGCATCCAGCAAACCCCGATCGGCGCAAATATCTCCTATCAGGTCTTCCTCATGATGCCCTACCTCTTGTCCATCCTCGCCCTTGTCGCGATGTCGCGCCGCGCCGAAGTTCCCGCCGCCCTGATGGTGCCATTCAACAAGGGAGAACGCTGATGTTTGATCTGATCGTCAAAGGGGGCACCCTGCCCGACGGCCGCAAAACCGATATCGGCATCAAGGACGGACGTATCGCCGCCATCGAAAAAATCGACGCCGAAGCCGGCCAGACAATCGATGCCACCGGCGATCTGGTCAGCCCGCCTTTCGTCGATCCGCATTTCCACATGGATGCAACCCTGTCATACGGCACCCCGCGTATCAACGCATCGGGCACCCTTCTGGAAGGCATCGGTCTTTGGGGCGAGCTGAAAGAGGTGATGACCCATGATCAGGTCGTGGACCGTGCGCTGGCCTATTGCGACTGGGCCGCCAGCATGGGCATCCTCGCCATCCGCAGCCACGTCGACACCTGCCATGACAGCTTGCTTGGGGTCGAGGCCCTGCTGGACGTTCGCAAAAAAGTGGCACCCTACATTGATCTGCAACTGGTCGCCTTCCCTCAGGACGGCCTTTACCGCGCGCCAAACGCGCTGGAAAACACGATCCGCGCGCTGGATATGGGTGTCGATGTCGTGGGCGGCATCCCGCATTTCGAACGCACCATGGACGATGGCCGCGCCTCGGTCCGCCAGCTTTGCGAAATTGCCGCCCAGCGCGGTCTGATGGTCGATATGCATTGCGATGAAACCGACGATCCTTTGTCGCGCCACATCGAAACACTTGCCTTTGAAACCCAGCGTCTGGGCCTTCAGGGGCGCGTCGCCGGATCGCACCTGACCTCGATGCATTCGATGGATAACTACTATGTCTCGAAACTCTTGCCCCTGATCGCCGAAGCAGGCGTCGCCGCCATCCCCAACCCGCTGATCAACATCGTCCTTCAGGGCCGCCACGATACCTATCCCAAACGCCGAGGCTTAACCCGCATCAAAGAGATGCTGGCGATGGGCATCGCCGTCGGCTTTGGTCAGGACTGTGTGCTGGACCCTTGGTACAGCATGGGCACCGCCGACATGCTGGACGTGGCCTTTATGGGGCTGCATGTGGCCCAGATGACCAGCCCCCAGGAGATGCGCAAATGCTTTGACATGGTCACCACGGACAACGCCGCGATCATGCAGCTCGAGGGTTACGGCCTGACCGTCGGCGCCAAAGCCTCGCTTGTGGTGCTGGACGCTGGCAACCCGATCGAGGCTTTGCGCCTGCGCCCGGCGCGTCTGGCCGTCGTGGCCAATGGCAAACTGATCAGCACCGCAGCGCGCGGCGACAGTCAGCTTTCCCTGCCCGGCCGCCCCAACACCCTGCGTCGCCGCCACGCAGCCCATAGCTGAACCGCCCCCCTTGTCCCGGCCGCTGCCCCGGCCCTTGCCCTTGCCCCTGCCCGCCACCCGGCGCAAGCTAACCGTCAACAAATCGCAATGGGAATGGGAATGGGAATTGCCGGGTAATGTGGCGCCTGATCATCACGATCGCAATTATCACCACGGCATGGAACCTCTCTAGCATTGGCTATTTCCAGCTGCTGCCGGTGCTGGATGCGGGCGTCGGCTACAACGACGCGCCGATCTTTTACGCCGTCTACTACGCGGCCTGGACCCTGCTTGTCGCCGCGATCTTTCGCAAATCCTTCCTCAGCTGGACCCCGATGGACCGGCCAGGGCTTTACCTTGCGCTGGTCACCGCTATGGCGCTTGCATTTGCGACCTACACGATCCTTGTCATCCCAGAGCTGCCATCAACCACATGGACCCGCAGCGAAACTCCGGTCGAGTTCTTCTATGCCACCGCGTGGTACTTCATTCCCAAATCGGTTGAGATCCTGTTCCAGCAAATCCTGGTCGCCGCGCTGATCCTCTCTTTGCACAACTATCAGATGTCTCTGGTGACCTGCCCCCCGAGGCTCCCTCATTCATAGCGAGAGTTTGCGGGTTTGTGCACTTGCCCCCAACCTTGGACCATCTGGGTCTAGATATTTCCGGCTTTCGTCAGATTGGT